>Ga0326728_10001190_pt1 | contig 93563 bp, 74 predicted proteins | sample MB3enrmetagenome_FD_207602 | JGI IMG/M metagenome (GOLD analysis project Ga0326728, IMG submission 207602) | Lab enriched peat soil microbial communities from McLean, Ithaca, NY, United States - MB31MN | ecosystem: Environmental > Terrestrial > Soil > Wetlands > Peat | place: USA: New York... | reverse complement strand
GCATCACGGTGGCCTTGGAGTAATAGTCGATGAGGTCAATCACCTCCGGGTCCGCCAACGACAGCTTGGCCTCACGCTGGTCCGCATCCAGGACGGGCGAAAAGCGCGTCGGCCATTTGGCCGCTGCGAAGTCAGGCAGCAGCCCGCTCCAGTAGACTGTCGGCATGACCCGCAACCCCAAACGTTGAGCCGTTTTCAAGATGACATCCATTTTGGAGAAGTCAGGCTCGGGGTTTCCGTATGTCAGCAGAAAGGATGGGTAGGGATTAATCGCGTTGATGCCGGTTGCGGCTATCGTTTCGAGATCGTGAACGATCTGTTCGTTGGTTGTCCAGGAGTAGTAGATATAGACTGTGCCTACTTCGTAGATTCGCTGGCCGGCCTTCGCACCCCATGCGGAAATCAATAACAACAACGTAATGTATGACAGGTATCGTTTCATGCAGTCTCCTTGTAGCGGCGGCCCCGTCAGGGCCTGGGGCAGCCACAAGGGCTGCCCCTACGACGCAGAGATCTTAGCCACGTTGGGATAAGAAATCCACCCCAACTGTGCAACTGGGGAGCGCCTGCCCTGCGTTGGATGGGATCCGCGGCCCCAAGAACTGGGTGCCCGTACTACTCGGCGGGCCCCTGGGGGCTCGGTACTATTGTGCTATAGCACAGAACAGCAATCGAGCGTATAAATTACTCGTACGATGTCGTGAGGGTTTTGGGTTCGGCCTTATGCGGGGGTTCGCACCGACGGCAGCCACGGTTGGGGTTGCCAGACGCGGGTCTTCTGCTTCGGCCGGGAACACGCGAAATCTGACGGGAAGGTGTAAGGCCATGATTGTTGCCACGCTAATCTTGATCCTATCGGCGGCGATGTTCTTCTTTTACTTTCAAGCTACCTGCCAGAGGGTTCTGCGCCGGCAGTTTGATCTGGAGTATTTCAAGTCCATCGCCAGCGCCAACCGCTTGGAGTTTCCGTCTTTGCGACAAGCGCTTGAGGAAGTCGGCACACCGATCGAATACGCGCGGCTGCGCAGGGCGCTTCGATGTGATTTCCTTGCCCTGACTTATCTGCTGAAGAATGTCGAGAATTCCAAGAGGCACTATTCGAATGAGGAACGGCTTCTGATCGCGTATTTCCACACCCAGAGCGTTTCGTTGGCTGTGCGGCGCTTGCTGAACCTGAGCGACAACAAGGTAGTCCTCAGGCTGACCTCCGTCCTGCAGTACTTTGCGAACGTAGTTGGCCAGCGCGTCGACGCCGTTAAGCTTGGCAGCGTGACCGCCGAATGTCTCATCAACGTGTAAGCCGCCCGGGGGCGCACCTGATTTCGGCCTCCTTATCAGATGCGCCCCATCCCCGTTCTCCAAAAAAGCGGATAGGTATTCGAAAACCAAAACAGCTCATCCGTCTGCTGACGGACTCAGGCACAAAGAAGCGCGAAGTGGAAATCGCGCCCTTTGTAGGTTGACAGAATTGTTGACAATTCCCGCCTCAGAAAGTGACAAAACGTGCCACGAAAGGCGGCAAGATACTACCGGCAGCCGACAGGCACCCCGATCTCTCTAAGGTGGGCACGAATATCCAGGCCGTACAATTAGTGTTGCTCTCTGGATGTGCCACATGCTAGAACAAGGGGCGATGCACCCCAAGTTCTACCGAATCGATCAGCACCCGTTGACTCTGTGGGGCGACTACGGAGACGTCTTGCAGCACGGCATGACGGCGCACCTTGCACGTGTTGGAGGATTGCTCAGTCTTGAAAGAACTGGCCCCTACATGCCGCCAATCACGTTCCCCGGTCTCGGTGACGTCGTCCTGACATCAGCCGGAAAAGCGCTGCTGGAATCGTCCGGCTTAAGCGGCTTCACGTTCCAACCGGTCAACAAAACGAGGATCGTCGGGCTGCCATGGCAAGAGTGGGATCTGACAACCGATGAACCTCCGGAATTTCCCGAATCTGGGGAGCCGGAAGGCTACATTCTTGAACATCAGCCCGACCCGCGTGTGGCGAGGGAAATGGGGGATGTTTGGGAGCTCGTTGTTCCGGTCACTGCTGTTATTGGCCGGCCGCGCGAAATTGTGGATTCCTTTCGTGAATTATATGTCGAGCTCAATTCCTGGAATGGCGCGGATGTCTTCCGGGGGAAAGGCTATGGACGCATCCTCGTGGCGGAGCGCGCAAAGCACTGGCTGGAAGGTCATTTTAGCGGCTACATAGAGTTCCAAGAGTTTGAGTGCAAGTAGCACTCTCCTCTCCGGCCGTCCGCCCAGGACGTGCCCGTGACCGCCGACCTCAAGCCGATTCGCTCGATTCGTAGCCGTAGGATTTTGTCACGAATAGTGACACAAACGCAGGACCTTGCCAGGAACTGCGGCACGAATTGTCAGGATCGATGGCACAGGTGCATAATCGGGCCTTTGTAATCAACAGCCGGCGTGCCAACTACTTTGGCACCCTACACCCTTCTTTTCGCCCTTTGGGTACTGTGCGCCTTTGCGTGAAACCGATTGGTCCGTCCAGGGTTAGTTCAAAGGCTGGGACACGCGAAAGACGTACTGCCCCGAAGCGACTTCCAAAACCACCGTCGAGCCTTCCTGCCTGAGAAAACGGACGCCCTCCGCTTTCGAAATCGGTTTGTCACTCTCTTTCACCAGCTCTACCGAGGATGCGGGCAGGTAAACCGACGCCGAGGCATTCACCGGAATGCGCACTGACAACTCGAAGCCCGCAGCGTCCTTTTTCCAATTGCTCTCGACCCGGCCCTGTATCGTGTCATGCCAAGCTTTCACCCATGTTAAATCGCCGACCGGTTGTGGCTTAATGCTAATCTGGTTCGAATCCGCTTCGATGCCTGCCAGGCCTGCATAGAACCACTCTTCGATGTGACCCAGCATGCAGTGGTTCTGAGAGGAGGCGGGATCGGCGTCCCAAGCCTCGGTCAGCGAAGTGGCTCCCTTGGCCAATTGGGCGCCGTAACTGGGAGGATTGGTGCGGCTGGTCATGGCGAAAAGCAGGTCCGAGCGGCCGCCTTCCATCAGGGCGCGTACCAGGTAGTGATAGCCGATGTCTCCTGCGGTCTGTTGATTGCCTCGGCGAATCACGTCCTCAACCAGGTGTTCGAGCACGCGGCCACGCTCGGTGGGCGGGCACAAACCCGTCACCAGCGGCATCGCCTGAGCCGTCTGGCTGCCCGTGGCATATTCCCCGGCCCGGCTGTCGAAGAAACTGGCATTGAACGCCGCTTGGACCGCATCCGCGCGCGCCTTGTACGCCTCTGCCTCTTCGTGGCGTCCCAAGCTACGGCAGGCCTGCTCGACGGCGCGCAGGTCCTGATAATAGGTGGCGGTGGCCGTTACGCCCAGTGGAGTGAGTTTTGAAACCCCGGGCTCGCCCGGTCCAATGTCGTACCAGTCGCCCAAGCCATACGATAAGATATTATCCGCCGCCTTATTGCCCAGATAGTGGACGTAACGCTCCATGGCCGGCAGGCTCTCGGCAAGCAACTGCCGATCGCCGTATTTGCGGTACGCCCACCAGGGAATCATCACCATGGCGCTGCCCCATTCCGGCGAATCACGGAAACCGTTGGCGTGCACAGCGTAGTCGGGGGCGGTGTCCGGAATGAGCCCCTCAACCGTCTGCGAATCACGCATATCACGCACGATCTTGGGAAAGTAGGCTGAGAGGTCGTAATCGTAGCCGATGCTCGAAGCCATGAGATAAGGCACCTCGAGCCAGCCGAGTTTTTCACGGTGCGGGCAGTCGGTGACCACGCTCTGGAGGTTGCTGCGCACCGCCGCGTCGATCAGTTTATGGATGTTGTTGAACAGCGGATTCGAGCAGGAAAACTCTCCGGCCTGCGGCGCCGACGCGTAAAGGAACTGGCCCTGAAGATCCGTCACCTCGGCAGCGCCTTCCACCTGCACGTAGCGAAAGCCGTAATAGGAGAAATGCGGATGCCAAGTTTCGTCGCCGCCGCCTTTAAGCGTGTAGGTGAAGTACTCGGGGCCGCCCGAACTTCTTTGGGTGACGAAGCCTTTTGCGCCGAGCAATTCCCCCGGGGTAAGGCGGACGGAGGCGCCGGCCTTGCCGCGCACCGTGATTTGCGGCCAGCCGGCAAAATTCTGTCCAAGGTCGTAAACGTGAATTCCAGGCGCAGGCTCTCTGACCTTTGCTGGATGGAACACCTGCATAACCTTGATCGGCGGCTGGGTCTCGGAGAACAGATGTTCCGTGGAATCGTCAACCACTTCAACCGTTTGCCAGCCTTTTGCCGCAAAGCCGGGCTCATTCCATCCCGGCTGCTCCGCGCGCGCGTCGTAGTCTTCGCCGCCATAAATGCAGGAGAATCGGATCGGGCTGGGAGCTACCCTCCACTTGTAGTCCGAAGTAACGTTCTGGATGGACCCGTCATCGAACTCGATGCGAAGCAGCAGGATGAATTTCGGGCGGCCCATGCTCCCGGTGAACTTAACGTAGCGGCCGCCCGCGACGTTGTACATACCGTTGCCCAGGATCACTCCCACGGCGTTCGCGCCTGGTTGCAGGAGCTTATCAACCTCAAACGTTGTGTACAGATTGGTGCGGCGATAGTTGGTCCAGCCGGGTTCCAAAACGTGGTCGCCCACTTTGCGGCCGTTGAGATACAGCTCGAAAAAACCCAATCCGCAGATGTAGGCAGTGGCGCGGGTCACCTTGCGCGTGATCGTAAACTCGCGCCGGAACATGGGCAGCGGCCCGGAGTTGAGCGCCGTGCGGCTCCAGGCGATCCACGCGGCGTGCCAGTCCTCGGGCTTCAGGATTCCCATCGACCAGCTTGCCGCGCGACTCCATTCTGAGGGCGCACCTGCCTTGTCCCACACCCGGACCTTCCAATAGCAACGCTGATGCGAGACGAGGGGCTTGCCGGCGTACGGGATATTAATGCTCTCGCGGCTTGCTACCTTGCCGCTGTCCCACAAATCCCCGTCGTTCGCTTCCAGCTTGGCGGGCGTCGAGGCGACGAGGATCTGATAAGCGGATTGCGACTGCGCCCGTTCGTCGCTGGATAAATTCCAACTGAGCCGCGGCTGGCCGGCGTCGATCCCGCGCGGCTCGACCCGGTACTCGCAACGCAGGTTCTGAGGAGTAATGCCCGGCGCAAGAACCGCCAACAGCAAAAAGGTATGCATTCAACCTCCAGGGATCGGGAGATCGGTTGATCGGTTGATCGGTTGATCGGGAGATCGGGTGAACAACGGGAGAAAACAGGAACGTTGTCATGCTGAGCGAAGCGAAGCATCTCTGTAGTTGTTCATGCATCGTTGAAAGTCGAGGGAACTGCAGAGATCCTTCGCTTCGCTCAGGATGACAGCCAATCGCCCTTTGTTCACCCGATCGCCGGATCGCCCGATCACCCGATAGCCCTAGACAATGTCCTCTGTCTTCGGGTCCCAGTGCACGGCGCGCTTTTTGTGGTAAGAAGTGATGGACATCTGGCAAGCGATGGCGGCGTGGTAACCGATCTCGAACGAGCACCTGGGTTCCTTGCGGCTGCGCATGCAGTCGAAGAAATTCTGCATGTGCTCGGAGGTGGCATCGCGGTACCCCGTCGCTTGCCCGCCCTCGGGAGTTTCGGTGCACATGGTTTCAACTCCCCGCTTCTCGGCGCCTTGCGGCTCGAAGCGTACCTGGTCGCCTTCGTTGCGCGAAACTGTGCCTTTGTTGCCCAACAGCAGGTCATGTCCTTCGCCGTAGAAATCGTTCCCGAACATCGAGTTCCAGGTGAAGAGGATCTTGCCTTGCAGCATTGAAACATCCACGGTGTCGGGCACCTGCATTTTCGGCGAGAGCAGGTTAGCGCCCGTCATGGTGACGCTGTCCGGAATCTTGAAATCCATGAGCTTGTACCAGAAGCCGACCTGGTGAACCATGTTCTCAAAGACGTTGCTGCCGTCGTAATCCCAGAAAAAGCGCCAGTTCATATAGCGCTGCGGGTCGAACGGATGCGGAGTCGACTCGCCCAGGAAAGCCTTCCAGTCCACATGCTGCGGGTCGCAGTCGGCAGGGATTTCGCGCGTCCATCCGCCGTAAGGGGCGTTGCGATAGTGGTGGGTGTGGAGGGCCGTGATGACGCCCAACTTCTCGCTAGCGACCATCTCCCGAATCGTGCCGAAGCCTGGAGTGCTGATGGCTTGAATCCCCACCTGCACCACGCGTCCCGAGCCCTCGAAGGCCTTCTTCATGCGCCGCGCATGGTCGGGATTGAACGCCATAGTCTTTTCCTGGTAGACGTCCTTTCCTGCCTGGATGGCAGGAACGAAATTCAGCGCATGTTGGTGCTGCGGAGTGGCAATCAGCACCGCGTCGATGGATTTGTCGTCGAGTAATTGGCGGAAATCTCTGTAGGCGTGAATCGAGGGAACAATGGCTTTCACTTCGTCCAGGCGCCGCGTATAGACATCCGCCACGGCTGCCGCTTCGACATTGGGGCACTTGATGGCGGCGTGAAAGATTTCCTGGCCGCGATCCCCGCCGCCAATCAGACCGATTCGGATGCGGTCGTTGGCTCCCAGCACGCCCCTGAATGGGTAGATCCCCGAGGCGGCCATCGCCGCTGAGCTTCCCAGGGCTTGCTTTATGAAAGTACGTCGGGTTGACATCGGTATACTCCTTAGATGAAAAGAATTTCAAAATTCAAATGGCAAACGGCAAATGGCAAATGGTTCTAGAATTTCAGATTTGGCATTTGCCATCTCGCAGAGGACCTTGGCACCCACGGGGGAGAGGGCGAAGCTGCGTCGGCCATCGTCAATCCACATGCACCCAAAGATGCGCAACCGCCGTCTGTCCCACCCGGTTGGTGCGCTCCACGCGGACGATATAGTCTCCCGGCTTCGAAAATGCGTGTGTGGTGGTTGCGAATCCGTTCTTCGCGTGTTCATCGACGTTGCCATCCGATTTGGTTGTGGCCGTCGCGCCGTCGCCAAACGACCAATGTTCTTCTCCGTCCGTTGTGCCGAAAGTGCGTACCTTGAAGGTGACCGGGCTGTCTGGCGCAATGGCCACCGTAGGCCAGTACGCGGCCTGAATCGAGGGCGGGACCTGTTCGGGGTGTTTCGGATCGAGCACATTGACGGTCTCGAAATCGTAAGCGGTCCGGCCGCCGGCGTCGGTGATTCTCAGGATTTCGCTATACGTGCCGGCCTTCGAGTAAGATCTCTCAACTTTCGCTCCGGAAGTGGTCTGCCCGTCCGTGAAAGTCCAATCGTAGCGCGCAATGTGCGACGGGCTCCAGGATCGCGACCCATCGAGCATCGCCTTTTCGCCCGCCAAGATAGCTTGGTGAGGCCGTGCCACGGCCATCAGGCGCGGCTTGTACTGCCGCTGATAAGCTTCCCACAAAAAGGCATAGCCTTCCTGAGTCCCCCATTTGCCGGAGGGCTGCCGGCTGATGATCTCGAAGTGGAGGTGCGACCATCCACCGCTTCCGCCTTCTTTCCCGAGCGTGCCGATCTTCTGCCCCTGGACCACGCGGCCCCCAAGCTTCACCGACGGGTCATACGAGTACAGGTGCGTGTAGCGCGTGAACCAGCCACGGTCATCTTCCACCCAAATGGTATCGTTGAATTCCCTGTCGATTGCCGGGTTGTCTTTCACTTTGTCGATTACCGCAGTGCCGAGCCCCACCACCAGGCCATCGGTTGCGGCGATGACCTCCGTCAAGCCCTCCGCGCCGCCAAGGTCGAGGCCCGCGTGATAGTAGATTTTCTCCGTGGTAATGCGCTCGCCTTCGTCGACGTAAGTCGGCTCGTTGCCCATCTGAGTACGCGAGGCGAACCAGAGCTGCCGAACCGGGTAGACCATGGACGCCGGAGGCATGAAGGGCGACCCCGCCGGCCAAACGCGCAGTCGTGCGTCCTTGACGAGCCCCCAGTGGTCGCGGTTGGTATTCTGGTAGTAAGCCTTGGTCACCGTGCAGTCGATCTGCACGCCGCCCACCTCGACCGGCAGACGATAATTCCCGCAGGAAAGTGTCGCCCGAGAGCCGTTGATCTCCACCTCCGCTCGCGCCTCTCGAATCGCGGAACGAGCTTTGTCCCGCGTCTCGCTGGTCGAGAGCAGTTTCACCGTTGCGCGCTTGCCATTCGAGAGCTGGACGCTCTCCGTCGCTCCTGTGTCAATGTCCAAAGTGCGGAAGAGCGGCTGCTGAGCGCCTGCCAGCGCGCCGAAGAGTAGGTATAAAACGGCGATATTCAAGGCCTTCATGTGCGGCTCGCCTCTCCTGTCTCAGGTTCGTCCCGGGCAAAGACCATACACCGCCGACCGTTTGGGGTCAAGCTTGGATTACTGCGGCGCTTCGCGGGCGTAAGGGCGGAAAACATGGAGAAGGCGCGACAAAACTGGAAGGTGTCATCCTGAGAGCGTGTGACTTTTTCAGTTTTACGTGGCACTGCCAGGCAGAGCCAACCGCCCAACCTGTCATCCTGAGCGAAGCGAAGGATCTCGGCAGTTCGATCACCACGTGCCTTTGGAACCCCACTCCGGGCACGGTCGGCAAGATGCCCGCTCCTTAAGGAGTGTGGTCAAACTCGGAATTCCGGCGCACGACATAGTGTCGTTGCTTCATTTTTCGCTTGACAAGCCCAGGGAGCGGGGCTACATGAGGTTTGAGTAGGCGGCACCACCAACCCGTATGTCTGCCGCAGAGGAGTTGACCGGTGAGCAAGAAAAGTCGAACCTCCAGAAGGGCCTTCCTGGCCACAAGCGGAGCGATCCTCGCCGGCCACTCAGTAAGCCGGTGGGCAGGCGGGGAAGGAACGAGCGCGGAGTTCAACTCTGCGGGCCTGCGCGCGCCAGGAAAACCGCTGGTGATTGACTGCCACGCGCACGTGGGAATTGCCCGCCAACCAGGCGACCCTCTGGAACTGAGCGCACCCTGGGACACCGTGGCCGACCCGGAAGTGGTCCTTCAACATGCCCGTGAGGCCGGCATCGACAAAACGGTGATCTTCCCCATCAACAACACGACTTACAAAGAAGCCAATGAGGATATCGCCCGCATTTGCCGGCGCTACCCGGAGCGGTTCATCGGGTTTGCACGGCACGATGCGGAGACGGAGAGCGGGCAGATCCGCGCCATGTTGTTCCATGAAATCCACGATCTGGATTTGCGGGGATTGAAACTCCACACTCAACCCAATATCGAAATCCTGGATGCTGCCAAGGAGTTGGGCATTCCAGTCTTGTACGATTCCAATGAACATGTGGAGCTGTTCGAAGAGTTTGTTCCTTCCTATCCTACGGTGAATTTCATCATTCCTCACCTGGGAAGCGACCAGTCGGCGAATTGGCCTGGACATCTCAAGGCCATCGCCTTGGCCAAGCGCTATCCGAACGTCCACTTGGATACGGCGGCGGTGGTTATGACTCGATACCTGGAAATGGCCGCCAAAGAGTTGCCTGCTGAGCAGATCCTTTTTGGATCGGATGAGCCTGAGATTGATTGCCGGTTGGAGATCTTCAAGATTCGATTGCTAAACCTGCCCGCGGAAAAGGAGGAGTTGATTCTCGGTGGTAACATACGTCGCCTGTTGGGCGGCAGGGCGTAGTGCGGCTCGCACCACTCCGGCCCCTCCTCCGTATGCGCTACGGTAAGAGCCGCCTTCAGCTAATCCGGCGGTGTGGGTTGCGTCCCGCGAAGCGGGACACCGTGAGTAGCCGTAGGTGAAACCTACGGAAAATGAAGCGTCCATCAACATTCCGGCCCTGGAGGGGCCGACCCGTCCGAGGTCAACCCCGTTGGGGTTGGCCTGATTTGGGAACGCTCCCGTCATCCGCAGGTTAAGACCTGCGGCTACTCACGGTTGGCCCCATTCGGGGCCGCGGTTGTTGGGCATTCCGAGGATCGGAGTTGCAGCCTATGATCGTTGATTCTGACGCACAGCTCGGGATTGGAGAGACCTGGGGTTCGCCGGCGCGCTCGGTTGAATACGATGTCGAAGCACTGCTCGAACGCAGCGGAGAAGCGGGTGTTGACCGGTCCTGCGTGATGGCGCCTCGAAATCCCGTCTACGACTTGCCGAACCGGCAGGTGGCGGAATGGTGTGGAAAGCACCCCGATAAGCTCATCGGATTTGCGGTGCATAATCCGCAACGCGAAACCGGCCGGTTGCGGCCCGCGCTCATCGAAGAGGTGAAAGCGCTGGGTCTGAAGGGCGTCAGATCGGACGGGCATCCTACCCGGGAGTTGTTGGACGTCGTGGCCGAATTGAATATTCCGGTGATATACTACCCCGACCTCAACGAATATCCGGGACCCGCCCGGGCGTACTACATGATAGCCACCGCTTACCCTTCGGTGAAGTTCATACTGCCCCATCTGGGCGCGTATCGCTCCTGGCATTGGTGGGGGCATTACGAAGCGATGGATCTTGTAAAGCGTTTTCCAAACATCTATGTGGGAACATCCAGCGTGATCAGCCGCAAGTATCTCGAGATGGCGGCACGCGAACTGCCCGCGCAGAGGATTCTATTTGGTTCCTTCGCCCCGGAGCTGGATCCTCGCGTGGAGTTGTATTCCATGAAGCTGCTGAAGCTCACCGAGCCGTCGCAAGCTTTGATCCTGGGGGGCAACATGCAAAACTTGTTAGGCTTGTCGGGGCCACCATAACTACGTAGGAGGGATGGAAATGAAGCATAAGTTAATATGTTTAAATGTGCTATTAGTAATTGTGAGTATGTTTGCAGCTTACTCCAGCGGCGCGAGCTCACAGGCCGGGGCGTCCGCGAGTGCGGCGGCCGCCACCGATCCTTTTGTGGGGCGTTGGGATATAAGCATCAAGACGCCGAAGGAAGAACTTCCTTCCTGGATCGACGTTTCTGATGAGCAGGGGAAGGTAAAGGTTGTGATGGTAGGTGTGTCGGAGCATGCGACCCCGCTCGCGAAGGCCCAAATCAAGGCGGGAGAGATCGAGTTTGTGTCTCCCAAGGAAGAGGAGGGATTTGATAACGACACGACTTTTAAAGGGAAACTTGTGGGCCGCCAACTGGTAGGCACGGCGAGCAGCTCAGGCGGGGTCTCCTGGTCCTGGATCGGCCGCCGCGCGCCGGCTCTGAAGCGGACCGGCGCTACGAAGTGGGGCGCGCCCGTGACCTTGTTCGACGGCAAAGATTTCACCGGGTGGCGATTCAGTGATCCGAAAAGGGCCAAGACCTGGACGATTGAAGGCGGTACGCTGGTCAGCAACGGACACGGCCCCGAGATCATTACCACCGCCGCATTCAACGATTTCAAGTTGCACATCGAGTTTCACTCCGGGCCCAAATCCAATAGCGGCGTATATCTGCGAGGCCGTTACGAGGTGCAGATCGAAACCGATTCAGAAGCCGAGCCCCCTAGCCACCACACGGGTGGGGTCTACGGATATCTTGACCCCACGCCGGAGCAGCCCCGCAAGGCCGGAATCTGGCAGACTTTTGACATCACGCTGGTCGGGAGAACCGTTACTGTGGTACAGAACGGCGTAACCGTTATCGATCATAAGGAGATCCCGGGCATCACCGGGGGAGCTCTCGACAGCCACGAAGGAGCGCCGGGGCCCGTCTACTTGCAGGGCAGCGAAGAAGGACGCGTGGCTTTTAAAAACATCGTGATCACCCCGGCAGAGTAACTCTCGGTCCGGTCTTCCCCCGCAGGATGGCAGCCGCCGTCATTCCCGAGAAAGCGGGAATCCATCGTGCAGGTTCGCGGGCGCATGCTGGCACTACAATGGGTTCCCGCTTTCGCGGGAATGACGCCAAGGCCGCGGCAGTGAGATAGTACCGTACACTGTAAGGCAACTTAATCAAATTCATCGAGCATGGAGGTGTGAATGTCTAGTATTTCGAGAAGGGATTTTTTCAAGAAGGCGTCGACCGGAGTTGCGGTGGGGTTTCTTTCTGGAAACGCGGGGATGCTCAGCGCCAATCCTCTGGACATGCCCATTGCGTGCCAGACTTGGCCTGTCAGGGACATGATCGCGAAGGACTTTTCCGGTACGCTCAAGATGCTCCATACGGCCGGGTTTCGAGCCATCGAGCTCTGCTCGCCGGTGGGTTATTCCGACTCCGGGTTCGCCGGCCTGGGCAAATACTCGGGGGGCGATCTTCGCAAAATCATCAATGATGCCGGTCTTACCTGTGTCAGCTCGCACTTTGGCATCGATGAGCTAAGGAAGAATCAAGATGACCGGATCGCGTGGGCCAAGGACGTCGGCTTGACGCAAATGCTGGTGCCCAGCCTCGAAGGGCCGAAGAACCCTACGATGGATGACGTGAAGAAGGCCGCGGACGAATACAACCGCATGGGCGAGAAAGCCGCCGGTGCCGGTATTCAGCAGGGTCTGCACAACGAGGACTTTGAGCTGACGAAGGTGAACGGACAGCGGACTTATGACCTGCTGCTCAAGCTCCTGGATAAGAAGCTGGTGAAGTTCCAGTTTCAGGTCTCGACAATCTCAGAGGGCTACGACGCCGCAGAGTATTTCACCAAGCACCCCGGACGTTTCATTTCGATGCACGTGCAAGGATGGGATGCGAAGAACCGCAAAGAAGCACCTGTAGGTCAGGATAGCCTCGACTGGAAGAAGATCTTCACCGCAGCAAAGACGGGTGGAATCAAGAACTACTTTGTCGAGATGGATCTGCCTCTGATGAAGGCCAGCGTGTCTTACCTACGCAAGCTGCAGGTCTGAGAGCACTCGAGTTACTTGCGTTCCCCGACGCCCGGGTGACACCACGCAACTGTCCGGCCAAGCGGGATTCCTCACCGCGCCCTGGAAAAGGCGGGCCTTTACATTCTGCGGAAAACGCGTTCCCGCCTGCAGGGCGCCTCGGTTGGCCCTTCGTGGCAGACGCTTTCCGTTGGCGCCCCGCAGCGTTTACCAGAGCAGTTTGAGCGCGATCTGGGCGTTCAAAGGCTCGCCCGAGCCGATGCCCGGCGCGCCCGTCGAGGTGGCATTGGTGCTGAGGGCCGCGCCGAACGTGGCGTCGGCAATGTTGTTGTCAGGCGACGCCAGATTCAGAATGTTGAAAATGTTGAAGACTTCGATACGCACTTGCAATTTAACATTCTCTGCAATCGGCGTGTTCTTCATCAGCGCAAAGTCGATGGTGCGGAAGGGAGGGCCAGAAAACTGGTTTCTCCGGGTGTTGCCGAAACTCCCCTGCGCGGGCACGGCGAAGGCTGCCGGGTTGAAGAATTGTATACCGCTCGAACGCGGTCCAACCTGGGTGACACCTTCGAACAGGTGTCCAACAAGATCTGCGCGCTCGTGGTATGAGCCGGTATTACTGGGGTCCGTGTCACTGGCAAGCACGGAGAAGGGGAACCCGGAAAGGAAGGTGCCGAAGGCGCTAACCTCCCAGCCTTTAGTCAGGCGAGGCATCGAGTGGCCGAGTTGAGGCAGCGTATACAGCAGATAGCCGCTGAAATTGTTTCGAATGTCGAAGTCCGAGTTACCATAATCGCCCTCGAAGTTGTTGTTATCGGCCGGGGCAGCGTAGCGCGGAGCCGACTGGTCGTCCATGGCGTGGCTATAGGTGTAAGAGATCTGGCCCGTGAGCCCCCGCCAGGAAGAGTTGCGCAGCGACACCTGCAAGGAATTGTAGTGGGAATTGGCGGCGCTCATCAACTCCGTGATGTCGCCATAATAGCCCGGATCGACGTAATCGTAGGGCCGCGCGGCCTGGAAGTTCGCATAAGGGGTCGCACTGGCTGGGGGTTGATTCATATTACGGGTCAGCATCAGCTTGCGACCCGCGTTTCCGACGTAGCCCACGTGGAGCACGGTGTGCGACGTCAATTGCCGCTGCACGTTCAAGTTGAAGTTCTGGACGTAGGGGGCGGTCAATTGTTGGTCAACCGCGAAGGCGCCAAAGGGGGGCGTTGGCGTGGAAGCTCCGAACATGTAGACGCCCTTCTGCACCACTTCGTAAGTCGTGCCCGGCACGAAGACGGTGAATACGGGGTTAGGCCCGCCCGGATTGCGCGATACCCCTAGCGCGCCGTTGTCAGCACCGTTATCCACAAAGACGTTGCCATTGGCGACGTCGAAGTAGAGTCCCCAAGCACCCCGAATCACGGTTTTCCCGCCGCGGGTTGGCGTGAACGCAAAGCCGAATCGAGGAGCGAACTCGTGATGGTCAGGGGGATAAAGCGAGCTGATTGGGCTGCCGCTCTGACCCGGGAAACCGAGTCCCGGTGGATCGGTGGAAGTGAAAGTGGGCCAGAACGAGGAAATACTGTGGGTGGGATCGTGGTACGGAGTGTAATAGTCATAACGCACGCCGTAGTTGATGTTGAGCCGCGGGGAAAGCTGCCAATTGTCGTGGACATAGCCTGAGCCCGATTCAACGTACCAATTGCGCGTGGGACTGCCGATGGCGATGTTATTGGCGTTCTGGGCTCCGGAGAGTAAATAGCCGCCCAGGAAGTCCGCCAGTCCCATTTGCGCGGCGCTGTACGTGCCGGCGGGGGCAGCCGCCCAAGGGCCCGCCGTACCGGTGAAATCAAAGCTGCCGCGCGCGCCCCATAGGTAGTGGACCCACAGCCCGGCGTGACGATACTCCCCGCCGAACTTGAAGGAGTGGCGGCCGACACTGTACTCGAGATCGTCTGTGACGTGGAAGGTTGGATCGGTGCGGCCCAGGTCCGCCGTTTCGCCCGTGACCGCGTCCGTAAAGCCGGCAATGACGATATGCGGGGCGCCGTAGTTCTGGTTGGTGATCCCGGTGTTAAAGCCCCACGACGGTGGGTTTTGGTTGTGGACGGCATCATCAAAGTTCTGCAAGAAGTAATTGTAGCCGAAGAGAATATGGTTCAACAGATGGGGAGAGATCGTGCTGGTCCAATCGAGCACCCAGTTCGACTGACGGCTGGGGACGGATTGGTAGTACTCGCCGAACACGGAGCCGACGTAGGCGGTGGCGTTGCCGTTTCCGACCAGAGCTCGAAAATAGACACGGTTCTTTTCATTAATGTTGTAGTCAAGCCGGCCCACGTAATTGTCGCTGGCATAATTATTGGGGCTGGAACTGATAAAGTTGCCGCCCGTTGCGGGCGCGTTCGCAAATTGCTGGGTGGGGAAAAGGCCGTTCAAGGTGGCGAGCATCACCGGATTGGCCGAAACCCCGTAGGGGGCCATCACGGTGTTCTCGACGTTGTTCACCCAGGCCGTGGAGGGGGCCGTAGCCGCAATCGCGTTGCCCGCAATGAAGCGTTGCCCTTCGTAGCTGAAGAACCCGAAAAGCTTATCTTTCTTGAGAGGTCCGCCCAGCGAGCCACCGAAATTATTGTTGATCAGCTTGGTGGGCGAACCGGGCGTGTAGAACGGCGACAGCTCTGCCAGCGAGGCATTGCGATTGAAAGCATATGCGCTGCCGTGGATCTGGTTGGTCCCGGACTTGATTACCACATTGACCATGGAGCCCGGATTGCGCCCATAGTCCGCGCCACCGGCGCTTTGTTGGTTGAATTCCTGGATGGCTTCGATGGGAAGCAGCACGCCGGCGATCCCGGAGATGCTGCCTTGGTTGAAGGCTTCCGTGTTTTGCCAGAAGTCGTTGTTATCAACGCCGTCAATCTGCCAGTTGTTCTGGTTGTCGCGATTGCCGTTGGTGGACTCATGCTGCATGCCCGTACCTGAGACGTATCCGGGTGTGAGGACCAGCAATTGCCGGTAGTCGCGGCCGTTTAAGGGGATGTCGTTCACGGCTTGGCCGCTCACCACCGAGTTGAGGGCGGTCTGCTGGGTCTCGAGGGTTGCGGCCGCCGCTGAAACCTCCACGGTCTGGGTTGTTTGGGCTACTGCTAGCGTGATGGGGAAGCTAGTAACTCTAGCCACCTGGACGTCGACGTTGTCAATCTTCTGGGTTTGAAAACCCGCATGGCTTACCATGAGCGCGTAAGTGCCGGGCAGCAAGTCCGGGAAGACGAACTCGCCGGAACTCACGGTCGTCAAGCTGCTCGTTTCACCGGTCTCCACACGCACCAGTTGAATCGTGGCATTGGGAATCGCCGCGCCACTCGCGTCGTACACGGCCCCGGAGATCGAGCCGCGGTTGGTCTGTCCTCGCGCCGTCACGACCGAGAGCGTGAACAACGCCGCCAGCAAGACGTGGAATATACGCCGGTTACTCATGATGTGCCTCCCTTTCGGCAATCACCCAGATTTGCAATTTTTGTATTCGGGGTTCGCCCTAATGTAACAATGCCAGCCTTAGGCAGTCCAATCACTTCTGTTAATAGCTGCTATAACCAACTCCTTGCGAACACCAGCCTGCTCACCATCGAAGTAAATCAAGCATTTGGAATGAAGGTGCTGAGCTGGCACGACGATCGCTCGAAAAAACCATGTCGTGGCGGCCCTTGTGGCCGTCCTGGCCTGCTATTTCGCGGCTGAAAGGAAAGTTCCCTCGCGCAGTTCCTCGAACGCCTGCCGGAGCTGCTCCTGAGTATTCATCACGATCGGTCCGTACCAAGCCACCGGCTCCCGGAGTGGCTTCCCGGAAACCAGTAAAAACCGAATTCCGTCATCGCCGGCCTGAACGACGACCTCATCCCCGCGATCGAACAGAATCAAGGAACGATTCTCTGCCTCGGCAGGAGGGGCCGTGTCCAACCAGCCCACCGGTTCTGTGGGAACGGCCAGCGGCCCCGAGGCGTTGCAGAATTTTCCGCCGCCCGCGAAAACGTAAGCAAAGGCATGGCGCGTAGTCTCCACCGGGAGAACCTTCCTGCGGCCGGGAGGGAGCGAGACGTCGAGGTAGGTGGGGTCGGCCGCAATGCCGTCCACTGGACCCTTCTTGCCCCAGAAGCTTCCGCAGACGATGCGGACTTCCGTGCCGTCATCATCTTTGACCTCCGGGATGTCGCCCGACTTCACCTCTTGGTAGCGGGGCGGAGTCATCTTGAGCGAGGAGGGAAGATTCGCCCACAACTGGAAGCCGTGCATGCGGCCGGCGTGATCGCCCTTGGGCATTTCCTGGTGGATGATGCCGCTGCCTGCCGTCATCCATTGCACGTCGCCGGAGCCGATGACTCCGGCGTTTCCCATGCTGTCGCCATGCTCGACCGTTCCGGCCAGGACATAAGTGACGGTTTCGATGCCACGGTGGGGATGCCACGGGAAGCCCGCCAGGTAATCATCGGGAACGTCATTCCGAAAGTCGTCGAGGAGAAGAAAAGGATCAAAGTCGGACGTATTGCCGAAGCCGAACGCGCGGCGCAGGTGCACCCCCGCGCCTTCCAATGTCGGCTTCGATAACACCACTCGTTTAATGGGACGGAGAGACATGGATCGTTCCTTTCTGCGTCAATGAAGACGCGCGCTGGATGCGCCCGCGCGCGCGTCACTCAATCGTTGCGTAAACCTGGGAAGCTCACCCCGAAGTTTCAGCATAACCGTTCTCAGACTGAACTGCAATTCCGATTCAAACGGGTTCCGTGCCGATCGGAAGTGTGGCGCCCCCGCTTTTCCATTGACAACCCATAGCGGGCGTTCTAGTATATGGCAATGCCATATATTGAATCGCAATTCTCCGATCGCGAACTGAAGAAGGGCAGCGCCGAGCTGCTGATCCTCTCCCTGGTGGAAGCCCGGCCGCGGCACGGCTATGAAATCAGCAAGCTCATCGAGCAGCGCTCAGGCGGCGCCCTGCGCTTCTATGTCGCCTCGCTTTACCCGCTGCTTTACCGCTTGGAAAAGCGCGGCTGGCTGCAGGGACGATGGGTGGAGAAGGAGGGCCAGCGTCGGAGACGCTATTACCGTCTTACCCGCCAAGGGCGAAAGGTCCTCGCCTCGCAGCAGCGTGGCTGGCGGGTGTTTGTCGACGCGATCAAGCGCATCACGGAAGTTGAACACGCGTGAGGAAAGAGTGAAGCCCGCCGCCGGCGCTCTCATCAGCGGGAGCAGATGGGCAGGGGGGGCAGCTTCGCGGCATCGCCAAGGGTCGGCGTTTGAAATCTGTGATCTGAAATTCGTGATTTGACTCGTAACTGGTGCTATAAAGGACTTCTTTGAGTTGATATCAATCTTCCAAAGGAGTGCACCAATGAGACGTAAATGGACCCTGATCGGCGTTTTACTGCTGGTGGCGGGGGCGGCCTACATGGCTCTTGCCAATGGAAAGGGGCCCTCGTCAGGCCCTTTGACGGGGACCTGGGAGTGCGTAGCGCACAGCAGCGTCCAGGATGATGTGTCGTTTACGTTGGACCTTAAGCAGGACAGGGAGGAAGTGGCTGGGAAATTCGTTAACTCGACCGGGGAGTACCCGCTGACCTCCGCGAGCTACAAGAAGAGCGTACTCGAATTCCACGTTGAGGCTCCGGACGGCAAGTATCTAGCCACGGGAAAGTTGCTGCATGGCCAATTGAGCGGCCATTGGTCGAAGAGTCAGGAAGCCGAAGGTGGGTGGGAATGCCAGAAATCGGTCGTTAAGAACAAGTAATCGGCGCGGGCTGCCTCCGGCGGCTCGTATCGCCGACTGGCGCTGATGGTCTCGCGGAGTGGGGATTCGCATCCAGCGAAGGTCCGCGCCCGGGAGTTAGATAGCGTCGCTACTGCCTTTCGAGGGCAGGATGTGCCCAGCGACGACAGGGGCAGCCTATGCAGAAGTGGAATCAAGAAATACGGAAACGACTGGCAAGCTTAAATCTCTCTCCGGCGCGCGAGGCGGAGATTGTCGAGGAAGTGGCTCAGCACCTGGAGGATCGTTATCAGGAACTGGTGGCTGGCGGGACGGCGGCCGAGGAGGCCCGGCGCCTGGCAGTGGAAGAGTTGAGCGACGCGGACTTACTGGCAAGGGGCTTGCGGCGGGTCGAGCAGGAAATGACCCAGGAGCCCGTCGTGCCGGGCGGCGGAGGGAGTGGAAATTCTTTCGCCAGTGTCTGGCAGGATTTGCGATACGGCTTGCGGATGCTGCGCAAGAACCTGGGTTACACTGCGGTAGCGGTGATCTCACTCGGCCTGGGGATTGGCGTCAACACCACCATCTTCAGTTTCGTCAATGCTCTGTTGTTCCGGCCGCCTGCGGTGCGGGGCGCAGGTCAATTATTGGAAGTTTGGAACCAGAATGTTCAGGCCCAGGGCATCGAGAGTTACACACCGCTGACCTATCCTGATTACCTTTATTACCGAAACCGCAATCACGCGTTTTCCGGCCTGCTGGCGTTCGACGGGGACCCTCGCATAGTGAGTTGGATCAGGGCGGGACAGGGTGAACGGGCGCAAGGCGCGCTGGTGTCCGGCAATTTCTTCTCGGTCCTGGGAGTCAAGCCTGTTTTGGGGAGAGCGTTTCTTGCCGAGGAAGACCAGGCTCCCGGCGCACACCCCGTGATTGTCCTCAGTCATGCATTCTGGGCAGAGCGCCTGGGCTCTGATCCGAAGGTGCTGGGGCGGACCTTCAACTTTAACGGAACCAACTTCACGGCTGTGGGCGTTGCGCCAGCCGGCTTCACCGGGGTCCTCGTGGGGCTTCAGCCTGATTTCTGGGCGCCGCTGGCGATGACCTTCGCATTTACGCATGACCCGATTTACCTCAGCAGCCGCCAATGCTTCTGGCTGTTCGGCGTGGGCCGGTTAAACCGGGGAGTAAGGCCGCTCGAAGCGCAGGCTGACCTGAGGGTCTTGTCGCGTCAACTCCAGCAGTCTTATCCCGAGAGCAACAAACTGCTGGATGCAGTGATCTTTCCTACGACTCTGGTTCCTGCTCCATTCCGCGGTTACGTTATCGCCTTTACGGGACTCCTGATGGTGGTCGTCAGCCTGGTGCTTCTGATCGCCTGCGCGAACGCCGCCAACCTTCTCCTTGCGCAGGCGACCGGGCGTCACCGCGAGATGGCGATCCGAGCCGCGCTGGGCGCCGGACGTGGCCGCCTGATTCGCCAGGTGCTGATAGAAAGCACGCTTGTTGCCCTGCTCGGTGGCTGCGTTGCCTTCCTTCTGGCCAGTTGGCTCACTCCCGCCCTACTGGCCCTCAAGCCGCCTAGTCTGCCAATCAAACTGGACATTCCTTTAGACTGGCGAGTGCTTGCCTTCACGCTGGGGGTTTCGTTTGTCACCGGAATAGTTTTTGGGATTGCACCCGCCTTGAGGGGCGCAAGGTCAGGCTTGGTGCCGGCGCTGAAGGGCGATGCGTGGGGCAGCGTCGCCCCGCGATTTTGGGGTCTGCGGCTATTCCGTCGGCGTGAGAAAAAACTGCGGACCGCAAAGACGGGCGGCCGCGCCTTTAAGTTACGGGACATCCTCGTGGTGGCGCAGATCTCCGTGTGTTCCCTGCTGTTGATCGGCGCCGGGCTATGCGTCAGGAGCTTGATGAATGCGCAGTCGATAGATCCCGGCTTCGATACACAGCATGAGATGTTGGCGGTGCTTGATCCGTCCAGCCTGGGTTATTCCGAAGCGAAGGGCAGGGCATTCTACAATGCGTTGCTCGATCGCGTCCGAGCTCTACCCGGCGCCTCGTCGGCGAGCCTGGCGGGTTACCTGCCCTTGACGACCGACCGAACGACGCAGGAAGTGGTCCCGGAGGACCATCCTGTGCCACCCGGACAGGGCCCCGGGATCGATACCACGGAGGTGGGGCTGGATTATTTCCGAACCATGGGCATTCCCCTCGTGCGCGGCCGTGAATTCACGGCACAAGACGGCGCGGGCGCGCCGGGGGTTGCCATCATCAATGAGGCTCTGGCGAAGCGTTTTTGGCCGGGCCGGGATCCCATCGGGCGCCGCGTCGTCGTTTCCGGGAGCCACCTGGAAATCGTCGGAGTCGTGCGCACCGGCAAGTATCGGACCCTGAGCGAACCTCCGCTTCCGTTCCTGTATCGGTCGATCCTTCAGGAATACCGCCCTCGCTGCACGCTGGTGGTCCGTTCGGCGGGCGACCCGCGCAGCCTGCTGCCGGAGGTGCGGCGCGAGATTCAGAGCGTGGATGCAAACGTGGTGGCCCAGGACCTCGAAACCATGAGGGAGTACATGGCGCTTCCGTTGTTTCCCGCGCACACGGCCGGGCTGTTGTTGGGTGCGCTTGGCGTGCTGGCCTTGGCGTTGGCCGTGGGGGGACTCTACGGCGTCATGTGTTACGCGGTATCGCAGCGGACTCACGAGATCGGAGTGCGCGTGGCCCTTGGCGCCGAACGGCGCGACGTACTGAAGCTCGTGGTCGGACAAGGCATGCTGCTGACACTCCTCGGCATTGCGATTGGGGTTGGTGGCGCCTTTGCCGCCACTCGGGCGCTTGCCAGTCTGCTGTACGGAATCAGTTCCACCGATCCGGCTACATTCCTCGTGGTTCCCTTCGTCCTCGCGGGCGTGGCCTTCGCCGCGAGTTACATTCCCGCCCGGCGAGCGACGAAAGTCGATCCTCTGGTGGCGCTGAGATATGAATGAAGCTGTCAGCCGTCAGCTATCAGCTCTCAGCGGCCAAAAGGAAGGACTTGGAATCTCGAATGGACTGGCATCGGGGACCTGGAATCTGGATTCTGCCCCTTGCCGAGTGTGCTCTGGAATCTGAAATCTTAAATCTGAGATCCCTGCCGCGCCGGATGAGGGGCCGGGCGCTGCCCAACAAGACGGGTGATTTTTCGGGTTGACATCTCACCCAAGCTCGCTATACTTGGGTTATATGTCTACCCAAAAGCGAAAAGACCGGCTGGAACTCTTACAAGGTACGCTGGATCTGCTGATCCTGCGCACTCTCATTTTCGGCCCCCAACACGGCCAGGGCATCGCACACGCCATCCACCAGACAACCGAGGACGAACTGCTGGTCGAGCACGGAGCCCTTTATCCCGCGCTCCAGCGCCTGGAAGACCGGGGTCAGATCTCGGCCGAGTGGGGGACCTCCACGAACAACCGCAAGGCTCGCTTCTACACGCTGACCCCGGCGGGCCGCAAACAGCTCGTCAGAGAGACCACCAAGTGGCGCCGGTTAGCGGCAGCCATCGGGCGGGTTTTGGGACCCGAAGCCAGCGAGGGGTAGGGCGCTTTCCTTCGAAGATTGCCGGCCTGCCATTCAACACTCACGAGTCATCGGGATTCTGAAATCTGAAATCTGAAATCTGGAATCTGCAATCCTGAACCTTAAGACAAAGGCCACCCATGGGCCGGGGCCTAAATATGCACGTTCTCGCATATATGTGTCAAAACGCTACATTTTGGGCCTGGTTTACTACTTGAATAACCATTTCAACCCTCTGATTCCATTGCAATAATAATTTATTTTCGCATTATTCTCAGCTTTTCCCACTCTCTCATTTTCTTTTGATAGCCTGGAAGATGGGGGACTGTCGGCAGTCCGCCTTCGTCGCCCCGTACGGGCACGCCATAGCGTGCCCCTACAGAAAGGAAACAGACATGGAAGATTCAAATGCTATCCAGGCGACAAGCCCATCGCGGGCGGGACGGCAGAACGGGATGAACGTGGTAGCGCGGACCCCCGGGGTCGGGGTCCGCGGTTCTTCCGTGGGGCGACAGGCAAGCCGGGGACCCCAACACCGGGGGTCCGCGCTACCCAGCTCCGTGCGCTGCTCATCTGCCTCGGCGCGGTCCTCGCCGCCGCCTTCAAAAAGATTAAAAATCGTGGGAACGAACTCAAAGATTTATTGCAAAGACAGGGGATAAGTGAAATAGCGGCTTCAAAACGAACTCATTTTCGCGCAGAAAAAGCGGCCCTCGGTGCCGAACCAAGCGGCTTTTCCAGGCAGTGCCGCTTTTGGAACTTGTACTTCGAGGACTTTGACGCGGCCGGCGGATTGGTCCCCAATCCGTCGATAACGTGTGGGTAAACCACGAGGACGTAGGGGCGAGGCGGCGCCTCGCCCCTACAAGCAGCACCCCGCAGGTGAAACCGGATGCGGCGTTTGGTGGCCTCGGCCATGCGCCCCTACCAGTCTCGCCCGCCGTTACCAACGGATTAGGAATTGGTCGATCCCTCTTGCTCTCGAGCCGGGTTGGGTATATTCTAAGCAGGTTCAGGACGGCAATATAAAAATCCTGGTTTGCGTCAACTCGCGTCGGGTCCAGCCAGCGGTCTAACAACGAGGAGGAAATATGATGAAGCGTGCGCTGAGATTCGTCTGCCCGATCGTCTTCGTTCTTCTTGCTTACTCTCCCGGCCTGTTCGCCCAGGCGGTGGGATCGATCACCGGGACCGTCACCGATTCCACCGGAGCGGTTATACCCAACGCCAAGATCACTGCTACCCGTGTTGAGACCGGGGTCGCACAATCCACGGTAACCACCGGCGCCGGGGCCTACACGCTCCCGCGTTTGGACGTGGGGACTTATAACGTGGCTTGCGAGGCCACCGGCTTCAAAACCGGAACGGCGTCCGGAATTACTTTGGACGTCAGCCAAACCCGGTCTGTGGATTTCACCCTCGTGGTGTCGGGTGTGACCCAAAATGTGGAAGTGACTGCGGCCCCACCGTTACTTAACACTACGAACGCCACGCTAGCCCAGGTGGTGTCCACCGAGCAGGTGGAAAACCTTCCCCTGAATGGCCGGAACATTGAGGGCCTGATGACCGCGCAGCCCGGCATCGTGGGATACAACGGCGCCAACATGGGTTGGATGAGCGCTGAGCTGTCAGGCAACGGCAATCGAGGCGAGACAGCCGTAGGGACTTTGGACGGCGCGGATGTGAGTGACGCGGAGATGGGCACCCTCCAGTTCACCAACTTCAACCTCGACGCCATTGCTGAATTCAAAATCCAGCAAAACAACTACTCCGCCCAATATGGGCAGGGCGCCGGCACCGTCACCCAAATCGTAAGCAAATCCGGCACCAATCAGTTCCACGGGAGCCTCTTTGAATTTGTCCGTAACAGCGCCTTTGACGCCCGCAACTTCTTCGGAAGCACGGTGGCGCCTTTCCGCCGGAACGAATTCGGCGGCACATTTGGCGGGCCCATCAACAAGGATAAGACTTTCTTCTTTGTGCAATATGCGGGCCTGCGTCAGCGGCTGGGCGAACCGAACAACGCTGCCGTTCCCACCGCGGCAGAAAGAACGGGAGCGGTGACGATCCCGGACCCGAGCTCAACGTCGGCGACCCCACCGCCGGATGACCTTCAGGTCCCGCTCAATCCCGTGGCCCAGAGCGTCCTCAGCCGGTATCCGCTCCCCAACAACCCGGGCGGACTTTACGGGGCTAATACCTATACCTACGAGTTTTCCCAGCCGGTCAACGACGATCAGTGGTCGGCGCGCCTCGACCACCATTTTTCCTCCAGCGACACCTTTTTCGCCCGCGCATCTTACGTCAACCACATCATCAGGGATACTGACTCCTGGGCTGCCGTACTGGGTGGGGGGAATTTCTCCAGCAGCAACATTGGCGACGCGCGGAACTACGCCATAGGCGAGACGCACATCTTCTCTCCCACCCTGCTGAACAACTTCACGTTTACCCTGAACCGGGGGATTGAAGGTGTGCCGGAAACGCCCGCCGAGTACACCACCACCCAAACCTGCTTCGGCGGTGGCCTCCTGCAAATGAACTGTTGGGGGCCTGACACTTTTGAGACCAAATACGTGACCACAGTCTTCGATCCGCTGGACATTGTCAACTGGACCAAGGGTCGCCATTCCTTTAGCTTCGGCGGAGAGTTTCGGCGCGAATGGGATAACGGCACCGGCGTCACCGGAACGGGTCCCAGCGGCAGTTACTCCTTTAATGCCGGAACGCTCCTGCCCGTTGCCGTTCCCTCGACCAATGGCGGCACGTCCCTGCCGGTTGGCTACGCCAGCCCCAGCCCGCTGATCAGCATGATGGAGGGCAGCGACTATGATTATGAGCGCGCGACCACGGTGCCTGGCTTTGGTCCTCCCGGAGCGGGAGGAGGCGGCGTGTGGTGGGGATTGCGCCGGTGGACCATGGCGGCCTTTGCGCAGGACGACATTAAAGTCACGCGGAGACTGACCGTGAACCTCGGCCTGCGCTACGAATACACTTCCGTTCCCTGGGAAGTTGGTAACCGTATGGCGCGCCCTGAAGACCAAGGCAGTCTCTACGGAACATTTGTGGTGAACCCCGACCCGTTGTGGAAGGCGGACTATCTCGCAGGCAACTTTGGCCCCCGTATCGGTTTGGCGGCTGACCTTGGGCACAAAACCACCTTCCGCGGCGGCTTAGGGATTTTCACCAACATGATTCCCACGGTCTATCCGGACCAGGACCTGGTGAATTTTCCCCTGGCCAGTGAAAACTATTTGCTCAACGCGCCGTATTCCCTTACTCCATTCCCCATTGCACTTCCCGTGCTGACGAGCACTTCCGGGCAGCCGATCGCGGCCAACGGAAATACTAAGACCATTCCCAAGAACACTCCGGTGAACCTTGCTCCGTACGCGGCGATCCTGGGTAACCTTTTCGTGGACGATCCGTCGGACGCCATGAGAAACGGTTATACGATTAACGGCAATGTCACGTTGGAACACGAATTCCCCGGCAGCATCGCGGTTTCCGCCGCCTACGTTGCCAACAACGGCGTTTCTCTTTACAACCAGTGGTATCCTAATGCATATAGCGGAGCCGAACCCCAGTACACCCCCTACAGCAACATCACCCCCGGCCTCGGAGAAATGCAGGTTTTCTACAACGGGGGCTACTCCAGCTACAATGCCCTGCAAGTCCAGGCGCGCAGGATTTCGAGATCCCACGGCATCCAATTCCAGGCCAATTACACCTGGGCTAAGGATATGACGGATGCCGATTCCGTATGGAACACCGGAGCGACAAACATGCAGAATCCGAACTGCCTCAAGTGCGAGTACGCTCCCGCTGCTTACAATATCGTCAACCGGTTCGTCGCCAATTTTGAGTACGAACTGCCCCTTGCCCACTGGCAGGCGCTCTCCCACCTTCCCAAACGGCTCACGGACGGCTGGCAGACCCTGGGCATTTTCCAGGCACAGACCGGACCCCCCTTCACGGTGGGCTCGCCCTACGGAACCGTCCAGTACGGGAATGGCGCCAGTGACCGGCCATTCTACCTGCAAAAGGCAACCCTCAACCCGAGCGAGCGCACCAGTACGCAGTTCTTTTCGAATGCTGTCATCGGGAGTAATAACGGGGTGGGGACCGGCTACTTCGCTATACCTACGGTTATCAGTCCGGTAGCCAACGTGGGGGCGGTGATGCCCGGTCCGGGAACCCTGGGTCGAGATACCTTTACGGCTCCGGGGTGGTATAACCTGGATTTCTCGGTCATCAAGGACACGCGCATCACTGAGACGAAGTTGGTGCAGTTCCGTGCCGAGTTCTTCAACATCTTCAATACGGCAACGTTTGGAGGGCCCGTCTCGACCGTCGGATCGCCAGGCTTCGGAGTTACGGGCTATACCGCCACTGCCGAACGGGAAATTCAGCTCGGCTTGAGATTTGTCTTCTAGTATGTTGTCCCGGCTAATTCCTTGCGATAGGGAGGGTGGCGCATTGACTTCAATGCGCTACCCCCGGCTTAAGATTTATCTTTTAGGATTCGAAGCGGGATTACGGGAATTTGAGGCTTGAGGAACGAAACTCGATGTAGAAACTGAGCAGCGGGACGTCTGCGGCGCGAGGCCGGATGTCTGCACTACGGCTTCGGCCGCGACGCCAAAGCGGACGGACACGGACCCCGCGAGCTTGAATCGTACCCTGGCGCGGTCAGTTACGATTCACGCGTGTGCCGTGCGCGGGAGTGCTGGAAGATCTTGAATCGTGCGCGCAGCTCGCCGGTGGTTGGCCAGAATCGCCAGAAGCGACGCCCGTCCGATTTTTTCGCAATGCACGGAGCAGAGTGAAATGGCATTGAGGGGACGGACAAAGTCGTGCAGGCGGCGCTGGTACTCTCGAATGACGTTGAGCCCGTCGCCTTTGGAAAGGGCCCACGACCAGTCGGTAACCCAGCGCATAACGGTTCCGTGCAAGTGCAAGGGGCTGCGCTGGAGAGGATCGCCCGCTCTCAAAAGTTCGTTGAGGCAATCCGGAGCGGTTAGGAACACCAAACGCCCGCTGTGCAAAAACACGTCCGGCCTTAAGCCATATTCGCTCAGGCCGCGCGCAATATTATTCAGGAAGGTCGGGTCGGCCACGACTACAACCTGCTGGCCGATTTCCAACCCTGGCACTACGAATTGTATGATTTCGCCGAGGCCCTTTTCTTTTCGTACTATCAAACGGCATGTGTCGGCTTGGGCCATGAGCCCCACATGTTCGATGGTTCCTACTCCCATACTCCCTATCATCATCGAAATGTCATAGGAATGTCAACAAGACAACTTGGCGCAGGGACAAAGTGTCGTCTAGGATATTATGTCCTTTCGCCCTCCTTTCGCTACCCTGCGCTTGCTTTCCACTTTCTTCCTTTGGCGCCCTCGGCCCAGGGTGACCTCGTCTTCGCCATGTGCAGTATCGAAGCGGCCACAGAAGGAATGGCCCCTCCGGATGAAGACGCATTGAACGACGCTAACGCAGCGCCGGCGGCGCTCCAGGAAGCGCCATCCGATGCTCCAGGAGAGGCTAACCTATTGGTAAACATAGCATAGTGATCGGAGTAACCCTGCCCGTTTTCCCCTTGCAACCATTCTTGGCAATCTCCTAATCTTAATTTGAGCCTTGAGTTTGTGGAAGGCGTGCACACTGGTCATGGTCTGGCGGGTCCCCGGCCTCGAACGAAGTCAACTGGAACTGAAGAGCCGTAGTGAGTGCGTCACGGCGCGGAGCGCGCCATGAGCAGAACGGGTGTGTCGGCTGGTGCAGCAGTGGAAGACAAGGTATTCCAAGCTAGTGACGAATCGCCGTTGAATTCCCCGCGGTCGTTGCCCTCAGGTGAGGAGGCGCGGAATGCCGAAGCCCTGCTGGCTCTCGACATCGAGGCCGGTTCCGATTATTTGCTGGAATTGATTGTGCACAATCTGCAGCAACTCGGCCAGGCCCCTCACGAAGCCTTTTTGCAGAGACTTCTGAGGGGTCTTACCAGCATCGAGGTCAGTGAGAAGGAGAGCATCGTCCATTGGGAAAGGATCTTGGCGCGCCGAAATGAGCTGGCGGAAAAACTCGGCCGTCAAGTCTTTCTCAGGACAGCGGCGGTGGATTACTTCGGTGAATTGCACCTCTTGCGCAAGCCCATCCTGTTGGAGTACGAAGAGCTCGAAAAGCTGCGCCATAACGCCGCCACCGACCCGTTGACAGGCCTCAAGAACCGGCGAACATTCGAAGAGCACCTGGGTCGCGAGATTAACCGCTCCCGGCGTTACGGGGCTTCGTTTGCGATGCTCCTCTTGGATCTGCGCAGGTTCAAGCGCGCCAACGACACGTATGGGCATGCAGTCGGCGATGAGATTCTGCGCAGCGTGGCTCGCGCCAGCGCAGAGACCATCCGCGGTTCTGATATTTCATGCCGGATTGGCGGCGATGAGTTTGCGATCCTTCTCCCACAAGCCGATCGGTCGAGCGCCGAAGCCTTTGCCGAGCGGATCGCGCGGAAGTTCGAATCTTATGCCAGACCTCTGGCGCCCGAAACGCCGGTGGGCGTTGACTACGGCATCGCCATCTTCCCTGAAGACGGTGAAGAGGCGCCAAAACTGTTCCAAACCGCGGACAAGAACCTTTATGAAACTAAACAGAAGGCCTCTCGAGTGAGCGAGGAGATCGCTCCCGCAGTTTCAGGTTCCTCGGCCGAATCGGGCGGGCCGTTGCCGCAACCTGCCGGCGCAGCACACCCGGCTGGTGAGGATTTTTCAGACCGCTCCCACTGGCTTCCGAGCTACATGGTCGCGGCTCAGGGCGCCCCACACCCCCATGGCCTTCCGAACCGCCGCCGGGACGAACGAATTCCGGTGGAAGGAGCGCGCCGGGTGGGCTTGGTCCGTCTTCAGGAAAGGTCCAGATTCGTCACCGTCCTGGATATAAGCCGCGGAGGTGTCGGCTTGCTGATCGAGGACTTTGAAGTTCCTGAGAGTTTTTCGGCCCTGATCCAGGTTCCATTCCTGCCTGATTCTGAGCTTACCTTGTATCGAGTTTACAGCGGCCCGGTTCGGAATGGGAAAAAGCGTGTCGGCTGTTCGTTCACACCGCTTTCCCGGCAGGCTGTCGCATAGTCTTCCGGTGCCAATCGACGGTGCGTTCCAATCCTACTTGAAAACTCACTTTGGGCTCAAAACGCAGGAAGCGCTCAGCCTTTTCAATCCCGGCCTGAGAGTGGCGCACGTCGCCCGCCCGGGGGCTCGCGTAGATCGGTTTTATAGTGTAGCCTACTATGGAGGAAAGGGAGCGGAGGAGTTCGTGGAGCGTGAAGCGGCGTCCGGTGCCGATGTTGAATGCCATGCCGCACACGCCCTGCGCGAAGCAGGCGAGCAGATTGGCCTCGACCACGTTGTCGACATAAGTAAAGTCGCGCGATTGCTCTCCGTCGCCGTGCACCACCGGACGGCTGCCCTCGAGCGCCGCCTCGATGAAGCGCGACACGGCCGCTGAGTACGAGGAGTGGGGATCCTGACGCGGACCGAACACATTAAAGTAGCGAAGCGAAACGGCAGGCAAGCCGTAAATCTGATGGAAGATCGCGCTGTACTTCTCTCCCGCGAGTTTTGTAACTGCGTAAGGAGAAAGCGGATTCTCCGGCATAGTCTCCAGCTTTGGCAACGTCTCGCTGTTCCCATACACGGAGGACGAACTGGCAAATACAAACCGCTTCACCCGGGCGTCCCGGGCCGCTACCAGCATATTTAGGGTGGCTGTGACATTCGCCCGGTGGCTGCGGGCGGGCCGTTCCACGGAGCGCTGGACAGAGGGAATGGCCGCCTGGTGGAGCACGTACTCGACTCCCTGCACGCTGGCCCTGCAAACGGCCAGTTCTGCAAGGTCGCCTTCCATCAACTCGATGCGATCGAGGCAGTCCTCGAGGTTGTGTCGGAACCCCGTGCTGAAATCATCCACCACTCTGACGGTGTGGCCGTCCCTCAGGAGACGACTGACCAGCGCTGAGCCGATAAATCCTGCGCCGCCTGTCACCAGAAAGCTTGCCATGCGACCTCGTTTCACTCTTAGTACAGGGCTCTTGGTGTCGGCTCGGCTGCCAGCTTGCCCAGCGGATCGAGAACCTGGCGGGCGCCGCGAGCCAGCAAGTTCAGCTCCGTTGTCGATTGAAAGAACAGAAAACCTTGCTCCATGTACTTTTGCATGAGGCTTGCGTCCATGGCTGGTGCGCCCAGGATCTTGTTGTGGGCCTGCCCCGCGGCAACGACTTTTTTTAGAGCCTCTTGAACCGTCGGATGGTCAATCTGGCCACGGCACCCCAACGAGAATGACAGATCGCTGGTGCCTACAAAGATCACATCGACTCCGGGCGTCGCGGCAATCGCGTCGATCTGCTCCAGGGCGCGCGCCTCTTCGACGATCACCACAACCAAAACATTCTGGTCGGCAAAATCAAAGTAATTCTCCGCTCCCGACCAACGAAACTTCGCCAGGCCGGCTCCTGAACCGCGCCGGCCTTGCGGCGGGTATTTGCATGCGGCCACAGCCTGGCGAGCCAACTCGGGTGTGCTGGTGAAGGGGAACATGACGCCCAGCACGCCGGCGTCAAGCACGCGCTTGGCGGTCCAGATTTCGTTGACGGGAACCCGCGCGAAGGGTAGAGCTTTTAGTCCCCGCGTGGCCAGAACCATGTTGCGCAGGCTCTCCAGGGTGATGGGACTGTGTTCCATCTCGATCCATAAAAAGTCAAACCCGAGGCTAGCCGCCTGCGCGGCGATTTCAGCGCTCCCCACGGTGAGCGTAATTCCCACCGCCGGTTTCCCCTCTCGCAGCAATTTCTTGACAGGGTTATCCCAGACCTCTTGTGGGTTCGGGTTCGTGTTGGGCATCAAGGCTCTCCTAAGTGCTATCGACCGGTATCTAGCGCTCCTAGTTTACCGCAATTGGCCTGTTCCGGCGACTCAGAACCCCTGACACTTCCCCGTGGTTATGCGGCACAGGGCGTGTTATTGAGACCTGAAAGCGCGGTCGCAAACCCCTCAGAGGGGTCATGACTTAACCGCTAGTCTTATTGGAAAGCAGTTCCTAAGCTCTACCTGCCTGCAATTTCAACTTCCGTGGATTGGGTGCGGCGAATCCGAACCGCATAGCCGCCGTCCGGCAATCGCTTAACCGTATACCCCTCCTCCGTCGGTTCTCCACGTTCCAGCAGGGTTCGAGAACCAGCTATGACCCGTGAGGGCTTGTAAGTCAACCGCAAGACCTCAGAGCCGTCCCTGTCGAATGATCGATATCGCAGGCTGCGATCACCGTACTGTACTCGTTGCACTACCGTGGAGGAGTGCAGTAGGTGGTCCTCGTCCACAGGAGCAAGTTCCGGGATGGCGCCCATGACCCAGTTGAAATGCCGCAAGTAATCCGAGTACCCGTCGCTAAACCAATACTGGCCGCCAAATCCTTTACCACAGCAGGAGATTCTCCCGTCAGCGGCGGCAAAATAGGTTGCGTAATTCAGCGAGCGGAAGGCATCCTCCCGCGCCTGGCTGTCGTGGGTCTTTTCGAAATACAGCGCGTTGATCGCGGCCCAGCGAGAAGTATCGCTGCCCAGGCCGGAGCGCGAGCAGCAGCCGTAGTAAGTCGGCGGTTCACCCTGTTCGTCAATTGCCCAGGCGCCGAAGAACGGGCCTCTCCCCAATGAACGCCTTACCCAGTCGATCAGATGGCCGACGTGATTGATCCAGTCGGGGTCGACCGCCTGCGGGTCGGGGCGGGTAAGCAGATAATACGCTGTGTAAGTGGGGGCAGCCTGGTTTACATTCTTCGGGTTCTTCGGAACATCCTCAAAATAGCCGCTCCACTTATCGAACGCTGAGTTGCCCGGTTGGAGGGGATGATCGCGAAGCCACATCCAGGCTGTATTGCGGGCCTTCCGGTAGTTGGCGGTATCACCTTCATTCAGCCGAATTAACTCATCGAAAAGGCGCAGGGGGGACGCAACGATACCGCCGTACTCTTCCCCTGCCAGGACTTCTCCCGTCTTCCCATCCACGCGGAAAGGCCAAGGGGTATGATCGTCGTCGCCGGGACGAAGGTGTGCGGCCAAAGCACTCGCACAGCGGATGGCAGCCTCCAGGTATTTGCGCTCGCCGGTCATTTCATAAAACAGCGCGTAGCCGATTCCTAGTTCACCCACCTTGTCCGTCTCAATCCCGCCGTAGAACTCCTTCGGCATGTCCTGAATGCAATGACCGTAGTCGGCTTGGCCGTCGCAGTTGGTGGGAAACGGCACGCTCGCCCAATCCCAGTCCGGCGGGGTTGTGCCGTGCGCCAACATGTGATCGAGCATTCCGCGCACGGCTTGGACAGCCTCTTCGTCGCCGGAATACGGGTACCAAGCCGCCAAGGAATCCACGAACGAACCAAAAACCATGGCAGGATTGTGCTGCCAGTTCGTTCCTTGCAAGGTCTTGTCATCGAATACGGCGTTGATCAGATAGATTTTCAATCCTGTGCCGGTACGCCGGTCCGCGGGAACCTTGTGTTCGACGAAGTCCCATCCCAGGTGAAGCACCTTGTCGTAGCCGAGATTCTTCTCGGGGTGGTACCAGGCGAGCAACTTGCCCCCGGAGTCGAGCACTCGATCATGCCAGGGCAACTGGGCATTTACGTAGTTCTGCGCCTTGATGGTTGACGCTGTCAGAAAGAGGAGGGCTGAACCACAACCAATTCCAATAAGGAAACGAGCGACGCTTGTCATCGTGTGTCTCCGCGACTCAGTTCTTGTGTTTAGTTTAGCCGCAGTCGCGCGCGGCGCACAGATTGAGAGGAATTGTCTCTAAGAGTGACGATGTTCGCTCTTGCCTTCGCCCGCGGATCTGCCGCGCGGGCAACGGCCATACTCACTTTAGAACAAAGGAAGCCGATTCCTCAGCCGTTTCAGACCCTTGTTTCACAATGAAACGAACGGTGAAATTACCCGGCTCAAACCTTTCGAGCGGGGTCATGGCCACATACTGAATTTTCCCGTCTTTATCCGGGGAGCCGAGCGGAGGCAGGCCTTTTCCAAGAACCTTGCCATTCCTGCTGAATTCCATGATCAACTGGGGAGCCGCCGCAACATTCTTGTTCGTGTAAATGACGAGGTAAAAGGGCAAGGTGCTGTTGTTCGCCTTGCTGATTACCGGATTGAGGGTTGGGGAAATGACCTTGGTTCCCAACAAGAAAGGGTCGTCGTCCGCAGTGGATGCCCCACGTTCCTTAGTGGACCGGACGACGCTGACGCCGCTGATGGCGAGCCCTGAGGAAGGCGCCATGATCACGGTGCCTTTGCTGGCGCTGATCCGGTCGCCTTCCCCATCCCGGACAGCGGTTTCGAGGGCGTAGCGCCCGGGCGGCAAATCGAAGGTCTCGGTATAGATGAAGTGGTTTGCCTTGAGGGTCTCCAGCCTTTCGGAGGTGGCATTGATGGGGACTTCGTTCTGGAGTTTCTTTACCACCTGGCCCTGGACATCCTTCACGACAACAAGGTTGGAGAGGCTGCCTTTGTACTGATCGCCCGCGTCAGCCTTGTTGAAGGTCACATTCGAGAGGGGCACGTCCATCACCACTTCGCACTCAGACTGATTCCTCAGCCCGCGAAAGTACAGACCGGCTGCCCCATATTCGAACGCCTTGGGCAACTCAGGAGAATTCAAGGCGGCTAACAGCGCTGTCTCGTAAGGTACTGGAGCCGTTCCGGGGGAGTTCAGGGAAGTTGGAAAGGCATTGTAACCGGACCTGGATTGCACGCGCCAGTCGCCGGACGCCATTTTGAGGACGACTTTGTGGAATGAGCCATCGTACTTCTTAATCTCCGGCACGTACGAAATCTCGTAATAACTCTGGATGTCTTCCGCCAGTCTGCGGATCGGGGCGCGCAGATCATTGGTGTTGGCGATGAGGAAACCCCCTGTGGAATCGGCAAGGCGGGCGAGCGTCATTTGGTAATTTGCCCGGGTGCTTTGTATGGCCGTGTCGATCAGATTCGCCTCGCCCATGGTGACCGGCCGATCACCCATGTTGCCGTGCTGGCTCTGGGAGGATTGCGCCGCGCTGCGCAGCTCGTTCTTGCCGGATTGATTCGGGTTCGCCCCCAAGAGCCCCCAGGCGTCCACAACGTAGAGGCTCACGTTCGACCGGTTCGCGGTGCCTATGAGGTCATCGAACGCCGCTTCGAATCCTATGGGGATCGTAAAGCCTTCGGAAAAGTAGACGAGGGTCTTTCGCCCAGGCAGGCGGTATTGTTCTTTCACCGCATCGAGCAAGGAGAAGATCTCGTCCCGGCCCGCAACCACCACGGCGTTGCTGTGTTCCGTATTGAGTGCTGCCAGCAGCATCTGGTTCATGCCCGCCTTGGCCTGCGCGTCGGATTCCGTGGACTGGCTTGGGGCGGATTGGGGACTGGAGTCGACGGCCTGCTGGAGTTCGCGGCGCACGCGCGCCGTATTGGCGGCGAAATCATAAACCCGGCTGCTCGTCGCGCGCTCGATGGCTTCACGGAGGGCGGTTTGATCGTTAGTATACGGTTGCAAAACTTCGAGCTTCTGGTCAATCGTCATGACCGCCATGTCGACGTTTGAGGCAAGATCCTGCTTCAGCAGATCCAGGGCCCCGTCGCGGGCCAGTCGCCGGGCTTCATCGTGGTGGCACTGGAAAATCATCATCACCGACCGGACCCTATGAGGCGGTTCAAGTGGTGTCCGCGCCCCGCCGCTCGCAACGGCATCATTTCCCTCGATGAGACGAAACGACTTGATCGTTTTCGCTTGCCCGTTGTCAAACACCCGGAAGTCGTCAGGCTTTAGGTCCTTGACTGCCCGCCCTTTCTTGTCGCGTACCACAACATCCATCAGCACTTCCTCGCTGGTAGCGGAGACCCTGCTACCCGGCGGGGAAGTGGTCTGGATTTGCGGCGCGCTTATGGCCTGGCCCAGCGATAGTGAGACGGCGAAAGCCCATAAGACTGTGATGTAGAGGATCTTCGACATAACCAACTCCTTCTCACGCAGGCGCTGAAAGGGCGGGGCCCGTCGCCTCCCGAGCGTGGCTGCAACGGTTGGCACCGCGATATGAAACTGTTACCGGCCGGCAATCGCCGCGCGCAGTGCCGCGTCCATCGCTTGGGCACTGAAGTCCAATTGAGTCAGTCGGGTGCTGTAAAGGACACGGCCGTCGGCGCCGATCACGAAGGCCCGGCTTGGCCAGGCGGCGTAAGCGGCCTCTACGCTGCCCTTCATGCCATCCACGAGGGCGGGAAACTTGAGGTGGAGTTCTCGTGTGCACAGGGCGGCATGATCTTCTTTATCCTCCATCGTTGAGGCGGGCGCTACTGCTACTCCTTCCCGTACGTTCCGGGTGCTCTGCCAGTCGCCCGCGGCATGCGCCTCCCGGATGTAGACGAGAAAGAAATGCGCTCGCCGTCCGTATTGTTCGAATAATGAGTTGAGCGCCTCGGCTGAAGAACGGAAATTCGGGCACGAGTAACTGCCGAAGACCAGCACGACGGGAATCTTTCCCCGGAACTCGCTCAGGCGCACGTGTTGTCCCGTGCCGACCTCCGGCAAATCGAAATCGGGGGCGAAGGAGTCGATTTGTGGCCCTGGGTCCCTCGCATCCGCATCCTGTTGGAGCCTGCGCACCGTGTCACTCTCCAGCGCCGCCTCCGAGCGCAGGTGAAGCCGTGTATATACTGACAGCAACTCGCGGTGGGCCTCCAGCGAGTCCGGGATGGCCAGGATGACAGCCTCCAGACGCTTGCGAGCCTCCTCGAGTCTTCCTGTGCCACTTAGGCACTCACCCCACGCCAGTCGCGCCTCAACGGATTCGGGATGGCTGCGCAGCGCCGCGCCCACGAAGGGCGTGGCTTCGGAGTATTGTCTCGCGACAATCAAGATTTGGCCGAGCCCCAGGTTGGCAGCGTAATCGTTGGGATCTTCGGCAAGCGCCTGCCGGAAAGCGGCCGCCGCGCCAACCGGATCTCCCGTATTTAAGAGCGCCAGGCCGTAATAGGACTGAAGCTGAGGCAGCTTGGGATTGAGTTCGACGGCGCGGGACAACTCCTTAACGGCCGCGGGGTATTTGCCGGACTGGAAGAGTTGCCTGCCAAGCTGAAAGTGCGCTTCCGCACTGTCTTCGGCGGGCAGGCTGGGGATTGCCAGGCAAGGCTCACCAGCAAGACACAAAGACACCAGGAACAAAGTGAGGGCTAAAGGCAAAAGGCAAATCGCAAAAGTCAAAACCTCTCTGCGCCGCCTTTCGCACTTTGGTTCCCGACTTTGCACTGCCCCGCCTAACGAGTTGCTTTTGAAATCCGATATTCCGAATCCCGCCGGGTGCCGTAGACTCGCAAGAAACCCCTCACCCGGACCGCGACGGCTGATGAGTACGCCGTCGCGGCCCACCCTCTCCCCAGGGAGAGGGCTTCAACATGCTAGCCGGCCCGCGACCTGCCCACCTGCCCATCTGCCCACCTGCCCACTGCCTAGCCCGTGATGCCTTTTCCTTCCACGATCGTGATGTATCGATCAATCGGCAGGCTCGTGAAGCGGTCTATGCGGTTGCTGGGCGGAGGCCACTTGATTTCAAGCGATTCGATTCTCGTCCTCGCGCCAATTCCTAATACGAGCCTCGGGTCATGGCAGGAAAGATAACCTCCACCCGCTACCTTGTAAATGTGGCGCTTGAAATCCCCTGACTGCCAGCTCACTTTTGCGCCCACCGCATCGGGATTGGCCACTTTACCCTTGAGCTGGACGCCTAGCCAATGATTGAGCTTGCCGACATTGTTCCGGAGCAAGAGGGGAGCGCCGTCGTTGAGGATCATCAGCACATCCGCTCCGCCATCGTTATTAAAGTCGCCGATCGCCAGGCCGCGCGCCGCAAACTGGCTGGCGAAGACGGGCCCGCTCTGGTCGCTGACGTTTTGAAAAGTCGTCTTGTAACCGGTTCCCAGATTGCGCCAGAGCAGGGGGTTCTCTTCGTATTTGATTTCGCTGTGCAGTTGGGACACCTTGTTATCGGGATGGCCGGAAACGATGAACAAGTCCATGTTGCCGTCGTTATCGTAGTCCAGGAACTTTACGCCCCAGCCGCTCATGGTCCGCACTTTCATCCCGATGCCGTTCGAAACCGAGAAGTCGTCGAAGGTCTCATCCCGGTTATTGTGATAGAGGGAGAACATCTCCTCATCGACATCGGTCAGGAAGATGTCCATCCAGCCGTCCTGATCATAGTCGGCGGAGTCCGTGCCCATTCCCGACCGCACCCGGCCGTCGGTGCTGTAGCCTACTCCCGCCTGCAGCCCGATTTCCTCGAATTTCCCGTGGCCGCGGTTTGCAAAGAGGAAGCTCGCCACCATATCGTTGGCCACGAACAAATCCATCAACCCGTCGTTATTGATGTCGGTGGCCACGGCTCCCCAGGCAATCCCCTTGACGCTCGCGATGCCGGACGCCTCGCTGACATCGGTGAAAGTGCCGTCGCCGTTATTGTGGAAAAGCCAGCTCGGCATGGGATCGTAGACGTTCGGGATACAATAGTAGCGCTCCACGGTCCCACCAAAGCCGCAGAATTTGTTGTTCGACTTGTTAAAGTCCACGGAGCGGCAAATAAACAGATCCAGGCGGCCGTCATTGTCATAGTCAAACCAAACGGCGCTGGCGGCGAAGCCAACGGCGTTGATGCCTGCCTTCTCCGTGACGTCCGTGAACGTGCCATCGTGGTTGTTGTGGAAGAGAAGGGAACGCCCATACTGGGTCAGGCAGAGGTCGGGCCAGCCGTCCCTGTCGTAGTCGCCGACGGCGACGCCCATTCCGTAGCCGCCTCCCGCCAACCCGGCTTTCTCGGTGACCTCCGTGAAGGTGCCGTCACGGTTGTTGTGGTACAGGGCGTTGCGGAGCGGAGGATTGGGGTCGTAGAAGTCGCACTTGCCGCTGTTCACCAGGTAAATGTCCATCCAGCCGTCGTTATCGTAATCGATGAAACCGCCGCCGCCCCCCAGGGTTTCCGGCAGGTAGAATTGCGGAGAGCGAGCGCTGGTCCGCTCGAAGGTAATCCCGCTGGCAGAACTTGGAATCACCTCGAAAACGGGAAGACCATTCGGCGCCTGGAGGACTGGTGCGCCTGAGGGTGCGAGGATTCTTGCCGAAAGTCCGTAACCCGCGAATCCCGCGAGTCCGAAGGTCTTTAGAAATTTGCGGCGCGAGCTACTCATTCGTTCAATCCTCTTCACCGCAGAGGCAGGGAGGCACAGAGAGCTGAAAGCAGCTGGCGTTCTCTGTGTCTCTGTGCCTCTGTGGTTAGTTTAGTGCTTCCGTTCAATGCGGCACCTCTGCGGGCTGCTCCTTCGTGACTTCATCTGCATGGGTGCGCTTTTGCGCCTGGACCTCGGCTGTCAGTTTGTCGACGATCGCCCTTTCACGGTCGCCGTCCTGCTTCATGTGGAGCCGGTAATAGAGCCTGGCTAGGGAGACGTGCGCATCCAGGAATTCCGGGTTGTCTTTGATCAAAGCTTCCAGCAGTTTCCTGGCCTGGGGGACGTTCCCCATTCCGATCTGACCGATGGCAAATTGATAACGAACTCCCGGGTCGCCCGGCCTCACCTGCAGCGCGCGGTTGAGGAAAGGGATCGCTTGCTTGTAACTCTCGCCCTGATTCAACATGACGCCGAGATACAGGTTGGAGCCAAACTCGTTTGGATCGATCGCTAATTCCTGGCGAAAGCATTCCATGGCATCCTCCCGGTGGCCGAGGGTCAGCAGCGCATTCCCGTAAAGATAATGAGCCATGGGGAGCTTCGGATCGAGTTTGACGGCAGCTGCCAGTTCATCTACAGCGCCCGACGCGTCGAGAATCTCCAGACGAGCGGCCCCCAGCATCAGGTGCGCTTCCGCAGAATCGCCGTTGCGCAGGATTTTGTTCACCAGGACTTCGCCCTTGCGCACCTGCCCATCGCGCATCAGCGACATCCCTAACAGGTAGGTCAACGCCTGATCGCCCGGATGAGCGGGTTCGAGCGGCTCGAGGAGTGTCACCGCCTTCTTGAATTCCCCTAAGCGAAAGTAGCAGTCCCCCAGTAAAAGAGCTATTTGGAGACTTCCCGGGTCGGCGGAATGAAGTGGTAGGAGTTCATGCACTGCCTCGTTAAGCTGCACGGCTTTGTAATAAGCGAGAGCCAGGTTCAGCCGGATCTGGGGAAGCGGTTGCAAACGTAACGCCTTCTTGTACTCAACGATGGCCTCCTCGTACCGTCCTGCCGCGGCCAGCGCCGCGCCCAGGTTGGACCTGACCGGGACGACATCCGGAAACTGGGTGAGAAACAAGCGGTAATCTTTGATGGCCTCATCCAGCTTGCCGGCCTGCTGGAACGACTCTGCCTCCTTCACGAGAGCTTCGGGGGACTGAGCCGTCTGCGCACCCAGGCAGCCTGCCAGTAGCAGAACTAGTAGCGCGGCAAGGGCCTTCAGAGACCCCTCCCCCGTCCGGCGACGGCTGATGAAAGCGCCCTTACCGGACACCCTCTCCCCAGGCGAGAGGGCTAAGGTGCCAAGTTTGTTATCCCGGAAACGGTTCATTCGCCCTCACGATGCGAATTCGATGATCTGTGAACTTATGATGCCCTCCCGGCAACTCGAGTCTGGGCATGTGGCAAGAAGCGCAGTGGTTCTTTGAAACTTTACAGAGCAGCGCCTTCGGCTGGCCTCTCCCGTGACAGGCCTGGCATTTGGTGTCGTAATCAAGAGTGTTGCTGTCCAATTCGTGGTGCGGGTCGTGGCAGGCAAGGCAACTGATTCGCGGGTCATCCACGTCGTAGCATTTGCTTCCGGTCAGCCGATAGGGCTGGAAACGGATATCGTTGATATCGAACCTGCCTTGGGCGATCACGTCTTCCCAGGTGCGGTGGCACTGCCCGCAGAATTCAGATGTTTCCTCAGCCGACATTCTTGTTAGATGCTTCATCTTGACGGGGTTGGGATCGCCTCGGGTGACCGAGGCAAGGTGCTTGTCCGCCGGCCCGTGACAGCGCTCGCACTGGACGCCAGGTGTCATTTTGTCTAAAGTCACCTGCCGTCCCTCCGTAGCCTTGGTGGCATGGCAGCCAAAGCACTGCAATTTGTCCTCGAGCGTCATGCGGCGCCCAGCCGCGTCGATCAGACCTGTAGGAGCAACGCCCTGGGCGCCGAGAGTAACATCCAACCCTCCGATTTCATTGAAATAGCTGACCCGGCTCTCGTAGAGCTCCCCGTCCTTCTCAAGAATGTAGGTCTGGCCGATCGCAGTGCTGGCCCCCATCGCCCAGCGGATGGGCACGGCGAGCGTCTGGACGCCATCGGAGACCGAATACTCGCTCTCGTCTCCATGGCGCGCGATGCGATATGAGTACTTCCCCGCCGTGACGGTGAGCAACGGGTGAGCTGACAGAACTTTGCACTCTTCAACGGTCTCGAGTCCGTGCGCCATGGAAGTGGCTGGTTGCGTCGTGGCCTGCAGGTGGCACATGGCGCAGGCTGGAATGGGCCGCCGCCTGGGTTGTGTCTCGGGAGCCCGCTCGGTTTGCGCGACGAGCGGGCCGGCCCACAGGAGAAGCAACACAATGGAGGGTACAAAGGCCCAAGTCATTCACTCCTTACCCCCGGCAACCGGCCAACGATGAGAGCACGGAAAAGCTACCGCTTGGCCGCTTGCAATTCGTAATACGCAACCCTGGCTCGCAACGTCTGGGTAAGCGACTGGTCGTTGTCGCGCGCGGCCAGGTCCAGCGCCTGGTGACCCACCCGGGCCGCGTCGGCGAATCGACCCACTTCGGAATACATTGCCGCCAGCAATACCAGGCTCTGCTGCTCGCGGCCGCCGGAAAGCTCCACCGCCTTTTCGAAATGGGGAATCGCCTCGCCGAAGCTATGCTTCGCGGCGAACACCCGGCCGAGATTGAACTGGAACTCGAGCGAGTCCGGATTGATCTCTACAGCCTTCTGCAAGTGCGCCACGGCATCATCCAGTCGGCCCGCCCGAGCCAGGACAAGGCCGAGCAAGTTATGCGGATCAGCGAAATCCGGGTCGAGATCGAGAGCTTTGCGAATGTGGCCAGCAGCTTCGTCAGTGCGTCCTGCCTCAATTAAAGCCGCTGCTAAGTTGCTCTCCGCGATCGGGTTTTTCGGATTGATCTCGAGGGACTTCTTGTAGGCCTCAATGCCCTCCTCCGGCTTGCCCGTCCTGGTCAGCGCCACGGCCAAGCTGGAGTACGCGTCGGCATTGTTGGGGTCGAATTGGACGGATTGCTGGTACTCGGTGATGGCCTCGTCGAGTTGGCCCTGGTGGTCCAGGGCAAAAGCCAGGTGGTAATGCGCCTTGCCGTCTTGCGGGTCAAGTTCCACCGCTTTGCGCCACTCGAGCAAAGCCCCCGGGTAATCGCCCTTTCGTGCCAACTCGCCGGCCACGTCGAAGATCCTGTAGAAGTCCGTGGCCGGCGCGTCCATCTTGGTTATGCCGTCCATGGGGATGTTCACGAACTCCGGAATGTTCACGGCGCGGTTGGCGGCGGTTACGTTCTCGACCAAGATGGCCGGGCTGTCGTGGCCCTGGGCATCGATATGCGTCAGGTATAACTGCGTGTACAGTGACCGCCCTTTGGAAGAGAAGGCCAGCCAGCGGCCGTTGGGAGAGAAAGTGTGCCAGGAGTTCATGCGCGGAGTATTGCAGTCCAAGCGCCGCGCGGTGCCGCCTGCGAAGGGCACGATGAAGAGTTGGCTGTCGGGCCTCATCAGCAGGCCCGTATGGTTTTCGACAAAGACGATCCAGCGGCCATCCGGCGAAACCTTGGGAAAGTCGTTGCTCATGCCGTTCTGCGAAGCACCCACAACCCGTTCCGGCGTGCCGCCTTGGCCGTCGTTGAAGGGGATTCGGTAGAGATCGTACTGAATCTGTGTTTCGTTTGGATCGTTCGCAAATTCCGCTGCCTTCTGGCCTTCGTAATATGGGTCCTTGGCCTCCGCTCGGGAGAAAATAAGGTACTTGCCGTCGGGGCTCCAGAACGCGCTGGTTTGCACGTAGTGTGGGTCGTCAGCGCCCGGCAGAGGCTGCAGCTTGCCGGTAGCTTTGCTGTACCAGGCCAGGACGCCGCGAGTGGGAAAGAAGACCTGGCCGAACCCGTAATCTCTATAGAAGCCGTTATACAGCCGCTGGTCGAAATCCCGCATGTGCGAGCCGGGGTTTTCGATGGAAGTGACGACGTACTGGCCGTCGGGCGAGATCTGCGACATGAAGCCGAACCGCTTGCTTGCCTTCTCTTCCGCGAAGGAACTCCACCGGATCACGTACTGGTTGCGGATGGAAGTCTCCGCCTTGACCGGCACGATGCCGTACAGGCCCTTGTCGTTCCCTGGGCCGTCCACGTCCAGCCCCATGGTCTTCCCGTCGCGAGAGAATGAGTGGCAGTTGGCGCAGGTCGGCAAGCCTTCCATCATCAGCCGGCTTTTCGGCTCGGAAAGGTACCGCAGACGCCACGCGATGAAGGGAATAGCCTCGGTGGGCAAGGGCATGATGACGCCCTTTTGGCCGACCGGGACCGATATCAACGGAACGTCGCGAAAGAAGAGGGGCGCGCCCACCGGATCGGTCGAAGTCTGGAAGGCGACTTCCCCCCGCGACACCGGCTGAGGGGCAGACTCGTCGCGGAACCCCGTGATGACCACTGTTGCGGGCTCTTTGACGGAATGTTTCTTGATCGTCGCCCAGGTCTCCGGGTCGGGGGTCCAGGAGTGCCCCGCCTGTTCCTCTGGTGTCAGTTGCGGGGGCACAGCTCCGGCCTTCGCGCAGCGCTCATCGATCTCGCCGATGGGGCGCCTCTCGCCGCGGGATTTGGCCTGAATTGCGTGCGCGTGACCGCCGAAACGAACGTCGATCACCCAGAAAGTTGCGTTCGGGCTCGGATCTCGCCACTCGAACACGGGCGGTGTGATCTCGGGTGGGAAAATCGCTCCTTCTGCGGGGTAGTCAATTGTTATGAGGCTGCCGGGCGTGGGCGTCGCGTCGGACTTGCGGCGGTTCTTGGCATGGCCCGGAACGCACAACGCACCCAGCATTATAATGGCAATAACGGAATTCCTAAACGACCGCATTAGAAAATAGCGGACAACCGCACCTCCTGGTTGGTCCTTTGGTCTAACCTGACCATCACCGGTTCGGGTTCGCTCAGCCAAACGGTTCGGCCGGGACTCGCGCGCCGGCGGACAGCGGAAACGCATTATATCACCGATCAGAAGCCGATGTAGCCCTGTGAACACGCCATTTCGAGTGCTCACCCGCGATGACTCCGTAAGATGAAAAAGGGGCCGCCCCTTGCGAGGCGGCCCCCATTCTCACCGAGCGCTTTCCAGATACGATCAGAAGAAGAACTTCATCGCCAACTCGACGATTCGATGGCCTTGCTTCGTGGTGGTGTAGCCGAAATCCGCGTTTGTCTGTTGCAGTGTGCTCGGACTGTAGCTGAGGCTGAGGTTTGATCCGTTGAACGACCACAGCGGGTGGTTCATGAAGTTGTACCCATCAACACGGAACTGGAGCGACTTCGACTCGGTGATCTTGAAGTTCTTGAAGAGCGCCATATCCCAGTTGAAGAAAGCCGGTCCGTAAACGGGTGGTGGGATTGTTCCACCATTCTGACCGATTTGCGTCGGCACGGCGAAACAACTCCCGTTGACGTACTGATGGAGAGCGAGCCCTTTGCTTGGGTTACACGTCTCGATGGGGTTGAGCTGTATATCCGTAGTACCGAGCAGCGAAGCGTTGCTGATGTGGAAGGAGGTGCCAGGGATGTCAGCATTGTTGGTGTTCATGTTAAAGTTCTCGCTCTCATTGCCCGTCAGATTGGGGCCGCTCTCGAGTTGCGTTATGCCCGAGAGTTGCCAGCCACCGGCAATTCCATTGGCAAGCTTCTCCTTGGGGCTCGGCAATTTAATGGAGTAAGCGGCATTGAAGATCTGTGGGCGATTGCTGGCTAGCACGCCGTAATTGTTTGCAAAATTGATCTGGTCCCAGAAGCCCACAATTCCCATCGCTTTGCCGTACGTGTAATTCATGTTGATGCTGTACCGGCCTTTGGAGCGCACCCAGGTCACCTGCAACGAGTTGTAGTTGTAATAGCCGTTGGCAGTGGTGACATCCAGGTCTGAGTAACCCAGAAGGGGACGGAATAGATTGGAGTTGAGGGAATTGGGGTCCTTCCCACCATTGTTCGAGGAGAGTAACGCTCCCCTGGGCACCAGGTTAATGTTCAGAGAGTTGCCGTTTAAGGTACCGCCGTTTCCCCCGCTGGGAATATCCCGCGTGCGGTTCCCAACATAGGCAACCTCCAACAGACTTGAAAAGGGCAATTGCCTAGAGACGGTGAAGCTATAGCTGTCCGTGTAGGGCTCCTTATTGTCTGTACTATCCACCGCTGATGGACCCGACGCCACGGAACTGAAGTTGACCGTACTCAGTCCGGCAGCTCCCGGGAACAACGACGGTATGGGATCGACGAGCGGCGGTTGATAACCGGAGCCCAAAGGAATATTCGTGTCGCCGAGACTGAGCGATAGGACTCCGGCGGAAGCGTCAAGCCCGCTGGTGAACTGGCCCGCATGGAAGTAGTATCGGCCCCAGCCACCCCTCAGGACCGTCTTACCGTTGCCCATGAGGTCGTACGCGCCGCCCAGGCGAGGCTGATAGAAGAAGGCCCGTGTGGGGAATCCACTGACCGGAACGCTGGGATCCTTTTTGTGCCACTCGAACCCGCAGAACGTCGGGGCACCGGTGCAGCCGGAGTTTTGGGCGTAAGCGCTCTGGTAGGCCGAGACGTCGAAGATCGAGAACCCATCCCCCAAACGATCACCCCAAGGCTGGAAGTGACTCATGCGTAGCCCGTAGTTGAGAGTTAATCGCTTGGTTACCTTCCAGTCATCTTGAACGAACCCCTCATAGGTGTTGTAGGAGATGTCATTGACTCGGTTGAACGAGGTTTCGTTGTAGTTGCCCATCAGGCCAATGACTTCGTCCGCGTAGGCATCCCCGGTGGTAAAGAGGTTGCCCGAGGTGTAATACTGCAATTCGCCGTTCGAGTTGTTGTTGGCAGGCTGGGCGTTGCGGATCCATTCCCAGAAGAAACCTGCCTTGATCGTGTGAGTGGACACCACCTTGGCGAAGGTATCGCTGAGGCTGGGCATCCACTTGTCGGCATAAAGACCTGCCGAAGGCCCGCCATCCTCGAAACCTCCCGGATTGAAGACCAGGGCCGATTCACCCCCGAAACTTCCAAAGGATGGAATCTGCGTGACGCCGTTCTTAAACAAACCCTGAATGCCGTAACCGACCTTTGTGCGGTCTACTTTGGAAGGGTCAGAGAAGACATTGGGGAAGCCGACATACGTATACGCGAAGACGAATTCGTTGGTCATGGACGGGCTGAAAACGTGGGTTAGTGATGCCGACACCGAGTCAGACCGGTTCTTGCCCAGGATCGGCGTCGGATAGGGAACCTGACTGCCGTTCCGCCACCACAAGCCAACCGGGAACTGTTGCGTCTCGCGTTGCAGGTTGTAACGGACGAAAAGCTTGGTGCTGTCGCTGATGTTATAGTCAACCCGCGCCGCCCACTGGAGGTTGTTCTGGTTGAAGACTTCTGACTGGACGTAGTTGTACCCACCCGTGTTGTTGGGGTTGGCGTTAGGGGCTGGGTACAGCTTCATCAGCGCTGCCATATTCGGATCCAGCAGGGATCCCAAATTCGCAGTCGGGAACTTCGCGAGAGTGGCAGCATTCAGACAAGGCGTATAGGTTGAGGACCCTGGGTTGCAATTTACGCCCACCTGTTGGCCGGAACCAGTGTAGTAGCTGTTGTTGGCGTTGCCTATCGCCTCCAGAGATGGGGTCGAGAAGTCGCCGCCCAGTATGGCAGTGGTGGGAACCGTCGCACGAAGCAGACCAGTATCCAGAACCTGATAGAAGTATTCGAATCCCGTGAAAAAGAACAGCTTGTCTCGGTTCTTGTTGAATCCGGTGCCTGGAATAATCACGGGTCCGCCGAGAGTTGCGCCGGGGTAGTAGTATTTGTTGCCCGGCTTGGGGGCGCCTTCGGCGTTGTTTAGTGCGTCGTTGGCGTTCAAGGCGAAGTTGCGCGCTGAGAAGAACCCTGAACCGTGGAACTGGCTGCCCCCGGCCTTGGTCACTGAACTAACTACGATGGGGCCTTTCTGGTTCTCAGCACTGAAATTCGACGTGAGCACCTTGAACTCTGAGAGCATATCCGAGTTGGGATTAACCGGCGTGTCGCAGTTACAGCCCGGGTCGGATACGTGCGCCCCGTCCGCCGTGATGTCCAGGGAGTTGCTCGGCAGCCCATTGTAGCTATAGGCGTCGTTCAGCGGGCTCTGGCTGCCGGCGTCCCCGTTGGCGTTGATGCCGATCACTTCTCCAGTGTAGTTCGCTTTGTTCGAGGTGCTGTTCTGGAGAGCGAATCCGGGCATGATCTTGATGTATTCGGCAGCGTTGCTGCCCACCTCGATATAGTTACTTAGTTCGGTGTTGGTTAGGGTTTCCGATTTTTCACCCGAATCTACGGGCGTAATGGTCGTGGCTGCGCCGGTAACTTCTACGGTCTGGGTTGCCGAGCCGACCTTAAGCTCGGCGTTAATATTTCGTTTCTCGCCGCCCAGGATCTGCAAGCCGGTAGCTTCATAGGTTTGAAACCCTTGGGCCTCAACTACCAGCTTGTAGGTGAAGTCGCCTATCGACACGGAAGCAAAGCTGTAATAGCCTGCACCGTCGGTAACCGTGTCGCGGGTCGACGCCGTTTGCTCGTTAATCAGTTTCACTGAGGCGTTCGGTACCACCGCACCCGTCGGGTCGCTCACTACCCCTGTCAGAGTGGCAAATATGGACTGCGCCGACAAGCGCGTGACTGGTACGGTGAGGAACGTCAGTGCGACGAAGACATATATCCATCGCTTCATGGTTGGTTGTCCTGTCTCCTTTCTCCTCTCAGAAGAATCGCGAGAGTGAGAACTCTTAAGTTGATTGGGATGATTCGCCTGCCCGTGCCCTCAAGGGAGCGCACCATAGACAGGTTCCAAAGCCAAAAACCCGACGCGCATCGAGCATCCTCGATTCCTTCCCTAAAGACAAGGCTAAAGCCGTTAAATCACCGTTACAATCGGCGAACCCCTTGTAGTTTGTTTGGTATTACTCGTACCCAAAGTAACGTCAACTTCTACGTTACCTCCCTTGTAGTAGAGTGCTATTACCTCCCAGATGTACGCGGTACATCACTTATCTTGTTGAAAAATAATGCCTTATGTAGAGTTCGCAATCCGCGGCGCCCGCGGCGGGATAGTATGGCGATTTGCCTTCTAGCCATGGGATTCAAGGGCCCGTTACACGATTTTAGAGTCAGCGCTACTCAACTTGCAGGAATCGCCCTCCAGCGCGCCTGACTTTTGCAGCAAAACCGCGACGGTGGTATAATTTAGAGCCAAGAGGGGTGAGGAAAGATGAGTCAGTCGGCCACCCGTCAACAGGAAAAAGCGGAACTGGACACTGTTTTCGCTTCGGGGACCTTCGCCAAGTCGCAAAACCTGGCGAGACTGCTGAAGTATCTGTGCCGCAAATACTTCGAAGGCCAAGCGGGCGATCTGAAGGAGTTCAATATTGGCGTCGAAGCGCTGGGACGCCTCGCTGATTTTGATCCCACCAGTAACTCAATAGTGCGGGTCGAGCTATTCCGGCTTCGCGAGAGGTTAAAGAAGTACTACGAGACCGAAGGCCTTCATGATCCGGTCGTCATCGTCCTAAAGCCGGGCAACTACACGCCGCAATTCGTGACTCGTTCCGAATTTGAGGCACAACTCGCGCCGCAGCAGACCGAAGCGGCCGGCGAAACCCAGGAGCCTCCAGACACAGCGGCGAAGGTCGCAGAACCCACAATTGTTGACGCCTCCGGGCCACCCGGGCCAATCGCTGCCGGAACCTCCCATGGGCTCGCGGGTCGGCGGCCCCGTAGCTGGGCTTGGTTACTACTCCCTGCCGTCGCGGTCGTCCTCTTGGCTGCAATTGTGAGCTTGGTTGCATGGAAGTCCAAGGTTGTCAGTCCACCGAGCCCCAGCTTGGCTGCCCCTCCAATTGAAAGCCGAGAGGCGTCGGCCGGCAGCGACGCACGGTCGCAAGTCCGAATACTGGCGGGATATTCGAAAAACAACTATACGGACCATAGCGGGCAGGTTTGGGGCCCGGACCGTTATTACACCGGGGGGCTCACACGGAACTCGCCTCCCCAGTTTATCGATCGCACCTCGGATGCCACGATGTACCAGAACTGGCGCGAGGGAGAATTCAGCTACGACATCCCTCTCAAGCCGGGCCTGTATGAACTCGGGCTGTACTTCGCGGAAACTATTTACGGCTCAAACACTTTGGCGGGAGGCGGTGAGGGCAGCCGCACTTTCAATGTGGCATTAAACGGCAAGCCGCTCCTGACCGAATTCGACCCAATTGCGGATGCGGGCGCCAATAACACGGCGGACAAGCGTGTTTTCGTTGACGTGATCCCGGCCGCCGACGGCAAACTCCATTTGCAATTTTCCAAGTTCGTGGGTCCCACGCCCCCGCAAGATACGGCTATTCTGAACGCCATCGAAATCGTACCGGGAATACCCGGGAAAATGCGGCCGGTCCGCATCGTTGCGCAGACTAACTCTTACACGGACCACAGCGGCCAAGTATGGATTCCCGATCTTTACGCGAGCCAAGGCCGCCTGGCCCTTCACAACCGGCCAATGGAACAGACGCCGGACCCTGGCCTTTACTACGGAGAGCGCTACGGGCATTTCAGCTACGCCATCCCCGTCGCGACGGGGCGGCAGTACGGCTTGACGCTGCACTTTGCCGAAACGTACTTTGGACCCCAGAACTCCGGCGGAGGCGGCGCCGGTAGCCGGCTGTTTGACCTTTACTGCAACGGCGTCACACTGCTTCGCAACTTCGATATTTTCAAGGAAGCCGGAGGTGCCGACCGCGCTGTGCAGAAGACCTTTCACGCCTTGCCGGCCAGCCCAGCGGGGAAGCTGTTCCTCACCTTCGTTCCGGTCAAGAATTACGCCTGCGTCAATGCCATCGAGGTAGTGGACGAGTCGAAGTAAAGGCAGAAAGGAGAAAGCAGAAAGCAGAAAGCAGAAAGCAGAAAGCAGAAAGCAGAAGCCCTGCCCTAGCTGCAAAAGACCTGCGCGAACCTGCGCGGCCGCCCGCCAATCATCGGGATTACACTCCGGAGTTGCCCGAAGGCCGCAGTCAAAACGGGCTCGTCGCTAGAGGAGCACCAGTTGTGCTACTGTTCCGCCAGCTTCTTTCGCCGGCGGTTTCGGTGCACGATCCTGGCTCCGGGCTTTGAAATCTGAAATCTGGAATCTGAGATCTTCCCACCTGCCCACCAGCCAACCTGCCCACTCAGCCATCTGCCCAGTTGCAGTAAGTCCGCTTCCCTTGATAGATTAACTAGACTTAGCGATGGCGGCGTGCAGTACTCCGACTGCCTCGGACAGGAGTAACTCTGGCCGGCGAGAAACTTTCCAAGCTTGTCGAACTGATGGCGCACTTGCGAGGGCCCGAAGGCTGCCCCTGGGACCGGGCGCAGGACTACGACACCCTCAAGGGTTTAATGATCGAAGAGGCTTATGAAGTCATCGACGCGGTGAACGAGCGCGATTTCAAGGGCCTTGAAGATGAATTGGGCGACCTGCTCTTCCAGGTGGTGTTCTACTCCCGTTTGGCGGAAGAGGAGGGGCGCTTCAACATCGACGGCGTTATCGAGGCCGTGCATGCAAAACTCATCAGGCGGCATCCGCACGTCTTCGGCGAAGTGCGCGCCCGCGATGCCGGCGAAGCCCTGAAGAGCTGGCTGAAGGTAAAAGAGCAGGAGCGCGCCGCGACGGCTCAGGAGAAGAACGCCGAAGAATCCATCTTGGACGGAATCGCCGGGTCCATGCCCGCGACCCTCGTCGCTTACGAACTGGGACTGCGAGCCGCGGAGGTCGGTTTTGATTGGAAGACGGCCGAGGGCGTGCTCGAGAAGGTCGAAGAGGAGATTCGAGAGATACGACACGAATTGAGAGCTCCGACCGAAGCCGACGCGACGCTTGCGCCGCGAGCCCGGCTCGAGGAGGAAGTCGGCGACCTGCTTTTCTCCGTAGCAAACTTGGCGAGATTCGTGCGGTCTGACCCGGAAACTTGCCTTCGGAAAGCGAATCAAAAATTCATGCGCCGGTTCCTGGCGCTCGAAAGAGAAGTCGTGGCGCAGGGGAAAAAGCTGCAGGGTTGTTCTCTGGAGGAGATGGAATCGCTTTGGAACGAGCTGAAGTCGAAAGAGTGAAATACACCATCCGGGCTTGCGAAACGCTGCAAGAGCTTGCTGCCCTCGTCAAGATTCAGCAGCAAATTTGGGGGTATGCGGAACACGAAGTTTATCCCCTCAGGCTGTTCGTAACCCTGCGAAAGATAGGGGGGCAGGTGCTGGGAGCTTTCGCACTGCGCGGCGGGCTGGTGGGCTTTGTCGCTTCCTTGCCCGCCTGGCACGGAGCCGACCGCTATTATCATTCGCTTTCCCTTGGCGTCTTGCGCGCACACGAAAACCGGGGATTGGGTAGAGCGCTCAAAATGGCGCAAAGGCGCGAGGCGCTGCGAGCGGGAATCGGGCTTATCGAGTGGACGTTCGATCCCCTGCGAGCTAAGAATGCCTTTCTTAACATTGTCCGCCTGGGCGCCATCGCGCGCTGCTGCCAGCCGGATTATTACGGTGAGGTCGAGAGCCGTTTTCAACGTGGACTGCCCAGCGACCGGTTGATCGCGGAATGGCATCTGAGCTCCGGGCGCGTTAAACGGGCGATGGCGGGAAAGCCGCCGCGGCCCGGCAAAGCGCAGCCGGCGGCGACGCTCGAGATTCCAGCCGATATCGATGGTTTACGGCAGTCAAACCCTGCGGAGGCGCGTCGGCGCCAGTTGGCGGTTCGCAAGCAACTGCAAGAGTTTTTCGCTCAGAAGCTGGCCATCACGGGGTTCGAATACGACGTGAGGTCAGCCCGTTACCTATTGGACCCTTATGACGATTAATCGCGTGGAACTTCGGGAAATTCAGATGCCGCTCGTCCATTCATTTGAGACGAGTTTTGGCAAGACAACCCTGCGCAGGATCGTGCTGGTGCGCGTGGATGCGGAGGGCCTTACGGGATGGGGCGAAGTGACGGCGGGTGAAGCGCCGCTGTACAGCCACGAGACTTTCGAAACAGCCTGGCATGTGTTGCGAGAGTTCCTCATTCCCTGGGCTCTGGAACATGCTTGGGCATCGCCTGCGGAACTGGCGGCGCGGTTCCACCCCATCCGCGGTCACAACATGGCCAAGGCGGCCCTCGAGAACGCGCTCTGGGTGATCGAGGCTCAACAGAAAGGCATTCCCTTGGCGAAAGCCGTGGGCGGGACGCTCGAGGAGATTCCGTGCGGTGTATCCATCGGCATTCAAAGTAATGTCGAGGTACTGCTGGAAAAGATCGCTCGAGAAGTCTCAGCCGGCTATCAGCGGATCAAGGTGAAGGTCAAGCCGGGTTGGGATGTCATTGTCCTGGAGCGCATCCGCACCGAATTCCCTCGTATCTCCCTGATGGCGGACGCGAATTCAGCTTACACGTTAGCCGACCTGGAGCATTTGAAGCAATTCGACCGATTCTATCTCATGATGATCGAGCAGCCGCTCGGTTGGGACGACATTATCGATCACGCCAAGCTGCAAAGGGAAATCTCCACGCCGATTTGCCTCGATGAGTCGATCCACAGCGCCGACGACGCGCGCAAGGCCATTGATTTAGGAGCGTGCAAAATCATTAACATGAAACTGGGCCGCGTGGGGGGCTTTACTTCGGCCCGACGGCTTCACGAAGTTTGCCGGACAAGGAACATTCCGGTTTGGTGCGGGGGGATGCTCGAGTCCGGCATCGGGCGCGCCCACAATGTCGCCATGTCCTCGCTCCCTGGTTTTACCCTTCCGGGTGACGTTTCAGCCAGCCGGCGGTACTGGACGGAGGACATTATCTCCCCGGAAGTGACCGTCAGCGCTCACGGAACTATCCGGGTGCCCCAGACCCCCGGGCTGGGTTATGAGCCCGACCTCGATCGAATCGAAAAAGTGACCACACGGAAGGAGCAGTTTAGCTAGCGTGGCGCTCGCCGCCATTGTAGGGGTGGCCGTTCTTGCCACCCTAGTGCAACCACAAGGGTTGCCTCTACAGAGGCGGGACGCCACCCTAGCACGCGCGGAGGCACTTGTCGCACGGGTCAGTCCAACATCATCGCCACAGCCATGCCCTGATGCACGTTCTGATGTTCTTGGGGACGGTGTTTTGGGCTTCGAACATTGTGGCTGGAAAAGAGGCTGTGAACGGTTTTGGCGCCATGGGGTTGGCGCAATTGCGCTTGGCGGGCGCCGCCATCCTTTTTGCTGCTTTGTTTTTGGCGTGGCGCGGCTGGCCTGAGTGGCACTTGGGCGGCCGTCAATGGCTTGTTCTCCTGGGTGTTGCATTCAACGGTCTAACTCTCAACCAGATATGTTTTATTAATGGCTTGGCCAGGACTTCAGTGGCGCACACCGGCCTCATCGTAGCGATCGGCCCGGTGATGACGCTGGCGCTCGCATGCTTAATGAGGCTCGAGCCGTTGACCCTTCCCAAGCTGCTCGGCATGCTGATTTCCATCGTGGGAGTTGCGATGCTTACTCTTGGGGGGCAGGAACCGGGGAGTACAGCGCACTGGCAAGGGGACCTGATCGTGCTGGCCGGCAGCGCGTCCTTCGCTTACTATACAATTCAGGTCAAGGAAATCGCGAATCAGTACGATACTCTTACCCTGAACACCGTGACCTTTGCCTTGGGTTGCTTGCTGATGATTCCCTTTGCGGTTCGATCGGTGATGCATATCCGCTGGGCCGAGGTAACCCTGGGCGCCTGGGGCGGCCTGGCGTTTATGATCGTCTTAGGTACAGTTGTGGCCTACCTTTTCTACGCCTTCGCGCTGACGGAGCTTGCCGCCTCCCGCGTGGCGGCATTCAACTACCTTCAGCCAGTGGTGGCGGCGCTGCTGGGGGCGTGGCTGCTCGGCGAAAGTATGACGCGGCGCGTGATCGTCAGCGGCACGCTGATCCTTCTGGGCGTGTACCTGGCCGAACGCGAGCGGGGGGAAGAAGGGCAGTAGGCAGATGGGCAGATGGGTAGGTCGGCAGTGGGTGGATGGGCATTGGAGGCTTAAACCTCTAGGATCATAAGGAACAAGCAGAATGAATTTCCTTTCACGATATCGAGGTCATTGGACCTCTCGGCAACTCTTTCGACTGATTGCGGGGATGGCCGTTGCGTTCGTGCTCTTGAATCTGGAATCCGGAATCTGGAATGCGGCTTGGCCGCCCGATGGGGCGGACTCAACGTCTAAGGCCGCATCTTCGAAGGCGGACGCCGGTTCTCAGAAGACTGCCTTCCATCCGGACGTGCACTCCAACATTGCTGCGATCGCCGATGCCGAGACGTCCACGCTGCTCTATGAGAAGAATGCGAGCCGAGTCACTCCGATTGCCTCGATTACTAAATTGATGACGGCAATCGTCACGCTCGATGCGAAGCTCCCGCTAACCGATCTGGTAACAGTCGGCGATGGGGACATCGACGATTTGAAGGGCACGCGGTCTTTCTTAAGCCTGGGCACCACCTTGTCGCGCGAAGCCATGCTGCACCTTGCTTTGATGTCGTCGGAGAATCGGGCCGCGGCGTGTCTGAGCCGCTACTACCCAGGAGGGCGGCCGGCTTTCATTGCCGCGATGAACCGCAAAGCGCAGGAACTGGGTATGGACAACAGCCACTTTGTGAGTCCGAATGGGCTCTCTCCTGAGGATGTTTCGACGGCCCGGGACCTGGTAAAACTCGTGAAAGCCGCCTGCCAGTATCCGTTGATCCGGCAATTCTCCACGGACACCCAATTCGATGTTTTCGTGGGCCAATTGGGCAAGGTGCGGCTGCAATACGGCAATACGGATCGGTTGGTCGGACGTCCGGACTGGGACATCGAACTCCAAAAAACGGGCTTCATTAATGAATCAGGCAGGTGCCTGGTGATGGAAGCGCAGGTGGATGGGCGGAACCTCATCATGGTTTTCCTGGATTCATATGGGAGATTGACTTGTTTTGCCGACGCTCGTCGCGTACGCAGGCAATTGGCTGCTCTAGAGCGGCGACGGTAGCAGGAAGGTTGGACAGTCGATGCCGCTGCTCCCAAAACCGCGAGTTGGCAGAAACCTCGAGCTTGTGGGCGTAATACCTACCCCGATTTGCCATCCCGCGAATGCTCCCGCCGTGTATACTGGTTACGATGAAGATCAAGGTGCTCTTCTTTGGGCTGACGCACGACCTGGCGGGGGTTCAACAAGAGGAGGCGGAGATTCCGGACGGGGCCAACCTGGAGGGCCTTTGGGAGCGGTACGCGGCGCGTTTTCCACGCTTAAACGACCTCTCGCAAGCGGTTTTGCTCGCCGTGAATCAGGACATTGCGAACCGGGCCCGAGTCCTACAAGATGGAGATGAAGTGGCGTTTCTTCCCCCGGTCAGCGGTGGCTCGAACCAGGACTATTATTTGCTGACCCGCTCTCCTATCCCCGCCGCGGATCTAGTACATCAACAAAAGGCTGCCGAAGATGGCGCTGTCGTAGTGTTCGAAGGTGTCGTGCGGAACAATTCCAACGGGCGACGAACGCTCTACCTCGAGTACGAAGCGTACGAGCCGATGGCCATCCGCAAGATGCAGGAAATCGGGCTAGAGGCGAGAGGAAAATTCGAAATCGACCGCATCGGAATGATACACAGGCTGGGGCGGTTGGAAATCGGCGAGACCAGTGTGGCGATTATTGTAACTTCTGCCCACCGGCGCGCCGCCTTTGGCGCTTGTCAATTTGCCATCGACCGGCTAAAGCAAATCGTTCCGATCTGGAAGAAGGAGTATTTTGAGGACGGCTCGGTCTGGGCGGAAGGCGAGGGCCATGGAAGCGTGCTGAGCCCAAATAACAACCCCACATAAGGCTCCCGGAAACGCTATGGAGAATACCCTGAAAGTCGCAATCGATATCGCCCGCGAGTCAGGTGACCTGCTTCTGGAACATTTTCGCCAGCCGCTCGAGATCAGTTACAAGCGGCGCTCGGACCTGGTGACCGAGGCGGACCGGAAATCGGAAACTTTAATCGTGGAACGGCTGCAAAGCCACTTTCCGGAGTACGCGATCGTGGCGGAAGAAGGAGGAGGGCAAAGTACCGGCTCGGATTATTGCTGGTACGTCGATCCGCTCGATGGGACAACCAATTTTGCGCACGGGTTTCCCATATTCTGCGTCACATTGGGGCTCGCTTATCGCGGCGAAGTGGTGGCAGGGGTAGTTTATGATCCCACCCGCGACGAGCTGTTCACGGTGGAACGGGGGGCAGGGGCTTTCCTCAATGGGGAGCGCCTCTCGGTGTCAAAGAACCTAAACTTGTCGGATTGCCTGGTGGCCACTGGTTTCCCGCCTTTCGCGTCGAATCACGATTTAAACGTCGAGTTCTATTTTCGGTTTACACAGCTCACTCACGGCATTCGGCGCGCCGGCTCCGCCGCTTTGGACCTCTGCTGTGTCGCAGCCGGCCGATTCGACGGCTTTTGGGAGTTGAAGCTCAATCCCTGGGACAAGGCGGCGGGCACCTTGCTCGTTACGGAAGCCGGCGGCCGCGTGAGCGGCATTACCGGCAAACCGTTCGAACTACTTGGAGACGATATCTTCGTCTCGAACGGCCTAATTCACGATCAGATGGTCGCCGTGTTCAAAGAGGTCCTGGAGCGGCGCGGCGACGCGGGCGGGCGCTTCTGAGGATCGCGGGCTCCTTTCGCCTGTCATTCTGAGCGTAGCGAAGAATCTCTGCAGTTTCCTGACTCCCCTGCGAAGGGCAACCGCGGAGATGCTTCGCTGCGCTCAGAATGACACTGGGGGGCAAAGGAAGAGCATCAGCGTTTAAATTACGCCCATTCAAGATTTCGAGAGGCACATTTGGTGAGACCCGCACGACCGCGGCGATTCCTCCGGCGAAGGGGACTGATTACGTTATCGCTGAGCGGCCGCGATGCACCTCCCCTCGCATCGCCTCTTTCGCCTGATCCGGAGATTACCGAAACCGACATCTGGCTGCACCGGCTTAGCCCCGCCCACGATGGGTTAAAGATCGCGCAACTGACAGACCTACATCACAGTCTTTTTACTCCCCTGGAAGAGATTCAACGAGCTGTCCAACTGGCCAATCATTTGCGGCCGGATGTGGTGGCGTTGACGGGCGATTACGTGACCCTTTCCCCAACCTATATCTGGCCGGTGGCGAGAGCGTTGGGGAAATTACGCGCCCGGCTGGGGGTGTTTGCCGTGCTGGGCAACCACGATTTTCGGGTGGATGCGGAGGAGATCACGCAGGCGCTTCGTTCGCAGCGCATCCGCGTGCTTCGCAATTCGCACTGCGCTTTGAGATCCGGATCGGCCAAGCTTTGGGTGGTGGGCGTGGATGATCTTTGGTGGGAAGCGGCGGACATTCGCGCTGCCCTGCGGCTGGTTCCGGCCCGCGACCCCAAGATTCTCCTCTGCCATAACCCCCTGGGCATCCGCATGGCCGCGGCGCACGGGATTGATCTGATGCTTTCGGGGCACACTCATGGAGGACAGGTCCGGCTTCCCATGGTCGGCTCGGTGTATGGGAGGTCAAAGTTGGGTGAGCGGTTTGTGGAAGGCTGGAATCGGCTGGATGGAACCCAAATCTACGTGAGCCGAGGTATCGGCAAAGTCCTGGTCCCGTTGCGCTACGGTTGTCCTCCGGAAATCACCCTGCTGCGCCTACGGCGGGCATGAAAGTCCTTTGAATAAACGGCCAGCTGTCATCCTGAGCGAAGCGAAGGATCCCTGCAGTTCTTTTCGAGGTTGAGTATTTACGAACAACTGCTGAGATCCTTCGCGTCGCTCAGGATGACAGGATTTCCGGTTTTTGGGCATATTCCACCCCAAGCGCAAACTTTGATCTTTGTCTTTTGACTGGTTTCTCTTGCATGGCCACAGGAGCCTGCTTATCGGGTATAGTAGCTGATTGCTGAAGCTGAGAGCTGAAAACTGATTGCAGTAAGCTGACTCAGGACTGAATACTGAAAACTATGCTGACGCATTTCGTACCTCTGCTGGGCATCGCGACGATTCTGCTCGCCGCATTCCTGCTCTCGAAGAAGCGGAGCGCGATAAGCTGGCGGATTGTGGCCTGGGGCCTGGGGCTGCAGATCCTGGTGGCGCTTTTTGTTCTTCGCACGCATGCAGGGTACTGGCTGCTGGAAAAAGTCTCGGCTGGATTCGTCACGCTGCTGAATTACTCTTTTGCCGGCTCATCTTTTGTCTTTGGCCCGCTGGGTGAGAAGGGAGGGCCGTTCGGAGTTGTGTTTGCTTTCCAGGCCCTGCCCATGATCATCTTCATCGCCTCCCTCTCATCGATCCTCTATTACCTCCGCGTGCTTCCGATGTTGGTTTTCCTGACGGGAAAACTGATGTTCAAACTCATGGGAACGAGCGGGGCGGAGTCGCTGGAAGTGGCGGCGAGCATCGTGATGGGGCAGACGGAGGCGCCGCTGGTGATCCGACCCTATCTCGATGAGCTGACCGATTCCGAACTCATGACAATCATGACCGCCGGCATGGCGCACATAGCCGGCTCGGTGTTCGGGGCCTATGTGCTGTTTGGTGCGGAAGCCCGCCATTTGTTGACGGCGGTGGTCATGACGGCGCCGGGGACGATTCTGATTTCCAAGATGCTGGTTCCTGAACTGGGAACTCCCAAGACAGCGGGAAAGATTGAGATGGCAGCCGGACAAAAATCTGCCAACATCCTCGATGCCGCGTCACGCGGCGTAACGGACGGCCTGTATCTTGCCCTGAACGTGGCGGCCATGCTGATCGCCTTCATCGCTCTTGTGTATCTGGCCAATGGCATCCTCAGTCTAGTACATACCAACCTCCAGACGTTGTTTGGGACTCTGCTGGCGCCCGTGGCATGGCTCATCGGTGTGCCTTGGCGGGATGCTGGAGCCGTGGGCAACCTGCTGGGAACGAAACTCGTCTTAAACGAGTTTGTGGCGTTCTCCATGCTCGGCCCGCTGAAGGGGCACATCGCGGAGCGATCGTTCACCATCGCCACCTACGCGTTGTGCGGCTTTGCCAACTTCTCCTCCATCGGCATTCAGATCGGAGGCATTGGCGCCCTGGCTCCGTCGCGCAAGCAGGACTTGGCGAGATTGGGTTTTCGCGCCGTCCTCGCAGGAACGATGGCGAACTACCTCGCTGCTGCCATTGCGGGGCTGCTGCTGGGGTGATGCGGCAAGTCGAAAGTCGAGAGTCGAAAGTCAAAAGTGGGGTGGTGCGCAAGCTCGCTTTTTGTGCCAGTCCGATGTGTTTATTCGCGCGGCTTGGGCAAATGCATAAGCACCCGCCTGCGTCGCGACCATCAAAAGTCGAGAGTCCAAGATCGACGACCTAGAAACTGTCGACTTTCGACTCTCGACTTTTGACTCCAACGAACGCTGACGAGATAATCCAGATGACACCCAAGAAGACTCCAGGATATTCCGAAGCGTTGCGAGCCGTGAGATTCCTCGCCGCGCGCTGGCCTGCGGTCCCACGCGTCGGAATCGTGCTCGGCTCAGGCTTAGGCGGGGCTTTGCCGGAACTGCGCGGGGCACGAAGGTTTAAGTGGTCTTCAATTCCGGGTTTCCCACAGCCCTCAGTCGCAGGCCACAGCAGCGGGTTGCATCTCGGGGTCTGTCGTGACGTGCCGGTGGCGGTAATGGCCGGCCGCGTTCACCTCTACGAAGGTTACGAGCCCGGCGAGGTGGTTTTCCCGGTCCGAGTATTGGCGTTAGCTGGGATTCGCTGCCTCATCACCACCTGCGCCGCGGGCGGCATTGCGCCGCGCGCTACGCCGGGAAGTTTCATGGTCTTTTCCGACCATCTCAACCTCCAAGGGGCTAACCCGCTGGCAGGATCTCACGACCCACGCTGGGGAGAGAGATTTGTGGACATGAGTGAGGCGTACGATTCGCGGTTGCGTCGGGAAGTGCTCAAAGCGGCCCGTGGACTGGGGCTGAAGTGCTTCGAGGGCGTCTACGCAGCACTGTTGGGTCCCAGCTATGAGACGCCGGCGGAGATCCGAGCCCTGAGAGCGCTTGGCGCCAGCGCGGTGGGTATGTCCAGCGTGCCGGAGGTTATCGCCATGCGGCAAATGGGAGTGCGCGTGCTCTCCCTGGCCACAATCACCAACCGCGCCGCCGGGTTGAGCCGAAAACCCCTGAGCCATCAAGAAGTAATCATGACTGGCCAGGCTGCAGGGCGGAATTTGGCGCGCCTTATCGGCGCATCCCTGCCGGTCGTGGCGAGAGTTCCATAACCACGCGGTTCCCCTCCTTGCTAAGGAGGGGTAGGGGTGGTTGCCCGTCTCCTCGGTCGAGTAGCCCACCACCCCCACCCCCTCCTCAACCGAGGAGGGGAGTCGAGAAGGTGAATAACCGATGACGTCGGAAGAACTGCTCCAGCACGCGATGAAGGCCAGAGAAAACGCCGTGGCAACCTTCTCCCGGTTCAAAGTCGGCGCCGCGCTTCTCACTGCGGAGGGCAGAGTTTATGCGGGTTGCAACATCGAGAACGCCACCTACGGGCTGACGGTTTGCGCAGAGCGGGTGGCGTTGTGGAAGGCTCTCTCTGAAGGCGAGCGGCGCTTCGCTCGAATTGCGGTAGCCTCGGGGGGAGAACGGCCGGCAGCGCCTTGCGGAGCCTGCCGGCAACTGCTTTGGGAGTTCTGCGGTGATCTTGAGGTCGTCTTAGGTAATGCCGCAGGCGTGAAGGAATTACACCATCTCGCCGAACTCTTTCCGCGGCCTTTCGATCAGCGCTCGCTCTAATTTTAGAATTTGCTGCCCTGGAATTTCGGCTTGCGGGCGTCTTCTTTTCGCTGGATGATCCTCTCGGCGGTGTGACGGATGACGTCGGCGACGTTCCGGTTGAAAGCCAAACGCTTCAGATCGAATTCGTTGACTCGAGGGAGCAAGTGTAAACCTACATCAATAGGGGTTCGAGGATTGTTGACCAGAGCCTTGACCACCACGTAGAGCTTCATGAATCTGCGGTTGAAAGTAATAATCCGCAAGGCGTCCTCGCAGACATCTTTCATGGAGGCATATTTCTCGACTTCGTCCTCGCTGACTTTAGGCGATTGCATCACGGCGCGGGCCACCAGTTTGTTGCTGTCCCGGATCAGGATCATTCGGTCTTCCTTAGTACCGGTCAAAGCGGCCTTGACCTTTTGCACCACCGACATGCGTTGGGTTCTCTGAATCGCCGTGGTGGGCTTCTGCTTTTTCGGCTCAGGCCTTGAGTCCCCCGTCGCATCTTCTGAGGAAGCGGGAGTGGGAGGTTCGGAAACGTCGCTGGATCTGGCCTCGGCTATGAGGGAGAGAGCGCCTTCCAGCCAGCCACGAACATGGTCGGTCAAGTTGGGGTTTTGAAGGAGAGCCTCTCCCAACTCTTCGCGATGGGGCGCGAGGTTGGTGGCAACAAACTCCAGGACGGCGACCGGAGTGGAAGGGTCCCGGAGCACTTGCTGAAGCTCCGCGGGGGGCCAGCATTGCAGGGTCTGGAGGGCGGTAGTCTGTTCCTCGACCTCTGCTCCGGAAGCAAGCAATACCAGGATTTCGATCTTTTCCTGCAAAGAAACAGGCAGTTCACCCCGGCACGCCTTGCGGCGCACCACTTCCGGTACAGTGCCGGCCCGAATTGTCTCGACTAGTCGCTCGGAAATAGACTCTCTCTCAGGGCTGGGTTTTTTTCACGTCCTCGCGAGTCAGATGAACGGACTTCACCTCGCCTCGCCGCCCCAGGGGTTTCAGAGCTTCGCCATTCAGAGTCAACACGATGCCCGAAGCATTTCCCACCGTGACATTGAAGGTGTCGTGAGCTTTCAGGTTTTCGACCTCGTTGGGATTCAGTACCTTCTGTAGAACCGTCTTGCCGTCAGCTTCCACGCCTACCCAGGTGCGTTCCGTCGCGGTCACTTGCAGGGCCAAGTCGGGAAGGCTCGGAACCGCGGGAGGAGCCTGGGAGGCGGCGCTCTGACCCGCCGGCTTTGCTTTTGCTCCAGGGGAGGAAGGAGCGCCCTGTGGCGCGGCAGGCGCAGTCGTGCTGCCGGGTGAAGCGGTGGAGGCCGTCTGTGCCGGGTTGCTTTCAGGCGGGGTGGAGGCAGGGGGTTGGACCGCCGGCGCACTAGCAGGTGGGTTTGTGCCGGTTGAAGGGTTTGCGGCCGGATTGGTCGTTGTAGCCGCAGGGGTGCTCGGCGGAACGACGATGGGTGCGCTGACACGCAGCTCCCGGACGCGGCGCGAATGGCGGAACAGGGCATACCCGCCTGCCAGCAGCACCGCGGCTACCGCAAGCCCGATCACCCGCGTCCGCAAAGCCGCGCCGTTCTGGTGCGCCCGGTTCGCCGCAATGCGGCGGATGTCGACTTCCGGCCTTTGCCTGCCGGCAAGCTGGCAATCCGTCAGCACGCGTTCTTCGTCCAAGCCCAAAAATCGCGCGTAGGTCCGCACGAAACTGCGAGTAAAGATTCCCCCCGGAAGTTTTGAGAGTTCCTCGCCTTCAATAGCTTCCAGAAAGCGAATGCTAATCCGTGTGGCGGCGGATATTTCCTCCAGAGTCACGCCGCGCATTTCGCGCTCCCGGCGTAAGTACTCGCCGAATCCCGTTAACTGTGGTTCTTCGCTACGCGTCACCAAGGTATCACCACGCTTATCTTATTTACCTGCCTCAGGGGTGTCAATTGATTTGCTTGGCTTGCTCCTTGGCCCCCCAACCGTACTTGGGTACCATTGAGGTTATGGCAGGAAATGTATATGCTAAGATTGGTGGGAGACATTATCGGGACTCCCGTGGGATAAGTATGGACCTACAGGAAGAGGTCATCGAACTTCGGCAGCAAGTCCAGCGCCTCTCCCTCTTCCATGAGGTTGGGAAAGCCCTCTTTTCAACCCTCGACCTCCAAAAAATCCTCCAGACGGTTATGGAGAAGATCAGTGACCTCTTACAACCGGACACCTGGTCACTTTTGATGGTGGACGAGAAGGCTCGCGAACTGTATTTCGAAATCGCCATGGGACAGGGCGCGGAAAAGCTTAAGGACGTTCGCCTTAAGCTGGGAGAAGGCATCGCCGGGTGGGTGGCTGAACACGGGGAACCTGTCCTGGTGGAAGACGCCCAGACCGACCAGCGATTCAAGTTCCGGGGCGACGAGTTCCCGCAGCCGGGTACTCATTCGGTGGTTTGCGTTCCCATTAAAGGCCGCGAACCGGTCCAGGGTGTTATCGAACTGGCAAACTGCTTCGGTAAGCAGAGCTTTTCGCAAGAGCACATCCCCACTCTCAAGAGTCTTGCTGACTATGCGGCGATCGCTCTCGAAAACGCGCGGTACGTGCAGCGCATGCATGAACTCACGATTATGGATGACTGCACGGCCCTCTTTAACGCGCGGCACCTCAATTTCGTCCTGGATGCAGAGATTTACCGCTCCACCCGGTACGGCTATCAGTTTTCTGTAATCTTCTTCGATCTCGATCACTTCAAAGACGTCAACGACCGGTACGGCCACCTCGTGGGATCGAGGCTCCTTTGGAGAATCGGCGACCTCCTCAAAAGCAACCTACGCTTGATTGATTACGCGTTTCGATATGGCGGCGACGAATTCGTCGTGATCCTGCCCCAGACCTCGAAAGAGAATGCCCTGACCGTCGTGCGGCGGCTCAAAGACCTGCTGAATTCAAAAGTCTTCTTCCATTCGGAAAATCTGAGCATCAAGGTCACCGCCAGCTTCGGCATTGCGACGTTCCCTACCGACGGCCGCACTCACCGAGAGATTCTGCGCCTCGCCGACGAGGCCATGTACCTCGTTAAGAGAACCACACGCAACAACATCGCCTTGGCAGGCGAAGGCGCCATGCCTCCTGACCCCTTCCTCGAAGAGCACGCTGAAACCAACCCAGGATTGTGAGCTGTGAATTGCGGCTTCCTTGCTCCTGTGCTAAAAATATACAGCGCGACTTGAATAATTGCGCATCCCTTCGTGGCACGGCCGTCCCGGCCGTGATCACGGGCGGGACGCCCGTGCCACGATTGACGTCGCTCTGCATAGAACGTATGGATGACGCGCCGATCGTACGCAAGTACACCGGCTTCGATGAGATGAAGGCGGACGAGTACCGCTATTGGCAAAGTCGGCCCGCGCATGAACGGCTGGATGCGATTGAGGAAATTGTCGAAACCACCTATGCGCTTAAGGGGTGGGAGATCGAGCCTGATGTACCAAGACTACAAAGACCTTTTGTTCGCCTTCCAGTCCCATGGCGTTAAATACAAGGTGAGAAGTAATCGGCGAAAGGCAAAAATATCCACGCGCTGTCATTCTGAGCGAAGCGAAGAATCTCGCTTTGAGTTCCCCCGCCGTCAGCCACTTCCATCGGCAGAGCGAGATTCCTTCACTTCGTTCAGGACAGGCTCTTCGCTTCGCTCAGGATGACGGCGAAGGGCTCGGAATGACAGGGCTTGGTGATTTCTTCACACCTTCGTTAGATACCTCGTGGTCGGCGGCTTCGCGGTGAGCTATCATTCGCAGCCGCGTTTTACCAAGGACATCGACATTTTCATCAGTCCAGATCCTGAAAATGCCAAGGCGGCCTACGCCGCGCTCGCCAGCTTCGGCACGGCGCTCAAAGGCATCATCCCGGAAGATTTCACCGACCGCAACAGTTTCTTTCGCTTTGGGCGCGAGCCGAAGGGCTTCGATATTCTTTCGGCTATTCCTCAGATTTCGATATAATGGCAGCAATGGAGCCTTGGGAGCGGCGGAAGGTTCCTGGAGGATAGCAAGACATGGCCAAGGCCCTCGGGCGTTTCATCGTCATTGATCCCCGCGTGTGTCACGGTCAGCCGACCTTTCGGGGCACGCGGATTCTGGTGGCCGACGTGCTCGATCAGGTGTCGACCGGTATGGTCTGGGAGGCCATCATCGAAAACTGGCGCGGCGCGGTAAGCCGAGAGGCCATTGCGGAGTCCGTCCGCCTGGCGCGCGAGGTCCTCATGGACCATTCCGAAGAGCTCGTCGCGGTCACGTAATGACCGTTCCCACCTTCGCCACTCCCGATACGGCTTGGTTTGTCTGGCTGTGAGCCAGCATGAGGCGGCGAGCTTCATCCGCCGTTTCCTTCGTCATGCTGAATTCCATACGCAGACGCGGAGGTCCGGAAAGGTGGTTCGAGTGAACCCGAGCGCCATCGCTTTTTGGCGACTCCACGGCAACGAGGAAGAACAAGTTGCATGGTGAAGTCATCTGGCCGGTTTTTCGATGGTCATTTCACGACACTGGTTCGCTACGGGCTGGTCTAAGGCTCTAGCCCTGCGGCCTTAAGGCGTTGTGGTTCAGCGGACCGCAGAGTTTCGCTCTGCGCCAGCCCCGTTGATTTTGACGCCGCATGGGAAAGACGCGTTGAAACCGTGGTTGACCCGGCGACGGGATTGAAGGCGAATATCATTTCCGCCCAAGACCTCATCGCCTCGAAACTCGCGTCAGGACGTGCCCGCGACCTTGCGGACGTTGAGGACATCCGCAAGGCGGCGGAGAGCCAAGGCCCGAAGCCTGCAAAAACATAGCCTCCTGAACCCACTGGCGGCCGTCCTCGTCCGTAACACCTTTGAAAAGATACCTGACACCATTTTTCCCCCAACAGCAGCTATTCCCTTCTTTCGTGGTAGAATCTCCCCAAAGATCTCTCGCAGTCCACGACAGCCTTGCGAGGTTGCGACGCTGATATGGAATTGACTCAATGACAACACGAATCACACAGATCAAGCCACCTGAGGCAAGAGAGCTAGAGAAGAAGCGGGCTGAACTGGCAACTCTCGAAGCGAGATTAGCCGAACGCGAGTTAGATTTGGCGACTCTTCAGGCCGAACTGCACAGCTTCGAGGGAATCTATTTGCGCGTCGTGGGCTCCCGACTCGCTGAGTTAGATCAAATCCAAGCTCAAATTGCGGAGGCTGGGGCTCGCAACAAGCCGAAAGACCGGGAGGCACAACAGCGAGCGTCGCAAGCCCGCGCCCAAGCTCGAGATTCGGCCCAGGCCGTGGACGCTGAACGAGACGCAGGCAAGCGGGAACCATTCATGCCCTCGGAGAATCTGAAGAAACTCTACCGTGAGGTTGCCAAGAGAATTCATCCTGATCTGGCCACCGACGAAAGCGAGCGCAAACGCCGGCATGAACTCATGACTGAAGCAAACCGCGCATACGAGGAGGGCGATGCGGCTCGCTTGGAGGCAATCCTCCGCGATTGGGAATCCAGCCCGGAATCTGTGAAAGGTGAAGGGCCGGGAGCCGAACTCGTTCGCGTCATACGCAAGATTGCTCAGGTCGAAAATCGCCTAAGGGCGATTGATGCAGAGATTGCCCGGCTGGAGGAATCCGACCTCTACCATTTGAAAAACCAAGTGGACCAAGCCGAGAAGGAAGGGCGTGACCTCCTGGCTGATATGGCGGTACGGGTGAACCAACAAGTTGTGGACGCGCGACGACGATTAAGATCGACCAAGGGACAGGACGCCACTTTATGAGCGAGCACGATAATCAGGTTCCAAGTACCCTTGTTGCCGTGGGGACCAAGCCACTTGTTGTAAGGTCGGCGACCCTTGTAAAGAGAGGGCTGGCTTTGGCCAAAAGCCTCCCCCGGAGTGAAGGAAAGCTAACTCCAAGTGAGCGCCAAGCACTCCTGGAAGCAATGGATGAGGACTTTCGATATTCTGTGATGGCGCACGTCAGCCTTGGCGTCGCACTCGGAAACAAGGGCGACTTGGACCGCGCGATTGCGGAATTCCGCGAGGCGCTGCGCTTGAACTCCAATAATGACAATGCGCACTACTGCCTCGGAGTCGCGCTCGGAAGCAAGGGCGATCTCGACGGCGCGATTGCGGAATACCGTGAGGCGCTGCGCTTAAACCCGAAGAATGAGAATGCCCACTACAACCTCGGCGTTGCGCTCTACGACAAGGACGACTGGGATGGTGCGGTCGCGGAATATCGTGAAGCGTTGCGCTTGAACCCGAATAATGACATGACGCACGCCAACCTCGGTGTGGCGCTCGGACACAAGGGCGACTGGGACGGGGAGATCGACGAACAGCGCGTAGCATTGCGATTGAACCCCAATAATCACATAGCGCACGACAACCTTGGTGTCGCGCTTGGACACAAAGGCGATCTGGACGGCGCGATTGCGGAATACCGTGAAGCATTGCGCCTGAACCCGAATTTTGCAGAGGCGCACTGCAGCCTCGGCCTCGCGCTCGGACGCAAGGGGAATTTGAATGGCATGATCGCTGAAGAACGCGAGGCGCTCCGCCTCAACCCGAACAGCGCCCACGCCCACTACAATCTTGGCGTCGCTTTTGAGCATATGCACAACCCCCAGGCGGCATTGCAGGAATTCCGCTCGGCCTACGAACTCAACCCTCAAGACCCCGACTACAGTAGGGACTACGAGCGCCTCTTGAAGAAGACACGCCAGTAACGCCATGCCGCGATACGCTTTCACTCCTTGTTGGCGCTTAAGATTGCGCAGTTTGGCCCGCTACAGGGCAGAATTGGCTCAGGATGCGCAGGAGAGCGGGTATCGCAGAGTTAGTTTATAACCCTGGGCTATTCTCCGGTCGCCAAGCACACTACTTATCGTAATCGTGCGGCCTGAAGTGGATTCCCACGCGTACCCCATTCCTGCCGAGCCCGAAATCCGTGTCCGCATACTTCCATACGCGGAAGAACTCTTGTACAGCGTCGGCCACCGCCGGTGAGGCCAGCGGGTCGCCTTTGAAATACCGCTGGTGCACCAGCGCGGTTTCGAGCGTAAGGGTATGGGTAGCTTTTAGGATGTTGGGCAGGGGCGCGGGCGAACCGCGCGATATCAGTTGTGTGCCGAAATGCGTCGGGTGGATTAACTTTGTAGGCAACACGAATCCCTCAAAGTGCAGATGAGCAAGTCCCGTCTTCTCCGCAAGTTCTAGCGAGGAGCGCGGCGTCCAGCTTCTCTGTTTGCGATTGCCACACTCTTTACACCGCTCCTGCTTGAAGCGCTCTCGGACATCCTTGGCTGCTCCTTGGAAGTGCTGCCGAGTCCCAACTTTTGCCGTGATTCCGAACCGCTCTTCGATACCCGAAAGCACGACATCCCAATCCACGGCATCGAACGCAAGAAACGCTTCTACCTCACCGGGATTCTGAGCGAGGTATTTGAGTGTGACGGTGCGCTCGAACAGGCCTCGCAGCAGCTTCAGCGCGCCCCAATGGTGGTCTTTAGAACATAGCAGAAGGATGTCATCGAAATCTGGTAACGAGGCTACCATCAGCTCGGTTATGACTGCACCCGCCACATCATCATCGGCAGGTGTAGTGTCCAGCGCGAGTTGCGGGATGGTACGAAACAGTTTGTGGTACAGCTCAGGAAATTCAGGGGTTTCCCTCGTGAACGTGGCCCAGTCGATAGTTTCTGGCATGCGTATTCCTGGTTTTCTTCCCTTGGCTCTACCGCCCGCGATCAACCATTCAATTTATCGGTACTTCCACTTCGGAATAGCTCCCCGGTGTGACCGTGTCCTGGGCTGCGGCCAAAGCTGAATATTGCTTTACTCTTCCCGCACGTCTATTTTGTACAGTATTTCTGTGCTATCTGAGCGCACGCTAACAATGCGGTAGGTCTTGCCGTTAACCGTGTAACTGTCGTTCGCATGTGGAAGAGCATATGTTCGGTCAGGGAACCTAGTTGCACGATTTGTCTCGGTGAATAGCTTGTCACCAGATACAACGTCATAGCCGATGATGGTCCCGGGTGGGACGGTTTTCATTGTCTCCTCCTCGCTTCGTACTCAAGTCGATCTTGGGCGATTAGCCGGGGGGCTGGCGCAGACCTGGACTCCACGGTCCGCGGCTTTTCGTCACCGACCGCGCTCAAGGTGCGAGGATCTACAAAACAGGTCCACGCCACCGCCTCCTCATGCTGTCGCGGTTTAAAGCATCGCCTGGTCGACACGGGCGTGGGCGGTAGAGGGCCTTGCCACGTAGCGCTTGACCTTGATATTAGCCTCGCTCTCGCGGGCCTCGGCAATCTCGAAGGCGGTCTGCATCCGAAGCAGGGTGTCCATCTTGGGCCCGAAAGCCTTCTCCACCCGCAGCGCCATGTCGGGAGAGAGCGCGGCGCGGCCGTTGAGAAGGGCGGAGAGCGCGGGCCTGGTCACGCCAAGGACCTTGGCCGCTTTCGTAACCGAGAGGCCGAGCGGCTCGATGACTTCCATCTTGATGAACTGTCCCGGATGGGCCGGGCGTACCATACGCATCATGATTTTCGTTTCCTTTCAATGGTAGTCCTCATAATCGAGGTCGAGAACCTCGCCTTCCGTGGGGTCGATTCTGAACGTGATCCGCCAGTTGCGGGTGACCGTGAGGCTCCAGGTTCCCTTTCGATCGCCAGTCAACTGATGCGCTTTCCAGCTCGGGACATCGCGCAGTTCGTGGGCGTCTTCCATCTCCTGCAAGAAGGTGAGAATGTTACGGACCCTCTCCACGACAGCCGCAGCCAGGCCGGATGGATCATCGCGTTGGATGAAGCGCCGGAGTCCCCGATGAACCACGTTTCGGATCTTCACCAAGTAAGGCTACACTAAAATACGTATTGTGTAAAGCTACGCTTTACAGCGGGTAGCTACGGCCGGAGCTCTCGTGACCGAGGGCTTTTCGTTCGATGACGGCTCTTTCATCGGAAACGTCGTTGCGGACATCCGGGTCCACTCTGATGGCGCAGAGCTTTTTTGAAGGTCTGCGGGAGAAAACCGTGTCAGGGGAGGAAACCCTGTTAGGAACCGTTTCCAGGGCCACCCCATTTCCTGACCGTTTCCGTGGTTTCCCGTTTCCGTTTGCATTTTCCGCTTGACAAGCCGCGGCGGACATGATAGCCTATAGTTGTGGTCATGATGTGGACATATTGTCGTAGGCGAGGGCCAGAGAACGACGCGGCGCGAGGTAAGGCGGGAATGTTCCGGCGCGAGGGGAACCCGGGAAATCCAAAAAATGGAAAATAGTGGGAACGAAGCTAAGAAGTACTTGAAGACAAAGGAAAATCGGTTTTTTGAATGCTGCAAATTACACGCGTTTTGGGCGCAGATTGGCACAAATCGGACGCTAAAAGGAGCAAAAACCGCGCAGCTTGCGCAAAACGAAGCGAAGCTCCGCTGCGGAAACGCACGCCGAATAACGACATATTGTCGGCTAGTGGCGGCGGTTCGCGAATCGGCCCTGCATCCCGTACGGCCGCGGCGCCTCATCGGCGGATTGGGCAAAGCGAGTGTACGCTTGCAACCCTCGGCGTCTTCTGTCACGATGGCTGTCCGCTATGCGTTGGCAAATCTGTGAGGTGGATGGAGACGCGGTCGCCCGCTTGCGCCGTGAGCTAAGTATCCCGAGTATCGTCGCCCGGCTTCTGATCCTGCGGGGAGTCACTGATCCGGAAACAGCGCAGCGATTCCTCCATCCTGCACTCGATCAGCTTCACAATCCCTTCTTACTGGCCGACATGAAGGCCGCCGTAGACCGCCTGCGCCGCGCGCTGGAGCAGAGAGAGAAGATCCTGGTCTACGGCGACTACGACGTGGATGGAACGATGTCGGTGATCATCCTGTTGGCGGCGCTGCGGGGACTCGGTGGGGAGGTTGAGGCATACATCCCGCATCGCTTGAACGATGGGTACGGGATGCGCGCGGCCATCATTGAGGAGGCGGCGGCCAAGGGTATCCGAGTAGTGGTCAGCGTGGACACGGGCATCCGGGAACACGAAGCGCTGAATCGGGCGCGTGAGTTGGGCTTGGATTGCATTGTAACGGATCATCACCTGCCGGACCGCCATCTGCCTCCGGCCTGTGCTATTCTGAACCCACAGCGGGCCGACTCCGGCTATCCCGAGACGGTCCTGGCCGGCGTAGGGGTGGCTTTCAAGCTGGTGCAAGCCCTACTGGGCGAGAGGCTCTCCGGCCGGCTTCTCCAGTCTTACCTGAAAGTTGTGGCGATCGGGACGATTGCCGACGTCGTCCCCTTGCTCGGTGAGAATCGGGTCATTGCGCACTTCGGGCTAGAGGCATTGCGTCAACCTTCGCAGGCCGGTTTGCAGGCGCTGCTCGAGGTTTGCGGGCTCCATCGCTGCGACATTTCGGCCGGGGACTTGGCATTCCGTCTGGCGCCGCGCCTGAACGCGGCAGGGCGCATGGAGGACGCACGGGAGGTGATTGACCTCTTCACTTGCTCGGACCTGGAGATGGCGCGTGAGATAGCCGGGCGCCTGGATAGATTCAACCGCGACCGGCAGCGAATTGAAGAGGGGATTCTGCGTGAGATCGTGGAGGAGATGGATAGCCACCCTGAGAAGAGGGAGCGCCACTCCCTGGTGCTGGCCGGTGAGGCGTGGCATCGGGGAGTGATCGGGATTGTGGCGCAGCGCGTGGTGGAGCGGTACCACCTTCCGGCGCTGGTGGTGAGCGTGGAGGATGGCGTAGGAGTCGGCTCCGGGAGATCGATTCGAGCCTTCCACCTGCTCGATGCACTGGCCTCCATGCAGGAGCTGTTTCTACGTTATGGCGGCCATGCCAGGGCAGCGGGTTTCGCATTGCCCGCGGAGCGGATCGCGGAACTGGAAGCGCGTTTCGAGCAATACGCACGAGAGATTCTGAAGCCGGAGGATCTCGAGCCAACCCTGCGCGTCGATGCCGAGGTGAGCGGGCACGAAATCGATTGGACTCTCTACGAAGCGCTGCAGACGCTGGCGCCCTTCGGTTGCGCCAATCCCACCCCGGTCCTGGCGGCTCGCGATCTGCGTCTCGTGGTGGGACCTCGAATCCTCCAGGAGAAGCATCTAAAACTACGGGTGGCCCGCGGGCCCAGGTCTTTTGACGCCATCGGGTGGGGAATGGCGGAGCGGGGCGCGACGCTGGTTGCCGGGCAAACGCTCGACCTGGCTTTCACGTTGGACCAGAATGTGTTTCAGGACACCACAACCCTACAGTTGGTGTTGAGTGAAATCAGGGGATGAATGGCGCAGGACAACGCGCAACCGGGCACCGGGATTGGATAACCTGGCTCGTGGCCGGTGCAATGACCGTCACGGCCTTGGCGGTGACCGCGACCTACTGGCTTGCAACACGCCACAAAGAAAAGCCGGCCGTATTGCCGCAGAATGTCCCCTTCGATATTCATCAACAGCTCTCCGGCTATACCGTCACCCACTCGGACGGCGCTCGGCGCGTCTACACCATTCATGCCTCGAGGACCGTGTCCTTCAAACAGGGAGGAGCAACAGTCCTGGAGGACGTGTTGGTGGAGTTGTTCGGCAAAACGGGCAAGCGCCGCGACCTCATGCGCACGCAGCAATGCCAGTACAACAGCCAGACCAGCGATCTGTTCAGCTCCGGCCCTGTACACATTGAGCTCAATTCCGAAGCTGAGAATACCCGGGCTTCAAACTCGAGAGGCAGCCGGACAGTCTACTTGGATACTTCCAAGGTCTCTTATCAACACGAAAAGTCGCTCGTAACCACGGACGAGGTTGTGCGCTTCCGTGTCGGGCCGGCATCCGGATCATCCCGGGGGATGGTTTACGCCACGAAAGATGGATCGTTGGATCTCGAAAAAGATGTGGCCATGGAATTGCCCCCCCGCGACGGTCATGCCTCCAGTCCTCCCATGGAGCTTACCGCCAGCCATCTTCGCTATGAAAAGTCCGGCAGGCAAATAGTCCTTTGGGGCCCTGTTCGGGTAACGCAAGGCGACCAGAACGTCTCCGCCGGCGGCGGCAAGGTGTTTCTGGACGAAGCGAATCGTGTCACTCGAGTCGAGATGGAAGGCAGCGTCAAAGCCTCGGAATCGTCGCCGGGGAGGCAGGTGGAACTTTCGGCGGATCGCGCGCAGGGCGAGTTCGACCCGGCGATGAGGGCCCTGCGCCATCTGACGGCCGAAGGGAATGTGGACGGGCAATCTCGCGGTAAAGGGAGTACTAGTCACTTGCGGGCGGAACGAGTTGAACTGAACCTTGTCGGTGCTCCCGCAAAGCTGCAGAGTGGGGATGCTTTGGAAAACGTGCAACTTGTGGTCGAATCTTCGCCAACCCTGGGCCAGGGAGAGTCGGCAAAACCGGCGACCATAGAAAAGCGATCGCTCTCCGCCTCGGAACTGAAGTTCAGCTTTCGGCCGAACGGCAAGAGCCTTAAGGATGCGCAGACGGTCGGCAGCGGCAGACTCGTAATCGACCCATCGGATTCCAAGGCAGGGCAGCGCATCATAACTGCCGGGCAGTTCCTGATGACCTTCAGCGCCCTCAGCGACCTGGAAACGCTGCGTGGCCTAAAACCGACCGATATCGTTTTTCAGCCGCCCCGTGACGCCCCACCGGGCAGTGTCGCCCAAGAGAGCACTGCGGATCAGCTATTGGCCACATTTGACGAGGCGACACACGCCCTTAAGCAGGTAATCCAGTCAGGGAATTACACCTTCCGCAACGCTGACCGTAACGCCAGTGCGGAGGAGTCCGTCTACGTGGCAGCCGCGCAGGTTGTGACCCTGACTGGCCACGCCCGCCTGTGGGATGCTGAGAGCCAGACAAAGTGCGAGCGTCTTCGCGTCGATCTTGCGACTGACACTGCCGAGGGGATCGGCAAGGTACAGAGCACTCACCTCGGAAGTGGGGACCAGGCTGCGAATGGGCAAGCCCCAGACCCCACAAACGTCTTAGCGGACCGCATGGTGGCCCAACGGCGCGGCCAATTCGTACATTACGAGGGACACGTGCGCGCCTGGCGCGGCGCGGATGTCGTGGAATCCACCAGCCTGGACGTTTACCGGAAGGGGAAGCGGATGAGTTCCGGCGCCCAGGTGTTGACCTCCCATCTCCAACCCGCTTCCTATGGGGTGGGAACGCCGCCCTCCACCGGAACCGCCCGTCGCGAAACGCGTCCGCTCACTGTACGTGCCGATTTCCTGGACGCTTTCGACGCGGGTAGCAAAGCGACTTACCGTGGTCACGTGAAGCTCCAGACAGGGCTGACCACCATGGAAGGCGACAGGATGGATGTTTATTTCTCCCGCATCGGGACAAATCAAGACTCAGAGGTGGACCGTGCCAATGCTGATGGGCACGTCGTAGTTGTCCAACCGGGTAGACGAGCCACGGCAGAGCGCGGCGAGTACTCCGCCAGCACGGGGCAAATCGTCCTCACCGGTGGGCCCCCCAGCATCCATGACGATAAGAAGGGCTTCACAACCGGCCGTCGTTTGACACTGTTTGTCCACGATGATAGGCTTCTTGTGGAGGGAGGTGATGGGACACCCTCTTTATCGCAGCACCGCGTCGCGCCATGAGCGACCATGCAGATTCTCTCTACAGTTGAGCTGACGAAATCGTACAAGGGACGCAAAGTCGTTGATAATATTAGCCTGAGGGTTACTCAGGGAGAGGTAGTCGGGCTGCTGGGGCCCAATGGAGCGGGTAAGACCACGACGTTCTACATCATCGTCGGCCTTACCAGCCCGGATTCCGGCCAGGTGATGCTCGACGGAGCGGACATAACGGGCTATCCCATGTACATCCGGGCAAGAAACGGGATCAGCTACTTGCCGCAAGAGCCTTCCATATTCAGAAAGCTCACTGTGGAAGAGAACATCATGGCGGTTCTCGAAACCTTGCCGCTAACCGCGCACCAGCGTCGTGAGCGGCTGGAAGAGTTGATCGAGGACTTAGGGTTGCAACAGGTGCGGCGGAGCGAAGGGTACATGCTGTCAGGAGGGGAGCGAAGGCGCGTGGAGATCGCAAGGTCTTTGGTGATTTCACCCTCCTTCATGCTTCTCGACGAACCCTTCTCGGGAATCGATCCGCTCACGGTCCAAGACATACAGAAGATCATTGTGCGTTTGAAAGGGACAGGGATCGGGGTCCTGGTGACCGACCACAACGTGCCCTACACCTTGCAGGTGACAGATCGGGCCTATATTATTAACAACGGGCGGATATTCCGCGCCGGGTCGCCGGAAGAACTGGGACAGGATGCCGAGGTGAGAAGAGTTTACCTGGGCGATAGTTTCCGGTTGACAATGTAACCGGATCGCGCCAGTCTCTAAGGCTGGATAAGTAGTGGGTCAGTTTGGCGTAGCGGCCGCCTAACGCCGCCAAGGGGCGACCCGCGGGTGCGGGATCGCTATCACAAGGATCATAGAATCGTATGGGTGGTGGGCCTGCTCCTAGAATCGGACTGAACCTCAAGGTGGCGCAGAAGCAGATTCTGACGCCCGGTTTGGTGCAAATGGTCAGTGTTCTCGCGCTCAATAAACTCGAGCTGCGGGAGATGATTAACCGGGAGATGGTTGCCAACCCTGTTCTGGAAGAGGTTCCGGAGGACGTTCCGAGCATCGACGAGGTCGACAAACGTACCGAGACGGAAAACGCAGAACACACTCCGCCGGCTACCAATCACGTGGTGGCCCGAAACGACGACCACCATGATTCATTCCAAGAGATTGATTTCGGTTCATTCTTCGATGATTACCTCGATCCCGGATACCGATCTCCGGAAGCGGAGGTGGTGGAACGGCCCTCCTTCGAGAACTTCCTTTCTCAGCCAACGTCTCTGGCTGCTCACCTGGAATGGCAATTGAGTCTTTCCGTCTGCTCGGATTCGGTGCGCGAGGCCGGTCATTCCATCATTGGCAACCTGAATGAGGATGGGTACGTCACCGCGCCGCTGGAGGAGGTTGCGCAAACCGGCGGCCACTCGTTGGCCGACGTCCAGGAAGCCCTGAGTGTGATCCAGGTATTCGATCCGGTGGGCGTGGCGGCTCGGGACGTGCGTGAGTGCCTGTTGATCCAACTGCACACGCTGGCTCCCGAGAATACGCTGGCCCAACAGATCGTTTCCGGCTACCTCAAGCAGCTTCAGAACAAGCAGTATCGTGACATCGCCCGCGCCCTGGACCGGCCGGTGAAGACCGTGGAACGTTGCGTGGAGTTGATTCGCAAGCTCGATCCGCGGCCCGGCCAACGCTATAACAACGCCCAGGCGCGGCTGATCGAGCCGGACGTAGCGTTTGTGAAGGCGGGGGATACCTACCAGGTGGTGATGAACGAAGACGGCCTTCCCCAGTTGCGGCTCAGCCACCATTACCGCCGTTTGTTGGGAGAGGACAGTACGACGCGCGAGGTGCGCAATTACGTCAAGGAACGATTCACTTCCGCAATTCAACTCATCAAGAACATCGAGCAGCGGAAGCAGACCATCGTGAGGGTTTGTGAGGCGATAATTCGCCGCCAAAACGAGTTCCTGGATCGAGGTATTGATTACCTCCGTCCCATGATGATCAAAGAGGTCGCCGAGGAGGTGGGCGTTCACCCTTCCACGGTCAGCCGTGCCGTGGCGAGTAAATATGCCTACACCCCGCAGGGCGTGTACGAGTTGCGCTATTTCTTTTCGGAAGCTGTGCAGGGACCTTCGGGAGCGGCGACTTCCTTGATTAATTTGAAGCGGCTGGTCAAGAAAATGATCGAGGAAGAAGAGGCGGCACATCCGCTTACCGACGACCAGATCACGCAGCAGTTGCAGAAAGTTGGATATTGCGTAACCCGCCGGACGGTAGCCAAGTACCGCGAGGATATGCGTATTCCCAGTACCCACCAGCGCAGGGTGAAAGATTGAACCTGAGTTCGGAAGGTGAAAACGTTGGTCCCGCCTAGGCCCTTCGCCTGTCATTTCCCCCAGGAGGTCAGCTCATGAACATTGAGTTTACCGGACGACAGATGGAGGTCGGCGACGATTTGCGCCAGTACACTCGAGGCAGACTGCGAAAGATTACTCGACTGCTGGGTGATGCGTACGAAATGCACGTCATTCTGACGGCGGAAAAACACCGCCGCCTGGCAGAAATCACTTTGACAGTTCGCGATCATACCTTGGTGGGCATCGAGGAATCCGGTGACCCGCGGGTTTCTCTCAACGGCGCGCTGTCCAAGCTGGAGCGCCAGGCCGTCCGCCTGCGGGAGAGAAAGCTCACCCGCAAGCGCCGCCCCAAGCCGACCACCACGGTGGTCCTGAACGTTCTGGGCACAACCGCCATCGAGCCGGAGGAACGCCGCACCATCGAGACCGAGAGAGTTCCAATCAAGCCCATGAGCGTTGGAGAAGCAATCGCTGCTCTCGACCAGTCGAAAGCAGGTGCGGTTGTGTTTCGCAATCCCGAGACCGAGCGCGTCAACGTCATTTATCATCGCCCCGATGGAAACCTGGGACTGATCGAGCCCGAACCGTAGAAAGGCAGTCGGCAGAAAGCAGAAAGCAGAAAGCAGAAAGCAGAACTCCGCTACTTGTCTGAGGAGGCGCGAGGGCAAGAGTGGCGCCACGCAGGACGACCTTCGCCGGCTATCCTTTTTTGCCTTCTGCTTTCTGCCTTCTGCTTTCTGATTTTCTATGGCCCAAGCCGCAGACAAGCGTCGGCAACATTTCGTTCTGATCACGGGGATGAGCGGGTCCGGCAAGGGGTCCGTACTCAAGGCCTTCGAGGACCTCGGCTATCACTGTGTGGATAACCTGCCCGTCGATCTGATCGGGCGGTTCGTGGAAAGATGCCAGCAGCGGGCCAGCCGGACGAAGCGCGCGGCGGTAGTGGTGGATATTCGCGAAGGCGCGGCTCTCAGCCAACTCCCCACGGTCTATCGCGACCTCAGAAACAACTACGCGAATTTATCGCTGGTTTTCCTGGAAGCCTCAGACAAAGCCTTGATCAGCCGCTTTGAAGAGACTCGGCGCCCGCATCCCCTGGGGCGCGACCTTCCGGTGCGCGAGGGAATCCGGCTGGAACGCACGCTGCTGAAGCCCATGCGGCAGCTTGCGGACGTCACGATCGATTCCACTCGGATGAACGTCCACGAATTGCGAGACCTCATCCAGGCGCGCTTCGGGGGACCCTCGGCAGCAAGAGCCATCCGGGTTTCCGTGGTCTCGTTTGGATTTCGGTTCGGACTGCCTCCCGATGCGAACCTGGTATTCGACGTACGTTTTCTTCCCAATCCTAACTACGTACCGCGGTTGAAATGCAAGACCGGGCAAGACGCGGTGGTGCAGCGTTTCATGGATTCCTTCCCGTCTACGCGGGCCTTCATGAAACATCTGATGGACCTGCTTTTCTACCTTCTTCCCAAATACATTCAAGAAGGGAAGAGCTACCTGACCATTGCGATTGGCTGTACGGGCGGGCGTCACCGCTCCGTCGGCGTCGCGGAAAAGCTAGGCCGCGCTCTGGCGGAGGAAGGCTACAAGACCCGCGTTTCCCACCGGGACATCGGCAATGAACCGTAGGTCGTAGGGGGTAGGTGGTAGATGGGCGAAGACCGCAGTTTGAGTGGGTCGCAGGGCGGGGCAGGAAGTTGTTCCCCACCTGCCACCTCCCACCTGCCACATACCGTCCTCGCCATCGACATCGGCGGAACGCATTTCCGCATCGCTCTCTTCGATCGCCAGGGGCGCCAGTTGGTGATCTCGGAAGGCGAGACTCTGCGCTCAGGCGGCCGCGAATGGATGCTCGAGCAGATCCGCCAGCGCACTCTGGCTCTTCTCGGACAGGCGGGCTTAAGCGTGGCCGCGTGCGGAATCAGCTTCGGCGGTCCCGTGGATTTCCGGCATCAGAAGGTCACCTCGGTCCATTCGCCGGGTTGGACAGACTTTTCATTTGCGCAGTGGGTCGACGCGAATCTGCACCTGCCCTGCCTGATTGACAACGACGCTAACGCGGGCGCGCTGGGCGAGTTCCGTTACGGGGCCGGCCGCGGCACGGAAGCCATGGTTTATGTCACCCTGAGTACAGGCATCGGGGCCGGGGTGATCTTGAATGGGAAGATCCATCGGGGCAAGGACGGCCTGGCAGGGGAATTAGGGCATATTCCCATCTCCGAGGCAGGAAACACCTGTTCCTGCGGAGCTGTGGGCTGCCTGGAGAGTTTCAGCTCGGGATGGGCGATCGCCGAGCGCGGCAGAGAATGGAGGCGGCGCCGCGGAGATTCACTCGCTGCCCTTGGCGACTCGAGCCGGTCAAGGTCCGAGGGGACCACGGCCAGGGAAATCGCCCGGGCAGCCGCTCGAGGCGAACAGGCGGACCTCGAGATCATGCGGGCGGCGGCCCGTTCTCTGGCTCGCGGATTGTTGACGGTGATCCGGATACTCAACCCGGATCGGATTATCCTGGGCGGAGGACTGATTCAGGCCGGTGCGGTCCTGCTCGATCCGCTGCGCGAGTCTCTCGCCAAGCTAGCCTCGCCTACGATTGGCTATTCGACGGAGATTGTCGCTGCCGGACTGGGCGCGTACTCGCCCCTGTACGGCGCTGCGGCCATGGCCCTTGACCTCGCGGGCCATTAGTATGAAGGCGCCTTCTCGCCGCCCACAGATGCGTCACACTTGGGTCTATTGACCAAACCGAAATACCCGTCATCCTGAGCGAAGCGAAGGATCCCTGCAGTTAGGTTCGAGTTCGACAGCTTCCGGACAACTGCGGGGATCCTTCGCTTCGCTCAGGATGACAGTCGTTGTCAGGTGGCGAGATTGACTCGCGGCCACACTGGCCGACCGTCCATTTGTAACCTCCAGCCAATCCCCAACGTCCATATGCGTGACTGCTGGTTCCGCCAGGGCTCGGGATCGGCGAGATGAAAAGGGGCAGGGAACTCAAGGAACCAGCAAAGTGCGCCCAACCCGCATGGATACAAGCGGGGGGCGAAAAGGAGGATTCCAATGCGCGGAACAAGACTACTCTTTGCGGCGTTGATGCTGGCTCTTGCGGCCCAGGTGGGATTCGCCAAGAAACAGGCAGACTCGCCTGCACAGATCACGGCGAAGATTGAGGACAAGCTTTATCACGCTCAAGTTTTCAAGCACGGCAACGTTCAGGTCAGTGTGGACAACGGAGTGGCCACGCTGAACGGGACGGTGGATGCCGTCGGCTACAAGATGGATGCGGAGCGCGCGGCGCGCAAGGTGGATGGCGTGACCGTTGTCGACAACATCAGTGTCTATGCCGATGATGTAACGCCCCGCCAGATCGCGGACCGGGCGAGGAAAGATATCGTGACGTACTATGCTTACACGATTTTCGACAATGTTAACCTGCAGCTTCAGGACGGCCGTTTGGCGGTGAGCGGCCAAGTCACGCAACCCTTCAAGAAGTCGGATATCGCCAACTTCCTCGCGCACATCAAGGGAGTGGCGGAACTCGATGACAACCTCGAAGTGCTCCCGACTTCTCAATTCGACGATCGCTTGCGCCTGGCTGTGGCGCGGGCGATTTACAGAGACCCGTTCTTCGTTCGTTACGGCGATCAGGCCTTGCCGCCCATTCACATCATCGTGAAGAACGGCAACGTGACACTGGAAGGCGTCGTCGCCAACCAACTTGATCGCGCCAAGGCTGAGGCCGACGCGCGGTTCGCGGCCACGTATTTCGCCTTCACGGATAACCTGCGCCTCGAGAAGTCCTAGCGGCGCGCGTCAGGCACTGCCCCCTGGAGTCGATTTCGGCTTTGCTCCAGGGGGCGCGCAGCAGGTCGACTGCGATTCTGGTCCGCACTTCAGGACGATTTCAGGTGTAAGATGTAGAGGGAGTGGCGAATTATGCAGACGGTCAAGGACCTTTCAATCGAGGAACTGAAAGCGCTCATTGGCGAGGTGGTCGAGGAGAAGTTCCGGGAGATTCTGACTGATCCCGACGCGGGACTGGCACTGCGACCAGAAATTCGAGAACGCCTTCTGCGGGATCTCGAGGACCCTCGGATCGAGGGTGAAAGTATTCCCGCGACCGAAGTTGCCCGCCGCCGCGGCCTGGAATGGTAGATGTATCAAGTCGAGTTCCGTCCGAAAGCGGCTCAGGATTTTGACAACCTCGACCAAGTTGTTGCTGATCGTCTTCTTAAGAAGCTTCGCTGGCTTGCCGAGAATTACGATTCCCTAAGACCCGAGCCCCTAACGGGGCCTTTCTCAGGCCTGCTTAAACTGCGGGTCGGCGATTATCGGGTCATCTATCAGGTCAACCGTGAGAAGAAAGTATTGACGGTCCGGTTGCTGGGCCATCGGCGAGAAATCTACAGTCAATTGGCCTAGCCCTGAGAGTCGGAAGGGTGCGACAAAGGGAGTTAGTGATGGTTTCCAGCGATTCACTCTGAACGGCGGGCTAGCAGGCGGGCACGAACACCCGCGGTGTCAAACCGCGCTTCGTTCTCCTGGCGGACACGGCGTGAAACCCGATCGCGCTCAGCAAGGTAGGTGTCAACTTCAGGACGGTGACGCAAATAGTAACCAATCACGGCGTAGGCGTCGGCAAGCCGCAGCGAAGGATACTGCTGGACGATCTCTTCCGCCGTGGCTCCCTGTTCGAAAGCAGCGACGACGGTATCAAGCGTCACTCGCGTTCCCGCCACTCTTATGACGCCCTCTTCGGTTGTCCGCAGGGGAACAGGCTCTTGCACAATCATCAGATCCATCCCCGTTTTCTCCATAGACCTATCATACCAGCCGCGAGCCTCGTACGCACCCGCCATGCTCAGCCCTACCTTCGGTGGCGGCCTGAGCGTCCCTGGCGTTGCATGATGGTGCTATCATGTGGATGTGATCTACGAATGGGATCCGGCTAAGGCTGCCAGCAATTGGCGTAAGCATGGCGTAACCTTTGCAGAGGCGGCCTCGGTTTTCCTGGACCTCAGGGCGATCACGTTCGACGATCCAGACCACTCGAATGAGGAGCTTCGTGAAATGACCATTGGAGTCTCGACTAAGCAACGCCTCCTCTTCGTGTCGCATTGCATGAGACGAGACCGAATACGGATCATCAGTGCGCGGAAAGCGCGACAGAAGGAGATAAGACAATATGCGGAGAGGATCGACAGCGGCGGGTCGAGATGAACTGCGCCCGGAATACGATCTGTCAAAACTCAAGGGAGGAGTGCGCGGCAAGTACTACAAGCAAGCGACAGCAGGCACGAATTTGGTGCTGATCGAGCCCGACCTTGCCCAGGCATTCCCAGGCGAGGAATCGGTGAACCGCGCCCTGAGATTGCTAGTTACAGTTGCGCATGCCGCGACCTCCAGTTCTCCGTGGGCGCGCCCGCGGCGGAAACGGACAAAGCGGGCTCTAGTCAGCTAATGTTCGATTTCCACGACGCTATCAGAGGGAATGGTGTAGGACTGTGAGCGCAGCAGGACGCGTTTGTACTCGCCTCGTTTCTCGGAGGGCAGATAGAAGATGACGGCGAGATTGGGCTGGGCGGCGAGGTACTTGCGCGTGCCCTCGACGCCCATCACAAAGCATCCTGCCGAGCGTCCGTCGGTATCGGTGCCGGTAGCCGCCAGAACCGCCGCGGAGAGCACGCCCTGGACCGGCCAACCGGTATGCGGGTTCATGATGTGGCAATAGCTTTTGCCGTCAATCTCAAAGAACCTCTCGTAATTCCCGGACGTCGACAGTGAGTAGTTCTGAAGATGGATGACATCCGCGGGCTTGTGCGCATCGTAAGGATCGCGCAAGGTGATTTTCCAGCCCTGCGCGCCGGGAGGCGAGCCGAGGGCGTAGATGCTGCTGGTGCCGCTCGAGACTAGCGCGGAGGTAATCCCGTTTGAGCGCAGGATGTCGGCAGCGCGATCCACGGCATAGCCCTTGGCGATTCCCCCCAGATCGATTTCAACTCCGCTCTCATCAAACCGGACGGTGCGCCGTCCGGCATCCAGTTTCAGGCGCCGGTACCCGACTCGCTTGAGCACTTCCTTAATCTCCGCCGAGGTGGGCAGGCGGCCCCGGCCGCGGAAGAAACCCCAGGATTTCATGAGCGGGCCGACCGTGATGTCAAAGGCTCCGTCCGTCTGTTCGCTGCGCTGGACGCAGATTTCAAGCAGGTGAAACAGCCCGGGCTCCACAATTACGGGATGGCCTGCGGCTTCGCGGTTGATGGCGGAGAGTTCACTCTCCGGCTTGTAGTTGCTCATCTGCTCGTCCAGCCGGTCAACTTCTTCGAACACCTGCTCCACAACCTCCGCAAGGAAAGCACGATCGCGCCCGTAAACAGCCACGGTGAAGATGGTGCCCATACTTTCGTGCGAGGCCTCGTAGCGGACGGGGGGCTCAGAGGCGGTGACGAGTGGCGAGTGACAAGTGACGAGGAAGGCCGCGATCAAGAGTGAATGGTGAATGGTGAATAGTGAATTGCGGTAGCGGGTCATGATTCCGTGGCGGATAATAAGCAACGGCGTATTACTAACGGTGAGTCGTATCGATTCGAATCACAGCACAGGCCTGACGACCGTAACACCTCGCGCCGATACATTTTCATAATCTACAATTTATAATTTACAATTCACTATTCACCATTCACCATTTACTCTCAGCTAACCGTTTTCTTCGGCCAGAATACCTTCTGGCCAGTTTCGACGGCGCGGTTGCCGTAGATCACACCTTGTGCATCGGCGACGCCGATCTCGAGCGGAGCGATGACCGGCTTGCCATCCCGGATCGTGGCGAAGAAATTCGACATTTCGCTCCACCACGGGTCGTGGGCTTCCTCGTATTTATAAATCCCCATGGACGCCAGCCAGCGCTTGGCGTAGAGCATCTCGCGGTCAACGAAGCCCGTCGCCTGATTCGCGGTGCGGTCCGGGAAGATGGGAATTCCTTCCTGGGTTGCCGCCTTCGAGACCGTGGCGCCGGCCCACCAGTTTTCCTTCAAACCGGCATTGGAAACTTTGGCCACGGGCTCACGAAAGAAGAGCCCTTTGCCGAGCGTGATCACCAGGGTTCCGCGGTCGCCCATGATCTCTTCTTCAAACTGAAAGTGCTCGTTGAAGAGCACGCCGCTCCACAGGAACTTCTGGCCGCCCGGGTATTCGTAAATCGCCTGGATGTTATCGCAGACTTCGCGCCCATCCTTCCAGTAGTCGATCCCGCCCGTTGCGGTCACTGAAATCGGATCGGCTCCGATGGCCCAATTCGCCACATCCAACTGATGCGAGCACAACTCCGCAAATAACCCGCCGGAGTATTCCTTGTACATGCGCCAGTTGATAAGGCGCTCGAATTTGGGATCGGGCACGGGCCGCCGCCAATTGCTGTTGCGATGCCAGTTGGCGCGCACGAACATTACTTTGCCCAGGGCGCCTTTGTGGACCATCTCCATGGCCACCTGGTAAAGGTCGCTGGAACGGCGTTGCAGGCCCACTTGCAGCGCTTGTTTGGGATGCTCTTCCGCCGCCTTGCGAATTGGCGTCTCCTCGTCTTCCTTGAAGTACATGGTCTTTTCGACGAAGACGTGCTTGCCGGCGCTCATGGCATCCATCACCATCTGGGTGTGGAGGTTAAGCGGCGTCACCACCATCACGGCGTCGAGATCCTTCCTCTCCAGCATCTCATGGTAGTTCTCATAGGTCTGCGGATTCGATCCGATGGTTTCGACCCCCTTCTTGAGATTGGGAGGATAGATGTCGCAAGTCGCAATACACCGGCCGTCGGGAATGGTCGCCAGGAACTTCAACAACGTACACCCCTCCGTTCCGGTGCCAATCATCCCATAGTTGACGACGCTGTTGGGGCTAGGATTGGCCAGAATGGCGGGCGCTCCGCCGCCGGGTAGGGCGGAGGCCGCTGCCACCGCGGCAGCCGTCTTCAAGAAATCGCGGCGGCTAACGTCTTGGTCTTTCTCCATAGTCAAAACTCCTATCTTAAGAAAGCTAAAAGTTTCGGAAATATTCTACACTCACACCGGACAGAATGCACCTGCGATATACTGGATAGGGAGGACGACTGGGACAAGTTGAAGCGCTGGACAAAGTTCGTTGCCTGCAACCTTCTGGGGCTCGCCGCCTCGATCCCTGTGGCCCTCGCACAGAGTTCTTCGTTCTCTCCTCCCCCGGACGAAGTCACCACCGAAAGCCTGAAGTTCACGCAAGCCTACGGCGCTATTCAGGAGAATTTCGCGGACCCTGTCGATCCCGATAGCGCGGTTCTGGATGGCGGCATCCGGGGCATGCTCTCGGCTCTGGACCCCTTCTGTTCGTTCTTCGACAAAGACCAATTCGATCTCCTGAAGCAACAGACGCGTGGCGAGGCGCTGGGTTTTGGTTCCATCCTTTATGTGACGCCCGGGAAATTGCTGGTGCTTCAGACCGCCCAAGGATCTCCGTCGTGGCGCGCGGGGCTGGGGCCCGGCGATGAAATCGTGGAAATCAACGGCACCCGAGTCAACCAGATCGACTTTCAATCCCTGGTTGAGTTGCTGCGGCGCTCCCGCTCGCATCCCGTCCGGCTGGGGGTCATCCACCCGGGCCGATATGTCTCGCAGGACTACGACTTGAAGCCGGCGGAAGTGGCCCTGCCGAGCGTGGACAAGTCGTTTTTGCTTTCTCCCGGAATCGGATACGTTCACTTGAGCGGCTTCGAGCAGAAGACTCCGCAGGAAGTCTTGGAGGCCGTGGGCAATCTGTCGAAGACACCTCTCGAGGGCCTTGTGCTCGACCTGCGCGATAATCACGGTGGCGTGGTGGACGCTGCGATCGGCGTCGCCGGCCTCTTCCTGAAACCTGACGTCCTGGTGATGACCATGCGGGGCAGGGCATCGCCTGAAAAGGCTTACCGCACGACCGCCCCCGGCAAGCGATTCGATGTGCCGATCGTCGTCCTGGTAAACGGTGATACGGCCAGCGCCGCTGAGGTGCTGGCGGCCGCGCTGCAAGAGCACGACCGGGGGGTGATCGCCGGTGGGCCAACCTATGGCAAGGGCGTGGTGCAATCCGTCGCGCCCCTGAGCGAGGATACGGGACTGGCGCTGACGAGCGCCCAATACTTCACCCCCAGCGGCCGCTCGCTGCAACGGCCTATTCCGGGAACAGCCCTGGCATCGCCGGGCAGAGAACTCGATCCGGCGTCTACCTCCAGCCACTTCTCCACCGATGACGGCAGACCGCTCTCGCCAGGCGGAGGAATTTCTCCCGACGTCCAGGTTCCTCCCCGCAATCTCGACCCCTGGGTAACTTTCCTGGACCAAGCCGGAGCTTTCACCAACTACGCTTCGGACTATTTGACATTTCACGGGCGTGCCAACCGGACCTTCGAGCCGGACGCCGCCATGCTGGGCGATTTCAAGGACTACCTCACCAGGAGAGGAATTCGCACTCCCGCGGAATTCTGGGATAGTGACCAGGAGTACCTGAAGCTCCGAATTAAGGTCGAACTTCTCAACCTGGTCTACGGCCTTTCCAGCGGCGAGGAAGCGCAAACAAAGGGCGACCCGCAAGTACAGAGCGCTGCCAGTCTTTTCGCCAGAATACCCGAAATCCTGAAGGGACCTCGGTCCAGCAAGTAGCGCCTGATTTCCACGATGTTTTCCTTTGTTTTCATAGACATTCTCGCTTTGTTCCCGCATTTTTCGATGTCACAAACCCGGTTTCACGCCAAGGCGCGAAGTACGCCAAGGCCGCAAAGTCACACCACCCCAACCCCTCCTCATCAGAGGAGGGGTCAAGCGTGGTTGATTCCCGGGCCGATCCTTTGTTTTCATAGACATTCTCGCTTTGTTCCCTCAAAGACCGAGAGGCACCGGATGCCAATTGCCATTGAGCGTATATTCAAACAACTGTTTAAAACATCTGTTTGAATGCAGCGTCGGCACACTCGGCTCGCGATTCCGACTTCGCCTCTCTCGCGCTGTTTGGTCCTTTCTTGGCCTTTAATTGCTCGTCTTTGCATGCAAAACCAGTTCGTTTTGAGTTCGTCGGTAATCCTGACCCAGGAACCCAACACCCGACACCGGACACCCGATCCCGCGGACCTGGTACCTGCTACCTGCCAACAGGCTTCGCCCTAGGGGCGGATGGGTGTCGAGGAAGGGGGCTTCCTCAAAGGGAGGGACTTTCACACCGATAGGTTATCACAACTGGAGTATTTTGTCAAGTACAAAACTTGTCAGTAACACGCTTGTTACTGGGTTCGCCAAGCCGTGAAGCTGCATACGCCGCCGCCCGGCAGATCCGCCGCGTCCCTGTGGTGCAGAGGATCGGAGGCGGACAGTTTCGGCGCGCAGGGGTAGAATGCAATGCAGTGCGTGCTGTCAGCGGATAAGGAAGGCACTCCACACGATGGGAGGTCCGCGTCAATCACACTCCAGCTTGCCCGGCCGCCCCACGCCACGGAATTTGAAGGCTGATCATGGTATCAAAGACGTTCCTCCTCGCCTTGCTCTTCGTCACCGGTCTGAATCTCGCCAACTTGCCGGCGCAAGACAGCGGTTGTACGCAGCGCACCATCGCGGTGGGAGTTGTTGACAGCGCGTGGAATCTTGTGCCGAACCTGAGCGCGGCGAATTTTCGCGGCAAACTTCAGGGCCGTGAACTACAGATTCTCTCAGCATCCCTGGATCCGAACCCCAGGCGTATCGTGGTGCTGCTTGATGCCAGCGGGAGCATGATGAGTCCTGATAGTGGAGGGTGGAAAACCGAACGGAGTATTTCGGAGTATCTGATTCGGTTTGCACCACGGGGTGCGTCCATCGCTTTCCTCGGTTTTGCGTCAACGGTGTTAGGCACCCAGGGCTTCAACGACGACCCCGCAGTGCTTCTGAAGAATCTGTCGGCCCTGGGGGGAGTGTGTGAGGGGCGTCAACAGAGCCGGCACACGGCGCTTTATGACGCCATCTCGAGCGCTCGCGGCACGTTGGGCGTCTGCAGGATTGGTGATGTTATCTGCGCCCTGACTGACGGAGAGGATAACGCAAGCCAAGCCGAGGCGAGAAAGACGCAGGAGGAACTCCTCACGGGGCAGGTTCGCTTATTCGGGATCGTCACGCTCCACGAGCTTAGGTCAGCGAGGCCGCCTGGGGAGATCGGGCCGGAGCAACTTTATTCGATGATCGAGGCTACTGGGGGCAACAGGCTTTTTCTGCCCTACGCTGCGATGTCGGAGCCCTACAAGCACATCAAAGCTAAGACAGGCACCGAAGCCGTTGACTTAGCACTCCAGCGTTTGTACCGGCAGATGGGTGAGTTCTACCGGCTGGATGTGCGATTGCCGGAAACGGTGGAGAAGCCGACGAAGTGGAAACTCGAGGTTCTTGACGAAAGCGGAAAGCCGATGCGTGAGGTGGAAGTTCATTACCCGCAGGAATTGATGCCGTGCGCGAAGGCGAGTCCCTGAGCAACGGCGGAATGGTTTGGAAGTAACCCCTCACCCGACCCGCGACGGCTGATGAAGTCGCGGTTGCGGGCCACCCTCTCCCCAGGGGAGAGGGCTTTCGATTCTTCAATGCTCGTTCCTAATGCCTAACGCCTGCATGCCAACTCCCGAATTCCGACTCCTGAATCCTGAATCCTGACTCCTTCTCTTTCAACTGACGGCCGCGGCTTCAATTTCCACCAGCATCTCGGGATCGATAAAGCGGGAGACTTCGACCAAGGTGGTGGCGGGATGGATCTCGCCGAAAAACTCCGAGTGCGCTTTCGCCACCTCCTCCCAGCGGTCGATCTTGGTGACGTAAATCCGGGTGCGCACTACATATTCGAGGCCGAGGCCAAGGCGTTTGAGGGCGCTTTCGATATTTCGAATTGCCTGCACCGACTGCGCGTACATGTCTCCCGGGGCGAGAACCTTGCCGGAAGGGTCTGTGCCGGTCGTGCCGGAGACATAGACCATGTCCCCGACCTTAATGGCGCGTGAATAACCGACCTTCGGTTCCCAAGGAGTTCCTGAGAAGATTTTTTCCCGTTTGATCTTCATTTGCGTCTCCGTCTGCGGGGAATCGGTCTAGATCATGATTTGGCGGCGGCCCTTCGGTTCGTTCGCTCGAGGGCGGCCACCCGCACTGCTCCTACTTCTCCGGCTCGAAGTAGCGACGGTGAGCGCTGGCGGCAAGTGCCAGCCGGCGGCGGCGGCGCCCCAGCGCCTCCCGGTAACGGCGTTTTTCATCTGCCGTAACGGGGAGTATGGGCGGAACCTTGGCCGGGCGGCCGTCTCGATCGACGGCAACGTAAGTGACGAAGGCTGAACTCGTCTGACGGCGCTCGCCGGTCAGGCCATCTTCTAAAAAGACATTGACCTCGACTTCCAAAGAGGTGTTAAAGGCGCGGGTGACGAAAGCGCGCAGGACGATCAACTGGCCGACCTTGATGGGATGAACGAAGTCCAGATTATCCACCGATGCCGTCACCAGGAGGCTGCGGCAATGGCGCCGGGCGGAGATCGCTCCCGCGATATCAATCAGGTGCATAACTTTGCCGCCCAGGATGTTACCCAAAGGATTAGCGTCGTTGGGCAGAACTATCTCCACCGTTTCCGTAAGGGAATCCGCTACAGTTTTCGCCTTCTGGTTTTTCATGCCTGGCTCTGTTTAATTCGCCTATGGATTCTATACTATGCGAGCCACTCGGGGGATGCAACACGAATCCGCAAGCGTAGCGGCGGGTTGTCATAGACACCCCGCCCCTTACTACGCAAGGGCGCGGGCCTCTGGCAAAGGGGTTCCCCTAGCGATGCGTTCCTAGGGCTTCGGCTTGGGCGCTGCTGGCTTGGCGGTGGAAGGCGTACCGGATCGCGTCGCAGGAGTCGCCGGTCCACCCGAGGTCGCAGCGTCCGAGGGGTACGCGGCGTCGTACAGCTTTACGATCTGGTCCGTCAGATCGACTTCCGTAGCCGCGAATAAGACCTGGAGCTGGTCACTTCCCATCACCACAGAGTAACCATTCTTGGGCGCATAATCCTGAATCACTTTCACCATCTTCTGACCGATGCGGCGAAACATCTCATCCCGATCGGCTGCCGTGTCGGCCTGATAATCCTCAGAGGCGCGCTTCAAGACCTTCTGCTTTTCTTCCAGGTCCCGGTTCAGGCGTCGCTGTTCGTCGTCGCCCAGCGTGGCGGCTTGTTTCTGCAACTGGTCGCTGATGGCCTGAATGTCCCGCTGGTCGTTTTGAATCTCTAGCTGGCGAGGCTGATACTTCTTCTGGAGGTCAGCCATCGATTTCTTCCCTTCCGCCGTGCTGAGGATTGCCTCCTGAATACTGACGAAACCAATCTTGGTTGGCGCGCCCGCACTCTGAGCCAGCAAACCCGCCGGGGCCGTTCCCAGGAAGAACAGAAGTGTAAAAGTAGAAACTCGAGTCTTCATTCAATCTCCTTCAAGGATTTAAAGTACTCATTGCGATAACACATTTTAACTCATTTTTTCACTAAAAGGTGCGAACTACCGTGAATCCGACCCTCCCCTTCCGCTCCCGCAACTTAAAGGGGTTGAATAAGCCGCGAGCAGCTTCGTAGGTCGCCGTATTGGGAAATATCGTCTCCGGCGGCAGGACCTGGGGAGGTGTGATGAGAACATTATCCTCACGCAGCCAGTTGTAGCCATAATAAAGGTGAAACGGCGCGTTGACCACGGGGAGGATGACGGTCAGGTCGAGCCCGGTTGAACTGCGGGGACGGAGGTTGGTGCTCGAGATGATATGAAGCCGGGTGGGCAACTGGAAGTAGGGGTATTCCACGCTCAAGTTGTGGAGTGTAGGAATGGTCGTATCAATCTGGAGCTGGTTGGTCCGCAGAACAAAGGCGCTTCCCGCGTCGACAAAGGCCGCCAGGGTGACAGGGCCCATAATGGGCACGCGGTATTCGAAGTTGCTGACGAGTTCCGTATCCCCGCCGGGGTAGATGGGCGTGTAATAGGGAAATTGCGTGTAAGAGCCGCAGGTGGTTCCCTTCTGTCCATTGGAGCCGGTAGCGAGAATGGGATTGCCGAAGTTGTCGCGGTTACAGACCTGCCCAAGTCCGGGGAAGAACGCCAAAGGGCTAATGGACCGGATGTCAAAACCCCGAATGTCATACTCGCCGCCCATATAGAAGCGCGAGAAGGGTGGGGGCACGCGGCCTCCGTACCCTTCAATCGAGGCGGCCAAGATGCGCAGGCCGAAGGCATCGGGTTTCTCGGAACGAGCGTTGCGGACCGGGTGCCAGTACTTGAACTCGATGGACGGCGTGGCGGTGTAGACGTTCCCGCCCAATCCGGATATGCCCAGCGTGGCAGAGAGGTACTTTCCCCGAGTGGGATTCCAAGCGTCATTGATGGTGTTATAGACGTAAGTCGGCATGATCGAACTGGAGACGATGCCGCTCAGCGCCGAGGGACCGGCCAGGCCGCGGAAGTTGATCGCCTCGAAGAACGAGGCGGAAGCCGCGTTGAAGGCCTGCATGCTGCTGTAGGAGTAGCTGTAGGTCACACCGACGCGGGCGAAATGGCGCCGCAAGGGATAGCTGGTGAAAAGGGTAAATCCTGAGGAATTCTGCTGGAAATTCTGGGCATAGTACTGGCCATACGCGGAGCTCGCCAGCGCCGTGGGATTGACCCCGTAAACGTAAGCCAATTGGCGGAGCTGGTCGTACCGGTAATCACTGCGATAGACGGTAAAGCCCAGCGTCATGTTGCGGTCGAAGACGTACGGCTCCGTGAACCCAAAGGAGTAGAGCTTTTGGTAGGTTCCCCACTCGGTTTGAATGCTTAAGGTTTCGCCCAACCCCAGGAAGTTGTTGGTGGCGTAATTGGCCCCAACGAAATTCCCAGCCAAGCCGCTGACCCCACCCGAGAACCCGATCTGGTTCTTGCCTTTTTCCTTGACCTTCATGGTGACATCAACGGTGTTATTCGCCTGGTTCTGAGTGATGTCGTAGTCTTCTTTTTTGACCGTATCGAAGAAGCCCAGTTGGTTCACGCGCAGGACGCTCAAGTCCCACCACTGGGAGTTGAACATATCTCCTTCGCTGAGCAGCAATTCGCGTCGAATCACCTTGTCGCGCGTCTTGGTATTGCCGGAAAACTCGATGCGATGAACGAGAAACTGCTTGTCTTCCTCGAAGTCCAACGCCAGATTGATGACTCGCCGCTTGTTATCAGGCTCCGGGTCAGGGGAGGCGGTGAAGTTAATGTAACCGAATTGGCCATAGAGCTTGGTGTAGTTCTCCATCGCCTTGCGAACTTTGGAGAGTGAAAAAAGATCACCCTCTTTCATTCGCAGGATCGGCGCCAATTGCTGTGTCGTGAAGAGCTTGTTTCCGCGGATGACGAACCTGCCCAGGCGATATTGTATCCCCTCTTCAATCGGGATATTCAGATCCACGCGCTTGCCCCGGCCCCAGCTATAAAAGAAAAAGGGATAGCGCCGCCGGGTGTCCACCATCTTCGTCTCCGGCTCTTTGGCCAGAGCGAAATAGTAGCCGTGGTCGCGATAAAGATCGCGGATGTTTTCGAGGTCGGCTTCGATCCTCTCCTTGTCGTAGGTTTTGTGAAACCAGTAGAACCAGGGTGGAGCGCCGGACGCCCGGGAATATTTCATGGCGCGCTGAAGTTCGTGCGCCGAGAAGACATGATTGCCGGCGAAACGCACGTTCCCGACCTTCACCTTGGGGCCTTCCACAACGATAAACGTAAGCGCGACGGAGTTGGGCGGGATGTTCCGCGTGCGATGCCGGACGGTAGCAAACATCTTCCCATGCGCCGAGAGCATGTCGCGCAGCACCACCTCGGCCCGCGTGACCACCACGGCATCATATTGGGACTGAATCGAGAGAGGAACCTTTTCTTTCTTGAATTCATCGAGCACATCGGATTGTTGAACGCTGCTTAATCCCTTGTAGTCGATGCTGCGAACCAGTTTCTTTTCCCGCACGAAGAAGGTGACGATCATGCCGCCTTTGGGGGACTCGGTGGCTTCCAAGCGGATGTCGTCGAAGTAGCCGGTGTTCCAAAGCGACATGTAATCCCGGCGGAGGGCGGCCTCGTTATAAACATCGCCTTTTTTCGAGAAAACGCGGGCGCGCATGACCGCGGTCGTGATGCGCCGGTTGCCTCGGAAGATGATTTCCTGGATGGTCTGCTGGGCGGCAGGCTGAGCCGGTTGCCCGGGTACGGTGGGAGTCGTGAGTACAGGAGGCTTCTGCTCTGCAGCAGGCGCCTGGGGGGTCTCGAGTTGAAGTTTCTGTTGGGGAGCCTCCGGCGGCGTCTGCGAGGGCTGTGCCGGCGCCTGCTGTCCGGAAGAGGGCGCGCTGGAGGGCGCGGGCGGATTCTGATTGGCAGGCGGCGTTGGCGAGGGTTGTGCCGGCTTCTTCTGGGTGGAAGATGATGAGTCGGGTGAAGAGGGCGGGTTCTGGTTTGCGGGCGGATTCTGGGCCCGAAGCGCCAAGCCAGAACTCATGAGCAGGGCGGCAAGCGCCAGCCCGACTCGCCTCTTCCACGGTCTACTCGGATATGCTGTACAGGTGGCGAAACTTCTCTTCAAGAAACGGTCTTCCCCCTCGTTGACTGGGCTCAGAGAATCCGATGCCGGGAATGCGCCGGAAGTTGGCCCGAAGACTCAAGAACATCGAGCCATTGAACCATTTGGCCATTTAGCCATTGAGCCGTAGGCTTTGTCAATAACCGCGCGCGGGCGCGGTGCAAAGACAAACGAACTGCCCCGTGCCCTCAACACCGTTGAAGCCCCAACACAGACAGCAATGGCCCAATGGCCCAATGGCTCAATGGCCCAATGGCTCGATGACTCAATGGGGCAGGCTGCATTAACGTGCGAGTGGCGTGGCCGCAACGAGCTTGTCATTCATCGAACGATAACAGAGACCGTGGTTCTCTACCACCACTTCCAGAACCGAGGGCGGGTGAATCTCGCCCTGGATCAAGGCTTCCGAAAGAGGGTCCTCAACGTACTTCTGGAGAGCCCGGCGTAGCGGACGAGCGCCATAGGAGCGGTCCTCACAAGTTTTTTCCAGAATCCACTGGCTCGCCTCACGCGACAGGCTAAGCGAAATATTCTTATGCTCCAGATTCTGGTTCATCTGCCCCACCAGCAATTCCAGGATCTGGATGAGATCGTTATCACTCAGCGCATTGAAGACGATGACCTCGTCCAAGCGGTTCAGGAACTCAGGATTGAACAGCCGCTTGACTTCCGACATCACCATGTCTTCAGCCTTACGTTCGCTGGCGCCTTCCGCCGCGGATTGGAACCCCAGGTGGGTGCGGCGTTGCAGGTAGCGAGCCCCGATGTTCGAGGTCATAATGAGGATGGTGTTCTTGAAGTCCACCGTATTCCCCAGCCCATCGGTCAGGTGCCCGTCCTCAAAGACTTGCAGCAGTATGTTGAACAAATCAGGGTGGGCCTTCTCGATCTCGTCCAGAAGGATCACCGAGTAGGGCGTGCGCCGGACTCGCTCCGTAAGTTGGCCACCCTCCTCATAACCCACGTAGCCGGGAG
>Ga0326728_10001189_pt1 | contig 93566 bp, 74 predicted proteins | sample MB3enrmetagenome_FD_207602 | JGI IMG/M metagenome (GOLD analysis project Ga0326728, IMG submission 207602) | Lab enriched peat soil microbial communities from McLean, Ithaca, NY, United States - MB31MN | ecosystem: Environmental > Terrestrial > Soil > Wetlands > Peat | place: USA: New York... | reverse complement strand
CGCCTGGCGCTGTACCGGCGGCGTGCGCGGCGCCGCCTTGCTGGAAAACCAGATGTAGACTTTGGGCTGAACGGAGACCGGTTCCGGCGGCTTAACCGTCAGCGCGAGTCCCTCGCCTCCTTGCTCCACCTCCACTTTCTCAACGCCTTCTTGTTGGCGCGCCTCCTGGGCTGCTTCCTCGGCTGCCCCGGCGCCGCCCTTGCCGTCTTCCACCGCCTTGTTGAAGGCCGCGAAAATCAGGCCGATGCCCTCCGCTCTCGCCCGCGTCCACGTCGAGGTGCCCGGGTCATCACTGGAGAGCTGTGTGGGCAGCGTCAGCGTATCGCCTTGGAGCTGGAACGGCTTGTTGTCGACCTCGACTTCGCCGGAAATGTTGATGGTGACCCGTCCACCTTGCTGCGACCAGGTGCCCGTCTGATTGAGTGGGTTCTGGTTGGGCGCCGTCGCGGAGAGGGACGCCTGGCCATTGGCGCTCAAGGTCAGGGTGGCCGAGCCGCCCTTCGACACGTGCCAGCCACTGGGAGAATCCTTCACGTGTTGCCAGGCGCCCTCGAGCGAGTCGGCGGCCAGGGCGGAGGCTGAGAAGCCGAACAGAATAAGGACAAACAAATGCGGACCCAGCCTGGGGAGATAGAAACGAGTGCACATATCTGTATCCTCCCTTTCCTTCGGACGGAGCGATGCGAGGAATCGTGAGGGATGGGGCCGTGCCGATCTTTACCCGAATTTCAATTAGAATCAGTCCCCCAAAGGGGTGACTACATCCCAGCGGCAATCTGCTGAGCCACTTTCTTGACCTGATCCATAGGAAGTAGGGTCCCTGTGAAAGTCAAAAAAGTCGACACCGTGCCGGAGCCTTTCCCCTTCTTAAAGCTGACAAAGTACTGGAGATTGCCCGCCGGTCCGATAAACGCGGCATCTCCCACCCCCCTGATCTCTGCCTTCACCGTATCTTTCATGTTTTTGGTTTGTGTATAGAGCATGTCGGAATAAAGGTTCCTATTAACCATCAGGATCAGCTTCCCATCCTTGTCGGCAAAATTCAGGTCGCCGCCTGCCCCTTTCGAGGCATCTGGGGGGACGAGTTTAACTCCATGAAGTCCAGTGATCTTTTCGACGTCCTGCACCGTCAGATACTGGGCTCCCGATGCGGCCTTGGTCTGAGAAAAAACCGTCGACGCGCTCAAAACAAGGATGGTGAATACAAACAGAACCGTAAGCCGGCGATGCATAATGACTACCTCCTTTAATTGGAAGGGTCAATCTAATGATGAGCGAAGGGTTCGAGGGAAACGGGTTACACTTTCGTTCTGAGTGATGGAGATCACTCCGTTTCCCGGTAACCGAGTTTTTGCAGTGAGACGCCGCGCTGTTTCGCCTGGGCGTTGAGGGTGAACCGCCCAGACCTGCATAAGCATCATGGTCAGTTCGTTGATCCATTCGAAGGTGTCCCTTCGCTTGCGAAGAGTATAGACCTTTACGGATGGCTTGGCATTACGAAACACCTCTGGGGAGGATGCCGGTGATCGCTGAACGCTCTGCTCACATGTTCAACCGCGGCCGGAGTTTCTCGATTTCCTCCAGGCTATTGACCATAATGTTGAGGAAGAGCCCGCGCGGTTCCAGGTAATCCATCAGGAGATTCAAATCCTCGAGACTGAGGCCTCCCCGGATTAAGAGCGGTCGATGGGCTTGCTGCACCTTCTGGAAATAACCCACCATATCTTTCAATGGCGGCCCACAAACATCATTATTGATTTCGAAACAGTGGATCTCCTCGATCTCCAGCAAGGCATCCAGCAGGAACATGGAGGTGGAATGCAAATGAATAAAGCTGCTGGCGAAGTGGCTGGCCAGTTTGCGGTCCACCGGCTGGACGAATTTTCGATAAAGGCCCGGGGAGTATACCGCGGTCGCATCTTCTTGCATCCGAATGATGGGGCCGGAAGACCACAGGGAATACTGACCGTCAAAATAGCCACCGTGAAAGAGCGGGATGGCCTTCCAGTACTCTTGCGTGTATGTACCGAAGATGTTTCCGAGCCGGTCAAGCAGCTCCGCGGACCTTTCGGGCTCGTCGCTAAGGTCGAGAATGCTTTGGCTATGCCCGCGCAATGCCGCGTGCAGATCGGTGGGCCCCAGATCGGCGGCGTGGCTGACAGGAAATAGACCTCCAGCGCGTGCCACCAGCGCCTGGCCAAACTCCACATACTTTCTGAACCACGGGTTTTGAAGGTCCAAACGTACCTGCAAGGCCTCTTCCCAGGGGAGGTTTTGTTCCTCACCCATCACGTTGTCAGACAGGATTCGGACTTTACATCCCAGCGCCCCGGGAAGGAAAGGAACAGCCACTTGCGTTGGCCCCGCGCCTCTCAGGAGATCGTCATCAACAACCTCCCCCTCCCGCACCATGCGCAGGTGATCCTCCATAAAAGCGGCCGGATCGATCATGTCGGGGGTAAGGTATTTCGAGGAACTCCAGCTTTTGCAGGCAGCAAACTCACCGAAGGGAAACCAGCCGATAAAGGTGAATCCCACAAGTGGCCGCTGGACATCCGCGCGACTCCAAAACTTCTTGTACCTCTCGACCTTCGCAGGGTCGTTTCCAAAAGGAGTTTTGGACATTGAGATCTTCTTTCTATAGCGCGGGTGTCCCCACCCGCGCTACAACTCACTTCGCTTCCTTCCAATTCTGTCCCACGCCCAGATCGACTTTCAGCGGGACGAGCATGGGGTAGGCGCCTTCCATCTCCTCTCGGACGATTCCCTTTGCGCGGTCGAGCTCCGCCTCCGGCGCTTCAAAAACCAATTCATCGTGTACGGTCAGGATCATACGCGTTTGCGTTTGTTCCCGCTTCAGGCGCGCCTGGGCTTTCACCATGGCCAACTTCATCAGGTCTGCGGCGGTGCCCTGGAGGGGCGTGTTCATGGCCTCGCGTTCGGCGCGATTCCGAGCCTGCACATCCCCGCTTTTGATTTCGGGCGTGGGCCGCAATCGGCCGAACGCCGTGCGCACGCGGCCCGTGGTGCGCGCTTGCTCCACCAAGCCATCGAGATAATCTTTCACTTTGCTATAGCGTCCAAAATAGGCATCGATATAGCGCTGCGCTTCGGTTCGGCTGGTGCCCGTGCGGCCCGCCAGACCGAACGAGCTGAGGCCGTAAATCACCCCATAGTTGATGGCTTTCGCCGTGCGGCGATGCTCGTGGTTCTGGAGGGCGGGCGGCACACCGAAAATTTCCAAAGCGGTGCGGGAGTGGATGTCTTCATCGCGAGTGAAGGCTTCGATCAGCCGCGGGTCCTGGGAAAGATGTGCGAGCACACGCAGCTCAATCTGCGAGTAGTCTGCGGAGATCAGCCGACCGCCGGGGTCGGCGACGAAGGCCGAGCGGATCCGCAATCCGAACTCGTCGCCGATGGGAATATTCTGAAGGTTGGGATTGGATGAAGAGAGCCGCCCGGTGCGCGCCACGGTCTGGTTGAACGTCGTGTGCAGGCGGCCGGTTTCCGGCTGGATGAATTTGGGCAGCGCGTCGATGTAAGTGGACTTGAGCTTGGCGCGCGTGCGGTATTCGATGATTTGGCGCGGCAGATCGTGCTTTTCGGCGAGCGCTTCCAGCACCGCGGCATCAGTGGAATATTGCCCGCTCTTCTTCAAGCGTTTGCCGCCGGGAAGCTTGAGCTTTTCGAACAGAATCTCGCCGAGTTGCTTGGGTGAGTCGACATCAAAAGGTCCTCCGGCCAAATCGTAGATTTCCTGCGTCAGCGTGGTCAGTTCCCGATCGAACTCGCCGGACATTCCCGCCAGGATTTTCGTGTCGATGCGCACGCCCGCCGCTTCCACCTCGGCCAGCACCGCAGCGAGTGGCAACTCAATTTCACTGTAGAGCGTCTGTAAATCCTCGCGGGTGATTTCCGGACGGAGCAGCTCAGTCAGTTGGCGCGTGCGATTTGCGGCTTCCGCTAGAGAAGGTGAAATTTTGCGGCCTTGTCGCCGCAACACGACGTCAGCCAGCGCATGGCTAGAGGCCAGCGGCTCCAATAAGTAGGAATAGAGCATGGTGTCGTCAGCCACACCCGCCAGGGCAATTCCCTGCTTTGCCAGGAGCAGTTGCAGCAGCTTGGAGTTGTGTACTGCCTTGCGGCGCGCGGGATCACTGAGCGCCGGTGCGAGCGCGGAGAGCAAGGCCCCTGACCCTCCAATCGCGACCGTGGCGAGCCTTGTCCCATCTGACAATCCCAGCCCGGTAAGCCGGCCCGCAAAGCCCTCGTCGCCCTCCACACTCATCGCCAGGGCGAGCGGGGCGCTGCGGTCCGCCGACTTCAACCATCGCTCGATGGCCTGCGGCGTCGCGAGTTCTTCCGATTCGGCCGCGGCTTCCACCGGCGCGGGGGCTTCCTCCAAAAACTCGCGCAAAAGCGAGGTGAAACCCAATTCCTGACAGAGCGCCGTCAGCTCGGCAATTTCCAAAGAAGCCACCTGCAATCGCTCCAAGGACGTTTCAACCGGAACATCGGTGCGAATCGTGGCCAGCTCACGGCTCAGCAGCGCCTCCTTGTAAAAGAATTCCAATGCGTCGCGATAACTCTGCCTTTTCACCTTATCGTAATTCTCAAGGGCTTTGTCCAATGTCCCAAATTGCTGGATCAATTCCGTTGCACCCTTTTCACCAATGTAACTGCGCTTCTTGGGCTGTGAAGCTAGAAATCTTCTCAGGAAATGCCGATGGGCCTCGGGATCGACCTTATCCTCTAACGCCAGTGGCAGTTCCTTCCCGGGGAGGGGGCGGGCGCCGGGAATGTTGTCACTGGTGTCACCCGTGAGCGCGAGCCAATCAACCACTTGTCCAGGCGCAACGCCGAGAATCTCCTTCACCTTTTCCGCATCGCAAAGGGTCTCGCCATCGCTCGCCGCCCGGGAGGGCTTCAGCACCCGAACGCGGTCGTTCACCAACTGAAACAGATCCTCATCACCCGACACGATAAAGACTTCAGCCCCTTGAGCGGACCCGGCCCGCGCCAGCGTGCCAATCAAGTCGTCGGCTTCAAAGCCTTCGAGTTCCACCAGCGGCAATCCCAAGGCGCGGCAAAATCGCTTGACATAGGGAAGCTGCACCGCCAGCTCTTCGGGGAATTCCGGCCGGTTGGCTTTGTATTCTTCAAAGAGTTTGTCGCGAAACGTGGGGGCAGCCAGATCGAAGGCCACCGCAGCGTGATCCGGTTGGTGGTCCTTGAGCAGCTTCCGCAGCGTGCGCACGAAGATGTATATGGCCTTGGTGGGCATCCCGCTGGGCGAAACCAGCGCCATTTGCATGGGCGCAAAGAAGGCGCGAAACACCAGCGACATGGCATCAATGAGAAAAAGCTTTTGGGCGGTTTGGGGCAAACCATCCTCCTGGAGCTCAAATCGATGAGATTGTCATTCTACCGCAAGTGGGATTGGTTTATTGGGCGTCACGACGATCTGGCCGCAAGCCTCCAATCCCGCTTGACAGTCGCCAGCCTCTGTCATACGCTCACGCTTCGCTTCAGGGCGAATAATCCAACAGAGAATCGAGGGTAAATATGAGACGCAGAGTATTAATGGCTGCGGGCCTGGCCCTGCTGTTTAGCGTGTTCGCGGTGGCACAAATGCCAGACCAGTATCTGGACGTCACAATCGCAAGGGTTAAACCCGACAAGCGTACAGAATTCGACTCAATCAACAAGAAAATGGCGGAAGCCAACCGGAAGTACCACGGCGACACTTGGGTGGCGATGGAAACCCAATACGGCGAGAACAACGTGGTCACCTTCGTCAGCGCGAGGTCGAGCTACGCTGAGGCTGAGCAGGGCCTGGACGCCTTCATGGGTGCTCTCAACAAGGCATACCCGGGCGGCGCCGACAAGACGTTGCAGGAGTTCAACAACACCGTCGTGAGCTTCCGCTCGGAATTCCGCCACCGGCGCTGGGACCTGAGCGCCAACGTCCCTGGTGATCTCGCGGCCTATGCCCAACTGGTGGGCGAAGCGCGCTGGCTGCGTACGGTCAGAGTCCGCGTGAAGCCCGGGCATTCGCTTGAATACGAAGCTCAGCTTTTGGCCATCAAGGGGGCGCTAGAAAAAGCCAGTGATAAGCCCATCATTACTGTCTCTCAGGCTGTGGCGGGCCAGGAGGGATCGGTCTACTACATATCCTGGCTGAAGCCCTCCTTGGCGGGTTTTGACGGTGGCACTTCCCTCCGGCAATTGCTTGGCGAGGACGCCTTCCAAGGATATTTGAAGGCGGTAGCCGACTCGGTGCAGGGGTCAGAGACGATCATCAACCACTTCCTGCCGGAGCTAAGCAATCCGCCGGCGGAGGTTGTTGCCGCTTCCCCCGACTTCTGGACACCGAAGCCGAAGGCTATGCCCAAGCCTAAACCGATGACGGAGGCCGCGAAGCCCGAAGCAAAGTAGCAGTAGGAGTGAGCGCAGGCTTCGTCTTCTTCGAAGTCTGCGCCTCTCTCTGCGTTCATAGGCTTTCGCGGATTTTATCGAGCGTTCCATTGACAGTGCATTCGTGAGTATTATGGATACCCCAGAGTTCCCAAGGCCTCCCGAATAATCTCCGCGTAGAGTATGGGGCCTTACGATGCTGAGGCTTGTCGGACACTGTACACTCAAATTTGTTGTACGCTTACCACACCCCACCAATCTGACTACTTTACAAAATTCCTGCAACGTATAGAATATTAACGTGTTACTATTTAACACGGACATGGACCTCAAGCTGCACTTAGAGGCATTTGCGTCGGGGAGGAACTTTGGGTCAACAACACACGTTGGCTTCAGAAGTATCGCTGTCAGGAATAGGTCTCCACACTGGGGTTAATGTCAATCTGCGGCTTTGTCCTGCTCCTGTCCACACCGGAATCGTCTTCAAGCGGACCGACTTGGACGGCTTCACCATCGAGGCGCAATCGCGCCATGTCGCCCGCGTCAGTTATGCCACCAGCCTGATGAAGAAAGGCGTGTTGATTTCCACCACCGAGCACCTGCTTTCGGCGCTGGCGGGGCTGGGTGTTGATAACGCTGTTGTTGAGACCGACAACCTGGAACTGCCCATCGTGGACGGCAGCGCCCTGCCCTTCGTGAAACTGGTGCGCCAAGCTGGCCTGCGACCGCAACGGGCCCGCCGCGCTTACGCCAAAATCCTGAAGCCGGTGGAGTTGTCGGAAGGCGCCAAGAAGATTGCGGTCTATCCCTCCGATACTTTTGCGGTGAGCTATTCGATAGCTTTCCCCCACCCTGTGATCGGGGCGCAATCGCTGGATTTCACTCCCAGCGCAGGTTCGTATGAAGATGAGGTTGCCCCCGCCCGGACATTCGGCTTCCTCGCCGAGGTCGAAATGCTGCTGAAGAGCGGGCTGGTCAAAGGCGGCTCGCTGGAAAACGTCGTGGTCTTGGATCAGGAACGCGTGATGAATCCCGAGGGCCTGCGCTTCCCCGACGAATTCTGCCGCCACAAGATTCTGGACCTGATCGGCGACATTTCCCTGTTTGGACATCCCCTGATCGGCCATGTGGTCGCCGACCGGGCCGGCCACGCGATGCACGCCCAATTGGTTTCCCAGTTGCTGCGCCAAAAGGATTGCTGGACCCTCACAACCAGTCAACCAGCGCGGTCGAGAACCCCAATTTCCGCCGTCGCCGAACTTGCCGCCGCGGGCGCTTGACCAAAAGATTGAGTCATTTAGTCATCGGATCATTGATTCATTTATTCATCGAATCATTGAGTCATTTCGCCATTTAAAAATCTAACCGTGGGGGAATTTGTAATTCCAATGACTCAATGAGGCAATGGATCAATGACCGATTGACTCGATGGCCCGATGACCCGATGAATCAATGACTCAATTCCTCCATCCATTGCCTCGCAGCCCAGCAGGGGTTTCGGTGGTTAGGCCGTTAACGCCAATTGACGCCCGCTGGGCGGGAAGCTAACTTTTCATTCCCAATCCTGAGCTGGGGCCCTAAGTGTCCCACCAGCAGCAATTTGCAACGAACGGGGGCGAGGAGAAAGAGCTTGAGATTGCACTTGAAGGAAAAGGCTGGAGTATGATCCAGCTAGAACTCCAGCCTGAGCCCCATGGTGAGGGTGCGCGCGCCGACCTGCGCGCCCGTGGGCCGGCCAAAGTTGGCACTATTGATGGTGCCCGTGATGTTGCCGAAGTCCGTCCGGTTGAAGGGATTGAAAATGTTCACACTGTACTTGAACTGGACCCGTTCCCGGACCCTGATCTCCTTGTTGGCTGAAATCGCCTCATAACGGTACCACGGATTGCGAAAATGGGTGTTGAAGATCGAGGCGTTCCCGAGCGTTCCCAGCGGGGCCTGGGTAAAGGGAATGTTAGCCCCGTAATTGAACCACCGCACGTTGGGGTTGTTGGGATCGAGTGAAGTGGATGAGATGCCGGATCGAATGGGCAATCCGTTGTAATCAGCCTTGGTGAGGATATCGTGAAGGTAGGTCCCCACGAAATTGTTTGGGCTTAGAACCTGGATCAGACCCCCACTGCGGTACTGCCCATAGCCGGCAACAATCCAGCCCCCAACCAACCTGTCTAGGAGACCTTGCGTGTTTCGAAAGAACTTCTTCCCCCGGCCGAAAGGCAAATAGTAGCTCTCAATGATATTGATGAAGTGGGGGAAATCCTCGTAAGCAAACGTCTTGGCGTCGCGCAAGTTGTAGGCATCCTGTGCCTGTTCCACACAACACTGCGTGAAGATCTGACGATAGCCCATCTCGTCGAGAGTTTTCGAAAAAACGTAGGTTGCAGTGAAATTCAAGTCACCGAAACGATGCTCAACCTTCCCCTGGAAGGCGTCGTACCAAGTATAGCCATCACCCGAGTTGGCGGAGAACACGGCCCCATACTGAGGGAAGGGGTTCAGAGCTTGCGCCAACGTGGCTGCACTGCCCCACTCCCCAAATGTTGGGAAGGGCAGATTGGGAACGCCGTTCGTGCAAGGGATAACAATGGAGTAAGTGCAAATATTGGGGTCGGAAATCCCTGCTGCAAGCAAATTCGTATCGCCGCTAGGCCCCGCCGACGTCAGGTAAAGCAAGCTGGTGGGAAGCACGTTCATCGACTCCGAGGAAGCGAGGCCGTGGGCGCGATTGCTGACGTAGGCGCCCTCGAACAGCCAACTCCTGTAAGTTTTCTGGAGGGTGAAATTCATTTCGTAAATGCGTGGCGCCTTACCGAAGTGCGGCCCCATGTAAAGAAGGGGTCCGGAAAAATTGTCAACGCCCGGAATTTGCTGCGCGGGTGTAAAGCTGACGGGAGGCTGCACGCCGCCCGGATTGTTGGCGAGTTTATTGGGATTATAGGCTCCGGGATCCCAATAGAAGGCCGGATTGTAGCCATCCGAAGTCTGAGCAAAGCTGCCACCCCCGAAACCGTCCTCGCATCCGCAGCCGCCGTTGCCCAGCGCCTCGTAAAAGATGCCGAAGGCGGCACGCACAACGACAGTGTCGCTGAGCCGCCAGGCAAAGCCCGCCCTAGGACCGATATCAGAAAAGTCTGTGGGGTAGGGCCGAAGCGCCCCGATGCGGCCCGGCCCTGTTCCCATGAAGATAAGGGCCCCGGGGAGATTTCCCGCGGTGGGATCAAGAGCCGTCGGGCTGAAGGAAGAGTAATCGCCCACCACGTTATGCCATCCAATCGGGACCTCATAGCGGAGACCTAGATTAATGGTGAGGCGAGGCCGGATCCTCCAGGCATCCTGAAAAAACCCGGCGTGGTAACCGTAGCGGGTCCGAGGAATGAAGACAGGCAGAGCGTTTTGGCTGCCCTGGGCAACCGCCCCCAGCAAGAAACTGGCAAAGGCGTTTCCGGTGATCGAGCTTCCGGATGTAACCGCCGTTTGGGACTGGAGAAAATCATACTGGCCATTGGTCCCGGCCCAACTGTCGCTGGTAGTCCTCATGCGGCGAATGTCCCATCCCATCTTGAATTCGTGCTTCCCATGTACCCAAGTCAAAGTCTCCGCCGCTTGCGTTGTCCAATTCCACTGGCCGCTCATGTTAACTGTCCCTGCGGTTTGCCCCCATGCTGAGCCGCCGAGGGTGCTGTCGAAAGCTATAACCGGTGTAGCATCCTGCGGAGTACTAGCAGCTAACGGAAACCCGAACTTCGTGCCAAAGCCGTTCTGTAGCGGGTTGTTATTGAATGAGCGCTCCTGGCTAATTCCCCAGAAACTGTGCAGCAGCCAGTGGGGGTTAATCGTGAAGTCTTCGTAGACCCGAACGTAACGCGGCGAATTAAGGGAGTTCAGACCATTGCTCAATGGGCCGGGAAAATACTGCACCGCGTTGGTTTGATTGTTCCGGTGCGTGTAGAAGAACGCCAGCCGATTGCGGGTTTTGAGCGTGTGGTCAATCTTGATCGACCACACCTTGTCGGTGAGCTCGCTGGTGGAGTTGAAAGTGTAGTTGCCGATCAGGCCTGAGCCCACGTTGGGAGCAGGAATGTAGGGAAGAATGTTCTTGGAGATCGTGCTAAACCGGCTGGTGGGAATGATATTGTAGGCGCTGGGAGAGCCAAAGGGTTGCCGGGCACCGTTCGCGGTGGCCGGATCGTAAATAACAGGATTCGTCGCCCCATATAACCCCTGGAAGTTCCCTTGCACCATGGCGGCAGTGGGCGTGGTTTCCCCGCTGTTGACCGTGACTGTAGCAGGCTGCCAAAACCCTGTCCACGTGAAGAAGAAGAAGGTCTTGTCCCGGCCATCGTACAAGTGCGGCAGGTAAACCGGCCCGCCCGCCGTACCGCCTTCTTCGTTGTAGCGCTGCTTGGGACGGCAGGCCTGAGCGTGCGTTTGACCGTTGCAAGTGCGGGCCGCCGCGTTCTGGTTCACCGACCAGGGCACGGCATCAAAGGTGTCGCGCATCCAGTTGAAAAACGCCGCGCCATGTACCTGGTTCGAACCCGACTTGGTTACATACTCTTGGATACCCCCACCCACACGCCCATTCTCGGCCGTGAAGCCCGAAGTAAGGAGCTTCATCTCGCCGTAAGCCTCGAAGCCAGGAAAATAGAAAACCACGCCTCCCGATTCGGGATTAACCAGGCTCACACCGTCAATCAACACTTCGGAGGCGCGGCCCACCGAACCGTTGATGCTCGTCTCACTCCAGACGTTCACTCCGGCCATCAACGGCACGAAAGCGTTCGCCAAGCGCAGACTGCCGTTCCAAAGCGGCAGGTTGGTCAACATCTGGGGGCTGAGGTTTTCGCCGCGGGTTTGGTTTGCCGTTTCGAACAAGGGTGCAGTGGCCTTCACTTCGACTGCCTGCTGGAGCGGCCCCAACTCCAGCTTGATGTCGATCGTCTCCCGCAGTCCCACGCGTACTTCAATGCCCGTCCGGACGAATGTCTTGAAGCCTGTCTGCTTGATCGTCAGCGTGTAAGGGCCGGTTGGGAGGTTAGGAAAAACATACAAGGCGGCTTGGGTGGTTTCGCTGCTGTATTGACGCCCGGTGGGCACATGCGTCGCCACCACCTCCGCTCCCGGAACCAGTGCTCCCTTGGGATCGGTGACCGCGCCGGAAATCGATCCAGTATCAACCTGAGCCCACAAGGCGACGGGGAGAATACAGAAGGCGAGCAACAAGCGGAGGTACTTCCGGAAGTTCATCGGCAAATCCCCAGATTCACTAAGGCGCGTCCCAATCCAGAGCGAAAATTTCACTGGTTTTACGGGTGATAGTGAACAGGATGGAATTGTCGGGTGCGATGGCGAGTTGCGTCAGGTCCCCGCCGGCCAGATCGAGTTCGCGAAGGCCGACTACGCGTTCTACCTGGCGATCGCCGAGCCGGAGCCGATAAACGCTCGTTAGGTCATTCTCCCGACTGGAAAAATAAACATACTTCGAGTCGGCCGACCAGCATGATTGGGAGGCAGGCTGCTTCCATAACTCTGACCAGCTCTGATTCGTGAAATCAAAGAGCTTGAGGCCTTGGGTTTGGGAATCGTCAGCCACAAGATAACGCCCATCGGGCGACCAACCCACGCTCGACAATCCCTGCGAGCCCGGGATGACTGAGACCTGATGTGTCGCGGTGTCGATTACTCTCAGATCAGTGCGCCCCAAATTCGTTATGACAAATGCCAGTTTCTTCCCGTCCGGCGCCCAGTCCAAGGACAACGCCCTTCCTCCAGACGTGAACAAAAGTTCCGGTTGTCCACCCTCGGCTGAAACGACGTAGAATTCGTCGCTCGGCTGACCCGGCGTATACCCCTTAAAAGCAATCTGGCTCCCCTCGGGAGACCAGTGCGGCATCGAAACGGCGAGAGGCGGGAAAGTAATCTGGATGCGTTCGCTGCCGTCCGGTTTACAGGTCCATAGCGTATTCTCGGGGTTTGAGGCGTAAGCCACGCGGCTCCCATCTCCTGACAAATCTATGGACGAAGCCGAAATCCTCTCCAGGTAGGGCAGAAGCTTATGGTTCTTGGGGTCGTAGCGCCAGGCGGTCCCGAGAGGGCTGAGTTCTCCCGAGGTGAAGAGCCTTTTCCCGTCTCGGCCCAGAATAATAGGATTGACCATCCATTGCAGCTTGACCCCCAAATCGACAGGCCGGTGGTCAACTTTGTGGAACAAATCTCCCTGCTCGCGAACGGCCCAGAGTCTGTGTTCATTCTGAACGCTCATAAAGAGGAAATATTTCCCGTCAGGCGTCCAAGCGCCACAGCACGAGGCGCCTCCCCAGTCTGGTAAGAGGCGGCGGAGGTTACTCCCGTCGGCTCCCACGGCGAAAAGAGGACCGTTTTGTCCGAAGATGATGGTCCGGCCATCTGGTGATGAGGTCGGATTCCACGCTTCCTTAGGGGCGGTGACGATTCTGTGGGCCCCGCTGCCGTCGCGATTGACCAATCCCACGTCCTTGCCGTTGGCATAGATGATCCTTCCGTCGGGAAGCCAGCCGCCACTGTGGCCCGTCAGGCTGCCCAGGCGCCGGGTGGATCCGTCCACAGTTCTTACCACATAGTAGGGCCTCTCCGAACCGTCGGTTGACAAATCGGTGACCAGGAGTTCCGTTCCGTCGGGAGAAATAGCCTCTAGGAGCGGGCCTTTCAACGGAGTGGGGAGCGGGACGGCTTCCCCGCCGAGCGTCGAGACCGACGCAAGCGAGATACGTGCCGGTTCTCCTGAACCTTGCTGCAAAGTCTCGCTGAAATATAGCCGCGGTCCGTCGGTCACTAACTTTCCTTTATCGCGACCGTCATGGGTCAATTGTCTGTAACCAGTAACTCTGGGAGCGGGTAACGGCGGTCGCAGCAGGAACGCAACAACCCCCGCCAAGGTCAAGAAGGATGCGACCCCTGCCACCCAGAGCCACTTCTGGAGCGACGATGTCCGCATCGCCGCACGGCGGCCGGAGACCGCGGCTGCAACCGCCCGCCCCGACTCGGTGTCGAGTTTCAGGCGCTTCAGGTCCGTGCGCATCTCGGCGGCGCTCTGGTAACGCTTTTCGCACTCTTTTTCGAGCGCTTTGCCGATGATATCGTCGAGTTCCAGCGGTAATTTCGGGTTCAGCTCCAGCACTGAGCGCGGGTGCTCATGGAGAAGCGCGGCAAAAACCTCGGGGCTAGTTCTGCCGGGAAACGGCAATTTTCCCGTTGCCATCTCATAGAGCACGATCCCAAACGAAAACAAGTCCGTGCGCGCATCCAGGGACTGGGCGCGGGCTTGCTCCGGCGACATGTAAGCGGCAGTGCCGATGGCGACTCCGGTGCCGGTCAGGGATTCCGCACCAGGCTGTTCCTGGGGGGCCGAATGGCCCGTTTCGAACGGAGCGGGACCTCGCGACTCGACAGCGGTCAGTTTGGCGAGGCCAAAATCCAGAATCTTGGCGTCGCCGCCTGTGGTGACGAAAATATTGGCGGGCTTGATGTCCCGGTGCACGATGCCCTTGGAATGAGCAGCGTCCAGGGCGTCGGCAATCTGCGTGGCAAGATGCAAAAGCTCATCAGTGGGCAGGGGCGCCCCTTGGGGGCGCCCTTGGGCAGACCCGAGAGCTGGCCCTCCCGCGATGATATGTCTTAGCGTGTGGCCTTCGAGCAGCTCCATGGTGATGAAGGGCTGCCCTTCAAATTCGTCGGTGTCGTGAATGGTGCAGATATGGGGATGATTCAAAGCCGAGGCGGCCTGCGCTTCGCGCCGCAGGCGTTCAAAAGCCTGCGGATCTTTCTCAAGGTCTTCGGGAAGGAATTTGAGCGCCACGGGCCGGCGCAGGCGGGTATCCTCGGCCTTGTAGACCACGCCCATGCCACCGCCCCCCAGCTTTTCGAGGATGCGGTAACGGGAAATTGTCCGGCCGATCAGGCCCGGGCGAGAGGGGTTTGACGAGCTGGCTTCCGCCTTCTCCTTGGCCAGCGCATGGGCGGCGACCTCAATTGCCGGGGAAACCAGGAAACGCTCAGCCGCCTTGTCGGCCGCCAGAAGCGATTCCACTTCGCTCCGCAAGGCCGCATCGTCGCCACAAGCTTCGTCCAGGAAGGCCGCGCGCCAGTCCTCCTTCAGCTCCAAGGCGGCGTGATACAGCTCCTTGGCGCGCTGCCAGCGTTCAGCTTCGGACATGTTTCTCCCCGGTGAGTTCGCGCAGAAGCCAAGCTTTCGCCGCCCGCCAGTCGCGCGTCACCGTCTCCACGGAAACCTTCAGCACCTCAGCCGTCTCCTCTACGGTCAAGCCACCAAAAAAACGCATCTCCACCACTTGACTTGCACGCGGATCAACTTTGGCCAGGGTATTCAGGGAATCATCCAATGCAGCGAGGTCGACCGGAACCTCGCCCGTAAGGGCTGGCGCTTCATCAAGCGATAAGTGGGGAGCCCCGCCCCCTCGTTTTATATAACGACGGGAACGGGCAAAATCCGTCAAAATTTGTCGCATGGCGCGTGCGCAAACGGCAAAAAAGTGGGCACGGTCCTGCCAGTTTGCCTCGCGAGTCTTGGCCAGCCGGACGTAAAGCTCGTTTATGAGCGCGGTGGTTTGCAGCGTGTGGCCAGGAGCCTGTTCCGCCATATAGCGATGCGCCAGGCGGTGCAATTCCTTGTAAACCATGGGGATGAGCTTATCGAGAGAGGCTTTGTCCCCGCCCTCCCAGGCACGGAGGAGTTGCGTGATCTCGTGGGTCGAAGTTGACGACATTCGTCCCCTCCTTGGTTCCGGAAATCCTTACGCCATCTCGTTGGATGGTACCACCTCCTTTGGCTACTTTCCAACATGAGCGGCTCCGCAAAAAATTGCTGTCCCCGATGACGGTTTCTAGTGCTGCTCCCCGTTATTGTAAATAGAACCAGCTCAGGGCTGGCATGACGACAATTGAGACGTCAAATCCAAATGAGAGGCGAACTATGAATGTGATTCGAAGTATCAAAGCCAGTAGCGTACTGGCGTTGGCGCTTGTCGCCGTGTCCTCCGGCGCGAGCCTGGCCAACGCCCAGGAAATACAGGGTAAGTTCACTCTGCCCTATGAAACCCACTGGGGGGGAGCAGTTCTGAAACCCGGAGACTACTCGTTTCGGGCCAATCTCAGCGAAGACTACCCCCAATACACGCTGGTGACCTCCGAACAGGATCACCAATCAACAATCATCATGGCTTCGACCCGCGGCCCCATGGCCTTTGGCAAGAACATGTTGATCGTCGAGCGGCAGAAATACCAGCTCACGGTGCGCTCACTGCGTCTGGGAGAGGCCGGTCTGGTTATCTACTTCCCAGCGGCCAAGGATCGTCCCCCGGTGTTCGCTCAGGGCCCCAAGCTGATCGAGCGCATACCGATTCTCATGGCGAGCAAGTAAGCCCTTGGTGGGGTGCAGGGCCTGGGGGTGGAGCGAACTCCGCAGTCGGGTGCGAGAGAGAAGCTCTACCTCCAGGGCCATGAAGGTTTTTGGCTAAGGGAAATGGGTTTTCTACTGCGGACACTGGAATCCCAGAGGTGCTCCCTTTCTACTTTATTTTCCGCATTACCTGTAGGGGAATAAATTCAAAAAAAAGGAGAGAAATATGACACTCAACAAGCAACGCTGGATGTTCTGGCTCGAAGTTTCAATGATGCTTTTGGTTTGCTCGATCGCCAACAGCGCCAAAGCGGCGCCACCGGCAAAAGCGCCCAAATGCGGTGGCAATGTGACTTCCATCCTGTTCGACAGCGGGTACAACGAATTTAATATTTCTACACCGTTCCAATTGCAGAGCGACGGCCTGGGAGCGTACACCACCTTCTCTTCCAAGACGGACTCGGTTTCCTCGGAGATCGCATCCGACTGCGAATGGACCCTTGACACCAACAAGTCCATGTCGCGGGGAATGAACCTGACGCTTCTCCCCTATTCCAATAATCAACCGGCGCCACCCTTTGTCGGAACGCAACTGTTCCACGGCTGGATCTTCGACTCGTGCCCAAACAACCCCGACAATAATGACCTTAGCTTCGGCTCCATGACCTACGTGGGCCAAACGCTGAGCTGCGGCGGGGAGTTCCAATTCACGGTCAATGGGACATCGTACGTCTTGGGGCTGAACCACCTCAATTTTCCAGTGTCGAGTTATATGCAGGTGACTTGTACCGGCGCCTCTTCTGGCGTGTGCAACGCCTGGACAGTCGTGCCGGACCCTGCCACCGGGGTGATTAACAACGGGAATGGCCAGTTTTCTGCCATCGCAGTACTGCGCTACCAGAATGACACGAACCCTGCGGATGCTATGGGCTATTACTACTTGTCGTTCAGCATGGCGTTGCATAAGTAGACGGGGTGAGAGGCGCGCTGAGGGCTACGGCTAACGGAAGGAAATGGGTTCTCAAAGGGGCACACTGGAATGCCAGACACGCTGGATGGGCAGGTCATAACCGGCCTGCCCATCACGGTTGTTCATTCCGAGTGGTCCGCCATTTTGCCCAGCTCCGAGAGCCTGTAACACGACGAAATTGCGCGACTCAAGAGCCAGGACAGCCTTCCCGTCCTGGCTCAAGTAACAACCAGAAAGAGCGAGTTTAAGTGAGAACGGTCGTCAGGAACCAGAGCGCATGACGGAAAAGAGGAGAGTTGAGAGGCAACAATCGATGGTTGAAGTGCCAAAACTCTTGACTACCGGCTGGGTGGGCGCGATTGCCTATAACTTGGGCAACCCGAGACGGCGTTGGGCTGTGAAGTCCGCAAACGCGGCAAGGCGCCGATAGTGCTCCGATCCGCCGTAACGGCATTCAGGGAAATAGCTCCTGTTTTGTCGCCTTGGGTTTAGCGACGAATCCGCAGGGGCAATCCGAAGTTCTGACGGAACGACGACGCTCGGGGAAATTATGATGAGTGAGTACTCCGTCGGATTCGGAACGATAAATGCCCTTCCAGGACAGTGGGGAAACTCAAGATCGCTGTGGTCGGATGGCCGTGGACTCGCCAAATCGTCCTCGGGGCCCGAGGTGTGATGGTTTAGGGTCCAATCTGGGGGACGCCGGAAATGTCGAAACTCCCGAGCGCGAGCAGGACGCCAGGATTCAGGAGTCAGGAGACAGAAGTCAGGAGTAAGGATCTGAGAAAACCGCGCCATAATCTAGCGAAGACTGCGGGATGGGGCTATACTGAACCCATGCAGATAACGGTGGAATTGCCCAAGGACATCGCCCAACGTCCCGACCCGGCGCGCGAGGCGCTGGAAGCCCTCGCCATCGAAGGCTATCGCTCCGGGGCGCTGACCTCCTTCGAGACCCAGCGGCTTCTGGGTTTGGAGACCCGCTACGAGCTCGATGGATTCTTAAAGGCTCACAACGTCTGGGAACATGCTTACAGTGTTGGGGATTTCGACCGGGACTGCGAGACCCTTTAAGGTCTGGAAGATAACAAGCCACCCGAGGCGGTACCGCAACCCATACCCCTACAAGCACCCATGTAGAACACTGGTAAGTGGTTTGCTATACTCTCGCTGGGCCATTGAGCCCTGGCCAGTGGGGAGAAGCGCCCGCAGTGGGGCGGATTCCTTGCGGTCAAATGAGGGGGGCGACATGAGGGAGAAAGAGAAGGAACTGAGTGTCTATGAATCCATGGCGGCCCGGTACGATGTGGCCGCCCGCAAGCTCGGACTGGACGAAGGCTTATCGAATTATCTCCGCACACCCAATCGTGAAATCATTGTTCACATTCCGGTTGCCATGGATGATGGCACGCTGAGGGTTTTTGACGGTTACCGCGTGCAGCACAGCATCGCGCGCGGGCCCTGCAAAGGAGGGCTGCGCTACTCTCCGGACGTCACCCTGGATGAGATTCGTGGGCTCGCCGCCGAGATGACGTGGAAGTGCGCGGTGGTGAATATACCTTTTGGCGGCGCCAAGGGCGGCATTATCTGCGACCCCTCCAAGCTCTCTCAGGGTGAACTGGAACGCATCACCCGCCGTTACACGGCGGAGATTTTGGATTACATCGGCCCGGAGCGTGACGTACCGGCGCCCGACATGAACACCAATGAACAGACAATGGCCTGGATCATGGACACCTACTCGATGCATGTACGCCACACAGTGACGGGCAGCGTGACCGGCAAGCCGTTCAGCCTGGGGGGATCATTAGGGCGTCGCGAGGCGACGGGCCGCGGATGCATGATCACTGCGGACGAGGCGCTGAAGCGCTTCCGTTGGCAAAGGGACAGCACGCGCGTGATCGTGCAGGGCTTTGGCAATGTCGGCTCGGAGGCTGCCCGCCTGATGCACGAATGCGGCTATAAGATCATCGGCGTCGCCGACATTTCCGGCGGCGTGTTGAACACCTCCGGCATCGACATTCCGCGCCTCCTGGAGCACAAAGAGAAGCACAAGACAATCAGCGGCTTTGAAGGTGGCGAGAGCATTGGGGCCCAGGAAATCCTGGAGCAGGAATGCGATATCCTGCTACCCGCCGCCACGGAAAGCGTGATCACCAGCAAGAACGCACACAAGGTGAAGGCGAAACTTCTCGTCGAGGGCGCTAACAGCCCCACCACTGCTCCCGCCGACGACATCCTGTTTGAGCGCGGCGTCTTCGTAATTCCCGATATCCTCGCCAACGCCGGCGGCGTTACGGTTTCCTATTTCGAATGGGTGCAGGACCGCGAGGGCTACTCCTGGCCGGAAGACATCGTCAACAGCCGGCTGAAAAATATCATGGTCGACGCCTTTGCCGGGGTGGTGAGATTTGGCGAAAAGCATAACGTCAATAATCGCATTGCCGCATACATGCTGGCCATCGACCGCGTGGCGTTCTGCATCAAGTTGCGCGGGATTTACGCGTAGGACGTTCCGCCAGCATTGACAAAGATTTTGAGAGCAAGGACAATCACAAAGCTAAATCGCTTTCGCCATCACATCCCGGAAAGGACTAACACGCCATGCCAGAGTTTGATGCAGAGAAAGAATCCAAGCAGTTTTACGCCGATATTCCGGCGAAGCATGAACCCTTCTTCGTGAAGGGCGCGGGGGCGCTCGACTGGGGCATGCAGAACCGTTTGGCGCGGATATTCAATCCCGCCTCGGGCCGTACCGTGATGCTGGCCATCGATCATGGGTATTTCCAGGGGCCCACGACCGGCCTCGAGCGCATCGACTTGAACATCGTGCCGCTGCTGCCTTACACCAACGCACTCATGCTGACGCGCGGCATCCTGCGGACCACCATCCCCGCCTCCTTCACGCATGGTGTGGTGCTGCGGGCGAGTGGCGGGCCGAGTATCCTCAAGGAGCTTTCCAACGAGCAGATCGCTGTCGATATCGAGGACGCGGCGCGGCTGAACGTTTCCGCCATGGCCGTCCAGGTTTTCGTAGGCGGCGAGTATGAAACGCAGTCGATTCACAACATGACGCGCTTGGTGGACGCCGGCCTGCGTTACGGAATCGCCACGCTGGGCGTGACCGCAGTCGGCAAGGACATGGTGCGTAATGCCAAGTACTTCCGCCTGGCCTGCCGCATTTGCGCCGAACTGGGCGCGCAGGTGGTGAAGACCTACTACGTGCCGGAAGGGTTCGAGACCATCACCGCCTCGTGCCCGGTGCCCGTGGTGATGGCGGGCGGCAAGAAGCTGCCCGAGATCGAGGCACTGACTATGGCCTACCGCGCCGTCAGCGAAGGCGCCGCGGGTGTCGATATGGGTCGGAACATTTTCCAGTCGGACGCTCCGGCGGCCATGATTCAGGCGGTCGGAAAAGTGGTCCACGAGCTGATGAAGCCCGAGCAAGCTTACGACTTCTACCAGACGCTTCGACACGAGGTGGCAGGGGTCAGGAGCTAGAATCGAAACTCGAAATTCGAAAATCGAAACTCGGCTGGTAACTTGCGAGTAATCGAAGTTCGAAAGTCAAAACCCGTGTTGTACCTTGCGACTTTCGAGTTTCGATTTTCGAGTTTCGTCATTCCCGAGAAACGCATGGCAAAAGCCAAAGGCTTGGACCTGCTGCGCGCCGCCGCGCCGACGGTCAGCGTCGGTGTGATTACCGCCAACTTACTCTCGCTGGGCTCGGAAATCTCGCTCTTGGCGGGGACTGGTGTGAAGCTGGCGCACGTGGATGTGATGGACGGCTGTTTTTGCCCCATGATGACCGTGGGGCCTCCCTTCATCAAGGCCATCAAGACTTCCCTCCTCAAGGACGTGCACTTGATGATCGAGGAACCGCTGGAAAAAGTGGCGGACTACGCCGCCGCCGGCGCGGACATCATCACGATTCAGGTGGAAGCCTGCTCGCACGTGCATCGGGTACTACAAAAGCTCGCGACCCTCACCAACGCGAACGATGCGGAACGGGGAATCGTGCGCGGCGTGGCCCTGAATCCCGGCACGCCGTTGGAAGCGCTCGAACCGCTTCTCGAAGAGCTTGAATACATCCTGCTCCTTGCCGTTAACCCCGGCTGGGGCGGGCAGAAATATATTCCTGCGACGACTGCCCGCATCGCCCGTGTTCAGCGCCTGATCGCGCACTCCGGCAGGAACATCCTTCTGGGGGTCGACGGCGGAATCACGAAAGAGAATATCCGGGAGGTTGCGGCCACCGGCGCGGACCTGATCGTAACCGGCAGCGCCGTGTTCGACGGCAAGACACCGGAAGCCAACGCGCGGTTTATGCTCGAAGCCGTGGCAGCGGTAAACAGAAGGCAGTAGGCAGTAGGCAGAAAACACCTTCATCCCGATCACCAGGCCTACGTACTAAGTGATCGCAATGCGCGGCCGGGAAGAATGCATAGTCAGTCGCAACTCTCAGCGCAAACTTGACGGCGGAAATGCCCTCTGCCTTCTGCTTTCTGCTTACTGCCTACTTCGCCAAAAGTGAGACTCTAATGAACAATAGGTGGTCCGATCGAGATGCCGATCAATTCCTCGCTCAATACGCTGCACAGTGGGGAGCCGGTTTGGCTCTGCGGACTTACACCACGCGCCTGCTGGGCAGTGAGGAAGCGCTGGTACTTCACGGCGGCGGGAACACTTCCCTCAAAGGAACTCATCGGAATGTCTTCGGTCAGGAAACTCCGGCCCTTTTCATGAAAGCCTCGGGTTTCAACCTCGCAACCATCCAGCCGGAAGGACACACGCCCCTCGACCTTGAGTATCTGAAGCGGATGTGCGCCCTCGCGGAGCTCCCCGATGACGCCATGGCGGGCGAGTTCCAAATGCACCGGCTGGTGCCCAACGCTGCCGCGCCTTCTATTGAAACCCTTTCGCACGCCTACCTGCCCGCTAAGTACATCGATCATACCCACGCCGACGCGATTCTGGTGCTGACCAACCAGCCGGAGAGCGAAAAGCTGATTCGCGAAGCACTGGGCGAGGGCGTGGCGCTCGTCGACTATGTGAAACCAGGATTCAAGCTGGCCAAGGCGGTGATCGCCGCCTACAACGCGAACCCCGGATGCCGCGCCTTGGTCTGGATGCAGCACGGCATCATGACTTGGGGCGAGACGGCGCGCGAAGCCTATTCCGCCATGATCGATCTGGTTTCGCGCGCGGAGGACTTCGCCACGCGGCGCGCTTCCAAGCCGCTCGTGGTGGTCATGCCCGCGTCGCAGGCCGACGCGGAAAAGCGGCTCGCGACAGTCGCGCCGGTGGTGCGGGGACTGCTGGCGCAACCCAGCGGAGACCCTGACCGCCCTTACCGCCGCATGGTGCTCCAGCCGCTGGTCAATCAGCAAATCCTGGATTTTCTCGGCTCGGATCGCGGCAAGGAGTTGGCCGTGACTCCCACGTTGACCTCCGACCACTTGGTGCGGACAAAAGCCCTGCCCCTGTGGGTGGATGACCCCGACTACAGCGACCTGGCAAAATTGCGCGAGCAAATTTTAAAAGGAATTCAGGCATATGCAGCGGAATACCAGGCTTACCTTGCACGGAATGCCGCGCTGATGCCTCCCGGCATGGAGCCTTTTGATTCCCTGCCACGGGTGGTTTTGCTGCCAGGGGTTGGAGCGCTGTGCGCGGGCAAGGACGCGCGCGCGGCACGCATCGCGCACGACATCACCGCGCAGACGCTCGCCGCCAAGGCGCGGATTGCCGCCATGGGAACCTATCGCGGCCTCGCCGAGAACCATCTCTTCGAGGTGGAATATTTCACCCTGCAACACGCCAAGCTGCGAACCGATGAACCACCGCTCGGACGCGAGGTCGCCCTGGTCACCGGAGCGGCCGGAGCGATTGGCTCGGCGATCGCCGAGGGCCTTCTGGAGCAGGGATGCCAGGTCGCGCTCACCGACTTGGCCCGCGCGGCCTTGGACAGCCTCGGCGAGGAACTGAAAAAGCGATACGGTGAGCGAGTGATCACCGCTCCCCTCGATGTGACTGATCCCGCCTCCGTGTCGCAAGGATTTGACGCCGTCATCAAAACCTGGGGCGGCGTCGATCTGGTGATCGTCAACGCCGGCATGGCCATGGTCTCGTCTCTGGAGCAGATGGACCTTGCGGCATTCCGGCGCGTCGAGCGCGTAAATACGGAGGGAACGCTCCTCCTGCTACGTGAAGCGGCGCGCCACTTCCGCGTGCAGGGGACGGGAGGCGACATCATTCTGGTCTCGACCAAGAACGTCTTCATGCCGGGCGCGAAATTCGGTGCCTACAGCGCCACCAAGGCCGCGTCGCATCAATTGGGCCGCATCGCCAGCCAGGAAATGGCTGAGTTGGGCGTGCGCGTCAACATGGTCGCCCCGGATGCCGTCTTCTCCCATGGAAGCCGCCGGTCCGGACTGTGGGCGGAAGTCGGCCCTGACCGCATGCGCGCGCGGGGACTGGACGAGAAGGGCTTGGAAGAATACTACCGGTCGCGCAATCTCTTGAAAGCTGCGGTGACCGCCGAGCACGTTTCAAGAGCGGTGCTTTTCTTCGCCACTCGGCAAACACCCACCACCGGCGCCACGATTCCCGTGGACGGCGGCCTGCCGGACTCAACACCGCGGTGACCAATGCCGAAACTCGAAATTCGAAAATCGAAACTCGCCGCGATTTTCGAGTTTCGATTTTCGAGTTTCGGTGACCGCTGACAACTGACTACTGACAACCGCCCGCTGAGTGTTACAATTCTTCCGAATGGCCAGCGCGTTCCAGGAACCAACTCGCGTCATTGGCATCGACCCAGGCCTGAACATCACCGGGTACGGCGTGGTGGTGAGCCAAGGGGGTGAAGTCAAGCTGTTGGAAGCAGGCCTGATCCGATTGCCCCCCAGCCACGGGCAGAATCTTCCCGCGCGTCTGGAATCGCTGTTCCACGAGCTCCAGCAGGTGATGAAAGAATTCAACCCGCAGGCCATGTGCCTGGAGGAAGTGTACAGTCACGCGGATTATCCGCGCACGGCGATCCTGATGGGTCACGCGCGCGGAGTCATCTGCCTGGCGGCAAAACTGGAAGGAATCCCCGTGCTGAGTTTTTCCGCCAAGCGCGTGAAGCAGTCGGTGACCGGCAATGGCAATGCCTCGAAGCTCCAAGTGCAGCGCGCCATCCAGCACTTCTTTTCGCTCGAGCGCACGCCGCACCCACCCGATGTGGCCGATGCGCTGGCCGTCGCGCTGTGCTACGTCAACGCGATGCGGAGAAGATAGGTGTCAGGTATCAGGTGCCAGGTATCAGGTGCTAAAGAATTGCCAGGGGGTTCTACTGACACCTGACACCCGACACCTGAAACCTAGCACGTGGCAACTGACAACGGACCACGGACAACGGAAATGATTTCCGAAATAACCGGTGAAGTTCTCTACGACCGCATTCAACGTCATTCGCTCCTGGTTCGAGTGGAGGCGGTTTGCTATGAAATCTTCGTGCCCTCGGGGATCGCCTCACGCCTCCGCACTGCGCCAGAAGGCGAACGCCGCAACCCCCAGACCTTCTACACGATCTATTACATCGACGGCGGCCTTGGCGGCGGCCACTTGACTCCCAAGCTGGTGGGGTTCCTCGACCCGCTCGACCGGGAGTTTTTTGAAACCTTCACCACGGTGCCGGGCGTGGGCTTTATGAAGGCGTTGAAGTGCCTAATCCGACCAATCAATGAAATTGCACGCGCGATCGAGCGCGGGGACTCGGCCTTCCTGCGCGGGTTACCATCTGTGGGCCCTAAGATCGCGGAACGACTCATTACCGAACTTCGTGGCAAGATGGCCAAGTTTGCGTTGGCACCCGGGGAAGAACCACTTTCTGTGGAGGAAGAGCCGGTCGCTCAAATAAAAGTGGAGGCCTTGCGCGCACTTGAGCAGATAGAATTCTCGCACGCGGAAGCGGAGCGCATTGTGGCGCAGATCTTCAGCCAGAACAAAAACCTGAAGTCGGTCGAAGAGTTCCTCCGGAAGGTATTTGAACAAAAGGGAACATGACGAAAAAGGGCACAAGTCAGCGCACTCTAGAGCTGGGCCAGCGGAAGTCGGCTTCACAAAAGTCACTTTCGGAGATCGGCAGCCAGAAAGAATCCACATCAGATGAGGGATTCGCACCCCGTACTGTCTCTTCAGAAGGCAAAACCATACGAGTAACGCGGCACAAAACCCTGGCTGCGAGTCTTGACCCGAGTAGTAACGAGAATATAAGTCTCAATATACCTGCTGAGGAAGGCATGATGGGCCGGCAGCGCTTAGTCACGCCTGCCTCGATTTCCAGAGAAGAGGAGGCATTCAACCAAAGCCTCCGTCCTCCTACGCTCCGGGAGTACATCGGGCAGAAGGCTGTAGTGGAAAAGCTCGAAATTGCGCTTGAGGCCGCAAAACAGCGTGGTGAACCGTTAGAGCACGCGCTCTTTCACGGGCCTCCGGGCCTTGGGAAAACAACCCTTGCTTATATCATTGCACACTGGATGGGATCAAAGATCATCACAACTTCCGGACCGGCGCTGGAGCGGACCCACCAACTAATGGGTGTTCTCAGTAACCTAAACCAGAATGATGTGCTGTTCATCGACGAAATCCATCGTCTGCCGGTAAATATCGAAGAGTTTCTATACCCTGCCATGGAAGATTTTAGACTAGATATCCCTATGGATAAGGGACCGTATGCGAGGATCGAAACATTCCATCTCAAGAAATTTACGCTCGTCGGTGCTACAACCCGAGCCGGAACAGTATCAGCACCACTTCGAAACAGATTCGGGCTCTCTTATCACTTGGATTTCTACGATGTGGATGACCTGCAAACAATCGTACTTCGCTCAGCACGCATCTTAAGAGTGAAAATCAATCGAGCGGGGGCAAGCGAGATCGCACGACGCGCCCGTGGTACGCCGCGCATCGCCAACCGCTTGTTGCGCCGCGTACGGGATTTCGCCCAAGTAAAAAAAAGAGGGCTTATTGGTCCGAAGGTGGCTGGGGAGGCTTTGGACCTCGAAGGTGTCGATCAGAAAGGCTTGGACGCACTCGACCACAGCTTCCTCCTGGCTATAATCCAACATTACAACGGCGGACCAGTCGGAGTCGAAGCCCTCTCCGCTACGCTTAATGAAGAAGTGGACACGCTCGTGGACATGGTTGAACCATATCTCTTGCAGCAGGGGTATATTAGCCGCACCAAATCGGGGCGGAAAGCCAACGAGCCTGCTTATCGGCATTTGAATTTGCCCATGCCCGGCGCCGGCCCACGAACGCTGTTTGATTGAGCTTCGCGCCCGGCTGACCGGGTTATCCATGTTGCCTGAAACGAAACCTGCCGCGCCGCCCGCTCGACCAAACTTACGGGCAAGCAAGCAAGTCTACCTCTCGCTCGGTTCGAATCGGGGGGACCGGGTGGCGAATCTCCAGCGAGCCATTGAGGAACTCGGCAAAGCGGGGGTAAAAGTTCAACGGGCCTCGTCATACTACAAAACCGAGCCCCGCGATTTCGGCCCGCAGGCGTGGTTCCTGAATTGCGCCGTAGAGGCCTCGACGGAGTTTATGCCGCTGCAACTTCTCAAGGCCGTCAAATCCGTGGAGCGGGTTCTCGGGCGGCGCCCCGGAGTCAGCAAAGGCCCGCGACCGATTGACATTGATATCCTGCTTTACGAGAATGTGGTGGTCCGGACGGCGGCCTTGACGATTCCCCACGCCCGCATGAACGAAAGGCGATTTGTACTTGTCCCGCTGCGGGAGTTGGCCCCGGCCGCCCGTCACCCGGTCAGCAGAAGGACCGTCACGGAGATGCTCCATGACTCCCCGGATTTGAGCCAGGTAGTTCGATATAAGATTGAGTGATCGAGTCATTGAGCCATTTCGAGAGCAAGAAACTCAGCGGCTTGTTGAGTCAATGATTCAAGGAATCAACTCTGCAATGAATCAATTACACGAGCCCTTGCGCTTCATCGCTATCGAAGGCCCGATTCGGGTCGGGAAAACCACGCTCGCCGACCTGCTTGCCGACCGCCTTCACGCCTCCCGCATCCGCGACGATGAAGACAACCCTTTTCTGGAAGCCTTCTACCGGGACAAGCCGGGCGCGGCCTTTCAGGCCCAATTCTACTTCCTCATCCAACGCTTCAAGCAGTGGCATGCCCTTGACTTGGCGGCGCAAACCGATCGGGTCATCATCAGCGACTATATTTTTGAGAAAGACAAGATCTTTGCCTATCTGAATCTGAACGATGCGGAACTCAAGGTCTACGATCAGTATTACGCCATGTTTGCCGACCAGGTCCCCATCCCGGATTTGGTGATATACTTACAAGCGAAACCGGAGGCGTTAAGGAAACGAATCGAGAAGAAGAATGTGCCGTTCGAACCCCGCATTTCCGGCGATTATTTGCAAGCGGTGGTGAATGCCTACGAGCACTTCTTCTTTCATTACAAGTCAAGTGACCTGCTGGTGATCGAAACGTCCGAGATCGATTTCGTCGACCGGAACGAGGACTTGCAGGAGCTCCTGCACCGCTTGAGCCAGCCGGTCACCGGCACACAGTATTTCTTGCCGCTTGGATCCGCATCAGCGGACTGAGACGGGTGCAACGGGCGGCTCGCGCCAAAGCACGGGGCTCGAAAGCCCCCGCCCGCGAGCAAGCTCCGAGTTTTAAAGACCCTCTCTGTCCAGGCGGGTGGAGGTCCTCCCGGGCCCCCGGGCGCTACGGGCTTAGCGTCGGAATAACTTCCTGCGACCGCGAGGGTCTTTTATTTGCATGCTCGATTCTGAAAAAAGGGACAAAGCCATGGACCATAATTCTTCGGCCGTGAGCAAAGTGAGCGTTCCCGTCATCCTCGAACAGAAGTTGCGAGGCGAGAAGATCACTTGCGTGACGGCTTACGACTACTCGGCGGCGCGCCTGGTGGACGAAGCGGGAATCGAAATGATTCTCGTTGGCGACTCGCTTGCCCAGGCCGCTTTGGGCTACGATTCTACAGTACCGGTCACTGTGGAAGAGATGCTTCATCATGTACGAGCCGTGCGCCGGGGCGTTCGCCGGGCCTTGCTGATTGTCGATCTACCTTACGGCGCCTATCACGTGAGCAACGAACAGGCGTTGGCCGCCGCGATCCGCTTCCTCAAGGAAGGAGGCGCGGAGGCCGTAAAATTTGAGGGCGGACGGAAACGCGCCCGGCTGGCGCGAAAACTCGTGGAAGCGCAAATCCCCGTGATGGGACATATCGGCTTGACGCCACAATCCATTCACGCCTTGGGAGGCTATCGAGTGCAAGGCAAGACCCTCGATTCCGCTACCGAGCTTCTGGCTGACGCCGAAGCTCTGGAGGACGCGGGAGCTTTTGCCCTCGTCCTGGAGGGAATCCCGCGCGAGCTCGCCGCCATTATTACCCGCCGCTTGCGAATTCCCACGATCGGAATCGGCGCGGGACCCGACTGCGATGGCCAGGTGCTGGTGTTTCACGATCTGGTTGGGCTCAGTTATCTGCCGCCCGCCAAGTTCGTGCGCAGTTACGCCAACCTTCGCGATATCGTTCACCGGGCTTTGATCAATTTTCGCGACGACGTCGCGAAAGGCCGCTACCCCGACGATCACGAGTCGTATCACTGGACCGCCGCGGTGCGCCAGCAGTTTGAAAAGGAAACAACCCGTTCGGCCTGAAAGGCAGTGGACAGTGCTTCGTGGATAGTGGCGAGTGGGTCGCCACTGTCCTTTTGCCACAGTCTTTAAATGAACACGCGGCTGATAACCTCGCTTCCGGAACTGCAAAGTTACGCGCGCGAAGCGCGCGCGCGCGGCAGGTCCCTGGCATTGGTGCCGACGATGGGAGCATTGCACGACGGTCACCAGAGTCTTATTCGCCGCGCCAAGCAGCAGTGTAACACCGTGCTGGTTTCCATCTTTGTTAACCCCACACAGTTTAACTCAAGCGAAGATTTTACGACTTATCCCCGCGACCTCCAGAAAGATACCGAGGCCCTCCGTGCTCTCAATGTGGATGGAATTTTTGCTCCCCGCGAAGAGGACATCTACCCACCGGAGTTCGCCACCTTCGTCGACCCGGGCAAGCTCGCCGCGCCCCTCGAAGGCGCCGCTCGGCCCGGCCATTTCCGCGGCGTCACCACCCTTGTCCTGAAATTGTTCAACCTCGTGCAACCCGACGTCGCCTACTTCGGGCAGAAAGATTTTCAGCAGGTCCAAATCATCCGCCGGCTGGTGGAAGACCTCAACCTCAATGTGCGGCTGGTGATCTGCCCCATCGTGCGTGAGGCCGACGGTCTGGCCCTGAGCTCCCGTAATGTCCTTCTCACCCCCGAAGCGCGCCAGGCCGCGACCGTCCTGCACCGCTGCCTCCTTCGCGGCGAGACGCTCGTTCAGGCGGGGGAAGTCAACGCCCAGAATCTGCTGCAAGCCATGCAGCAGGTGATCGAGGAAGAACCGCGGGTGGCGCTCGATTATCTGGCGCTGGTCGATCCCTCGCAGCTCGAGCCCGTGGAGCGCGTGTCGGCAGGCACGGTGGCCCTCCTCGCGGCTCGCGTGGGCCCGGTGCGGTTGATTGACAATCTGATTTTCGGCCCCCCCGGAGCAAGCCCCGAACTTCTCCTGCAACTGGCTTTTGCCGCGCGCCCGATTATCGACCCCGGCGCCCGCATCCCCGGCCTGGAAACCGAAGCGCTGTGCCGGCGAATTGAAACCTGCCGTGATTGCGCCGCGTTCACCTCCGTGATGATTCCGCCCCGCGAATTCCTGGCCAAGTATCTGAAGCGCGACTACCCGGACTTGAACCGCGTGCGCGTGGTGGTGATCGGCCGCGACGCGCCCATGGATCCCGACCAGTATCTCTATCGACAGCCCGACCGCCCCAGCCGCTTCGCCAAGGGGCTTTACGCCCTGTTAGGTGTGGATGGCTTTCAGACCTTTAAGAAGGACTTCGTGCTCACCGACGCCTTGCGCTGCCACGCCCAATCCGCTCATGTCCCGGAAAAAGCCCTCGCCTATTGCGCGCGCCATCTGCGTGAGGAATTGAAACAATTCCCCAACCTGCAAGCGCTGGTCATCTTGGGGGAGGACGCCTACCAGCAGTTCCAAAAAGACGTCCTGGAACGCCGCGGGAGTGAGATCAAACCCTTTGAGGCGGTCCTGAAGCCGCAAGGATGGGCCCAGGAAGACCTCCGCTTCCCCTTCCTGAAGACCGGGACGCTGCGCGTGATCTACGCCTATCACCCGACGATGGGCTATAAGCGTAGCCCATCCATAGCCGCGGCCCTTCCCCCGCTGTCCCCCCCGCCGGGCACGCGCGACCCTTCAGGACTTTAGCGCCGCCAGAACTTCCCGGGCGTGGCCTTCCACTTTGACCTTGGGGAAAACCTTCACAATCTTCCCCGCCCCGTCAATGAGGTACGTCGTGCGCACGATTCCCATCGACTTCTGGCCGTAAAGATTTTTCTCCTGCCACACTCCGTAAGCCTCCAGCATGGTGTGGGAGGTATCGCCCGCCAAGGGAAAGTTCAGCTTGTACTTGTCGCGGAATTTTTGCAATTGTTCCACGGTGTCGCCGCTTACACCCAGAACCCGTGCCCCGAGCTTGTCCAGTTCTTTTTTGGCGTCACGGAACTGGTTCGCCTCGCTCGTTCAACCGGGGGTGTCCGCTTTGGGGAAAAAGAAAAGCACCAGAGTCTTGCCCTTGAAAGCGTCCAGCGAGATTTTAGCCCCGGAGTCATCGGGCAATGTAAAGTCCGGCGCCTTGTTTCCTACATTGAGCATGAGTAACTCCTCCTAAGCTGTCCGTTGTCCGTGGTCCGTAGTCCGTTGCCTGCGTGGAAAGTCGAGGTTCGAAGGTCGAAATTCGATGCGCTGTTCACGAGCTTCGAATTTCAAGTTTCGACTCTCCTTACGGCCTGCAACTGACAACTGACTACGGACCACGGACAACGGTTTACTCCAATTCCTTCTTCAACACTTCCTGCACCACTTGCGCATTCGCCTGACCGCGCGTGGCCTTCATGACCTGCCCAACGAACCACCCGAGCGTGGCGGTCTTGCCTTTGCGGAATTGCTCCACTTGCTTGGGATTGGCGGCGATGATTTCGCGGACGACTTCAGCGAGCTTGTCCGCATCGCTGATCTGCTGAAGTCCCTTCTCCGCCACGATCTGGCCCGGCCCTTTGCGCGTGGTGATCATTTCGCGAAGAACATCCTTGGCCATGGTGCCGGAGATGGTTTTCTGCTCCACCAAGGTGAGCAGCTTGGCGAAATCAGCCGCAGCAACAGGATAATCAACGAACGCGACCTTAGCCTCTTGCAACAGAAAAGGGTACTCATTCAGTAGCCAATTCGCCGCGAGTTTGGGTTCGCTGCCGGCTTTCACAACCTCTTCAAAAAACTCCGCCATTGTCCTGGAAGCCGTGAGCAAGACCGCGTCCTGTTGGGGTAAAGCGAGATTGTTCATGAAACGTTCTTCACGGCTCTGCGGCATTTCCGGCAACGACTGCCGCACTTGCGCTTTCCACTCTTCCGTAATCACCAGGGGCAGCAGGTCGGGTTCCGGGAAGTAGCGATAGTCATGCGCGAATTCCTTCGAGCGCATTCCGTAGGTGCGTTGCTCGCGGCTGTCCCAGAGGCGCGTTTCCTGGTGGATGCTCCCGCCTCCATCGAGGATTTCAATCTGGCGGTCAATCTCATACGCCAGGGCCTTTTGCAGGAAGCGGAAGGAATTCAGGTTCTTGACTTCCGTCTTCACGCCGAAATCGGTGGCGCCGGCCACGCGCACGCTCACGTTGGCGTCGCAGCGCAGACTCCCCTCCTCCATGTTGCAGTTGGAAACATCGAGATAGAGCAACAGGGTCTTCAGGCGCGTCAAGTACTCGAACGCCTCATCGGGGGTGCGCAGGTCCGGTTCGCTCACAATTTCAATCAGCGGCACTCCCGAGCGGTTCAAATCGATATAAGACTTGCGATCGGAATCCGGAAACCCTTCGTGGAGCGATTTGCCCGCGTCCTCTTCCAGGTGGACCCGCGTCACCCCGATGCGCTTCCGGGTCTGGCCCACCTCAATTTCGATCCATCCATCCGAAGCCAGGGGCTCATCGTATTGCGAAATTTGATAGCCCTTGGGCAGGTCGGGATAAAAGTAGTTTTTCCGCGCAAAACGCGACCGGGGATTGATGGCGCAATTCAGCGCGAGAGCCGTCTTCATCGCCATCGTCACGGCCTCCTGGTTCAACACCGGGAGCGCACCCGGCAGACCCAGGCACACCGGGCAGACGTTGGAATTCGGCGGGTCCCCAAAATGCGTCGAGCAGGAACAAAAAATTTTCGTCTTCGTCAGAAGCTGTAAATGCACCTCGAGGCCAATCACCGCCTCATATTTGGTGCGCGCCACGGTCGATACAGTCATCACCAGATTCCCTTGATCCAAATTAACCAGACCAGCCGTCCATTATACACGCTTCCGGTAAAGCCCCAAGCCGCCCGCGCGTAGTTCGTAGAGGCGCACTTTGAAGGGCTTTCGCTTGACTTGCCCTGGAGAACGCGGAATACTTCCTGGCAGGAGGGACAACCGTGCACCCGGGAATAACCATGCACAAGATCCCCGTTAAGGGGGCAATGGGGCTTGTATTTACGGTTGGGATGCTCGCCATGATTCTGATTTCCCTTCCAGAAGCCCGGTGGTTCCTGGCCATAAGCCTGCCTACCGGTGTGGTCATCGGAATCATCCTGCGATTGACCAGCCGAGATTGACTCCACGCCAAAGCAACCATAGCAGACGAAGCAGATAGTAAGCAGAAGTCCCAGTTTATCCTTCAAAATTCAAAATTCACGATTTCCAGTTTCTCCTTTCTTTTCATCAACATATTCTCAGAATGATTTTAACTATCTGTCTTTTCAATAACTTCTGCTCAGAGTTAAAAGTTGACATTTTTTCTACATGTGTTTTCAATACGTTAGAGGAGATTGACCCCGTTTTTCATTCCCCCTTTTTTCCGACGATGCGGCAGGCGACTACAGAATAACTATATTAAATTCAATGACATAGATATTTCGAGGTTTTTTCCATTCATTCCTAACTCATTTTGTTTCAGTAACATATTCACAAAACACGCCATCTTTTTATGAGTCTCAACATAAGTCTTTGTATTTGAGTAAGATAAAGTCATGAGACATTTTGACGCTAATCGCTAACCCATTTTTTTTCTTAATGTTCTGCTCAGCATGTTCTCTTTGTTCTTTTCAAAAGCTCCTATTTGGGGCTCCAAACGTTCGACCTTCAGGAGCGAGTTGGCGCCCCATTGGACCCCCCGAAAATTGCAATCTTAAGTCTCCGCATGAACTGCGTGCGGGGATGGGCAGGCCCGATTTCTGCGCCGCGTTCGTAAGGTAACGGCCCTTTACGTACTCCCGAAGGTTGTCCACGCGTCGCGCTTCGCAAAGGTCTACTTCTCCCGGAGGGCGCAACGCCACGCTCTTCGCCTGGGAATGAAACCCGTGGCAAGTGCTGGCGTCGCGAGTCCGCGCGCGCCCCTCTGGAATGGCGAGCCCACCAGAGCGCCTCCCGTTCGGCCGGCGGGCGGCAATTCGCTTTTCGGTTATCGTGGGTTTCTTCCTCCAGGACATGCGAACCTCCAAAAGACAGTCGATACTGGTTAGTGGCCAGTGAGAGTTCTGGAATCATCATCCCTATCTGCTGCCTGCTGCCCTCTGCCTACTCTTCTACAATGGATTGCAACGGTGAGGCATAGGCTCGTGCCGCGCCGACCGGCACAAGGACCATAGCCTCGATGTTAGCATGCAACTTGTGAACTACACTTGTCAAGAACTTTATTTACGAGTGGGTAACAATGTCCAGGAAGAATGCGCGACAACTTGTCCGAAAGCAAATGTAGTGCCGACCTTGAGAGCTTGCCCTGAGCACCGCAAATGGGTCGGCATTTGTCAGCCCGCCCTTGTTTCCGCATGCCTCGGAGGTATCGTGTTGACTTGCCGGGGCACGCGGCATATGCTGGCACCGCTCGAAGTTCGCCTGCACCTCGCGGTGAGGCAATCGCCTCATGATCGGCCAGACCGTTTCCCACTATCGCATCCTGGAGAGGCTTGGTGGCGGCGGGATGGGTGTCGTCTATAAGGCCCAGGACACCAAGCTCAAGCGCACCGTCGCCTTGAAGTTCCTGCCGGAAGAGCTCTCCAAAAACCAGCAAGCCCTGGAACGCTTGCAGCGGGAAGCCCAGGCAGCCTCCGCTCTCAATCATCCCAATATCTGCGTCATCCACGACATTGACGCGCACGCAGGCCAGCCCTTCATCGCCATGGAGTATCTGGAGGGGCAGACCCTGAAGCAGCGCCTTGCCGGGAAGCCGCTCAAGACAGACGAAGCGCTGGACCTGGCGATTCAGATTGCCGATGCGCTGGACGCGGCCCACGCGAAGGGGATCATCCATCGCGACATCAAGCCCGCGAACATTTTCGTGACCCAGCGTGGCCAGGCGAAGGTCCTGGACTTTGGCTTGGCCAAGCTCGCAGCAAAGCCCAAGCGGGCTGCGGAAGCGGTGGGAGCCTCCGCGCTGCCCACCGCATCGGTCGAGCCCGAGCATCTCACTAGTCCCGGCGCGGTGATGGGCACGGTGGCTTACATGTCGCCCGAGCAGGCGCGGGGAGAAGAACTCGACGCCCGCACAGACCTCTTCAGCTTCGGGGCAGTGCTGTACGAAATGGCGACAGGCACGCAGCCATTCACTGGGAACACTTCCGCGATGATTTTCACGGCCATCCTCACCCAGGCCCCAACCCCACCGGTGCGGCTGAACTCTGGACTTTCACCTAAGCTAGAGGAAATCATCAACAAGGCGCTGGAGAAAGACCGAGACCTGCGCTGCCAGAGCGCGGGCGAAATTCGCACCGATCTGAGGCGCCTGAAGCGCGATACGGACGCGAGCCGCGCCGTGGTCGCCAGTCAGATGCCCGCAACTGGGGCTACGGCAGCAGCCATCCGCAAAGTCAAAACGCCGAAGATCGTAGCTATCGTGGGAACGGTTGCATTGGCCCTGGTCGCGATCGGGGTGGGCTTATATAAGTTCGTGGCTCACAAGGAGCCGCCGGTGCCTTTCCAGGCGATGAAGGTTACGATCCTGACGACCACGGCGAATGTGCGCCAGGGCATTATTTCTCCCGACGGGAAATACCTGGCCTACGTGGCGCGCGAGGCCGGAGGGCAAAGCCTGCGGGTCCGGCAGATCGCCACTGCCAGCACCGTGCAAATCGTCCCGCCCGACTACCTGGGCTATATGGGGCTGACTTTCTCTTCCGATGGCAACTACGTTTATTACCTCAGAGCCGATAGCAAAGACCCTCAGCTTGGGGTGCTGTACCAGGTGCCCGTGCTCGGAGGTGCCTCCAGAAAGCTCGTCGTGGATGTGGACAGCCCCGTGACCTTTTCTCCGGACGGCCAACGCTTGGCGTTCGTGCGAGGGTATCCCAACCAGGAGGAATCTGCCTTGATGGTGGCCAATGTGGATGGAACAGGAGAGCGCAGGCTCGCCACGCGCAAGTCGCCCGCCTACTTCAGGACGGAGGGTCCGGCGTGGTCACCGGACGGGAAGAGCATAGCCGTCGGTTGCTGGAACGAGGTGGTGGCAGTGCGGGTGGCGGATGGAAAAGAACAGACACTCGCTTCCAAACGTTGGGGGGACGTCGGCAGGGTGGCGTGGCTTGCCGATGGCAGCGGCTTGCTCCTGATTGCTTTCGACGCCGCCGGCAGGCAGCAGATCTGGCAGCTCGTCTATCCAAGCGGGCAGGTGCATAGGATTACTAACGACACGAATGATTACCAGGACCTGAGCCTCACCGCGGACTCGAAGGCGATTGTCGCTGTGTCGGGCAGCCTAGTCACTCGTATCTGGGTTTCCCCTAAGGGAAAGCCAGATCACCCCATCCAGATTAATCCCGGGACCGGCAAGTGGGATGGATTATTCGGCTTTTCGTGGACGCCGGAGGGAAAGATCGTTTACACCACCAACGAGGCAAGCGGCGGGGTGAATCTATGGGTCATGGACGCGGACGGGAGCAATCCTAAGCAGCTTACGGTTGCGGGCAATGTCGGTCTGGGAACTTCTGTTTGCCGCGATAGCCGATACATCGTATTTTCTTCCGGGCTCTTCATCTGGCGGATGGATATCGACGGCGGCAACCCGAAGCAGCTGACGAACGAAAAGGACGCTTTTTCCCCGCAGTGCTCTCCTGATGGGAAATGGGTGGTCTACGAGCTCAATCGCTCCGGTACGTACACGATCTGGAAGGTACCGATTGATGGCGGCACCCCCGCGCGGGTTACGGAAAAGCCCTGTCGTTGGCCTGCGATCTCTCCCGACGGGAAGTGGATTGCCTGCGTCCTCAGCGAGGGTTCGGGCAAGCAGCAGAAGGTCGCCGTCCTCCCCTTCCAGGGAGGCCCCCCCACCAAGACCTTTGACATGCCATTCTCGGGTGTCAGGGCATTGGATTGGACCCCCGATGGGAAATCGGTGACTTTCGCCGCCACAAGCCAAGGTTCTACAGAGATTTGGATTCAATCGCTGGTCGGCGGCGCGCCTAGACGAATGACCGCAATCCAGGCTCCCATCATCTTCTCCCACTCTTGGTCACCCGATGGCAAACAACTGGCACTCGTGTACGGCAGCCGCACTGGCGACGCCGTCCTGATCACCAGTTTCAAAGGCAGTGAGAAGTGACAACGTGAACTCGCTTCGCTCCAAGTTCCGCTTGTCAGGCCCGCTGCGCCACCTCGGCGTCGCCGTGTAAGCAGCCGCTTCGGAGACTTGCGCCCTCGACTGGCAGGCCCCACATGGGACACCCTGCGCCCTGATCCGTGCTTCCAAGAGCTCATACGCCGCGTCGGGGTGGCACTTTAGGCGGTCGGCCGCTGGAGTGGCTTTTTGTCAACGAGGGCGGGTCGGCGTTTCAGCGTGCTGTAAGCGCTGGTCAGCCCACCCACGAACGCCATTCTGCGCACGGACGCCTGTATGTCCTGACAGGAGAACCTGCCGCCGTGCCGAGCTTTTGGAGAGTGACCGGCTGGCTGATTTGGGCCTTGTCTGTGGGTGATCCAGTTTCTTCACTTCTTCGCGGGCGGCACGCGGCGCTTCAGCTCTTCAAACCAGTTGAGCACAACGTTGATTTGAGTTGGCGCCCCATCGCCCGCCTCGACGGGCTTGAGCATCAGGAAGCGCTGGCCGTCGGGTGAGACATCGTAGTTGGGCAAGGTGAGCGGGGTTGGCTGGTAGTGTCCCTCGAAAAGGACTTTCGGCTTGCCCGCGGAAAAGCCGGCCTGTGTGGCGATTTCCACGGCCATCATCTTATCGCCGTTGCGATAGAAGAGTTCCCCCCCTTTCGGGTTCCACACGGCCTCCGTGCCGCCCTCCGTCGAGATTTGGTACTTGCCGCCGGGGCCCGGAAAGGGTCGCACGTAGATTTCATAGCGGCCGGATTCGTCCGAGACATAGGCCAGCCAGCGACCGTCCGGGGAAAACTGCGGTGCGGATTCGTTGAACGGTGTTTGGAGAAAGGGCTGCGCCTTGCGGTCGCTGAGCCGCAGCACCCAGACGTCATATCCCGTGGTGGGGGAGATTTCAACGAAGGCCAGGAATTGCCCGTCCGAAGACCATGAACTCGGAGCTTGGGTGAACTGGGTGGTGGTCAACCGCTCCAGCCCCCCACTGCCGTCGGTTCCTTGCCAGAAAACGTTCGGGGGCCCCGCACTGTTTGATTGAAACGATATGTGCTTGCCATCGGGTGTCCAAGCCGGGGCAAGATTCGTACTCCCCTCAAATGTCAACCGCGTCAACGCCTCCCGGGAGAAATCGTACAGCCAGACATGCGATTCCTGTTCGTCAATGGTCGCAGCCACGCCGCGGTTTTGGGGTGAAATCCTCGGGTTGCGGTAGGGGCGCGGCGGGGCGCCCAAGGGCTGCTCTGCCCCCTGGCGATTGACCCATACCAGCGCGCGTTGTCCCGCCCGCATGTTCCCCGGAATATAGACCAGCGATCCGGTGGCAGAAAAGCTGTACTGGGAGTCCCCGCTGGCTGGGGATTGCATTACGCCCTCTACCACGGGAACCGCCGTGCCCGTCACTTCCAGCCGCTGGGGATCGAATGGCACGGCCATCAGGGTTCCCCCTTGCGCGTAAACCAAGTGCCCCGAGAGGGCGTAGCGGGGCTGCGTCCCCACTTGGATCAGGTTCCGCCGCTGGCCCGTCCCGATCGAGAGGGCTATAACGTGGGCGTTGGTCCAATTACCGGTGTTCGCACTGGCAGCAAAGAGCGCCGCCTTGTCGCCGGGCAAAAATTCCGGCCAGGTGTGAGCGACATCCCCGGTCTCGAATTGAGCAAGCGGCTGCGGCGCGCCTCCTGCTTCTGACACTTGGCGCAGACCCGAGAATGCCGTGGGTGCGAAGAGGATCATCCCCTGGTCACCCCAACTGGCTCCGCGAGGTAACTTGGCATCAGCTAGGGTTTGCGCACCTCCCCCGCTCAACGAAACCTTTTTCAGCGTGCCCTCGGCAAAAAACGCCAGCGACTGGCTGTCGGGTGAGAAGAATGCCGAGATAGCTCCTTCGGTGCCGGCGACGGGCGTGGCCCCCAGGCTATCCATGGCCCGCAGATAAATCTGCTGTGCGCTGCCTTGGATGGCAACATACGCGAGCTTGGTTCCGTCCGGAGAGAGAGCTACGGCGGGTTGATCGGGCACCGCAAGCCGCTGGCCGGGCGGAAGCGAAATAACCGTGCGACTGACGGGCTGGGGCGGCGTGGGCTTGAGGTTCCAGACGGCAAGGCCGGTGAGCGCCGCCAGCAGCAGCGCCAGGAGGCCCCATAGCAGGGCTCCTTTCGAACGCGCGCGGATGCCTCGTGCGGCAGCCGGCGCCAGCGTGGCCTGGGAGCCACCTTCGGCAATCCCTCTCAACTCCCATTCCAGGTCACGCACGGACTGCCAGCGGTCGTCCGGGTCCTTGGCGAGGCAGCGCTTCACCGCTCGCTCGAGCGCGGGCGGAGTCATCGGTTGCAGAGTGCTGATCGGCTCCGGGTCCCTCTCCAGGATCGCGGAGACCACGCTAATCTGGCTCTTGCCCGGGAAGGCGCGTCGCCCGGTCAACATCTCATAGAGCACCGCGCCAAACGAAAAAATATCGCTCCGCGTATCCGCTTCCTTGCCCTCCAACTGCTCGGGGGACATGTACTGGAACGTTCCGATGATGGCGCCCTGTTGCGTGATCGGAGAATTTCGCGCCGCTTCAGCCGTCAGCGCCGCTCCCCCCACCAGCGGCATTGCCGCCTTGGCCAATCCAAAATCCAGCAGCTTGGCGCCCGACTTCGTCAACATGATGTTGCCGGGCTTCAGATCGCGGTGGATGATTCCCTGGCGGTGGGCCTTGTCGAGTGCGTTGGCTACTTCCGTGCCAATCTTCAGCACCTGCGCGAGGGGCAAGGGCCCTTTCTCCAAGCGCGCCGCGAGGGTTTCGCCTTCCAGGTATTCCATCACCAGATAGTCGGTGCCACTCTGCGAGCCCACGTCGTGCAACGTGCAGATGTGGGGATGATTCAGCGCAGACACCGCGCGGGCTTCGCGCTCGAAACGCTGGCGCGAATCGGGCGTATCGGCAAGGTGCTGCGGCAAAACCTTGATCGCCACCGTGCGGTCGAGGCGTGTGTCCCGGGCGCGATACACTTCTCCCATCCCGCCCGCACCCAGCGGCGCCAGGATTTCATATGGCCCGAGTTTGGTTCCCGCCATCAAACTCATTTATTCCTCAACAGCGCTGTCCAGTTGGTGACCAGAGTAATCGGTTCCGCGCTCGAATGGGCGGGCTGAGTGAGAACCACGAACTTCTTTCCGTCGGGAGAAACGTCAAAAGGAGAGAGTCCGATGCTCGTAGCGAGATTCATCTGAAACAACACTTGGGGGTTGCCGATTTCGAGCGAGGGGCCTTTCTCCTGAATCGCTGCCGCCGTAAGTTTGTTATCGGCGGAAACGAAAAACAGCTCTTTTCCATCCTGCCGCCAACGTGGGCCCCATCCTCCGCTGGTCGAGACCTGCCTTTTACCGCCTCCCTCCGGAAACGGCGTCACATAAACCTCTGTCCTGCCGGATTCGTTGCAATCATATGCCAGCCATTTGCCGTCCGGGGAGAATGCGGGGGATGACTCGTTAAACTGGCTTTGGAGGAACGGGAAAGGCTTCTTATCCCCAAAAAGCGGCAGGACCCACATATCCCATCCCGTCTCCCCGTGCAAGCTCGCGCGATCGTAGGCAATGTAGCGCCCGTCCCTTGACCAGTCCTTGACACGCTTCACGGTATTGTCTTCCAGCAGAGGTTGGGCGGTCCCTGATCCGTTGGCAGATTCCACGAAAATGTCGAAACTCCCGCCGTGGGAGGCAGCGAAGGCGATTTTCTCTCCATCCGGTGACCAGATGGGGTAGGCGTGAGTCGCGGAGACGAAGGTAAACCGCGTGCGCACTCCGCGGACCAGATCCACCAGCCAGAGATCCGTATTTTTCGAGTGCACGTCCCCGACCGTCTCCACCAGAGTCTTGCCATCCGGTGAGAGCCGCAACTCCCAGATGAGAGCCGGCTCGCCCACCAGGCCAAGTTGCTTCCCGCTGGCATCCGTCCAGACAACCTGATCGGGAGCCAGCGAGCCACTGTGATACACGAGGTCGCCATCTTGAGAGACGGAGAATTGACCGAGGCGATAGTTCAGCGGGTTCGTCACGTGCTCAGCAAGCGGGAGGGCTTCGCCAGTCAACTCCAGGCGGCGCGTGTCGAAGGGCTGCGCCACCAAGGTCGCCCCCTTCAGGAAAAGCAAATATCCGGAAGGCGCATAAAGAGCATCACTTTCGGCCGGGGCGAGGAATTTCGGGTCCTTGCCATCCAGCGACCCGAGATAAATTCCATTGCCGCCCTGGGAAGCCTCGGCAAAGGGGTTGCCCGCCCAGTAGATGAAGTGGCGGCCATCGGGGAGAAAAACCGGCCAGCGAGAGGTGATCGGGCGGGATTTATCGATTTGACCAATTGCTGTGGGGCTTCCCCCGGCGGCTGAGACCTGCTCAAGCCCACTGGTTGTGAGAGGGGCAAAAACGATGGTGCCGCCTGCGCCCCACGTTCCCCCGCGCCCGTTGGGAGCGTCGCAAATTGTCTGCACAGGTCCGCCGAAAGCATCAATCTTCATGAGCTTGCCCGAGGCAAAGTAGGCCACGTAACGGCTGTCGGGCGACCAGAATGGAAAGGACGCCCCTTCCGTGCCTTCCAGCGGCTGGGCGCTCATGGAGTCAAGCGGGCGCACCCATAGCATCTCCACGGCGGAGGAGTTCCGCGCTGAAAATACCAGCCGCCTGCCGTCAGGAGAAAGGGCCGGAGTTCCAACTTCCGCCTCTAAAGCAAAGGAGGTCTTGTCGGGGGGGAGGATGTAAGCATGAATAGGCCGTACCGGAACTGAAAGCTCCCGGAAAAGGAGGAAAGCGAGGGAAATTGTGGTGACAAGAAGAATCGCCGCCGCCCACGGCAGCGCGCGTCGCCAGAGGGGTTGTTGTAGCGGCGATGTCCGCATCGCCGATCCCTGTAGCGGCGATGTCCCCATCGCCGCCGACCCCGCCGGTGGGGACGCCGGCGCTACAGATTCTTCAATCGCAATCCGCGCTTCACCGATGTCGCGCAGCCGGCGTTTGGAATCCTTCTCGAGACATCGCCGCAGCAATTTGCGAATGGATTCCGGAGTCGAAGCGGGAAGCGCTCCCCAGTCCGGGTCTTTCATGATGACCGCCGCCAGAACGTCCGAGACTGTTTCGCCTTCGAACGCTTGTTGGGCCGTAAGCATCTCAAACAGCACGCAGCCAAATGCCCAGATATCGGCCCGGCGGTCCACGGTTTTTCCCTTCGCCTGCTCGGGCGCCATGTAGGCTGCGGTGCCCAGAATGACGCCCGCCCGGGTAGCCGCGAAGGTGGTTGGCGAGTTCGTCATGGCGGAAGCAGAGGGTTCCGTCGCCAGCGCTTTGGCGAGGCCGAAATCCAGAACTTTGACCTTCCCTTCCGGCGTCACCTTGACGTTGGCGGGCTTCAGGTCGCGATGAATGATGCCTTTCTCGTGCGCGTACTCCAGCGCTTCGGCGATTTGCTGGGCGGTGGGCAGGGCCTCCGCCAGAGGGATGGGGCCTTGCGCGATCCGGTCGGCCAGGGTCGGGCCCTCAACCAGCTCCATCACCAGGGCGCGTGTAGCGCCCGATTCTTCCAGTCCGTAGATCGTCGCAATGTTGGTATGGTTGAGCGACGCCAGGAGCTGTGCCTCGCGTTCGAAGCGGGCCATGAGCTCGGCGTTGCCGGCCATCTCCGCGGGCAGGACCTTCACCGCCACGTCACGGCCAAGGCGGCTGTCGCGCGCCCGATACACTTCACCCATCCCGCCCGCGCCTAGCGGCGCAACGATTTCGTGGGGACCCAGTCTTGTACCATTCGACAGCGCCATGAGTTAGCAGGAATTATAGCCTTTAACCGGAGCTTCGGCGAAATAAATCACCGCTCGCGGCGCAGTTTGCCGAAACCCCTTGCGGGTTTGACTTGGCTGGCAGCGCGAGAAGCAAGGTGGCACGGTGTGGCAGAGCAAAAGCAAGATTGCGTGCGCGGACGGCGCTCAGCGCTCGCGGGGCGAGCGCCTGAGCTTTTCCCTGAGCGCCGCGAGAATCTGTTTGTCAAACTTCCGCGTCTCGTCAACAATAGGCTGTTATGAAAACCCCACTCCTCGTGACTTTGCTGGTAGTCGGTGCTTTCCTGCCCGGGGCCGCGGCAGCGAAGGAAAAGAAGCCGACCGGTCCCCCCGCCCCCATCGGATGGCTCAATCTCCAGGCAGGCTCCCGTAAGCTTTCGGTTCCCGAGCCGGACTTGCAAAAGGCTTCCCGCAATCTGGCCCGCGGAGCGCTGCTCCCTGTCTTCAAGACGAAGGAAAAGCATGGCGCCATGTTTGCCCAAGTGAGGGCGCTCAATTTGGACACGGGAAGCTCGGAATTGGGATGGGTGGAAATAAACGCGTCTGACCTGAAGCCCCCGGAATCTTATCCGCTGGATAGTGAATTGTTGGGGTTGCTCGGCACGCCCTACCTCGACGATTTCACCGCCGAGCACACGGATATTGCCCGATTCCTGGTACGGCAAGACCAGGGCCCTCCGGCGCTGCTCTGCTACGTGCTTACCGCGCCACTTTCGATGGCAAAACTCAACATCTTCACGCCCCACCAGGGTAAGTATTTACCCGGCGAGGCATTGAATATTCCCATGAGTGAAATAAAGCCCGGAATTACTTCCCTGGAAATCCGCGACCTGGTGGGCGATGGAAGTGATTGCGTGATTACCAAAGAGCCCTTCCGCGAGCAGGCACAAACCTATGGCGACGACCTGCGGATCAGAAAAATCGCGGATGGCAACTTTCAAGTTCTGTGGCAGGCGCCCATCGAATTCCACAACCTGTCGCAATACAGCCCCAAAATGCAAATCCTCCAGCCCCCGGAGCAAAACATTGGCGCGCCGGGAACTGTAACCACCGGGGCCGTAACGTTTCGCCCCAGCGGCAAGGGGCAGGAGCCGGTTTGGAAGGGGAAAGTGGAGTTTTTCGTTTTCGGCAGGGATAAAGCGGTTGATTCGGTGAGCATCGAGAAGGCGTGCCCCTGGGATGGCCGGGAATTTACACCACTGCGGTGAGTGTCAGGCGCCAACACTTCGCCGGATGAGTGCGTTATAATCGCGGCGACCTTTTCCTGCCGGTGAGGCAAGCGCGCCGGCCGAGTGCGCGGAGGCCCCTGAACACGGAGCGTGCCCATGGAGGAAAACCTACTGCCCCTGTTTCCCCTCGAGATGGTGCTCCTTCCGGAAGAACCCCTGCCCCTTCACATCTTTGAAGACCGCTACAGGACGATGCTGGGCGAGTGCCTACAAGCCAAGGCCGCGGGGTCGGGCCAGCAGGAATTTGGAGTAGTGCTGCTGAAAGGGCAAGCCGTGAGCTCTGTGGGCTGTACCGCGCGCATCGTCAACGTGACACGCCAGTATGAAGATGGCCGCATGGATATCCTCACGGTCGGCAAGCGCCGTTTTGAAATACTGCTGACCAACGAGGAAAGGCCCTACCTGCGAGGCGCTGTCGATTACTTCGAAGACGAGGGCCCGGACGCTCCCAGCGACGCGGCGGCGGAACTTGCCATCGAGCGCTTTCGCGAAGCTATGAGAAAGCTCCGCGGGGCCGCGGAAATGCCGGTTCACCTTCCCCGCCCTTACCGTCACCTTTCCTTTCGGCTCGCCGCCGCGCTGCCGCTCGACCTCGAATTCAAACAGCGGCTCCTGACCCTCCGCAACGAACCGGAGCGCCTCACGCTGGTCCAGCGCGCCCTGGAGATTCTCATGAATCAGCTTGAGCGCGTGCAAGAATCCCAAAAAAAAGCCGGCGGAAACGGCCACGCCCGCCTCGGCTGATGTCTCTTTTTAAATTCCCGATTTGAAATTTGGGATTTCAGAGTGCCGCTGGCGTTGAGTTAGCTTGCATACTGGCATATAATAAATTTGGGGCTGGGCCAAATGCAAAAACCAAAAACGCTGGGCGAGCTGAAGAAGTCTCATTATCAGAGTGTCAGCATCAAAGACGAGATGCGCGCCAATCTTCTCCGCAAGCTCGCGGCGGGAGAAGCCATCTTTCCTGGCATCATCGGATTCGACGACACGGTAACGCCGCAAATCGTCAACGCCATCCTCTCGAAACATAACTTCATTCTGCTGGGGCTTCGCGGCCAAGCCAAGAGCCGTATCCTGCGCTCGCTCGTCTCGCTGCTGGATGCGGAAATCCCCATTGTCGCCGGTTGCGAAATCAACGACGACCCTTTCCACCCCCTTTGCCGGGCATGCCACGAACGCCAGGCAGAGATGGGCGACGCCACGCCTCTCGATTATCTCGCGCCCGAGCAACGTTACATTGAAAAGCTGGCAACCCCGGATGTGACCATCGCGGACATCATCGGCGACCTCGATCCCATCAAGGCCGCACGCGGCGGGCACACCCTGGCCAGCGAACTGACGATTCACTACGGCCTATTGCCGCGCGCCAACCGCGGGATCTTTGCCATCAATGAGCTGCCCGATCTGTCCGGCAAAATTCAGGTGGGACTTTTCAATATCATGCAGGAAGGGGACGTCCAGATCAAAGGCTACCCGGTACGATTGCCCCTCGACGTCGCGCTGGTGTTCACCGCCAATCCCGAAGACTACACCGCCCGCGGCAAGATCATCACCCCGCTGAAGGATCGCATCGGCTCGGAAATCCGCACCCATTACCCGGCGACGCTCGACCAGGGCCTGGCGATCACGGCGCAGGAAGCCTGGACCGAGCGCCCGGGTGAGCGACCTCTCATTATCCCGCAGTTCATACGAGAGATTATTGAGGCCATTGCCTTCGAAGCGCGCACGGACAAGCGCGTGGACAAACGCAGCGGCGTCAGCCAGCGCATGCCCATCACTTGCCTGGAAAACACCCTCAGCAGCGCGGAGTGCCGCGCTCTGAAGCACCACGAAGCCAAGATCGTGCCCCGCCCTTCCGACATTTACGCTTCCATGCCCTCCCTGACCGGCAAGCTGGAACTCGAGTATGAGGGCGAAATGCGCGGAGCCGATACCGTTGCGCGCGACGTCATTCGCCAAGCCATCGCCAAGGTTTTCAAAAAGTACTTCGATAATGTGCCCCTGCAATCCGTCGTGCAGTGGTTCGAGCTGGGCGGGACACTGAGGTATTCGCCCAACGCATCCTCCGAGGAGCTCTTCCAGCAGTTCAAGAAGATTCAGAATTTGTTGGAGAAATCTCAAAGCTTGGGCTTAAAGGCCAAGGACGACCCTGCTCTGCTGGCCGCGGGCGGCGAGTTCATTTTGGAAGGGCTGTACGCGCTGAAGCGCATCAGCCGCAACGAGGAATTGGGTTACCACACCGAACACCGCCCCCCTGAGCGGCCGGATGAGGAACCCACCCCGATTGCACATCGGCGCCGTCCGCTGAACTAGGACGCCCGAAACTCGAAAATCGAAACTCGAGAATCGCCAAAGCACATCCGAGTTTCGAGTTTCGTGTTTCGAATTTCGATTATGAGATACGTCAAGTACTCCAAATACGTCGCGGACCCCTTCGACGACCTCAGCGCCGAAGACTTGCTCCAGATGCTCCAGGACTTCCTGCTCGACAGCGGGTTCTACAACCAGTACCAAAGCGTATACGAAATGGACCCGGAGCGAACAATGGAGCAGCTCCATCAGGCGCTCCTGGAGGCCTTGCGCGATCAGGGAAAAATTCCCGACGAGTTGCTGCAACAAATGCTTCAGAATTGGGAGGACTACCAGAACTCCGAATTGGCGGACAAAATCAATAAGCTGCTCCAGCGCCTTTCCGAAGAAGGTTACGTCTCCGTCGAGCAACCCAACCCCACCCAGGGTCAGATCATGGATCAGGAGGGAGATCCTTCCGCCGGGCCCCAAAAGGGCAAAGCCAAGTTCGAGATCACCGACAAGGCCCTCGATTTTCTGGGGTTCAAGACATTGCGCGACCTCTTGGGTTCGCTGGGAAAATCCAGTTTTGGCCGGCATGATACGCGCGAGCTTTCGACTGGCGTCGAATCCGAGGGATCCAGCCGCCGCTACGAATTTGGCGACACATTGAATCTGGACGTCAATGCTACCCTTCTGTCGTCGATCCGCCGCAACGGGGTGAAGACCCCGCTCGATCTCGATTACCAGGATTTGCAGGTCCACCAGTGCGAATACCAAAGCTCCTGTGCCACGGTGTTGATGCTCGATTGCAGCCATAGCATGATTCTGTATGGGGAAGACCGCTTTACCCCGGCGAAGAAAGTTGCGCTCGCGCTCACCCACCTCATCCGCAGCCAGTACCCGGGCGACACCCTGCACCTCGTCCTGTTCCATGACACGGCGGAAGAGATGCCGCTCTCGGAGTTGGCGCGCGTTCGTGTGGGACCTTACTACACCAACACGCGCGAGGGCCTGCGGCTGGCCCAGCGCCTCCTTTCGCGGCAGAAGAAAGATATGCGCCAAATCGTGATGATCACCGACGGCAAACCTTCCGCACTCACGCTCGAAGATGGACGGATTTACAAGAATGCCTTTGGGCTTGATCCTCTGGTGGTGTCAGAAACCTTGCACGAGGTGGCGCGTTGCCGCCGCAATGGAATTCTCATCAACACCTTCATGCTCGCCCAGGATTACGGTCTGATTAACTTTGTCCAGAAGGTGACGGAAATCTGCCGCGGCAAAGCCTACTTCACCACCCCCTATACCCTTGGGCAATACCTGTTGATGGACTATATGAAAAAGAAGGTTAAGCATATTCATTGAGACATCGGTCCATCGGGTCATCTGGTCATCAATTCATCGAGCCATCCAGAATCTGCCCGATAACGGTCCGATGGCCAGCACTCAAAGGCCCGGCTTAAAATGAAACGACCATTCGATTGTTTCAATGACCCGATGACCCGATGATAAGATGGCCCGATCCGGTGCGACACCATGCTGCGGGTTTTGTTACAATACTTCTCGAATTTGCTGGGGAAGAAAGCGATGCCGACTTTGAGCACGGGGCAGGCCGCACCCACTTTTCAACTAACCACGACCACGGGCAAGCTCCTCTCTTTGCCGGAGGCTCTTGCCGGCGGCCCCGTTTTGCTGGCCTTCTTCAAGGTTTCCTGCCCCACTTGCCAGTTTACCTTCCCTTTCCTGCAACGCCTCCATGAGCAACTGCGTGAACAAGGCGTGCAAATCTGGGGAGTGGTGCAGGACAAGGCGCAGGACGGCGCGCGATTTGCCGCCACCTACGGGGTGACGTTTCCCATTTTGGTCGATGATTCGCCCTATAAGGTTTCGCGAGCTTACAATCTCGTCCACGTGCCGACACTCTTTCTCGTTAAGCCGGACGGCCGCGTTGAGATTTCCAGCGAAGGCTTTTGCAAAGCCGACCTTCTGGCTATCCAGAGGTCGCTGGCGCAATCGCATCCCGCCACCCCGCCGGCACTTTTCCTACCGACCGAGCGAGTCCCGGAATACAAACCGGGTTGAGGGTCGAAAAGCTAGGCTTGGTTCAAGCCTAAGGCAGTGGTTAGTGGTCAGTGGTCAGTGGTTAGTTGCTAGCCACTGACCATGGGCAACTTATCCGCGTCTGGGCGCACGCAATCAGGAAATCTCCGCCTCTGCCTGCACGAGCTTCTTGTGTTTGGGCGGTTTCTTTCGCCGGTCCTGGTGGGTTTGCACCGCGGGAGGTGAACCCACGCGCAATCGTGCTTGGCGCTTGACCTCTTTTGTGCTTTGGAACGGCTTGGGCTTTTTGGTGCGCATGGTTCAAAGCGGCGAATGCGCAGAGGTCAGTCGCTAGCAACTAACCACTAGCCACCAACCACTGTCTTTGAGATTTTGGCGGAAGTGTGTCGGAATCGAACCGACCGGCCCACCATAGGCAGGCCCACAGGATTTGAAGTCCTGGGCGAACACCAGCCCGCATGCACTTCCGCCCTGATTTTAGGCAACTCATCCCGCAGCGTCAAGGTGACACCACTTGAAGTTTATGGCAAACTCACCGCATGAAATGTTTGGCGGACAGGAGACGGACTCATGCTGACGTGGCTTAAAGGGATTATCCCTCCACTCACCACCCCATTTGATGAGAGGGGAAAGGTTTTGGCGACCGCCTTGGAAGCCGAGATCGATTATCAAATTGCTTGTGGCGTCCAAGGGATTGGCGTGACGGGCAGCACGGGCGAGGGGGCCGGACTTACTCCCGACGAGATCTTTGAGATTTGCTCGATTGCCGTCAAGCACACCCGCGACCGTGTGCCGGTGATAGGTGGCATGATCCCCGACAACACCGATGAGGCCGTGGACTTAGCGCGGGCGGCGAAGAAAGCGGGCGTGGATGCTTTGCAGGTGACGCCTCCGCATTACCTCTTTCAGCCCGATGCGGAGGGTTTTGTGGAATACTATTCGCGCGTTGGCCAGACAACCGGCCTCCCCGTGATTCTCTACAACGTCATTCCGTGGGCGCAAGTCGGCGCCGAAACCATCGGCAAGTTGATTGAGGCCGGGGCCATCGCCGGGATCAAGCAGAGCGGTTCCAACCTGCACCTGCTGGCGGATTTGTTGTATCGCTACGGAAAGAGCATCCCCATCCTGACCGCTGTGGATGACTTGATCCTTCCTTCCCTGGTGCTGGGTTCGCCGGGGGCGATCGCCGCCATCGTCACGGTGCTTCCCAAGGAATCCGTGGCCTTGTACGAGGCCGTGCAAAAGGGCGATTTGCCGCGGGCTCGGGAGTTCCACCGCAAGCTGCTGGTGGTCTGGCGAGCGCTAGAGGGAACGCAAGGATTTCACGCGCGCATCAAATACGCCATGGAGCTTCAGGGCCGGCCCGCCGGATGGCCTCGCCATCCACAGCGCGCCGCCAATGAGGGCGACCGCGCCATCGTCGCCAGCGCCCTGCGCGAAGCAGGAATTGCCATCGCGCGGCCCGTCTAAATCTGGGATGCCCCGATCCTCCCCACCAGGGAGCCTTGGAGGTCACTTCGCGATGAAAAACTGGGATCGAATTTCGTGCAAGCCCGTAAGCCGCCGCGATTTCCTGACACGAACCACGACCTATGCGGCAGCGGTGAGCAGTTGGCTCTCGAGCAAGAGCACCGCCAGAGCCTTCCCGGCGACACTGCCTCCGGAAACCCCGTCGCTTGATACCGGCGGCATCGCACCGGCCTACTTTGAAAAGGCCCGTCAGCGAGCCGCTGCTCTCGTGGCAAAGCTGACGCTGGAGGAAAAAATCACGCAGTTCGGCTCCTCGGGCGCGGCAGTGCCGCGGGTGGGGCTGGCGGCTTTCAAATACTACGGCGGTGAATCGCTCCATGGATGCGGCAAAAGTGGGCCGGTGACCTCATTCCCTGTACCGCTGGCGCTCGGATGCTCGTGGAATCGGTCCCTGATGCAGCAGGTTTTCAGCGCCGTCTCCGACGAAATCTGGGCGTGGCACAAGAAGACGGGCAGCAGCCTGGCGATGTTCTCGCCGCCGACCGTCAACATGGGCACGCGTGATCCGCGCTGGGGGCGCATAGCGGAGAATTACAGCGAGGACCCCTACCTGGTCGGGGAGATGGCGATTTACACAATCCATGGCATGCAAGGCAATGATCCGCGCTATCTCAAAACCATCGCCTGCGCCAAGCATTACGTCGCGAATGAAACCGAAGCTGACCGCCACGAGACGTCTGCCACGGTGGATGCACGCAGCTTCTGGGAATATTACAGCCGCGGTTTTGAGGCGAGCGTCAAAGAGGGGCAGGTTTTCACGGTGATGTCGTCCTACAACGCGGTGAACGGCATCCCCACCACCGCCAGCCCGTTCCTGCTTACCGAGTTACTGCGCGACAAGTGGGGATTCCGCGGGTACGTGGTGACCGATTGCGGTGCGGTTGACGATGTTTACCGCGGGCATCAGTTCGTGACCACCGCTGCTGAGGCAGCGGCACTGGCGGTCAACGCCGGTTGCGACGTCGAATGCGGCAACATCCTCCAAAGGTATCTGGGCGAGGCTGTGCGGAACCTGTTCATCAGCGAATCGACCCTGGATGAATCGCTGATCCGGGCGTTTACCGGCCGGGTGTTGCTGGGGGAGTTTGACCCGCCCGAGCAAAATCCTTACAGCAAGACTCCCGTTACCTGCCTGGACAGTCCGGCCCATCGGGAGCTGGCGCGGGAGGCCGCCCGGCAGTCGGTGGTGCTCTTCAAGAATGACAACCACACATTGCCGCTCGATAAGAGCAGCCTGAAGACCATCGCGGTCATCGGTCCGATGGCTTATCTATGCCAACTGGGAAATTACAGCGGCGGGCCGCAATACATGGTTTCCCCCCTCAAGGCCATCAACGAGTATTTCGACATTCCGGCCGGCCCGACCTATTACAAAAATGCCAACGATTTTACCCAGTTCGGGGGCGACCCGGAGAGAGAGGGATCGCACGAAGGCGGCGAAAATCTCCAAAGAATCCACAACGGGGCATGGGCCGAGTGTCCGCATGTGATGTTCACTGGCGCCACCGAGATTCACGCCCGCGTCGCCAGCAGCGTGAGCGGCGGGACCATCGAATTTCGCCTGGACAGCCTCGACGGCCCGCCCATCGCCAAACTGCAAGTGCCCAACACGGGTGGCGGGCAGACCTGGGAGAATGTCAGCGCGCCCATCACATCCGTGAGCGGCGAACACACGGTTTTCCTGCGCTTCGCCGGTGGCACGGGGGACCTGTTCAAAATCACGTCATTCAACCTCACCCCGGCAGCGCCGGTGGAGGGTGGAACTTCCGGGACAGCAAAAGTGGTATATGCCATGGGCTGCGGCGTGGTGGACGACAAGGATCCTGCTCAGTTCGATGAGGCCGTCAAAGCGGCCCGCGAATCCGATGTTGCCTTGGTATTTGTCGGAGTGAATGAACAGGTCGACAAGGAAAGCCACGACCGCAACTATATTCACTTGTCGGGCGCCCAGCATGAGTTGGTGCAGGCCGTCTACGCGGCCAATCCCCGCACCATCCTGGTGGTTTCATCCAATGCGCCGGTGGCGATCAATTGGGAACAGGACAACCTGCCGGCGATTGTGGGCGGACTCTTCCTCGGCGAGCAACAGGGTAATGCGCTGGTCGACGTCTTGTTTGGCCACTACAACCCCGGCGGCAAACTCAGCACCACTTGGTACCGGCAGATTGAGGATGTGCCCGATTTCCATGATTACAACATCCGCCATGGCCGCACTTACATGTACTTCCGGGGCAAGCCGCTATATCCATTCGGCCATGGGCTGAGCTATACCACTTTCCAATACAAAAACCTTCAGCTTAGCGGTAAGACGCTCCAGCGGGGCGGCATGGTAAGGATTTCGTGCGAGGTAACCAACTCCGGCCATCGCGATGGCGATGAAATCGTCCAGGTTTATGTCCATTGTCCCGGCGCGGTGGTAGAGCGGCCACTCCTCCAGCTTGTGAACTTCGAACGCGTGCCCCTCAAAGCCGGCGAGACCAGGACTGTCAGCCTGGTGCTTAACCACGATCACCAAGCATTATGGTACTGGGATGAAAATAAATCCCAATTCGCTGTAGAGCCTGGTCCATTGGAGATTATGGTCGGCGCTTCGTCGACCGACATCAGGCTGCGAGCGAAGTTGCAGCTTACGAGTTGAGGCGGTCTTCCTACGCCAACATCTTCTCTACTACGTTGCCATGCACGTCGGTAAGGCGGAAGTTCCGTCCCTGAAATTTGAAGGTGAGCTTGGTGTGGTCGAATCCCAAAACCTTCAGAATCGTGGCGTGGAGATCGTGCACGTGGACTTGATCCCTGACGACGTTGAAGCCCAAGTCATCGCTTTCGCCAATTGACATCCCGCGTTTAATTCCGCCGCCGGCAAGCCACATCGTAAAAGCATTGGGATGATGGTCTCGGCCATTGGCGACTCCACCCGCACTGACCTGCACCATAGGGGTGCGCCCGAATTCCCCGCCCCAAATCACCAGCGTATCGTCCAGCATGCCGCGCTGCTTCAAATCTTGGAGTAGTCCTGCGCACGCCTGGTCGGTATCACGGCAATTCTCGGCAATGTCTTCCACCAAGTGCTCATGCTGGTCCCAAGCCTCATGATAGAGCTGCACGAAGCGGACGCCGCGCTCCACCAGCCGGCGCGCCAGCAGGCAATTATTGGCGAAAGAGGGTTTTCCCGGCACCGCACCGTAGAGATCGAGCGTCGCCTGTGACTCCTTGGATATATCCATCAGCTCGGGAGCACTCGACTGCATGCGAAACGCCATCTCGAACGAGTTGATGCGTGTGGCGATTTCGGGATCGCCGGTGACATCTTCCCGCATTTTATCGAGCCTGATGATTTCATCCGTGGTGGCGCGCTGCTCTGCCGTATCGACCCCCTTGGGGTTAGAAAGGTACAGGACGGGATCACCGCTACTGCGGAACTCCACGCCTTGATAGACAGTGGGCAGGAAGCCGCTTCCCCAACAGGAATTCCCACCGCTCGGCCCCTTCTTCCCGGAGCTGAACACCACGAAGGCCGGCAAATCCTTTGCTTCCGAACCCAGTCCGTAAAGCGCCCACGCTCCCATGCTGGGGCGTCCGAACTGCATGGTGCCGGTATTCATCAAGAGCTGTCCGGGAGCGTGGTTGAAGGCATCCGTCACCAGGGATTTCACCACCGTGATGTCATCGACCACCTTGGACAGGTGCGGCAGCAACTCGGAAAGCTCAATGCCGGATTTTCCATACTTGGCAAACTTGAACTTGGGGCCCATAAGTTTCGAGTTGGGGTTGATGAAGGCAGCGCGATAGCCTTTTAGGAGATCGGGCGGAGGCAAGGTGCCATCAAACTTCGCCAGTTGCGGCTTGTAGTCGTATAACTCCAAGTGGCTGGGCGCGCCGGCCATAAAGAGGAAAATGACGCGCTTGGCCCTGGGCGCAAATTGCGGCTGCTTGGGCGCTAGCGGATCAACAGCAGTCGTATCGGCGTACCCTCTCTCCGCGAGCAGTTGAGCGAATGCAATCGAACCCAATCCTACACTGCATTGGCGAAGAAACCAGCGCCGTGACACTTCCTTGGGACTGAGATGTCGATAAAGATGATCTGAGCAACTCATAACTACTCCTTCGTGATGGTTTCATCCAGGTTCAACAACACTCGGGAAACCGCCGTCCATCCCGCCACCTGCGCGGCGGTCACATTCTTCGGCAGCAGTGGCGCCAGCGCGTCGTTCCCGCCCAACAGATCCCACGGATTCAATTCCCCGTCCTGATAGCGGTGTGTTTGCTTTTGCAGGAAGCCCAACAGCTCATCCTTCTCATTCTTGTTTGGAACACGCGCGAGGCAGCGGCGGAAGGCATAAACCAGCCGCTGGTCATCCGTCCCGCCGCCGTCCGCCAAGGTGTGTGCCGCCAAGGCTCGCGCCGCTTCCAAAAACACGGGTTCATTCAGTGTGGTCAAGGCCTGGAGGGGCGTGTTAGAACGCGCGCGCCGCACGCACGACATGTCTCCGTTGGGAGCGTCAAACGTCTCCAACATGGGATAAGGAACCGAGCGATAGCGGAATGTGTAAAGGGCCCGCCGGTAAACCTCCGCGCCGGTGGATTCATGCCAGGGCTTGGGACTGTAACTCACCGGAGGAAGGAAAAGGAAATCCGGCGCGGGAGGAAAGACGCTCGGTCCGCCCACAGCAGGATCCAGCAGCCCGCTGGCGCTTAAAGCGATATCACGCACAATCTCCCCATCCACGCGGAAGCGCGGACCGCGAGCCAGCAGCCGATTGTAGGGATCACGTTCCTCAAGGTCCGGAGTCACCTTAGAGGACTGCCGGTACGTCGCCGAAGTGACAATGAGCCGGTGGAGCTTCTTCAAACTCCATCCCTGATCCATGAATTGCACCGCCAGCCAATCCAGCAGTTCCTGGTTTGACGGCGGCTCGCACTGGGTGCCGAAATTTTCGCTGGTCGCCACAATGCCGATTCCGAAGTAGGCCTGCCACACACGATTCACAATCGAGCGCGAAGTGGTGGGGGAATTCCGTGCCGCCAGCCAGCGCGCAAAAGTCAGCCGCGTGGGTTGGCCGTTCTGCCAGGAGTCGTCATGCGGGAGGGGGTGCAGGAACGCCGGAACGCCCGGCTCCACCAGCGTAGTGGGATGAAGGAAATCGCCGCGCGTCAGGATGTGTGTTTCCCGAGGCATGTCGCGGGTTTCCAGCACGAGTTGCGCGGCCCCCTCGGGGTACCCCCGCCAGATTTCCGCAATTTGATCGTTTTCGGGTTTCCACTCCGGAACGGTGGTGCGCCAATAGCCAAAAACGGTCTGCACCTGGAGGGGAGTGCGCTCGGCGGGGGGAATGGAAAGGATGTCACGCACGTCCTTCGGCAGAGGGTCAGCCGTGACGCCCGGCGTGTTGGTAAAGGACAAACGGAACCGTCCGAGATTGTTGCTCTCTTCGCCTCCGCCATGATTTTGCACCAGGGAAATGGTCAGAATAGTACCCTGGGGGTAGGAAATGGGCGTCGCCAAGGTGAAGACCGCTTTCCGGGGTTGATTGCGCAAGCCCGGGCCGGCGTCAATCCCCCAGGCGGTTTCATCCTTGCCGTCGATCGCGAATTCCACCGGACCGGTCACCCGGTTCTTGCCGGACTTATCATCAAAGATGGGTGCAAGCGGCATCACTGACTGTTCGAAATCCGCGGTGGCTCTTGCGAATTTCAACTTGGTGACCTTCGGGGGAGCATCGGCAGGAGCAGCCTCAACTCTAAACTCCGTCAAAGCGGCAGTTCCTTTAAGCGAGCGGCCCGGGCCGCCCAGTGGGAGTCTCTGGTCAGTGAGCAACTCCAGGCGAAACGCCGTGATATTTTGCAGGTCCGTCTTCACCGTCATCTTCACGCCGCTCTTGGGGGGCGCGTAGCCTTGGCAGATGAAGGAGCCATCCTTCTGCGCAATGTACTTCTGCCCGTTCGTAGAAATATCGTCCACGGTCGGCCGGATCACCGTCCACTCCGGCTGTCCCTGCTTGACTTGCTCTTCCCACTTGGCCATGTCCGCCTGCCACGTGGGGTGCAGGTGCTGGAGCAGGGCTTCAATTTCGCGCGTCTTGCGGAAAATCTCTTCCCGTTTGATCTGCTCTTGCGGCGTATAAACCGCGATATTGGAGTCGTTCGCGCGATTGATAAACGCAAACATGCGGTAATACTCTTCCTGCTTGAGTGGATCGAATTTGTGATTGTGGCACTGCGCGCATTGGATGGTTATGCCCAGCATGCCCTTGCCGATGGCATCCATGCGATCGAACATGCCTTCCATGCGGAACTGCTCAGGATCGATTCCACCTTCTTCATTGATCATGGAGTTGCGCAGGAAACCCGTAGCCACGATCTGGTCCTGCGTGGCGTGCGGCAGCAGGTCACCGGCGATTTGATCGATGATGAACTGGTTGTAAGGCAGGTCGCGGTTGAGAGCGTTGATCACCCAGTCGCGATAAAACCAAACGCTCCGCGGTTGATCCTTCTCATAGCCGTTGGAGTCCGCGTAGCGCGCGGCGTCAAGCCAGATGCGGCCCCAACGCTCTCCGTAATGGGGTGAGTTCAATAGGCGCTCGACTTGCTTTTCGTAGGCATTGGGGCTCTTGTCGGCAAGAAACGCGTCGACCTCTGCCGCCGTGGGGGGCAATCCGATCAGGTCCAGACTCAAGCGTCGGAGCAGCGTCACGCGGTCAGCCGGGGGAGAGGGCGAAAGCCCTTCCTTTTCCAGGCGCGCTAGAATGAACGAGTCGATAGGATTCTGAACCCATAATTTGTGGCTGACTTGAGGTATGGGAGGCTTTACCGGTGCGATGAAGCCCCAGTGCTTCTTGGCCGCTTCGGGGGCCGCATAGACCGTGGCCGACTCAGGGATCTCTGCGCCCTGGTCAATCCAGGCGCGAATCAATTCGATATCCGCAGACGCCAGGGGCTGGCTGCCAAAGGGCATTGGGGTGAGCCCGCCAATTCCCGCAACGCGCTTGTAGAGCGTGCTGTCAGCAGCCTTGCCGGGCACCACAATCTTTCCGTTCGTGCCACCCGCCAGGAAGGCTTGGCGGCTGTCCAGGCGTAACCCGCTCATCTGCGCCGCAGCACCATGGCAACTGTAGCAGTTCTTTTCCAGGATCGGTTGGATGTCCTTTTGGTAATCAACCTTGGGGGCAGTCGTCGCATTCTGGGTCTGCGCAAGATGCGGGAAAATCTGCAAGCCCAGGACGCATAAGATTGCGGCGGAGGGAAGGAATTTCAGCCGTGTTTTGCCCAACATTTTCAATTCACTTTGGACGTGCCGAAGGCCCTGTAACCCAGTGGAAATTTAAGGCTAACATAATCATCGCGCCTGCTGCAAACAAAAAGGCCAAATGCTGGTGGCCCTCTTGCCCTTCGGCCCGTCTGCCAAAATTTCTCACCCGTGAGAGGAGGGGCGGCCGCCCCTCAAACCTCATTGCCGCCTTCGACTGATTCCTATAGAATCACCCTTTGAGCAGAATGCCCATGCGCGGTGCGCCCCATCCCCGGCGCGAAGGTGACGACGAATTGCCTGCCTTTCTCCCCCGGCGATTTCCCCGGCCCCGGTTATTCATTCCGGCAATTCTTGTTCTTGGCCTGGCGGCTTTCTTCTGGCCGGCGCGCGAACTGCGCAGCGACAACTTTATCTTCTATTTTCCCTCCGGCCACCACATGCTCCCCGTCGAAAGTGTGGCCGGCGCCAAGTACCTGCCTCTGTTGCAGATTTTGAACATGGTGGGCAAGGTCGGCGGAATTCAGGAAAAGAAGAACTCCCTCAAAGTCTGGTTCGGCACATCGCAAATCGAGTTGCTACAGAATAACGCGACGGTGCACGTCGACAGAACAAGCTACGAACTGCCCCAGCCCGTGCGCCTGTCAGAAGGCCAGTGGATGGTGCCGGTGGATTTCCTGACCATCGTTCTGCCCCACCTGACGCATCAAGTGGTCGAATATCAGGAAGGGACAAACCGCATTTTCATTGGTGACGTCAGACCCGCTTCCTTCACCGTGCGTCTGGACCCCATCGTCAACGGAGCGCGGCTGACCGTGCAGTTCACTGACAAGGTCGCCGTGCGGACGGCCTCCAGCAACGGCAAGTGGGTGATGTTCTTGGGCGATCGCGCGATGGAACCGATGGAGCCGTCCTATCGTTTCCAAAATCCTTACCTCAGCGAATTGCAGTATGACGATCAGGATGGCGTGCCGAAACTCATCCTTTCCCCAACTTCGAGCGGGCTCAACTTTTATCCCATGCAGGCCGAAGGCGGTAAAATCCTGCTGGCCGATGTCCTAAAACCGCCACCCCCCTCTGCCCAGTCCTCGCCGCCTCAGCCATCGCCCCAGCCTGCGCCGGCGTCCGCCCTACCCTCACCGGAGGGGCCAACCCCACAAGTCACGACAGAATCGCCCGCCGCACCTCCGGGTCCGCCCCTTCCCGTCGTGGCGCTGGACGCCGGACATGGCGGCGCCGACACCGGTGGCCATAGCCGCGACGGTGTTCTGGAAAAGGACTTGGTGGCGCAGTACGTGGCCCGGGTCAGATTAGCGGTGCTGGCAACCGACAAATACCGCGTGGTACTAACCCGGACAGGTGACATCACCGTGCCCTCTGAACAGCGCGCCCTGGCGGCGAACCTTTCGGGCGCGATTTGTTTCTTCAGCTTTCATGCCGGCGACTTAGGCGCGGCCTTACCCCGGATCACCATTTTTACCTTTCAGCCCCCCACTGCCGCGGCGCCCGCTGCGGGAGGTGCGCCAGCGCCGGTTGTGGGAGGTGCGCCACCGCCTGTCGTGGGAGGTGCGTCGGCGCCCGCTGCGGGAGGCGCGCTGGCGCCCGATTTCGTGCCGTGGGGGCAAGTACAGGAGGCGCGGCTGGGGCAAAGCCTGCAACTCGCTCAGGCCCTCCAGCAACAACTCACCCTGATTAATGGCGTGGAAGTGGACCTGCCCGCCACCGCGCCCGTTCGCTCCCTGCGCAATGTCGACGCCCCCGCCGTAGCCATCGAATTGGGCCGGCTAGCTCCTGATGAAGACGCGACGGCGCTCACCGACCCCGCCTTCCAGCAGCAGGTCGCCGGAGCCATCGTCCAGGCTCTTGCCAACTTTGTGAAGGGAGGCCACTAGCCCGTGACCGTCCGTAGCAAAATCCTTCTCGTCATCCTGCTCATGGGCCTGGCAGCAGGAGGGTTTTACCTGCGCTCGCTCGCTCGCCGTGTCTTCATTGAACCCACCCCACGCGCCGAGGAGGCGGCCCGCGCCAAGCTGAACCAATTTGCCTTGCAGGCGAACAATGGCACAACGCAGTTGGCCACTCTTTACTTTCCCGCCTTGAACGAAGGCAAAATCATGCCGGAGACCCGTTCCCTCACTTGGGCGCAAGCCGATGCCGACCGCGTGCGCCAGATCGTGCTGGCGCTGGCGGAGGGTTCGCACCAGGGTTATGGCCGCGTCCTTCCGGCCTCCACCACCGTGCGCGCGGTCTTCTTGGCAGCCGATGGCACGGCCTACTTGGATTTGTCCACCGACATGCTGAGCGATTTTGAGCCCGGCATTCAGAGCGAAACCTTGGCCATTTATTCCATTGTAAATTCCCTGACGATCAATATCCCCTCGGTGAAACGAGTGCGATTCCTCATCCAGGGGCAGGAAGTGGAGACCCTGGACGGGCACGCGGATCTCACCGCCGCCTTTACCCCGGATCCCACTCGTGTCAAGTCCACTCCGTGAGGTCTTATGCCCACACCTCGACCCTTAAGCGGTTTGCTCTACTCAGGCGGCAAGCTGATTCGGCCGGACCAACGCGCCCCCACGGCGATGCGGCCCCTGGAAATTGTGCCGAACTTTATTTCCAGCGCCGAAGGCTCGGCGCTGATTCGTCTGGGCGAAACCCAGGTGATTTGCACCGCCTCGGTGGATGACGGTGTTCCCCCTTTCCAAAAAGGCAGCGGAAGCGGCTGGATTACCAGCGAGTACGCCATGATTCCCCGCGCCACCAGCACGCGCACGCCGCGTGAGTCCACACGCGGCCGCCAATCCGGACGCACCATGGAAATCCAGCGGCTCATCGGGCGTTCGCTCCGCGCGGTGGTCGATATGCAGGCCCTCGGCGAGCGGACGGTGTGGATTGACTGCGATGTCATCCGCGCCGATGGCGGCACGCGTACGGCTTCCGTCACGGGCTCGCTTGTGGCGCTGGGCCTTGCTCTACAAAAACTGCAAGCGCAGCGCTCGCTGAAAAATAATCCGCTGAAAGATTATCTGGCCGCGATCAGTGTGGGCATCGTGGGCGGAGAGATGTTGTTGGACCTCAGCTACGCCGAGGATTCCAGCGCCGAAGTGGATATGAACGTGGTGATGACCGGCGCCGGCCAGTTGGTGGAAGCCCAAGCCACCGCCGAAGGGCGCACTTTTAGTGTGGAAGACCTGAACAAGTTGATCGAACTGGCTCGGCCCGCCATCCTTCATTTAGTCGAAGTTCAGAAATCGATTCTCAAACAGTGAAGAGTGACGAGTGAAGAGTGACGAGCAAGATTGCCGATTTTCGATTGACGATGGACGATTGAACAAAATGGAAATCCACAATCATCAATCGGCAATCGGCAATCGGCAATTCTCTCATCCCTCACTGTTCCTGGCTTCTTCCAACCCCGGCAAGTTGCGCGAGTTTCGCGAAGCGGCCGCCGCGCGAGGGGTGGTGGTTGAGGCGCTACCTGGTTTCGCGGATATCGCCGCCTGCGTCGAGGACGGGACAACCTTTGAGGAGAACGCCCGCCAAAAAGCCATTCATTACAGCCGAAGCTTCCCGGGATGGGTCTTCGCGGACGACTCGGGCCTCTGTGTAGACGCGCTCAACGGCGCGCCGGGAGTCTATTCCGCGCGCTTTGCCGGTCCCGAGGCCACCGACGAACAGAATAACCACCTGCTGCTGGAGGAAATCCATCGAGTCGAAGCTGGGGCACGCCTTGACGTACGGTTACCCTCGCCGTTTAATCGAAACTCGAAATTCGAGAATCGAAATTCGATGTCGAGCTCGCGAGTTTCGAATTTCGATTTTCGACTTCCGGCCGCTCCTGGCACTCGCGCCGCCCATTACCTTTGTGTGATCGCTTTGGCGGAAGGCGGGCAAGTGCGCACCGTCGTGGAAGGCCGAGCCGATGGCGCGATCATCGACGAACCGAGAGGCGCCGGCGGCTTCGGGTACGACCCTTACTTTTTTTATCTTCCCCTGGGAAAGACCTTTGCGGAAATGCCTCCGGAAGAGAAATTCGCTGTGTCTCACCGTGGCGCGGCGTTTCGCAAGCTACTGGATTACCTTTGCAAGCGTGGGTAGTGAATATTCGCCAATCAGGCGGGCTGAGGCACGCCAGGAGTATTAATTTTCAATCGAAAGATCTCGCACCTTACAAGAGAGGTCCATCATGCGCACCCCAAAATCCCCTCGTCGTTCCTTTCTAAAAGGCTCACTCGCCAGCGCGGCAACGATTGGCGCGGCCACGCTGGCTATGCCCGCTTCCGCCTCACCGGGCAAGTCAGGAGTCCAGAAAAAGGTCGTCACCCGGCCCGGCGAGCCGCTCACGCCGGCGTCCCTCTTTAGCCCCGCCACGCAACTGGGAAATCTCCTCTTCCTTTCCGGTTCGGGCGCACAGGACCCCCACACCCACAAGCTGGTTCCGGGACCGATCGGGAATCAAGTAAAACAATGCTTGGAAAATCTGAAGACGGTTCTGGAAGCCGCCGGCTCGTCGATGGACAAGGTACTGAAGTGTACCGTGTTCCTTACCGATATCACAGATTTCGCCGCCATGAACAAGGTCTATCACTCTTACTTTCCCGCGAACCCACCGGCCCGGACGACCATCGCGGCCAAGGATCTGCCCGGCGAATCTCCGGTTGAAATCGAGTGCATTGCTTACGTCTAAGCGCTCATTGCCGCGCTGCCCAGGCGAGGCCGTCGGGTTCCTGGCCGGCATCAATGTGGCCCACCACTTCCAGAGTCGTCAAATCGATGACCGCGACATAATTATCCGGGCTACAGGCGACGTAGACGCGCGCACCGTCGGGCTGCATCAGGATGCCGGCCGCGCCACGCCCAAGCTTAATCCGTTTGACATCCTTTCGGGTGCTAATGTCGAACACCGCCAGGTCAGCGCCGCCCAGAGAGGAGACGAAGGCTCGTTTGCCATCGAGAGTGAACTTCAGACGATTGGCCCCCTTGACGTTGGCGTCCAGAGTCTGAGTCACCTTTTTGCCGGCAACATCGATGATGGAAATCGTGCCGTCCTGAGCGTTCCCAACCCACAGCTCTTTGCCATCGGGAGTGACGTCAAAGCCTTCCGATCCTCTGCCCACCGGGATGACGGTTTGCTCCCAATCGGGCGCTCGGGGACCCCGTGGAGGCCCGTTGGGTCCACCCGCTGGAGGAGGAAATCCTCTTGGCGCACCCGGTGGAGGCCCGGGAGGGCCGAAGGGACGGATCACCTTGTCGATAATGCTGATGGTGCCCGAACTTACGTTGGAAGTGAAAATGCGGTCCAGGCCACTTGAGACGACGACCATGTGCGTCCGGTCCTGCCCTGTGCCCAGGATCCAATCAATCTTCCCTGTGGACGGATCGAATCGGCCGATCACCTTGTTGCTCTCCGCCGTGAAGTACAGCTTGCCGCCGGCAAACCACAGACCATGGGGCCCGTGCAATGCGCCCAGGTCAATCGCCTGAAGCGATTTCTGCGCCACCAGGTCGGCCACCGATATCGTGTTGTAAACTCCCCCCCCGTAATTGGACATGTAGGCGATCTTCCCGTCCGGAGACGCGACGACTTCGTGCGGATCCGGCCCCGCCGGAACCCGGCCCACAACTTTTAAAGTTGCTGGATCAACAATCGCCAGAGAACGGTCCCGCTTGGCAAGTATCAGCAGTGCGGGCGAAGGCGTGCTCTGCGCCCAAAGGGTGCCTAATCCCGCCCAAGCCACCATGACGATCAGAACGGTTCTTGATTTCATCAAACCTCTCCTAGAGATTGGGGAGTTCGCGCCCGATTTCCATTTTGGCGCCCTGAGCCACCGCAGTATACACCACTGAAGCCGTGTTGGCGGCGACATCCTGCGGCCCCTGGCGAACAGCCGTGGGAAATGTGAATTTGTTTTTCAGCAGATAAAGACTAGATTTCCGCTTTATGCCTGACGATGGGCGGCGACCACCGCTTGGCCCAAACTAATGCCACCGTCGCCGCAAGGGACTTCGGCGTGGGTGAACACCTGGAAGCCCTCCGCCTCCAAGCACTTTTGAAGATGTACGGAGAGAAAGCAGTTTTGGAACGACCCGCCGCTTAAGCAAACCCGGTCGAGCCCCGTTCGCCCGCGCACCAGTTCCACCGTGCGCGCCAGGACATCCACAAACCCCATATGAAATCGGTAGCTGATGACGCCGATGGGCACGCCCTCACGAATATCCTGGGCAAGCGCCAACCACATGTGACGAGAGTCGATGATCCAGCCACCGCGCTCTTCGCGAACTGCGAAGGGATAGCCGCTGGTCTTTTCCGTTTCCTCGATGGCGGCTTCAAGTTCGATGGCTGCCTGGGCTTCATAGTTGACTTGTTCGCGAACTCCCACCACGGCCGCGACGGCGTCGAACAACCTTCCGGCGCTGGAGGTCAAAGGAGAGTTGATCCCACGCTCCGTTAGCCGCAGGAGAGTCTCGGTCCGCCGCCGTTCCAGGCTTCGCGTGAAGGGGATATCAAACTCCCAGAAATCTCTCCCGAAATAATGGAACAAGTAGCTGAGCGCCATCCGCCGCGGCTCCACGATGGCAGCGGACCCACCCGGCATGGGAATGTAATCCAGGTGGGCGAGGCGCTCAAAGCCGCGATAATGGCAAACCAGAACTTCTCCGCCCCATATTTTTCCATCCGACCCGTAGCCCGTACCGTCGAGGGCCAGACCAATGACGCGCCCGTCGAGCTGACTTTCCGCCATGCAGCTTGCGATGTGGGCGTGGTGATGTTGAACCCCCACGAGCTCCATGCCCTCCTGCGCCAGAGCCCAGCGCGTGGAAAAATAATCCGGATGGAGGTCATAGGCGAGCGTCTGGGGCGCCACCTCTAAGATGCGCTTGAGCCCCGCCACCGTTGATTCAAAAAACTTGTAGCTTTCCAGGTTCTCGAGGTCGCCGATGTGCTGGCTCAGAAAAGCCTCGCGGCCGCGGGTGAGACAGATGGTGTTTTTAAGTTCACCGCCCACCGCCAGCACCGGCGGCATCTTCTCCTTCAGGAATACCGGCGCCGGCACATAGCCGCGCGACCGCCGGACCTGCCGAGCGCGTCCGCCCGCCACGCGCACCACGGAATCATCGGCGCGCAGAAGGATCTCGCGGTTGTGCACGAGAAAGTAATCCGCGAGGCCGCGCAATCGTTCCACCGCTTCCGCATTATCGATGGCGATGGGTTCCTCGGAAATATTTCCGCTGGTCATCACCAGCGCTGAAAAGCGTTTGTCGGCAAAAAGCAGATGGTGCAACGGCGTGTAAGGCAGGAAAACTCCCAGGTCGCGGTTGAACGGCGCGACGGAGGAGGCAAGGCGCTCCGGTTGTTTCTTCTTTAAGAGGACGATAGGATGCGGCGGGCTTTGCAGCAGGCGTCGGGAGGCATCATCCAGCAGGCAGAATTCTTCCACGTCCGCAAGAGCCGCCGCCATGATCGCAAAGGGCTTTTCCACGCGCCGCTTTCGTTCGCGCAGGCGCGCGACGGAAGCCTCATTCATCGCATCCACGGCAAGGTGGAATCCTCCCAAGCCCTTGACCGCCACAATCTCCCCCGCCGCGAGGAGTTCAATGGCTTTCAGAATGGGGTCGGCGACTTCCATTCGTTGCCCGGCGCTGTCCCACAACTCAACGTGCGGGCCGCAATTCCAGCAGGCATTGGGTTGGGCGTGGAAGCGGCGATCCCGCGGGTCGTCGTATTCGCGCTGGCAGTCAGGGCACATGGGGAAGACCGCCATCGAGGTCTTGGCGCGGTCGTAAGGAATATCGCGCACTATAGTGTAACGCGGGCCACAGTTGGTGCAATTGATGAAGGGGTAGCGGAATCGCCGGTCCGCGGGATTGAGCAGTTCACGCAGACAGTCGTCGCAAATAGACACATCGGGCGCAATCAAGACTCGGCGCTCTTCACCGGCGCGACTCGGCAGGATGCGAAAATCCACGTCGTGGTTCGAAGGCCGATCCGCAACCACCATGCTGGTCATGCGCGCCAGGGGGGGAACTTCCTTGGGCAGCCGCGCGAGGAATGTCGCGACGGCCTCAGCGGCGCCTTCCACCTCGATGGAAACGCCTGCCTCGGTGTTGGTGATAAATCCCGTCAGGTTGTTTTCAGTCGCCAGCCGATAGATAAAAGGGCGAAACCCCACGCCCTGAACGATCCCCGCGATTTCGATGGCCTTCCGCATAATTAAGAGAGAATTGCCGATTGCCGATTGTCGATTGATGATTGCCAGTCGCCGTATTCGCTTTATCCCAATCGTCCATCTTCAATCGTCAATCAACGATCGAAAATCGGCAATCTTCTCACAATCGTCAATCGGCAATTGACAATCGGCAATTCTCGCGGCGTTTGTCGAGCCACTGCATCCACTGGTCCAGCCCTTGGCCGGTCGTGCAGGAAACCTCCAGGATCTCCATACCGGGATGAATCTGCCGCGCATACTCACGCGCCCGCTTGATATCGAAGGAAACGTAGGGGAGCAGATCGATCTTGTTCAGGACGAGGAGTTCCGATTTCGCGAAGATGGAAGGGTACTTTAACGGCTTGTCTTCGCCTTCCGTCACACTTAGCATCACGATCTTTGCCGCCTCTCCGAGGTCGTAGCTGGAGGGGCAGACCAAGTTCCCAACGTTTTCGATAATGAGAAGGTTAAGCTTCTCGAGCGGCCAATCCGCGAGCGCGTGTTCCACCCGGAGAGCATCCAAATGGCAGGTGCCTCCGGTGGTAATCTGCTTGGCCGGAAAACCGAAACGCGCCAGCCGCCGCGCGTCGTTGTCCGTCTGAATATCTCCCGTCAGCACCGCGACACGCTTCCCCTTCGGGAAACGTTCGAGGGTTCTCTCCAGCAGCGAGGTCTTTCCCGACCCCGGTGAGCTGATCAAATTCACGCACAGGATTCCGTGCTCGCGGAAATTTTCACGCAGCCTGCCGGCGATGCGATCATTCTCACTCAGAACCTTCTTCTCCAGCGGAATGCGGTCCATCAGTCCTCCCAAGTACAGTGGCGTGTGACAAGCTAGTGAGGGCGGAAATTCGAAACTCGAAAATCGAAACTCGCCGCGATTTTCGAGTTTCGATTTTCGAATTTCGCCTTTGGTCTCCCGACTACGGACTTTCAATTTCCAAATACGCCAAGTCCAATTCATCGCCGCCGGCGAATTGCGTTTCGGCTTGTCCGCAGCGGGGACATTCCAGGCTGTACTCCGCAACCTCGAAGGTGAAATCGCAGTCAGAACATCGCTGGCGACGGGGAACGGACTCGATCTCCAGCGCTAAGGGATCAAGGTCAGTCCCCTTCACCAAGACGGTGAAGCCAAAGCTTAGCGCCTCCGGCTCCACTCCCGACAAGGCTCCGATGCGCACGCCCACTTTGGTCACATGAGCGTCGGGGCGCTTTTCCGCCTCCGTGCGTACGGCGTCGAGAATGGCGCTGGCAATGCTCAATTCGTGCATGGCTCAAAGGACGGTGCGAGTGATGGCAAGCAAGGGCCGAAACTCGAAAATCGAAACTCGAAAATCGCGGCGAGTTTCGAATTTCGAGTTTCGAGTTTCGACTTACGCTTGCTCGTCACTGCTTTAACAAATCCGCGGAAGCTGGTCGCCGGCGAGCATATCGACGATGCGCGTGGTCCCGAGGGATGTGCGCATGATCACCAGGCCCGGATTTGCCTGGGTTACTCGGCCAATAATGCGCGCCTGCTTTCCCAGGTGATGCGCGCGCATTGCCGCCAGGATTCGTTCCGCGTGTCCCGCGTCCACAATCGCCACCAGTTTCCCTTCGTTCGCCACGTAGAGAGGGTCGAGCCCGAGAAGCTCGCAGGCGCCCCGCACGGCTTCCTGAATGGGAATGGCGGATTCTTCCAGCTCCATGCCCACGCGCGACTGGGCGGCAATCTCATTCAGCGCGCTCGACAGGCCGCCGCGTGTCGGATCGCGCATGCAACGAATGGCCGGGCTCGCTTCCAGCATTGCGGCTACGAGCGTGTGCAGCGGCGCACAATCGCTGGTGATCGGGCTCTCAAATTCCAAGCCCTCACGTTGGGAAAGAATCGTGATGCCGTGCTCGCCAATCGACCCGCTGAGAATGATGGAATCGCCGGGCCGAGCCTGGTCGGCAGACAGGTTGATGCCGGGAAGCACGCGCCCAATCCCCGAGGTGTTGATGAACAACCCGTCGCCCTTGCCTTTCTCGACCACCTTGGTGTCGCCGGTGACCACCGCCACTCCCGCTTCCTGCGCCGCCCGGCTTAGCGATGCCACCACCTGCTGGAGCGTCGCGAGCGGCAGGCCTTCCTCCAGAATGAATGCCACGCTGAGAAACAGGGGTTCGGCGCCGCCCACAGCCAGGTCGTTAATCGTGCCATTCACGGCGAGTGAACCGATGTCCCCTCCCGGAAAGAACAGAGGCTTGACCACAAACGAATCGGTGGTGAAGGCCAAGCGCACTCCATCCACGCCTACCAGCGCCTGGTCGTTCAGGCTGTTCAGCGCCGGATCCGGGAAAGCAGGCAGGAACACTTTTTGCAGTAATTCCGCGCTCAGGCGGCCACCGCTGCCGTGTCCGAGCAGAACCTTGTCTTGCGCGGGCAAAGGCGCCGGGCAGGCGAGTTGTTCCAGCGAAGGCTTGTCGTTACTCATTGGGCGTTCCACACCTTTCCCAGGCTCGGAATCCGAAGCCCGAGGTCGAACAGGAAGTGACCAGCAACCGAGCGGCGAAAATCGAAACTCGAAATTCGAAACTGGCTGCGATTTTCGAGTTTCGATTTTCGAATTTCGGTCATTGCTGGCTTGTCACGGGTCACTGGTCACTTGCCCTTCCAATCCTTCCTCCCGCAGCGCGCCCATCTCTTTAAGCAACTTGAGGGTGCGTATGGCCTCTTCTGCGTCAAGCCGGCTCAGAGCGAAGCCCACGTGGACGATCACATAATCACCTACCTCCGCCTCCGGGACAAAGTCCAACTGCACCTCGCGCGTGATGCCGCCGAAATCCACGCGGCCGATCAGCGCGCCTTCGCGGTCTTCCTTATGGAGAACTTTTCCCGGAATTGCCAAACACATGGCCGCTCATTTCTGGGTAGAAGGGTGGAAGGCTAGGGAAACTTGTGGAGGAGCCTTAAATAGTCACGAGCCGTTCCGAGCCCCAACGGGCGGAAACGGTCGCAATGGCCCGAGTTAAACCGTCCGCGGAATCTTCGGGGTGCATACAGGGTCGCCCCCAGTTCAGCTCGATCTCCGCCACCAAGTCGGCTACCAGCCCCACGGCGGATTTGACCGCGTCATGCATCTTGCCCCCTAAGGTCAAACAGTCCGCCGCCTCTACCGCCAGAATTATGACATCCTTCGGGACATTTTGTAGCAATTCCTTAGCCAACTGGAGGGTCTCAAACAGTCCCACGTAGTGGGGCGAGGGCCCATAAGACGCCTTTATGTCCGAACTTCGCAGTACGTAAAGGGTTCCGGGCGGGACCTTACTAGTCTGAATACAATCGACTACGACGATTAAATCAGTCTCTAATAGGTTGTCAAGCAGATGGAAGCCGGAATCCGTGCTGAAAACCACGTCCATCTGGGGAAAACGCCGCCGAAGCTCCTCTGCGGCAACTAAACCGAAGGCGTCGTCAGCAAGCAACTCATTACCCAGGCAGAGGATGCGCATTGGCGAGGGCATGGAACTCACTGCTTGTAAGGTGTCAGGTACCAAGTGCCAGGTGTCAGCTACCCTGTATCAGCCATTAGATTCCCCTGTACTGCGGCACGGAGAGAGCCTAAAACCTGGCACCTGACACCTGGCACCTAGCTCCTCCGAATCTTGCCATCCCAATCGCGCCGCAGGGTCGACTGGACGTTGCCCTGGCAATCGTGAACGCGCACGAGCAAGGGCATACTTCCGGGCAGAGAATGGGTGGCGCACCCGTTGCAGGGGTCGTAGGCGCGGAAAGCCATCTCGACCATGTTTAAGATGCCTTCCGAAACGATTCCGTTCGAAATAAGTCCCTTGGCGGCTTTCTCGACGCTCATGGCTATGCGCGCGGCGTTGTTTTGCGTGGCCACGATCATATTCGCTTTCCGGATGATTCCCTTTTCATCCGTCTGATAGTGGTGAATCAAGGTTCCGCGGGGAGCCTCGACCACGCCGATGCCCTCGTGCGGTGTCTCCGTAGGCAAGGTGCGGATTTCTGAACTGGTGATCTCCGGGTCCTTGGAAAGCTCTTCGAGGCGTTCAGCCGCATAGAGGAGTTCAATAACGCGAGCCCAATGGTTGGCCAAAGTGTGGTGGACCGGCTTGCCGCCCAACACGGTCACATACTGCTGGTAGGCCTCCTGCGCGAAAGGAGTAGCCATCCCCTCCGCCGCATTCAGCCGAGCGAGTGGGGCCACGCAATACACGCCGCTCTCCGCTCCCTCGGAGAAGCCCTTCCAGCCCAGCGGTTTGAGATAGGCAAACTTGACGTAAGTCCAGGGTTCAACGTGTTCGGCAATGTAGTCAAGATATTTCGCCGGCGCGAATTTGCCCCACTCCCCGCCGGCCGGGGTGACCACACGGACCGAGCCATCGTAGAAATTCACTTTGTTGGCCTGATCCACCATTCCCATGTAATAGGTCCGATGGGTGAAAGTATCAGAGCGGATCAAATCAACGTACTCGCCATTCCCCAGAACCAGTTTCTGGAAAGTTTCCAGCGTAAAGTCGGCAAAGTCGACAGCCTCTTTGGCGACCTGCTTGATCTTTTCCTGCTCGGCGGCACTGATGTGCTTCGCGACACCTCCGGGAAGTCCAAGCACCGGATGGATGGGTTTGCCGCCAATCGCCGCCATGATTTCACGCAGCTTGCGGCGCATCCCGATCACTTTTTGGCCGACCTCGACGCCCACTTTGGCGATGACGCCGAGCACGTTGCGTTCGGCGGCCGGGGCCCTGGGTCCCACGATGAAATCGGGACCTCCCAGGAAGTACACGTGCAGCGCGTGGTCCTCGATTACAAAGGCAGAGTAGAACAGTTCGCGGATCTTCTTGGCCGCGGGCGGCGGTGTAACTTGGTACAGGGCATCCAGAGCCTTGGTGGACGCCATATGATGCGCGGTGGGGCATACACCGCATATCCGCGAGGTAATCTGCGGCATCTCCTCAGCAGGACGCCCTTGCGCAAACTTTTCGAATCCGCGCAACTCCGGGACTTGGAAGAATGCGCGATCAACGCTTCCCTGGTCATTCAGGAATATCTCTATCTTTCCATGGCCTTCGAGTCGCGTAATGGGATCGATCGTTATCCGTCTGCCAGGGGTTTCATTTTCCGCCATTTCTGGTCACCTCAGTTTCAATCTCCAGCTCCTCCGCAGTCAGGAGGGAAAAGAGCTTCACACAGAGGGCGCAGAGAAATGCTTACAGAGGCCGCAGAGAGACTTCTCCGTGTACTCTATGACTTCCTCTGTGGTCGCTGTGAGAACGCTTCTAAGTCCTCGGTTCAAAGTGGCTCCCGTTTCCGCAAATAATCCCGGACGTTGTGATGATTCCGAACCTCAGTATTGAGACTAAACTTCCCTTCTCCGCCGCAGCAACGATGTTGGCAGGCTATAGCGATAAAACGTTCCGACGGGATCGGGAACGGTCTGCACGATCTTTTCGATTTCCACTTCGTCATTGCTGTCGATGATGGAAGCGATCGAGGACAAGGCCTTTGCCCCGTAATCGCGAACGCGGCTGGTAGGGCCGAAGCATCCCGTGCACGGCATATTGCCTTGTGGGCAAAGCGCCTCGCAGCCGCTGCGGGTCGCGGGCCCCAGGCACACCACCCCTTGCGCCAGCAAGCACGTCTGCTCATCGATCACCACATCCTGGGGCCGCTTGAACTCTTTCAAGGTGAGCTTTTCAGGGCGAGTACCCTCGCGGGGGCATTCATGGCAAAGGGCGCGGTCGGGAGCGAGCACTGTGCCTTTCGGCGGCAGGGTGCCGCTGAGCAGGACGTGGACGGCCTCCCACAGAATCTTCGGTGTGGGCGGGCACCCGGGCAGGTAGTAATCGACATCAACCACCTGGTCGAGCGAGCGGACGGTCTCAAAGAGCTCCGGCAAGCTTACCGAGAAGCCATTTTCCTTGCACAGATTTTGCGGAAATATTTTCTCCGGATTCACCGCCGAGGGCGACTCACAGTAAATAGACTCGAGGACCCCCTGGCGTGATGAAAGGTTGGCTAAACCAGGGATACCGCCGAGTTGCGCACAGGAACCAAGCGCCACCAACACCTTGGCCTTCTTGCGGAGCAGGCAGGCCATCTCTTGCTGCTCGCTGGTGCGGACGGCGCCGTTCACGAAGGCCGCCAGAATGGACCCGTCGGGCAGGGCTTCCACATCGCGCCGCTTGAAATCCAGGGCCACGGGCCAGAAAACGATGTCCACCGCCGCGACGACATCCAGCACTCTTTCATCCAGATCCAGAACCGTCTCCTCGCAGCCCCCGCACGAGGCGCACCAATAGAAGGCGACTTTGGGTTTCACAGTCTTAGGAACTGCTGCCGGTTCCGTCATCACGCCGCCACCTCCTCCGGAACGTGCTCGGCCTTAACCGTAAGCCGCAGCGGCCCCAGCGCCCGAACCTTTTCCACCATATCGTTCACCACTGTTTTCAAGCGCTCGGCTTCCGAGGCAGAAATCCACTCCAGGCGAAAGCGCTCATCTTCGATCCCCATCGCGCGCAAGACGTGCCGGAGCATGTGCACGCGGCGCAAGGCCTTGTAATTGCCTTCCTGATAGTGGCAGTCGCCCGGGTGGCAGCCTCCGATCAGCACGCCGTCCGCGCCACGGGCGAAGGCATCGAGCACAAACTGCGGGTCCACTCGCCCTGAGCACATCAGGCGGATGTCAAGAATGTTGGGCGCGTACTTGATGCGCGAAGTTCCCGCCAGGTCCGCCGCCAGGTACGTGCACCAATTGCAGAAAAACGCCACGATCTTAGGTTCAAAACCCTGCATTGTTGTTGTCGTAGCAGCAGACGATTCGTGTTTCATTTCCGGCATACCCAATCACCCCCTGAAGCTCTGTTCTGCGAACTTTGTTCCGGTCTCTCTCTGTGCCCTCCGTGGGACGAAAAGCTTTCACACAGAGGGCACTGAGATTCTCTGTGAACTCTGTGTGAATGCTTGTAAGGCACAGAGGCCACAGAGACACTAATTCGTGTGCGTCCCCGCGCTGTGCCCCGACTTCGGACGCCGGACCTCGGACTCCGGACAATGCTTTCACGCCAGCACCCCCTGAATCTCTTCGAAAACCTCTTCGTCTTCAAAGAGGTTCTGCCGGATGGAGCCCGACGGGCACGCCGCCACGCAGGTTCCGCAACCCTTGCACAACACCTCGTTGATTTGCGCCACCTTCTTGTCCACCAGGAACGAGATGGCCGAATAGGGGCAGAGCGGAACGCACGTCTTGCAGCCGGAGCACTCCTCTTCCAAAATGTATGCCGTGTTGGGCTCCATTTCGACGTAACCTGTGTCGATCAAGACCATCGCCTCGGCGGCAGCGGAGCCCGCCTGCCCCACCGCATCAGGAATATCTTTGGGCGCCTGGCAAGCGCCGGCAATAAAAATGCCGTCCGTGAAAGTGTTAACGGGGGCGAGCTTCGGGTGGCGCTCCAGGAACCATCCTTCCGTGGAACAACTGATGTTAAAGAGACGCCGCACGTCGTTGGCGTCTGCCTGGGGCACCAGCCCCACCGACAGCACCACCATATCCACCGGGATGCGCCGCACGAAGGAGATGAGCGTGTCCTCGGCGCGCATCACCAGCTTCCCTTCCTCCTCCTTGGTCATCGGCCAGTCGGTCACCTCCGCGACGCGGCCGCGGATCATGTGCACGCCCTCTTCCAGGAGCCTATGGTAGAACTCCTCGTACGCCTTCCCCGGCGCCCGCATATCAATGTAGAAGTTATAGACCTCCGCTCCCGTGCGCTCCTTGAGCAGGTGAGCCAGCTTCAAGCTGTACATGCAGCAGACGCGGGAACACCACTTGTTGGTGTTTTCGTCGCGCGAGCCCACACAATGGATGATTCCGATGGCCTGCGGCTTGCGCCCATCGCGCAGAATCACTTCCCCACCCGTGGGGCCGGAGGCATTGATCAAGCGTTCCACTTCCGGAGCCGTGTAAACGTTGGGGTACACACCGTAGCCGTAATCAGGAACCTTGCGGGCATCGAAGGGCTGGAATCCCGTCGCCAAAATGATGGTACCCACCTTGATCGTTTCCAATTTGGGCTGCTGCTTCAAGTCCACGGCGTGGCGGTCGCCGCAGGCCTCAATGCAAGTCTTTTTGCAACGGCCGCTCTTGAAGTCGATGCAAGTTTTGGGGTCGATGACGGGTATTTGCGGCACGGCCTGCGGGAAGGAAATGTAAATGGGCTTGCGTTTGCCCAAACCCAGGTTGAATTCATCGGGTACTTTCGCCTGCTTGTAGACGCACCCCTCGATGCATTCCAGGCAACCGACGCAAAGATCCTCCTGGATGTAGCGAGGGTGGCGGGTGACGGAGACCTCGAAGTTCCCCACGTACCCTTGCACCTGAGTGACCTCGGAAAGCGTCCAAAGGGTGATGTTGGGGTGCTTTATCACCGACGTCATCTTGGGGGTAAGGATGCACGCGGCGCAATCAAGCGTCGGGAAGGTCTTATCGAATTTCGCCATGTTCCCGCCGATGGTGGGTTCGCGCTCGACCAGGAAAACGTGCTTGCCGGCATTGGCCAGCGTCAGGGCAGCATGGATTCCCGCAATCCCGCCGCCCACAATCAGCACGTCCGGGTGAATGGACACTCGCTTCTTCACCAGGGGTTTGTGGAACGCCACGCGCCGGATCGCCGCGCGCACCAGGGCCATCGCCTTCTCCGTCGCCTTTTGGTGGTCCTGATGCACCCAGGAATCGTGCTCGCGAATGTTGACCATCTGGAAGCAAAAGGGATTGAGGCCGCCTTTCGCCACCGCGCCTCGGAAAGTCTCTTCGTGCAGCAAGGGCGAGCAGGCTGCTACCACCACACGGTTCAGATTCTGCTCTTCAATGTCCTGCCGGATCAGTTCCTGCCCAGGGTCGGAGCACATGTACTTGTAATCACGCGCCACCACGACCCCCGGCAGGGTTGCCGCGTAATCTGCCACCGCCTTCACATCCACCGTGGCGGCAATATTCGTTCCGCAATGGCAGACATAGACGCCTATTCGCAAATGACCGTTTGAACCGTTCATTTATTTCACCTCACCGTCCGTGCTCCCTTGTCCGTGGTCCCTTGTCAGTAGCCAGTTGTCCTCATGCCGCAGATTTTCGAATGCAGTCAAAGCCATGACGGCTCGCCATCTGCTAAGAACCGAGCACTGATGACTGGCTACGGACCACGGACTACGGACCACGGACAGCTTTTCCTCCCCTGCTTTATGCCGCCGCCGGCGCAAATTTTGCCAGCATTTGCTTGGCGCCCACGATGTTGCGTTCCAGCCCGAGTTCCTTGGCGGAGAAGCCGAATGCCAGGCCGAGCAGTTGAGTGAAATACACGACCGGCATGCAGATTTCGCCATACTTCTTGCTGGCTTCGTTCTGAAAGGCATCCAAATTGAATTGGCAGAGCGGGCAGATGGTGGAAATGACGTGCGCCTCGCGACGGTGCGCTTCCTTCAAGAGAATGTGAATGAGCGAGAGGCCGACTTCCGGCAGCGTCCCCTTTTGGCTTCCTCCGCAACAGCGCGTCTTCAGGGGATAGTCAACCACCTCCGCGCCCACCGCCCGCAGGAGTTTGTCCATGGTGACGGGGTAGTACATCAGATCGAAAGTGGCGTAAGGGCGAACGATTTGACAGCCATAATACGGCGCGACCTTGAGGCCGATGAGCGGCTTCTTAATGCATGCCTTGATCCGCTCGATACCGATATCGTTGATGAGGACGTCGAGAGGATGCCGGACCTTGGTAGTGCCATGGTAGGTCAGGCCGGCGGCCTTGAAGCCGTGTTCCAGCGTCTCCGCAACTTTGGGGTATTCCTTGATGTAATGTTGGGCTTTGTTGAGAACCAGAAAACAGGCACTGCATGGCGCAAGGAGGTCGAGATTCTTTTTCTCGGCGATGGCCAAGTTCCGCCCCGCCAGGGCAAAGGAGCTCACCTCATCGATCGACATGTACGCCGTGGCGCCACAGCAATTCCAATCCTCCAGTTCTTCCAGCTCAACGTCCAGCGCCTTGAAGACCGCCAGCAGCGATTCTTCATACGCCTTACCGGTTCCTCGTAACGAGCAACCGGGGTAGTAGAGGTATCGCTTCACGCTGCCACCTCCTTCTTATGCGCCTCAACAGCGTCCAATAGGTTCTGAAGCTGCTTGCGGCCATGAATGGTTTCCGGCACCATCCGCATGCGCCCGGTGAGAAAGAGTTTGGTCCCCAACTTGGACATGCCCAGCAACCTCAGGATCGCGGTCTTCATAAATACTCTGAGGACCAACCATGACTCCGTCACCCGGCCATTCCTTCGGATCATCCCTGCGAACTCGCTCGCCAAGACCGGGATGGGGAAGCGCCGCGGATAAACGCCATCTTCGATCGCCCGCCTTTTCAGCGCATACATGACGTCGGTCACGCGGATGCGCCGCGGGCATTCCACCGTGCAGGAGTAACAGCTCGTGCAGAGCCAGATGGTGAAGCTCCCCAGGACATCGCGTTTGAACCCTTCGCGCGCCATGTGAATCAAGCGCCGAGGAGTGAAGTCCATGTAAGGCGAAAGCGGACAACTAGCGCTGCACAGACCGCATTGAATGCAGTTGCGGATGCGTTCTCCGCCCACGACGCCCGCAACCCAATGCGCGAAATCCGGGTCTCGTTCCACCTCGTACTTGATCAGACTCTTTACTGCCATGCCGATTCCCTCCCCTGGTTCACACGCGAAGCTTGACGACGGCGTTGGGAACTTCTGGCGAGTGCAATAGTGAGGGATGTGTCGATTAACTGAAGGTTTGCTGGCGTGCCTGAGATCCTCACAAGTCTACATCCCTTTCAAGACGGACCTAGAGGACATGATTATGCAAGGCGCGGGCCAAGAGAAATGAGGGCTCGGTCATATTGTCAAATTATGAGCGCTTTGATGCGATTGTAGAAAATAGCAACGGCTCAGAGATAGGAAAGGTGACGAAACCTCAATCCATTGTTTAGTAATTCTACGTTATGGCAAGTAGTCTATGACCTTCTGAGGAGGCTTTTCAGAATATGATGAATTTCGCAGCAGAACGGCAGGCTAAGAACGGCCAATCAATCGGCAACCTTTGCTGGCGGAGTAGAATTTGCCTCCCTTGATTTGGGTTAAATCACACGATTTATCCATAGGTTCAGCCACAACTTGGCTCTTCGAGTCGCTAACCGTAAGGTTCAAGAAAACGCGGTCACCCGGTGGGTAGGAGTGATAGCCTGACCAGGCTGGAGAGTCGTTATCACGAAGCGCCTCCAGTAATTTGGGGAAACATTCGACTACCGCTCCGAGGGCGGCCTCGACGGGGCGTGTACGGGGTGACCCTGTCGTGACACTCTCCAGTTCCACGCCCAGCAGCATCAGCCGCGGGAGGCGCAGGCCCAACGATCGTGAAAGCCTCAACGTCTCTTCCAGCCCCCAGCCGTGGCTTGAAACCCTTCCCATCGCCCGGGGCACGATCTCGCGGGAGGGCAGGGGGAGCAGATGGACAGTCCCCGCCGGCGCACCGCTTTGGACGGCGTCCACAAACAGGATAATTTTCGCTTTATTAAAGAAATCCAGCAGGCCCAGGGCGCCGCCGGCCAGCTCCAGGAATTCGCATCCGCACTCATCACCAGCCCGAAGGCGGTGGACGATTTCGAGCCCTACATTATCATCGGCGGCAAAGGGACCACCGCAGCCGACCACCAACAAACGATCGGGTGATCGGGTGATCGGGTGATCGGATGAGCAGGCTCCGACGTCGGAGGATGGGGAGATCGAATGAACAGAAAACAACTTCGCGGCTTGTCGCTTCTTGTTCATCTGATCTCCCGATCACCCGATCTCCCGATCATCAGTCCCGGTCCAGGCGCAGTTTCAAGAAATGGGTTGAGCAGGAAATGCAGGGGTCGTAGCAGCGAACCAAATTCTCCGAGGCGCGCGCAATTTCGGATTCCGGTTGCGCCAGAAATCCCGGCAAGAATTCCCGCAGATCGTCTTCTATTCGCCGCATATTTTGCGAGGTGGGGGGGATAATCTTCGCGGCTTCCACCAAGCCCTGGTCGTTGATGCGGTAGCGATGATAGAGAAGTCCCCGTGGGGCTTCTGTGGCCGCGCACCCTTCCCCTGCCTGAACGTGAATTTCCACGCGGCTGGTGGCCGGCTCCTGGTAGGTGTCGATCAGAGCGAGCGCCTGCTCAAAAGCGTATACCAACTCGATGGCCCGAGCCACAATTCCCATGAAGGGGTTATGGCACGGCCAGGCGATTCCACAGGAACGTGCGGCGGCCTGTGCTTGCGGCAGCAGCTTATCGAAATTCAAATTCAAGCGCGCCAGGGGACCCACAAAATAGCTCGAACCCCGGTCGGCCCGCACGGAGTGCAACGCCGTGGAATAATCCACCTGCTCTTCCAGAAAGACCTGCTCAAACTCCTTGGGCTCGATATCCAGCCCGGAGGAAGAAATGATGCGCCGCTCGTTCATCGGGTACTCGGCAGGATGCGCGACGGAAACAAGCTCATATGCCGGCGCGAATTCGGGGAATTTCAGGCCCGACACAAACGACACGGTTTCCTGGGCAGCTTCCAGTCCCCACAGCAAATCCTCGCGCAGCTTTTCCAGTTCTTTGCGCCGGGGTACCTTATAGAACCCCCCCACACAGACGGAGACGGGGTGCATGGCGCGCCCGCCCAAAAGCTCCAGCAGCCCATTGCCGATCTTCTTCAAGCGCAGGCCGCGCTGAACTTCCTTGGGATAATCGGCGGCCATCGCCACGGCGCTTTCATATCCCAGGAAATCCGGCGCGTTGAGCAGATAGATATGCAGCGCGTGGCTTTCAATCCACTCACCGCAATAGAGCAGGCGGCGGAGCAGGCGAATCTCCTCGCCCGGCCGGACGCCCAACGCCGCCTCCAGGGCGTGGACGGCGCTCATCTGGTAAGCCACGGGGCAAATCCCGCAAATGCGGGCGGTGATGTCGGGTACCTCCTGAAAGTGGCGCCCACGCAGGAAGGCCTCAAAAAAGCGGGGAGGCTCGAAGATGTTCAGCTTGACGTCACGCAGTTCGCCACCTTCGGCGCGCACATAGAGCCCGCCTTCGCCTTCCACGCGCGTGAGGTAATCGATCTTTACGGTCTTCTCATTAGCCATCACTGCTCCGCTCCGGAGCTAGGGTGCCGTCTTGCCCAACTTGTCACTCACCGACCGGAAGGCTTCGGCGTAACCGGTAAAGCTGCGCAACATGCGGATAAGATCAGCGCGCGGCGTACCGTTTTCCAGCAGGTAATCCGCGAACGAACCCGGGTTGGGGCTTTCCATGGGGCCAAAACAACCGTAGCAGCCGCGATTGTAAGCGGGGCACAACGCGCCACACCCCGCCTGCGTGAGTGGACCTAAACACGGGATTCCTTGGGCGACCATTACACAGGATGTGCCCCGCCGCTTGCACTCCAGGCAAACCGAGCAGCGAGGGATATGCGGCTTGTTTCCCATCAACAAAGTTGTGAGGACTTCCAAGAGCTGATATTTGTTGATCGGGCAGCCACTCAGTTCAAAATCCACCGTCACGTGCGTCGAAATGGGGGTGGATTGCTCCAAGGTGCGGATATAGGCAGGCGTCGCATAGACCGCGCGCGCGTATTCCTTCACGTCCGCCCAGTTGCGCAAGGCCTGGATTCCTCCGGTCGTTGCGCAGGCGCCGATCGTCATCAAGAACTTTGATTGCTCGCGAATCTTGTGAATCCGTTCGACGTCCTCCGCCGTGGTCACGGAACCTTCGACCAGGGTCACGTCATACGGCCCTTCGATCGTCCGGGAGCGCGCTTCCAGGAAATAAGCGATATCCACCGCGCCCGCCAGGCTCAACAGTTCATCTTCCAAGCATAAGAGCGCCAGTTGACAGCCATCGCAGGAGGCAAATTTGTAAACCGCCAGCTTGGGGCGCGATTCGGGGGACATCTTAGAAGTCCTCCTTGCCAAAGAAGGGCTCGATGGCGGCAAAATTGAGCACCGGGCCCTGCTTGCAGATAAACGTGGGCCCGAACTGGCAGTGCCCGCAGAATCCCACGCCGCACTTCATGTTGCGTTCCATGGAAAGAAAAATCGATTCCTTGGGAATGCGCCGCGCCAGGGCTTCGTAAATCACAAAGCGCATCATGATTTCCGGCCCGCAGGTCATCACCAGAGTCTGCTTGGGGTCCACGCGGATGCGATAAAAGAGCTGCGGCACTACGCCCACCTGCCCTTTCCAGTTTTCATCCGCCATGTCCACCGTCACGTGCACTTCGATGCCGCCCTCGCGCCAACGCCCGATCTCCTCGCAGTAAAGCAAGTCGGCCGGGGAGCGCGATCCGTAAAGAAGCAGGACGCGGCCATACTGATCGCGCTGCCGCATCACGGAAAGGATGACCGGCCGCAGCGGGGCCAACCCAATTCCGCCCGCCGCCAACACCAGATTCTTTCCCACGGCGCTTTCCAGCGGCCACGCACTCCCGTAAGGACCCCGGACGCCCACCACGTCTCCTACGCGCAGCCGGCCGAAAGCGCGCGTCACGCTGCCCGCATAGCGGATCGTGTGGCCCAGCACCTTCGATTCACCGGGGTCGGAACTCATGGAGATGGCCACTTCTCCCATCCCCGGAAGGTAGAGCATGTTGAATTGCCCCGGCGAAAAGCGATAGGCCGCTGCCTCAGCGCGATCCACAAAGACCAGGGAAAAAGTCGAAATACCGTGGGCTTCCGGCTTGATGGACTGTACGACTGCCGGATGCGGCAGCATGGGGTCCCGCGACGACCGCGCATCGAGAATAGGTGTTGTAACGCTCATCGGTTCTGGCCGTGGTTGCGTGGGTAGAAGGAAAAGTCAAAAGGCAAAGCCGAAGTTGTTTGAACTTTTGACTTTTGCCTTTTGACTTTTGCCTTTTGACTTCTCGAAGTGTCCACCTGCCCGCCTCCTACGCTTTTCCTCGTATGGCCTGTACTTCCTCCGTCAAATCGATTCCCACCGGGCACCAAGTGATGCAACGCCCGCAACCCACGCACCCGGAGACTCCGAACTGATCGATCCACGATGCCAGCTTGTGGGTCAACCATTGCCGGTAGCGCGAACGGATGTTGGGGCGAATGTTGCCGCCATGCACGTGGGAGAAATCCATAGCAAAGCAGGAGTCCCAAACGCGGGTTCGCTCCGCCGCCGTTGCGGTTAAATTGCTGTGGTCTTCCACGGTCATGCAGAAGCACGTGGGGCAGACCTGCGTGCAGTTGGCGCACGAGAGGCAACGCGTAGCAACCTCATCCCAGCGCGGGTGGTCCAGGTTATCGTAAAGCAAGCCCGGCAAATCGTCGGTGCGCATCTGCCGTTGCATTTCGCGCTCCGCGCGCTGGCAGGCTTGGGCAGCGCGTCCCAGGACGAAGGCCGTGGCGGGCTCCCACGCCGTGTCGCGCAGCATTTCCGAGCCGGCTTCGGAACCGACTTCAACCACGAACCGAGCAGCCAACTCCGTGACCGCCAGGTCAAATCCCCCCGAGGCGCGCGGGCCGGTTTTCATGGAAACACAGAAGCAGGTGGAGGCCGACTGCGTGCATTGCACGGCCAGAATGAAGGCGGGCCCCCGCCGGCGCGCGTAATGGGGATCGCGAAATTCTCCCGTCATGAAAACGCGGTCCTGGATCGCGATGGCGCTCAAATCACAAGCGCGCACCCCGATAAAGGCGTAGCGCGGGCCCGGGTCCGGCGCCGGCTGCACTCGCCAGTTGCCGTTCTCCTTTTCCACAGAAAAAAGGCTCAAGCGCGACGGGAACAAGTATTGCTTCCACGATTGCGGCCCGCAGGCATAAGCAAAATATTGAGGTTCGCGGGTTGGCTTGAGCCGATAGCGCCCCGGAGATTGCTCGTCGGTCCAGCCCACCGGAAGCTCGCTCATCTGCGTGATCGCATCGAGCGTGATGGCGCCTTCCCGAACCGTGGGACCCACCAGGGAAAAGCCCGACTCCCGCAAGTTGTCGAAGATTTTCTGCAACGACGGCTTGGCAATCACTACGCTGGCGGCTACCCGCGGGAGCTCTGGGGTCATAGAGGATCCGCTCCTACTTCTCGCCCAACGAAAAAACGTCCAGACACTGAAGTCGTGTCGCAATCAGCCGGGCCGCGATCACTTCCGTAATCGCCCGGTAGAGTTCAAATCCCAACTCACAGTCTTCGCGGCACGCGTCCATCAACGCTCCGCCCTTCAGGCCCAGAACTTCCGTGTCTTCCACCGCGCGGGCCGAGGCGGTGGCCAGGCGCGGTTCCACGACCGAGGACCAGTCGAAAACGTCTCCCGCCCCCGCCGTGTCGATGGTTCGGCGTCCTTTCGAGGGAACATGCAGCTCCACCGCCACGCGCCCGGTCTTGATAATGTAGAGATACAAGCTGGGGGCGCCTTCGCGAAAAATAACCTCCCCCCCCTTGAACTGAAAACTCTCGGCAAGGCCAAAGAGCTTCTCCCGCACGCGTGGTGAGAACTTCGCCAGAAAACTCCCATACCACGAAACTTGCTCGGCCATAGTTGCTCTCCCCGTCCCTTCGACATTGACTTTGCAACTCTTGAGCCAAATAGACATTTACAAGGGCATCAGGAAAGCTAATGTTTTGAGTGGGTTAGGCCAATCAAAGGAATGTCGATGGGCATTCCGAAGGGTGGGAAATGGCTTAATGGCCGAATACGGCCACTTCGCACTGCGATGAATGCCCCAAAGTTTGTTTCTGCTCTTAGGCAATTTCAAAGCCTAAAGACAAATTGCCGGAACACACAAATCTTGATTTTCCAACGCTGGGGGCGCAGGACCATTGTCAAGAATCGGATGTTACAGCATACTACGCGGCAAGACCCGCGGCTTCTCGCGGGGCGCTACGCTGGGTTACATTCGCCGTCCGAAAGGGGTTCCCGAGGATGGAAAACGCCAGTAGTCCTGGGCCAGTTTTGGTTTCGTCCGGCGGGACCAAACCCTCGAACATTGCAGTTCTGCTCCAAATCGCTGCGCTCGTATTTGCAGCTCCAGCAGTGATCTGGGGTGTTTTTGTGGTGTGGTCCACCGCCTTCCCCCCGAAGTGCGGGGATTGGTCGGGCTTCACGCCTTTGGGTGTGATGGAGTGCTGGGCGGTGGACCTGCCTATCGGTCTCCTGGCCCTCGCTATTGGATTGTTCGCAAGAAAAGGTTCCCCACGCCTGCGCCGGATTTGCATCGTCACGTCGCTCGTGATCCTGTCCCTTCCCATCATCGCCAGTATCCTTTTGCACTATTGGCATTGCCCTTGAGCAGGCGCGGAGCTGGGCGGGCAGCGCAATATTCCCCGGCTCGAAAAGTGAAAAACTTCAGTGAGCTTCTTAAGGTGGAAATCCCGTGCGAGTTTAGGTTCCCAGAATAAAACAATGTGCAATTTTGAATAGACAGCCCAGAGAAGAAATTGTAGACTTTTTGTCAATCCGCGTATGTCCGCAAGAACCTGCCCTTTGCGGGGCGGCCCTTTTTGGGGGGGGGAAGTTCCTCTAGGCGAGGAGGTTTTGTGGTAGAGGGCTGGGCTAACCCTCACTCCCACTATGGATACTAAGAAGCAAGCCACTTCATCGAATCAAAGGCGGTTCCAGCGATTCGGCATGCAGCTTCCTGGCCGCGTTAAACCGGGAGGATTACGCAAGACCGCCCTACTCCCAGAAGAGGTTGAAACTACGAACGTTAGCGGCGGCGGAGTGTTCTTTTTGGCATCAGCCGAGTGGAAAATCGGAACACCTATCGAGTTTGAACTCGATCTCCCGGCCCATGCCGAAAGAAGTCCGGTAAAGATTCGCTGCCGGGGCACCATCACCCGCCTTGTCCCCCAAGAAAAAGGGCGAATGGGCATTGGGGCTACCATCGATTACTACAAAATTTCCCGATTAAAGAAGGTGAGCAGGCGGTAAGCATGACGCGGCGGAGTCGACGCCGGCTCCGGGACCGCGAAGTGCCACGTTCGCGCGCGTTTCACATCACGCGTTTGGAAGGGCAGGATTTCAAAACCCGCGTGAGAATAGAAAATTGTGACGCCCTTTTGTAAATATTTTTCCTACCCGTAGGAATTCCGCCAACTTACCCCGCCCTCTGGCCGCCAATCCCGAATCCCTAATCCCGAAACCCGCGTCCCATGCCGCGAAAGGTGCTTGAATTTCCTCGCGCTTCCCGCTATAAACTCTGCGACAAACGCGAGCAGGCAAGTTCGCACATTCTTCTAACGTTCGAGGGAAAAGAGGGAATGAATCATGACGGACGAAATTAATCGGCGAGATTTCATGAAGCGTGCGGCCTTCACCTCGGCGGGCGTCAGCCTGTCGATGGCGGGGTTCAGCACGAGCAACGTCCTGGGCGCGAACGAACGCATCCGGTTGGGGGTGATCGGCACGGGCCGGCAGGGCGTGGACGATATGAAGAATTTCATGCACCACGGTGTGGAAGTCGCGGCCGTGTGCGACGTCTATCAGTCCAACCTGGAAAAGGGCCTGGCGGCGGCAGGCGGCAAGGCCAAGTCTTTCAAGGATTTTCGCAATGTGCTGGACGACAAGGAAATTGATGTGGTTCTGGTCGCTACGCCTGACCACTGGCATCCGCTCCCGGCAGTGGACGCCTGCAAGGCGGGCAAGGACGTTTACGTGGAAAAGCCCATCTGTGTGGCGGTGGAAGAGGGACAGAAGATGGTGGCGGCGGCGCGCCAATACAAACGCGTGGTACAAGTGGGACTTTGGCAGCGCTCCAACCTGCACTTCCAGAAAGCCGTGGAGTTGGTGCAGAGCGGCGTGCTGGGCAAGGTCAGCTTTGTGCGCACCTGGAATTATGGCAACACCTACCCCGATGGCCAGGGAACTTATCCTGATTCTGACCCGCCCGCCGGGCTCGATTGGGACCTGTGGCTCGGCCCCGCGCCCAAGGTTCCTTACAATTTTCAGCGCTTCGGCGTGGCCGATAATCGCTGGTCCACCTTCCGCTACTTCTACGATTACGCCAACGGCTGGCCGGGTGACTGGGGCGTACATTTGATGGACATCGTGCAGTGGGCCATGAAAACCGACGGGCCGACCGGCATCACCGCCATCGGCTCCAAGCACTACATCAAGGACAACACCGAAACTCCTGACACGCTGGAAATCACCTGGGAGTACGCCAACTTCATCGGCACCTACGAGAGCCGCCTGTGCAATAGCGATTCCAGGTTCAAGCACAGTTATGGAATTGAGTTCCATGGCACCGACGCCACGATGTTCATCGACCGGAGCGGCTTCGAGGTCTTTCCCGAGTTGGTGACTCAAGGCGACTACCGCGAGCTGCACCGGTCGGGGGAAAAGGCGGAGCGAGAGGCACTGGGCAAGGCGCCCGCCATGAGGATGGAACAGATGGATGACGGTCTGCTGGAGCATGTGGGCAACATGCTGGAATGCATGCGCACCCGCCAGCACCCGCAGACGGACATCGAATCCGGCCATCGCAGCAGTAGTTGCTGCCTGCTGGGCAACGTCGCCCTGCGCACCAAGGAACACCTGGAGTGGGACGTCGCCAACCAGAAACTCACCAAGGGCAGCCCCGCCGCACAAAAACTCCTCGGCCGCGAATACCGCGCGCCGTGGAAGCTGACCGTTTAAGCGAGCGGAGGGTCGAGGATTGATAATTGTAGGGGCGGTTCGCGAACCGCCCCTACTTTGCCACGATTATCGTTGTTGCAATCGCCGCAAATTGTGCTATACTTACTTAGCGCTTATTACCACGGTTGTGTGGCGCGGTTGCTTGGGTCAAGTACTTAAGCTGATAATTTCCGCCTTCGGTTTCTCTCCGTAAGTCTTCAGCGCAATCTAAAACAGTCTGGCCACAGGGGTGGCTGTGTGCGCGTAGCCGTATGCACGCGCGAAACAGTTGCCTTCGCCAGAGAAAAGAAGAAAAAGATCAATGCAAAGTTTTTCAGAACTCACGATTTCACAATATTCCAAGGAGCGGCTGGCCTCAGCGGGATTTGCGATTCCGACACCCGTTCAAGCCGCGGCGATTCCGGAAGGGCTGGCCGGCAAGGACGTCCTTGCCACCGCTCAAACCGGGACCGGCAAGACGCTGGCCTTCCTGATTCCGATCATCGAGCACCTGCTGCAAAATGATGCGGCCGGAATCGCCGCCCTGGTGCTCGTCCCCACCCGCGAACTGGCCATGCAAGTGGCCGAGCAGTACAACGCGCTGCGAGGGAAGCGCCTGGCGCCCGCGGCTCTGGTGGTCGGTGGCTTGCCGGAAGCGCAACAACTCACCGCCCTCCGCAAGGGTGCTCGCCTGGTCGTCGCCACTCCCGGCCGGTTGGAGGACTATCTCGGCCGCCAACTCGTCAATTTTCGCGCTCTGCGGATTCTCATCCTCGATGAGGTGGATCGCATGTTGGACATGGGATTTCTTCCCGCCATTCGCCGCATTGTGGCCCCGCTGCCCAAGGATCGCCAGACGATGTGCTTTTCCGCGACGCTGGCTTCCGAGGTGGCGCACCTCGTAAATGATTACCTGCGAAACCCCGTGCGGCTGGCCTTCGGGTCAACCATCAAGCCCTCAGAGAACGTGCGCGTTCAGGCCTTCGAAGTTGCCCATGATCGCAAACAGGAAATCCTCGAGCGCTTGCTGGCCCGAGAGACCGGCCGTTGTCTGGTTTTCGCGCGCACCAAGCGCGGAACGGAGCGGCTGGCCAGGAATCTGATTCGCCAAGGATTTTCTGCCGCCATGATTCATGGTGACCGCTCGCAATCGCAACGCACGGCGGCCCTGGCCGGATTCCAGCGCGGGAGTTACCGCATCCTGGTCGCCACCGACCTGGCTTCCCGCGGCATCCACGTGCAAGACATCGCCCACGTCATCAATTACGATCTGCCCGCCGACGCGGAGAGCTTTATCCATCGCGCCGGACGCACCGGACGGGCGGGCGAACGCGGAGTCGCTTCGACCCTCTTCGCGAGAGACCAGCACCCCGACTTGCTTCAACTGGAGCGCACGCTGGGGCTCAGGATGGAGAGGATGCGCGAAGGCAGCGATTCCTGGGGAAAAACAGCTTCTGCCCCAGCGCCAACTTCCCAACTCCCCGGCTCGGAGGGCGCGAGCGCCATCGAGCGCAACGCCTCCGCGCCCAGACCTCGATTGGTAAAGCTTCCGGGAGAGGTACTGCAAATCCAGATGGAGGGTTAACCCGACTCTCCACCTTGCCGGGAGCGCGTCGCGCCGCAGAGTTCCCCGCCCGCCTGCGGCTTTCGACCTTCAACTCGCAACTTTGAACTCTCCTCAATGAATGGCCGTAACGTAAATGGCGGTGTTATCGCCGCTGGCGGTGGGAGCGATGAAGGCAACCGTTTGCTGGGTATCCCCGGTAAGGGAGAGAATGGGTTTCCCCGGCCCGGCCGAGGTGATGGACAGGAAATCATCGGGCGTAGTGAGCCGGTTTGCCTGGCCATCACAGTTGCAATAGAGCGCGAGGTCGTTGGGCGCATCGGCAGGGGCGGCGGCGAAGATCATGTTGCCGCGCGGCCCGATGGTGAGGCTCAGGATTTTGTCCACGGCCTTGAGGGGCGTGGTGGTGAGAGATTGTTTGGCCATGACCGGTTTGCTGGGATCGCCGGCCAGCAAGGCAGTCTGGATCCTGCCGTTTTCAAGGTAACCCAGCAGCATCTGGACAGGCCCCACATCCGCTCGCGCCGCCAACAGTTCACCGGTGTGGGTGGGGTCCGGCGGAGGCTGCAACTCCTGAAAAGACTGAATGGCGATGGCGCGGAAAAACTGTTCGGTGGCAACCTCGGCGGGAGTGCCGCGTCGCAGGAAGCCAGCTTCGTCGTGGCCGACGAAAAAGGGCTCGAGCAACTCCTTGGGGCCAAGCTGCAATCCCGCCGGCAACTGGAGGGCCTGGAGGCCGCGCGGACTCCACAGGAATAAGCCACTGCCTGCGTCCTTCCCCGACCAGCGCGCTCCGAACAGCACATTGCCGTCGGAGCCCACAAGCGGAGCCGAGAACTCTTCAAACTTCGACCCCGGCTGGCCGGGCGGCGCGTCCAGATTGGTCGCCACCGCCTTGGGCTTCGAGCCTTCCTGCCGCACCACGATCACTTTCGGCACATCGGCTTGGTCGGTTGCCAGCGTGGCGGTGAAAGCCACCACCCCGGAGTCGTTCATACTGGGGGGGCTGAAGGTATCATAGGTGGTGCGGGGAAAAGGTCCCAGCAGCCCCTGGAAAGCCACCACCGAAAAACTGACTCCTGTCGAACGCACCACGGCGCGCATCTCCACGCGCGGGCTGCGCAAGCTGGTCAGGAAGATGATCTCCTGATTGCCATTCATCGCCAGGCTCAAAAACGGGCCGAAGGCCAGCCCACCGTGCCCGGGAACTTCCGTCCCGGTGGTAAGCAGCAAGCGCGTGTTCAGTTGGGCAAAAACAGGCAGAGCGCTGCCGGCGAGGGCCACCAGGAGCGCGCCCACGGCCAGTCCCTTGCCCCCTCCCACAGACTTTTTTCCCAGCACCCGAGTCAATCCCCCATTCTTTCTTCCTGCTTGCCGTGGTTGCTGCGACCGAGACCCAAACTCCTCGTGGTCTCCCTCGCCGCACTACTTGCCACGCATTAAAGCCGAATCACGCAACCTAGCACCGAGGTTTCCTACGCGTCAAGATGAATTCCGCGCCTTCGCGCCGGCATGCTCAGCATCGACGTTTCAAACTCAGGATTCCCAGTCAAATACTTCTGACGGGCGCAGGAAAAGCTATATAATCTTGCTTCGGGGCACGCCGATTCGTCCAAAACCTTTTCGAGGAGTGGCCATGAGCAAAGACCTTTCGCGACGAAAGTTTCTGGGAAGCCTTGCAGCGGGGGGCACAGCCGGCGCCCATCTTTCCTGGCTCACGAATCTGGCCGCAGCTCCGGAAGGGGGCTTGCCGCATCGCACGTTGGGGCGCACCGGCGCCAAGGTTTCCATTCTGGCCTTTGGCTGCGGCAGCCGCTTCCTGATGTACAAGGACGAGGACAAGGCGCTGGAAGTGCTGAATCACGCCATTGACCTGGGCATCGACTATGTGGACACGGCGGCCGCCTATGGCGACGGCGCGAGCGAGACCCGGGTAGGCAAGGTCATGGCCACGCGCCGCAAGGAGGTGTGGCTGGCCACCAAGATTACCGACCGCACGCGCGATGCCTTTATGAAGCGCCTGGACGCGAGCTTGAAGCGCTTGCAGACCGACCACGTGGATCTTTTGCACATTCACGATCTCCGCAAGGCGGACATGCTGGCCAAGCTCGAAGCTCCCGACGGCGCGCTGAAGGGTCTGCTGGAAGCGAAAGAGCAAAAGATGGCGCGCTTTATCGGCATGACGAGCCACACCGACGGCCCCACCATGGCGCAGGCCATTGAGCGCCATCCGCTCGACTGCGTGCAGATGGCGCTGAATCCTTCCGGCACCGGCAGCTTTGAGAAGACCGCCCTGGTGGCAGCCAATAAGAAGGGGCTCGGCGTGATCGCCATGAAGGTCTTCGGCCAGGATAACCTGATTGGCCAGGAACCCGGCAAGACCGACCCCACTTCCCTTTTGCGATTCGCCTTGAGCTTGCCGGTCACCGTCGCCGTTTCGGGCATGCCCCAGGTGGAAATGCTGGAGCACAACGTCGCGTTGGGTCGCAGTTTCTCGCCTTTCAGCGCCGCCGATATGGAACGCCTGCGGCAGGAACTCTCCGTCTCGCGCTCCATGATGGAAAAACATCTCGTCGGGCACGTCGACGGCCCCACCGAGCACCCCGAGGCGTTTTGGGTGTAGGAATCGGTTCATCGGATCATTGGGCCATCGGATCATCGGGTCATCGAGACCATCGGCTCATTGAAAAACCTTTGATACTGCCATTGGCCGAGGATCGTTCAGAATTCCCAATTTCATCTATCCCATTTCTTTTCAGCAATATACTCTCAGGACAATTATAACTAGTTTTGTTTTCATTAACTTCTGCTCAGAGGCGAAATCTGGCATTTTCTGTACACTTGTTTTCAGTAACTTCTGGGCGCTGAGCGGGAAATTTTAATCCCCCTTTTTTTACCCATTTTTCCCCTCAATCACTTTAACTAGCTTATTTTCAACGACTTGACGGTTTCGCCGGATTACGGGCAAACCGAATAACTGCTTTGTTATCAATAACATAATCTGAGGGAAAAATTCCATCTGCGGTTCTCCTCAGCGTCGTTTCCGCTCCAATTCCGTTCCCATCTTTCGCTCATAGCATTTCAGCTTCAGCAGGAGGTTGGCGACCCGTCGGACTTCCCGCAAATAGGAATCCTGGAGTCTTCGCATGAGCATGGCGTGGGGATGGGTGGGTGCGATTTCCGCGGCGCGTTCGTAGGGCGACGGCCCCTTCACGGACTCCTTGAGGAGCGCGGCGTGAATCCGGTCCCGCCCCTCGGGAGTGGATGGTCCGTGCCAGTGCCGACCGTTCCTGCGATTGGCGGAGATTTTCTCCGCGGTCATCGCCTGTTTATTCCTCAAGAACATTCGAGCCTCCAGGCATGCAGGAATGGGGCGCTTGCGGTCGTGAGCGATAGCCTCGTGCTGCGGCCCCCGGCACAAGGACAATAGCCTCAAGCTGACGGTACGATTTGTGGAGGATAGTGTCAAGAACTTTATTGATGTACTGGGTATCGATGTCCGAAAAAAATCATGGACAGTTTGACCGATTTCGCGGGCCCGCCTTTTCAATAAACTGCTGGCGCGAGAATGTCGCCATCGGGAGGAGCAGGCGAGTAACCATCTGGGGCGGGGTTCGATTGAATTATGCCTTTGGAAAATGCCATGCGCCGAATTCCCACCTTCGCAATTGCGCTTTTTCTGATTTGGACACACCCTCTCCGCGCCGCAAGGGGAAAATAGTGTCAGTATTCTCGACGAAAAAGCGGTAGTATTCGGTTATGGGCAGAGCGAGGCGAGTGGAGGTTGGCGGGATGATTTATCATGCGCTGAACCGCGCGAACTTCCGCTCCCGGCTGTTCCGGGAAACTGCGCATTATGAAGATTTTCTCGGTATCCTGGAAGAGAGCTTGAATTTTGTGCCCATGCGCATTCTGGCTTACTGCCTGATGCCGAATCATTGGCATCTGGTGCTTTGTCCCCGAGCGGACGGCGATCTCTCCCAATTCCTGCGACGCGTCACCCTGACCCACACGCAGCGTTATCATGCGCGCACCCGGACGGTCGGATATGGGCACGTTTATCAAGGCCGCTATAAGTCGCTGCTGGTCGAGTCCGACCGGCATTTCCTGAGCTTGGTTCGCTATGTGGAGAGGAACGCGAAGCGCGCCGGGCTGGTCAAGAAGGCCGAGGACTGGCCATGGTCCAGCGCTCACGTCAGCCTGCGCGGAAACGCAAAGCAAAAAAAGCTGCTCAGCCCGTGGCCGATGGCCGAGCCGCGGCATTACCGGGAGTGGCTTAACGCATCGCAAGGCAAGGAAGAAATTGAGAATATCCGCTCTGCGATAAAGAAAAGCCGACCGTATGGTTCGGAGAAATGGGTGTCAAAAGCCGTTGGGAAATTCGGACTGGAAAACACGATGCGGAACCGCGGGCGCCCGAGAAATGGTTCCTGACACCATTTCCCCCCACGCGCAGGCACCGCGCCAGGAGACACGGCCGTTGTAGCTCCCGAAGACCTGTTGCTGGCAATTGCCAAGCACAACGAGCTAGACGTTTGTCAGAGACTCCTAGGCTCTGGGCTTGATCTGCGGCGCCTGGAGAAAGCCGTGAGGTTCCTCAAACCCCGTCGGTCTTAATTACTTCCGGCGGGTGGCCCAAACCGGGGGAAAAAGGTGGGGGGAAAAGTTGTCAGGGGGGAAAAGGTGTGTCAGAACCCTCTTCTTTTGCCCGCGGGAGAGGAAAAGGGTGTCAGGTACCCTTTTCTTTCAGAAGGACGGAGTAAGATTTGCGCCTATTCCGCTGTGACAGCCTTGGAGAGGCCGTTATGGACATTTACTTTTGGTTGGAGATGACGGGGGCTCTTACAGCGCTCCTGCTCCTATTGCTAATTGCCAGGCTCCTGACGGGTCAGCTCATTCTACCCGCCAAGGCCTACGTTTTCCTCTCGTCTGCAGGGCTCACCGCCTACATTGTCTTTCTAGTTGCCCCTGGGGGCCATGCCTCCTTTCCCATGGGGGGCTTGGCTGCAGTTTGGGTTCAGTGGTTGGTCATTGCTCCAAAGCTGCTCCCCTTGGTGTCCGGTCTTCTCGGCTGGGTGGCACTCCGATCCTTCTGGCGGTGGTGCTTTCTCGCGGTGGGGATTGGACTGCTCCTCCTACCCTACGTCGTAGCCCTTGTATTGTACTGGCTGGGTGGTGGGCATGCCAGCGGGTAGCCATCTCCGAAAGCACCTTGCGGTGTCAGAAGGAACGGTGGGAACGGTTCTATGAAAGGGGATGTCAAGTGAAAATGTCTCTCCGCTGGCTGGAGGGTTTTGTTCTTCTTGGCATCCAGCCCCCTTCGATGATCTCGACCATTTTGAATGCACGGGTTCAGCCGGGGTTTTTTCATGGGCGCGCGCGCGAGGCGAAAGGGGTTCGGAGCTGGAGCAAGCTTTGGGGGTCGGGTGAATGCCGACCATGGTTCTATCGGAGGCTCGAGGCCTATGGCTTTTTGAGGTCGTGCGAGGGGGCATAGCGTGTCAGAGGAGGCGGGCCCGCGATGGGGAAAACCCCGCCTAACCATTTCCTAGATGCACACCCTCGTGGAAGAAGTTCCTTTCGGAACTTCTCCGACCCGGGGGGAATGGTGTCAGGGGGGGGAATGGTGTCAGGAACCATTATATTTTCGAGGAACAAGCGATAGTATTCGGTTATGGGCAGCGAGAATTGGTTCCTGACACCATTTCTCCCCTGACACCATTTCTCCCCGGCAAAATCGTCTTTGTTTACCGCAAGACCCCGCCCATCCCCGCCGCGTCCCCTAACGACCGGCTTGTCTTTCCCCAGCGCGCGGCGTAGACTCCGCCTGAGGAGAAATGGGAGAAGAAATGGTTCCTGACACCATTTCCCCCGGGAAAACAGTAGCAAGGAGATATTATATGATCGGACTTCTTTTTGTTTGGCTCATCGGTTACGGTTCCGGCCTCGCGGCTCAAGCTACTGTGTACCCCGAGAATCAACCAATAACGTTGAATGGGATCCTGAAAGTTGTACGTGCATACGGTCCACCCGGATATGGCTTAATGCCGTCCACTAAGGGACAAGACGCCAGAATTAACTATTGGGCTCTCGAATTGCCCTCTGACGTCACACTGCCATGCAAACCTGATAGCCCAGAGTTGGCTGAGATCCAGTGCGGCTCAACAAAAAGGGTTAGGCTTTTCTTCAAGGCAGGACCCGAAACGACTCGTATGGAATCGAAAGCCAGAATGATGATCAATCGTAAGGTAACGATAAAAGGAAAACTTCACCGAAGGACTCAAATGATTGACATGACCCCGGTGTACATGGACGTGGCAGATATTGATCTGAAGCCCTAATTCTTGCTTCCCAGAGAATTGGGCATGGGTCTCAAGTTCACCGGCAAACAACGAGATTCGGAATCCGGATTAGACCATTTTGATGCCCGGTATTTCGGCGGTGGCAACAACTTGGGACGGTTCATGACGCCGGATTGGAGCACAGTTCCTGAGCCGGTACCATACGCGAATTTAGATAATCCCCAGAGTTTGAACCTCTACTCATATGTGCTTAATAATCCTATGTCGCTCTACGATGCTGATGGGCATTGCTGGGGGGGGAATGGTGTCAGGAACCATTATATTTGCGAGGAATAAGCGATAGTATTTCGGTTATGGGCAGCGAGAAATGGTTCCTGACACCATTTCCCCCTGACACCATTTCCCCCATTTCCCTGATATCACTAGGGAGTGAACAGTGAAAACAGCAACGCTTCTTATGTGTCTAGTTTTCGCGGTGACGCTGGAGGCTAACCTGCAAGGCCAGGTTGGAGACTTTACCCGCTCTCCATACGAGCACATCATCAACGAAATTGAGCAGCCGTTCGTGGTAAGGTCCGTTGAGGGCTTGATCACACTACCACATGGAGGTGGACCGGTAACTGGTGCCCTATTCGAAATTCAAGGGCCTGGCACTGATCGCCAGATTAGGCGATCCAAGACTGACGAGCAGGGTCACTTCAGGATACGACGGGTTCCCGAGGGAACCTACAGGTTTAAGGCGACCCTAAGCGGACTCCAATCTGAAATGGGCACGATCATAGTCTCTAAGAAGTCCTCAAAAACCAATGAAATCAAGATCGTGATGCCGGTGGGAGTCTGAGGGGGGCGTGAAGGGGGGACTAGCTTGGAGGGCGGGTAGCGACCAGGAGCGTGGTGTTCAGCGTTCTCGGCGGCTTTTCATCTGCCAGCCGTCTTCTGTCGGCAACGCGAGGTGCAGCGATGCGATTCAGCGAAAGCGAAATCGTCGAAGTGTCAACTCCGATTGAAATTTCCCCAAAGTTCCGGTCGAAAATTCCCCCACTCGCAAGCTCACGAGTATGGCTCCTTGGCCTCGGACGGAGTGGAGCCCAGCGCCGTCTTTTGGCGCGTTTTGGGCGGAACGGAGTCCGAGGCCAAGGAGGGGGCAAGGCTGGTTGCCCCTTCCTGCCCGCGTCCC
>Ga0326728_10001187_pt1 | contig 93601 bp, 80 predicted proteins | sample MB3enrmetagenome_FD_207602 | JGI IMG/M metagenome (GOLD analysis project Ga0326728, IMG submission 207602) | Lab enriched peat soil microbial communities from McLean, Ithaca, NY, United States - MB31MN | ecosystem: Environmental > Terrestrial > Soil > Wetlands > Peat | place: USA: New York... | reverse complement strand
GCACCACGAAAGCGAACCTACCGCGCAGAAAGGTTTCAACTGCCGCTCGCTCAACTTATGGACCGCCTCCTTATTGCACAACGCGCTCACCAAGGAGCATCGAATGACTTATTCTAGCGCCTATGCCTTGCCTCCCGGCCCTTGCCAGCAGGTCCGCGAGGCCCCGACCGCGCGCGGGAATTGATGCCGGTGCTCACGCGCGACGCCGGCTATAGCTTCCTCGACGTCAGACACTCGAATACTTCTTACAGAGCGTCTTGATCTTGGCAACAAGTTTAGGAACGGCCGTCACGGGGTCTTCCTTGGATTCATACTCAGCCGCCATGAAACCCTGGTAACCGCCTTTGACGAACATCTGCCAGACGCGTTCGAGGTCGATGGGGTCGGGCCGCGGCTCGTCGAAGTGATCGCGGATGTGAGTCATGGTGGCGTAGGGGATCAGGGCCTCGATCTGCGCGTAGGGGTCCTTGGGGAAGTGGGTGATATCCAGATTGCAGCCGGCGTACGGGGAGTCAACGCGGTGGAGAATTTCGATAATGTCCGCAGCCATCGAGGTGATGCCGTGGTGGCTCTCAATGCCCAGCGTCACGCCTTTTTTGGCGGCGTAATCGCTAGCCGGCTTCATCACTTCGACAACCCAGTCCTTCCCCTGCGCCGCCGTAGCGCCGCGCGGAAGCTCCCCCCCGAAAACGCGCAAGTGAGAAGCGCCCAGCAAGTCGGCGACATCGATCCATTGCTTAATCTCCGTAACCAGGGCGGCGCGCTTGCCGGCGTCGGGCTCGCACATTTCGGTTCCGCAGGCGGCGCCGGAAAAGAGGATGCCATGCTTCTGAGCGAGATGGCGCAGGTTATGGAGATAAGCCGGTTCCTTCGATTTTAACCAGTAGGCGGTCACGTCAACGCCCACAACCTCCAGTTCGACGGCCTTGAGTATGAACTCCTCCATCGTCATCTTGCCGGCGTCCAGGTATTTTCCGTAGGAGTACGCACAGCACCCGGTCAGGAGCCGCGGTTGGGGGCGGGTCGTTCCCTCCGCCGGTGGAGCGCCGGCTCGAACATCAGCCACCAGCGAACTTGCCGCCGCGAGGCCGGCGGCCTGCAAAAATCCTCGACGGTCGAATGCGGTATTCATGGGAGCCTCCTTTGACGCCTGGGGCGCGCGAATCCAGCGCTCGCGGGCATGCGCATCGATAGAATCAAACACTCGAATACTTTTTGCAGAGCGCCTTGACCTTTTCCACGAGCTTCGGAACGCCGGTCATCTGGTCTTCCGTGCTTTCATATTCCACCGTCATGAAACCTTTGTAGCCGGCCTTCGCGAAAATCTGCCAAACCCGGTCGAGATCCAGCGGGCGGGGCGGAGGCCCGTAGAAATCGCGGATGTGGGTGTTGGTCGCGTAAGGCACCAAGGTCTCAATCTGGCCGTAAGGTTCCTCCAACCAGTTGCTGATATCCAGGGTGACGCTGGCATAGGGGGAATCGACGCGATGGAGGATCTCCACGACGTTGGAAGCTTTTTCGGTGATCTCGTGATGAGTCTCGATGGCCAGGGTCACGCCCTTCTTCGCGGCATAATCACAGGCGGGCTTCAAGGTTTCCACCACCCAATCGATGCCCTGCGCATCGGTGGCGCCCTTGGGCACTTTGCCTCCGAATACGCGGATTTGGGAAGTGCCCAGGATGTCGGTGGCATCGACCCATTTCTTGATTTCCTCCACCTGCTGCGCGCGCTTGTCGGCTTCGGCGTAGCAGAGGGAATTGCGGATGGCGATTCCTGAAAACAGAACGCCCAATTTGAAAGCGAGATGGCGCAAACCCAGCAGGTAATCCGGATCCGTAGATTTGAACCAATACGTGGTCAGATCAACGGCGTCGATATCAAGCTCCACGGCCTTGCGGATAAAGTCCTCCATGGTCATCTTGCCGGACTTCAAATAGTCTCCATATGAGTACGCACAGCAACTCGTAAGAAATCGAGGATGGTTTGAGGCAGTTCCCTCCTCCAGGCCGCTTGCGCCCGGGAGGTTTACGCACAATGAACCCGCGGCGGCCCCGGCGACCTTCAAAAACCCTCGGCGATGCAACGTATCAATCATAATGTTTCCTCCTGTCCTCCAGTGTCAGTCGTCTAACCCGAGGGCGGCAATTGCCCGGTGGGCAAACGCGCCCCGCATTGCTTGTCCGCTGGCGAAGGCGCCGGCGGGCTATTTTTTCAGCGGCTTGATCGCCACTTCCTTAAAGAAGACGACGTCGTTGTCGCTGTGGTTCTGCAAACCGATCCAACCTTCCAGGGGACGCGGACCGCGCTGCGGCTCAAAGTCAAATTTCCGCGGTGGCACGGGCTGGCCTTCGGTGTAGTCGGTCACCTTCACGCCGTTCACGAAGACGATGGTGCGTGGGCCATCCAAAGTGATTTCCATCGTGTTCCATTGCGGCCCCGGTTTTCCCGGCTTGGCAAGTGGCTTGGTCAGCGAGTAGAGGGTGCCGGTGATATGGTATTCATCCTCGCCAGGAGCCTCATTATCGATTTGCACTTCATACCCGTAGTGAACGGGCATCCACTCTTCCCGCGGTTCGAGAGGGATGCGGACGAAAACGCCGGAGTTGTCGTTCTTATCGCGAAAACGATAGACCACGCGGATCACGCAATTGCCCACCTTGCCGCCCGTCCAATAGAGCAGTCCCATGCCTCCATGGGTGCGAATCAGCCCGTCCTCGACGGTGTCGTTTCCCGGGCCCACGTGCTTCCAGCCCGTCAGGTCCTTTCCGTTGAAAAGTTGTTTCCATTCGTCTGCTCGAGTGACGCCGGGGAAGACCATTATTGCCAGGACCATGATCATCAGAACCGCCCGTCGATTCATGCCGCACCTCGGTGGTGTGAGTAAAGGCCACGCTATGCGCGCCATTGTACACAGAAGGGTCCTCACAAGCGAGCGTATTCCTGTCGAAATGTATTCCTGTTGAAAACGATGGGACAGTTGGCGGCGGCCAATTCGACCTTTTTAGGCTTTGGGAACGGCACACCGGTATTGTAGGATGACGACTTTCCGTGAAAGGCTTGCAGGATAGGTGGGTACATGCTAGTGCCGTGTCGCGGAAGTTGGGTATTGAGGCTAGCCTGGGGCCCCGTGGCCGGCCCCACAAAGGAAATCAAATCGAGTACATTAGTGACGAAGGTCTGGCTGGAAGTTCCGTGAAATTGGCGGGCAGCAACAGCGCGGTAGCCACCTGGGGCAGCCCGCGAATCGAAAAATGTAGTATGCCCAAAGGAGGCTCCCATGGCGAAGAAACCGATCGGCGCAAAGGTGTGGATTATTCCGGACAGCTATTTACCGGACCAAAGCACCGGCGAGATGAAGAGTCATGAATCAACCTGTGTTCTCAATCTGAACTCCCGTCCGGCGAAGGTGAGACTGACCGTTTATTTCGAGGACCGCGAACCGCTCGAGGGATTTGAGGCGATTTGCCCTCCCATGCGAACGCAGCATATTCGGCTGGAGCGCGTGAAAAATCGCCGCGGTGAAGGAATCCCGGTCGCTAAGCCCATGGCCTTAAGGGTGAAGAGCAATGTGCCCATAATCGTCCAGCACACACGGCTCGATAGCACTCAACCGGCCTTGGCGTTGATGACCACCATGGCGTTTCCATTGAAGTAAGAATGCTGAGTCCTGTGGGCGGCCGCCCCAGAGGGTGGCCGACAAGCCCGAGGAGAATCCGTGTTTGCGAGGAAGATTCGCGTCGAAATCATTAGTCCTGAAGGTTCGCGCCCTTGTCCCCTCGAATGGCTGGATAGTTTCTGCATGCGCAGTTTCACTGGACGCGGCGCTTTTGATGAAACGCTGCCCGTAGGGGATGGCTACTTAGAAGCAAGTTTCCAGGTGGACCCGGACGCATTACGCCGAGATATGGAAGATTGGCTAACGAGGAAATTCGGAGCGGGAAAGCCGGTCACATTGCAGCTAACAGCACATGGCTAACAGCTTCGTGCTCAGTGCTTGTCCCCACGCGGTCGGGACAGGCAACGGACGCGCCATCTATTTCCTACTACTTGTTATCTCTCCGGAGCCATCGACGATTTTGACGGCCAGCATCACTTTGTCATCGACGTGCGTCCCGCCGCGGGAGTAAATGGTTACATCGTCGCACACCTTCATCACAATGTCCTTCGCTTTGAGGTCGGTCACGCGTTTGACGCTGGCCACGAGCCGCTCCAAGCCGAACTCCTCGTTTTGCGTGTCCATGGCCTCGGTTATGCCGTCCGTGCACAGCGCCAGGACGTCACCGGTTTGAAACTTCACATGGCCGCGGTCGTATTGAGCGTTATCGAATAAGCCAATCACCATGCCGCCCTCGGTAAGCTGGATGGTTGGTTGGCCCGACCGCACGATGACCGGAGGAACGTGCCCGCAGTTGATGTAGTGAATCGCTTTCCGGCGCAGGTCGATCAGTCCCAAGAACATGGTCAGGTACTTTTCGCCGCGCGTATCGTTCAGGATCATACGGTTCACGGATTCGGCGATGTCGTTCAGGGAATGCAGGTGTAAGACCAGCGCCCGCAGAGTGGCTTGCAGGTTCGACATGACCATGGCGGAGCTGATGCCCTTGCCTTCCACGTCCGCGACCACCACCAGCAGCGTGTTGGGTCCCAAGCTCATGAAATCGTAGTAGTCGCCGCCCACTTCGAAACAGGGCTCGTTGAGCACGGCGATGTCGAAGCCATTAACGACGGGGGTGGTCTCCGGCAGCAGGCTGCGTTGAATGCCCCGGGCCAGCGCCATCTCCCGTTCCAAGCGCTCCTTCTCCAAAAGGTCACGGTGAAGCTGGGCGTTTTCGAGACCCATGGCCATCTGTCCCGACAGCGTCAGCAGCACGTTCGTGTCCTCGTCGGTGAAGCTGCCCTCGGTTCTGTTGAGGAGTTGCAGAGCGGCAATAATTTTGCCCGCCTTATTGCGAATGGGCAGAGTCAGGATGTTGCGGGTGCGGAACCCCGTGCGCTTGTCCGTCTCGGGGTCAAAGCGCGGGTCGGCGTAAGCATCGGGGATATTGACGATCTCTCCGGTTTTGGCGACGTGGCCGGCAATCCCCCGGCCGCGCGGAAGGCGGATTTCCTGCTTCTCCAAGCCATGGGCAATGAGCGACCAGATCTCGTCCGCCTGTTCATCGACCAGGAACAGGGTTCCACGTTCGGCCTTGGTAAGCGTCTTGGCCACATCCAGAATCCGGCCCAAGAGTTCGGAGAGGTCCAGGGTGGAGTTGAAGACCTTGCTGGCTTCCACCATGAACTGTAGCTTGTCCAAGGTGTGCTGCGAATTGGAGAACAACTCCGCATGCTCCAAGGCGATGGCAGCAAGCCGCGCATACAGGCGGAAGATCGCCAGGAGGGAGTCTTCCGGAGTTTGCGCCGAGGCCACGAGCAGCGCACCAAAAGTTTTGGTTTCGTCGACTAAAGGATAAGCCGCCAGAAAGCGCCAGTGGTTCTGCTCCGCCCATTGAGCTACTTCGTCCCCTTCCGTGGCGGCTCCCTGGTAGACCTGTGGCAGGTTGGCTTGCACGGCTCGTCCCAACAGGGAATGGCTGGCAGATAATTCCGCCAGAGCCTCCGGAAACGGTATCGCTCCGGCCGAGGACGCGAGTGTCAAGGGCGATAAACTCGAATCTTGGGTCCATATTCCGGCCGCCGCCATACCGTAATGAGTTACCAGGCGTTTGACCAATGCATCCATGATCCCACGGGCTTCGAGGGGGGTGCAAAAATCACAACTCAGCTCGTCAATTTCCCTGACCAAGTTCATGAGTGACCGCTCCGCAGATGCTACTCACCCCCGCCCGCCGTATAAAGTTCGTAAGACACCGTGAGTCCTGAAAGGGCAATAGTATACCTGAATTAGCGGAGTATATAGCTTCCCAACAACGGATGCAAAACCGTTTTTGCAAAATTGTCCCCGGCAGGAAGTCCACGAGTCCAAAACTCTGTCCCTGCGCCTCGTTGAGAATCCCGCTGACTGGAGGAAGGAGGAAGTGGGTAATTCGGGAAAACCCGGGATCGCCCACTTCCCCAGGTAGTCAATAGAATTGAGTTACTACATTAGACGCACGAGTACCCCTAAAGGTTGCATAATTTCGTCGCGGCACACTCCGACCAGTGCGTGCAATCATTTATGCATACCTGAGCCGAAGAGTTTACTTCCCGAAAGGTGCCTGCGGCTTTCTCCGCCGGCGGGCCCGCGCAACCTACCGGCGTTTTGCGGGGCGCTGCGCGAGTTCCCGAGCGTCCGCGAGCTGGCGTATAATATTGGTCGTCAAAGATTTGTTGGGGATCTCAGCGTGTAAGGATTTCTCGCCATGAGCTACATCGTCACGCCGTTTGAAGTCAGCTCGCGCGGGCTGGCAGAGCCGGTCAGAGTCCGCTTTGTACACTTGTTTCCCGCCATCGCCACTCGCCACAGCGATACCATCGATTGCACGTTCCTGGTCGACGGGCAACACGCCACGGTATCCATATCCTGCCTGGCGCTTGCGGAACTGCGTGAGAAGGACAAGAAATACCTGAGCGACCAGCGACTCGCCGAAATTGCCGCCCTCTTTCTCCGCCGCACTTTGGAAAATGGTTACGACGCCACGCAAGCCGAACTCTACATCGATGGAAACCACCTCCGTGCCCTAGGCAAGGAACTGGGGTACCTGTAACGATTCTCGGGGCTACACGCGGTGCGTCCGCACCGGGACGGAGGTTTTCCGCCCCGGTTCGTAGTCATCACGATGACAGTTCTTTAACGGTGGGATTCATCCTCGTGTGGTTCGTTTTTTCCACCTCCGGAGGGCCGCGAACCGTGCTTCTGGGGTTGTTCTTGATGGGCCAAGGCCTGGTGGGTCGGCCCCGATCCACCGGAACCTCCGGGGTGTGAGGATGTTGAGTGATTTTTTCCCTCTTGCCACGGGCCGGAGCTATGCGAGGAGGGATTGTTGGGATGGGCGGTCGCAAAGGTGTGAGTGCCGCCACCTCCCGGATTGGGGGTGCGAACGCCGGAATAACCGGTAGTGTGGGAGGGATTCGTCCCGTGGTATCCCCCGGGGTTGACCACGCCGCCTGCACGGCTCGCCTGTACCACCCCGGCGCCTCGGAACTCACCCGGTCTTACGGTCGCCGCCACACCAGGCCGGCCGTGGTTTACGGAAGCAAATTGTGCGCGGTCAGTGCGCGCCGCCATTTCGTGCTGCCGCTGGATAGAAGTGGCTTCAATATGCCGATCGTGCTCCGCCGCGAGTTCACCGGGGGTGGGGCGAGCGCTGAGTCCACCCACCCCGCCATTATAGCTGACACGATTCACAGCGAAATTACTCACCACCGGACGATAGTAAACGTTGGTGAAATGCATCGTGCCGAAATTGTTCATGGACCGGTTATAAAAGAAGACCCCGCCCCTCCATTCCCCTCCCACAAACCCCACTCCCATGTAACCGTAACCATAATTAATGCCGCCATAGAAGCCCACTCGGGGGCCCCAGTAGCCTGCATGAAAGATAAACGCGCTTCCACCCCAGCCCCAGTAACCGGGCGTCCACAACAGGCCCGGAGCTGGCGCCATCACCCAAGTGCCGGGAACCCAGTAGAAGCCGCCCACGGGATCGTACGCCCAATAACCCGGAGTCCACATGTAGCCAGGGGCCGGACAAACCGGCTGCGCATAAACGGGAATCGGCGGTGGGGCTATCCCAACAGAAATGCCTATAGAAATTGATGCGGCCTGCGATGTGCTTGGAGCAGCGAAAACCGCTATGGCGAGCAGCCCGATCAGCAATAATCCGGACATCAACGTTCCCGTTACTCGCTGCAACGGACCCCGGGCCGATGGCCGTCCTGCTCCATCGTATCGCTCTGGCTTGCTGGCCGAAATGACCTTATCAAACCCTTGGCTTGGCGCACCAAATGAGATAGGACATTTAGAGTCAAGGTGTTTCTTCATAGCGTCACTCCCGATTAGGTTTGTCAGACTTATCGCCTTAATCATCTTGGATACTCATTTCCGCCAAATCGTTTTCCGCACCATTGCTTTAAACGGGGATCCCCTCTGAAATTCTGCGGAGCGTGCAGACGCTCGCACCGCCCTGAGGGTGGGACCCACCGCTTACGAGGGCAATTGTCGGGCCAGGTTTATTCGTTTTCCTGTATCGCTATGATAGCAAAGTCAATCTCTGGTCTTCGGAGGAGTTCACGAAGGCCCGGTCTTCTTTCCCAAGTCGGTAAATCTTATATACCCAAGGGAGTAAGTGAAAGATTTCGGGTGACCGCGCTTCGAATTCTTAGGTGAGAACCAAGACGGTTCGTCTCACCACAGTCGCTCATGTCGCTTCGCGACACGCCGAAGCACGAAAATGCGCCGAAAAAACTGCGGGGATGCGGCGAATGCCGAAATATCGGCGTATTTTCGGAGCAGACTGATGATAATTTAGCACCGGAGTCGGCCTACGCTTCCCGTTTCCCAGCGGAGTGCCAATTCCAGGCACTCTGAACTATGGTTTCCAATCCCGAATGTTGAGGTTTCCAACCCAATACCTTTGCCGCTTGCCTCGCATCGGCAACCAGCACGGGCGGATCTCCTGCGCGCCGCGGCCCCTCGCGAACCGGCACCGGTTGGGGTGAGACCTTTCCCACTGTGTCGATCACATCGCGGACAGAGTGCCCCTGCCCGGTGCCCAAGTTTAACGCCATGCTCTTGCCGCCACGAGCGAGGAATTCCAGGGCCTGCACGTGCGCCTCTGCCAAATCGGTGACGTGGATGTAGTCCCGAATGGCGGTGCCGTCGGGCGTCGGGTAATCCGTGCCGTAGATCTCCACGTAGGGGCGCCGGCCGAGCGCTGCCTGGATAATTAACGGAATCAAGTGAGTTTCTGGATCGTGCTCCTCCCCCAGCCGGCCCTCCAGGTCCGCGCCGGCGGCATTGAAATATCGCAATGCGATCCATCCCAGGCCATAGGCGCGGCCATACCACTCCAGAACTCGTTCCATCATCAGCTTCGTCTCTCCATAGGGATTCACGGGGCGCTGGGGATGGTCCTCCGGCATGGGAATTTTTTCGGGGTCGCCGTAGGCGGCCGCCGAAGAGGAAAAGATGATCCGCTTCACCCCGGCGTCAAGCATGGCGTCCAACAGGTGAAGGGTATTGACCACATTGTTCCAGAAATACTTTCTGGGCTCGCGGACGGATTCACCCACCAGCAGGCATGCTGCGAAATGCATGACCGTTTCAATTTGCTGCTCCTGGAGGATTCGCGAAAGCACTTCCTGGTTGGCCAAGTCCCCCTCGACGAAGGGTCCCCACTTGACCGCCCAGCGGTGGCCGGTGCTGAGATTATCGAGAACTATGGGCTCGTGGCCGGACCTCGCCAAGGCCTCGGCCGCATGACTGCCGATATAGCCCGCCCCGCCCGTCACCAAGACCCGCATCGACGATTCCCCCGGGAACTGTTAAGGATCGGCACGTCTCACTGGGCCGCGGCGGCATCCTCGAAGGCTGCGTGCAGAACCGCGGCAACCTCCGGCCGCGAAAACTCCGGCGGCAAGTGCCCGCCGTCGCGCAGGATGTTCCGAACTTGCGTACCGCTTAGAACCACCCGCGCACTGGCTTCGTGCCCGCAGGTCTTGGGCGTGGCCATGCCCGCGCACTTGCGGCAGTAGAAGGAGTTCTCGAAAAACAGGGGCGTGATCCCGAGTTCTTGCGGGCTGAACTCACCGAAGATTTTCTGAGCGTCGTAGGGACCGTAATAGTTGCCCACCCCCGCGTGGTCGCGTCCCACAATGAAGTGCGTGCAGCCAAAGTTCTTGCGAACGAGGGCGTGGAAGATCGCCTCACGCGGTCCTGCGTAACGCATGGAGGCAGGGTTCAGCGCCAGCAGCACGCGGTCGCGGGGATAGTAATGTTCGAGGAGGACCTGGTAGCATCGCATGCGCACCTCCAGGCTCACGTCGTCGGCCTTGGTTTCTCCCGCGATCGGATGGAGCAGCAAACCATCCACAATTTCGAGCGCCGTCTTCTGGATGTACTCATGGGCTCGGTGCACGGGGTTGCGCGTCTGGAAACCCACGATGGTATTCCACCCCCGCTCCGCAAAAATCTGGCGAGTTTCGGCGGGAGTCAGCCGCCATTCAGGAAAATCACGTCTCCCGGGCTGGAGAAATACTTCCACCGGACCCGCCAGATACCGGTCGCCACGCGTGGCCAGGTAAGCCACCCCGGGGTGGGCAGTCTCTGTAGTGCGAAATACTTGGCGCGCTTCGGTCTCGCGATCGAATGGGAATATCTCCTCCATATGGAGGATAGCGAGCCGCGTTCCCGTGTCGTCAGCCAGCGCCACGCGTTCATGCTGGGATAGCCCGCGCGCCTCCTCGGAGCTCACCGCCAGGGTGATGGGCAGCGTCCAGGGCAACCCATTGGCCAGGCGTTGGTGTTGCAAAACCGATTCGTAGTCGGCACGGCCCATAAAGCCCTCCAGCGGGCTGATGGCGCCGATGGCCAGCATTTCAAGATCGGTGGTTTCAAAAGGATTCATCCGGACGACGGGGAGTTCGCGCGCTTCCGCTGCCAGTTGCGCGGCGCGGTCTCCTGTGACCCGGCGCGTCACCAATCGTCCACCGTGCGGTTCGTTCATCGTCTTGTCCTCACAGAATTGAAAATGATGGGGCAGTCCCTGACCGTTTCGGAATGAACGCGAAGCCCTATGCGCGTTTGCGGAATTCACGGGTCAATCCTTTACTTTAACACGGAGCACGTATTCTTCACCATCATCGCCCCAGCATGGCGTGCGGCTTATCTCACCATGCGGGAGCGATGCAAGGCAGGATTCGGCGGGAAATCACCAGGATTAACTTGCGGTTTTCCGGAGGAGGACCTCCAGATTCCTCAGGATGCGATCGACGTGCGAGCCACGCCAATAGATATGGCCGCAACCCGTGCAGCGGAAGAACTGCTCGTAAAGTTCGAAGACTTTGGGATCCACGCGGGGTACGACTTGGCTCCTTTCCACGGCCTTAATGGAGGAGTTGCAGAGCGTGCAGCGAGTCCAAAGCGCGGAACGTGTGTCCAAATCAAAATGTTCTACCAACTCGCGCAATTGTTCGGGTGGGTGCTCATTTTTTAGGCCGTAGACGCCTTCCACGCCCGGGAAGCGCTTCTGAAAGTCACCCCGTGTCAACAACACACGCCGGCCATGCCGGGCGATTTCGAGGAGTTGCGCCGTACTCATGTCGCGGGAATACTCCGTGTCATACCCCAGCAAGCGCAGTAGCTTGGCCAACCGCCCCAGCATTCGATCCGCAGCGAACTGGATTTCCGTCGAATCCATGAGAGGACCGCAGGAAGTTTACCCTGCGCGGGGCGGATTGGAAACTCCCCTGCACCTGGGCGACTTGGGATATTAGACTGAAAAAGGAAAGACCCGTCCGGCTCAGGGCTTATCAGGCAGGATTGTGGGGTTGCTAACTAAAATCCCGGACGGGTCGGTGGGCTCGATTGGTAGTCTTGGAGGTTTGCTTACTGCCTTTTTTCCCTCCTACCGAAACTTGAAAATCACGGAACCCTGCCGCCAGTAAACGGGCTCTCGTCAGGTCGGGCGCTCCCTCACTGGCCGATCACGGGGGTGCCACTTTCGACCTCTTAACCCGCTGTGTGATCACCCTGGAGCGCCGAGCTGGCCACCGCAATTGGCCTTTTCCTCGTTGCTCGCGCCGTCTTCCGCCTCGCGCAGGCGTTGGGACCGACAGGGTTCCGGCGAAACTTCGTACGTTTGGACTGAGAACCGTTCCGCCTTTTATTGCTTGGTCCCTATGCGAGGATACGCCACATTACACGTATGTCAAGGAAATCAGCGCTGGCCTGCCATTTTGTTACATTTATGTTAAGATGGATAGTTATTGGTCATAAAGGAGCCCCGCGGATGAGCATCGGCAGCCGAATTATTCAGCTTCGCAACCAAAAGGGCATGACCCAGCGCGACTTGAGCGAACGCACAGGTCTTGCCGGCTCGTATCTATCCCGCATCGAAAACCGCCATCTGGAGCCCCGCCCGCAAACGTTGCGCAAAATCTCTACGGCTCTGGGCGTTCCCGTCAGCGAACTCTTCCAGGAAAGCTCCGCTCAGCTCGGGACCTTGCGCTGTGTCATCACCACGTCGGGGGACTGCGTTATGGACATGTTGCGATCCAGCCGCGGCAAGCCCTCCGAGCCCCATGGGGAAAGCTACAGCCCGCGCCAACTCCAGTTGCTGCGCATGGCCAATTACTTGATTCAGACAGCCGACGCGCGGCTGCTGGATTCCCTGGACCTGTTGCTGGGTGCTCTGCTCAACATCGAGCAACGTAAGGCGCAGGGGCAAACCAACACAGCGGAACCGCCTGCCGGGACGGCGGCTCCGGCATTTTAAAGGCTGCTCCCCGCTCCACTGCAACTCTCCGGGTGTGTTGTAGTGCTGAACTTTAGTTCGGCACGTGCCGGCCGAAAGGGTCCGCGCTACTGCACCTTCACGGGGAGCTCGACGGAAGAGGGGTATTCCCGCGAGCGGTACACGTGCTGCGTGGCCACCTGGTAATCGGCTTCGGTGGCCTCGAAGATGTTGGGCACGAACTTCTGCGGGTTGCGGTCGATGAGCGGAAACCAGGTACTCTGCACCTGCACCATGATGTGATGCCCGCGCAGAAAGCAATGGTCGTTGGTATGGAGATCAATCACATACTCCGCCGCTTGGTTCGGGGTGATGGCCTCCGGTTTCTCAAAGCTCTTGCGGAAGCGGCCGCGAAAGACCTCGTCGGCGATCATTAATTCATACCCCGCCAGGGAAGGATCGGCGGAATACTCCTGGGGATAGACGTCGATCAGCTTCACAATCCAATCGCTGTCCGTACCGCTGGTGGAGGCGAACAGGTGCGCCACGATGTCGCCCGCCACGGTCAAGTCCTCAGTGAGCGGGGGAGTTTGCCAACTTAGAACGTCGGGTCGATCCTGCACGAAGCGCTGATCTTCCACCAGCCAGGTGGGCCAGCCGCCGCCGGGATAAGTCGGCTGGATCGGCCGATGGCGGTAGGGCACAGGGTTCGAAGGATCAGAGACGTATTGGTCGAACGCCTGCCCCCCGGACTCCCTCGGCCGATCGAAAGCAAGCCCGCCGCTCTGCTGAAAATAGAGCTTGCGCGGCTGAATGCCATGGTGTGGCGGCCAAGCGTCATAGGTTTCCCATTTATTGGTTCCCGTCTGAAAAGTCAGGGCCTCAGTAAAAGGCAGATGTCCTTTGTCCTTCAACCAGTAAGCAAACCACGCGGCTTCCACATTTTGGCGGAAGTATTTGGCCGTATCGCTGCCGAAGGGGATTTTGCCCAGGACGTTTCCTGCGCCGGCGGACCACCCGCCGTGATTCCACGGCCCGGCCACGAAGTAATTCCAGTGTCGTGAATCCTTCTTCTCCAAGGTTTCATAAATCTTTTGCGGCCCGAAGAAATCTTCCTGGTCCCACCAGCCGGCTACGTTCAGATTCGGCACGGTCACCTTTTTCAGATAAGGCGTCACGGCTTGCTGCTGCCAGAATTGGTCATAGTTTGGATGCTCAACGAAATCGTTCCACGACGGCACTGCGCCGTGGAGATAATTTGCATTGGCATGGGAGAGGGGGCCAAGTGCCAGATACCACTCGTAGGTGTCGGGCCGGTCAAATTGGAAATGGAAGCTGGTCTTGCCCGTTTCCATCATAGCCGCATATTCGAAACCGTAGCTCAGGCGGAAAGCGCCGTTGTGGTGGAAGTCGTCACCCAGATACATGTCGGCGGGCGACGCTTGCTCGGATACGGCTTTGATTGCAGGATGCGGCTCGAGCATCGCCATGACGGTGAGCCAGCCGCCGTAGGAAATCCCCAGGACTCCCACCCGCCCGTTGTTGTTGGGAACATTCTTGAGCAGCCATTCGATCGTGTCGTAGGTGTCGGTGCCCTCGTCGGTGGCATGCGGGTCGTGCGGGTCGCGCGGGCGGCGCAACATCACAAACTGGCCCTCCGATTTATAGCGCCCGCGAATGTCCTGGAAGACGAAGATGTAAGCATCGGGGACAAGCGCCCGGTAGCGGCCGAACTTGACGGCCATGCCCTTATCATCGTCCACTACCCCGTAAGGGGTTCGTTCCATAACGAACGGCGGCGGCTGCGGGGAATTCTTGGGCACGTAGACTTCGGTGTGCAGACTCACGCCGTCCCGCATGGGAATCATCACATCCATCTTGCTGAAAAGATCGCTGATGTCCGGCGAATTTTGGCCGCGCGGCTGGAGCGACACGAAGCTCGCAACGCTGGCCGCGAGGATGAGGATGAGCACAATCTTTCGTTGCTTGTTCATGGTGTAAGACTCCGCAGCGGAAGTATATCGAGCGACACAGGTTTTTGTACATCGAACAGTAGTAGCGCTCCTTGACCGCCGAATTCCCCAACCGCGATCAAAGAGCACCGCTACAATTTATGTTGCGCTATATGGTGACGGGGCCTTGTTTCGACCGCGCCTCATTCGCCGGTACCGAAACCGGCAGGAAGAACTTATCACAAGGTGCCGCGGGTTTCGAAGGGTTTAAGGGGGAGGTGCCGGGTGGAGGGGCTTCGTATGAAGGTGAATCGCTAATTCCACGGTGGTTCGCGCTATTTCGTGGCCGGTCCCGCGGAGGTGGCGGGCCCTACGGGCAGCGCGGGGCCCGGCGCAGGTGGCCTCGAGAACTTCGACTCCAGGTAAGTCAGGGGGATGTCGTAGAGCAGGACCTTGGGGGAGTGGCGCAGGCTGTCGTGAATAAAGCAGACGTGCGTGCACCAGCACTGGTCGTGCACGATGGCGACCAGTTCTTCGGCGCGCCTCTGGGTCTCCCAGAATTTTTCGAAGTCACAGCCGAAGTCGCGCAGGTTCGCGAGCTTGCCGCGCAGTTCGCAGGAACGCACATCCCCGTTGAAGTCAATGACGATGGAAGTATCTCCCGCCGTGCAGGGCATGGGCCAGGGATGCGGCGCTTCGATATTTTCAAGCTGAATCTTGTTATGGAGCGCTAGCGTGCCGTGGTAATAGACCTGCGCAATCTTCCGTCCCACACCGGCGCGGCGCTGGAGGACATGATGCGCGTAGTAGTCGTAGATCCTTTGCAGCTCTTTGTAGAGACCTGCCAGGCGTTCCGTGGGAATCTGTTTTAGCGTTTCGTCTTTAGCCTTGCCCCGAATGATGTTGAAATAGTGGCCATCCACCGCGCAGTGCGCCTTGACGAATTCGGCGATGGTCATCACTTGGTCAAAATTTTCGGCGCAGATCACCGTGTTGACGTTCACGCGCAGCTTGGGGAATTTCTGCCGGCAGGTTTGGACCGCTTCGATTGTTTCCAGCGTCTTCTGAAAATTTCCCGGGACAGCGCGAATGGAATCCTGCATTTCGTGCAGCCCATCCATCGCCACGTTCAGGTCAAGCTGCAGTTCGGGATTTTCCTTGCAAATTCGCCCCACCCACTCAGCCGTGCGCTCCGGCAGCAAGCCGTTGGTGGGCAGGTTCACCCAGCGAATCCCATTGTTGCTGTGAAAGAGATGGATGATTTCGGGGAGTTCGCGCCGCAGCATGGGCTCGCCGCCCGAAAGCCACAGGTCCGTGAACGGGGGCATGCTCCGGGAGAGCTTACAGATTTCATCCCAGGTCAGATCGCCGCGCTGGTTCAGCTCTTCCCAGTAAAAACAGGTCCGGCACTTGGCGTTGCAGACGGAAGTGACAAAGAAGATCACGGTCCCCAGGCGCTTCTTCCGCCCCACGGAATGATAGATCTTCACCAAATCCGATTTATAGTTCGAGGCCATGTTCCTGCCGATGCCCTGACTGGTGGATTCTATCAAAATACGGAGGGTGCTGACGGCCATGTTCGCGGTCAATAGACGACATCGAGGGACAGTTGATAGGAGCGGTGTAGGAAACCGGCGAAGTTGCCATAAAACGGCGAGGTAACATTGTTGTAAACATCCCGGAAATTGCCATGATTAGTCAAGTTGAACACGCGCATTTCCAGCCGGGTGGTGTGGTGTTTGAGCCAGGGGAGGTAGGGGACGCGAAAATCCTTCGTCGCCTGTACATCGAGTGAAAAAAATGTAGGAAACCGGAGACTGTTGGGGGGGCCCACGTAGTTCTGAAGTTCGTCGACAGCAGAATAGGGGAAGCCGGAGTGCAAGTCGATCACGGGGCTGAGCGTGATCTTCTGGGGAAGCCTGAAGCGTCCCCAGCTGACCAGGCGTTCGGGAACATTGGTAGGCAGGGTGCCGAAAAAGTTCGGGCGAATCACCGGCTGCTCGTAGGGCACGTAGACCGAGGAAAGGGTATTCAGGTCGCCGCGCGCCAGGCTGTTGACAAAAGAAATGTTGAAATCCGCTTTTCCGGAGTGCCGCACGCGGAGAGTAGTTTCGAGCTCGTGGTAGCGCGTGGCTCCGCGGTTCGAGAGCAACAGGACGGCATCCGTGGAGGAGAGGACTTCCGGATTGACGGTGAACTGGTAAAAAGTTCGGCTACTCAGGTAGCTGACGCGGGCGATGATCCCGGGGGTCAATTCCTGATCGAACTCCATGTTCCAGGTGGTGTTAAAGGGCGTACTTCCCAGTTCCTCTCCTGTGGGAACTACCACTTGGCCATTCTTTTTGATTCTCTCGTAGAAATTTTGATAGACGGTGGGGGGGCCGAGCGCTATCCCTTGAGGGCTGAACAAGGTCACCTCCCGGGTGGGGTTTTGCGTGAAATCCCCGGCGAGAAGTGGTAAACGATCGTAAAAGACTCCCATGCCGGCGCGGAAGATGGTCCTGCCCTGCTTGCCGGGAGAATAAACCAATCCTGCGCGCGGCGAAAAGGCATGGGCATCGCCGAGCGTCTGGCCGGAAAAGCGCAGACCGTAATCTAAGGCAAGGTGGTCATTGAACGCCCAGTGATCCTCGGCAAATGTCCCGATTTCAGTATCTTGCGTAGTGAGGTTGCCGGCGGGGGCGAAGTCGATTTGCTCCGCTAGCGAGCCGTCAGCCCGCAGAAGTTCGACCGGATGCGATTGGCTGCTGCCGGTGTAGGAGCTGTGGACAAAATCAACTCCTACTTTCACATCATGCTGCCCGCGCCATTGCTTGTGTGCAAACTCGTAGTTCTGCTGAATTTCCTGCTGCGCACTGGTACGAATCCAGCGGTTGAAAAAATTGCCCGCGTAGCCATTGGGAGTCACCAGCATGTTTTCGGATCCCTGGCCGTGCGAGTAGCTGTCAAACTGCGTCAACTGTACGAGGGTCGTCAGGATGCTGCCTCCTTTGAAGAGGTAGCGATCGTTTCCTCCCAACGCGTAACCGCTCTGCCCGTAGTCGGCGGAAGCAGTCTGGGGAGTAAGGGAGTTGATGTTGTCGTACTGCCGCCGCATCGGAAACAAAATGACGTCGAAGCTGGCGATGTGCTGCGGGGAGAAGACCATGTAAAAATCCGTATAGGAATTGACGCCCTGTCGCTTGGTCTCATTGTTGGGGTAGGCCAATCCCCTGACGGGCTGATCGGAAAAGATGTAGGTCATGGACTCGGAGAAGCTGAGCTTATCTTTCCAGAGAGGTCCCGTGAAGGAAAGGCGCGGCTCGTCGTCCTGGATACCCACCACGTGCCAGTTCAGGATGCGTGGGGTGGGCAAAAAATCATTCAGCTCAAAATCCCAGTGGCTCAGAGGGGCTTTCGTCTCAACGGTCGTGAGCCCGCCCGAAAACCTTCCGTACTCAGCCTGGTAGGCGCTCTTGAAAACATCGACTGATTCCACCGCGTCGATCGGAACTTCAATGGAAAAACTGCCAGTCACCGGGTCGACTGTCTCAGCGGAATTGATCAAGAGCGTGCCCTGGTTTTCAATGGCTCCCTTGATGGCGATTCTTCCGTCCGGGGTGCGGACTACCCCGGGGACGAGAGGGAGCGCGGCTTTGAACTTTTGCTCAACCAAGGGTAATGTCCGCAGTTCCTGGCTATGGATGCTGGCCGGCGGAGGCGACGCTTCGGTTGTAGCCTTGGGGGCCTGGGCGCTGACTTCAACCCTCTGCCGGACAATAACTTCAGGGGGAAGCGTGACTTGCAGCGTGGGCGCTTGCATATCGCTGACTTGAATATCGTTCTGAGCTACGGGCTCGTAACCCACCGCCGCGCAGGTCAATTGGTACGAGCCGGGGACCAACCCGGTAAACTCAAAACCCCCACGTTCACCGGTGGTTACGGGCCGGCCTTGTTCGGGCAGGGTGGGGCCGTGCAGGGTGCAGACGGCTCCTTCGATGGGAGCGTCATTCTGATCCCGGACGTCTCCTCTCAGGACCTGAGTCTCCGGGGGTGCCCCTTGGGCAGCGAGTTGTATGCCTAAGACAATTAGCAGGGCTGAGATGACGGCCCTGAGGCACGGGTAGTCACGAAATATCATCACTTGGATGCGTGGGCACTGAGTAAAAGGATTCATTATACTTTGGAATTGTTTGAGGAAGCCATCACGTTCCTGTGCAATCTCCTGACCAGTTTTTCAAGTCCCGCCGCGTTTTCCGTCTAAGTGTCAGAAATCCGAGGGATTAACCCCCTCTGCATCCAGCCGCATCCTACACCGCGCCGTGTGCCGCTGCCACTTGCAAATTTAGTGAGGAGGAAATATTCTGCCGCCACCTTCACGAGCGGAGGGACCCATGGGCAAACCTAAGGTAATGGTGGCCGTACGTAACGCCGATTCCGTGGAAAGCTTGGTGACCTTGTCTTGTCAGTTGGCAAGCGCCATAGATGGGGAGTTGACGGCTTTGCACGTGGTCGAAGTGCCCCCCGCCACTCCTCTTGATGCCGCGGCTGAAGTCCTCGATTATCCCGGCGAGAAACTTCTCACTCAGGCTAAGCGGGTGGCGGAGAGGCTTTCCAACCAAATCTCTACCCAGTTGGTGCGGGCTCGGGAAGTAGGTGAGGCCATCGTGGGCGAGGCCAAAAATCAAGGAGTGGATTTGCTGGTGGTGGGCCATCACCGCCCTCACCCCCCTATTCTGGGCGAAATATCACTGGGTTCCACGCTCCAATTTGTGGCCCGCCACGCGCCTTGCCGAGTCATCGTTCAGATTCCCCCGCCTGAGCATGGTTAAGGTTTCATGCGAGCAATTGCGTGGATGGATGCAAAGTGCCATGGCGAGGAATTGGGCCGTGCGAACTCCCCACCGGCTCAGATAAACAGCGGCACTTCCTCGCCGTCCGCATCCAGTTCCATCTCCGCTGGTTTGGGCGACCCGGTAATCGCCAAGACCGCTACCACCAGAGTTCCCAGCAGGACAAGTCCCGGATGGCGAACTGCCCAGTCGATCCAGCTTGTGCCGAGCGCAGAACGAGTATGCTCTTGACCCCGTGGCTGTTCGCACATCAGATTCTCCATGCCTCCTGAACTTCCTATCGGCGGTTTTGGATGGAGAATGAAAGAGAATTCATTCCCCCCGGGCCGGGAGAAGGGCTGGGGAATCTTTGCGGTAACGTTCGTCGCGCCGCGCCGCGCCGTAGAGCCGCAACCCACGATCATGCAGCTTGACTTGATTCGGCGTTGCGAGCGTAGAATAATCCCCCTTGCGCGGAGGCCTCCCGGCGGTTCATGGTGATCGCATTGCCAGAGGACGCGCCGGGCCCTTCATCCGCCCGCCGCTGGACTTTTGCATGGCCGGGCGGTGCGGCAATCGCCCTTGCGGGCCGGCGAGGTCCCCCATGGTTATCGCGTCACAACTTCGTCCGGGAATGGTTTTGAAGATGGGCGAAGATATCTTTAAGGTGTTTGAATCCACATACCACTTGGGGCAGGGCAAGATGCCGGGGAGCGTGCACGCCCGAGCCCGCCACGTAGTGAAGGGCACGCTCAAGGAATTTCGCTTCCGGCCGGAAGAACGGCTGGAGGACACCCAGCTCCAGAAACAGGATATGGAATTCCTTTACTCGGACGCGGATTCCGTGACGTTCATGAGCCCTGACACCTTCGAGCAGGTTTCGATCCCTCAGGAAGCGATCGGCAATGCCACGAAATTCCTCCAGCCCGAGATGAAAGTTCCCGTGGAGTTTTATGATGGCCAGCCGGTGAGCATCGTCTTTCCTCCCATTGTGGAGGCGCGGATTTCCACCACCGCGCAGCCCATCCACCAGCAACAAGACAACACCTACAAACAGGCGACGCTCGAGAATGGGCTCGAAATTATGGTGCCGCAGTTCATCAAGACGGGTGAAACCGTCCGCGTGGAAGTGACCACGGGAAAGTACGTCGACCGCGTGCGCGCCGATGCCAAGAGGTTTTAAGAGCCGTGACGAGTGGCGAGTGACAAGTGGCGCGCAAAACAGGAAGAGCCGAAAGTCGAAAATCGCGGCGAGTTTCGAATTTCGACTTTCGTCGTCAGGATGCTTGTCACTCGTCACTGGATTTCTGCTATGATGGCTGAGGCTGATGCCATGTCGACAACTTCCCCTCCCCTGGGCTTTCCGGAAAAGCCGCGTTTCCAATTACAGGTGCGACCTGCCGAGATGCGCGACGTACACGACATCGCGCGCATTTATCTTCAGGCCACCCAGGACCATCTGGCCACCTTTGAGAATTTCCTGATCACTCCGGAAGAACGTACGCGCTGGGTTGCGGAGCATTCCGAGAAGTTTCCGCTCCTGGTAGCCGACCTGAACGGACGGGTGCTCGGCTGGTCCTCGCTCAGTCCCTATCAAGTGCGGCCACGCATCGAAGGCATCGCGGAATTGCTCCTCTACATCGACCGCGACTACCGCCGCCACGGCGTGGGCAAAGAGCTGATGCGGGCCATTCAGTCCGCAGGGCGCGCCGAGGGGCACTTCAAACTGATCGGAAGATTCGTGGCGCACAACGATGCCGGCCGTACGCTATGCCGCCTGACCGGTTGGCGGGAAGTGGGCGTGCACCAAAAACATACCTTTTTGGATGGCCGCTGGCACGACGTCGTCGTAGTCGAATACCTCATCACCGAAAACTTCAAATAACTCTCCGCAAGCAGCCGCGGCCCATGCGTCGTTGGAATCGGCCTTTTATATAGAAGGACTGGCTACGACTGAGGTCAAAGGGACAACTTATGAAACGAAGGGCTTTTTTCCCAGCACTGCTGACACCAGCGCTCGCGAAGGTTGGCTTGCATGCCTTTAACGAGACAAGTTCTGCGCCGGCCATGAAGATCACGCGAATTGATACGACCTACTTCCGGGATGGGGCTGACTTACCGTGGCAACCCAATTGGGTGTGGGTGCGCGTTCACACCGATACTGGGCTGGTGGGACTCGGCGAGACTTACCCGCGCAATGAGGCGGAGGCCAGCCTGGTGCATTCCAGCGTCGCCGGCATGTTGTTAGGCCGCGACCCGCGCGACACCGAACGCATCTGGGCGGATTTCTATCGCACATTCGATTTCGAGGTAACGGGTGGGGTAGAAATGCGGGTGCTAAGCGCCATCGATCTCGCTCTGTGGGACCTTTTGGGGAAATCCTTGAACCTTCCCGTTTACCGCCTGCTGGGGGGAAAGTCCAATCCCGAGATTCGCCTTTATAACACGTGCTTCGACCTCCGCTACGACTTTAACAAAGAGCCGGAAAGGATCATGCATGAGTTGATCGACCGTTACGGCATCAAAGCCATCAAGATCTGGCCCTTCGATGGAGCGGCACAGCGCAACCAGCACGAATTCATCACCCCCGCCGACATCGATGAAGCCTTGTTCCCCGTGCGCAAGTTGCGCGACACCTTCGGAAACGACATTGAAATCCTTATGGAATTTCACGGGTGTTGGGACCTGACTTCCGCGGTGCGGATTGCCAAGGCGCTCGAGCCGTATCGGCCCATGTGGCTTGAAGACATGCTCCTCCCCGGCAATTTCTCGCAATACCGAGTTTTGGCCGAATCCACTTCCAATCCCCTCACCATCAGCGAACGCCTGGCGGGGCGCCTGCAATTCCTGCAAATGCTGGAAGCGCGAGCGGCCAAGTACGTGATGTTCGATGTCACTTGGTGTGGCGGGCTCAGCGAGGCCAAGAAGATTTCGACCATGGCGGAAGCCTTCGAACTGCCCGTTGCGCCGCACACCGCGGGCGGGCCCTTGCTTTTTTACGCCACCACCCATCTTTCCACTGCCCTTACCAACCTCGCCATCCAGGAAAGTTGCCAGGTATTTTATGAAAGCACCTGGCCCACCATGCTGGAAAACCCTCTGATTCCCCGCAACGGCAAAATTCGCGCCCCGGAATTGCCGGGCTTGGGAATGGAAATCAAGCCCGAGGTGTGGACGCACCCAGCGGCGATCACTCGAACCACCACGGCATAGGGTACCAACCTGGCCGAAGGCCCGGCTCCGCCCTTTCTTGGGAAGGAAGCATGGCTTGGGTCTTATGGGTTCGGTCGGGTTTGGGCGAAGCGCATCCAGGCGAAGTAGACGGGGATCCCCAGGAGAACAAATCCCAGACCCATACCGGACTCGCGCGGGCTGCGGACGAGCGCGTTGACCATGATCAGCAACGCGCCAATCGTGAAAGCCACCGGCAGCACGGGATAGGCCCAGACGCGATAAGGCCGAGCCAATTCCGGGCGCTTGTGGCGCAGAATGACCACGCCCAGGGTGGCGGCCGCGTAAAAGATCCAACCGGTGAAGACCACGTAGGTGAAAAGTTGCTCATAGCTGCCCGAGGCCGCCAGCACGATCGACCAGACACCTTGAATTAACAAGGCCACGTAGGGGGTTTCGAAGGTCGGGTGAATCCGGCCCACGGAAGCGAAGAAGACGCCGTCGCGGGCCATGGCGAAGTAAGCGCGCGCGCCGCCCAGGACGTTGCCATTGATGGCTCCGAACATCGAGCAGAGGATCAGCGCGGAAACGAAGGCTGCGCCGTGCGGGCCCCAGAGGATTTCCATGGTTTTCGCGGCCACGCGCTGGTAGGAGTCCTGGGCCATGACGGGCAGGGACAGCACCCGCAGATAGGCCAGGTTCGCGCTGAGGTAAGCAAGGATAACCACGACCACGCCAATCAGAAAACTGCGCGGCAATACTCGCGACGGATTCTTCACCTCACCTGCCGCGTACGCTAGGTGATGCCATCCATGATATGCCCACAACACCCCGATCAGCGCCACGCCGAAAGAGCTGAGCGTCGTGTGCGGCGCGGAGAGGTTCAGGGAAAGAGCCGGGGGCGTAAGGTGCCGCGCCAGCAGGGCGAATCCCACGATGATGGCCACCCCCGCGAGTTTGGCGATGGTGAAGATCGTTTGCACCACCGCCGCCCGGCGCACCCCCGCGATATTCACCAATGTGAGCAGCGCAATCACGGCGCTCGCCAGGAGCTTCCGTTCGAGTGGGGTCAGGGGAAAGAACGTGGAGCTATAGATACTGAACGCCACCGCCAGGGTGGCGATGCCGCCGGACTCAATCACCAGGAGCGCCCCCCAGCCGTAAAGGAAAGCGAGCAATTTGCCGTAGGCGTCGCGGAGATAAATGTAGACCCCGCCGGCTTCGGGCACGGCGGCCCCGAGCTCAGCCAGAGAAAGCGAGCCGGCAAGCGATAGCGCTCCTCCCACGATCCAGACGAGCATGACCATGCTGACGGACCCGACCTGCTGGGCCACATCGTGGGGGACCAGAAAAATGCCGGATCCGATGACCGTCCCAATGACCAACGCCATCGCGCCCACGTAACCGATGGCGCGTGGGAGTTGCGCGGATGCGTTGGACACTGAGTGCGAGGCCAGGGGCCCTGTGACGGACGGCGAAGAGGGGACTGGCCCCGTGGCGGGCGGTGAAAGAGGTTTGGACATAGACGCCCTTAAAGTAGGATTCGAATATTGAAACCCACGAGCAGTAAAGCGAAATTTGAAACCCGAAAATCGAAGCTCAAAATTGGGGAGCCGGACCCTGAAATCTAAACCCCTAACCCCCACCCTCAGCTTTCTTTCGGCATGTTTCCGTAGATGCTTCTTTGGCCGGGTAATGCACGCCGTTGAATTGCCGCAGCACCAGCCGCCCGCGGTCGCCGGCCCTGGGATCGTAGGCGTACCAAGTGACGGAGCAGTTGCACACGTCGTGCTCAGGGTCGCGGTCGATGGCGAGCAGGGTCTGTTCGGTCAGCCGTTCGAGAAGGCGGCGAAAGGTGAGGACCACTACGGAGTGGCATACCACCAGCACCGATTGTTTGCGGCAATCGCGGACCATCGTCCCCAGAAAGCTATGAACTCGCAACGCCACGTCGGGATAGCTCTCGCCCCCGGGCGGACGATAGTAGTACTTGCCTTCGCGCTCGCGGCGGCGCCACTCCTCGGGGTGCCTGGTGCGGATGCCCTGGCCCGTAAGCCCGTCGAGAATGCCGAATTCCTTCTCACGGATACGCTCCTCGCGGGTCAAATCCGCCTTGTAAGGGAAATGCTTCACCAGGTTTTCGGCGGTCTCGAGGGTTCGCTCGTATGGTGAAACAAAGACGCGATCGAAACGGAACTTCCGGGCGAGATACTTCCCGGTCTCCTCCGCTTGCCGAATGCCGCGGGGTGTGAGTTCCACATCCACGTCGCGGGCATCCGTATGGTAATCCAAGTGGCCCGCGCGTTGCGCCTCGGCCCGGCGCACGTTGCGCTGCGATTCGCCGTGGCGCATGATCACCAAGTGGTCCATCCACTTTTGCACTGCGGAAGGCATGGAAGCCTCGCACCTTTCGAATTGCCCCGGGCAGTACTTTACGGAAAGAAGAGGTGCCATTATACTGGGTGGCTCTTCGACCGGCCACACAACTTTTGAAGGAGCGTTAGCGCAAAGCCTGGAGGGTGAACGATGGCAGACTTCATTCCAGGACGGTTTGAGGCGCAAGTGGCGCTGGTAGTGGGAGGCGCGCAAGGCATCGGAAAGGCGATTGCCGTGCGCCTGGCTCGCGAAGGCGCGCGCCTGGTGATTGCCGATATTGACCGCGCGATGCTGGCGCGAACGGAAAAGGAAATTCGCAAGGCGGGGGGGAACGTCCGCATCCTGTACTGCGATGTCCTAAAGAAGCGGTTGGTTGACCGCACCGTAGCTCAGGTCATCCGTTGGTACAAACGCTTGGATGTGATGATGTACGTGGCGGGCGTGGCGAAAGGTGTGCCTTTCCTCAAAACCGATGAGAGGTTGTGGGACTGGACGCTGGACGTGAATCTGCGCGGCGGCTTTCTAATGGCCCGCGCCGTGGCCCCGCACATGGTCAAACAGCGGAGGGGCAAGCTGGTATTTATGGCTTCCACGAACGCTTGGGACGCGGAAGCGGGATTGGCGCCTTACAACGCTTCAAAGTCAGGCCTGTTTATTCTGGCCAAGACGTTGGCCCGCGAGCTGGGACCACACGGGATCAATTCCAACGCCGTCGGCCCCGGCCTGATCCGGACACGCTTGACCGAGTCCTTCCTGAAGAACCCGGTGTTCATGAGAAAGTATGAACACCTGATTCCGGTGGGGCGGGTCGGCAACCCCGAAGATATTGCCGGACCCGCGACCTTTCTGGCTTCGCATGACGCCGACTACGTGAACGGCGTGCTGCTCTTCGTGGATGGCGGCCAACTCGCCTGATGCCGCGGGCAAGCCAGGAAGGGGCAGGGCGGGTCAGCAACTCTCACGCAAGGAGATCATATGCGCAAAGTGGTACGAACCTCCGAGGCGCCCACGCCCAAAGCACCTTATTCCCAGGCCATTGTTGCCGACGGCTTCGTCTTTGTCGCCGGGCAGGCATGCTTGAACCCTAAAACCGGTGAGTTCGAATATGGCGACGTGAAATCGGAAACGCGTCGTACGCTGGAAAACATCCGCGCCATTCTGGAAGCGGCAGGGAGTTCTTTGAAGGACGTGGTGCGAGTGGGCGTGTTCCTTTCGAATATGGATGATTTCGCCGCCATGAACGAGGTTTACAAGGAGTTCTTTTCGGAAGACCCGCCGGCGCGCACGACGGTCGGGGTGCAGATCCGCAAGCTTAAAGTTGAGATCGACTGCGTCGCGCGGGTCAGCAAGCGGCGCAAAAAGACAGTGAAGAGTGACAAGTGACGAGTGACAAGCAAGCAAATAGGAGGTTGCAGGTGGATTTGCACTTCCGACCTGCCATCTGCCTACCTGCCCAATGCCTGCAATTCGCCACTCGTCACTGCTTCTAGCGAGGTGAATATGAATTTGCGGGAACTTTCCACGCCAGCCCTGACCGTCGATCTCGACGCGCTCGAACGCAATCTCGACCGCGTTGCCGAATTGTGCCGCCGGCAGGGTGTAGGATTGCGGCCTCACACCAAAACCCACAAAACGCTGGAGGTGGCGCGCATGCAACTCGAGCGAGGCGCCGTGGGATTGACGGTGGCCAAGGTGGGCGAGGCGGAAGTGATGACTGGCGCCGGGCTCGAAGACATCCTGGTGGCGTTTCCCATTTTTGGCGGCGAGAAACTTCGCCGCCTGGCGGATATCGCCCGCACGCGCCGCCTGCTGGTCTCGCTCGACTCAGAAGCCACCGCACAGGAACTTTCCCGCGCGGCTGCCGCGCAGGGGGCGACGATCGGCGTGCTGGTGGAATTCGACACCGGCGCCCGCCGCTGCGGACTCGAACCGGGGCCTGACCTGGTGGCGCTGGCGAAAGCTATCGACAAGCTGCCGGCGCTGAAGTTCCGCGGCCTGATGAGCTTTTTTGGCCACGTTTGGGGAACGGTCGAGGAGCGGCGGGCGGAAGCCGAACGCGTCGCGGAGCGTGTGGGCAAAGGGCTGGCGGCGTTTCGCGCTGAGAATATGCCGGTCGAAATCGTTTCCGGCGGATCGACGCCTTCCGCGGAATTTGCGCATCTGATTCGGGGGCTCACGGAGATTCGCCCCGGCACCTATGTTTACAACGATCTCAATACCTATTATCAGGGCGCGTGTAACCTGGAGGATTGTGCCGTGCGCGTGGTTGCGACCGTGGTCTCGACGGCCGTCCCCGGCCGCGCCATTATCGATGGTGGATCCAAAACCTTTTCTTCCGACCAGCTTGGCTCCGGGCCCAAGGCAGGCTACGGCTTGGTGGTGGAGGCGCCGGATGCTCCCCTCATCAAGCTGAACGAGGAACATGGTTACCTCGACGTCACCCAATCACAGCATGAGTTCCACGTCGGCGAGGTTGTGACGGTGATCCCCAACCATGTCTGCACCGCCGTGAATATGCACGACGAGATCTTCACCGTGCGCCAGGGCGAGGCCGTGGGCTGCTGGAAGATTGCGGCGCGGGGAAAAATCCGCTAGCGCCGCAACCAACGCGACGGGACTTTCTCCTGAGGAGGTAACGCAACATGGACACACCATTGACCATACTGGGAATTGCCGGCAGCCTGCGCGAGGACTCCTTCAATCGCGCGGCGTTGCGAGCCGCTCAGCAACTGGTTCCCAAGGGGGCGACCCTGGAGATCTTCGACCTTAAGGGGATTCCCCCCTTCAATCAGGATGAAGAGGGGCACCCGCCGGAGCGCGTGGTGGAGTTCAAACGTCGCATTCGCGCTGCGGACGCCATCCTGTTCGTCACTCCCGAATACAACTATTCGATACCTGGGGTCCTGAAGAACGCCATCGACTGGGCCTCACGGCCTTACGGTGAAAATTCATGGGATGGCAAGCCCGTGGCCGTCATGGGCGCTTCCATCGGACCGCTGGGAACCTCGCGTGCCCAGTATCATTTGCGCCAAGTGTTCGTGTTCCTGAATATGTTTCCTCTCAACCGGCCGGAGGTGATGATCACCAACGCGGCGCACCGCTTCGATGAAAGAGGAAACCTGGTGGACGAGGATACACGCGCGCATATCCGTAAGCTTCTGGAAGCCCTCACGGCTTGGACGAAGTACCACGAGGGCGGACGGCGTGCGGCGTCGGCGAACGCATAAGCGCGGGGCCAACCTTCCTTTTGCTCCCGGCTGGATGACCCACCGCGAACGGAACCGGGAGCAGGAGCTCGCCCGGGCCTTCCAATTTTACTCATCGAGATTTCTCAGCACGGTATCGGAAGGGCGGGGGGTGAAACCCCCGCGCATCCCGCAGTCCCTAAAAGCGTCCAAGCATGGCGAGAATTCCGAGTTCATCAAGCCTGTGCTCCCGCTGCCTCTGCCGCACCGGCAGCGTGGCGCGCTCTTTAGGCGGCAAGACGGTTCTGGGGCGAACCTTCCTTGAGGCCTTTCGCGGTGAGCAGATCATATCCTTTATTAGTGAGGAACCATAGCCTCCGCGTGGGCGTTGTCCTCTTGCCGGCCAAAGCGTGCTCGCGCATTTTTTCCAGTCTTCTCTCGACGTCAGTTTGGTCGGCCTGGGCCTCCGTGGCTATGCCCCCCGACGAGCGGTACAAATACGGCCCGTTGGTCAGGAGCATGAGAAGTTCCCGGTCGGTGCGATCGAGGGGGAAATCCTCCACCGGCAAGGTACTAACCTGTAAGGAGGTGGGCTGTGGCTCACTCCGCTCATCCATTTCCATACGCAGAATGGGCTCGGCTTGACTGACCATCTCCTCGGCAATAGCCGCCTGAGATTGGGCCTCTTGGGATTGCTGCTTCGTCCTTTCAATCTCTGCCAGGACCCGCTTGGAGACTGTCTCCAGGAGGGGACGGGAGAAGACCGCCGCGAGCAGGCAGATGCTCGCGAACACAAAGAAGTCAAAGGGGATTCCGGACCCGAGCTGGATGGTGGTGATTTTATCGATCAGGTTGCTGGAAATGGTCCGGAGTAGGAGCGGCATCAGGAAAGATGCCACCATGCCCAATATGAGGCACCGCAAGCGTTTGGCATTCTCCGGATCATCTTTCTCGAGAAGCAGGTGATTGGCGGCCCCGCCCAGAAAACCCGACCCTGCCATTGCCACGAGCAACAGGATTACGTTGAACCTTGTCATTTACTTCCCTCCGATGCAATTTGCCAATTCCTCGCAGCAGGTGCTAAACTGCCGTCGATAAGGTCAAAAAGTTGAACTAATACCTAGCCTCTACCGCCGGGACAGTCACACCCATCGAGGCAAACCCACGATGGAATGCTTTCAACTCACTCTGCCTCGCCCAAAAGTTGCGTCCCAGGAACGCCTCGGCGCGCGAACATGCCCTCGGTCGTTGCTCTCCTTGGTTCAGGCCGGCGGCATAAGTCTTCGTCCCTAGTTTGAAGGTGCCCAGGCTTGCGCCGGAGGGCGCAGGTCGAGGCATGGCTGAACTCCCCTCCCCATCCTGCCAATCCGCAGCTCGGTCCCCAGCCGAGGAGAATAGCATATTCATGGTCATGGCCATGCCACGGAGAAAGCGGCTTTCGTACTGAGGCCGCATCCCGCCGCGCCGGTTGCACCTATCTCATCGACATTTAATTTCGGTGCATGAGGAAATCTGCTTGGTCCTGTGGCCCCAAACCCTACTGGAGAGATCTTTCCAGTTGTTCGGCGGCGGTAGTGATCAGCGCCGACTCGCGGTCAAGAATCCGGCCGACCTCGGCCAAGGCGGCGTTTGCCTCTTCCCACTTGTTCTGTTCGATTGCTTCGCGAACGGCAGGAATGGTTTTCACCTCATAGCCGGTGTAAAAGCCTGGCGCGTAGATTTGGTGCTTGAACCACGGCCGGCCGAGAAGACCCTGGGCGTTCGTTAGTTGGCGCTCACTTTGGATAAGACTGAGGTTCACCCGCTGAGTGGACGCACTGGCGAAGGCCGTTGCCCCTTTGGCCTGAAGATTTTCGATCGCCTCGTGGTAGCGTTCCGCAGCGCGGGTGAGCGAGTCCACGGCGTTGTCGAGCGGGGCGAAGTTCAGGTAAGGCGGAACATCTTCTTTCTCCGGCGGCAGAAAGATTTTCGTGGGGTCGGAGGTGGCGCTGAAGACGCCTTCGTCGATCTCCCGATTGCGTTCGCGGATTTCGTCCTGTCTGTCCTTGAGCAGTTTCTTTAACTGCCCGACGTACTTGTGCACGGTGTCGGCAAAGTCCGTAAAGTCGAAGGGCAGGAGGTCAGCGTCCGCCAGGCGCAATATCGCGGTGCCTGCCGCTTGGGACAGAGCGCGTCCGTACCGGAAGTCAGTATCATCAAAGTGGGTATACCAGTAATAATCGTCGTATATAGAATGGTAAGTGCCCTCGCCGCTTTCGCCCCCGAAAGCAAGATCGAGAGAGGCAATTCCCAGGTGGTCAAGGAACACCGTGTAATCCGAGCCGGAGCCGAGCGCCGGGAGGCGCCAGTCGGCGCGGGTGCGCAATTCCTGCCGCTCCTCCCGGGAGCCCTCGCGAATCTGGCGAAGTTGTTGGCGCTTCCAGGTGGAGAGGCCCGTTTCCGGGTCGGGAATTTCGCGCGCCACATCGTTCACAAACTTCTCCAGCGTGTGCGACCCGCTGACTTGGAAATAGCCGCGGCTATTGGAGTCCGTGTTGATGTAGACCGCGGCGTGTGCGCTAAGCTCATCGGCATACGTTTCCGCCCACTCGGTCGAACCCAGCAAGCCCTCCTCCTCGCCGTCCCACATGCAGTAGATGATGGTGCGCCGCGGCTTCCAACCTTGCTTCAAAAGTTCGCCCATTCCGCGTGCCTCTTCCATTTCGTCTACCGCGGCTGAAACCGGATCCTGAGCCCCATTCACCCAGGCGTCGTGGTGATTGCCGCGGATGACCCATTCGTCGGGGGAGATGGAACCGGGAATTTTGGCGATTACGTCGTAGAGGGTTTTAATGTCCCAGCTGGCCTTCACCTTGAGATGCACTTGGGCGGGGCCGGGGCCGACATGGTAGGTGATGGGCAGCGCGCCGCGCCAAGCTTCCGGCGCCACCGGACCCTGAAGCGCCGCTAGCAGCGGTTGCGCGTCGCCGTAAGAAAGGGGCAGAACCGGGATCTTGGTAATAGTCTTGGCTTCCGCGATGGGCAGGCGTTTTGCGCCTTTCGTGGCGCCTACACCGGGCGTGAGCGGATCACCGGGATAAAGCGCCCAATCCATGACGCTGCCGCGCTGCACGCCGTCGCGGGGACGCCAAGCACCTTGCGGGTAAACGTCGCCAGCGAAATAGCCGTCCTCGTGAGGGTCGGAGTAAATCAGACAGCCGACGGCGCCATGCTCGGCCGCCACCTTGGGCTTGATGCCGCGCCAAGAACTGCCATAGCGCGCGATGACAATTGCGCCTTTGACAGAGATCCCCAGACGGTCCAGTTGCTTGTAATCCGCAGGAATACCGAAGTTGACATAAACAAGCGGCGCCGTGACGTCGCCATCCGCCGAGTAAGCATTGTAAGTGGGGAGTTGCTCGGCGTGCTGGCTGGAAGTGGGGTCAACATCGACCGTGGGTTCTTCGAGCGTCGCTTTGAAATGCGTGGGTTCGACCAGCTCGACCGCGCGTTCCTTGGGTGTGGGGAAGAGGACATCAAAGTTTTCAATTTGCGCGTCCCAGCCCCACTGCTTGAAGAGCGAAAGAATCCACTCGGCGTTTTCACGGTCATATGCTGTGCCCACGTGGTGCGGGCGCGCGGCGATTCTTTGCATGTAGGCGCGCAGATGGTCGGGGCTGGGCAGAGCGCGGAACTTCGTTTCCCAGTCGCGCTCGACCCGCGCCGATTCTGCCGAAAAGCCCTCGAGAGGCACGGAAGAATCAGCGGCGGCGGAGAGTGCAGCCTCTGCCGCCGGGCGGGCCTCGGTGGGAACCGTCTCCAGCGCGCGGGTGGTCAACAGGACGACGAGAGCATACAAGATCATGCCTAAGACCATACGACGCATCGGTGACCTCCTCTTCCTACACATCACTCGGTGGCTTTCTCCAATTCCTCCGCAGCGGTAGTGATCAGCGCCGACTCGCGGTCAAGAACCCCGCCGACTTCGGCCAAGGCCGCGTTCGCCTCTTCCCACTTGTTCTGTTCGATCGCCTCGCGAACGGCAGGAATGGTTTTCACGTCATAGCCGGTGTAAAAGCCTGGCGCATAGATTTGGTGCTTGAACCACGGCCGGCCGGGAAGACCTTGGGCGTTGGTCAGTTGGCGCTCACTTTGGATAAGATTGAGGTTCACCTGCTGAATGGACGTTTTGGCGAAGGCCGTTGCCCCTTTGGCCTGCGCCTTCTCGAGGGCTTCCTGGTAACGTGCCGCGGCGCTGGAGAGCGCGGCCGAAGCGTTTTCGAGCACGGCGAAATTCAGATAAGGCGGCATGCTTTCTTTGGGCGGAGGAATGAAAGTCTTCATGGGATCGGTGGTGGCGCTGAAGACGCCCTCATCGATTTCCTGGTTACGCTCACGAATCTCATCCTGCTTTTCCTTGAGCAGCTTCTTTAACTGCTCGATATAGAGTTGGATGGTGTCGGCCAATTCCGTGAAGTTGTAGGGGAGCAGTTCGGCATCAGCCAGGCGCAGCACGGCGGTGCCCATAGTCTGGGACAGAGCGCGCCCGTAGCGGAAATCGGGATCATCGAAGTGCGTGTACCAATAGAAGTCATCGTAAATCGAATGGTAACTACCGCCGCCGGCTTCGCCGGTGTAGGTTAAGTCCAGCGAGGCGATTCCCAGGTGGTCGAGGAAGACTGAGTAGTCGGACCCCGAGCCGAGCGCGCTAAGGCGCCAGTCAGGACGAGTGCGTGCCTCCCGGCGGTCGTCCGGAGAGCCGGTACGAATCCGTCGAAGCTGGTGGCGTTTCCAGACGGTGAGGTGGGTTTCCGGGTCCTGAATATCCCGCGCCACGCCATTCACAAATCTTTCCAGCGTGTGCGAGCCGCCCACGGTCAGGTAACCGCGGTCAACGCTATCGCTATTAAGGTAAACTGCGGCATGCTGGCGAAGTTCGTCGGCATGGGCTTCCCCCCACTCGGTGGAGCCCAGAAGGGCCGGTTCCTCGCCGTCCCACACGCAGTAGATGATCGTGCGGCGTGGCCGCCAGCCTTGCTTCACAAGTTCGCCCAGCCCGCGCGCCTCTTCCAATTCCGCCACCGCCGCCGAAACCGGATCTCGGGCGCCATTCACCCAGGCGTCGTGGTGATTGCCGCGGACGATCCATTCGTCGGGAGAGGTGGTACCGGGAATTTTGGCGATGACGTCATAGAGGGTCTTGAGGTCCCAGTTGGCTTTCACTTTCAAGTGCACTCGGGCGGGGCCGGGGCCGACGTGGTAAGTGATGGGCAGCGCGCCGCGCCAAGCTTCCGGCGCCACCGGACCCTGAAGCGCCGCGAGCAGCGGTTGGGCGTCCCCCCAGGAAAGGGGTAAGACCGGGATCTTGGTGATCGTCCGGGCTTCGGTGATGGGGAGCCGCTGGGCCTCTTTCGTGGCGCCCACACCGGGCGTGAGCGGATCACCGGGATAGAGCACCATGTCCATCACACTCCCACGCTGCACGCCATCCCGCGGACGCCGGGGGCCCTGGGGGAAGACGTCGTCGAGGTAATACCCATCGTCGCGCGGATCGGAGTAGATCAGGCACCCGACGGCGCCGTGCTCGGCCGCCACCTTGGGCTTGATGCCGCGCCACGAGCCGCCATAGCGCGTAATCACAATCGCGCCTTGCACGGAAATGCCCAGTCGGGCAAGTTGATCATAGTCTGCAGGAACGCCGAAGTTGACGTAGACGAGGGGCGCGGTGACGTCGCCATCCGCCGAGTAAGCGTTGTAAGTGGGAAGTTGCTCGGCGTGCTGGTTGGAAGTGGGGTCCACCTCGACGGTGGGCTCTTCGAGCGCCGCCTTGAAATGCGTGGGTTCAAGCAGTTCGACCGCCCGTTCCTTGGGCGTGGGGAACAGGACATCGAAATTCTCAATGTGGGCGTCCCAGCCCCACTGCTTGAAAAGAGAGAGAATCCATTCCGCGTTTTCGCGGTCGTAGGGCGAGCCCACGTGGTGCGGGCGGGCGGCGATCCTCTGCATGTAGGCGCGCAGATTGTCGGAGCTGGGCAGGGCGCGGAACTTTGTCTCCCAGCCGCGCTCGACCCGCGCCGAATCTGCCGAGAAGCCGTCGAGCGGCGCGGATGAATCAGCGGCGGCGGGTACGGAGATTGCGGCGCGAACCTCGCCCGCCGGGCGAGCCTGGGAGGGAACCGGCTCCAGCGCTCGGGTTGTTAACAGAACGACGAGTGCAAACAAGACGACGCTCAGGGTCAAACGGCGCATCAGGCTCCTCCAGCAAGAAAGTCCGGCGCAGTATACCGCATAGCCATCCGCGGGCAAGAGGAGTTTCGGCCGTCGCATGGCCGGGGGCATGGCCACTCGTGAAGGACCCGCCAAAGATCCATCATCCATGCTTCTCCGTGGCGCGGCGGCGAGATGGTGTGGCAATTTCGATGGACAGCCGCGAACCGGAGTAGCGCACCGAGCACCCTCCGAGACTTCGGTTCCGTTCAGTGCGCAGACCACCTGCGAATGGAAGTTACCTGCTGATATATTGACGATATTATAACTATACGGTAATTGACAACGGCCACGCATGTAGCGTATATTCCCCACTGGATAGGGGTAGTCAGACCGATTTGGTAGGGAGAACCATTCGGTCGACAAAACAACAAACAACCTCCCGTTGCAGCCATCGTGTTGGCGCCAGTCGAAGTGGGAAGTTTCACACGGTCGAGACCGTGGGGGCGGGGGTTTCTTTGCCGCCCTGGCCTTGGGGATTGTGATGCGGAACTATCTCACTGGCCTGCTGCCAGCCTACGTCCTTCCCGCCGTGGCCATCACCCTTACCTTGGGTTGGTGGCTCTTCCACTCCTTGGGGGAGCGGCGCGAAAGGTTGCGCCGGAATGCGGAAGTCTTCTGGTTTTCCAGCCTGCATTTCTTCAGCAAAGAACTTTCTGAGTGTCGCGATCCCCAGCAGATCGTGGAGCAGGCGCTGCGTGGCTCCCTGGAAATGCTGGACACGCGGGACGGCTACATCCTGTGGCGTGACGAGGGGGGCGAGGACAAGGATCACTCCTATGCCCGCGGACTTTCCCCAAGAACCGCGGAGTGCCTCAAGACCCATCCCCTGTATCGCTACCTTTCCCAGAGTGGCGAGCGCTGGGGCGCGCTGATGGTTTTTCCGGATATGCGTGACTCGGCGGTGGTGACGGCGTGGCAGCGCGATCCGTTGTTCCACGAATTCCGTGATGTATTGAGGGCGGAAGGGTTGCGAACGCTGGTCGCGGTGGGGCTGCAGGTTCGGGACAAAGCTTACGGTGTCTTGCTGGTGGGTTTTCGTAAGGTGCGCACTTTCGACCCCCGCGAATTGCGGGTGGCGTTGGCCATCGGCAACCAAGTGAGCGTGGCAATCGAAAACTGGTCGCTCAATCGCGCCGCCGAGCGCCGCGAAGAGGAACTGAGAATCCTCCACCGCGTGGGCGAATCCCTGCGCGCCACCTTTGATCTGAATGCCCAGATTGAAATCCTGCGCGGCGAGTTGACCAGCTTGATGGGGGGCACGAACTTCGGTCTGGCCTTGCAAGAAACCGCTGAAGGCCCGCTGGATGTTGTGGTGCCTTTTGAGAATGCCGGACCCCAGGACGCGGCTGCGGGCGCACCCGCCAGCTCGCTTGCCCAATATGTACAGCGGACGCGTACGCCGCTGCTGGTGGCCGTCGACGTGGCGGGGACAACCCGCCGATTGGGGCTGGAGCCCATGAACCCACGGGTTCGCACCTGGTGCGGTGTGCCCGTGCATTTCTCCGACGGCTCCACGGGCGTGCTGGCGCTTGCCGACTTCGAACGCGAACACGCCATCAGCAAGGGGCAGTTCGATCTGGTGCAAGTGCTGGCCCAGGAGGCGGCGGTCGCCATTGAGAACGCGCGCCTTTTCAAAAGGGAGCAGCGGCGGGCCAGCCACCTGGGGTTGCTCAACGAACTGGGGCGCAAAGCCAACTCAGTGTTGAATCCGCAGGAACTGCTGCCTGCCATTTGCCGCCAGGTTCGCAACGCCTTCGGGTACGACATGGTGCGCATCGAAATCATGGACAGCGGACGAGAGGAATTGGTCGTCGAGGCCGAAGCCGGCTACGGCGCCGAATTGCTGGGCCGCCGTATCCGCATGGGTGAAGGGCTGGCCGGAGTGGCGGCGGAAAACGGCGAGCCGGTTCTGGCCAACTCGGTCGTGAAGGAGCCGCGCTATGTGGCCCTCCACCCCGGCATTCGGGCCGCGCTGGGTCTGCCCTTGAAGTACCGCGAGGAATTGATGGGCGTGATCAGCCTGGAGAGCCGGCGGGAATACTCCTTCTCGCAGCAGGACGTGCTGACCCTGCGCACCCTGGCGGACCAACTGGCGATTGCGCTTCATAACGCGCGCGCCTACCAGGTGGCTTTGGAACAGGCCATTACCGATGGCCTGACCGGTTTGAAAACCCATCGCTACTTTATGGAAGCGCTGGACCGGGAGTGGCGCCGGTCGACGCGTTCGGGGCACTTGTTCTCTCTCATCATGCTCGACCTGGACGGCTTCAAGCAGGTGAACGACCGGCACGGTCACCTGGAGGGCGATAAGGTGTTGACCGCCGTCGCGCAACTGCTCAGCGACTTCGTCCGGCAATCGAATGTGGTGGCGCGTTACGGCGGGGATGAATTTGCAGTTCTTATGCCGGAGACGCGCACCGACCAAGCGGAAATCCTGGCCGAGCGCCTGCGCGAGTGTCTGGAGTCGGATCGCTTCCTGAGCGCGCATGGCGTGACCGCGAGCTTCGGCATCGCCACCTTCCCGGTGCACGGACCAACCCAGGAGGAAATCCTGCGGGTGGCCGATTCCGGCATGTATCTGGCCAAACATCAAGACGGAAACCGGGTGCGGGTCGCTTCCCTGACGATGGAGGCGGGGCAGCCTGACTGGGAGCACCAGTTGTTGGAAGCTTACCTCGGCGTGGCCATGAAGCGCATGTTCTCCACGGGGCCGGAAGCCTTCAACCATTACCTGGAACGCTTCCAGCACGTGATGCAAAAGGGCAATGGAGAAGCGCCCTCACTACTCGACACCGTATCCGCCCTGGCGTTTGCCATTGACGCCAAGGACCATTATACGCAGGGCCATTCCCAGGCGGTGGCGCGCCTGGGGGCGCAGATCGCGCAGCAGGTGGGCCTGGCCAGCCCCCAAATTGAAGAGGTTCGCTTGGCAGGCATCCTTCACGACATCGGCAAGATTGGCGTGCCGGAAGCGGTTCTCAACAAACCCACGCGCTTGACCCAGGAAGAATTCGAGCTGATGAAAAGCCACACCGTCCTGGGCGCGAAAATCCTGGAACCGCTCAAGGTGAAGGCGATCGAAAATATCCGGCGCATTGTGCGGCACCACCATGAGATGGTGGATGGCACGGGTTATCCCGACCAACTGAAGGGTGAAAGCATTCCTCTGGGTGCGCGCATCATAACCGTGGCGGATTGTTTCGATACCATGGTTTCCGAACGGGCTTACAAGCGCGGGCGCACCGTCGAGGAAGCCGTGGGTGAACTGCATCGCTGCTCGGGCACGCATTTCGACCCCGAGATTGTGGAGGCCTTTGTTCGCTCGCTGGAGGTCTTCGGTGACCCGCGGCGCCGGCTGAGCCCGGACGAGCGGGTCGTCAATTAATCGGGTGATCGGGAGATCCGGTGATCGTGTGAGCAAGATGGGAAGATAAGATAATCGCTCGATCGGAAAACCCATTCGTTCGGCGCTGTTTTTTGTTCACCAGATCATCTGATATGACGATTACCAGTTCTAGTCACCGGATCTCGCGATTGTGCTCACCCGATCTTCGGATCACCGGATCACCCGATCTGTTGAAACGCCTGGGGCTGTAGATTTCCATCGGCTGGGATACAGAACCTTTCAGAATCAACCCCGCGATGATTTCCGCCGTGACCGGCGCCAGCAGAATGCCATTGCGGAAGTGGCCGGTCGCGAACACCAGGTTCTCAATTTCCCCATAACCCAGGATCGGCAAGTGGTCGGCGGTGTCGGGCCGCAGGCCCGCCCAGGCGCGCCGGAAGCGCAAATCGCCCACCCGCGGCGCCCAGCGCATGGCGCCATCCAGAATCGAGCGCAAGCCCTCGCCGGTCACCGCCTTATCTTGCCCCACATATTCCGCGGTGGTTCCCACCAGCACGTGCTGCTCCGGCCGGGGGACCAGATAGTGAATCCCCGCGCGCACGATCAGCGGCACCTCACGCCCCGCTTCAAAATCCAGCATCTGCCCGCGGCAGGGCACGAGCGGGGCCTTTACGCCGAGTTGGTTGGCAAGTTCGCCGGACCAGCAGCCTGCCGCAAGAACATAGGTCTTCGCCGTGTAGGTCGTGGCTTGGCGGGCTGGGTGGCTAGCGGCTTCGAGACCCTCGATGCGGTGGCCTTTCAACTTGAACCCGCGAACGCCCTGCCCCGCTTCCAGGCGAGCGCCCGCCCGCCGCAAGGCCGTCGTCAGCCCGCGCATCAGCCGCTCGTTATCAACCCAATGATCGCCAGGAACGAAGAGGCCGCTGCGGATGTTGGACGATAGGCCGGCGACCCGATGGTGGACCTCAGAGGAGCTGACCGGTTGGTGCGCAAAGCCCCGTACGGCTAGCTGGCGGCGGGTCTCCGCGAGTTCTTGTTCCTGCTTCTCGTCAAGCGCCACAAGCAGCGAGCCGTCGCGGCGATATCCCACGGGCCGGCCATCGAGCTCCTCAATCTCCGCCACAAAGCTCGCATATAGATTCCGGCTCGTCACGCAGAGGTCCGAGAAAGCCCGTGGTTCGACCCTCTCGCTATGCGGCGCCAGCATGCCCGCCGCGGCCGAGCTTGCTTCCGCGCCGGGCTCGCCGCGATCGAGGACCGTGACAGCGAGGTCCGCCTGCGCCAGGCGCAGACCAATCGAGCAGCCGATGATGCCGCCGCCGATAATCACGATATCGGCGGTGTGTGAGGAGCTTTCAGCCATGCGGCGTTTATTCCTGAAATTTCAGTTTTCGCCAAGCAGCACGTGCGGTCAAGGAGATTCTTCACCGCCGATAACCGATATGAGGGAGTGTGTCACACTGGGATACGGCTTTCGGCCCCGCCCGCCTTTTTCGCCTCGGATTTTGACTTTTCTCGTCACTCCTCACTCGGAACTGCTTTTGTCATAGACTATGGTCGAGGTGTTTGATGATAATCGGGTCGATTGCCTGGAGGAGCTTTTGGGGGATAGCCCTCGCTGGCAATGGACTGCGCTCGCCCCCGTCCAAGGCATTTCTCCTTCCTTTTCATCAACATCGTCTCAGGACGATTTCAACTCGTGTATTTTCATCAACATCGTTTCAAGCCAGAAAGTTGTAAAATTTTCTCCGTTTGTTTTCAATAACATCGTTAGACTTACCTTGATTCTCTGGCCCTTAAAAAAGGAGTTAGCTTGACATGCGGGAGGCGTTGCGAAAAAAGTGGGGGGGAAATGCAGGATAGTCTCGCGATGTTATTGAAAACACGTGGAGAAAAAATGTCGCTTTTCTGCCCCAGCACGATATTGATGAAAACAAATCACTTAAAATCTGTCTCTCGCGGATGTTCATGAAAATAAATGGAGTTAAGAAGGTTCCGGGTGTCAGGGGCTGCGTGCTGGAGACTAAAGTTAAGGGCAACGAGAACCAAGGTAGTGGTGTCATTTGGTGTGGCACGGCCATCTTGGCCGTGACCGTTCACGGGCGGGACGCCCGTGCCACTTCCAAATGACACCACTACCAGAGCCAAGGACGGATTGCGTTTTCCCCGCAGGGCGGCATATCATGAGCGAAGAATCTAGTTACAGGGCCGCTTCGCATCAGCCAGAAAGGGAAATATGGGAGTTCGCACCAGCGTCGATTTGAAGCTTGACCGATCCTCGGCCTTCGAGGCTTTCGTTGAGGAATTGTCTCGTGGGTTCGTGCGGCTCGGGATGCAATTCCATCCTGGAGTCGGCGGTCGCGTGATGGAAGGTGATGTGGAAGTGGCGAGGGTAGTCCGCTGGCAACCGCCGCTGGAAGTCGCTCTCGAGTGGCATGCGGCGGATTGGCAGCCGGCGGAAGTAACATCGATGGTGTGGGGGTTTGAACCTGTTGAGGATGGCACGCGTGTAACCCTGGAGAGTGGGGAGTGGGGCAATCGGTTGGGAGACCAGGGGAATGAACTGGCCGGCTGGTTCGCAAGCGAGGTTGCCACCCCTCTTTTGAGCGCCATGGGACCCCGCCACCTGGGCGATTGGATCACCGATCGCAGGGCGCGGCGTCCGTCCGGCCCACAGGCACGCGCCTTCTATCGCGACCCCCTTTACCATCGCCCGAACTTCCAAGCCATCCTGGCAGTGCTGGGGCTAAGACCTGATGACTACTTACTCGAGGTCGGTTGCGGAGGCGGGGCCTTCCTGCACGACGCTCTGAGCAGTGGGTGCAGAGCGGCGGCCATCGATCACAGTTCCGATATGGTAAGACTGGCCCGTCAGGGTAACCACGAGGCTATCCAACAAAACCGGCTGGAGATTCGCGAGGGCGACGCCGGTTCACTGCCCTTCCCTGATGGGATTTTCACTTGCGCCGTGATGACCGGGGTTTTTGGTTTCATATCGAATCCTCTCCAGGCGCTCTCCGAGGTTCGACGGGTTCTCGCGCCGGGGGGACGCTTCATACTCTTTACCGGCTCCAAGGAATTGCGTGGGACACCTGCCGCGCCTGAGCCTATGGCGTCGCGCCTGTATTTTTACGAAGACAGTGAACTGGAGGAGCTTGCGCGAAAGGCAGGATTTATTGAGGCCCACCTGGAACGGCCTGACTTTGAGCCTCTCGCGCGCGCGGCGGGAATTCCCGAAGAACATTTGGAACTTTTCAAAGGCCACGGCGGCGGGCAACTCCTCGTTGCGCGCAAAGAATGATCCTGATGAATACGGGCGTGAGCGCGGCCCGACGATGGGCACAGCCAAAAGAAATTTCACCACAGAGGTCACGGAGAATAGACGCAGATGAAAACTGAAGGTCGACACTTATGAACCGTAATCCCGATCCGCGCAAACAGAAACCCTTTACTCTGTGGTCTCTGTGCGCTCTGTGGTGAGGCTTTTCTTCGTGGTGATACAAGAATTTCGGAATGAGATGTCCAGCTCACACTGGACAGGAGGGAAAAAATGGACCTGCAATATCCTATCGGGAAGTTCGTCTGGAATCGCAGCGGCGAAGGGCTGCTGGCGAGCGAGGCGGAGCGGCGCGAGTGGATTGCCGACATCGGAGAGACGCCGGCGCGACTGCGGGCCGCGGTGGCGGGACTGAGCGAGGCGCAGCTCGACACACCTTACCGGCCCGGGGGCTGGACCGTGCGGCAGGTAGTGCACCACCTGCCCGACAGCCACTTGAACGCCTATGTGCGCTTCCGATTGGCGCTGACGGAGGACGAACCGCCGATCAAAACCTATCAGGAAAACCTCTGGGCAGAACTCCCTGACGCGCGCACGGCGCCGGCGGAAATTTCCATGACCCTGCTGGAATCGATGCACGCACGCTGGGTGAGGCTGCTTGCCTCGCTCTCGCCCGCGGATTTCGGGCGGGCACTGAAGCATCCGGAAATGGGGCGCGTGACGCTCGAGAAATACCTCGCCCTGTACGCCTGGCATGGGAAACATCACGTCGCGCACATTACCAGCCTGCGGGAGCGTTCCGGCTGGAAAGCCGCCAGCGCGTAACCCCGGTGGCGCTGCGCGACATGGCCGCCACCACTGGATTGTGTTGATGCTACGTAAGGAAAACGATCATCGCCGCGGTGCCCACGGGCGTGTATTGGCCGGTGAAGGTCAACGCTCCTGACTGGCGATTGACCCGGTAGGCGGTGATGTTGTCTGCGCGCTGATTGCAGGAGTAGAGGAAATTGCCCGTGGGATCGATATTGAAAGTGCGCGGATAATCGCCGCGCGTCCATTCCTCGCCGGCGAAAGTGAGCGTGCCCGTCGTGGGGTTGATGGTGAACCAGGCGATGCTATCGTGCAGGCGGTTTGCGGCGTAGAGCGCCTTCCCATCGGCGGAGACCATCAAAGCCGATGTGAAATTCGTGCCGGCATAGCCCTTGGGCAGGGTGGAGACCGTCTGTTTCGGTGTCGGCGTGCCGTTCTTCGCGTCGTAGTCGTAGGTGACAAGCGTCGAGGCTTCCTCCTGAATGGAATAGAACCACCGGCCGTTGGGATGAAACGTGAAGTGCCGCGGTCCGTCTCCGGGAGGAAGCACGACGGAGGGGGGATCATGGGGCATCAGTTTCCCCTTGTCGGCGTCGAACTTCCAAATGAAAATCTGATCCAGTCCCAGATCAGGAGAAAACACATAGCGGCCCGCCGCGTCACTCTGGATCATATGCGCGTGCGCGTGCTCGTGGCCGCTGATGGCGAAACTTCCCTTCGGGGCATCGGTCGCATGGTCCGGGCCCACGGTGCCATGGTTTTCGATCACGTCGGTGGCGGGGCCCAACGCGCCGTTCGCGCGGATGGGAAGCACCGCCACCGTTCCCGCCTCGTAATTGGCCGCAAATGCGAACCTGCCGGAAGGGTGGACGCTCATGTGGGCCGGTCCGCCGTCTCCTTCCGAACTGACTGCGTTGAGCAGGGTCAAATGCCCGGTGGCACGGTCGATCGCATAGGCGCTGATCGAGCCGGATTTCGTGCCCTGAAATCCCGCGTCTTCGTTGGCAGAGTAGAGGTGCGTGCGTGAGGGATCAAAGGCCAGACAGGCGGGGTTTCCGTCATTGGGAAAAACGTCGCGTTGCTTCAGAACCCCGGTGGCAGGATTCATTTCAAATAGGTAAATGCCCTGCCCACGGCCCTGGGCGCCTTCCGGGCCTCGTGGTGAACTGTAGGTGCCGACGTAGGCCAGAATGGAGCGCGAGGCCGACGTGGCTTGGCCCTTCCCGGTCCGGGCAAGCGCCGGCGCCGTGGCGGCTAGAGATGCCGCGCCTTCGAGAAATCTGCGCCGCGTGGTTTTCGCGAGCGGCTTCACGTGGTCATCCCGTTCACCCTGCGTCATCCGAGTTCTCCTCTCGCGCTTCGGGGATGTTGAGAATGTGGAACGGCAGATTATGGGGTGATTCGGGACGGAAGGCAAGCCTGGTCGATCTGGGGTGCTGTCCTAATTCGAGATGTAGCGCCGGGCTTTAGCCCGGCATGTGCCGACCTAAAGGTCGGCGCTACGTCAAATTAGGACAGCACCCGAACTGGCGCCCCTGCGGATCGCCCTTCGACAAGAGACTCGCCGGCGCCCAAATCGCGTGAGCCGCAACGCGGGCGCACGCGACTTGTCGAGAGCAGCCGCGTCTTTTAGGATTTCATCGTGGGAAGATAAGCGACGAGGTATAGGACGGACCTTCCACGGGGGACACGCGAAGGCTCAGGACTTCTTCACTTCCTCCGCCTTCAATGCTGTTTCTGCCTTCTTTGCTTCTTCTTTCTTATCGGCAGAACCGTCCATGCCGCCGCGCAGAGCGTCCTTGAACTCTCGAATGCCCTTTCCTAAACCCTTGCCCAGCTCCGGCAATTTGCCGGGGCCGAACAGGATCAAGACGATCAGCAAAATGAAAACCAGGTGAATCGGTTGAAACAAACCTTCCATTCGTTACTCTCCTTGCGGGTTGGCGCAGCCGCCTATTTCTTTTCGGAAGAACCTTCCAACCCACCGCGCAGGGCGTCCTTGAACTCTCGAATACCTTTTCCCAAACCCTTGCCCAGTTCCGGCAATTTGCCGGGCCCAAACAGGATCAAGACAATCAGCAAAATGAAAACCAGATGAATCGGTTGAAACAAACCTTCCATTTTTTAATTCTCCTTCCAGGCCTACGAGGCCCCCGACGAATCTCTCGGAACCATTATAGCCCAGGCCGGGATAGAACCCAATCACGATTCGCGGGTTGGGAAAATCATATTTCCAGGCCTCTTCCCCTCTTCCAGGCATTTCTTGCGATAAAGCGTGGCATAGCTGTCAGTGATGTACTCCTGGCGGGAGTAGCCGAGCTGCCGGGCCACCTCGTCAATCCAGCGCTGCGGGCCTTCCAGTTCCAGGAAATTGCCGACCGGCGTCTCATCGTAAACCAAGTGCGGCGCGTCGGTGACGTCTCCTTTGCCGCGCGGGGCGTAGATGGTGCGATACTTTTCGTAACAGAAAACCTCGCGCATTCCCAGGTTGCGGAGGATTTCGCCCAGGCGGTGCCCGTCCTCCACATGGGTCTCGATTTCCCGCCGGATCTTATAATCGCGGGACTGCAAGGGGGCGCCCTTGAAAGTCAGCAGACCCTGGTGGCCAGCATACCGAAGGCGCAGAAGGCAGCGCGACTTCCGCAATCGCTGATCGGAAAAATCAAACAGATAGTTGCTTTCAAAGTGGCGGGCCTGAACGGGCCGAAAGCCCAGTTCGGCGAGCCGCCAACGGAGATCTTTCGGGTTCTTAACGGCCAGCTTGATTTCGGTTTCGTGGCGATGTTTCATGCCGGGAGGGCGGGCGCGATTTCAGGATTCGCGTTCCAGAATAAAGTCCGGGAGAGAGCGCAAGGCATCTTTGAAGGGCGAATTCGGGAACCCTTCCAGGAAACCTCGGGCCTTGTCGGAAAACTCCTGGGCTTTTTCCTGTGCCGCTTGCAAAGTCCCGTAGTGCTCGATCAGATCCAGAATTTCGGAAAACCGCACGGAGTGGAATTCACCCTCTTCCAACACCCGCGAGACCTTATGTGCTTCCTCCGGTGTGCACCTTTGCAGGAGATAAATCAAGGGCAAGGTCAACTTCCCTTCCCGCAGGTCGTTGCCGATGGGCTTACCCAGAACCTCCTCAGAGGAAGTGAAGTCCAAGACGTCGTCGATCAATTGGAAAGCCAGGCCCAGGTTGATCCCGTAAAGGCCCAACTGCTTTTCCTCGTCCTCACTCTTGTCGCCCAGCAGCGCTCCCAGCCGCAGACAGGCGGAAAACAGGCAAGCCGTTTTACGGTAGGCCAGCTCCAGATACTCTTCCTCGGTGACCGTCAGCTTGCGCAGGCAGGTCAGTTGCAGCAACTCCCCTTCTACCATGACTTGGGTGAGCCGGATCAAGACGTCCAGGATGCGGAAGTTCCGCTCCGTCAGGGCAATGTTGAAGGCTTGCATGTACAGCCAATCGCCCGCCAGCACGCTCATGTGATTGCCCCAGCGGGAATTCGTGGAGGGGCGTCCGCGGCGGGTGTCGGCCTGATCGATCACGTCATCGTGCACCAGGGTCGCGGTGTGAAGCATTTCCACCACTGCCCCCAGGCGGATGGCGGCGAGGCCGTCATAACCGCACAACTTCGAGGACAGAAGAACCAGTGCCGGGCGCAGCCTTTTTCCCCCGCCCGCCTGAAGATACTGGCCAATCTCCGTAATGGGATGAACCCCGGAGGAGGTTTGCACGCCGAACTCCTCCTCGACCCGTTGCAGGTCCGGCCGCACCAGTTCGAAGACTTCCTTGATGGTCAGGTTCTTGAGAGACGCCAAGCGTTGATTCTCCATCGCCCAGTCTGTGAACTGAACAATTTCGTAGTTGATGGACAGACCTTTACACAAATGCTAAACGTTAAATACTCCCATAAAACGCTGATGAAGGGAAGCGCGAAGTGAGCCAGCGAGCCGGCCGAAACTACGATTTGGAATTTTCGGATTTGGATTGGAGAGGCGGAGAGGAGCCGGAAGCGCATGGCGGCGGCCCTGGAGATTCGGCGGCGGCCGAAGGTCCCGGCGTTCACGATTCACCCTTCAATGTTTCCCCCAGCTTCCACTCCACTTGCGCCAGTACGCCGCCCAGGAGGCGCGTTTCGCGGCTGGTCAGTTCCAGGTCAAGCAGGAGCCGCCGCAGCTTGATCAGCATGGTGGCGCGGCTCTTGGGTTTGAGGTATCCGGAAACATCCAGCACGTGCGCGGCGCGCTCAAACACGTGCTCGAGGGCTTGGACTTGGGCAGGCTCCGAGCGATGCGCACGGTGGCGCGGGAGCCGGGTTGCCACCAGGCCCACCCGCGACAGTTCGTAGGCGCAGACCGCCACGGCCTGGCCCAGGTTTATGGAGGGGCAGTCCGCCGCCGTAGGGATGCGCACCAGCACGTGACACAAACTCAAGTGGTCATTCGAAAGGCCGGTTTTTTCCGGGCCAAAGAGCAGGGCCGCCTGCCCGCTGTGCCTGCGCCCCGCGAACCAAGCGGCGAGTTCCGGCAGCGGCAGGAGGTCGCGGTCGAGATGGCGGCGCGAGCCGGTGGTGGTGCCGACGACGACCGACGCGTCACCAATCGCGTCAAGGAGCGTGGGCACGACGCGCGCCGACTCGACCACCTGCTCAGCGCCCACCGCCGCCGAGCGCGCCTCTTCCCAGGTGGGCGCAAAGGGATCCACGACCACCATTTTGCGCAGCCCGAAGTTTGCCAGGGCACGGGCCGCGGCGCCGATATTCAAGGGGTTTCGCGGGCGCACCAGCACCACCCGCCAATCGACTTTGAGGGGGTTCATGAGGATTGATTGTAACAGGAACCCGCGGTGATGGAACGGGGCTAGTAAGCTTGAATCAATGCCCACGCTCACTTGTTCGGAGCAGCGGGCGGCGGAGGTGTGGTTCCTTTCTGCTTGTCGATCTCCTCCACACCGGTGATCCGCACCCGGGACTTGAATTGTTTGTAGTCGGTGTAACGGACGATTTCCTTCATATGAATGGCCGGGCCATTGGGGAAGTAGAGCGTGTCGTCCGCCAGAGTGTAAGTGGGAAACCAGAACTTGCCATCGATTTGTTCGCGCCAGGTGGTGAATCGTGGGAAGAGATTCTGTCCCTTCTTGCCCTTCAATTCGGGGACGGTCTTGCCTTCCGACTTGACGATCTGGAGGTCGCGATCATCCACCCATACGACCCCCTGGAAATAGAGCCGATTCTTTTCGAATTGCTTGGGCCGGATGTTGAAGACGTAGGCGGTGATCTTGTCCACCTGCACGTGGCCCAGGTACTTGACCTCGTACTCCGGCAACTCCTCGGTGCTCAGAACGAAAGGCTGAATATTACGAAAATTCTCAATATCCTCCTGGGTTACAATCAGCCCCTTCAGGGTGTCCTGTGGCGCGTAAGTGACGCGCTCGATGCGCTTTCCGCTGTCGTCATAGAGGATGTCCCACTCCTGCTCGAAGGTGCCCACCACTTCGTTGTCGGGACCCAGTTCCTGGACCTTATTGATTTGATGGTAGGTGTAATTGTCGCGGGCCTCGCGAAAGACTTTTTCCTTGGCGGCAAATGCCTGAATGATGTGCTGGACCTCGTCGGGGCTGGGATCGCTCAGGCCCGGAGCACTGGCCGTGGCCGGATTCGCCGGCGGGGGGGCAGGGGGTGTCGCCGCGGCGGTGGTCTGAGCAGTCGGAGGCGGAGCGCCCGCTGTGGCCGGCGCTGGCGTAGCCGCCGGTTGGCTCGCAGTAGCCGACTTCCGAACGTGCAACGTCGGCTCCGAGGAGGACTCCGCGGGCGAAGCGGCGGGAGCGCTCGCCACCGAGGTCGATCGAAGAGTCGGCGTGCTTTCCGGTGCGGGCTCACTGGGAGCGGCCGCCGGGGAGGTTGGGGCATTCGGCTTGGTCACGGCCGCCGGCTCAGAGGGAGCCGTGGCCGGCGTCGCGGGAGCGTTCGGCTTGCTCTCCACCGCGGGCGGGGGGGTGCTGGGAGCGGCTGCCGGGGGTTTGCTTCCGGCCTTTTGCAGGGCATCCACCAAATCGTCACTGGCCCCAAGGTCGTGAAACTTCTTGGCCAAGTCCGGGTTCATCTGGAAATCGATACCACGCTCCTTGACCATTTGAATGATCTTATCGCTCGGCGAACTGCCGAGCAGCAGCAACGCGAGGTCGTCCTTTGATAACGGGCGGTCTGCGAGCGCCGTGACCAGACCCAGCAACCCGGTCACGAGCAACAGAGAGATTCCCAGCAAGACTTTCTTAGTGAGGTTTGAGGTAGGTTTCATCGTGGAATTCCCGATCATGGTGGCGCTTCCAGGCCGACCAGGCCCCTCTATTTATAGAGGCTTTCCGTCTGGCAAGAGTTGTATAGTCGACCTTTAGGCGGACGACCTGGCCGGCGCGATGGAAGTTAAAGGAGGGACTTGGTCAGAAACCGGCTCCGTGGGGTAACCCAGCTCTTGCCACGCGTCAAACCCTCCCAACAGCGGCCAGACCTCGTGGTAACCTTTCTCATTGAGTAACCGCGCCATCCTGGCGCTGGTGGCCTCGTTGGGTCAAGTACAGTACATCACCACCGGGCAGCCGAGGGGGATTTCCTGGTAACGCTTCTCGAACTCCCGGGGATGGATCCAGATCGCGCCGGCTATTTTCCTGCCCTCCACATGGTAACTGATCTCGCCGCGCAAATCGACAATGACGATGGGCTCGCTACGGTCGAGCCTTTCCTTGAGCTCGGGAGCGGAAATGCGCGAGCGCTCCAGCAGGCGGTAGAATCGCCAGCGCTCCACCCACTTGAGCAGCAGCCAGCCCGCCAGCAACACCACCAGCACCAGCACGCCCGTCCGTCCGAAGGCCTTCATCCACTCGATCACCCACTCGACTTCGGTTCTAAACCCCCAGCCCAAGCCCACCGCGGAACCCGCCCACAGAGAGATTCCCGCGAGGTCCATGGCCACAAAGCGCCGCGGCGAAATCTTCAACATTCCCGCCAGGGGTGGGGCGACGGTGTTCAAACCCGGAACGAACTTGGCCACCAACAGGGACTTCAATCCATGGCGCTCGAAAAGGTGTTCGGTGCGGCTGACACAGGAATCCGGGGAGAGGGAAAGCGAACAGAGTTTGCGCAAAATGGGACGCCCGCGCGAACGTCCCAGCCCGTACCAAACTCCGTCGCCCAAAAGCGCTCCTAGCCCGCATACCACGAAAATCCCAGGTAAGCGCAGGTGCAGATCGGCCGCCAGCGCCGCGCCCACCAGAATCACTGGAAAGCTGGGCATCGGGAGCCCGAGGTTTTCAGCAAAGACCGCCAGAAAGATGAAGGAGTATCCGTATTGGCGAAGAATGTGGTCCATCGACTCGCCCGCAACGCTGCCCAAATCCCAACGGTGAGACGAGCAGCCCTCTCATTCAGCTTCGCCGCCGGTGCGGAGCGCGCCGTGTGAAGAGCCCGTGGCACAATAACACCCCGGCGCGAAAAGCACAGCACTTCTCCTTCCGCACACATTCAGTAGTAAGAATGAGTTGCCTTCAGGGCCCGTTGGCAATCGCCGCTCAGCGCGCTCGCCGGCGATTCTTCAAGCGCATCTGACGCAGCTTACGACGACTTCTCTTGGGTTTGGAGATTGCAAAAGTAACTGTTCCCACGCGGCGGACTTTCCATTCCTGCCCCGAGGGTGTGCTCTGACCCGTTTCCATAAGCTCTCTTTCAAATCCTTCCGGATTAAACCTGATCGATAAGATTATAGTCGATATTTCCGCGCCGCGCAGATAGTTTCCTGGGACTTCGCCGTGAGCTCTGTCGCGGTCTCCGACACGCGCAAACCTTGCGTTCCTCACTTCGCCGGTTCGATCGAACTGACCGTGATGGTGTCGCCCTTCAGTGTCCCGGTGACCTTTACTTTGCTGCCCGCAAACTGCTCTGGCTTTTTCTGGTCGGTGAGTTGGTAAATCTTCCCGCCCGGACCAATCAGAATGTACTTGGCGCCGCCTTTAACGCACTCGAGCGTACAATCCTTATCACTCTCGCCGGGCATCATATGCTTGGCGCCGCACATGGAATCTCCGATGCTCCCCACGAAAATCTGTAGCGTCCCCGGCAACGCAAAGCTCAGGCTTGCGGCCAACAGTAAACCCAAACACAGGTAAGAAAATCTCTTCATCCGAACCTCCTTTGAGTTTGATCTGCGGCGTCCTGTGCCAAGGGATTCTGCCGCCCCAAGGGACACTCCTCGCCGCGCCTTGCGTCATTATATTTAGTTTAGATGTGCGCGGGGAATCGCCGGTTACTGAAATGTATGGAATCGTGGAGCCCACGGGCCTTCTGAAGACACGAAAGGCCGCGCGCCTGCCGCGAGCGGCCTTGCGGTACGATCTCTGCTTCCGGAAGTATTTAGCCTTGATTCTTCGCTGCCGTCACGCCCGAAACGGTGATGGAGTCGCCGTTTACCGAGCCCATGACTTTTACTTTCTTTCCACCCAAACCCTTGAACTTGTCTTGAGCGTCAAGCTGATAGACCTTGTCGTGGGAAACCAGAACGTACGTGGCCCCCCCGGAAATGCAATGCTCGACGCAAGTCGCCGCCCCCGCGCTGGGCGCCGAGTGCTTCGCGCCGCAATGGGAATCACTGACCGTTCCGTAAATCGGTTTGTCCGCTCCCCAAGCCAGGCAACCGAAGACCAAGATCGAGAAAACCGCAAGCACGAGTTTCTTCGTCATCTTAACTCCTCCTTATAGATCAATGAGAGATCTCTGTCCGAGGGCGCGCTTGCAATTCGCGCCACCTCGAATTACGCCGCGTCGCCGCCTAGCGCCCGGCCGATAACCAAGCCAAGGTTACCCGCTGTGCGAGCAGCCCCGACATCCACTTCCTGATGCCTTGCCGACGCATATTATATGGTCAATACTAGATGAAGCGCAAGATGTTCTATGACGAAGGTCATAATGGCTAAAGCAGGCGCGTATGCTCCTCACTGCTTCGCTTCATCTCGCTGCTTAACCTTGTCGAGCTGTTTCATCAGCTCGGGGGAGACCTGCTCCGGCATGCTCACCTTGACCGGACGTGCTAAACCCCCAAGCGTGGCGGCGAGCCAATTGTTCATGGCTTCGGTATTCGCGTAGACCTCGGTCAGAGGGCGTTCGCGGTATTTATAACCCACGCCCGTTTGGAAACCCAGCGCAGCGAACCCTCGCCGCTTCTGCCAAAGGATTTTGCCGTTGCGGCTCCACAGATTCATTTCCACAGTGGCAGCATACACCCAGCCTTTTCCTCCGAAGGCTCCTATTCCCGTCAATTTAGCCAGCGCCCGGGTTTTCTTGTCGGCCACGACTTCCGTCATGTCATCCCAGGAAGCCGTTTGTTGGCGGACCGTGGCCTTCACTTTGTCGACCTTGATTTCCAGCACCGCGTCGACGCGAGCTTCTTCGGCGACCTTGGTGGCATTGGAACTCTGGGCATCCAGGAACCGCTGCATATCCACTTGGCCGGTCTGGGGGTCAATCGAGTCCAACGGGTTGGAAGAGGTTTGGGTCCGGCTTGCAATCTCCGCCCCCAGTTCGGCGGGCGCCACGTACCACCCGGCATTGTCCTGTAGATACTGGGAAATCGCTGCGAACAAAGGTTGGGTGTTATCAACATCCTGGGACTTGGGCAGAATAATGATGCGCTTGATGTTCTCTCGAATCCGGTCGGCCGGCAGGAACATATTCTCGTCCGGCAATTCGATGTCTTGCAGGTGATACGCGCCGCCTTCATTCGTATACCAGAGCGTCACCAGCGCGCCCATGCCGACTCGGGATGTATAGTCCTTGTCCGTCAGGATCTTGATCTCCTGGCGCTTCTTATCGAACACCGTAATGCTGTCGGAGGTGACATCGATAGCGTAGCCTTCGAGCTTGGTTCCTGTGTGCTTGGGGTTTTGGGCCGGGAAAAGGCAAACGTGGGCTGCGATTAAAAGAATGATAGCGGACAGGGCGGGGGCGATGAGGCACTTTAATCTGGCTATTCCCGTTACAGGGGCTTCGCTTAAGTTCAAAAGCACATTGGCCTCCGGTTATTCTGCACCTGTCCCCCCGCCGCCGCCCTTCATCGCGCCACACCAACCGGCGCTCGAAGCACCGGCCTCCCGGCCAGCGCCCCAGTCAGCTTGGTTCCTTGGACGGCAACCGCCCCATTTACAATCACATACGCGATCCCCGCGGGCGGCTGCCAAGGATCTTCAAAGGTAGCGCGGTCCTCGAGGTGCGCCGGGTCGAAAATGATGATATCGGCCCAATCGCCTTCGCGGATGAACCCCCGATCGGGTAGGGCAAAGATTTCCGCCGCGAGGCCGGTTGAGCGTCGCACGGCATCCTCCAAGGTCAGCAGCTTCAAGTTTCGCATATACTCCGAGAAGATACGTGGGAAAGTGCCGGCTCCGCGCGGATGGGGCCGCCCCAGGCCGCGATAGTGCACCGAACTGTCCGATCCAAAAACCATGTCGGGCGCGGTGATAAGCTGCCGCACATCCGGCTCGCTCATTTCCTCAGCAATGATTTGCACGTCGCCGCGCGCCTCGGTTTTTAGGATCCAAGCGGCCTCGTCCGCTGGCGACGCATGCCCGCCCATCTCGCTCCTCACGATGTCGGGGATCGTCCGGCCGATCCACTCCTTGTGCGTTGCGCTGAAAGCGATGCGCGCGTTGGAGTAGTCCTGCCAGCCGTCGCGGTGCAATTTCGCGAGGGTGAGATCGACGGCGCGGGCAAAGTCCTTGGACGGCTCCGCCGCCCCGCCGCCCAGCAGCGGGAAAGCCTCCGGGGGAATGAGGTATTCGAGTGTGCTGCTGATGGCCGTATAGGGATACATATCGGCGGTCAGGCGAGTTTGTTTACCGATGGTCCGGCGCGCCCCATCCAGCCGCGCGCGCGCCGTCCCCCATTGCGAGCGCCCCGCCGCCTTGAAATGCGAGATGTGCAGCCGGGGAGCACCGGCGCGCTGGGCGGTTTCAACGGCCTCTTCCAACGCCTGACGGCCCCCGGCGGCTTCGTCGCGCATATGGGTGGCGTATATGGCGCCTTCCTCTGCCGCGACGTGCACCAGCGCCACCACTTCGTCCTCACTGGCGTAAAGTCCGGGCTTGTAGCAGAGCCCCGTGGAAAAACCCAGTGCCCCAGCCTCGATGCCCTCCTTGACCAGGGCTTCGAGATGACTCATCTGCTCCGCTGTAGGCTTCGGCCGCGCTCCACATACCTGCTGCCGGAGGGTATTGTGCCCCACCAGCGTCGCGACATTGATGGCCATCTTCAGCCCCGCGAGCTTGTGGAAGAAGGCGGCGATATCCGGCGCCGAGCGGCCACAGTTCCCCGTGATGACGGTCGTGACCCCCTGCAACAGGAAATTGTCCGCGGCGAGGCGGCGAGTGGAACTTTTGATCTGATCTTCGATGTGAACGTGAACGTCAATGAAGCCGGGCGAAACGACTTGGCCGTGGGCGTCAATCCTCGAGCGCGCCGGCGCACGCTCGAGCGAACCGATTTTTTCAATGTGGCCATTGCGGATGCCGAGATCGGCCTGGAAGCCGGGGTGCCCCGTGCCATCCACAATCAAGCCGTTGGCGATGATGAGATCGAAGGCGTTCTGGGAAGCGGCGCGATGCGCACCTATGGCGCCCAACAGAATCAGCACGGACGCGCCGACGAATTTCCCCAACCTTGGCATCATCCGCAGATTACGCAGGTTTCCCCAATTAAACAAGACCAGGACTGAGCTTTTCGCCTGTTGGCCTTAATCCGCGCAATCCGAGCGATTCGTGGGAGCCGCTTACTTAATCTCCAAAACGTACTTGCCCAGATAGAGCTTTGCCGGTGCGCCCTGTGCGGTGGTCACAATCAGTGGTTTGGCTTGTTTGACGCTTTCGTCTTTCTTGGCGGCGCACTCACCCAGCTTTTCGCCCGCCTGGTTATAGAGCATGAACTTGGCGTCCGCGTTGCTCTCGCCGGCAGGACGATTGAGGCCGAAGCCGTAGCTGCCCACTCCGATCGCAATGCTGCACACGGAAAGCTTGGTTTCCGAAATCAACATGCCAATGTATTTCTGTTGGATTTGCGACGAGTAACCGGCAGTGTCGATCAGTGCCACTACCACCCTCTTGCCTTTTTGGCTTTTCAGAACCGCGGCGTTCCGCGCCTCGACCGGGATGTGTTCTCCCTCCAGATAAAAGTCCGTGGGTACGGCATGCTTAAAGGCGTCGGCGGTGACCGGCTCGAAGCCGCCTTGCGCGCGCGCCGGATTCGGCCAGGCGGCCAGCATGAAAGCTATTGCCAAGCACCCCATAAGCACCAGTGGTTTTTTCATGGGTTTTCCCCCCTTTGGAGTTTGCCAGGGATTGACGAGATGGCTCGAGACCTTGCAAACGGGCAAAGTCTACCACGAAAGACGCCCGCCGCCCACCGCGTGTGGCGCGGGTGTCCCTTCGGGACACCGCAGACCCCAAACAACAGGGATCTGCGCCAGCCTTCGAAGGAACATCACCCTCCCTCCTCTGGGGATGAGGGTTGTAAATTCACATCAACGCTCTTCTCGGCTGCCTTGTTGGCAAGAAGTTTTGGACGTGCGTCCTTTCACTTTTACCCTTTGCCATTTGTCCTTTGCCTTTTGGTCTTCTTTTTGTAGGTCATCGGCGCTACAGGGTTGACCTGGCCGATCAAGGGGGTAGGCTTTTGGCAAGCGCTTTGGCTCAAGACCGGGTAGAATACTCGACGCCCGTGGGGCAATGCGTCTTTGTGGATGGGAGGAATGGATATGAAGCTTCGAATTTCTTCAATTCTGGGGTGGATGGTGATGGCCGCGTGGGCGGTAACGGCTGGGTGCTTGTCTTCTGCGGCCGCGGATAGCGCGACCAGCCGCAACCCCATCGTGCGCGTGGTCACGATCAGTCAGGCGGAGCTAATCCGCGACAAGAATGACCTCTTGGAACCGACTCTCGAGCGCCTGAACCGGGCAGCGTCCTTTCACCCCGACATTGCCTGCCTCCCCGAGCTCTTCAGCAACCGGCCGGCGGAGCCGGTTCCGGGGCCGGTCACGGAGAGGATGGCGGGCTGGGCGCGCGAACATTCCTCTTACGTGATCTTTGGACTGCAAACGCAGCGCGGCGGCAGAGTCTACAACTCCGCCATTCTGATCGATCGCCAAGGGCGGATCGTTGGCCAGTATGACAAGATTCACCCCACGGACGGGGAGATCAAGGGCGGGACCACTCCCGGCGACGAGTCTGGTCCTCCGGTATTCCAAACGGATTTTGGAACCATCGGCATCCAGATCTGCTTTGACGTCAACTGGCGCGAGGAGTGGCTTCACCTGAAACAGCGAGGGGCGCAGATTGTTTTCTGGCCCTCGGCTTACCCGGCAGAACGCCAGATTCCCGCTTTGGCGTTGGTGAATGAGTTCTACGTGGTTTCCTCCACCATGCGGGGAGCGTCGCACATTTACGATATTACCGGCCAGGACCTAGCTTCCTCCGGTGCGTATCAACCCTGGGCGGGAGCGGCTCTCCCCTTGGGCAAGCGTCTGTTTGAGACGGATTACAACGCCAAGAAGGTGCCGGATATCGAACAGAAATATGGGTCGAGGGTGCAGGTTGTCTGGTATCACGACAGTGATTGGCTGACCGTGGCGTCGCTCGATCCCACCCTGACGATGGAGGATCTCATCGCCGAGTACGGGTTGATTCCGCTCGATGCCTATATCCAGCAGTCGTCGAAATTGATTGACCAAACCAGAGCGCGGGCGGAAGGCAAAGCGGCGGCGGCTAAGTGATCTTCCGATCGTCGTTGGCTGACAGTCGGCAGCTCACAGCCGACAGCTTCCACTACCCCAAGGAGGCGAAGGCCCGCGCTTACTGTTGGCTGTTAGCTGTCGGCTGTCAGCTTCCCCAAGAGGGGCAAGGGTTGTAAGTCTTCTGGCCTTCTCACGCCAGAAACTTGCGCAGGTAAGGGTCCGGAGAGTTGACGAACTCCTGCTCGCCGCCCTGGAAATAAATCCCGCCGTCGCGCAGCAGCAGGAAACGCGTAGGGGCAATGGAATTCGGCGGGCGAACCTCGTTGAGCGGCACAAGAGTTTGTGTTTCTGCCGAGAAAAAGTAGTTGGCCAGCAGGTAAGCGTCTTGAAGGCGCTGCGTTGCCACGACCGAGGTGGCGTGTTGCCCGTCGCGAAGCTTGGCGATCAGCACATCGATGGTATGGCTGGTGACGGGATCGAGCCCCCCGGTAGGCGAATCATAGAGCATGATGGCGGGGTCGCCGATGATGGCGCGCGCCACGGACACGCGGCGGCGCATGCCCCCGGAGAGCTCGGCGGGCATCTTTTCAATGGCGGGTTCCATTTCCACAAAGCGCAGCACCTCGCGCACCCGGCGCTCGATGGCCGATTCATCTTCCCGGTGCTCTTCGCGGAACCGAAAGGCGACGTTTTCATAAACCGAGAGAGAGTCAAAGAGCGCGCCTTCCTGGAAAACAATCCCCATGCGCTGGCGGATGGGCTGCAACTCCTCCTCGGTCAGGGGAACCAAGTCCCGGCCTTCGATCAACACCTGCCCGGCGTCGGGCTTGATGAGCCCCATGAGCAGCTTGAGGAGGACGGATTTCCCGGAGCCCGTCACGCCCAGCAGAATCAGGGTTTCACCGGCGCCCAGAGCAAAAGAGATCCCTGAGAAAACGTGTTTGTCCTCGAAGGAGAGGGAGACATTGCGTAGCTCTATAGCCGGCGATGTGCTCATATCGTATGGGCCGGAGCGGATGGGCAGGGCGTCTCCGGATCCAAGCTATCTCGCCGCCCAGATAACCCCACGCTTGCATCCCTTGGGGGACACAGGAAACGCTTAAAAACCGATCGCCACCAGAAACTTGGTGATGAAGAAGTCCACGACCAGGATGAGGACCGAGGCCACCACCATCGCCTTGGTCGTGGCGTGGCCCACACCTTCGGTGCCGCCGGTCGCGCGCAAACCGCAGTAGCAACCCACCAGGGAGACCAGAAAGCCAAAGATGAAAGGTTTGATCAGCCCCTGGATAACATCGTGATAACCCAAAGACTGATAGGCTGGACTCCAGTAGGCGACCGAGGTCAAATGGACAGTATAAAAGCTGATGAAGTAGCCCCCCAGCATGCCGCAAAAATCCGCCAGAATCGTCAGCAGGGGCAGCGTAACCACCGTGGCGATCACCCGGGGAATGACCAGCTTGCGTATCGGGTCGGTGCCCAGGGCGCGCATGGCGTCAACCTGCTCGCTGACCAGCATGGCGCCAATTTCCGCCGCGATTCCGGAACTGTTGCGGCCCGCGACCATCAGCGCCGTAAGCACGGGGCCGAGCTCGAGAACCATGGAAAGCGCCAGCACCTCGCCCATCAGTCCGACTTCGCCGAAGGTGCTCAGCTCACGGTAAGTCTGCAAGGCCAGAACTCCACCCGTGAAGATGCCGGTCAGCAGGACGATGGGCAACGAGCCAACCCCAATGGCATCCATCTGCAGGAATGTGTCAGCGATATATCGGGGCGGCGTGAAGGAGCGCCGCACCGAGTCAACGAACAGGAAGGTGAAGTCCTGGACGGCCTGCACCCAACGCTTCACAGCGCCAGCAATCGAGGCATTGCTCATCGGGTTCGGTCAGTCAATCGTCCGGAAGCAAGCGAGGATGACTGATTGGCCAATGTAGCCAGCGGGGCCAGCGAAGTCAAGCCCTCTGCTGCGTTTACCTGAACAGACTGGTGATCCCGGCTATCTGGCGTTCCCCCCGAGAAAAAATGTGCCGGCAGGCCGGCGTCGGGGGTGTATACTTTGGCCCGCCCTTGACCCCTCTCTCGCCAAGCCTAAGTTCGTAGTGTGCAAGGGTTCCTCAGCGTCCCGCCTCTGTAATAACGGAGAGCCTAATATCCGACAAGGGAGGATTATCGAAGTGACAGATAACATCTCGCGAAGGACTTTTATGGTCGGCGCCGCCAGCGCGGCTGCGGCCCTGCGCGTTGGGGGGGCCAACGACCGCATTCGGCTCGGCATCATAGGGTCGGGCGACCGCGGGCAATACCTGATGACCAGGGCTAATGAGGCCGGCAACATTGAGTGGGTGGCGATTTCCGACATCTATGACGCCCGGCGGGATAAAGCCGAGCGGGTGGCGAAGACCCGCGTCGATAAGTATCCCGATTACCATCAATTGCTCGATCGCAAGGACATCGACGGCGTGATTGTGGCGACCTTCGACCACATGCATTCCCAGATTGCCATCGACGCCTGCCAGGCGGGTAAGGACGTTTACGTCGAAAAGCCCATGACCTCGTTGCCCGAACAGGGGGCGCCCCTGGTGCGCGCCGTCCGCGAGTACAACCGCATCCTGCAAGTAGGGGTGCAGCAGCGCAGCACGGCCCATTTCGCCGAAGCCAAGCAGAAGTATTTCGATAGCGGACTGATCGGCGCGGTCAACATGGTCCGAACCATTTGGAACGCCAACAGCGGTTATTTGACGCCGGTCCCGCCCGGCATGGAGCTGAAGCCTGCGGGGCTCGACTGGGACGCTTGCCTTGGCTGGCTTCCCAAAATCCCCTGGGACCCCAAGCGCTATTTCAACCGCTTCGCCTATTGGGATTTCTCCACGGGCGGGCAGACCGGCGGCCTGTTCGTGCACATGGTCGATGTGGTCCACTGGTTCATGAACCTGACCCGACCGCTCGCGGCCGTGGCGGGTGGAGGGATTTACCTTTACGACGACGGACGCGACACGCCCGACAACGTCAACTTCATCGTGGAATACCCCGAGAAGCTCAACGTGACGTTTGAAGCTACGCTCACCGATATGAACGGCCGCGACAGTGCGGACATCGTCTTCCTGGGCACCGGCGGGAGGCTCTCGATCTTCCGCTCCGGCTACAAATTCATCCCCAGCAAAAAAAATCCGCAACTGAGCGAAGTCTCCGCGCGCGGCGTGAACGACACGCACATGAACAATTGGCTGGACTGCATGCGCAGCCGCCAACAACCGAATGCCGACGTGGTCAATGGGCACTATTCCGCGATGGCCTGCCATATCGGCAACATCGCCTACCGCGAGCGAACCCGCACCACCTGGCGGAAGGAGTGGGACCTATGAGCATGGAAGTCGGCGTCAATATGGAGTTCATCCGGTCGCAGGATAAGCCCTTCGCCGCCGGCGTCGAGCGCGCCGCGAAATTGGGTTACAAGTATGTGGAGCCGATGGTCCACAACGGGCGGGAACTGCTGAGTGAAGCGGGGTATTTCCACTCCTTCTCCCTCGATGATGACCCCGGAGAAATGAAGGATATCCTCGATCAAAATGGGGTCAAGGCTTCCGGGTTGAGCGCGCATTGCCCGCTGATGCGGCCGGAGATCAGCGTACCGTATTTGCAGAAGGCCATACGCCTGGCCGCCGCCATCGGCGCACCGGTCGTCAACACCGATGAGGGGATTCGTCCCACTTGGGTGAGTATGGATGAGGCCTTTCCGGTCATGAAGTACACCCTCTCAACGGTGCTGCGGACGGCCGAGCGCTATGGGATTTTCATCGGCATTGAACCGCATCAGAGCATTTCCCGGACCACAGAGGGACTACTGAAGATCGCCGGCCTCGTGGCATCGCCGCTCTTGCGGATCAATTACGATACCGGCAACGTGTACTTGGCGGGCGGCGACCCTTATGAGGGACTGAAGGCCGTCGGTCCCTTGCTGGTTCACGTCCACGCCAAGGATATTACCCTTGAGCACGCGGATGCAGAACGCGGCAAGGTCACGGGGACGCCGGTGGGATGCGCCTGCGGGGATGGCGTCATCGATTGGCAGCGAGTCATTGCGATCTTGCGCGGCGCGAACTTCCACGGTGTGCTCTCCGTCGAGTGCGGCACCGAGCAACAGGCCGCCCGGAGCCTCGAGCATCTTAACCGGGTGCTGGGGGATGGGGGCTAGGGGTCAGGGATTACTAACGGGCCTGCCGCCTTCAGCTCATCACCGATGGTGCAATTGCAAGAGAGAGTAAATCATGAATCGAATGCTTTGCAGAACCATGCTGACCTTCGCTTTCTTCCTGGCGCTGGGCTTTTGCTCAGGCCGAACGCCGTTCGGGCCAACGTCGGGCTTTGCGCAAGACACTATCCCATTCTTCCAGCCGGGGAAAATTCGCGTGCTGATCCTTTCCGGCCGCAACAATCATGACTGGCGCACCACCACGCCTTTCCTGCGAAAAGTTCTGGTGAACAGCGGCCGGTTTGACGTGCGGGTGGAAGAGGAACCCGCCGGAGTGACGGCGGCGACGCTCGCGGCCTACGATGTGCTGGTGATTGACTACGAGGGGCCGCGTTGGGGTGAAGTCACAGAAAAGGCGGTTGAGAACTTCGTCCGGCAGGGCAAAGGACTGGTGGGGGTCCACGGCGCCAACTACACCTTCAGTGGTGTCGAGGTTTTGGCGGATAACCACAAGCCCACCGGCATCACCCAGCCGCCCTGGCCGGAGTATTTGCAAATGATTGGCGGGTGGTGGACCCTGGGCCCGCCCAAGACCGCACACGCCCCGCGCCATTGCTTCACGGTAAAGTTCGTCGACCGCGAGCATCCCATAACCCGCGATTTGCCAGAGTCCTTCCGCACTTCCGATGAGCTATACCACAGTCCCCGGATGTCGCCCGCCGCGCACATCCTGGCCACAGCTTGGGATGATCCGGCCAATGGCGGCACGGGAAAAGATGAGCCCATGATGTGGACGGTCAACTATGGCAAAGGCCGCGTGTTCTACTCAGCTTTGGGCCACGACAATTCCGCCCAGCAGGAAAGCGGCTATGTGAGCACGTTTGCGCGCGGCGTGGAATGGGCGGCCACTGGCGCCGTTACTTTATCCTCCGCCGGCACCCTCCCCAGCACGGCGCCGCCAGCGCTTCGCGTGCTGGTGGTCACTGGCGGGCACGAGTACGCCACTACCTTCTACACGGTCTTTGAGGGAGCGGACGACCTCCACTGGGAGCACGCCCTTTCGAACCACGAGGCCTACCACGGCGATCTCCGCCAAAAGTACGACGTCTTGGTGCTCTACGACTTTACCCAGGAGATTAGCGACGGAGAAAAGGCCCATCTGCGCGACTTCGTGGAAGCGGGTAAAGGTATCGTGGTGCTCCATCACGCCATCGCCGATTATCAGGACTGGGAATGGTGGTACAAGGAGGTGGTAGGCGGCAAATACCTGCTCAAACCCGAAGGGTCCATGCCCGCATCGACGTACCTGCACGATCAAGAGTCCTGTGTTCGACCCGTCATGCGCCATCCCATCACGGCCCATATCGGAACCATGCACCTGTGGGACGAAACGTATAAGGGCATGTGGATTTCGCCGGACGTGAAAGTGCTGCTCCGCTCCGATGCTCCCACGAGTGACGGCCCCGTGGCCTGGATCAGCCCTTACGCGAAATCGCGCGTCGTCTACATTCAACTCGGCCACGGTGAGAGCGCGCATCTCTACCCCGCCTACCGCGTGCTGGTCCAAGACGCCATTCGCTGGACCGGCAGCAGGTGAAAGGGCGGGACACGGGAAACGGGGCACGGGACGCGGGGTTCGGGTCCGCGCTACGTGCTTTGCGTCGCTCTTAATGCTCCGCCAAACCAAAGCAATAAATTGTGGAATCGTGGTCCACCGCATAGACGCGGCCGTCGGCAACGGCCAATCCGCTGAAGTGAACCCAACTGGTGATGGCGTCGCCGCTTTGGTAAAGCACCTTGCCGGTTTTAGCGTCGAGCGCATAAAGGACCGCGTTGTGGGTATTGTGGCTGCGCTCCTCGTCAGTCAGAATTTTCCCGCCTTTTTGGAAGATGATAGTCGGCCCGGTGGCTTGCTGTGTGTTCTCGCCGGTCGCCAGCGCAAAAATAACGCCGTTGGCGATGGCGACGGGTTCGGGAACGTCAACGTCCGAGGAAATCCAAGCGGGTTCGAGTGTCGGCTGGTTTGACGACGGGCGGGTTTGTACTTTGAAAGCCATGATGCTGCCGTGCGGATTGGGGCCATGGTTCACGGGAAAACGCGGTGCCTCCTTCGAAACCGGCCCCTGGATGGGCACATAAAGCCAGGTGTTGCCCTCCACGTCGCGCCAGGAGGAAAGTCCTCCCCAAATGCCCATCCCTTCAAACTCCAGACCGTCATTGCCGAGTTTCTGGTGGTAAAGCGGTGTCTGGTGGTCTTCCGCGCCCAGGGAATCCGCGTCCAGCATGTAGAGGACGCCTTCCTTTCCGCCCCCCGCCACCAGGCGATTGCGGCGATATGGGAACCAGACAAGGCTAGAGGTCGCAATATCCAAATCGTACTGGGTGATCTGCTGGTAGTTCAGAGGGGAGTAGTAGTCAATAATTTCGAGGTCTTCCGGGCGCGCGGCCAACAGGCTGCTGCCGTATTCGCCTTCCGCAGGATCAAACCTGCCGTCGCCGGTGGAAGCGTAAATTCGCCCGTCCGCGCCAATGGTCACTCCGCCGCGGCCCCAGATTCCCGCTCCCCTCTTCGCGACCAGCAAATCCCGAATCACCGGCCGGTTGGGGTGGCGGATGTCCAGGGAGTAGATTCCTGACCGTGCGCCGCCGCAGCCCTGCGAGGTGGAGGTGTAGACGATGTCGTTCACAAGGTTAAGGCTCCAGTCCTTCGAGTAGGCGGGGACGAATTGCACGGGGCCAAAGCGCGTCTCGCCGGTGCCCAGATCGAGGCCGTAGAATTTGCCGTCCGCGGCGATGGCATAAATCAAGCCGCGCGCCTTATCGATGGTGGGCGTGGCGTTCAGATTGTTCGGACACAGCCACATGCCCGCGTCCTTGGGAAGCACGTGACTTTCAAAGGTCCGGTTCCAGGTCAGCTCACCCGTGCGGGCGTCGAGGGCGTTGAGATTATCGGAGCTTCCCGCCACGTAAACCACGCTGCGGATGCCGGTGGGCGTGGTGACTCCCTCCGTCACCACCGGAGCTGTAAGGGCCGACAAAGATCGAGGCTCGTTTTTAATCGAAGTTTTCCAGAGCAGTTTCAGGCCGGCAACGTTTTGGACGTTTAGGAAATCCTCCTGGACCGCCCAACCTGAGCGTTGCGGGTCGTGCCCAAAAGTTGGCCAGTCACCGCCCCAGCCGGTGACGCCGAGAAAGAGGAAAGATACCGCCAGAGAACCGCAGATGCGTCTGATGATTTTCATAGTCATGGCTGCAAGGATCCCCGCAGGGGAACAATATCACTAACGGCGGGTGAGACGCACGGAGAGCTATCACGATGTGAGGGAAGAAGTGGAGGCTGCCCGCGGTCGGGCAGCCTCCAGAGATTAATCGCGCTAAAACAAAAACTTCAAGGCTAGTTGTAGGATACGCGGGCTCCAGGCGCTTGAAACCTCACCATTGCCGATGTTGTTCGGGCCATTGCAAGGCGTCCCAGGCGTTGTCGCGCCGCTGCAAGAGGCGTTGATACCTATCCACTGCGGATGGTTGAACGTATTGAAAGTTTCCAAGCGGAACTGAACTGTGGAGTGCTCGCCGCTGAACCACGGCGCCTGGAAGTTCTTGAGCAGGGCCATGTCCCAGTTATTCCTTCCTGGCCCCCGGAGAATATCGCGTCCAGTGTAACCAAACATCCCCGGCTCCCCATTCGATGCCAGTTGCGAGACGAAGGGCTGGCCAAGGTTAGCGGGATTGAACCATCCTTGCGTCGGGCCAAACTGGGGATCATTGATGACCGACTTGTTGACCCCCAACGTGCCCAGAGAGTTGCACGAGATACTTTCACCGATCGCGCTGCTCATGCCGTTAATGCCGCAGTTGATCGACATCGGTGGGCCGCTCAAGAAGCTGGTGATGTCGCTGATCGACCATCCTCCCAGAATTTCACGCGCATAGGGGTTCGAGGAATGGCGGAAGAATGGCAGGTCATAGACAAAGTTCGTGACCCACATTTGGGTACGATTGAAAGTGGACGTGCCATACCACCGGTACAGATTGCTGTCGTCGATACCGCTCTGGTAGCCGCCATCTGAGGAGTTATCGAGCGAGTGCGCCCAGGTGTAGGCCGATTGCATCGTCAGGCCATGGGTGAAGGTATGCCGATACTCCACCTGTAGGGAATTGTAATTGGAGACGGCGGTGTCCTGCTGCATCGTGATTGTGCCATAGCCCTCATAGGGGACAAAGAAGATATTGGGCTCCTCGGCGTTGATCAGGACCTGCTGCACGTTGCAGACCCCGGCGGAAGTACAACCGGCAATACCGGTACCGGCCAATCCGGGAACCGTCATGGTGGTGGCTCCGTTAGGAACCTGGTTGATATTTCTCTGGGTAGCAAGGTGGCGCCCCAGGCTTCCCACATAACTGACGGTGAGAAGGTTATTGCCTCCGAAATCATGCTGCACTCCCAGGCTGAAATTCTGCACGACCGGGAATTTCCAAAGCGTGGGAATCGTACCTTCAGAGGCCGTACCCGTAGGTTCCGTCTGGATGGTGGTGGCGCTTACCGGAGTAATGGCGGAGTAACCGACCAGGTTGTCCAGAATGGGTGACAGAGTTGAAGGACCGGTGGTCCAGAGAGGCAAACCGGCCATAGACTCATTGAAGTCGCCGATCTCGTAGAACAAACCATAGCCACCGCGGACCACGGTTTTCCCCGACCCCGTGGGATCGTAAGCAAAGCCGAAACGTGGACCGATATTATGGTGGGTTCCATTGGTGCATGCCAAGGAGAACCCATCGGTGCCGCACCTCACGATACCGTTCCCCGCAACGTTCGGATCGTAGATTTGGCCGGTGGCAGCGTTGGGGACCAACACCCCAGAAAAGTTGAGCGGAGCCTCCACCGCCGGATTATACAGGTTGGGCTCGAAGGCATAGCTACCCGTCGCTGCCGTCATGGACAAGTTGGTGAATAACGAGTACCGGACGCCCAAGTTGAGGGTCAGCTTCTTGTTCACTTTCCAGTCGTCCTGGAAAAAGGGCTCGATACTATACTGGCGGTAACTCCGATATTGCATGCCCCCGATGGGAATTCCGTTGACGGTCGTTGAGCATTCCGTATACGACCCGATCTGCCCGAGGTACATGTCGGCGAGAGCGTTTCCTGTGGTTATAGGGTTACTCACCCCGAAGCTCATATTCCCTTGCGAATTACACCGGGCTTGGCCCGCGAAATTATTGTTCTGGCCGTACATGCCGAATTTGACCGTGTGACGCCCGAGGTTCCAGTTGATGTTCTCCTGCACGGTGATATAGGGGATCTTGGCAAAGGAATTTTCGAATTCATTCTGAGAAAAGCTGAACGGATTGCCCCCGCTGACCGACACGGCAGGCAGAAGGGGATTGCCGCTGTTGCCAGGAAATAGAGTGGGGACCGTCCAGGTGCTGGGCCTGTCAATCGAGTGCGCCGGTGAGGCGGCGCCAGCGATTTCCTTCAGGGTCCAGTCATCATGGGTGAAACTGGTGATGAATTCGCTGACCAGGTTGGGCCGGAAGGTATGAACCAGATGGATCACCGCGCTCTTGTTGGGAGCCGCAAACTGGGTCGCGGAAGTGCCATAAGTTGCTCCGGTCCAAAGCGTAGGAGTCACGGTGGTGTCCCAGGTGTCCTGGGCGTAGCGGCCGAAGACCCAAGTCTTCTCGCTGATATTTTCATCAATCCGGATGGCGTCCTCCCGCCAGTTGGTGGGGACACTGGGGGCGGCAAGGTAACCGATCACCCCGTTATTCGGCAGCGGCACGAGTCCATTCAACAGGGCGGCACCGTTCGGGTTGATCGCAACCGTATCAACCTTCTGGCCGCCGACGGTGGGCAGAACGCAGCCCGAAGCGACAATGGAATTGTAGTTGGGAGACGACGGGTCGCATTCGCTGAAGTCCCCCGTCCGCTCCCGCGCGGAAGGCGTGTTCGCGCTGATAACCGAGCCCTCACGAATACGCCGCCATTCCTCATCCCAGAAGAAGAATGTCTTCGACTTGTCCGTGTTGTAGTGGTTGGGAATGTAGAGGGGCCCGCCTAAGGTATAGCCAAAATTGTTCCAGATCAGCGGGGTCTTGGGAGCGTTCCCTCCCGGGGGGGCAATTGTACGATTGGCGAAGAAGTCGTTGGCGTCAAAATGGTCATTGCGGACGTAATCATAGGCGGTGCCGTGAAAATCCTTGGTCCCCGACTTGGTCACCACCTGGATATCCGCGCCTGCGTGCCGTCCCAGGTCGGCACTGTAAGTGGCCGTCGAAATGCGAAACTCGGCTATCGAATCGATGGTAGGAAAGGTGTTCGTCGTGCTGTTCGACGTCTCGTCGTCGTTGACCCCGCCGTCCACCATCCAGTTGTTGTACTCCTCCCGGTTACCATTGAAGGATATCGAAGTGTTGGCATACACCCCCACGTCCGTGCTGTCAAAACCGTTGTCCATCGCTGCGCCGGGAACCAAAACGGCGAGTGCTGTAAAATTCCGGCCATTAAGGTCGAGGTTTTGAACCTGCTGGCCACCAATCAAACTGGAGATCGCGCCTGTTTCAGTTTGCACGTGGGGTACATTGCCGATCACACTCACTTCTTGGGTTGTGGTGCCGACCTCGAGTGTAAAGTCCACACGCTGAATCTGCCCGGCCGTCAAAGTGATGCCCGTTCGAGTGGACTTCTTGAACCCAGACGCCTCGGCGGTCACCGTAAATTCACCCAACGGCACCGGAGCCACGGCAAACGCACCCACGCCGTTGGTGGTCAGTTCCCGGACAAATCCCTTTTGGGGATTCTGGACCGTGACCTTGGCATTCGGAACTACACTCCCTGTTGGGTCCGTAACCGTGCCCACGATTGAGGCCGTGTCTTGCGCCCACGCCGGGACCGACACCAGCCATAATGCAAGAAGCAGAGCTAATGCTCCTTTTCTCATTTCAGCCACCTCCAAAGGTCATGATATTTTTGACCCGAGGCCGCGACGCAAAGGAATTACAAGTCTTCAGTCAGAATTTTCAATTGGGGTTTTGATTTAATTAAACACGCTAGCCCGGAAATCTCACCACGGGTTTGGATGGGCGTGATTAAAGCCCCGCCCTTCCGCCACCCCCTAAGACCATCCATGCATGGTGAGAAATCCACGCAAGCCACCTCGACGAACCAAGCTAAAATCTGTGAATGACTGTTGCGACGGAAGCATTTAATACTACGATGAGATTACACCACCCCCTTTTTGGGCATTAGCTTCCTCTACAATTACTACTGGATGCTAGACCTTTATTGACAGTTGCCCGTCAAATGGATTACCCAACGTGGGGTCTCTGTACCGCGTGAGGACCACCCTCTGGAGAGCCTATCTTGCAGAAAATACGGGCGTAAGCGTAAGATGTCGGACAACCAGTCTGACCCCAAGCGACTTCTTTTGCTTTTTCTCTTCGCTGAGCATATATGCCGAATTCACATCACGAATGTGCCAAGCCGGTGAAGAAATCCTTTAGCGAAGCTGGGAACGGAATGCAGCCTTCTGGCAACCCTTGATAACACTTTTCCGCCCATTAGCCATAATAGAAAGGCATTACGGAATCGCCCTGGTTGGAGGGAAACGGCTTGCCGTGCCCTGTTCATTTTTGTCGCGGGCCTTCCGGGTTACTGTGCCGGTAGGGAGGGGGGCGGGGCCTTCCCTGACAACTGATCTGCCTGCTTCTCGCGGGCCGCGGCCTGGAGTTTCTGCGTTGTCGCCAATTCCTTCTCCGCCTCTTGGGATTGGCCGGCCTTGCGGTATGCTTGGCCCAACTGGTAATGGAAACTCGCCGTCCCCGGATCGAGCGCGATGGCTTCCTTCAGATAGCGAATGCCTTGCGCTGTATCGCCCGTCTGCACATAGGCCTTTCCGAGTCCCGCCAGCGATTTGGGCAAGCGAGCGTCCCGCGCCAGGGCTTGGCGGAAGAACTTGATGGCCTGCTCCGGCTGCCCCAGGTCGAGCGAAACCTCGCCGTGATTCTCATAACTAAAGGGTTCGTGAGGCGTGAGGGTCATCTCAATTTCGAACTGCTTGGCGGCTTCTTGGAACAATCCCATGCGCTGATAAATAACCCCCAGATTGTAGTGCGCAAAACCTAATTTCGGATCCAGGGCGATCGTCTTTTCCAGCTCCGCCCTGGCCTGCAGGTTTTGGTAGAGATCGAGATACGCCTTTCCCAGGAGGAAATGCAGGTGAGCGCTGTCGCCGCCCACCCGAACCATATGGTCGAAAGTCTTCTTGGAATCCTCCATCCGTTTCACTTTGCCGTAGCTGATACCCAGTGCGAATAGGTAGTCGAGGTTGTCCTGCTCTCCACTCGCCAGGGGTTCGAGCGCCTGCACGGCATGATGATAATCGTCTTCCAGAAAGTAACTCATCCCCAGGAGAAAGCGGGCTTGGTAATTGTCCGGTTGGGCCTGGAGGACGCGTGAGAACGCCAGAACGGCCTGGGAAAAATCCTCTTTTTGATAATAGGCCAAACCCAGATTCAGATCGATGCCGGGAATGTTAGGGTTCAATTTCTTGGCTTCCAGTAATACCCGAATGGCGGAATCGTACCTCGCCGTTCGCATGTACACGACGCCCAGGTTGGAGGCCGCAGCGGAGGAGTGGGGATCGAGGCGCAGAACCTCCTTAAACCCTCGCTCCGCGGCGGCATAGTCCTTATGGAGCAAGGCCTGTTGGGCGCGCTCGAAGATGGTCCGCAAGTCTTCGACCGGCGGCTGCTGAGCAGGCGCTTGCAGCATGAATAGCGTTAGAAAAATCGCGCCAAGCGCGGGGATTCTCATCGCAATTAAGTTTCGGTCCTCGTAGAAATCATCTTACCCTTGTGCGTTCATGGATGGCAATGATCTTGGACGGGCTTACCCCGCCGGCTCTGGCATTCCGGGTGTGACTCTGTTCAACGCCAATAATTTCGAGGCGTTAAGGACGTAACCCCGTCCCGCGCCGCTTGGTGAAAGCACCGGCCGCGGTCCACCCTCTCCCCTCGGAGAGGGCAGGTCATCACGAGCCTAGCCTTCTCCCGGGGAAGAAGGCTATTATTTGAGAGTGGTTCCGTCCAGGAGAAGGTTATATCGTAGCGCCGACCGGCCGAATTGCCGAACCATTCTCTGGGTAGGCCGACGCGGCGCCACCCCCTTGTGTAACTGCCCTCTCCGAGGGGAGAGGGTGGACCGCCGCCGGCGTACTCATCAGCCGGGGCGGGACGGGTGAGGGGTTACTTGCGGGTTTGGGGCACTCGAAAATTCTACAAGTTAGGAATTCGAAACCCATAAGCTCAGCGCTAGAACATCGACCCTGATAATCATACGCATCGCGATTTAAGAGACACTACGCTAAAAGGGAGTGAAGTTTTTATGAACAAGCTATCTCGCCGTAGTTTCGCGCAGGCCCTTGCCGGCCTGGGCGCATCTTCCCTGACGGCGGCGGTTGCCGTCCCCAAATCGCTCCCCAGCACGCGCGGCAGCGCGGCGGGTTCCGCCGGGCTCAAGGTGGCTGCCTTTTCCTGTGATGTCACGCCTCCCATTGGAAGCCCGCTCGAGGAGTGTCACCCGCCGGTGGCGACCAGTGTCGATAGCCCGCTCCTGGCCAAGGGAATCATCTTGTCGGACGGGAGGACGCGCTACTGCCTCTGCGCTTTTGACTATTGTGAGATTCACACCGGCGCCCACGATTTATTCCGGCGGGGAATCGCCGATGTCCTCGGCGTGAATGATTTGCAAGTCGAGGTGCACTGTGTCCACCAGCACGATGCGCCCATCAACGACTCCGACGCCGAAGCGCTGGTGGATTTGATGCCCTCGCCTCCGCATATTACGGATTTGGTTTTCCTCAAATCGGCGGCGCAAAGGGTTTCGTCCGCGGTCCGCGATGCCCTGGGCCGTCTCGAGCCCTCGACGCACGTGGGTTGCGGCAAAGCCCAGGTGGAGAAGGTGGCCTCCAACCGGCGCGTTCCCATGCCCGACGGCTCCATAGGAGTGCGCTACACGGCCTCGACCGATCCCGTACTCATCGCCGCGCCGGAAGGCCTGATCGATCCCTGGCTGCGAACCATCACCTTTTTCGATCGCGAGCGGCCCCTGGCGCGATTGCATTATTACGCCTCACACCCCCAAAGCTACTATGGTCAAGGGCATATGAACCCGGACTTCCCCGGCATGGCGCGGGAGCGATTGGAGAAGGAAGAAGGCGTGCCGCAAATCTACTTTACCGGGTGCGGCGGCAACATCGGCGCCGGAAAGTACAACAACGGTTCTCACGAGGCCCGCTTGCAGTTGGCGGAGCGAATGTATCAGGGGATGAAAGGAGCTGTCGCCGCGACCCAAAAGGAGCCTTGCTCCGGCATGGCGTGGAAGACGGACGAGGTGCGGTTTAGCTTGCGCACCGAGCCGGATTTTTCGGAATCCCACTTTCGCGAGGTGCTTCGCGATCCCAGTCAGCCTTATCAGGAACGAACGAAAGCGGTGCTGGCGCTCGCGTGGTACAACCGTGTGAAAATTCGGCCCGCGGTCGACGTCAGTCTCTATCGCCTGGGACCCGCTCGCATTGTGCATCTGCCGGGCGAGTGCTTTGTGGAGTATCAACTCTATGCCCAGAGCCTCCGGCCTCGCGACTTCATCGCCGTGGCCGCCTACGGCGAGCTCGGCCCCGTATATATTTGCACCGATAAAGCCATCGCCGAGGGGGGATACGAACCGACGGATTCCTTTGTCGGCCCACCCAGTGAGAGGCTCTTAAAAGACGCTATCGGAAGACTGCTTAATTCGTAATCTGCCCATAGATTCTTCTCAGTCCATGCCCGCCGCGCGAGGTGGCAATGAAATTCCACAAAACGCTGACTCTCCTCATGCTGGCGACGGAGTTAATCTTTGCCCTTGCTACCTGGGCGCAACAGAAGCCCTTTACCCAGGAGCAGGTCAGCAACATGGTGCGGGACGGATTCGGGGACGAGTCGGGCGCGAAGTTGATCGAGCAGCGCGGGATTGATTTCGCCCCGTCTGAAGACTTTATCCAAACCCTCAAGGCCGCTGGCGCGAGCGAGGCATTTCTGAAGGCGCTGCGCGCCGCCGTAGCGCCGGGCTTGAGCCCGGCTAGGAACGTAGCGCCGACCTTCAGGTCGGCACGTGCTGACCTCAAGGTCAGCGCTACAACAGCCGCGCCCGAGCCCGCCAGCGCCAAGAAGCCGCTGAACCAGGTGCAGGTTTTCGCCCCGTTGGTGGGCCAAGTGCCGAGCCACCGAGTCTCCATGCTGGTCAAGGAACGCGGCATCGATTTTGAGCCCACGGATGAATACCTTCAGGAAGTCCGCTTGGCCGGCGGCGAGCAGGTAGCGCGTACTTTGCGCTCCTCAGCGTCACTTCCGAAACACGACAGACGTTCACAGGTTATTAACGGGAAAGACGAAGACCCGCACAGGAACGCAAAATACGCGTACCTGTGCGCTACCTACTTTTCCTTCGAAGACGAACCCACGGTCAATTCCCAGGACGAATTGGCCGTGGCCACCTCCGGGTCACACAACCTCAGGCGCCGCTCCAACGGGCGAATGCAATCACGAGATGCCGGGCTTGCCCTACCCGGCGTTCCGCATGGTGAATGCGGAATCAGGGGGCGGCAAGCCGTCCCCCTACGACGACAAGGACGCGGTCAATTCTGACCGCGAATTGGCCATGAATACCTCCGGGTCACACAACCTCAGGCGCCGCTCCAACGGGTGAATGCCATCACGAGATGCCGGGCTTGCCCTACCCGGCGTTCCGCAGAGTGGATGCGGAACCAGGGGACGGCAAGCCGTCCCCCTACACTTTGCGCAGCTCGATCACCAGGAAAATGTCTACTTGAAGGTCGGCGCCACAATTGCTCGATCACGACGTAGGGGCAGGCCTCGTGCCTGCCCTCCCCGCCGGTATGGCCGACTTCAGGACACCCACAAGGGGCCCCGGCATTCTTCCATCGGCACAAATCCAACACAGATTCCAAACAATGCTAGAATAATAGGCAGGAAGGGAGGCTGGCATCCATGAACTGGGAGGGGCGGATCGTTATTGACCCGGAAATCCTTTGCGGGAAACCGGTGATCAAGGGAACACGGCTGGCGGTGGAGTTCGTCGTGGACCTCCTTGCCCAAGGTTGGACTGCCGCCGACGTACTTAAGAACTATCCTGGTGTGACTCAGGACGACATCCTGGCCTGCCTGGCATATGCAAGCGCTGTCCTTCGTGCGGAGAAGGTCTACCCAGTCGCCATCCCCTAATGCGCATCCTTGCCAACGAAAACTTTCCCGGCGAGGCGGTGGAAATGCCGCGGGTTCGCGGGCACGATGTGTTCTGGGTACGCACGGACTCCCCCGGCAGCCCTGACGACGAGGTGGTGAAACGCGCTGCCTCCGAACACCGTATCTTGATCACGTTTGACAGGGATTTTGGTGAATTAGCCTTCCGCCGCGGCCTCTCCTCGCCCGCAGGCGTTGTCTTATTCCGCATCAAAGCGCCTTCCGCGGCCCACGTGGGGGAAGTGGCAGTTGCTGCTCTGGAAAGCCGCGACGATTGGGGTGGACACTTCTCGGTCATTGAAGGGAGACGAGTCCGCATGACCCCACTACCCGGTAAGAAGTAGCGTAAAGCCGATAGCCAACGGGCCCTGCCTTCGCCACCACGGACTTTTTCTTCGACGACGAACCCACGGTCAATTCCCAAGACGAATCGGCCGTGGCCACCTCCGGGTCAGGCAACCTCCGGCGCCGTTCGAATAGGTGAGACGTAGGGGTAGGGCTTGCCCTACCCGGCGTTCCGCAGGGTGAATGCGGAACCAAACCGTTCCGCGCTACACTTGTTGGGAATCGCCAGGACATTTCGTCGCTGCTTAATCTTCTAGCTTTTAGGCTGATTTTCCTGTTTACTAACCCATATCGTCAAGGTATAGTTATCAACAAGGCCAGCCCCAACTGGCCGAAAGGCCGCAGACCTATTCAAGGGGTCGGCGTAAACCATAGGAAAAGGCAGTGGCTAGTGCTTAGTGGCTAGTGGCTAGAGAAAGCCACCAGTAGTGGCTAGTGCTTAGTGCTTGGTGTTTAGTGGCTAACAAAAGCCACCCGCACCAAGGCCCTGCGACCAAGTCCCCCTCTCGTCACTATCCACTATCCACTCGCCACTAACCACTGCCCTTTGGAGGTTTCCATGTCGCTCATCAAGAAACACGAAATCACGGAGAAGAAGCTCGCCGCGAATCGAGAGAACCAGAAGCTTTGCAACGCTCCGGTGACGGACGAGCGCCGCGAGCGCATCCGCGCCGCCCTCCGGCGTCTTGGTTACAACGTGCAGGCGGAGGAGATTGCCATGCGCGCCCTCGGCGAAAACCCGGCTGACTTCCAGGAACTGCTGGAAGCGCTCTGGGAGGAATGGAATCCCGCCAGCAGCTTGCAGGAGGGCGTGGTCATCCGCCTGGCGCGGAGCATGTGGCTCGCGAATCGCGCCGATCGCTCGCAGGAGGGCGCCGCGCTGCGCCGCGCGCAAAGCGCCGACCGGGGACGCGACAACCGGATGCACGCGCGGATGATGCGCCTCAAGATGACGGCGGAATCTCTGCGCTCACTCGCCCGCTCCGTGGCGTGCTGGCACTATGTCACCCCAGTCGAGGACCTGGACGTCATGAAGAAACTGCACCACGAGGGGGTGGCGGGCGAAATGGGTGAAATCGCCATGGACCTCTTCTACCAACTGCAAGAGCCTGACACCGATAAGGATGGAGTGTCCTGCTGGTGAATCTTGAAGGCCGTCAGCATCCCACGACTGGCTCGCCGTGGGCTAAATGACCTCACCCGCTAGGCGGGCTGGCTGCCGAGAGTGCTTATCCTAGCGCCTATAGGGGTCGGGGGTGAGAGGGTTCTCGGATCATTAACGAACTTCTGACTCAGGCCGCTAGTCCCTCTTCCCTTAAACCGAGATTATTATTTATCGTTGGGTTATTGAAAAATAAACAATCTTCGTTTGGGCTACCGGCAGGCCGACAATGTAAAATCTTGCGCAACGATAGACACAATGTCTGGTTTACAGGCGAAGTCTCGACAATTTCTCATGTTGGCTGTTCGGGAAGTCCCGGATGCTCTGCCGCAACCCTGAAGTTCTTCACCCGCAGAGCAGGGAGGTGTTAAGCTATGCCCTGGGCGCATATTTTCGGAGGAGTGATTTCGGGAGCCGAGCCCAAGGGAAAAAATGAAGATAAAGGTCATGGCGGTCGATGATGAGCCGGATGTGTTGCGGGTGCTGAAGGCCATGCTGGAATCGAAGGGATGCGAAGTGCGGGGCATTGCGGACAGCCGCGAAGCCGCTGACCGGCTGCAAGAGGAAAAAGTGGACGGACTGTTTGTGGATGTTCGTATGCCCCACCTGGACGGCTTTGAGCTGACCCGGTTGGTGCGGAAGACGAAGCTGAACTGCCGCGTCCCCATTGTGATGCTGACTGGCCTGGACGACGCCGAGACCATGCGGAAAGGCTTTGACGTGGGGATCAGCTTTTTCCTCGGAAAGCCCTTTACGCGCGAACGCGTTTACAATTTGTTGGGGGCTGCTCGCGGCCCCATGCTCAGGGAGAAGCAGCGCTACATACGGCTCCCCTACCAGACGATCGTCGACTGCAATTGGGGGCCCTACGGGCAGGAGCACTTCAAATCCAGCAGCGTGGATATCAGCGAGGGGGGAATGTTGCTCGACCCTTCCGGAGGCCTCGAAGTGGGCCACGACTTGACGCTGCGCTTCTACCTTCCCGACACCCCCAAGCAATTGAAAGTGGAGGCGCAAGTGGTTCGAAATGTGCCGCCCCACGGCATGGGTGTGATGTTCTCGACCCTATCGGCGGGCGACAAGGATGCCGTTTTACGATACATCATGGCGCGGACCGAAGAAAGTTGACTTGCCCGCCTTCGGGCCCCCAGCCGGCCTTTTCATCATCCGGGGCCGGCTGGGTGATCGGCGCCCGTCGGTAGGTCATCTCACCTCGGCAGCTTTGCTTCTCCCGTGATCTCAAAATTTATTCCGACGCCTGCCGTGGTGTCCCCCGGCTGGGCGCCACCGACGAAAATGTGGTACGTACCCGGCGCGACCACGTGTTCTCCCCGGTCGTTCACCATACTCAAGTCGCGAGGCTTGAGCGTAAAGGACAAGCGGTGGGTTGTCCCGGGGTCTACGTGGCAGCGCTCGAATCCCCGCAGAGCCAACCGTGGAGCCCCGGTGAGGGACGGGAACTCCAAGTAGAGTTCCGCCACCTCATCACCGGCAACAGCCGAGGTGTTCCGGATGTCGGCCTCAACGGTAAGGTCTCCTCCGGCGGTGAGATGCACCCTCGAAACTCTTATACTGCTGTATTGAAAGGTCGAATAGCTCAATCCAGAACCAAAAGCGTAAAGCGGCTTCCCCTGGAAGTACCGGTAGGTGCGGTTCTGCATGGAATAATCGTCAAAAGGCGGGAGTTGGTCGAGAGAAGCGTAGAAGGTAATGGGCAACCGTCCAGCCGGATTATTAATTCCTGCCAGGGTCTCGGCAATCGCCGTGCCACCCTCCTCACCCGGGTACCACGCTTCCAAGACGGCTTCCGCGTGGTCCTGCGCCCAATTCACCGCCAAGGCGCTGCCATTCATTAGGACCACCACCAACGGCGTGTGCAAACCCCCCAGTGCCTCCAGCAAACCCTTTTCCGCCCCAGGCAACGCAATATCGGTGCGGTCGCCACCTTCGAAGCCCGGCACGTGGATGGACATCTCTTCACCCTCGAGATCCGGCGAGAGTCCCACGAAAGCCACCACCACATCCGCCTGCTTTGCCACATTCACCGCTTCCTCGCGCAGTACCTCCACCGGCGGTTGCCAGTTCAGGGTAATTCCCGCCGCCCACAGCCTGGCCTCATGCACATACTCGAGGCGAAAAGGGTGGGGCCGCTGGTCGGTGAAATGAGCCTGGAAGGTCGTGGACGCGCCTTGCTTTCCGTACTCGCCGAAGATGCCCTCGAGCACCAAATGGCCGTCCAGGTAAACCCGGAAGGATTCTTTATCCTCACAGGGCCAGCAGTCCGGTTTGGTCACGTTGAACGTGTAATCCCCCGGTCCCGGCGGAGTGATCGTGCCGGTCCAGCGGACGGCGAAAGCCCTCATGTTGACTCCCGGCGCGGGCGCGGCGGAGTTCCAGTCAAACTGAATGCGCGGGTCGACACGTGTCAGGGCGGGTTTCCCTGAGAAGGTGGTATTCGAGAAATACTCAGCCTTTAATCCTGGAACACCCGCGCCTTCCGCCGTGTGGAAGACGGTGGAGGGCACGGGAAGAGGCAACTGGGTCAAAAAGGGAGAGCCCTGCGCGGAGAGAATTTTGGCCTTACCGGCAAATACCTTGCGCATGCCGTCGAGGGGATAAACGGGATGCGACGGCACGCCATTGTAGTTGCCTTCCAGCGCCACCAAGGACTCCGCGTCAGGTCCGATCACGGCGATCGTCTTGACGTTTGATTTGAAGGGCAGGATGCCATCCTGGTTTTTCAAAAGCACCATCGATTCCCGCGCCGCCTTCAAGGCGAGCGCCCGGTGCTGGGGTGAATCATTCTCGGAAAAGGGAATACGATTGAAGACGACGGCGCTCGGGGGATCGAACATTCCCAGGCGGATGCGGGCGGTAAAGAGGCGCTTCAAGGCGGTGTCGATTTCGCTCTCCTTGATCAAGCCGTCATGCACGGCTTTGACCAGCGCCCCGTATTCGTGGCCGCAGGTGGTGTCCGTCCCGGCCTGTACGGCCAGCGCCGAGCCATGCTCGTTGTCAGGCGTGTAGTGGTGGCCCTCCGTGATGTCTCCGACTGCGCCGCAATCGGAGGTCACGTACCCTTGGAATTTCCATGCGCTACGCAGCGTGGTTTCGAGCAGGAATTTGTTGGCGCACGCCGGCACACCGTAGAGGGCGTTATAAGCGCACATGACCGAATCCGCCTGGCCCTCCACTACCGTGGCGCGGAAGGCGGGCAGGTAAGTATCCTCGAGGTCGTGCGGTGAAACACTCACGTCGAACTCGTGCCGCTTGGGATCAGGCCCGCTGTGTACCGCGTAGTGCTTGGGAGTCGCCACTGCCTTCAGGTACTTGGGATCGTCTCCCTGGACGCCGGTGACAAACGCCAATCCCAGCCTGGCGGTAAGAAAGGGATCTTCTCCAAAGGTTTCCTGCCCGCGCCCCCAGCGGGGATCGCGAAAGATGTTGATGTTGGGCGACCAGAAATCCAAACCGTAGAAGATGTTGTGGTTCCCTTCCCGCTGGGCCTGATTGTACTTGGCGCGGCCCTCCGTCGCGATCGTTTCGCCCTCCGCGTGGACCATCGTCTCGTCCCAGGTCGCGGCCATGCCGATGGCCTGCGGGAACACCGTGGCGTACCCCGATCGCGCCACGCCATGCAGCGCTTCACTCCACCAGTTGTAGGAAGGAATGCCCAGCCGGGTAATTTCCGGTGCCGTATATTCCATTTGATGGACTTTTTCCTCCAGGGTCAGGCGCGAGACCAGGTCCGCGACACGCGTCTCAATCGGCAGCGCTGGGTTCCGGAACGGGGGTAAAGCTTCCTGCGTCTTGGTCTGGGCAACAATGGCAGTCGCAAGGCCGCAAGCAAGTACGATGGCAACAAGTGTGATCATGATGAAGGGGCTGCCCGAACGCCATTTCGAAGTGTTCATGTGATTTACCTTAACGGTGATTTCAGCCGGCCGCTTCGCTCACGCGGTTTGCCGGTTCCCAAAGCGCCGGTCACCGATTCCGAGGGGATTGCCGGATGCGAGCCGAGCGGCACGGGAGGCGAAATAGTGGCTGAATCGGGAGTCGTTGTCAACCGATCGGTGGGCACCCATCCGTCGGAAGGGGCGCTGGTGTCATTTGCTTATTTGGCCAAGTAAATCCACTGGGGCGTCGCAGTCGAAATCAGGGTGCGAAGGTCTCAACAGCGTGAGACCGATCGGGAAGCTCCTCGACTGATGCGGCTGCTATACCACTCCCCAGGGTTCCTCTAATCCCTTATCCCTCTCCTCATCTGTTATTCGTGCATAGGAGATGGCAAGTTTTATCTTAAATTTGACTCGCCACGGGTCCTCCATTTGGAGAATCTTGCGGTTAAGGATCGCCGGGAACTCGGTGCACGGGATGGAGGCGACTTGGTTGAAATCAACAACCCATTCAGTGTCGTCCAAGCGCTCATGGCGGGGGAAATAGAAAAAATTGATAAAACCCGGATCATTTGAGTTGCGAGGGTCTTTATTCGCCCTGAGGCTTCCAAGGCGTTGAGAGTCTTCCAGTATTCCTTTAGGAACGGGTATGAGGCGACCTACGGCGAAGGTTGGCATCGGAATCCTTTGATTACGCGGAGCTAAGTCGCAGCACTGCGACATGACAACACAGTAGCAGCGACGGACGGGAAGCTGGGCGATCAGCCAGTTGGGGTCTTTTCGATGGGCTATGGCCAGCGGGGAGAGCGCTGGAGCGGATCCCGAAGCAGCGGGGTCGATCCTTCCAAGGACTGCGATCTCTAGGGAGGCGAGCAGCGGTATAGGAATATCCCTCAGAATGTCGCCCTGTCGCAGACACGTCATGTCTGCGTCTTGAAGGAACATTCCTACAACTCCTCTTGATCGAATCCCAGGAAGGTGGCAGAGTCGGGTATGCGCGCCGCCAAGATCGAGTTAACTACGCGCCTCGACGCAGCGTTGAGAGGCAGGACCGGCTGCGGTTGGCCGTATTCGTCCAAGGTCTCGCTCGGGGTCAAAACCTGTGAGAGGAGACGCTTGTAATGCAGGACTTCCTGCCGCAGGCGCTGAATGGCGCACTCGTACTGGACAATAACATCCGCGCGGACAATGACAAGGGGACTATATTCTCCGGTTGCCAATGGGTCTGCCGCCGTGACATACGTGGACCATATACCGCCGGCGGTCGGACTCAGTAGCATATCGTGCCACCCCCCCGAGAACTGGGCGACGGGGATATCATGCTCTTGACGCAAGGATCTCAGCGACGCCCGATTAGTGCTCATGATTGCCCCCTCATGACATTCTTATACTCGTCCGTGATGTGGTCGAGAAAAAACTCTTGAGCGGAGTCGTGGTAGCGGTCAAGCAAGGCACTGATGTCTTCCTGCGTGTGTTGAGCAAAGCTGTGGCAGTCAATGTCGAGCACATATATCCGACGCCCATCCTGGAGCGGGGGCAAAAGCACCCCCCGCAGCGTTACTAAGTGGTTGAAGTGCCGGAGCCTGACTTCATTCAAGAACTGGTCCACATTCTCAATATCTACGCGCTCAAAGTCTGTCAACGGGCGGACATATTTGAGTAGTAATCCTGTGGAAGCAGCGGCCGGAAGCTCAATGTTGTTGACGTACCGCAGGCCAACCCGTAGTAGACTTGTCACGCCAAAAGTGTCGCAGAACACGCCCGTCTTGTGAGCAACCTCGTCCTTAAAATCTTCGAACCGAGTATATTTAGTAAACGCGACGATGAAATTCTCCTGTGAAACCTTGATGCATCGCCCCGTCACGGGATTCTGAAAGACGCTAAGACTGAGCACCCCGCCCCCCGGCTGAACGAAAACCGACTCTGTACTGACGTTGGGATACTGCTCAACCAACCGGTCCTGCAGCTTCCAAAGCTCGGCGTTGACGCGAAGGCGGGGCGGGAAACGAATCTCGAATGAGACTTCGCGCACTGCCGGGTCCGGAAAGACCTCGTCAAGTTCTTCTTTTGTAAAGTCGCGCAAGAAGGCTGCCATGCTAAGTCAAACGTTTGTGACTCCACCCACGCGACGTTTCCACAGGTGGTGGACGCTGTGGCAATTGCGACGGATAATCAGCACCACGCGCCGCTGGGTTGCCCAGTCATTCTTGTCATCCCGGGCATTTCTAAACCCCAGTTTACTTACTGTCCGGGATGTTCACAAGCTGTTTTATCACAGATTGATGGCCACGGACGAAATAGGCGTGAACCGGGATGTTCCGATGAGCAGAGTATTACATAAGTCATCGCGCACTTTCGGTTTCAAATGACACCAGTACAGTGGGACGGGTTAAAAGGGAAAACGGCAGGGTTCCATAACAAATCGAAGTGATTTTAAATCGCTACCTCGCGCCCGATCAGCAATTCCAGTGGGCGGAAATGAATTGCCGGAACTCCTGGTCGGAGCGAATCTGGCGGTTGGAAATAGTGAGGAAGAGTCCTTCCCGCGGCAATTTCCGCAACACTTCGGGCAGATGCTCAACGCAATCACCCACCTGGAGGATCAGGCGGGACTTTTCCAAAATCTCCCGGAACACTGGCAACAAGTCGAGCAGCGTGGGCCCCCCTGTCTCCATCACGATTTGCAATCCGGCAATGCCCGGAATGTTCAGAACATCCCGATAGTGCTTATAGCCCGTAGCATGCAGATGAAAGAGGACGTGCTCGCCCAGCCGCCGGACCACCTCCGCGTTGTGCTCCATAAAAATGTCGCGGTAGGAGGCCGGCGAGGCCATGCCCATCGTGTCTTCCTGGATGGCGATGGTCTTTGCCGGCGCCCAATACCCGAAGATGTGACTGTAGCCGCCCAGCCTGGGCTTCACCATGGAGAAGTGCGCATCCAGGGCGTCGAGCAGCATTCGGTTCACCCGTCCTGCCGCCGCGCGCACCGCTTGGGGATGGTCGAGAAGGTCCATCAAAAAGTTGGTGATTCCCCGCATGGCCGCCAGGATGTCGGAAGGACCGCGCAAAATCGAGGGGCTGATCCAGCAGTCGGGTTGGACCTGACTCGTGAGCCACGCGGTCTGCCGCTGCATGCATTCCAACCACCCGTTGCCCGCCGGAATCGGAACGTCCGCTAACTCTTCGGCGGAATCCACAAAGTGACCTGGGGCAAGCGAACCCTCCGAGTATCGGACGGGGCAACCGGCACAGGCCTCTAGCCAGGGGATGGCGCGCCAGGGAGCCGAGAACGCCAGCAGGTCGTCGCAGGAAACGGCGCGGTCTTTGAACGAATACTCGTACTCCGTCATCGCCAATCCTTCCGTCAGGTCCTCCGGTAAGACGCGGGTGCGGGGAAAGGGACGCCGCAGGAAACCAATGGGCAGGAAGATGCGGTCGTCGTAAACCCCCACTGGTGGACGGGCGGTCGCTTTCTTGGCCCAGAAGGAATCGTGGAAGCGCTGGATGGTTTCGCTTAACTGGGCCTGCCCTCGCATGTTTCAGTCTCTTTTCTTTCCCCGGGCGGAAGCACTGCCCGCCTCACGCGTGTCATCAAGTGCCAAGCGGGCATTATATCCCGGCCCCAGGCCCAGAACTTCTTTGCGTGCAGTTCGATTTTTTAAATCTCGCGGCTCGTTTCACCGGACCAGCCAGACACGTATCCGTCGAGATGGCTGCTCCCGAAAAAGGCACGCCATTCTTGACGGTCTTTTCGCTGTTGGCCACGAAATCGAATCATGATGTTGGGTAAGCCGGAAAACGGCGAGAGCAGGATTCGCTACGCTTGCCCCACCGTTTGTGGGGCGAGGCAGATGTCGTGATGACCCGCTTGAGCCCAGGGAAATCGCAGACATGCCGGAGTTCGGCATGTCTGCGACCTCTGTGACCCAACTTTCGGTCCTGCTTCAAGTCTTGGTCAGCCAGCTTCTCCGCGCTTGCAGCGGGTGGCGGGCGGCCCGTCAAAAATTAAACTTGGCGGCAACTTGAACGATGCGAGGAGATGCCGCAGCAGTGACTCTCCCAAACGTGCCGGCGGTGAATGACCCGTTGGGGTTGGAGAACTGAGCGTGGTTAAAGGTGTTGAAGGCCTCGAACCGGATTTGCAGTTTCATGCTTTCCCGGAGCTGCGTGTCTTTATGCAGGCCCAGGTTCCAGTTGTTGATTCCCGGTCCAAAGAAGAAACGTGGGTCGGCATCGCCGAACACCCCGAGGGTTTCCGGGGCAAAAGCGCTCTTGCTAAACCAGGTATGGTTGGCATCGTTCCTGGGGTTACCGGTGATGTTCAGGGGGCCAACGACATTGGGCATGTCGATCCCGGAGGTGCCTCTCAAGGCGTGATCACCGCTCTCGAAGAGTGAGACGGGGAATCCCGTCGCGAACCGGGTGATACCCGCGACGTTCCATCCTTGGACAAGACGCTTGGGAAGTGAGCTAAAAGCCCGGTCGAAAGGCAGGGTGTAGATGTAGCTGGCCACGAAATTTTGGGTGAGATCAAAAACCGAAAGGGCCCGGCTGAGGCTGTGGTTCTGGTAATTCAGCCGGTCGTTGAAATAGGAACCGTTGTCCAGCCCCTTGGAGAGTGTGTACGCCAGCAGGAAAGATGAATTCCCGGCCTTTTTTTCCAAGCTCGCCTGAAACGAGTTGTAGTCGGAATTGGCCCAGTTTCCTTCATAGAAGGATGTCGAAAAGGCGCTCCCGAATGGACTGCGCGTTCCATAGACGAATGTGCCGTCCGGGCGCTCGAAGGTTGAATCTTCCTGGCCGGGGCCGCACTGGAGCGTTCCCGCCATCACCCCGGACCCCGTCAGACTCAGACAGAGGTTGGGATCGCCCGGGTTGGCCTCCTGGATGCCGATCAACTTACGTCCCAGAGTTCCGACGTAGCCGAGGCTCAACACCATTGAGCCGCTGAGCTGACGCTGGATGGTGAGGTTATAGTCAAAGGCGTAAGGAAGTTTATTATCCACCGCATACCCGAGAGTGCTGTACAAGGGTAGGTAATAGGAAAAATCAAAGTTCTTCGCCGCAGCACTTCCCGGCGCCGGAATGACGAAGGGAAACGGATGCCCCTGAGACTGTCCGGTTGACCGGGTGGTGAAAGGTGACTCGAACAAAGGCGGACCGGAGGAGCCCCAGTATTCGCCGAAGGGCACCGTCCCCAGGATCCAATACAGCGTATCGTCTTGAATGGCCGTATAGAACATGCCTCCGGCCAGTCGAATACTGGTCTTACCCGGTCCTCCGAAGATCTTTCCCAGTGCCCCATCCGAGTAGTTGGGGGAGTAAGCAAGACCGAAGCGTGGGGCAAAGTTGTCGTACGTAGTCGGCGCCAAAGTTCTGGCGACCCCCGGATCGCCCGGGTAAACCAAGCCTTTCGGGGCCGTGGGATACTCAACGGACTGTTCTCCGGGGACCAGGGCCACGATTTTGTTCTGGCTGTCATACCACGGCTGGCTGAATTCCCACCGCAGCCCATAATTTAGGGTTACGTTGGACTTGAGACGGAAAGAATCCTGCGCGAAGGCCGCGCCAAACTTGCTGCGCGAATCCAGAAGCTGCAAGCTGGACTGCGTGTAGTTGGCGGGAGCACCCAGCAGATAGTCAGCAATGTCGGAGCCCGTTTCATTTCCATTGAACCCGAACGCCCCGACCGGGTCTCCGGCATTGCGCTGGTTCATTTGGTAATAGCGAAAGTCGACGCCGAATTTCAGCGTGTGGCGTCCTTTGACCTTGGAGAAGTTGTCCGAGATTTGATAGGTGTTCTGGTTGGCGATACTTGGAGACACGGTGCCAAAACTGAACTCGTTGGTACCGACGACAGGGACACCTAGAAAGCCCGAAGGTCCCGAACTGTTGATGCCGTCCGTCCCCGCGCCCGTCACAAATCCCATGCTGCTCAGAGTCGGCGCCGTGCCCGTGGGAACAGTCTGTAAGGGCAGGCGGGTGAAGCTCATCCGAAACTCGTTGACCGTCGTGGGGTTGATAATGCGTGTATTGCTGAGGGTGGTAAGTTGGTTCCTTACCTGTGTGACATCCGGGAAACCTGGCCAACTGGCGCCCGCCAGCGCACTGCCGGCATGCGTCCCTTCGTAAAAGTAGTAGACCGACCAGTTTCCGGTCAGTTTGTTGAGGAAATCCACGCGCTGGCCGAACATGTTATCGGATGTCCGGGTCGGGTAGGCGGCGGTCGCGTAGAGGTCGTCTCCGACGTTGGCGGTTGGGATGAACCCAATCGTCCCTTTGGTTGCTGGAGACCAAGCCGCCTGAGGGATGATCCCATTAGGGAAGACCTGGGAGTAGAGTTCACCATCGGAAACGGTGTAGCCAAGTCGTTGCGAAAGTACCGCAGCCCAGGCGGCCCCGGTCACCGTGCCGGTAAGATTGTCGACACCAATGTTACCGTTGCGCTGGTCAGAGGTAAACACCTGGGTCTGACTGGCTGATCCGCCATTAATCTCCCGGGTTCCTTGATAATCCGTGAACCAAAAGAGCTTGTCCTTGATGGCCGGCCCGCCTACGGCATACCCGAACTGATTCCTCTGCAAAGTGCCGATTGTGGTGTCGAAAAACCCGCGAGAATCCATATCATTATTTCGCAGAAAGTCAAACGCCGAGCCGTGGATACGGTTCGTCCCACCCTTGGTAATGGCGTTGGTAAGCGCGCCGGAGAACCGTCCGTATTCGGCGTCAAAACTGTTGGTGATCAACCGGAACTCCTGAATCGAGTCGATATTGGGTTGAATTCCGGCCGCAAAAAATCCGACGTTGGACACATCGCCGCCGTTCACCAAGAAGCCGTTGCTGTTTTCCCGCTGGCCGTTCACGGAGATGTCCCCGGGACCTTCCGCGCGCGTCGAAACGGGGGCCACACCGGATTGTAAGGCCATCAAATCCAAGTAGCTGCGGCCGTCGAGCGGCAGTAGCAGAATCTCCTTTTCAGCGATGACCTGGCCTAATTGGGTGTTGGTGGTTTCAATCTGCGCAGCATTGGCGGTCACACTGACTTCCTGCGTGGTGGTTCCCACCTGCATCACGATATCCACACGGTGCTGCTCGTTAACGGTAAGAACGACGCTCGTCTCAACAAAAGTTTGAAAGCCAGAGTACGTCGCTCGGACCGTGTATTGTCCGACCGGAAGTTCCATGATGCGGTACTCCCCGGTCGCGTTGGTGGTGGCTTCCGTCTCCATGTTCGTGCCGACGTTAGTCGCCTTGACTTGTACACCTTGCATGATCGCACCCGAGGAGTCTGTGACCACTCCGAGGATGGTTCCAGTAACGTCCGCCTTCGTAACCGAAGGCCAAATCGCCACCATGCATCCGATCAACAACCAAACCTTCCATCTTCGTCTCATTTCATCCCACCTTCCCTCTTAAAGGGCTTTTTGTCCGCTACAGGTAAACCTCTTGCAGCTTGGCAATATTCAAAGTAATCAATTACCTCAATTGACACTACTCAACATGTTTTAGAGCAGTTAATTGCCTTTTCGAGCAATTAATTAGCCAAAAGTAATGAACATAACCGGGGCAATAGGGGATTGAGAAATAGACTAAATGTCTGTTACAGGTGTGGCGGGGGCCTTTGCGGCTATCGATGGATGGCCGCAGCAGGTCGGTAAAGGTAAACTGCGTATTTTTACCACATCGCGGGTGGGTGGGGATTGCTGGACCGAAAGGGCATCACGGGGTCAACTGGCCTGGGTCCGATCCGAGGACTGGCGATTGACGGCGTCAGACTGCGACCACATTCATGGCGAGACTCCAAAAGTCAGGGATGCTTTGTACGGCTCGACGTCCTCACATCCTCCCCGCGATTTGACACCCCTGGGAATTGTGGTTATTCTGGCCAATAGGCCTGGTGCACGGGTGGGCTTCTGAGTAACCTCCGGGAATCCGGGTTACAACCTCGAAATGACAGCGGCGGTGCGAAGACCCCGGGGGCCGGCCAGCGGAATTGATTGGTAATAATGTCTATATTATCTGATTTTAAATCGATTATTCATCGGGCATTGCGGCTGATGGTGCTTCCTCACCTCCAGGCGCCGGAGGAGGTTCTGATGGGGGGCCAGGCGGTCATCGAAGGGGTGATGATGCGCTCGCCGCACTCCTATGCCGTGGCGGTGCGTCAGCCCAGTGGCTCTCTCGCGGTTACACAAGATTACCTGGACCGGCCATCGGACAAGCACCCTTGGCTGAAGTATCCCGTTCTCCGCGGATTAGGCGTGCTGGGTCAGGCCCTGGTGCTGGGCATCCGCGCCTTGCGCTATTCTGCTGAAAAGGCGCTGGAGGACCCGCAGGCCGCCAGTTCGGCGGAGGCGAAACCGCAGAAGAAAACAGAGCTGAGCGGCTGGGTGCTGGCGCTTAATGTGGCGTTCTCCCTGGTTTTCTTCATTGTCCTTTACAAACTCATCCCGCTCTACCTGGCCACCGCGGTGACGCATCGATATCCGCGAACGGACAACAATGTGACGTTCAACCTCATTGACGGGGTGATTCGAATCGGGCTGTTCCTGGGCTTCCTGATCCTCATCGCGCAGTGGAAGGAAATCCAGCGGGTATTTGAGTACCACGGCGCGGAGCACAAAGTGGTGTGGGCTTTTGAACGGCGCGGCCCCATTAACGTGGAGTCGGCGCGCGCCTGTACGCGTTTCCATCCCCGCTGCGGCACCAGTTTTCTTCTGGTGGTGATGGGCATCGCCATGGTGCTTTACATGTTCCTGCCCTTTCATTCCTTCGCGCTGCGATTCCTGGGGCGGATCATCCTGCTGCCGGTGATCGCCGGCGTCTCCTACGAGTTCATCCGCTTTGCGGCGCGCTCGAAAGGAAAGTTGTGGCGGTGGGCGTCGCAGCCCGGCCTCTGGTTGCAGCGGGTAACGACGCGCGAGCCGGACGACCGCCAACTGGAAACGGCCATCAAGGCCCTGGAGACGGCGATGATGCTCGAGCAGAATCGCGGCGGCGAATTGATTGTGGCGTAGACAGTAGACAGAAAACGGTGGCGGGATACCGCCTGCCTACAACAGGCCGTGTCCCGTATTCGGACCTATGCATTATCTGGAAAAGCTTTCGGAAATCGAAGCCCAATACGAGGGCCTGACGGAGCGTCTGGGGAAGGCTGAGGTGTTGGCCGATCCTGCCGTCTACCAGAAGACCGCCAAGGCGCGTGCGGACCTCACCGAGGTGGTCGAGAAGTTCCGGGAATGGAAGACGGTCCACAAGGCGGTCAAGGACACCAAAGCTCTGGTGGAGGAATCTTCTTCCGACCCCGAGATGAAAGCGCTGGCGCACGAGGAACTGCTGGAACTCGAAAAGCGCCAGGAGACGGTGGAACAGGAACTCAACATCCTGCTGCTGCCCCGCGACCCCAACGACGAGAAGAACGTGGTGCTGGAGATCCGCGCCGGCACCGGCGGCGATGAAGCCTCGCTCTTCGCGCAGGAAATCTTCCGCATGTATACCCGCTATGCGGAGACGCAGCACTGGCGCGTGGAAGTGCTCTCCACGAGCCTGTCGGCCGTCGGGGGGCTGAAGGAAGTCATCGCCCTCATCGAAGGCCAGAAGGTCTATAGCAAGCTCAAATACGAAAGCGGCGTGCACCGCGTGCAACGCGTCCCGGAAACCGAGCAGCAGGGACGCATTCACACCTCCGCCGTCACCGTAGCGGTGCTCCCCGAAGCGGACGAAGTGGAAATCCAAATCGACCCCAAGGACATTCGCATCGACACGTTCTGCTCCTCAGGGCCGGGTGGGCAGTCGGTGAACACCACGTATTCCGCGGTGAGGATCACGCACTTGCCCACGGGAATGATTGTTTCCTGCCAGGACGAGAAATCGCAGATCAAGAACCGCGCCAAGGCCTTGCGCGTCCTGCGCTCGCGGCTCTACGAGCAGGAACTGCAAGAGCAGCGGAAACAGATCACCGAGGAGCGCCGCTCGATGGTCGGCACGGGCGACCGTAGCGAGAAAATTCGGACCTACAACTTCCCGCAGAATCGGGTGACGGACCATCGCATCGGGCTGACCCTCCATCAACTCGACCGGATTATGGAGGGCCGAATCGGTGACATCATCGACGCACTCATTGCTTACTATCAGGCTGAAAAGTTGAAGCAACCCCCCACGCGCGAGCCGGGGGAGGACCGGCCGCCCGCCGCGCTTGCCGGCTGAGCGTTAATTGACGATTGTCGATGGCCGACTTTGGAGGGGAAGTCGTCAGTTATCAGGCGCCCGTCTGGGGTGAAGGTCTTTCCTGAAAACTGAGATTGGAAGAATGCAAATTCCCTTTGGATCAAACGGCAATCGGCAATCGAAAATTGGCCATGCCGCAGCTCCGCGCCACACTCCGCCAGGGACTTGAAACTCTCCTCGCCCATCAGGTGCCTTCCGCGCAGCTCGCCGCAGAGCTGCTCCTGATGCATGCGCTGGAGCGCGACCGCACCTACCTCCATACCCACCCGCAGGAGGACGTGCCGCCCGATGCTCTCGAGCGTTATTCCCGACTGATCGCGGAACGTGCCGCCGGCAAGCCCACGCAGTACATCACCGGGCATCAGGAATTCTGGGGAATGGACTTCGAAGTGACCCCGGATGTGCTGATCCCGCGGCCGGAGACCGAGCACCTGGTCGAGCGCGTGGTTGAACTCGCGCGCCGCCATGGCCACGCGAAGGAGGCGCGTCTGCGCATCGTGGACGTGGGTACGGGGTCGGGCTGCGTGGCTCTGGCTCTGGCTGCGGAGTTCCCCCGCGCGATTCTTTTCGGCGCGGATATCTCCCGCCCGGCGCTGGTGGTGGCTTCGCGCAACGCCGTGCGACTAAGGTTGCCCGAGCGCGTCAAGTTTCTGGAAAGCGATCTCCTGGCGCGGCTGCTCGCCCCCGATTTTGCCGGGACGTTCGATTTCGTCGTTGCCAATCCCCCTTACGTCGGCAAGCACGAAGTGGATATGGTGCAGCGCGAAGTGCGGGAGTTTGAGCCACGCCTCGCTTGGGGTGGCGACCTCGAGCACGGCGAGGAAATCTACGCGCGGCTGTTCCCGCAGGCGTTTCAGGCGCTCAAGCCGGGCGGGTGCGTGGTGGTCGAGATTGGGTACAATATGCGCGACCGCGTGCTGGCGCTGCTGGGCGAAGGATGGGGGGAAATCGAGGTCGTGCCCGATCTCGCGGGAATTCCGCGCGTGGTGAGCGCCAGGAGAAAGCCAGGGGCTGGGGGATAGGGACTGGGGGCTGGTGAAGACCACATGCTCCGCCAAATTCTGCACGTCGACATGGACGCGTTCTTTGTCTCGGTGGAGGAGCTTGAAGATCCTTCTCTCAAGGGGAAAGCCGTCATCGTGGGGGCGGATCCCGACGGCCGCGGCGTGGTGGCGGCGGCAAGCTATGAGGCGCGCAAGTTTGGGGTGCATTCGGCCATGCCGATTGGCACCGCACGCAAGCTCTGCCCGCATGCGATTTTCCTGCGCGGCCAACACCGGAAGTACGGCGAATACTCGCGGAGAATCCACAAGATCTTCGAGGAGTTCACGCCCGTCGTGGAGATGGTGTCGATTGACGAAGCTTACCTCGACCTGTCGGGTTGCGAGCGGTTGCACGGCTCGGCCTTCCGCGGCGCCGACCGTTTGATTCGAACCATCAAAGAACGCACCGACCTGAATTGCTCGATTGGCCTTTCGACTTCGCACCTGGTTTCCAAAATCGCCTCTGACCAGGCGAAGCCGCACGGCCTGCTTTATGTTTTGCCGGGTTGCGAGGCGAGGTTTTTGGGGCCACTGCCCATCCGGCGTATGCCGGGGATCGGCAAGGTCACCGAGCCGGAACTGCGATCGCTTGGCATCGTGACCATCGGCGACTTGCGGCAGATGGGGCGGGAGAAGCTGCGGGAGCGCTTCGGAAAATTCGGTGAGTGGCTTTACACCAAATCCTGCGGCCAGGATATCGAAGCCTACCAATATGAGGAAGAGCCTAAGTCGATCAGCCACGAAACCACGTTTGACACGGATATCGGCGACCCGGAGGAAGTGGAGCGGACGCTTTCGTATCTTGCGCAGCTTGTAGGCCGGCGACTGCGCGACCATCGCCTCTTCGCGCGCACGGTGGGATTGAAGCTGCGCTTCGCCCCGTTCAAAACCCTGACGCGCGACGTCACCTTGGATGAACCCACTAACCTTGACGCCGTCCTTTTCGCGAGCGTGGTGCGGCTGTTTGAGAATGCGTGGAACGGCAAGCAGAAGATCCGCCTCATCGGCGTGCGGACGTCGAACCTGGAGCGCGCTACGTTTCAACGCAGCCTGATCGATGCCGCGCAGCATGAGAAGCTCGACAAAGTGCTCAAGGTTGCCGATAAGGTTCGCGAAAAGTTTGGATTCGACGCCGTACAACTGGCGCGCTCCATCGAGACGGGCGACAAGCCCGCGCGCAAGAAGCGGAGGTTTTTGGGGCGGGAGTAAGACCAAGGGGAGTAGACTCGCATGAGGTGGATAGAGGTTTGATGGACGCGAGGCGCGAAGCCGCAACGGAAATTGTGCGCCGGCTGAGGTCGGAGGGATTCCAGGCGTACTTCGTGGGCGGCTGTGTGCGCGATCTGCTGATGGGCGTCGAACCCAAAGATTATGACGTGACCACCGACGCGACCCCGGACCAGGTGCTGAAGCTCTTTCCTGACGCCCTCACCGTGGGAGCGCAGTTCGGAGTGGTCATCGTGCCGCGCGAAGCCGGAAACGTGGAGGTGGCGACATTCCGCAGTGACGGACTTTACGCCGACGGACGCCACCCGCGCGAGGTCCGCTACGCCCAGACTCCCCAGGAGGATGTGCGCCGGCGCGATTTCACCATCAACGGCCTGCTCTACGATCCGGTCAGCACCCAGGTGCTGGACTTCGTGGGCGGGCAGGCGGACATCCGGGCACGGCGCCTGCGCACGATCGGTGACCCCCTCGAGCGCTTCAACGAGGACCGCCTGCGCATGTTGCGCGCCGTGCGTTTTACCGCGCGCCTGGGCTTCAAGCTCGAGCCCGCGGTGCTCGCAGCAATATGCCGGCTGGCCCCGGAGATTCACGATGTGAGCGCAGAACGCGTGCGCGACGAAATTGTGAAGATCCTGACGGAGGGACCAGCGCGGCAGGGGTTCGAACTGTTGGACGATGCGGGCTTACTCGAGCAGGTCTTGCCGGAGATCAAACGCATGCAAGGGGTGAAGCAGCCGCCGGAGTTTCACCCCGAAGGCGACGTGTGGATTCACACCCTGATGATGCTCGAGGGATTGCACCAGCCGACCCCCACGCTCGCCCTGGGCGTGTTGCTGCATGATGTCGGCAAGCCGCCCACCTTCACCATTCGCGAACGCATCCGATTCGACAACCACGTGGAAGTGGGCGCGAAGATGGCGGAAGAAATCTGCGGCCGCCTGCGGCTGTCCGCGCGCGAGACGGAGCGCGTGGTGGAACTGGTGCTCCACCATCTCCGCTTCAAGGATTTTCCGCAGATGAAGCGGTCGACCCAGCTCCGCTTTTTGCGCCTGGAGGGATTCCGTGAGCACCTGGAACTGCACCGGCTCGATTGCATAGCCAGTCACGGCGATTTAACCAACTATGAATTGGCGCGGAGGATGCTAGAGGAAACTCCCAAGGAACGGATCAAGCCGGCGCCCTTACTGCGCGGCGATGACTTGATCGCGCGGGGATATAGTCCCGGCCCGGTTTTCAAGGAAATCCTCCGAGCCGTGGAGGATGCTCAGTTGGAAGGGCGCCTACACACCCGCGACGAGGCCTTGCGGCTCATGGAAGAACAGTTCCCGCTCGCCGCGGAATAGCTAGTGATTCGCGTAAGAGACAAAGGCAAAGAAATACACTACGCCACCCAGGGCAGCCAGAGCCACGACAAACATGCCGATCTTGACGAACAGAGTCTTGCGGTCCTGGGGTTCCGCTGTAGCTTCGTTAATCATCTGGAACACGGCGACCTCCTTCTTTCGCGCCCACTTCCTCGGGCGTGGAGGCTGACCAATGGATGGGATACAGGCCGCGGGTACGGCATTCAGAAGGGCGGCTGAGGCGTCTCGAACTGCCCGGTGCAGCCGCGCGCGCCGCAATCCCGATTAGCCAACACCGCGGCGAAACTGGCTACTTCTCCTGCCTATACTCTAATCCAAATTATCGAAATGTCAAGGGCTGTGCGGCATTTTTTTGGCATGGGGGTAGCGGCACAGTTTGTCGTGTCTGCGGCGGCCTAACCAGGACCGCGCAGGGTCCACCGCTTTGCACCAACCTCGGTAAACCAGGGACAGACGGAACGTTTCACTTGTTTTTCGCCAAAGCTTACCCGCATGGTGGAGGTAATCGACTTAGGCCGATACAATACAGGAAAACGTCCCGTCTGTCCCCGGTCTGTTCCCTTGACATCCCCTTTCATAGAACGGTCAGAAATGCGCTGACCCTGACTATCCGCTGAAAAATTCTTTAAAATCGTCCTTTCGGGCGGGAGTATTATTAATCCCCAATTCACTTGCTATGTCCGACAAGCCTGAGGACAAAGCGCGCAAGGCCATCGACGACCTGTTGTCAAAGGCGGGTTGGACCATCCAGGACCGCGACATGACCAACCTCAGCGCGGCCCGCGGCGTGGCCATTCGTGAGTTTCCCTTGAAGTCGGGCTACGGGTTCGCCGATTACCTGCTTTATGTGGACGGCGCTCCGGCGGGAGTAGTCGAGGCCAAGAAAGAGGGCGAGACTCTCAGCGGGTACGAAATACAGACGCTGAAATACAGCGTTGGCCTTCCGGACGTTTTGAAGCCGTACCGCAAGCCCCTGCCTTTTTGCTACCAGAGCACCTGAATTGAAACGCGCTTTACGAACCTGATGGAGCCCGACGCGCGAAGCCGGCCCGTCTTTGCCTTTCATCGCCCCGAAACGCTGGCCGAGTCGCTGATGGATGAGTCAAGGAAGCCTGGCTCTACGTTGCGAGCGCGCCTCAAGCACATGCCGCCGCTCATAGAAGAAAAACTTTGGCCCGCGCAAATCAAAGCGATTCACGGTCTTGAAGATTCGCTGGCCCACGGCCGTCCACGCGCGCTGATTCAGATGGCCAGCGGGGGAGGGAAAACCTTCACCGCCTGCAATTTCTGTTACCGGCTCATCAAGCACGCGGGCGCACAACGGATTCTCTTTCTGGTGGACCGCAAAACCCTGGGGCGGCAGGCCAAAACCGAGTTCGAGCAGTTCACCACGCCGGAAGAGCATCGCAAATTCACCGAGCTTTACAATGTGCAGCTTCTCGAATCGAACAAGCTCGATCCGGTCGGCAAGGTCTGCATCACCACCATCCAGCGGCTCTATGCCATGATGCGGGGCGAGGAAGAATTGGACCCGGAGATTGAAGAGAAGCCCCTGGGCAGCCTGGAGTCTCTCATCAAAAAGCCCGTGCCGGTCAGTTACAACCCTGCCATCCCCATGGAGTTTTTCGATTTTATCGTGGTGGATGAATGCCACCGGTCGATCTACAACCTCTGGCGGCAGGTGCTGGAATACTTTGATGCTTTTTTGATCGGCCTCACCGCCACGCCTTCCCAGCAGACCTTCGGCTTCTTCAATCAGAACCTAAGTCCTACGAGCAAACCATTGATACCGTTACCAAGGATGAGGTGCTGGAAGCCGGATTTTCGGCCGCCGCCAAGGAGAAGGCCCGCTCGGTTGTAGAATCTTTCGAGAAGTTCATTCAGGAACATAAGGATGAGATCGCGGCGCTCCAGATTCTCTACAGCCGTCCCTACAGCCAGCGGCTCACCTTGAAGGGAATCAAGGACCTCGCGGCAGCCATTGAGAAGCCGCCGCGCGGCTGGACCCCGCAAGTGTTGTGGCGCGCTTATGAAACGCTGGAAAAATCAAAGGTGCGCGGCGCAGGCGGCAAGGTCTTGGCCGACATCGTTTCCTTGGTGCGTTTCGCCCTTCATCAAGACAATGAGCTGCGGCCCTTCCACGATCAGGTGAATGAACGCTTCGCCCAATGGATTGCGCAGCAGGAAAAGAAAGGCCGAAAGTTTAGCGACGAGCAGCGGCATTGGCTCGAAGCGATTCGGGACCACATTGCTGCAAGTCTCGCCATCCAGGTGGACGACTTTGACTATGTACCCTTTGCCCAGCGGGGCGGGTTAGGTAAGGCGAATCAGGTGTTCGGTGAGGATTTGGGACCGTTATTAAATGAAATGAACAAGGTTCTGGCGGCGTAGGGACGCCCCTCGTGGGTGCCCGGCGTCGGCCATGCCGACCGGATCGTAGGGGTACCCCTCGTGGGTACCTGGAATTGGGGCCGAATCGGCCCCCAGGGCAGGCACGAGGCCTGCCCCTACGACGCGATTGGGCCGAACCGGCCCCGGATCGTAGGGGCA
>Ga0326728_10001186_pt1 | contig 93630 bp, 77 predicted proteins | sample MB3enrmetagenome_FD_207602 | JGI IMG/M metagenome (GOLD analysis project Ga0326728, IMG submission 207602) | Lab enriched peat soil microbial communities from McLean, Ithaca, NY, United States - MB31MN | ecosystem: Environmental > Terrestrial > Soil > Wetlands > Peat | place: USA: New York... | reverse complement strand
TGCTAGGCATCACCACCTCGATCAGCTACCAAAAGGGCATGGCTTACTACAACGGCGGAGACGACGATGGATTCTACGGCTTCTATCTCAACGGGCAGTATCACCGTGATTGGGGCCTGAACGATTTCAATCGCACGTTCAGCTTTGTGCAGAGCTATGTTCTCCAACTGCCCTTCGGCAACGGGAGGCACTTCCTGAACTCCGCTTCGCGAGGGCTGGACAAGATCGTGGGCGGATGGCAGATCGAGGGCATCCTGACGGCCATGACCGGACTTCCCTTCACGGTGACTTACAGCTCGACGTACTTGAACCTTGCCCAAGGCGGCACTAACACGCCCATCCAGGTGGGTCCGGCCAGCAAGCTGCACGGAATCAACACCACCTCGAACGGTGGAAGCCCGTGGTTCGATCCAACCGCGTTTGCCCCGCCACCCTGCCAGTCGGCGACACCTAGCGCGTCGTGCCCGACCGGAGCCATCGATCAGGTCGCCGGCGCTGCCCAGCAGGTCGGGAACGTTGGACGCAATTCCTTGATCGGGCCGAACTTCTTCAACGTGAACTTGGCCCTGTCCAAGACCACCCAGCTCACCGAGCGCATCGGCATGCAGCTTCGGCTGGAAACCGTAAACACAACCAACACCCCGCAGTTCGGCAATCCGAACGGCAGTTGCTGCACCGCGAATAACGCCAACTTCGGATTCGTGACCAGCACCATCAGCAGCGGCTCTGGCTCGGTCAACTCCGGCACCGGCGGCCCTCGCAGTATCCAATTGGCGGCGAAGTTGACGTTCTAGCTTTTCGAGAAGCGGCTTTAGCCACCGGGGCGGCGCCCGCCGCACCGGTGGCTATCGCTGTTTCTCGAGATTCAATACGCCGCTCAGGTTGAAGAGAAGCAGCACTCCCACGACAGCCGCGAACCATATTCCAAAAGCAGCTTCAATAAGAGCACCGGCCACGTCGCTTACAACTACTTTGGCGGCAACTTCGGCGGTCCCATCCAGAAGAACAAGCTGTTCTTCTTCGCCGATTACCTGAGGATCGAAGACCACGAGGCCAATACCAACACGGTGACGATCCCGTCCACGCTCAGCCGCACCGGAAATCTGACCGGGGCGTCCACGGCGATCTACGACCCGGCGGCCGGAACCGACCCGGTAGTCAGCGATGCCGGACGAACGCCGTTCCCCGGCAACATCATTCCCGCCGCCCGCATCAACCCCGTTGCGGCTGCGATCCTGGCCCTGGTACCGGCGCCCAACCAGAGCTTCAACGTGGCCGCCCCGACCAACAATTACTACGCCGTTCTGCCCTTCACGAAGACCGAGGATTCGGTGGATGCCAAGATCGATTACAGCATCGCCGACCGCGACCGCCTGACCGGCCGGTTCAGTTTCCAGCGGCCGGTGGTGTTCCAGGCGCCGCTGTTCGGCATGGCCGGCGGCGACGGCCCCTCCACCGCCTTCATGGGAACCGGGACGCAGAAAACCTACAGCACCGGAATCGACTACAACCGCACCATCAGCGCCACCCTGCTCACCGAAGCGCGCATCGGCGTGGCGCACTATCACAACAACGCCTATCCCAGCGACTACGGGAGCAACGATTCCACCAATGCCGGCATTCCGGGTGTGAACCTGGCATCCGATCCGTTCACCAGCGGCATGGTTGCCATCAACGTCGGCGGGAACGGCGGCGCATTGAATACGCCGAGCGTTACGCAGACCGCCAACCAGTGGGGCCCGATCGGGATTACCCACCAGATAGGCGCGGGCATTCCATGGTTCACCACCACCAACCTCGCGCAACCCTTCGGAGCGGGGATCTTCGGCAGCACCGGCCGCAATGTCCTCAGCGGACCCGGCATGTTCCGCATCGATATGTCGATGTTCAAGACCTTCCAGGTTACGGAGCGCTTCAAGATGGAGCTCCGCGGTGAGAGCGTGGACCTGACCAACACGCCGGCGTTCGGCCAGCCGAACCTCACCTGCTGCACCAGCACCAACGCCAACTTCGGCGCCATCACCAGCACTCTCGCCAGCGGCGCCGGCGTCAACGGGATCGGGAATTTCGGACGTACCTTGCAGATTGCCGCCAAGCTGACGTTCTAAGCGGCCGACGGCTCCGCTTCTCTTACGGCCGCGGCTCCGATCCGGGGCCGCGGCCGTAAGTCATTCCGGGGAGCCCGCGCCCTCCGCCGCTTGCGGGGTGATCGCTTCGCGGTGGCGCCGGACCTCGCGGTCACGGCGCTACTCGATCGCTTTCCGCTTGCGGAACCAGTCGATCAGGACATCCCGCACCACGCCCACTTCCTTGGGAAACTCGAGGCCCGTGGTGCGCAGGTTCTCCGCCGTGTTCTGGTTCGCCGCGGTGAAATCCGTCACCACCAGCGTATAGTCGCGGGCGGGATCCACTTGGCGGTTTCCCACCACCACGGCGGGCAGGTCGCGGCCCTTGAACGTGCCTTCCACCAGGAGGTTGTCGAAGGGCATGACGTTCCAGACGTTGCGCTCGGTCAACTGGCCTTTGGGCAGAGTGTCGCGAACGGCGCCCAGGTTCAGGAACGCGAAGTCGGCGCCGGAGGCCTCGCGCATGGCCCTCTCGATCAGCGTCCTGACTTCGGCCTTCGTGAACGCCCGCCGGGCTACGGCCAGCGGCCGGTCGACGCGGGCGGACACTTCGGCCTCCCAGCGGTTCACCTCGCGCGCCACGTCTTGGGCGGGCGCGATGGCGGTGGAATCCACCGCGATGCGCGTCCACTTCCATCCGGCCAGCGGCGCCTTCCTGGCCGTGTCCACCTGCAGCGTGAGCTTTCCGACTTCCTCCCCGTAGGCAGCGACGCGCACCAGGATGCGGCCGTCGCGCGTCACGGCCTGGGGCAACCCGCTGTGCACGTGCCCGGTGACCAGAACCGGAATCTCGGGCGCATCCCGCAGGAAGGCGCGCTCCTCTTCTCCGGTGATGTGAGCGAGCAGCACGATCAGGTCCGATTCCCCGCGCACCTGGGCGGCGTACCTGCGCGCCGTCTCCAGCACCGGGAGCGGATGCCATTCGCCCACCGCCTTGGGATTGGTCAACTGCGGCAGCGTATCGGTCATGGCGCCGATCACCGCCACGCGCAGCCCGTTCACCTTGAGGATGACGTACGGCGCCGGCGTCATGAGCGCTCCAGCGGCATCCACCACGTTGCAACTGACGATGGGGTACCGGGCAGTCCGCAGAAACGCTTGCACCTGCCGCCAGCCGTAGTCGAACTCGTGGTTGCCGAGAGTGGCGGCGTCGAAGCCGAGCAGGTTGGAGATCTCGTAGACCGGCAGACCTTTGAAGATGGTCGACACCGGCGTGCCCTGCACCAGATCGCCGGCGTTCAGGTAGATGCAGTCCGTACAACCCGCCCGCTCGCGGCGCACCACGGCGGCCAGCGCGGCGAATCCGCCATGGCGGTTTTCGAGCGGCAGCAGCCGGGCGTGCAGGTCGTTGCTGTGGAGGATGGTGAGCGAGCGGACTTCGGCGGCGAGCGCGCCGCACAGCAGCAGCAGGAGGGCGATCAGGCGCTTCGGCGAACGCAGCATAGCCTTAGGGTAGCGTGCGTCGTGGGGCGGGGTGGCATTCCGCGGTCCGGCATGGCAACCCGTCTTCCGACGTACGGAACCCGGGCCGATTTGCGAGCCGCAGGCTATCGGCAAGCCCCGGCAGGCCGGGTATCGGGTGCCATCCGGGCGGGCCGCAGATTGCCAATCTGCCCCGCACGGCGGCAAACCGCAACCAAGCCAAGTGGGATTTCTCAAGCCGCTGGGCGAGACCAGCTCGCCGGGCCGATTGCGGGGCGCCCCCTGGGCCGGGCCGCAGGTTGAAAACCTGCCCCACATAAGACCGCCGCGCGAAGAGGTGGGCGGGGAGTAGTGTGAGATCCCGCTACGGGAACCGCGCAATGGCGCAGTACGTGGCGCCGGTGAGCCGCGCCAGGTCGGCCGGCGCCACGAGCATCTGGCAGCCGCGCACTCCGGCGCTCACCGAGATCGTGTCCCAGAGTTGCGCGGTCTCCTCGAGGTACAGCGGATACGCCTTGCGCGTCCCCACCGGGGAAACGCCGCCGCGGACGTAACCGGTGAGCGCCAGCACGTCCTTGACGGGGACCAGCTCCACGCTCTTGTTGCCGCTGTGTGCGGCGAGGGCCTTGAAATCCAGCTCGGCGTTGGCGGGGATGGAGGCCAGCAGCACGCCCGTGCGGTCGCCGCGCGCCACCAGGGTTTTGAAGACCTGCTCGGGCGGCATGCCGATGGCCGCGGCCACGTGCGGCGCGCCGAGATCGCTCTCGTCCACCTGGTATTCCTTGAGGCTGTAAACGACGCCGGCGGTATCCAGAATGCGGAGCGCGTTGGTCTTGGTCTTCACGGGGTCTTGGCCGCTCAATACCCGCTCTCGCGCAGATCCTCGACCGTCAGCGCCGGGCCGGTGTCCCGCTTGCGCAGCAGCTTCTCGACGTGCTTCGCCAGCACGTCGCACTCGACGTTCAGGCGCGCCCCCGGGCGGTAGCCGGCCAGCGTGGTGCTGCGGTAGGTGTGCGGGATGACGCTCACCGATACCACGCCGCTTTCGATGGCTGCGACCGTCAGGCTGATGCCGTCGATGGCGATGGATCCCTTGTCCACCAGGAAGCGGTCGAGCTCCGCGGGGACGCGGATGCGCAGCCACCAGTTGCCGCCGCCGAGCGGCGCCAGCGAGAGCAACTCGCCGGTTCCATCCACGTGGCCCTGCACGATGTGTCCGCTCAACCGTCCGGCGGGAGACATGGGCCGCTCGAGGTTGACGCGCGCGCCCGGGCGCAGGTCCCCCAGGTTGCTGACGCGCACGGTCTCGGGCGCCAGGTCGGCGGCGAACCAGGCGGCCTGCACCTCGACGGCGGTCAGGCACACGCCGTTGACCAGGATGCTGGCGCCGGCGGAGGCGTCCTCGAGCACCGCCGAGCAGCGCACCCGCAGGCGCGGGGCCACCGCTTCCACGGTCCCCAGTTCCTCAACGATCCCCGTGAACATCCACGTATCCTTCCACGGCGAATTCGTCGGGGGGAATGGGGTGAATCGTGACGCCATGGATGCGAATGGCGTCCGCGCGGCGGCGCCGGCCGATGCCTCCGGCCAGCGGCAGCGCTTCGAGGCCTCCCAGAATCTTGGGGCCGTAATAGAAAAAGACGCGATCCACCACCCCCGTCTCGAACGCCGTCCAGTTGACTTTGCTGCCGGCTTCGATCATCAGCGAAAGGTACCGCCGCTGGCCGAGCCACTCGACCAGCGCGGCCAGGTTGGCGCGGCCGCCCGGACCGTCCAGGGTCACCACTTCGATTCCGCGCGTCTCGAGCGCCTGGCGGCGTTCGGCGGAGGCCGCCGAGGTGGCCACCACCAGCAGGTCTCCGGCGGCGCCGCGGACCATTTTGGAATCCGGCGGCAGGCGGAGCTGCGAATCCAGCACGATGCGCAGCAGGGGGCGCGAGCGCGCCAGGCCGGTGCGGTCGGTGAGCAGGCAGTCGTCGGCCAGCACGGTGCCGATGCCGGTGAGGATGGCGTCGTGATCGTGGCGCAGTTCCTGCACGTGGGCGCGCGCCCGCTCGCTGGTGATCCAGCCGCGGTTGTCGTCGGGAGCGGAGATCTTGCCGTCCAGCGTGATGGCCGTTTTGAGCGTCACCAGGGGACGCCCCCTGCGCATGAAATGCAGGAACGGCTCGTTCAGCTTCCCGGCCTCGGCGGCGAACTCCGCGGCTATCTCGACTTCCACGCCGGCCGCGCGCAACTTGCGGAAACCGTCGCCGCCCACCAGGGGGTTGGGATCTTCGATGGGCGCCACCACGCGCGCCACGCCCGCCCGGATGAGGGCGTCGGCGCAGGGCGGCGTGCGCCCCTGGTGCGAGCAGGGCTCGAGGTTCAGATACAGGGTGGCGCCGCGCGCCAGCTCGCCGGCCTCGCGCAGCGCGATCACCTCGGCGTGATGCAGCCCGGCGTAGGTGTGATAGCCCCGGCCGACGACGCGGCCCTCGCGCTCGAGCACCGCCCCCACCATGGGATTGGGGCTCGCCAGCGAGCGGCCTTTTCGCGCCAGGCCAAGCGCCTCGTGCATGAATGCGGCGGTCATGGTTCGAAGAGCGACTCGATGAATTTCTCGGGGTCGAACGGCAGCAGGTCGTCCGGCTTTTCGCCCACCCCCACGTAGCGGATGGGCAGATTCAGTTCGCGCGCGATGGCCACCACGATGCCCCCCTTGGCGGTGCCGTCGAGCTTGGCCAGAACGATGCCGGTGACGCCGGAGGATTCGGTGAACTTGCGCGCCTGCTCGAGGCCGTTCTGCCCGGTGGTGGCGTCCAGCACCAGCAGCACCTCGTGCGGCGCATCGGGAATCACTTTCTTGGCCGTGCGGCTCATCTTCCGCAGTTCCAGCATGAGGTTTTCCTTGGTCTGCAGGCGGCCGGCGGTATCCACGATCACGTAATCCAGTTTACGCGCGCGGCCGGCGCTGAGGGCGTCGAAGAGCACCGCGCTGGGATCGCTGCCGGCGCTCTGGCGGACCAGCGCCGAGCCGGTGCGCTCGGCCCAGATCTCGAGTTGCTCGATGGCCGCGGCGCGAAACGTGTCGGAGGCGCACAGGAGCACGGTGCGCTCCTGGTTGCGGAAGCGCCGCGCCAGTTTGCCGATGGTGGTGGTCTTTCCCGACCCGTTCACGCCCACCACCAGGATGACGGCGGGCGGCTCGGCCACGCGCGCCGGGGCGCGGTCGCTGGCTTCCAGGATCTCGAGGAGGTGCGTGCGGATGAGGCCCCGCAGCTCGGCCGGGTCGCCAACCTGGTGGCGCTCGACGCGGGAGCGGATGCGCGCGAGGATCTCCTCGGTGGTGCGCACGCCGATATCCGCCGAGATGAGCGTGAACTCCAGCTCGTCCAGCAGATCGGCGCTGATTTCCTTCCTCCCCTGGAGGGCGTCCTCGAGCGCGGTCACCAACCCCGCGCGGGTCTTCTGAACGCCGCTCTTCAGTTTCTCGAGGAGAGATGGCTCGCGCTCCACCTTCCCGAACAGGGTTTGGATCATGCTCCATCCATCTTAGCAGCCGCTCCGCGGCGCACGGGTGCTTCAACCCCGGACCGCGAAGCGCTCCCGCACCATGGCCATGGCCTCCGCGGCGGTCCGAACCCGGCCTTCCAGTTGGGCGTCTTCCACCTCCCGCAGAATCCTGGAGTAGCGCGGGCCGGGCGGGTAGCCGGCGGCGATCAGGTCGTCGCCGGTCACCAGCGGCGGGGGCTTCAGGCGCTGGGCGGAATACTCCGCGAGCTTCCCGCGCACGAAGTCGTAGTTGTCGAGGCGGCCGTTTCCGGCCAGCGAATCCAGGCGGTGCAACTCGAGGTGCTCGTCGAAAGCGGGCGTGCGCAGGAAGCGTTTGAGAGTGCTCTCTCGCATGCCGCTCGCCTGCATGAAGCGCATGTGGTTGGCCACCAGCGCCTCGACCCGCTCCATCACGCCGCGCGGGAATCGCAGGCGCTGGAGAATGGCGCGGGCCATCTCGACGCCGCGTTCGGCGTGGCCGTCGAAGCGGATGCGGCCGGCCACGCGAAAGGTGGGCGGCTTGCCCACGTCGTGCAGCAGCGCACCCAGCGCCAGCGTCAGCGTGGGGTGGTCGAGGCGTTCCAGCAGCCCCAGCGTGTGGGTCCACACGTCGCCCTCGGGGTGGAACTCGGGCGGCTGCGCCACGCCCTTCATGGCGGCCACTTCCGGCAGGATGTCCGCCAGCAATCCGGTGGTCTCGAGCAGTTCCATCCCGCGCCGCGCGCCGCCTTCCGTGAGGATGCGCGACAACTCGTCGCCGACGCGCTCCGCCGCCACCTCGAGGATCAGCCCGTGATGGCGCCGGATGGCTTCGAGCGTAACGGTCTCGATCCGGAAGCCCAGCCGCGCCGCGAAGCGCACCGCCCGCAACAGCCGCAGGCGATCTTCCGCGAAGCGCGCATCGGCGTTGCCGATGGCCCGCACCACGCGGCCGTCGAGATCCGCGCGGCCGCCCACGTAATCCAGCACGCGCCCGGTTTCGGCTTCCATCATCAGGCCGTTGATGGTGAAATCGCGGCGCAGCACGTCGCCGCGCGGATCGCGCTCGAAGTGGACCGCGGCGGGGCGCCGCCCGTCCGGGTAATCGGCATCGCTGCGGAAGGTGGCCACCTCGACCTGCGACAGCGCGTCGCGCACCAGCACCACGCCGAACTGCGCGCCCACCTGGCCGGAGCCGGGGAACAAGTCCATAATGGCGGCCGGCAGGGCGTCCGTGGAGACGTCGAAATCTTTGGGAGTCAGCCCCAGCAGCAGATCGCGCACGCAGCCGCCCACCAGGAACGCCTGGTGGCCCGCCGCGCGAAGCTGGGCGATCACCCGGCGCGCCAGCGCCTCGGAATGTGTACTGTCCCGCAACGGTCTCCTATTCCCATGCTAACCGGAGCCGTTGCCCTTCGTCAGCAAGCGGATTGCGTGCTTGGGAAGTGGGCGCCAACGCGATTCGAAGGCCCGAGGCGCCTTTGTGGGGCGGGCATTCAGCCCGCTTCTCGCGGCCGTCTGCCAATGCCGGCAGGCGGGTTGAAAACCCGCCGCAGGCTGAAAGCCTGCCCCACATAGCGCCGCGGCGATGGCTTGAAACGCCGCTGGCCGCTCTCGGAGACCGGTGGCATGTCCACCCCCGGCTATGTGGAAGTGACCGCGCTGACTCCCGCGCTGTTCAGCGTATTGAAAATGATGGAGGCCGGATCCAGCGAGTCGTTTTGGGTCGCATTCGCCTGGAAGGCCGCCTGGATCTGGCTCAGCAACTGGCTGATGTCGCTCGAAGAGCTGGTGCCGGTGGTGGTAGTGCCGGTCGTGGTGGTACCGCTGCTGCCGTCCGAACCGGACGTGGCGGACGCGGCATGGTGGTGGTGATGATGGTGGTGCCCGCCGCCGACCGCCTGCGCCAAGTCCTGAACGTCGGGAAGTTGGCCGCTCTGGGAGGCGTTGGTGAAGTCCGTGGCGAGCTGGTTGAGCTGGGTGGCCGCCGTGGTATTGCCGTCCGAAGTGGCCGTTTGCGCGGCGGTTTGCAGGTTGGTGGCGATTTGCTGCGTGACCTGCTGGTACTGCGCGGGGTTCGACAGTTGGAGCTGCTGGAGCGTGCTCATCAGTTGGGCGAACGGGGAAAGCTGGCTGCTGTCCGACTGCGAGGCGGACGAACTGACGCCGCTGGCAGTGGTCGAGTTGGCGTTGGATGTCGAGCCTATGCCCGAGAGGCTGGCGTTGAGAATCGACTGGACATTGTTGGATAGGTGGGTGAAAAGAATCGAACTCATGCCGCTCATATCGGCAGTTTTGTCTCCACGCTCCAGTTAGCCCTAAGTCATTGAGAAACCAGGGTCCATAGATCCCCGTCCCGGCAAGTCCCTGGCCCAGTGACCAATTTGTGGCGTTTCCCGGCATGGGCCGGGCGCTCCCATCGCGCGCTCCGGCCCTGGTATATCATGAGTACTTCCCGTGCGCAGAACCCGCCCCAAACCGCCTGGCGGCCCGGCCAAGACACCTCCCCAGCCTGCGCGCCAACCCGAGCCCGCGCTCGGGCGCCGCGCCGATGTTTGGATTTGCCTGGCGCTGCTGGCGGCAAGTTTGGCGGTCTACGCCCCCGTGCGGCACTTCGATTTCGTCAACTTCGACGACCCGGAATACGTCCGCGACAACCCCCATGTGCGCGCGGGCCTCACACCCGAGGGCATCGCCTGGGCGTTCACTTCCACCGAATCGGCCAACTGGTTTCCCGTCACGCGCCTTTCGCACATGCTGGACGCGCAACTTTTCAGAATGCGCGCGGGCCCGCAGCATCTCGTCAGCGTGGTCTTCCACGCGCTCGGCGCGCTGTGCCTGTTTGCCTTCCTGCGCCGCTCGACCGGCGCCCGCTGGCCCAGCGCGTTTGTGGCGATGCTGTTCGCCGTACACCCGGCCCACGTGGAATCGGTGGCGTGGGTGGCCGAACGCAAGGACGTGCTGTGCGCCCTGTTCTGGTTCCTGGCGCTGTGGGCCTATGCGCGCTACGCCGAGCGGCGCGGCGCGGGCCGCTACCTGCTGGTGTTGCTGCCGTTCTGCCTCGGGCTGATGTCGAAGCCCATGATCGTCACCCTGCCCCTGGTGCTGCTGCTGCTGGACGTCTGGCCGCTGGGCCGCCGGCCGGCGCTCGGGGAAAAGCTTCCGTTCTTCGCGCTGGCCGCCGCCGGGGCCGTAGTCACTTACCTGGTGCAGCGCGGCTCGGGCGCGGTCGAGGCGCTGGGGGCGTTTCCCTTCGGCCTGCGCGTGGAAAACGCCCTGGTCTCGTATGTGATTTACGCCGCCAAGACGTTCTGGCCTACGCGCCTGGCGGTGTTCTATCCCTACCCCAGCCAGGTTCCGTTGTGGCAGGCGGGCCTGGCCGCGCTGGCTCTGGCGGGTATCACGATTGCGGTGCTGCGCTCCCTTCGCTCCCGCCCGTACCTGGCCGCCGGATGGCTATGGTACCTGGTCACCCTGGCGCCGGTGATCGGCCTGGTGCAGGTGGGCGCGCAGGCGCGGGCCGACCGCTACCTATACGTCCCCATGGTGGGCCTGTGCATCATGCTGGCGTGGGGTACCGCGGATTGGCTGGGGCACGCGCCGCGCTTCCGGCGGGCGGTGGCCGCCGCGGCGGCGGCGGCCTGCCTGTCGTCGGCGGCGCTGGCCGCCGCGCAGGTGCGGCACTGGAGGGACAGCCAGGCGCTCTTCGAACACGCGCTGGCCGTGACGGACGGAAACTATCTGGCGCACCACAACCTCGGCGTCGCGCTGGCGGAGATGCCGGGGCGGTTGCCCGAGGCCATCGCGCACTATCGGGCGGCGCTCGCGATCCGGCCGGATTCGGCGCGCGCCCACACGGATCTCGGCAACGCTCTCGCGAAGTTGCCCGGCCGCGCGCTTGAAGCCGTGGCCGAGTATCGAGCGGCGTTGCGGATCTCGCCCGATTCCGCCGTCCCGCACAACGACCTCGGCAATACCCTGGCCGGAATCCCCGGCCGCCTGCCCGAGGCCATCGCCGAATACCGGGCGGCGCTGGGCATCGATCCCGGTTACGCGGCGGCCCACAACAACCTGGGATTCGCTCTGGCGCAGGTGCCCGGCCGGCTGCCCGAGGCCATCGCCGAATACCGGGCGGCGCTGGGCATCGATCCCGATTACGCGGCGGCCCACGCCAACCTGGCCGCCGCGCTGGCGGAATCCCCGGAGACTCTGCCGGAAGCGGTGACGGAGTACCAGGCGGCGTTACGCAGCCGGCCCGATGCGGCGGAGCTGCACTACGGCCTGGCGCTGGCCCTGTCGAAGATGGAAGGGAAGGCGCCCGATGCCATCGCCCATTTCGAAGAGGCCCTGCGGATCGAGCCGGATTACGCGGAAGCTCACAACAATCTCGGCGTGGTACTGACCGCCTTCGCCGGCCGGATGACCGAGGCCATCGGCCACTTCCAGGCGGCCGTGCGCATCGACCCCAGATACGTGGACGCGCACTATAACCTGGGAGCCGCCCTGGCCAACCTCCCCGGCCGCATGCCCGAGGCGATCTCCCAGTTCGAGACGGTGCTCAGGCTGCGGCCCGATCCGGAAGTGCGGGCGTTGGTTGGCAGGCTGCGGGCCGGAGAACGAACCGGCCGCCGATGAACGCCGGCCCGATGTGGCGATAGACTACGGCATGGCAATCCAACCGACAGGAGTTCCGGCATGACACGACGCGATTATCTGCAAGCCATGGCCGCCGCGGCCGCGGCGTCCGCCGTGAGGACGCCTGCGTGGGCTTCCGGCGGCGACGCCGACCGCGCCCAGCGCATGAAGTGGTGGCACGAAGCCCGCTTCGGAATGTTCATCCACTGGGGACTGTACAGCACCCTCGGGCGCCACGAATGGGCCATGGAGAACGAGGGCATTCCGGTGGCCGAGTACGAGCGGCTGGCCCTGCGGTTCAAGCCCAAGCCGAACGCCGCCCGCGATTGGGCGCGCCTGGCCAAACAGACCGGCCAGAAGTACATGGTGATGACCACCAAGCACCACGAAGGCTTCTGCAACTTCGACACCAAGCTCACCGATTACTGCGCGCCCAAACGGGGGCCCGGCCGCGACCTGGTGAAAGAGTATGTCGAGGCCGCCCGGGCCGAAGGGTTGCGCGTGGGCTTCTATTACTCGCTCATGGACTGGCACCATCCCGACGGCGCGCGGTGCGCCACCGACGAACAGGCCCGCCGCCGCTTCGTCGATTACATCCACGGCCAGATTCGCGAGTTACTCACCAACTACGGCAAGATCGACGTGCTGTGGTACGACGTGGCCTGGCCGCTGGACGCCCAGGGTTGGGAATCGGAGAAGATGAACGAGATGGTGTTCGGGCTCCAGCCGGAGATCGTCGTCAACAACCGCAACCAGTTGCCCGGCGATTTCGCCACGCCCGAGCAGCGCATAACGGCCGGCGACCGCGCCTGGGAATCGTGCATGACCTTGAACGACAGTTGGGGCTACAACCGCGGGGACGACAACTGGAAGCCGCCCAAGACCGCGATCCGCAACCTGATCGCCTGCGCGCGCGACACCGGCAACTATCTGCTCAACATCGGACCCAAGGGCGACGGCTCGATTCCCGAGGAATCCGTGCGCATCTTCGGCCGGGTGGGTAAGTGGCTGGAGCGCAACGGCGCGGCGATTTACCGGTCGGAGAAGTGCCAGCCCCGGACATCCAACTACGCCGGCTTCACGCGCATAGGCAACACCCTGTACATGCACGTATACTTTTGGCCGGGCGGGACGGTGTCGATGGGCGGCCTGCGGAACAAGGTGAAATCGGTTCGCCTGTTAGCCAGCGGGACGGAGGTCAAGTTCGATCGGGACGGTTTCCGGCTGCGCATGACCGGTCTGCCCGAGAAGGCGCCCGATCGTCCGGTGACGACGCTGGCCATCGAGTGCGATGGCGAGCCGCAGCAGGATACGCTGTACGTTCGGAACGAGCGGCCGAGGGACAAGGTGTAGGTGGAGTGGGGCGGGCGGAGGGGCTATAATCGTCTTCGGTTGCCATAGTTCGCGGGAACACTGGCTCGACGGAAGATGCAGGAGGTGGCGGCGATGGGCGCGGCAACGACCAGTCCGGCAGGCGCGGCCGGAGATAATCCGAAACAGCACGCACCAATCGTCTTTGTGGCATATCCGTTCAGATCCAGGGATGGCTGGATCCGGCAGTACGTCTCATCCATCCTGGACCGTTGGGGGTATGCGGCTAAAGAGGGATCCCGTTTTGAAGGCAGGTCGATTTCGCGCGCGGTCTGCTCGGCCATCGCCGAAGCGCAGCGGATGGTGGCATTTATCACGAAATGCAAGAAACTGGAAAAGAAAGGATGGGCAACCAGCGATTGGGTTCTGGAGGAAGTCGGTTATGCGACGGGGAAAGGGATTCCGGTGGTCGCCATCGTCGAGAAAGGCGTAGATGTGAACTTGGGTATCCTGAGTGACATCAAGACCATAGATCTCGATCCCAATGCGCCTTACCACGCCCTGATCCGCTTACGCCTGGCCCTGCAGGATATTCTGCCGAACGCGAGCGGCACGAATGACATCCGGATCGCGCACATCGCCCGCCCGAAGAAAAAGACCGCGAGAAGGCAGTGGTGGGACTTCTGGTCCTGGGTGGACGCTCCGTCCCAGGTGCTCGACACGATCGACAACGTCAGTTATCGCTTCCCTCCGTCTTTCAGACCGGCAGTCGAAGTCGGAGAGAACAGGGACTATGCGTTCGGCAACTACGGAGAAACCGATCAGGCGTTCGTGCTTAAGGTGGTTATCAACTGCAGGAACGGACCGTCGCAGAAGCTATCGCACAGAATATCTCTTCCTTGACCGGGCATTGCCGGAGTAGAATACATCCGAGGAACCGACCATGCCGCTTCAGAAATCGGACATCACCGAAGTGAGGAACCTGGAGCAGGATCGGGCGGTGGTGTTCCTGCATGGCTTCAGCGGCAACCGGGACGACACGTGGGATCGTTTCCCGGGCTTACTGGGCTGCTCGGTGCCGGATTGGGACATATTCACGGCAGGGTACGCAACCACGCTGCTGCCCGACGTTTGCGGCGTGTGGTCGGCCGACCCGGACCTGCCCATCCTCGGCGCGTTGTTCAGGACCGATCTCGGGATCCCGCCCTTCGACAGGTACGGGTCTCTCGCGCTGATTGCCCACAGCATGGGCGGACTGGTGGTTCAGAAGGCGCTGGTGGACGACCCGGATCTGGCCCGCCGGGTGCGGCACGTGATTCTCTTCGGCACGCCCAGCGCCGGATTGCGCAAGGCCGGCTGGTTGCGGTTCTGGAAGCGGCAACTGAAGAACATGGCGCAGGGCAGCAGCTTCATTACCGGACTGCGGGCGGGGTGGGAACGTTCCTATGGGGCCAAGCGGCCCTTCGGCCTTCTGGTAGTGGGGGGCGCCAGCGACCAGTTCGTGCCGCCGGCTTCGTCGCTCGAGCCCTTCCCCGCGAGCGTTCAACGCATGGTGGTGGGCAATCATCTGAGCATCGTCAAGCCCGCGGATGCCCATGCGCCAAGCCTCGTGCTGGTTGCCGCCACGCTGGGAGCCGGGAAGGCGCCCGCTCCCGATCCTCTCGGCGAACTCCGGCTCGCATCCGAACGGCCAACCGGCCAGGCGCCGAGGCTCGTGCAAAGGGTCAAGGCCGGAGGCGGCGAGATGCCGGTGAAAGCTATCGTGGATGCCGCGCTGGCCCTGGAGAGAGCCGGCCAGCGCGCCGAAGCGATCGCGCTGCTGGAACGGCACAAAGACAAGAGCACCGACATCCAGGGCACTCTCGGCGGCCGGATCAAGCGGCTGTGGCTGGAAACCGGGAAGAAGGAGCACGCCCAACGGGCTCTGGCTCTCTACCAGGACGCGCTGAGCGCGACGAAGGAACCCGGCCAGATCTACTACCTGGCGATCAACGTGGCGTTCATGAAGTTCGTCTTCGCGAACGACATCGCCGCAGCCCGGAACATGGCGCGGCTGGCCCTCCAGCACGCCGCGCCGCCCGGCAACGACGTCTGGAAGACCGCGACCGTGGCGGAAGCTTATCTGTATCTCGGCCGGATCGAGGACGCCTTGACGGAATACCGGAGACTTCTCACGCTCGACGCCGAGCCGTGGGAACACCAGTCGACCTCCCTGCAAGCCAGCCGGATCGCGGCCAAACTCGGCGACAAGGTTCTGGGCGAGGAATTGGAAGCTATCTTCACGCCTGGCGCCAGGCGAGTGAGCCGGATTTTCGTGAGCTATTGCCACAAGGACGAAAAATGGCTCACGCGTCTCAAGGTGATGCTCGCCCCCTATCTCCGCGCCGCCGAGTCCGAGCTGGTTCTCTGGGACGACCGGCAGCTCAAGGCCGGGCAACAGTGGGACGCGGAGATCCGGCGCGCTATGGAGGAGGCGGGAGTGGCCGTAGCCCTGGTGAGCGCCGACTTCCTGGCTTCGCCCTATATCATGGACCGGGAGATGCCGGCCATGATAGAGGCCGCGGACAAGGGCGGTCTTCGGCTGCTGTGGGTCTACGTCTCCGCCGCGGGATGGGAAGCCACGCCGCTCGGCCGCTTCCAGGCGACGCACGACGCCCGGAGGCCGCTGGACAGTCTGCCTGAGCCGGAGCGGGACGAGATTCTCAAGTCGGTGGCACGGCAGGTCAAGGAGGCGGCGCTGGGAGCCGTTCGCCGGTTCAAGAACCCGCCCGGCGGTGGCGCCGAGCCGGGCGCTGCGGGCGGCGGAGCCGGGTAACTACCGTCATGAACGCACGGCAACAGTACGTCAAGCGGACCTCGCAGTTCGTAACCGCCGTACAGGTGGATCTGGAAACCGATGGATTCACCTACCGGAAGTGGGGCGGCACGCAAACGTGTAAGCGCGGCGACTGGCTGGTGAACAACGGCGGAGACATATACACGGTGGATGGCGATACCTTCGCGCGAACCTACCGGGCGACGGGTCCCGGAGTTTACGTCAAAGCCACCCCGGTTTGGGCGGAGATGGCCGGCGCGGCCGGCGAGATCCGCACAAAAGAAGGCGCCACGCACTACGAGCCGGGCGATTACCTGGTCTACAACGAGCCGGACGGAGGAGACGGCTATGCCGTTTCGAGGGCCGCCTTCGAGGGCATGTACGAGCGATCGAACGAGCCGTGACGCGAGCCGGTTGCCGCCGCTTCACGCGCGCCGGCGCATCTCGGCGCGGGCCTCGTCCTCGGCGGTCCGGGCGCGTTCGGTGGCTCGCTTGTCGTGGAGTTTCTTGCCGCGGGCCACGGCGATCTCGCACTTGATGCGTCCCCGTTTCAGATAGACCTTGGTGGGGATGAGCGCCAGTCCCTTCTCGCGGGTCTGGCCGAGGAGCTTGTCGATTTCCTTGCGGTGCAGGAGGAGTTTGCGGTTGCGGACGGGGGGATGGTTCTCGCGGTTGCCGTGGGAGTACTCGCCGATGTGGGCGCCAACCAGCCAGGCCTCGTCGTTCAGAACCGCCGCATAGGCTTCCTTGAGATGGAGCTGGCCGTCTTTGGCGGCCTTCACTTCGGTCCCGGTAAGCACCATGCCGGCTTCGAACCGCTCGAGGAGGAAGTACTCGTGTGCGGCGCGCCGGTTGTCGCTCAGGATCTTAAAGCTGTGGTCTTTGTCTGCCAATCGGGATCGGCCAGCTCGTGGTCTCAACTTAAGCATAGCCGTTCGCGCCGAAAAAGGGGTCTGACCCCTTTTCGCTTTTGACCTCCACGCGCGGGGGGCTTCGGTCGTCAATGAGTTCAGATGCAACCGGAGCGTCAGGTTGTAGGCGGTGGCGCCCCAGTTGAGAAACATGTTTATGTTCAATCGTTTAAGCGCGATTCTCATGGCCGCGGCGATGCTCGCGCCGACGCTGCCGCTGGAGGCCCGAACCCACAAGGGAGACAAGTTCTACGCCGAAGGCAAGCTGCACGAGGACAAGAAGGAATGGGACGCCGCGCTGGAGAGCTACCGGAAGGCGGCGGAAGAAGACCCGTCCGACATCCTGTACCAAATGGGCTGCGACCGCGCCCGTTTCCAGGCTTCCCAGATGCACGTCGATCTGGCGCGCAGAATCCGCAGCGAAGGCCGGTTAGGGGAGGCGCTGCTGGAGTTGCAGAAGGCCTACGTCATCAACCCCGGGTCCATCGCCGCCGGACAGGAACTCGCGGCTACCAACGAAATGATCCTGCGCGAGCGCCAACGGGTGCAGGAGACCGGCAGGGAGTCCCCGCCCGAGATTCGCGCCCTGACGCCGTATGAAGAAGCCCAGCGGAGGGAGGGGGAACGGATCGGCCGCCTGCTGGCGTTGCCGGAGCTCAAACCACCCGACCCCTCTCCGATCGATCAACTGCACATCAGCGGGCAGATGACCAAGAAGGTCTTCGAGAGTATCGGCAAGCTGGCCGGGATCAGCGTCCTCTTCGATCCGGAGTATGTCGAACCGAGCAAACCTCTCACCATCGACCTGCAGAAGACCACCGTGGAGGAGGCTCTGGATTACGTGGCCGCCATCACCAAGTCGTACTGGAAGGCGTTGTCGTCCAACGCCATCCTGGTGGTCAACGATAACCCCAACAAGCGCCGCGATTACGAAGAGATGGTCACCAAGGTTTTCTACCTGCAGAACCTCACCCTGGCGACCGAGCTGCAGGAGGTCCAGCAGATTCTCCGCACCGGGTGCGAAATTCAGCGCGTGTTCCAGTATACGGCGGGGTGGTCGCTGGTGGTGCGGGGCGAGGCCGACCGCGTGGAACTGTGCGAGAAGCTGCTTCGCGATATCGACAAGCCCAAGAGCGAGGTGGTGGTGGACGTTCTGGTGATGGACGCGACCAGCAGCTTCAGCCGGCAGATCACGGCCGCCGTGGCCTCCACCGGCTTGAACGTGCCGGCCACGTTCAACCCGCGCGCCAGCATTCAGGTGCAGGGCAATACCGCCGCCGGATCGACCACCAGTAGCACGGGGACTACCACGGGGACCACGACGGGGACTACGACCGGAACCACTACCACCTCGAGTTCCAGCACTTCCGGCACGTCGATTCCGCTGTCCAACCTGGGGCACATTTCCAGCGCGGATTTCGCCACCACGCTTCCGGGGGCGCTGTTGCAGGCGGCGTTGAGCGATTCCCGCAGCCGGGTCTTGCAGGCGCCGCAGATTCGCGCCGTGGATAGCATCAAGAGCACCATGAACATCGGCGAGCGCGTGCCGGTGGCCACGGGCAGTTATCAGCCGGGAATAGCAACCGGCGTGGGGGTCAGCGGGCTGGTCAACACCCAGTTCAGCTACCAGGATGTGGGGGTCAACGTGGAACTGCTGGCCCGCGTGGTGGAGGGCAACGAGATCTACATGACGTTGAAACTGGACGTTTCGCAGATCGACGGGTACCAGACCCAGGGCGGCGCGGATGGCGTCAGCGAACCGATTTTCGGCCAGCGCAAGATCCAGGAGGACCTGCGCGTGAAGGAAGGCGACGTGGCGCTGATCGGCGGGGTGACCAAGCAGCAGGACGACCTGACGGTGACCGGCATCCCGGGTTTGAGCAAGATTCCGTTTTTTGGGAAACTGTTCAGCGGCAAGAGCGAGGACCGCTCGACGGACGAGATGATGGTGGTGTTGATTCCGCACATCATCCGGCGGCCCGAGTACACCGCCGACAACCTGCGCGCCGTGGCGGTGGGCACCGCCCAGAGCATCAGCCTGCGCCACGCCCCTTCGCAGCCGCTGGATATCCACGTGGATGGAGAGATCCCGGCCAGGGTGGAGTACGCGCCGGTGGCGCCGGGCGCGGCTGCGGCGGCTCCATTCCCGGCGGGGATCGCGACCGCGCCTCCGGCGACCGCGCCTCCTTCGGCTCTGGCGCCTCCTGCGACCGCACCTCCGGCGACCGCGCCTCCGGCGACCGCACCTCCGGCAACCGCGCCGCCTTCGGCCAGCGCGCCTCAGGCGCCGGCGGCCCGGATCCGCTTCAACCCATTGCAGATGGAGACGGGTGTGAACGGCGTGGTGGCGGTCTCGGTGGTGATGGAGGGCGGGCAGGACGTATCGTCGGCGCCCATGGCGATTCACTTCGATCCCAAGCTGCTTCGGCTCGACGACGTCACGGCCGGCGGGTTTCTGGCCTCGGACGGCCAGACGCCGGTCCTGAACAAGGACATCCGCAACGACACGGGTGCGGCGACCGTGCTGCTCGCCCGCCCGCCGGGCCTGCACGGGGTGAGCGGCCCGGGGGGAGTGTTGGTGAACCTGAGTTTCCAGACACTCGGCGCGGGCTCGACCGAGGTGGCGATTACCAGCGTCTCGGTGCGCGACTCGCAGGGGCAGCCCATCGCGGTTGGCAGTCCGGCCAGTCTGAAGCTGAGTATCCATTAGACCTATGCGGCGCCGGGGAGGAAAGCGCGGGAACCAGAGAGGCTTGACGCTGGTGGAGTTGATCGTGGCCTTCACCATCATGCTCATCCTCACGTCCATGGCGGTGCCGCTGGCGCGCTCGAAAGTGCGCGCCGAGCGGGAACGCGAGCTGCGGTACGATCTGCGCACCATGTACGCGGCCATCGACAAGTACAAGGACTACTGCGACCAGGGCTACTTCGGGATGGTCAAGGAAGGAACCAACTGCTACCCGGAGTCGCTCGAGATCCTGGTGGAAGGGCAGAAACTCAACGGGCCGGACGGCAAGAAAATCCGCTTCCTCCGCAAGATTCCCGTGGATCCGTTCACGCGAACGGCCGACTGGGGCCTGCGAAGCGACGCCGACGATCCGAAGGCCACCAGTTGGGGCGGTCAGAACGTTTTCTCGGTCTATAGCAAGACCACCGATAAGGCTCCCGATGGAACTTCGTATTCGGATTGGTAGGGCGGGCGCGATCCGGCCGCGGGCCGGCCGCGGATTCACCTTCGTCGAGATGATGGTGGTCATCAGCATCATCGTGATCCTGGTGAGCATGGCGATTCCGGTGTATCAGAAGTCCATCCTGCGCGCCAAGGAGAGCGTGCTGAAGAACAACCTCTTCACCTTGCGCACGGTCATCGACAATTACACCTACGACAAGGAAAAGGCCCCGCAGACCCTCCAGGACCTGGTGAGCGAGGGCTACCTGCGGGAGGTTCCCATCGACCCCATAACCGGCTCCAACCAGGACTGGCGCCTGGTTATGGAGGATGCCAGCCAGAGCGTGGACCAGTCCGAGCCGGGCATCTTCGACGTGCGGAGCAGTTCGAGCAAGGTGGGCCTGGATGGGCGGCCCTACAGCGAGTGGTAGGCGGCCCAGCCGCGGCCGGGAGGCGCGCTGGTCTCTGGCTGTGTGGTTCGGTGCCATTGCCGGGCCGCTCGCTGACGCTCGCGGTTCCGTCCGGAACCACGCGGCGTGAGGGAGTGGCCCGTGGCAACTAGCGCGGGGGCGACGACTGCATGGCGTCGCGGAGGCGCGCGATGGAGGCTTCCACGTCCTCGAGCTTCGAGGGGATGGCCGCCGACATCACCGTGGCCGGGCCGTCGGCGATGAGGATGTCATCCTCGATGCGCACTCCGATGCCCTTGTACTTGTCATACGCCCCTCGGACGGCGGCGATGAACTTGCGGTTCTCTTCGGTTTTGGGAAGATTGTCGAGAGCGTCCAGGCGGAAGTAGAGACCCGGTTCCATGGTGATGACCATGCCCGGCCGGTATTCGCGCCAGCCGCTGGCGGGGCCGGCGGCCGGATCGTGCACGTTCAAGCCGATGCCATGGCTGATGCCATGGTTCATCCAGATGCGGATTTCGCGCGTGCTGGTGGGACTGGTTACCAGGCCGAGACGGAACAACCCCTCGCCCAGCACCTTGTCGGCGGCGGCCAGGACCTCGGCCGGCGTGCGTCCGGGCCGGGCGGCGTCGATCCCGGCCTTCTGGGCCGCCCACACCAGGCGGTAGATGCCGGCCTGCGGCGGGCTGAAGCGGCCGCTCACGGGGATGGTGCGGGTGATGTCGGCGCTGTAGCCGTCGAATTCGGCGGCGGCGTCCATCAGGAGCAGGTCGCCGGCCTTCATGCTATCGCGGTTGGTTTCGTAGTGCAGGGTAGTCGAGTTGACCCCCGAGGCGACGATGCAGGGGTAACCCCAGTGCGCGTTGCGCCGCAGGAAGGTGAATTCGAATTGCGCCTGCACTTCGTACTCGGGGGCGCCCGGAACGGAGACGGCAAAGGCGCGCTCGAAAGCCTCGGCGGTGATGTCCACGGCGTGCTGCACGAGGTCGATTTCGCGCGGCGACTTGACGGCCCGCAAGCGACTGAAGATGGGAGAGGCGTCTCTGACCTTGATGGGCGGATCCAGCGCGCCGAGCTGCTTGGCGATGGCGGCTTCGCGGCGAAACTCCGCCGCCGCGGCGCGCCCCGTCAGCAGCATAAAGACGGGCGATTTCTTGCCTCCGAACGAGCCGATTTGTCCGGCGAACTCGCCGGCAACGTCCACGGGGATGGGCGGAGCGGGCGCGGGCGCGGGCGCTTCGCCGCCGGCGCCGGCGCGTCGCGGGCGGCCGGCCGGTTCGGCGAACACGGTCCTGGCCCGCGGCAGCAGAGTGGAAAGGAACGAACCGAGACGGCGCGCATCCCAGATGGTTTCGATGCCGGAGATCCGGCGGCCCTCGGTGGGCGTCAGGATGTGGCCGGTCCAGCTCTCCTGCGAGGGATTGGAGGGCGGCAGGAAGAGGATCTCGCGGGTTCCAGGGGCGCCGGGGAGCATGACCAGAGCGCCGCCTTCCTGGGGGATGCCGGTGAGGTAGAAGAAGTCGTTCTCCTGGCGATAGGGCCAATCCACGTCGCCGGCGTAGTTCCGCGGTTCGGCGGCATACAGGATGAGAATGCCCTTCTCGCCGATCTGTGCGGCCACCGCCTGGCGCCTGGCCGCCAGGTCGCTCAGCCGGTCCCGTTGCCAGGACGCGGGCGGCGGCGGCGCCACCTTCCAGGTATCGGCGGCGGGGGCCACGGGCGCCACTGCCCCCGCGCAGAGCAGGACGGCCAGCAGGAAACGTCGGTCCATGAAGCCCAATTATAGAGCACCGGGTCTTCGATCATGTGGTTGGGGCGCCTGGGAGAACCGGAACCGGCGGGCGTGGCAACCATCGTGCAGAGGTCTGCGGGAAGCGCCGGCGGGTTTCCGTATGTGGCTGCAAGCGGCGGAGTTCCCGTTGGCGGGGGTTTGGCGACCGTGTCGCGGGCTCACACCCGTGTGCGATCCGGCACTCTCCCCGAAGCCGCCGTGACGCTTGCTATAATCGAGACCTACACCGATATTGAAGGGTTAGGACGCGTCTGCTGACATAGGCATGAAGGGCATCTTCGTATTCATTCTTGGGGCGGCCACGGCATGCGCCGCCGATTTTGTGACGGGACAGGCGGCCAGGCTGGTGATCGGGCAACCGACGTTCACCGCCGCGGATCCCAACTCCACCAACAGCGTGATCGGAGCGGCTGGAGGGGTGGCCTATGCGGGCAACACGCTGTTCGTGGTGGATGACAACCGGATCGGCGCGTCGCCGTCCAACAACCGCGTGCTGGTGTTTTCGAACGTCGCCAGCGCGTTTCCGCGGCCAACCGACGAGCTGCTGCCGAACACCAAGTGTCCGGTTTGCGTGGGACAGGCATCCGTGGTTCTGGGCCAGCCGGATTTCCTGACCACCAGCTTGAGCCTGACGGCCAACGAGAGCAACCTGCGGGAACCCACGGCGGTGGCTTCCGATGGGGTACACGTGGTGGTGGCCGACACCAACCACAACCGGATTCTGATCTGGAACCACATCCCCACGGCCAACAACGTCCCGGCGGATGTGGTGGTGGGCCAGAACGATTTCGCCGCGGTCGGCATTCCGCCCAACGATACGCCGACGGCCAGCTCGTTGCGCGGGCCGCAGGGCGTGTGGATTCAGAACGGCAAGCTGTACGTGGCGGACACTCAGAACAACCGGGTTCTGATTTACAATCGCATTCCGACGGCCAACGGCGCGGCGGCGGACGTGGTTCTGGGGCAGCCGAATTTCACGACCTTCGTGGAGCAGGACATCACCCAGCAGAAGAGCTCCATCGCCGCCAACACCATGTTGAATCCGGTTTCGGTGACCACCGACGGCGTGCACCTGTTCGTGGTGGATTTGGGCTACAACCGGGTGCTGATCTGGAACTCGATTCCGACCACCAACCAGGTTCCGGCGGATGTCGAGATCGGCCAGCCCGACATGGTCTCGGGCGTCGCCAACAACGCCTTCACGGGAGTCGCCAGCGCCAAAAGCGGCGACGGCCTCCTGGAGACCCCGGTTCTGTGCACGGTGGGTACCGGCACGGATGCCAGCGGCAACCCCACTTACCCGAATTACTGCAATTCCACTTTGAACTTCCCGCGTTTCGCGCTGTCGGATGGAACGCGGCTGTACGTGGCCGATGGCGGCAACGACCGCGTTCTCGAGTTCGAGACGATTCCCACGGCCAACGCCGCGGCGGCGGACATCATCCTGGGCCAGGTGGGCGGCACCATCGACGAGGCGACCGATGCTGCGGATTCGATGAACACGCCCACGTCGATGGCGTGGGACGGGTCGAACCTTTACGTGGCGGACCCGTACAACCGGCGCGTGATGGTGTACACGCCTTCGGCGAATCCGCTGGCGTACCAGGCGCTGGTGAACTCAGCCAACACCAATGTGTACGCCAAGGGGCAGATTACGATCGGCGGGAGCATCAACGCCGGCGATGTGATCACGGTCACCGTCGCGGCGGCGTCATATGCCTACACGGTCAAGGCCAGCGATTCCCTGGCGACGGTGACGGATGGGGTGGCGGCGGTGATCAACGCATCCAACGACCCCAACGTGACGGCGTTGGCGGACGAGACCGACGACATCGTGGTGCTGTACGCGATTCTGCCGGGGAGCCAGGGGAACAGCATCACGTACTCGACCTCGGTGTCGACGGGCGCCAAGATCACGGCCACGGCGGGGGCCACCGGCAATCTGACGGGCGGGGGCAACGCGGCCAGCGTGGCTCCCGGAACGCTGGTGACCATCACCGGCACCAATCTTTCGGCCGGCACGGCGTCGGCGGATTTGACGCAGACGAACCTGCCCACCACGCTGGGCGGCACGCAGGTGTACTTCAACGGCATCCGGGCTCCGCTGCTCTACGTTTCGCCGACGGAGATCCACGCGCAAATCTCCTGGGCCTTCACGGATACCACCAGCATTAACGCCTATGTGCGGTCGGAAATGCCGGATGGCAGCGTGATGGTGACGTCGCCGGTGGCGGCGACGATCGTGGCGGCGAATCCCGGCATCTTCGGGCAAGCGGGGACGTCGAACCCGGAGGTGGGCATCGTCTATCACGGTTCCAGCTATGCCATTGGGGTGGTTTCCGTGGACGGCTCGGTGGTGGGCGACGACACGGCGACGGTCACGATTCAGGATCGAACGTACGCCTACATCGTCCAGGAGTCGGACACGCTGGTCACGGTGCGCGACGCCCTGGTGGCGATGATGGCCAACGATCCGTACGTGAAGGCGCAGCCGGCGGGTCCATTCGAGCGGATCATTCTTACCGCCAAGCTGCCCGGGCCGGACGGCGACAGCATCACCTACGGCGCGACCTCGGGGGCCGACGTGGTGATGACGGCTTTCGGGCAGCAACTCTGCTGCGCGAATGTGAAAGGCAGCCTGGTGACGGCCAACAATCCGGCGCTCCCCGGGGAGGTGATCATGGTGTACGCGACGGGCCTGGGCTTGCCGGTTCTGACCGACACGCTGCAAGCTCTGCTGGTGGACGGACAACAGTATCCCGCCAACGGTCCCGTCACGCAGCCTCCGGGGGGTTCGGCGACTTTTGTGAGCTCCCTGGCGGGCGGCAGCACGGCGGACGTGCTGCAAGCGACTCTGTTGCCGGGTTCGGTCGGTCTCTTCGAGGTGATGCTGCACTTGAACCCGAGTCTGCCCAGCAACGCCGCCACGGCGCTGACCATCGCGCAGAACATATACGTCAGCAATGCGATAACGCTCCCGGTGTACAGCACCACGGGGCAGTAGCGCGAGGCGGCGGGGCTGCGCCGGAGGGGGAGCGGTACACTGCGTGATATGCCGCTGAAAACACCCTCAGGCGAGGGTGCGGATTGGGTCTTTTCCCACGAATCGAAGCTTGGGGGTGGTGGAGGGGTGGATACTGCCCACAAAAAGCACAAAGGGCGCGGGATATCCCCCGCGCCCCGATGGGTGTTACGCGCCCTGTTCCGTGCTAGGCAGCCAGGAGCTGGTCGATAGTCTCGCCGGATTCGGTTTCGAATTCGTGGCGGTCGGCGGCTTCCTGGCAGCGAATGCAGTACTTGGTCCACGGCACTGCATCCAGGCGTTTGGGCTTGATTTCCTCTTCGCAGTGAAGGCAGACCCCATAGCTGCCGTCGGCGACCCGGGCGAGGGCGCCTTTCACACTGCGCAACATGTTCGATTCGCGATCCAGGTTGCGAATTGCCAGCTCGCGCTCCCCGGCGAGTTGTACTTCATCGAGAGCATCCGGTGTCTTTTCGATGGCGATGTCTTCCCGGTTTCGAAGTCCGGCGGAGAGTTCCACTTTTCTGGCTTCCAGCATCGCTTTATATTTGTCGAGTTCGGTCTGTGTCATTGGTCCATCTCCCTAAATTGGCCGATGTTCGTTCTTTGCTTTCTTCTCTTTAGCGCCACGTCATCCGTATCAGTATAGACGGAGTTTCAAGCCAAAGGTTTCACCCTGGCGTTTCCCTCTTCCGGGCCATCGGTCTGCCGTATCCGCATAATCGACGTCCGCACGAGACCAATCCCTAGCAAGTTTAGTACCAAACCGTTCCAGCGTTCCGAAGCTGGCTGATTCCTGCAATAGCGCCGCTATTATCTCTGTGCTTATCGGCGGGATGATACCATTTCTCTAGGAATGTGCATGGAATGACAGTGACGAATCGTATTGCTCGCGTCCGACCCGTCCATATAGCCTGGGGGTTGGCCCTTCTGTTTTTCGCGGCGGGCCAGCCGTTCGTTGGCCGGGCCGGGGTGGAAGCCGATGAAGCGCTGTTCGTGTCGCCCATTCTGGAACCGCGCGGGGCTGTCTACATGCGCCTTTTCCACCACCCGCGGCCGGTCCTGCTGATGGCCTACCTGGGGACCCTTAAGACGTTGATATATCAACCGATTCTGCGTGTTTTCGGTTGTAGCTTGTGGTCCCTTCGGGAACCGGTTCTGCTGGCTGGGGCCTGCACCATCGGGCTGTTCTTTCTGGTGTTGCGCAGGGCTTCCGGGGAGCGTGCGGCATTGATCGGATGCGGCCTTCTGGCCACGGATTCGCTGTATCTGATCACCTGTTGTTACGACTGGGGACCGGTGGTTCTCCAGCACCTGCTGATGTTGAGTGGCGCGCTGCTGGCCATGCGCTTCTGCCAGAGCCGGAAGCTGGCGCCTCTGGCCGGCGCCTTTTTCCTGTGGGGCCTGGCATTGTGGGACAAGGCGTTAGCGCTGTGGATTCTTTCCAGCATGGGAGTGGCCGCGGTGCTGGTTTTTCCACGGTTCCTAGTGGGCATGATGACACGCCTCCGTGTCGCTATAGCCTTGCTGGCGTTCATCTTGGGGGCGTTTCCCCTGCTCTGGTTCAATTACAGGACGAACGCGAGTACATTGCGGGGAAACTTTACCCGGGATTCACATTTCTACCGCAAACTGCCTAACCTTCTGTACACTCTGAACGGTGAGGGCCTGTTCGGGTGGATGATGCCGTTCTATGGCGATCCGGTTCCCGCCCGGCACCCCCCGGACAGCCGTTTGACTGCCGCTAGTGCCAATATTTCGTCATTTGCCGGGCACCCGGTCAGCGACTGGACGATTTACGCGCTGGGATTGGCGGTGCTGTTGACGCCTCTGGCGCGCGGCCGGGATCTGCGCACTATCCTTTTCTGTCTGGTGGTTCTGGTGGGAGGCTGGCTGCAGATGGCCGTGACGGCCAACGCGGGGGCCTCGGTTCACCATACCATTCTGCTCTGGCCGCTACCGCAGGCCATCGTAGCGGTCTCGCTGGCGGCGGCATCGCGCCGGCTGGGGCGGGCCGGGAAGCCCGTGGCGGCCGTGGTGGTGGCCGCGCTGATGACTTCCAACGTACTGGTTCTGAACGAGTATTTCGTCGACCTCTGGCGCAGCGGCCCGCTGGTGGGGTGGACCCGGGCGATTCTGCCGCTTTCCGACTACCTGAAGGACACGCCCGCCCGGCATGTGTTCGCGGCCGATTGGGGCATCCTCGAACCATTGCGCTTCCTCAACGCCGGGAAGCTGCCGCTGGAGAACGGCACGGACCCGATCGCCCAACCGGCGCTCGATCCCGCGGACGAACGGCGGCTGACCGTCATGCTGGACACCGCGGATCATCTGTACATCCTGCACACCAAGGAAGCCGAAGTGTTCCCCGAGGTGCGGGACAAGCTGCTGCGCTTCGCCGCGGAACACGGATACAGCCGCGAGGTGCTGGCGCGGATTCCGGATGGCTACGGCCGGCAGGTCTTCGAGGTGTGCCGGTTCTCGAAGGCCGGGCGGGAGTAGCGCCGGCCTACTTGGAGTCCAGGGCGATGGTGGTGACCACCACGCCCAGGTCGCGCCTGTCCGGGCTATCGGGGGTCATCGACTTGTCGAGCTGGAAGCTGACGACGGTGTTCGTCCCCCCCAGGAGGCTGGCCGGAATATTGCGCCGGTAGGTGTACTGTCCGGCGGTGGAATAGGTTTCCGACGCCAGCGTCTCGCCTTCCAGCGAGGCCGACAAGGTGATAGCGCCCGATTTTTCGATCACCGCGGGCGGCACCGTGAGCAGCAGGCGAAGCATGGCGCCCTTCTGCGCCGCCGCTTCGGGGATCCGCAATTTCACCGAGAACTGCTTGGCGGTCCAGCGCCAGGCGCCCGCCTCGACGGCGTAGAATCCGTCGAGCAACTGTCCGGCGGCGCGCGGATCGCCGGTATTCACGGTGGATTGCAGGGGCGTCTTCCGAAACAGCTTGCAGCCCGCCGGCGCGACGGCCAACGGAGCCAGACACACAAGGGCGACCGCCAGCGAGCGGACAGTCCGGGTGGTAAGGAATGTGCGAGTCATCAGTCTCCAATTCTCTCAAATTCCAGGGGAGGACTGGGAGACCGGGCGCGCGGCGGGGGATGGCTACTTCGCGGCTTTGGCGGCGCGCCAGGCGTCGCGGACTTCCCGTATCTGGCGGGCGTGGGTATCGACGTGAGTGCAGAACGCGTCCACCAGTTGGCGGAGGGTCTTGGGGCCGGAGACGCTGTGAGTGCCGGTGCGATCGAAAGCGGCCTCGGGAACGCCTTGGAGCAACTCGTAGTTTCCGGCACGGAGATGGCGGAAGGTCTCGAGCGACTGTTTGGGCTTGCGCCGCGCGTAATCCAGGTTGACGGCCCAGAGTTTCTCGTCGAACCAGGTCATGACGGGATTATCTTCGGCGAGGACCTGGCGGATGCGGTGGGCGGCCACGATCTCGGAATCGGCGAGGTGCGCGGCGATCTGGCGAACGCTCCATCGGCCGGGCGCGGGGACAAAACCCTCCTCGTCGCCGGAGACGCCGGTCAGCGCCAGGGCGAGGATCTCGGGACCGCGGCGGAAGCGTTCCAATAGGGCAGGGATATCGGACATATGGGTTGCCGGTACAGGGGATTATAGCGCGCGGGCCGAATCTTCTACAATAAAGGGCGCATCCCGAATGCGGGGGCGATCGAGGACGGCACGTGCCGGGGACACTCATCGACGGGGGGTTGTTCGCCGAATCTGGCGGGTTCGACCGCGAAGGTCTGGCGGCGCGGTTGCGGTCGCTGGCCGGGAACCGGATTCTGATCGGGGGCAGTTCCTGGAAGTACGAAGGGTGGATGGGGCAGATCTACTCGCGCGAGCGGTACCTGGCGCGCGGGCGGTTTTCCAAGCGGCTGTTCGAAAGCGAGTGCCTGCGGGAGTACGCCGAGACGTTTCCCACGGTGTGCGGCGATTTCGCCTTCTACCGGTTTCCCAGCGAGGAGTTCTGGCGCGGCCTGTTCCAGCGCGCGCCGGAGAGCTTTCAGTTCGCCTTCAAGGTGCCGGAACAGATCACCTGCAAAGTGTTTCCGGCGCACGCGCGTTATGGGGCGCAGGCGGGCACGGACAACCCGTCGTTTCTGGACGCAGGCTTGCTGAAGGAGATGTTTCTGCGGCGGTTGTGGCGGTACCGGCGGCGGACGGCGGCGCTGATCTTCGAATTCGGCGCGTTCGGGCGGCGGAGTTTCGCCGGGCTGCACGAATTTCTCGACCGCCTGGACCCGTTCCTGGGGGCGCTGCCGCGGGAGTTCCGCTACGCGGTGGAGATCCGCAATCCGGAATTTCTGGAGGGCGACTACTTCGCGGTGCTGCGCGCGCGGGGCGTGGCGCACGTATACAACGCGTGGTCGCGGATGCCGGAATTGCGCCACCAGATGGCCATACCGGACTCGGCGACCGCGGATTTCCAGGTATGCCGCGCGCTGTTGCGCCGCGGGCGCATGTACGAGGACGCGGTGAAGGCGTTTCAGCCGTACACGCGGGTGCGGGACCCGAATCCGGAGGCGCGCGAATCGATGCGGATGCTGATCGGGCGGGCGCGGGAGCGCGGGCAATGGCTGTTTCTGTTCGTGAACAACCGGTTGGAGGGGAACGCGCCGGCGACGATTCTGTCGCTGGTGGAGGGGTGAAGGTCGCGTGGTATACTGTGGGTTCCCAACCGTTGGGCCCGTAGCTCAGTTGGTTAGAGCGCTACCTTGACACGGTAGAGGTCTGGCGTTCGAGTCGCCACGGGCCCACCACTTTCCGAAGCCAGCCGGACCAAGCACGGACTGCTTCACGTCGAAAGCGGTGAGATTCAAGTCCGGGAAAGCGGAGATCCAGCGGCTTTGCCAACGGAGTACCGCGAGATGCCGTTGCTGTGCCGAGGGCCACTCGCTCACGCTCGCGGTTCCGTGCGGAATTGCCCGGCAATGGCATCGAACCGCTCGGGTGGGTCCGGCCGCCGTAAGATGGATTCAGGAGGAACGACATGCCACGCCGCCATCGAAACGCATTCATCCCCGCTTTTCTTGGTCTTGCCTTTCTCTTCGCATCGGGCGCCGGGAGCCAGGAGGGAACGACCGGGCAGCCCGCGGGGCCAAAGTACCGCGATCCGAAACTCACCATCGACGAGCGCGTAGCGGACCTGCTGACACGCATGACGCTGGAGGAGAAGGTCGCCGAGATCGCCGGCGGCGACGCTCAACACATCTCCCTGCTCGATACAACCGGCACGTATCGCGCCGACCAGGCCAGCCTGGCCTTCCGCGGGCTGTATGACGAAAGCGCGGACTTCACACCGCGCCAGAGCGCCATCCTGCGCAACGCCGTGCAACGCTATCTGCGCGAGAAAACCCGGCTGGGCATTCCGTGGCTGTTCATGAGCGAGGCGTTGCACGGTTTCATGAGCAACGGCAGCACCAGCTTTCCGCAGGCTCTGGCGCTGGCCAGCAGTTGGGACCCGGCCCTGGTCCGGCGAGTGTTTGCGGCCGCCGGTGACGAGGCTCGCTCCGCGGGCGTGGGCCAGGTGTTTACTCCGGTGCTCGACATCGCCCGCGATCCGCGCTGGGGACGCACCGAAGAAACCTACGGCGAGGATGCGTACCTGGCGTCGCGCATCGGCGTGGCCGCCATCACCGGTCTTCAGGGCGACGAGTTCCACATCGATGGCCACCACGTCATGGCCACCGCCAAGCACTTCGCCGTGCATGGCCAGCCGGAAGGCGGCACCAACACCGCGCCGGGCAATTACTCCGAACGCATTATCCGCGAAAACTTCCTGGCGCCTTTTCAGGCCGCCGTCCAGGAGGCCAAGGTGGGAAGCGTGATGGCGTCCTACAACGAGATCGACGGTATCCCGTCGCACATCAACCACTGGCTGCTCGACCGCGTTCTGCGGCAGGAGTGGGGTTTCGGCGGTTTTATCACCTCCGATGGAAACGGGCTCCAGATGCTGGTGCAGACGCACCACGTAGCGGCCAACATGGCCGAGGCCGGCCGCATGGCGCTGGCGGCGGGCGTCGATTACGACCTCTCCGACGGCTCCGTGTATCGCACCTTCATCGACCAGGTCAAGGAGGGCCAGGTTCCGGAAGCCCTGGTGGATCGGGCCGCGGGGCGCCTGCTGGCGGCCAAGTTCCGCCTCGGCCTATTCGACGATCCCTACGTCGACCCGGACTACACCGGGAAGACGACCAACGGTCCGGAGCATCGCAAGCTGGCAGTCGAAGCGGCGCAAAAGGCCATCGTGCTGCTGAAGAACGAGAAGAGCCTGCTGCCGCTCGATCCCGGCAAGCTCAAGACCATCGCCGTCATCGGCCCCAACGCCGCCGACGTCCACCTGGGCGGATACAGCCGCGAGCCGGGGCACGGCGTCAGTATTCTGGAGGGCATTCGCGCGCGGGTGGGTTCATCGGCCAGCGTGGTTTACGCGGTGGGCTGCCAGATCACCACCGCCAAGCAGGGCTGGCGCGGATGGTACGAGAGCGGCGTCAAGCTGGCCGACCCGAAGGCCCAGGTGGAAACCGTGGCCGCCGCCGCGGAGTTGGCGCGCAAGGCCGACGTGGCCATCCTGGTGGTTGGCGAAAACGAAAGCACCAACCGCGAAGCCTGGTCGGAGGACCATTTGGGCGACCGCGACTCGCTGGATCTGCTGGGCGCCCAGAACGATCTGGTCAAGGCCGTGGTCGAAACCGGCACTCCCACGGTCGTCTTCCTGATCAACGGCCGGCCGCTCTCGATCAACTACATCGCCGAACGCGTGCCGGCCATCCTGGAGGGCTGGTATCTTGGACAGGAAGGCGGCACCGCGGCGGCCAATGTGTTGTTCGGAGACGTGAACCCGGGCGGCAAACTGCCCATCACCTTTCCCCATTCGGTGGGCGACCTGCCCGATTTCTACAACCACAAACCGTCCGCCAACCGCACCTATGAATTCAGCACCAGGAAGCCGCTCTTCCCGTTCGGTTACGGGCTGAGCTATACCACCTTCCGATTCGACAACCTGCGCGTGGAACCCGACCGAATCGAGATCGGCGGCGCCGCCAAGGCGCGGGTGGACGTCACCAACACGGGATCGCGGGAAGGCGACGAGGTTGCGCAGCTCTACCTGCACCAGCGCGTGGCGTCGGTCACACGGCCGGTCATGCAATTGAAGGGCTTCGAGCGCATCAGCCTGAAGCCGGGAGAGAAGCGGACCGTGGAGTTCACCATCACGCCGGACATGCTCTCGATGTTGAATGCCGACATGCACCGCGTGGTCGAGCCGGGAGTCTTCGATGTGATGGTGGGGCCGAGTTCGGCGGAGACGAAGAAGGCCGCCCTCAAGGTGGCGGACCTGAACGGGCAGGCCGGCACGCCTACGGCGCCGCGCCCCAGAGGGGCGGAATCGGGCGTGGTCAGCAACTTCGACGATCTCAAGGTCGCCGCGAACTTCGGCTCCTGGACCGTGCTGACGGATCAGGTGATGGGCGGCAAATCGACGGCGGCCATGGAAGGCGTCCCAGGCGGCGCCAACGGGTCCAAGGGCGCCATGCGCGTGGCCGGAGAGAACGTCAAAGGCGCCAGCTTCGTTTGGGCGGGAGTGGTGTATGGCCCCGGCGCCGGCATCATGCAGCCCGCCGATCTTTCCGACAAGAAGAGCATCTCATTCTGGTCCAAAGGCGACGGCAAGACGTACGGGCTATGGGTCTTCACCGAAACGCAGGGCCAGAACCCGACGTTCCGCAGCTTCGTGGCCACGCCGGATTGGAAGCAGTACACGTTTTCGCTCGAGAGTCTCGGAACCGACGGCCACGACCTGACGGGGCTGGGATTCGTGAGCGCGGGCGCCCCGGGGAAATTCGAGTTCTTCATCGACGAGGTCGAGATCAAGTAGCCTCCGCCGGCCGCGGCTACAACCCGAGGGCTCCGCGGGTTTACTCCAGGTAGCCCGCCACCTTCACGTGCGGATCGCAGCCGCGCAACGCCTCAAGCGGGACGTAGCCGCGGCAGCCGGAGCGGCCGATGATCGCCTCGATCCAGGCCAGGCGCCTTGACCGTCGCAAGCGGCGTGGCGGCTCAGTGGCGGTCTATTCGGCCAGCACCTTGCAAGGACGTCAAAGCGTATCGTCGGTTACTGGTTATCCCGGAGTTGGCACAACGGACACACAAGTCACGCACATGCGGGATCGCATCAAAGGCGTGGCATCCGAGGCGTTTCGCCCGGCTTGTGCAGGCCCCTAAGAATAGTTTACTGTTCTCTTTCCCGATTCTTCCCTCGCAGGGGAGATATCTCGGCGGCGGAACGAAGAACGGCCAACCTATAGCCATGACCGTTTCTTCGGCGCTTTCCTCGTGTGCGCCTTTCCTCTCGTTCCGTCCTTCTTTCTGCGTCCGCTGACGGCGACGCGCTTCTTCGGCTTGGCCGTGGCTCTCCCGACGAGCGCCCCGGCTATGATGGGTATCAGCGGAAACGGCATGGCGTCCCTCCTTTCAGAGGTCAGATGAGGTCTTTCAATCTCGGCATCCGCGCGCCCCTCCGCAGATTCTCCGTCTTGGCGACGACTCTCAGGTTGCACAGGGAGTTGTCGCCGCCTTTCGAGAACGGGACGATGTGATCGATCTGATGCAAGCTCGGGTCGAACGGAGCTCCCTTGAGGTCCCTCTCGATAACGGCTCTGCGGACGTGCGTCGGGATCCTTCGTTTTCTTTCGGGACGCGGGACGAAGAAAAGCCCGGCCGCGATGCTGAGCACGAACCCGAACATGATCGCCTCCACGGGGCCGTATCCCAGCTTCAGCAGGAGAAAGATTCCGCCGACGTAGAAGACCATCGCGACCGTGAGGCGGCGGACCCTGAACCTGACGTAGTCCTTTTTTCGCCGGCCGACCTGGAACGCGTAAAACAGCATCGGAGCAGCGACGAGCGCGGAAACCAGCCAAATCCACGTCGGCACCGACTGCATGGCGCTCTCCCTATCAAAAAACGATAATAGCACCCTCTACCCGGCTTCGTATCGAGAAAACGCAAGCGGGCGGATCGCCCGGATGGTGCGATTTTTCTTTTCAATAACTTGCGCGTTATCAACGGACATGCAGATTCCGATTCTGGCCCGCACCTCCAGGGGAAAGGGGGCCACACCCGGTTTCCCGGCTCTACGCCAAGGAGATATACGGCTCTAGGCTCTACGGCTCTACGCCAAAAGTGAAGCGAACCCCCGGCTCCAACCGTTCAACCATAGGGTACATTGGTGACGATCTGCACGCCGGCAAACTTGGAATTCGTTTTCGTCAGCAGGCGGGAGGCCGGCAGGGTAGCCAGCGCCGTTTTGCCGTTCTTGCGCGAGTAACCCATGCTGCGGCAGGTCACCACGCGGACCTCGGGGATTGTTTGTTTCTCTGTGCCCAGGTTGCGGACTTCAGTTGAAAGAATCCCGCGGTGTTGTGGTGTTTGACGAGTTGAGCGAGCTCCAGATCGTCTTTGATGCGTTGCTGGCGGCTCGAGCTGATACGCAGCGCCGGTTTCTTTGCGGGGAAGGCGTAGGTTCCGGCGATAAAAACAAAACCATTTTCCATGTGTTTGTAGTGCGCTCGAATGGCGATGTCCGCTTCGAGACACATGGGGTTCTCATGTTGTGCCAGATTCTCGGCCTCAATTTCCGCCGTATCGCGGAGTCTGAGAAGCCAGGTTGCCGGCAGACCCGAGTAAAACTGCTTGACATGTCCAAGTTCATGGAAAAGAACGGCCCACGGAGCCATTTCGGATCGCGTGTATCGAACGACAGGGACATCCACGAACGCGGCCGGAGTGGGCTGATATGTGTAAAAGAAGTCGCCCGCAACCAGATCCGCCAGCTTCTTCGGGAAAACCGTGCCGTCATCTAGCATCCCAATACCGCTCACATCCCCGTAATAAACGAAGGTGTAGTCCGGGCACCAAAACACCGTAGGGATGTATGGGTTCTTGGGTAACGACCGAGTCCTCATGTAAATAAAGTACTCATCTCTTGCCCGCTCAGTTTCCTCGCCGGGAGGATCGTCCTCGATCATCATCTGGCCATAGACGGAGCCATTCCGCAGGACCACTACGTCAAATAGCCGGTTACCTTGTTCCAGGAAAACGAGAATCGCCCGGCCTGTCGGTGTCTTCTTCCCCCTGTTCAATGCCATGTCATATGCGAAACGGCTGCCCCAGAGGTTTCTGATGCTCATGGCAAAACATAATAGCAGATTCGAGCAGGCTCCGAGCGCTGGCGCGATGGCGCTGGTTGTGGTTGGCAGGGGCGGAAGATGGCCGTCCCCCTGTCTCAGCCGGCGGCAATCGCTCCGGACGAATCGAGCGGGGAAGCCATCGGCGACTGGCACTGCCAAATCTCGCGAGGCTACCTTTTCCGGACGGACCGCCGTTATGGAGCCTTGTTGAAAGGACACACTGAGGTCCGGCCGCTTGACTTAAAATAGACCCAGGAGGCTTGCCGTGCTCGAGGGTCGGCATGACTCACGCCGCGGGCGCGTTTCTCACGCCATTCTGGTTCTTCCGCTGACGGGTCTCCTGTTCTGGGCCGACCCGTACGCGGCGGATCGGGAACGCATGGTGCGGGAACAGATCGAGAGCCGCGGAATCCGCGGCGCGGAGCTTCTGCGCGTTCTGCGGGCCACTCCGCGTCATCTGTTCGTCCCGATAGCCGGGCGGAGGATGGCCTATGACGACCATCCGGTTCCGATCGGCTACGAGGCCACCATTTCCCAGCCGTATATCGTGGCGCTGATGACGGAACTGCTGGCTCCGCGGAAAACGGACCGCGTGTTGGAGATCGGGACCGGGTCGGGCTACCAGGCGGCGGTGCTCTCGCAACTGGCGCAGCAGGTGTACACGATCGAGATCGTTCCGGAACTGGCGAAATCGGCGCAGCGCATTCTGAGCGATCTGGGATACCGCAACGTGACAGTTCGCCAGGGGGATGGCTACAAAGGCTGGCCGGAACAGGCGCCGTTCGATGGGATCATGCTCACGGCGGCGCCGCCGGAGATCCCTCAGACGCTCATCGGCGAACTGGCGAATGGAGGGCGCCTGGTGGCGCCGGTTGGCGCCGGGTGGGACCAGGAGTTGGTGGTGATCGAGAAGGACGCGAATGGCCGGATCCGGCGGCGCTCCGCCGGGGGCGTGGCGTTCGTGCCGATGAGGCCGGGCGGGCGGTAGGGACGCGTGGATACCATGCGGCAAACGGACTGGCAGCCTGCATACGTTGGCCTGGCCGAAAGCGGCGAACTCGCGCGGCGGGCGAAAGCCCTGTACGCGTTTTTTCGAAGCTGCCAGCTCTGCCCGCGAAAATGCGGAATCAACCGGCTGAGGGGCGAAACGGGGGTGTGCGGAGCTGCCTCGCGCGTTCGGGTGGCCTCGGCCCATCCGCATTTCGGAGAGGAGCCGCCGCTGGTGGGCCGCCACGGCTCCGGCACGATCTTCTTCAGCCACTGCAATCTCCTGTGCGTTTATTGCCAGAACTGGCAGATCAGCCATGGCGGCGACGGCGCGCTGCTCAGCGACGAGGGCCTGGGCCGGATCATGCTGCGCCTTCAGGACCTGGGTTGCCACAACATCAACCTGGTGACGCCCACTCACTACGCGCCGAACATCGTGCAGGCCCTGAGGAGCGCCGTGGCTCTGGGGCTGCGTATTCCCCTGGTGTACAACTGCGGCGGCTACGAGCCACTGGAAGTCCTCGGACTGCTGGACGGGATCGTCGATATTTACCTTGCGGATTTCAAATATGCGGACCCGGCCATGGCGGAGACTTACTCTTGCGGCGCGCGAGATTACCCGGAGGTGGCGGCGGCGGCCATCGCCGAGATGCGCCGCCAGGTGGGGGACCTGACGGTGGACGAGAACGGCGTCGCGCTACGCGGCCTGATGATCCGCCACCTGGTGTTGCCGGACAACATCGCCGGAACGGACGAGTTCGTGCGCTTCGTGGCGGAGAAGCTGGCGCCAACCGCCTTCGTCAACCTCATGTCGCAATACAGGCCGGAACACGAAGCCTTCGAGCGCCCGGAGCTTGGCCGCCGGGTCACCCACCAGGAGTACTTGCGCGCGGTCAAGTGGGCGCGCGAGGCCGGTCTGGCGAGTGCGGAATCGCCGACCTGACACGGCCAGCGGCGTTCCGGAGGCGCGCGGATTCGCGGCACATATGCAGGGGGGTTGCGAGCGCCATCATGGGCCACCGTGGGCGGGGGATTGCCTCTCAGGCGCCCGGTTCCATGGCACGGAACGACTCCAGGCTCCATTCACCTTCAGGCGTGGATGAGCGGCGCCGGAGGATGTACAGATTGCCATCGTTCGCCTTCACTTTGAAAAAGACGTCGCGCGGCCCATACCATTGGTCGATCATCTCTTCCACGGAGTACTCCCGGCCGCCCAGCCGGAAACGAACCGGACGCTCGTCCACTTTGTATCCGGAGTAACAGACCACCTCCACCTTCATTTCGGGACTCCGCTCACGAATGGGATGAAGGAACCCGCCGCAACGGCGGGAAAACATCCGGATGCAAGCATGCCGTGAACTCCTCTCGAGTCATACTCCTCTATAGTCTGCCGGCCGATACACGGAGGCGGAAGAGGCGAAAGCGAGAAGGCAGGGGGTGAGAGAGCGTCGAATCATGCGAACCTCCGGTTTGCTGGAATGCGGGCCAGGGCTTCGCCCGGGTGGTCCGGCGCCGTCGCGGGCGAGCGGCCGGTTGCAAGGAAACCGAATCTTGCGGGCATGGCGCTAGCGGTAGCGGTAGAGCTTGATACGCTGGATTCTGCCATTGGGAATCACGCCGCCGCCGAGCCGGACGGCATTGTCCGAGCTGCTCTCGTCGCCGTTGAGCCTGCGGCCGGGAATCCATCGGCCGTCCACGAACGTGCCCTCTTCAATGGAGCCGATGCCGACGATGGGAGGCCCCGGGGTGTTCGGGGAGAACCTGATGCTCACCGGACCGCTGGAGGCGGCCAGGTACTCGTCCGGTCCCAGGGCAATGAAGAGAGCGCCGGCGCGCTCGGCGAGCCGGGTTGGCGCGGGCGGCGGCGCGGGCGGCGGTGCGGCCGCCCCTTTGGGAAGCGGCATGGGGTCTCGCCCACTGCGCGCGTAACTTACCGTCAGGATGTAGTTGCCCAGCGGAATCTTCTGCGGCGGCTCGTCGGCGATCGCCACCACGCCGGCCATGGTGCCTTTGCCCTGGTTCTCGAGGATCAGGGGAGAGAGTTGCCGGATGATGTCGTAACTCCGCGCCAGCGGCAGGTCCGCCAATTCCAGCCTGGTCCTGGAAGGCCCCGTGAAGATCAGCTCGTCCACCGAATTCGGGCTGAACCGGCGTTCCAGCTCTTCCATGATGCCGGGTTCCAGAGTGAAGAAGAGCTCGTCGATGGCGAACGGGCTGAAACCGATGCCATCGTGCTGGCCCATGACGTAGAAGATGTTGTAGTGGCCGGTGGCGTGGAAAGCCTCGGGGATGAACAAGGGGAAGTCTCGCGTGGGGTGGTACCAGTCGACCCACTCGGAGAAATTGGTGGAGTGGAGGTCCGGGGAACGGAAGTCGATGGCCGGCGCGGCGACGTTCCACACGTCCGCCACGTGGGGCAGCGGGCCGCCGCTGGGATACGTCCCCGGTGGCCGGTCGCCCATGGAGCACCAGGTATTCACGAACATGGGCACCGGGTATTCGGCCTTGCCCGCGGCGGCCACCCCGCCGACGTAGTGCGCATAATTCCAGGCCATGAAGATCTCGTCGGTGTAGGGGGCTTTGCCGAAAACCTGTTCCCAGGTGCCGGATGTCCTGGACCCGGCCGCCTCCCAGGCCTTGCGGAACTCGGGATACAGGGTGTCCTTGTGGGCGGCCATGTAGTCCAGCAGATCACCCGGCACGGGCCCGGCGAAAGCCTGGTTGGCCTCGTCGCTCCTGTCGCGCGAGTCGCCCAGCAGTCCCACCTCGTTCTCGACCTGGATCATGATGACGCGGTGGTGGGAGTCCACCTGCTTGACGTGGCGCATGAGGGCGGCGAAGGCGCGGCTATCGGCGATGAGGTTCGCCGGGCTGAAGGTGGACAGGGTATCGGTGCTGGCGCCGTCTTTCCGCTTGGCGCGGGGGAAGCGGTCGAGGTTGCCCTTGACCCACATGGGAGGGTAACTGGAGGCGCCGTTCTTCCAGCTTGCGAACCACAGGAACGCCAGCCGCAGATCGTGGGTTTCGGCGGCGCGGATCTGGGCGTCCACCAGGGTGAAATCGAATTGACCTTCCCTGGGCTCCATCAGCTCCCATTGGACGGGGGCCAGCACGGTGTTGAGGTGCAGCGCCACCAACTTGGGCCAGACCGACTTCATGAATTCGAGGCTGCTGGTGGTGGAGTTGCGCAGTTCTCCCGCCAGCATGAGGAACGGCTTGCCGTCGACGATCATCTGCGTGGCGGCGCCTTGCTTCCGGAGATGAGGGATGGCCGACGCAGAGCCGGCGGACGTCTGAGCGCCCGTTGCCACAGCAGCGAACGCGAACATGCTTACGAAGACACGGAACACTCGCATTTTCCCGCTGGCCTCCCAACCGTGCTGCCCGGGCATCCGGATGCGCTACTCGACCCAGGCTTTTCGGGCAATGACAGTATATCATCGGCCGCGCAAACGGCAGCGAGAAGAGGCTACCGGTGTTGCGGCGTAGCGGGGGGATTCGCGGGAGGAACTGGCCGAATATGTGGCGTGCTTTACTGGTGGAGGGGCGGCGCCGTTGGATTCCGGTGTCCGGGGCGGCGGATCGGCCGGAGACCGGGGTCCTCCGGTGGCTGGCGTGGTTCCTACGCATCGCCGGTTTCGAGACGGTGCTTGACGGGGAAGGGAAGACGGTTTGAACTCGCTCGAGGTCAGCTTGGTGCTGGGCCTGTTTGGCGCCGCCGCGGGATTTCTGGGCGCTTTGACGGGCCTTGGCGGCGGTGTGGTCATCACGCCGGTGCTGACGCTGCTCTTCGGCGTCGACATCCGTTATGCCATCGGCGTCACTCTGGTTTCGGCGATCGCCACATCTTCCGGGGCGGCTTCCGCCTTTTTGAAGGAAGGCTTTTCCAACATTCGGATCGGGATGTTTCTGGAGGTCGCCACTACCCTGGGCGCAATTGCCGGAGCCTTTCTGGCGGCCACGATTCCCACGCCGGCTCTCGGCGTGATTCTGGGATTCGTCCTGCTGTACTCGGCTTTCCTGTCCACCAGGCCGAAGCCCGACACGCACGCCGGCGGCCCCGCGGATCGGCTGGCCGAACGGTTGAGGTTGGATTCCAGCTTTCCGACGCCGCACGGCTGGGAGTCCTACCGCGTGCGGCGCGTCAGGACCGGATTTGGCCTGATGTTCGGAGCCGGCGCGATGTCCGGCCTTTTGGGGATCGGATCCGGCGCGTTCAAAGTGCTGGCCATGGATCGTGTCATGCGAATCCCCTTCAAAGTCTCGACCAGCACCAGCAATTTCATGATTGGGGTGACGGCCGCGGCCAGCGCCGGAGTGTATCTGAACCGGGGTTACATCGACCCGGTGCTGGCGATGCCCGTGATGCTCGGAGTTTCGGGTGGTTCGGTGCTGGGCGCGCGGCAGCTTTCGGGAGCCAGGACCCGCGTTCTGCGAATCGTCTTTGGAGTGGTGGTGGGAGTTCTGGCGGTGGAGATGATCTACCACGGACTGAGCGGGAAAATCTGACCATGGAACGGAACGCGGAACGGGTGGACCGAGTCATCGCCGTTTTGCTTCGAACCGGTGTGATCGCGGCTGCCTCGGTGGTGTTGGCGGGAGGGGTCTGGTACCTTGCCCGGTTCGGCGCGCTGGTTCCGGATTTCCACGCGTTCCGCGGCGAACCCCACGAACTGCGGAGCGTGGCGGGCGTATGGAAGGGCGTTCTGGCCTTGCATCCGCTCAGCGCGATTCAGTTCGGATTGTTGCTGCTGATCGCCACTCCCATCGCCAGAGTCGCATTTTCCATGATTGCGTTTGCCCTCCAGCGCGACAAGTTGTATTTCTCGCTCACCATGGTGGTGCTCGCCGTCCTGGTCTGGAGCTTGTCCGGAATGGGATATGCGCCGCGCTAGGTCTCCGGCCGCTACCGCCGAAACCCATCCCGCGTGCAGCGCATGGTGTTAGCGAGCGAATCCCGCGGCAGGGTGCGGATGATGGGGTTGACCAGCCATCCGAGGCCGAGGGGGACGCTGCGGCTCAGGGAAATGGCCTCGCACTCCACGTAAGTGCCGCCGCCGCGCTGCTCGAAACGCCAGTAGGAGTTCAGACGCCAGAGGAATCCGTGGTCGTTTCCCGGGGGACGTTCGCGCTCGTCGCGGCCGCCGGGACTCTCGACTTCATCTACGCGCGTGGTGCGCGAGCGGCTATAGCAGCGGGTATCGCCGATCCGCGTGTAGTGAACGTCGTGCTCGGTGTTCAAGACCACGGTGAGCACCTTTTTCTTGAGCAGGCGCATGTACACTTTGAAATCGTCGCCGTTGTGGCTGAGGATCTTCGAGTTCAGCACTTCCGGCTTGAAAGATACCTTGTCGCGGCCGTAATCCTGGACCATGGCGAGCACGGCGTCGAGAGAGGAGTTGGGATGTAGACGGCGCCCACCCAGTCGTGAATGAAGCCGTCGGCAATATTGGAAAAAACGGTCCGGATACGGCAAACGCGGAATTCAACGATGCCAGCCGCGCCCAGGTCAGCTTTCTGGCGCCCCTGGAGAAGAAATGCCTCGTCTGGCTCGCCGGGCGCGCTCCACGGTGGATCAATTCGGATCACCTGGCCGCGCTCGGACTGGTGGCGCTGGCGGGCGCGGGGTTGAGCTACTGGTATGCGCGCTGGAGCCGGCTCGGCCTGGCGCTGCCGATCGTGTACTTCATGCTCAGCATCGAGGTGTACCTGGCCACTTACACCCTGGGAACGTTCCACCTGTCGTTCTGGAAATTCAGCCCCACGGAGTTGCGCATTCTGCTGATCATCGGCAACCTGGCGCTGTTGTGGCGGCCGTGGGTCCACCTGTTCGGCGACGAATACCTGCTGTTCGACGTGGGCGGCGTGGTGGGGATCGCGGGCATGTCGCTGATGCTGGTTAGTGCGGCGGTGCGCCACACCATCGAGCTGTACCGCCTCGAGCGGCTGCCATGAAGGCGCCGGGGTTCCTGGGCCGGTGGCTGAGGTTCAACGCCGTGGGCGCCATGGGGATCGTGGTGCAGACCGCGGCGCTGGCGCTCTTCAAGGGCGCGCTGGGCATGCCGCTGATGGCGGCTACGGCGCTGGCGGTGGAAGCCGCGGTGCTGCACAACTTCGTGTGGCACGAACGCTGGACGTGGAAGGACCGCACGGTTTCGCACCGCGGCGCAGTGGGCCGCCTGGCGCGCTTCAACCTGAGCAACGGCCTGATTTCGATAGCCGTCAACCTGCTCTTCATGCGGTTGCTGGCGGTCCGTTTTCACTTCCCGTACATGGCCGCCAACTTCATCGGCATCGCCGCGGGGTCGCTGGCGAACTACCTGGCCAGCGACAAGCTGGTGTTCGACGCCACTATCCGGCCTTGACTTCCGCCGCCGAAGTGATATAGTGACCTAGAGCACTAGAATGCAGCTCTACGTCAACCCCTCGGACGAAGTGCCCATCTTCCGGCAGATCGTCCGGCAGATCACCGAGGGGATCGCGGGGCGGCGGCTGGCGCCGGGCGAAAAACTTCCCTCTCATCGCGAACTGGCCGAACAGCTCGTGATCGCGCCCATGACCGTGAAGCGGGCCTACGACGAGCTGGAGCTGCTGGGGTTCATCGAAACGCAGCGCGGCTGCGGCACGTTCGTTTGCGAGGCGCCGCCGAAGCCGGACCGGTCCAGCCAGCGCGACGAGACCAGGGCCGAAGCGCGGCTGCTGCTCTCCCGCGCCTACCTGGGCGGGCTGCGTTTCGCCGACGTCGTGAAATTGCTGAAGGAAGCGGACCGCGAGGTGATGGAGGGCCGCGCCGCAAAGGAGGACACGTGAGTTTCGTTTTGGAGTTTGAAAACGTCGTCCGGGCGTACCGCGAAAACGAGCCGGTGGTGAATGACGTTAGCTTCACCGTGGGCCAGGGCGAAGTGGTGGGCCTGCTGGGGCGCAACGGGGCGGGGAAGACCACGCTCATCCGCCTGGCCATCGGGCTGCTCCATCCGCAGGGCGGATCGGTGCGCGCCTTCGGGCTCGCGCCCACCGAGCGGCCGGTCGAGGTGAAGAAGCGCATCGGGTATGTGGCGGAGGACCAGGTGCTGCCGGCCACGGGGAAGGTTGGGAATCTGATCGCGTTCCACCGTATCGTCTTCCCGGAATGGGACATGGAACTGGAGGAGCGGCTTCGCGAGCGGTTCTCCATTTCGTCGCAGGCGCAGATCAACACGCTGAGCAAGGGGCAAGCGCGGCAAGTGGCGCTGCTGTGCGCGGTGTGCCACCGGCCGGAGCTGCTGCTGCTGGACGAGCCGGCGGGCGGGCTGGACCCGGCCGCGCGGCGCGAGTTTCTGGAGACGGCCATTCAACTTCTGAACCGCGAGGGGAGCGCGATTCTGTTTTCGTCGCACCAAATGAGCGACGTGGAGCGGATTGGCGCGCGGGTGGTGCTGATCGAGGGCGGGAAGGTTCGCCTGGACCGCGGCCTGGCGCGGATTCGCGAGGGTCTTTGCGTGGCCATGATACCGCGCAGCGCGCTGCGGGACGCGGCGGCGCTGGAGCGCGCGCCGGGGTGCCTGCGGGTGCGGTCGTCGTTCGACAGTTGGCACGCGGTGTTCGAGAAGCCGCCCGAGGAGGTGAGCGCGGAGCTGCCCGCGCTGCTGGGCGTGGATAGCGTCCACTGCGTGCGGATGCCGCTCGAAGACTTGTTTGTGGAGATGGTCGGTGGACAGCGCTGAAGAACGGAACATGCTGAGCGACCTGATGGATCGGGAGCACTGGATCGTTGGGCCGGTATTCGCCGGACTGCTGGCCTTGCCGTGGCTGGTGGTTTGCGCGTTCGCTCCCGGCGCCGTTCCCGTGCTTTTCGGCAGCCTCTGCTTTGTGTTCCTGATTGGCAGCCGCTTCTTCGAGCGCACGAGCGTGTTCGAAGCGGCGCTGCCGATTTCCGGACGGCATATGGTGGCGGCGCGCGTCCTGAGTGTGCTCGCGTGGCTCTGGTTTCCGGCGCTGACGATGATCGCAGGGGAACTGCTCATGCAGGGTTGGAAGGCCACGATGCCGCTAGTGGAGATGGCCGCGGTCTTCAATCTGGTGGCGCTGTCGGTCCAGTCTTTCGGTCTGCGTAAACCGAGCCCTTCGCACGGGGTGGGACTCCTGGCGCCACTCTGCGGCGGTGCGGCGATCCTGGTTCCGGGCATCTTCTCGCACTGGGGCGAGGTCACGGGCGGTTGCATGGCGGTGAGCGCGGTTCTGGGTGCGCGGCTGTGGGTGAGCGCGCCGGTGGGTTTCGAGATCGCGCCCGCGGAAGCCCTGCGGGTTCGAGGATCCGCCAGGCGCCGCCGGTCCTTGCTGGGCGAATTGCTCGCCCGGGATCCGGTATTGAAGTTCGCGCCCGTCTTTGCCGTGCTGGTAGGCGCGGTGTATCCGTTCGTTTGCGCGGTGTCGCACGCGGGTACGATCACGACGGCTTTCGGCTGCACATGCATGATGGTCGCCATAACCTCGCCTACGGAGCGTGCAACGGAATTCGAAGCGGCCCTGCCGATCCCCGCGCGGCTGCTTTTGGCGGCGCGGCTGATCGAGACGATGGCCCTGTGGGGGCTTCAAGGGCTGGTGGTGATTGTCGAGACTGTGGCGCTGCGCGGCTGGAAGGATGCGCTTTCGATGATGGATCTGGCCGCGCTAGCCATCCCGGTGTGGCTGGCAGTGCAATCGGCCGGAATACGCGAAACCAGTCCCCCGCGGTGGGCCAGGTCTTTGCTGAGCTGGATTGCGGTCGCCCCTGGCTTTATCTATCTGGAAAGCGCGACCCATCGCCCGCCGGTGCCGTCGGTCCTGGGCGTCTGCCTGGCTGCCAGCGCGGCCCTGCTGCTGAGGCTGTGGTACACGATGCCGGAGGGTTTCCAGATCGCGCCCACGAATCCGACCCGGCCCCCGCGGTTTGCGCTGCGATGGCCGGATTGGCGGCGCGTCTGGTCGCCGGCCTGGTTGCCGGCGTGGCGTGCGTTCCCAAGCCGGGAGGTCGTCTGGACTGGCCTTTTCTTCTCTTGGATCCCGGTGTTGGTGGGAATGTCTCTGGTGGTTGGCGTGGCCTTGGTCATTACCACCGTGTCGGCCTTGGAACGGCTGGAGTGGCTGCTGGTTCTGCCCGTCTCCCGGCGGAGGGTGCTGCCCATGATGCTGCTCCCGGGGCTGTGTTTCACGATGGCCACGGTCTTGGCGGCTGGCTATCTCCGGGCCGCGGGCGAAGGCCCGGCGGTTTCCACGGGGCACTCGGACGTCTGGCAGGAGAAGGCCGCCCCCGGGCCGGGCACGCCCAACGTCCTGGTGCCGGCGACGTTCTGGAATTGGGCGTGGGGCTGGGAAGCGCCCGTCATCCAAGCGCCGTGGGGAGAGACGACTCAGCCGGAGCTTTTCATCCGCCTGGGATTCGCGTTTTACAATCCGTACTCGGCCGCACCGCACAACTCGGCGCGCTTCCTGGATTGGCAGTTCGCGCGGGCGACGGAAGCGGTGTATGGCCGCGCGGTACCGCTTGCGCGAGCTGCCGAGTTGCCGAAGCTGGGGTTGGTTCCGGTTACGGCCCGGCACCGCACGCGGACCATCGAGGTGCTGGCGGCGGTGCTGGCGTTCCTCGGTTTCTTCTATCTGGCGTTGTGGCGCAAGACCAGCGGCGGCCGGATTCGGGCGGTTTTGATATGGGTCGCGGTGGTCGCGCCGTTCGGTTTCGACTTCCTCACCACGCCGCGAGTGGTCAGAAGCGGGATGCTGAGCGACGTTGTTACACTGCGCCTGGCCGGCGTTCTGCCGCAGAACTGGGCGGCGTTGACGGCGGTGGCGGCGCTGCTGCTGGGCGGCGCGTACCTGGCCGTCGAAAGGCAATTCGAGAAAGTGGATTTGGTGCGGGCGGCTTCGCCCCGCATGCCGAAAAGGAGGAATCGTGAACTTCGTTCTGGAGTTTGAAAACGTCGTCAGGGCATACCGCGAAAACGAGCCGGTGGTGAATGACGTGAGCTTCACCGTGGACCAGGGCGAAGTGGTGGGCCTGCTGGGGCGCAACGGCGCGGGCAAGACCACGCTCATCCGCCTGGCTATCGGGCTGCTCCATCCGCAGGGCGGATCGGTGCGCGCCTTTGGGATGTCGCCCACGGAGCGGCCTGTCGAGGTGAAGAAGCGGATCGGGTACGTGGCGGAAGACCAGGTGCTGCCGGCCACGGCAACCGTGAAAGAGCTGATCGTGTTCTACCGCTTCCTGTTCCCGGAATGGGACATGGGGCTGGAGCGGCAGCTTCAGGACCGGTTCTCGATGCCGTCGAACGCGCGGATCAAGGAGCTGAGCAAGGGGCAGGCGCGGCAGGTGGCGCTGCTGTGCGCAGTGTGCCACCGGCCGGAACTGCTGCTGCTGGACGAACCGGCGGGCGGCCTGGACCCGGCCGCGCGGCGCGAGTTTCTGGAAACGGCCATTCAGCTTCTGAACCGCGAGGGCAGCGCGATTCTGTTTTCGTCGCACCAGATGAGCGACGTGGAGCGGATTGGCGCGCGGGTGGTGCTGATCGAGCGCGGGAAGGTTTGCCTGAACCGCGACCTGGCGCGCATTCGCGAGGATTTCTGCGTGGCCATGGTGCCGCGCAGCGCGCTGCGGGACGCGGCGGCGCTGGAGCATGCGCCGGGGTGTCTGCGGGTGCGGTCGTCGTTCGACAGTTGGCACGCGGTGTTCGAGAAGCCGCCCGAGGAGGTGAGCGCGGAGCTGCCCGCGCTGCTGGGCGTGGATAGCGTCCACTGCGTGCGGATGCCGCTGGAGGATTTGTTTGTGGAGATGGTGGGTGGACAACGCTGAAGACGGGAGCATGCTGCGGGAGTTGCTGGAGCGCGATCCGGCGTGGAAGGTCTCGCCAGCGCTAGCCATAATGGCGGCGGTGGCGTGGCCATTCATGACCACGGCGTCCGGGGCCGACCCGATGATGTTCGCGTGTCTATGCTTAGCATTTCTGCTTTTCGGCCGGTTCTACCAGCGTGCGACAGCATTCGAAGCGGGGTTGCCGATTCCGGGGCGGGCGCTTGTGGCCGCGCGGCTGTTGGTTCTGCTTTCCCTGCTATGGCTTCCGGCGCTGTTGATGATGGGGGAGACGCTGCTTCTGCGAGGCTGGAAGGAGGCCATCCCACTGCTGGAGTTGGCGGCGGCTGGGACGCTTGTGGTGCTGGTGGTTCAGTCCAACCGAATCCGCGAAGCGAGCCTTCCGCCGTGGCCGGGGTACGCCGCGGCAGTCTGCGCCGGCTTTCCGCTCATCCTGGTCCCAGGGCTGCTCGCGCATTGGGGAGCGGTGCTGGGGGTTTGCGTGGCCGGGAGCGCGGCGCTGCTGGCGAGGCTGTGGTTCGCGGTGCCCGACGGCTTTCAGATCGCGCCCGCAAGAGCCGCGCGGGCCAGGCGGTTTGCGGTGCGCCGTCCGGCGTTGCGCCGCTTCCGGCGGCCGGTGTGGTGGCCGGTCTGGCGTCTGTTCTTCGGTTCGGTCTTCAACTGGCGGGTTTGGTGGGACCTGATCATGCTCTACTGGCTGTTCGCAGTGGGGATGTCTCTGGTGGCCGGCGGGGGCTTGGTCAAGCCTGCCCTGTCGGTCTGCGACCGGCTGGAATGGCTGCTGGTTCTGCCCGTCTCCCGGCGCAGGCTGCTGCTCATGATGCTGCTGCCGTGGCTGGCGGTGCTGATGGCGCTCCTGTCGCTGAACGACTGTGTCAGGCTCGCGGCGAGGGCGCCGGCGGTGTCCACGGATTACTCGGACGTGTGGCAGGAAAAGAAGGCCCCCGGATCGGGAACGCCCAACGTCCTGGTGCCCGCGAGTTTCTGGCGGTGGGCGTGGGGATGGAAAGCTCCCGTCATCCAATCGCCGTGGGGCGAGAAGACCGAGCCGAAAACTTTCATTCGTCTGGGATTCGCCTTTTACAATCCCTACTCGGTGGCGCCGGACAACTCGGCGCGGTTTCTGAAATGGCAACTTGTGCGGGCCACCGAAGCGGTGTACGAGGGCGGCGACGTCCCCCTCACGCGCCGCATTCGGACGCGCGGCATCGAAATGCTGGCGGCCGCGCTGGTCTACCTGGGCATGTTCCGCATCGCGCTTTGGCGCAGACGCAAGCGCTGGGGCTGGGCATTGGCGGCCTGGTTCGCTCCGCTGGTGGTTTTCCTCCTCGACTTCGCTTGCACTACGCACAATGTGGTCGAGAGCGGGACGCTGAGCGAAGTCATCACCCTGCGCCTGGCCGCCATCCTGCCGCAGAACCCGGTGGCGCTGCTGGCGCTCGCGGCGCTGCTGCTCGGCGGCGCGTATTGGGCCGTCGAGAAGCAATTCGAGAAAGCGGACCTGATCCCGGTTCTTAAGCCTGGGGACGCCCAGCGGTAGACGGACACGGCGCCGGCTTCAGCCGCGAATGGCCCAGCGGAACAGGTCGGAATAGGACGCGGTCTTGCCCTGCATGAGGATGCCGACGCGGAAAATGCGTGCCGCGGCCCAGGTGGTCGCAAAGGTCCAGAGCAGCACTCCGATCAGGCCCACCCAAGGCTGCCAGGCGGGGACGCCGCCGGGCAGCGCCTGGCGCGCCAGCATCAGCATGGGGGTGAACGGAGGAAAGAAGGACGTCGCCAGGGCCAGTGCGCCGTTGGGCTGCTGCATCACCACCATGAGGAGGAACGCGGGCAGCAGGACCGGCATGAAAAGCAGCATGGCAAGGTGTTGCGCATCGTTGGGGCTGGCGCAGGCCGCGCCCAGCGCCGCTCCCAGGCCGCACAGCACCATCACGTCGGCCACCAGGTAGATCACGAACCATGGCAGCAGCGTCAGCGGGGCCAACCCCATCTGGGCCATCGCCGACAGCACGACGAGACCGCCCGCCAGGTAGAGCACCGAACTGGTGAGCGAGAGCGCCACCGCCGCCGCCACCTTGCCCATGATCAACTCGAAGGGCGTCGCCGAAGCCAGCAGCATCTCATACACGCGCTGCATTTTGTCCTCGGCCACGCCGCCCAGCATGGGGCCGGCGGATGCCAGCACGATCATCATCAGCAGCATCACCAGCGCGAAGGGGACCATGAAGGTCTCCGTTTCGCTGCTCTTGTGCGCCTTCTCGATTCTGCCGGTGGCTTCGTCGCGCCGGATCAGGCTCATGTTTTGAACGGTTGCGGGGGCCAGCGCGTCGGCGAAACGGGATGGGTCCACGCCGAGCTGGGCGAGCCGGACGCGGCGGAGGCCGTCGCTGACCGGGCCGGAAATCCACGCGCGGGTTTGGTCGATGGCGCCGGCGTTCGAAAAATAGTCGACGCGGCTGGATTCCGGCACCTTCTCCTCCCCGTCGTCCTTGGATTTCGGCGGACGCAGCGCGTCGCGGCCGATGTCGAGGAAGGCGAAGATCTCGTGGCGGCGCACGCGGTCGGAGAGTTGCAGGCGCTGCGCGTTCGGGTCGGCATCGTCCGGCGCCACGGTTTCGAAATCGTAGCGCGGGGTCAACTGGGTTCCGGATTTCTTGTCGAACATCTCCTTGGCGTTCTTCTCCTTGGCCGCTTCGGCGATGGCCGAGAAAGAGACGCCGGTGCGGTCGACGATGGCGATCCGCCGCGGCTGGAGGTCCGGTTTGACTTTCATCAATCCGATGACCAGAAAGCCGCTGCAGCCCAGAATGGGCGCCAGGATGAGGCCGAACAGGAACGGTTTGGAGCGGACCGCCGCCAGGTAATCGCGTTTGGCCACCAGCAAGGTTCTATTCATGACGCGCCTCCCGTTCTTCGGCCGCTTCCTGGCCGGCAATGCGCACGAAAATGTCGTGGAGCGAGGGCTTGGCGATCGAGAAGCCGCTCACGCGCGTGCGGGCCACCAGCGCGCGCAGCACTTCCTGCGGATCGCAACCGCGCGCCATCCGCAATTCCTGCACCTGCCCGAGGTCGCGGACCTTCTCGACGCCGGGCAGGCCGTCGACGCCGCCCGCCGCCGAGACGCGAATGGTGTCGTTGCCGTACTGCCCCTGAATCGCCTCCAGGGTTCCGTCGAGCACCTTGCGGCCGCGATAGATCATGAGGATGGAATCGCACATACTCTCGGCCACGCTCATGTCGTGGGTGCTGAGGATCACGGTGGCCCCGCGGCGCCGCAGCTCCAGGATGGCGGCGCGGATGGTGTCCACGCTCAGCGGGTCGAGGCCGGTGAAGGGCTCGTCGAGGATGAGCAGCTTGGGTTCGGGCACCACCGCGGCGATGAACTGCACCTTCTGGCTCATGCCCTTGCTGAGGGTATCCACGCGCTGTTTGGCGGAGTGAGCCAGATCCAGGCGGGCCAGCCACTGGTTCACTTCGGCGGTGACGTTGCGGCCGCCGCGCAATTCGCCGTGGAATTCGAGCAGGGCGCGCACCTCCATGCGGCGGTACAAGCCGCGCTCCTCGGGCAGGTACCCGACATGGGGCGACCGGCCGGCGCGCAGATCCTGTCCGAAGACGCGGATCGAGCCGCGGTCGGGATAGAAGATGTTCACGATCATGCGCATGGTGGTGGTCTTGCCCGAGCCGTTGGGACCGATAAACCCGTAAACCGACCCTTCCGAGACCGTGAGCGACAGATCGTCGACCGCGGCGAGCTCGCCGAAGGTCTTCGTCACGCCGCTGATTTCGATGGCGTCCATTGCCCGATGGTAGCAGAGCGGGGCAGCGCCTCGCTGGTGAGCGAAGCGGGAAACCCCACGGAACCGCGAGTGTCAGCGAGCGGCCCGAGCAGGGAACGAGTCCACCAGGGGTGCGCCGTCACGCGCGGGCCGATGGCGGCCACTGGACCGCGTGCTGCGATTCGTCTGTGACCCTCGGGCCGCTCGCTGACGCTCGCGGTTCCGTGTTGCGCGCCCCCCGCATCCCGCGCCCCCGCCCGCCGCGCCCCCGCCCGCCGCCACCGCGGCGGATACCGCCTGATACAGTTGAAGCGTGCCACGCCGCGTCCAAGCCCGCCTGCGCGGAATCGTCCAGGGCGTCGGGTTTCGCCCCTTCGTTTACAACCTGGCGCGCCGCCTCGGCCTCGCCGGTTCGGTGCGCAACACGTCCGCCGGTCTGATCGCGGAGGTGGAAGGCGACTGGGCGGCGGTCGACGGTTTCCTCGAAGCGCTGGTGCGCGATGCCCCTCCGCTCGCCTGGATTCAGGATCTCGCCCTCACCGAGATGGCGCCCGCGGGCGGCACGGAATTCGTCATCGAGCCCAGCACTTCCCGAAGCGGCGAATTCGCGCTGGTCTCGCCCGACGTGGCCACCTGCGCGGAATGCCTCGAGGATCTCGCCGACCCCGCCAACCGCCGCTTCGGCTACGCCTTCACCAACTGCACCAACTGCGGCCCGCGCTACACCATCGTGCGCGACATCCCCTACGACCGGCCCAACACCACCATGGCGGAGTTCCGCATGTGCGCCGCCTGCCAGGCCGAGTACGACGATCCCGCGGACCGCCGCTTTCACGCGCAGCCCAACGCCTGCGCCGCGTGCGGCCCGTCGCTTTCGGCGCCCATCGAGGAGGCGCGGCGGCGCCTGGGGGCGGGCGAGATCGTGGCCATCAAGGGCCTGGGCGGATTCCACCTGGCGTGCGACGCGCGCGATGCCGCCGCCGCCGGGCGCCTGCGCGCGCGCAAACGGCGCAGCGAGAAACCCTTCGCGCTGATGGCGCGCGACCTGGCGGCCGCCGAAGAGATCTGCGAGGTCTCGGATGCCGCCCGCGCCGCGCTGGCCGGTCCGCGCCGCCCCATCGTAATTCTGCCGGCGCGGGAGCCGTCCGCGTGGCAGCACATCGCGCCCGGCAACCGCACGCTGGGAGTGATGCTGCCCTACACGCCGCTGCACCACCTTCTGTTCCGCGACGCCCCCTACGCCACCCTGGTGATGACCAGCGGCAACCTGAGCGAGGAGCCCATCGTGGTGGACAACCGCGAGGCGCGCGAGCACCTGGCGGGCGTCCCCGACTGGTTCCTCACCCACGACCGCGCCATCCACATGCGCGCCGACGACTCGGTGGTGCGCATCGTCGAGGGCCGCGAGCGCCTGCTGCGCCGCTCGCGCGGATACGTCCCGCAACCGCTCGACCTGGGCCGCGAGGTCCCCGAGTTGCTGGGGGTGGGCGGCGAGCTGAAGAACGCCTTCTGCCTCACCAAGGGCCGCCACGCCATCCTCAGCCAGCACATCGGCGACCTGGAAAACTACGAGACGCTGGTGTTCTTCGAAGAGACCCTGGCCAACCTGAAGAAGCTGTTCCGCGTGACGCCGCGGGCCGTTGCCTACGACCTGCACCCCGGCTACCTGAGCACCCGGTACGCGACATCGCTGAGGGACCTCGCGCAATTCGGCGTGCAGCACCATCACGCGCACATCGCAAGCTGCATGGCGGAGAACCGGCTGGACGGCGAGGTCATCGGGGTGGCCTTCGACGGCACCGGCTACGGCACGGACGGCGCCATCTGGGGCGGCGAGTTCCTGATTGCCGGATACGCCGCCTGCGAGCGGCGCGGCCATTTTCGCTACGTGCCGCTGGCCGGCGGGGACGCCGCCATTCGCGAACCGTGGCGCGCCGCGCTGGGGTATTGCCAGGACACCTTCGGCGCCGGGTTCGAGACGCCCGCCGCGTTGCGCGCCATCCCTGAGGAGCGCCTGCGGGTGGTGCGGCGGATGATCGAGGCGGGCGTGAACACGGTGCCCACCTCGTCATGCGGACGCCTGTTCGACGCCGTGGCAGCGCTGGCGGGTGTGCGGCAGCAGGTGACGTTCGAGGGGCAGGCCGCTATTGAACTGGAGAACATCGCCGGGGACGAAGACGCCGCGCCGTACCCGTTCGAACTCAATGCCGGACAGGTCTGGGAAGTCGATTTTCGCCCGGCCATCGAGCGGATTGTGGCTGGCGGGGAGCCGGCGCCGGTGGTCTCGGCGCGGTTCCACAACACCGTGGCGGATGCGATTGTCGAGACCTGCCGCCGCATCCGGACGGAGAGCGGTTTGAAGCGCGTCTGCCTGAGCGGCGGCACGTTCCAGAATGTGAGGCTGGTTTCGCGCGCGGCGGGATTGCTGCGGGAGGCGGGGTTCGAGGTGTTCCTGCACGCGGCGGTGCCGCCGAACGACGGAGGGATCGCCCTGGGACAGGCGGCTGTTGCGGCGGCGCGGATGGGGTAGGGGCAGTTACGGGCGGCCAGCCAAGTTGGCGGCCAGCGATTCCGAGCCGCAAGCGGCGCAAGGGTGCGGCGCCCGTGGCCGGCGAGTTCTCGACCCAAACCGCTTTCAGAGTTTGGTGTTCCCTGGGCTTGACCTCCGCGGTCTGGGCGTGTCGCACCGAACCGGTTTGATCGGGGTTTCCCGTGACTGGTGTCTTAGGCAGCGCCGAAGCCTCATCTTCAGGAGCATAGCGCCCTTGCCTTTCCTGGAGCACCAGACCGGCGTTGCAGACTGGTTCGCTTCGATCAACCGGCTGAACAGCAACCGACCGGTTGCGCCAATGCGTTGCATCTACCGCCCGAGGATCTCAAGGATTCTCTCGAAGCGGAGTCTCGCCTTGTGCAGGATTTCATCCACCGACCACAGGTGGAGTGAGGCGGCCTCTAGCTTGTCGCGCGCCGCCAGAACGGAGGGATGGTACTGGCGGCCCACGAGATACGTCTTGAAAGCGATGTTTGGCCGATGCTTCTTCAGCAGCGCTTCGTACTCAAGCGCCTGAGTCACGTGGTCCATTACGATCATTTCCTTGGGGCGTTTGAATTCCAAAATCACTGCCTCGCTGCCGCCCTCGCGGGAGCGGCAAATCAGGTCGGGCCGGATCTCTTCGCGACCCTTGTAGAGCGTGTCAACCTGCTGGTCGAGCACTTTCTTCAAAGGCTTGTCCGAGCTCCACAGCTCCACACCTTCGCGGATCAGCCAGAGGTTACCCTCGATAAGCTTGTGGAGGTCCATTTCTTTGGCTGCATCGGAGGCTACGATTTCCTCTAGTTTGCCGATGATGCCGATCTGGTCCCTTATCATCTCGACCACGCTGCTGACTTGTTTCAGCCCCCAGTCCTCAACAAGAGCAGCTAGCTTCTCGGCGTCCTTCACGTCCGCCGACACGATTGCGCGCATCAACTCGCGCAGAATATTGGATTCGTAGTACCGCAGTACCCACTCGATGAGTTCCGCCGCTTCCTCCTCCTCAACATTTCGAAGCTTGGCAAGGATACCGCGGACAACTTTGGATGCCGTGCCTCGCACGTGCGGGGGCATTCGCTCCAGACGCTCCCTGACGGCCGGGCGGTTTAGCAGGGAATCCGCCCGCTTCTTGCCCTCCGATTCATCGACACCGCGGATTACCTGCTCGAGGAATCGTCTGGCCCAGTCGTCGAACTTTCGAACGACCGGCGAGTCCTCTAGCAGACCGTCGCGGGTGGTGCTGATGAGGTCGCGCTTGGAGTCGGCGGCGTCCTCAGCATCGAGAAACTCGGCGTGGATCTCACCAATGATTTTCTCGGCAGTGAAGAAGCCATGGCTGCGCGTATCTACTCCAAAAAGCGACGGCTCCTTGACAATCCGTCCTCGCACGCGGACCGCCAAACCGGGGGTGTGCTGTCTTCCATTTGTAATGATGTAGAAGCCGCTTATCGGCCCAATCCCTTCGAGGCTCTCCGAGAATTCATGTCGCTCGCCGGGCACATCGTCAGGGGTGCACTCAACGCCATTAACGACGATCCTGAATCCGGCCAGCGCGGGAAGCGTTCGATAGAGATGCCGTCGTACCGCGTCTGCGCTGGGGAGTTTGAGCTCCGGCGCGAGCTTCAATAGGCGGACCCGGGTGCCGTTGGAACGCTCGGTCTGACTTGTCGTGATCGTGATCTCATGCTCGGAGAGCGCCTTGATGTCCTCAAGCGATTCGCGCTCGATCCTAAACGCGGATTGCGTGCCGTCCTTCCAGGACATGATCTCCACTGTCGAAGCGATTCCGAAGCCAGCCAGCTTTCCTATGCCCTTGCTTCCGATGACGAGCCGGCCCTTGGGGGTCCGCTGGCCGCTGGCCCGTCTATTCAGACCCACGAAGAGGAACTTCTCTGAAATGTCGTGAAATGACATGCCGACGCCGGTGTCCTCAATTTCTATCGACGACGCGTCGTCCAGCGCATCGGGCAGGGTAATCGTCAACTTCTCCGCGTCGGCGTCGTAGGCGTTCGCGCCCAACTCCGACAGGCACTTCTGCACGCTGTTATACGCGGAGATTCCTAGGTGATCGAGGATTCGCGGGGAGAACCGGAAGCCTGCCTTGTTCTTAGCCATCGTTATACAACTTTAGCTGATGGACGCCTTGGGCGGTCAGCCGGTCTCGCGCCCTGCAGGCGGGTCGGCGACCGGGGGATCACCTCGCTATCGACGGCCGCTATGGCGCCCGTTCCCGACCCTGTTCCGGGGGCGGGCCTCTGGCTCGCGCCATTCCCGCTGAAGCCTGGCCCGCCCCCCGCGCATCCTAACGCCTGAGAAGATGCGCGAATTCAACCAGCCCACGAAGCTCCGCATCACCTGGCTGATCCTCATGGGCACGGGGATCGGCTACCTCTTCGGGCTGCATGGGCGCATCCGCCCCCTGGCCCTGCTGCACACCATCCTCGGCACCAGCCTGCTGGCTTCGGGAACGGCCACGCTGGACCAATGGTACGAGCGCGAGGCGGACCGGCTGATGCGGCGCACGGCGGGGCGTCCGCTGCCCCAGGGCAAGATGACGCCAGCCCACGCTCTGGCGTTCGGGGCGGCGCTTTCGGTGGCGGGGTTCCCGGACTTGTGGCTGGGCGTCAACCTGCTGGCCGCGGCCATTGGGGGCGTTCACGCTGGCCAGCTACCTCTTTGCCTTGTACGCCCATGAAGCAGTGCACCTAAGGGACTTCCCGCCATACGCCCCCTCGTGTGGCCGGCGCGAGCGCATCGACGTGCTCAGGAAAGGTGATCGGCGCGCGCCACGCGAACATCGGTTTGGACAAAGTCCCGACCCTTAAACAGCAGCGGCTCGTCCATCGCTTTCGCCAGTGCGTAAGCGAAACAATCGCCGAAATTCAGCCGGGCCCGATGCCTGCCCCGCCCGAAGTCGTAGTAGGCCTGGCGCGCCAAAGCGTCTTGTTGCAGGGTCACGGGCTCAACGACGATGGCAGCGGCTCGTAAAAACGCCTCTGCCTGCCGGGCAGCATCCGGCCTTGCTTGCCGTTCGAGGACAATGGCCAGTTCCAACTGGTTCGCGACACTGAGGCGGCAGATGTCCGCCGCCAAAATCAATCGCGCAAAATCCTCGGCCTCCGGCTCCTGAAATAGGATTGCGACCAACGCGGAAGTATCGAGGATCACTTCGGCAACCCGCGCTCGTCATAGAGCAGTTGGCCATGCTCGACGTATGGACGCTTCACAGCCCGCGACGCCCGTTTCGCGATGGCCATCAGTTCCGCCAAACTTGCCTTGCCGTTGCGCTTCTCGATCTTTGCGTGCCGCTCCCTGAGCGATTCAACGACCACCCTGGTGAGGCTCTGCCCGGTTTCCCGGGCAATCGCCTGGGCCAAACGATGGGCTTCCGGATCCTTGACGTTTAGACTCACGGCCATTCTCCCATTCTAGAACATCCGGTTCAATTCTACCGTTCCCGCAAAACGGGGTTGCCGCCGCAGCCGAAACTGCCGGCTTCAGGTTCCGGAACGGCATTCGGGAATCGGATCTCCGAAGTTCGCCTGGCGTGTACTGACGTTTCCAGCGCGCCCTCGTGCTCTGGCCGGATCGCGCACTACCCGGACAATGCTGGTAGGCGGCCGGGGCGGGCCCGGCTCAGGAGGATTCCCACCTTGAAACGCCGCTCACGTCAGCGCAGGGATTTGGGCGGCGTTGCCTCATGAAGAGGCAAGTGCCTGGACTGGACTGCACCCCTCGGGTGAGACACGGAAACTTTGTGCACTTTTCATTAGACGGAGAGGTGCCACATGAAGAAGAATGGGCCGAATGCCCGGGCCCCCGCCGCGCGGCGCTTCTCGATCCGGGCGCCTGCCGCGCGGCGCTGCTCTATCCGGGCGCCTCCGCGCCGCCTTCAGTATAATCGTCTGCGGAGGGATCGGCGGACTCGGGACAGCCGGGTTTGGCCCACACCTGTGAATCCTTTGCACGTTTTCCGGGTTTCCGCGTCATATCGTTAGGAACTTGTGAGAACGGCAGAAGTTGCGAGCCGGATGAGCGACGCCGTCGAGCCCGTGCTGGAGCTCCCAGATCGAGGAAACTACTTTGTTTCCACGCACCTACGGCGAGTTTTTCTGCAAATCTACCGGATTGTCCGGAATGTCGCCGATGCGCAGGATCTGACCCAGGAGACTTTCGTCAAGGCGCTTTCGCGGCAAGCGCAACTGAAGGACGACCAGAAGGCGGTCCAATGGCTTTCGAGAATTGCCACCAACACGGCCATCGATTTTATTCGCCGCGGCGGGCGCGTGCAGTTCACCGGGATTGAGGATTACCCGCAGAGCCACGCGGACAGTCCCGAGACCCTGGTGTTGCGGGGCGAGCATCGGGACTACCTGGCCGATGGCCTGCGCCTGTTGAGCCCGCGCGAGCGGGCCGCGTTGATTTTGCGCGACGTGGAGGATTTGCCGGCGGAGGAAGTCGCCCGCCGGTTGGGTTGTTCCAAGGCTACCGTGCGTTCGCACATTGCCAACGCGCGGACCAAGTTGAAGAAGTACCTGGAAGGACGAAAGCGATGAGAGCCATTCAGCATCCCGATGAAACGGCGCTGGCGCTGCACGCCGGCGGGGACCTCGGCCCCATCGCCCGATGGCGCTGTGCGCGCCATCTCAAGCGGTGCCCAGCCTGCCGGGAAGAGATTGCGGCCTTTCAAGGAGTGCGGCGGATGGTGGCGGAGTGGCCGGCCGCCCCCGAGCTTCCGTGGGAGGACTTGGCGGCGGAAATGCGGGCCAATATCCGGCTGCGCGTGGCGGCCGGCGAATGCGAGGGCGGGGAACGGCCGCAAACCGAAGGCGCGGCGCGCTTCACCGGTTGGCGCGCGGCCATGGCGCTGGCCAGCCTGGCGGTGGTGGTGGCCGCGGGGCTGCTGTGGCGGCATCCTGCGCCTCCGGTGGCCCCGGCCGGGGATGGCATGGCGGCAACCGAAGCCGCCGCCGGCGGGCGGCGCGATCCCCGGATCAAGGACGTGACGTACTCGGCCAACGCGGATGGTTCGACCGGGGATAGTTTCGTGGATCCCGTCACCGGCTACGTAACCGTCAGAAGGGAATGGTGAGAGCCATGGAAAGCAGAGCGGCGATATGGTGGTTGGCAATCGGGGCGCTGGGCGCGGCCGCGGGGCTGGCGCAGGAGACGGTGCTCCCCAGCTCGGCCATCCGGATCGACATCCCCAAGGATTCGCCGGTGGCGTTGCTCACGCTGGACCCGCGCGATTCCCGCTATACCGCGCGCGGCGGGGCCATCCTGGTGGACCTGGATGCCCTGCTCGGCATGCGCAATACCGGTTCCAATCGCATCCACGGCATCACCTTGCGGGTGGTCTCGCAGGAAGTGGCCATGGGCGGCAAGGCCTCGGTGTCGATTCCGCGGCTGAATATCGCGCCCGGCGAGACGTTTCCGGTTCACATCGTGCAGCACCTGGTGCGTCCCGCGTCGCTGGGGCCCGGCCCGCTGGTGGAGGTGAGTCTGGACGGCGTGCTCTTCCAGGACCTCTCGTTCTACGGCCCCGACCGGTTGCACTCGCGCCGCGACATGATCGCCTGGGAAATGGAAGCGCAGCGCGATCGCGACTATTTCAAGGCGATTCTGGCGCGCTCCGGCCGCACCGGCTTGCAGCAGGCCATTCTGCGGGAGATGGACCGGCCGCGGCTGGACCGGCCCACGATGTTGCGCACACCGGCGGCCTCCTCGGCGGCCTTGGGCGCTGGCGAGCGTAGCGAGCGGTTCGCTTTCGTCTCGTTCCCGGACGCGCCCGTGGAACCCGTGTCCGGCACGGCCATGGTGGCGGGCAACCAGGTGCGCGCGCCCCGCATCGAGGTGCGCAACCGCGGCACGGTGGCGGTGCGCCACGTGGAAATCGGATGGCTGGTGAAGGATCCCTCGGGCCGCGAGTACCTGGCGGCGTCGGTTCCCTCCTCGCAGCCCGACCTTCAGTTAGCGGCCGGCGGGACCGCGGCCTTCGCCCAGGACGCCGCCATGAAACTGTCCCGCAACGGGCAGCCGCTGGACATCCGCGGCATGACGGGCTTCATCAGCCAGGTGGAACTCGCCGACGGCAAGGTCTGGGTTCCCAGCAGCCGGAACCTGGATGAAACCGCGCTGCGCAACGTCCTGCCGCCTTCCCCCGAGGCCATCCGGCTGACGGAGTTGTACCGCCAGGGCCTGGATGCGCTGATCGCGGAACTGCACAAGCCGTAACGCCGCGGGCGAGACGTTTTCCGGTGGAGGACGTCGGTTCTATCCGTGCGGCGGTGCAAATGGTTGTTGACGCAGCCGCCGCTCCGCGCTACAGTTAGTAGCGCTACAATGTTTAGCGCAAAACGCCGCATTCCATGAGGAGCCAGCCGACAGGCCCTCCCCCAAGCTCGGTCGTTTCAAAATCGGCCTTGATTTTTGGTGTCACCTGTGGCACAGTACACTTGTTATGCTTGATATGTTCTGCCCCCACCAGCGCAGATGGCGGCCCGCCGCCAGCGCCTTATGCGCCGTAGTTCTCGCTGCCGCCTTCTTCGTAATGCGCGCGCAGCCGGCCTCGCCGCCCGTCCTGGCGGCGATGCAAGCGGAACTCGCCCGCACCCAGGAGAAACTCAGATCGCAGCCCGTCCCGCCCTATTATCTGAGCTACGAGATCACCGAAACGCACGGCATATCGGTTGCCGGCGAGTTTGGGAAGATCGACAGCAGCACCGAGAACCGCAACCGTCACCTGGATATCGATCTCCGCGTGGGCGATTACGATCTCGACAACACGCACGAAATCCGCGGTGAGAACAACTACCTGCAGTACCGCTCCTCGGCCATAACTCTCGACGACGATCCCGACGCCATTCGCGCCGCGCTCTGGTACGAGACCGACGCCAGCTACAAACGGGCGCTGGATCAGTTGACCAAGATCAAGACCAACGTCCAGGTCAAGGTGGCGCAGGAGGACAAGAGCGCCGACTTTTCGCGGGAGACGCCGGAACGCTACTCCGAACCCATAGTCGACGTCAAGGTGGATCGCGCCGCCTGGGAAGCCAAGATCCGCAAGTACACCGCCCCGTTCGCCGCCCACACGGACATCTACGGGGCTGCGGCGAGTTTCAGCGCCGCGGCGGAAACCCGCTGGTTCGTGAATAGCGAAGGCTCCGTCATCCAGACCTCGCAGCCGGGCTTCCATCTCATGATCATGGCCAGCACCAAGGCCTCCGACGGCATGGAGTTGCCACTCTACGAATCCTATTTCGGGTTCAGCGAGGGTGACCTGCCCGACGATGCCACCGTGCTCAAGGCCGTCGGCAAGATGGTCCACGATCTGGAGGCGTTGCGCGTGGCGCCGGTGGTGGAACCCTACACCGGGCCGGCGATTCTCTCGGGCCGCGCCAGCGGCGTCTTCTTCCATGAGATCTTCGGCCATCGCGTGGAAGGCCAACGGCAGAAGAATTCCACCGACGCCCAGACCTTCAAGCAGAAGATCGGCCAACCGGTCCTGGCCAAGGAGTTTTCGGTTTATTTCGACCCCACTACCCGGCGCGTGGCCAATACCGACCTGGCCGGCACGTACAGCTACGACAACCAGGGCGTCAAAGCCCGCCGCGTGACCGTGGTGGAAGACGGGATCCTGAAGACGTTTCTCATGTCGCGCAAGCCCCTGGAAGGCATTCCGCAATCCAACGGTCACGGCAGGAACCAGGCGGGCCTGCCTCCAACGGCCCGGCAGTCCAACCTCATCGTGGAGGTGGCGCCATCCGCCGTCGAGGCCGACCTCAAGAAACTGCTCATCGCCGAAGTCCAAAAGCAGGGATTGCCCTTCGGCCTGCTCTTCGACCAGATAGAGGGCGGCTTCACCATTACCCAACGCTACGTCCCCAACGCTTTCAATGTGCTGCCCCTGATGGTCTACCGCGTCTACCCGGACGGCCACGAAGAACTGGTGCGCGGCGTGGACCTGATCGGCACGCCACTTACCACGTTCAGCAAGATCGTCGCCGCCGACAGGAACGTCGCGGTGTTTAACGGCCGCTGCGGCGCCGAATCCGGATGGGTGCCGGTTTCGGCGGCCTCGCCGGCCGTTTTCGTGACGCAGATCGAAGTTCAGAAGAAGGACAAGTCGCAGGATCGCACCCCCATTCTGCCGGCGCCATTTGAAGGAGGGAAATGAACATGCGAACCGCCAGACTCTCTCTGCTGCTCGCGGCAGCCGCTTTGCTGGCCGCTCTGCACGCCCAGGACGACGTGGTCGTAAAGGCCATGCGCGACGAAATGGCGCGCTCCATGAAAGAGATCAGCCTCGAGAATCTCGAGAAGCCCTACTTCATCGCCTATCGGGTCGTGGATACCGATACCGGCGGCGTGGCCGCCAGTTTCGGCGGCCTGAACCACAGCACTTCGAGCCGTTATCGCAGGCTTACCGTGGAGGTGCGCGTGGGCGATTACAAGCTCGACAACTCCCACTTCTTCTTCCTGAGCACGAACGCGGCAGGCGGCATGGTGATGCTCAGCGGCATCGCGTCCCTGCCCATTGAAGACGACTACAAGGAAATCCGGCGCCAGCTCTGGCTGGCCACCGACCGGACTTACAAGAAGGCCGCCGAGGACCTGTCCAAGAAGCGCGCCACCCTGCAGAACCGCACCCGCACCGACGAATCCGGCGATTTCACCAAGGAAGACCCCGTCACTACCAGCCTCGACATGCCGGCCGTGAAGGCCGACCTGCGCAAGTGGGAGAGCGAAGCCCGCGCGCTGTCGGGGCTTTTCCGCCAGATGCCCGCCATCCAGACGAGCACGGTATCCCTCAACGCCACCAATACCTACGTGCGCTATCTGACCAGCGAGGGCACGTTCTATACGCGCCGCCAGCCCACCGTCGTCTTCAGCGCCAGAGCCACCACCCAGGCCCCCGACGGCGCCGCGCTGGACGATGGCGTCTGGAAGTTCGGCCGTTCCCTGGCGGATCTTCCCTCTCAGGACCAACTGGCCGCGAGTCTTCAGAACCTGGGCAAGTACCTGACGGATCTCCGCGACGCTCCCACGCTGGAGAACTACAGCGGCCCGGTGCTGGCCGAGGGCGACGCCGCGCCCCTGTTGTTCCAGTTCCAGTTTCTGCCCAGCCTGATCGCCAGCAAGGACACCCTCAACGGCATGCAGGGAGTAGTGACCATCAATGGCGTCGCCGCTGCCAGCCAGGGCGAGAATCCCTTCCTCGACAAGGTGGGCTCCCGCGTGCTCCCCGAGTTCCTGAGCGTGACCGACAACCCCACTGCGCCCGAATACCAGGGCCACCCGATGGCTGGGCAATCGAAGATGGACGAAGACGGCATGCTCTCGCGCGAGGTGCAGCTTGTCGATAACGGCATCCTCAAGGCCCTGCTCATGGCCCGCGACCCGGTTCGCGGATTCGACCACTCCACCGGCAGCCGCCACGCCGGGCAAGCCGCCCCCTCGAACGTGATTGTCACCTCGTCGAACGGCTTGAGCGCCGCCGACCTGCGCGCCAAATTCTTCGATCTCCTCAAGCAGCGCAACCGCCCCTTCGGCATCCTGCTGCGCCGCATGCGGAACGCCAACAACGCCATGCTCGCCTACAAGCTCTTCCCCGATGGGCACGAGGAACTGGTCCGCGGCCTGCAATTTGCCGGCATGAGCGCGCAATCGTTCAAGGACATCGTGGCCGTCTCGAAGGAGCCGAATTTCCTGACCGTGGAATACACTCCGGCGCGGCAGATGGGCACGACGATCCCGGTCGAGGAGAGCTCTACGCCGCTGTCCCTGGCCGTTCCTTCGCTCTTGTTCGAGGACGCCACGCTGCGCAAGATCCGCGCCGTGAGCCCGAAGCCGCCGGTGGCCGGTCATCCGTTCTTCGATAAGTAGTCGAAATGGGGCGGACGGCCGGCCTGGCAGGGCCCGCTGTCCGCCCGGTCACCGCGCCCGGTACCTGGCGAGCAAGCGTCCGAAATGCCCGCGCAGGGCATCGCACACCGCGGCGTCCTCGCCCAGCGCCTCCAGCGCCTCGGCCACCGATTCGATGGTCGCGAGGCATTCACGGCGCGGCTCCTTGCGCAGCTTGCCGTACAGCGAGGGCCGCGGCGGGTCGAGCACCAGCCGCTTCAGCTTCAGCAGCCAGGCGTTCCGCCACCACAACGTCTTCGCCTGCGCCCAGGTTCCATCCAGCGCCACGATGCCTTCCAGGGCGGCGCCCTCCGAAGCGTCCAGCGTCTTGCCCGCACCGGCCAGGATGGCGAGCCGCCCCGGGGCCGCTTGTCCCCGCGCCGGCTTCTCCGGCTGGCCTCCCAGGTACAACACCCCCCAGTTGCCGTGGACCGCCGGCCGTCCCAGCGCTTTGGACAGGTTGGGCCACGACAGGCCGATCCGCATGGTGGAATTGCGCAGCGCCAGGTGGGCGATGCGCGCCGTCCCGAGTTCCTTGTCGGGCTCCTGGGGATGCTGCAAGATCAGCACGTGCCGCCGGGTGGGGAGCGGTACCACGCCGTCGCAGATACACAGCAGATCCTCCTTCAGACATTTCGGACAGACCGTCTCCGTCATGGGCTGGGTTCCTCTTCGGCGCGGCGCGTTGTCACAACCCAAGCATACGACGGTGCGGCCAGCGGCGGCCGCCCGCGCCCGCGGAGGCGGTTTGGTGGGCCCTGAAGGATTTGAACCTTCGACCAACGGATTATGAGTCCGCTGCTCTAACCGCTGAGCTAAGGGCCCGGACCCTTCTATTCTATGGCATCCCGGCGGCGTTTTTCGAGGGCCACTCGGGGCTGGGTGCGCGACATGGAAGTGACGGGTGGATGGCGGCCTTCGGGCCGTGGCGGCGAGGTTCCGGCAAACGAACCGATCCATGACCTGGCGCCCGGCTGGCGCGGCGGGCGGCCGCGCTTACTCCTGCCGCACCGCCGGGTCGGAGCGCCAGCAGGCGATGCGCAGTTTCACCAGCGCGCGGAGCCAGGTGAGCGGATCGCCGAACACGGTAATTTTCTTGCCTTGCGCCATCGAGCGCGACCGGTAGTTCACCGGCAGCTCCAGGGGCCGGTAGCCTTTCCAGAGCAGCTTGATGACCAGCTCATGGTCGAAATCGAAACGGTTGCACTCGAACGCCAGGCCAAACAGGCACTCCCGGCGGAAGACCTTGAACATGGTGAACGGATCGCTCAACCGCTGGCCGTAGAGCAGGTTGAAGAGCGTCCGGAAGACGATGTGGCCGAGATTGAAGAAGCCGGCGACGGCCGGCGAGCCGGCGAACTTGCGGATCTTCCAGCCGTTGCCCGACGGGCCGTGCCTGGACCCCAGCACGAAGTTCCGCTGGTAGCGCAGGACGGGGCGGACCAGCGCGTCATAATCGCCGACGTCGTATTCCAGGTCGGCATCCTGGAACAGAACGATGTCGCCGGTGGCGGCCTTCAAGGCGGCACGCACCGCGTGGCCCTTGCCGCGTGGCCGGTCCTCGAATATGACGCGCACGCGGGGACGATCCCGGTACGCAGCCACCAGATCGCGGCTGCCGTCGGTCGAGTTGCTCTCGACGATCACCACCTCGATCGAGATTCCCTCGATGTTCTTGGCGAGCACTCTTTCGATCAGTTCCGGAAAGGTCGCGCGCTCGTTGTAAACCGGAACGATGACCGATAGCACCGGCTCGGGAGCCATCGGCTTGGGACGGGCGAGGCAGACGACGCGGCCGTACATGGGGCGGAACGCCTTGTCGCGCGGTATCGGGGTCGACCAGAGAATGCGCCCCAGCAGCTTGTGGCGGCCGCGCACGCGGCCGAGGCCGGCCATCCTCCCGCGCAGATAGCGCAGCGACACCTGGCTGCGGTCGGGCGTAAAGGCGATCTCGCCGAAGCCGCATCCGACGAGCAGGCTCTGCAACGTGTCCACGGAGAAGTAGAACCGGCTGGCGCGATTGAATTCCCACCAGGAAGCGCCGAAGCAGCGCGCGGCGGGGCTGCCGGTCGAGGGCGACACCACCATGAGCGCGCCATGGGGCGCCAGTCCGCCGCGAACCTTTCGCAGGGCCGCCACCGGGTCCGCGAACTTCTCCAGGGCGCAGAACAGGATGCAGGCGTCGATGGGGGCGGGCAGCCGGTCCGCCGGGGCGGCTTCGAACTCCGCCGCCGCGAGCGTGGAAACGCCGAATCCGGCGCGCCCGGCTTCCGCCGCCAGGCACGCGTCGGCGCCCACCAGGAGCAAGCGGCCCCGGCGCATGCCGGTATACCGAAGCAGGTGCCCGATCCGGCCCGCGGCGTTGGCGGCGCGCACGGGCTCGGCCTGGTCCGGCTCCGCGGGTGGGGCCGGCGGAGGGTCCGGCAGCGCGCCCGGAGGAGGATCTGGCGGCTGGGGGTTGAGGAAGAGAAGTCCGCAATCCTCGCAGCCGCACACGGGCGAGGCGTCCACGGCGAACTTGTACTCCAGACGGCGGGATTCGCAGACCGGGCACTCGTGGATAGTCCTGCCGATCGGCGACATAGGTTCAGTCCGCGCGATACAACCACAACGTGCCCACGGGACCGGCGGCGAGCGGCGTCAGCCGGGAAGCCACATCGTCCGGGGGCCGCTCGGCGAAGGCGAAATAGCGGATGCCGAGCCGGCGGACCAGGGGATCGAACGGGCTCACGTGCCATCGCACGAAGCCCACATCCACCAACTCAACCCAACTGGCGTCATTCGCGCCGGCCAGACGGGCGGTGCGATATCCGGTGCGGTTCAGGACGCGCAGGTCCAGCCCGGCCGAAGCGAACGTCCCAAAGTGGTCGACATCGGGCAGATACGTGAGACCGGTGTAGACCTGGCAACCGGTTGCCGTGAGGAAGCCGGAGGCGGCCGGGGCGTCGGCGAACGCCATCCATTTCGCGGTCAACACGGCGGGATGGCTGTGCACGAACCTGGCGAGCGGAGACGACAGGATCACGTCCAGTCCCCGCTGGACGGGGTTCACGGCACCGAACAGGAGCGCCTGGGGAACCACCAGCATGGCGGCCAGCGCCATCTTCCGGCCCTCCAGCAGGAACAGAATCGTGGCCGCTCCCAGCGCTGCGCTGAAGGCCACCTCCGGCGCCGAAAAACCGTTCCCGTTCAGGCGGTTCGCGGCAACCAGCAGAACCCCGAAGGGGACCAGGACCCGGAGGCCGCGAGCCAGCGCCCCGCCACGCATTGGCGCGGGCAGCCGCCGCGACACCATGAAGATAGCCACGATGGCGATGTTCAGGAGCCCCAGCGCGGGCAGGCAACGGGTGCTGGACGTTCTATCGAGCGCAAACGGCCGGCCCATCCAGGACGGAATGGGCGCGATGGTCCATGCGCCGAGGAACAGAAACACGCCCCACAGCGACACGAGCACGATCCGCCCGGAGCGGGCCAGTTGCATTCGCCTGCACCGCAACAGGGTGAACGGAGCCAGCCACAGGAATCCGGCGGCCTCGCAGACGTCGATCATGCCCGCCGGGTAGCGCCGTTCCGACTCGCTCCATTGCAGGAAGTGGGTGAGGATGGTGACGGGCGACAGGCCCGTGGCGCCGCTCGACACCCGCCCGCCGGGATACACGGTGTTGGCCGCCGCGGGAATGGCGGCGCGCAGGTCCGCGAAGACGCGCCATCCCACGGCGGAGACCACCACGCCGGCCGCCACAATCGCCAGCACCCTGAGCCACCGGCCCTGCGGCGCGGCAATCGTCTCCCAGTGGGCCGCCGACCAGCCGGCCACGAAGATGGCCATCAGCCAGCACAGCGGAATCAAATGCGGCGGGTAGCCGCACAGCACGAAATCGATGGCGCAAACCGCCGCTCCCAGCGACGCGGCGAACAAGGCGATGGGGTTGCGGCTAACCGTCAGGAAGCACAGCAGGACCATGACGAGGCAGGCAAGGCCCACCATTTCCGGCAGCAGCGACGCCCACGAGTACGTCCACTGGGTGAACGGCGAGAAGAAGTACCACAGCGCGCCCACCGCCGACCAGAAACTGCTGCCGGTCACCAGCAGCAGCCATGTGAACACACCCGCGACCAGAAGCAACGCCTTCGACTGCCAGTAGACCGCATAGGCGCGATCGACGGGCAAACAGAAGAACGCCCAGAACCGCGGACGGAACAGAGTGGAGACGTGCCGCACGGGCAGGTTCCCCACCAGCGAGATGGCATGGCCGCCGAGAGCGGTTTCCCGGAAGGCGAAGCGATCCTGGCGGAGCGCCTGGTTGAGAATGGCGGGAGTGTGATAGGCCCATTCGTCGGAACGGATTCCGCGGGCCACGCCGGCGAGCGGATGGGCCGGAGGCGCGTATTGGAAATCCGAGGCGTACACGCCCACCGAAGACCCGTTGAGATTGGCCAGGCAGCCGATGGCGAAGGCCGCCAGGCAGGCCAGGTAGAACCAGATGGCGGCCGCATCGAAGCGGATGAAACCGGGCACCGAGAGCCGTTGCGCAACCGGCTCGAGTTTCGCGCCGGCCCGCTGCGCCAGACGCCGCAGAAAGCGCCACAGCCGCAGCAGTGGCCGGCGAGCCGCATACACCGCCGCCGCCAGGCCGATCAGGATGGCATTCCCGGCGAGAATATCCGGAACTTTCCGGACGGCCTTGACCCGGGCATAGTCGAAAGGCTCGCCCGGTTCGAGGACCGTTGCGGAATCATCGGAAGCCACAACGCGCAGCGGCACGACCAAGCCGCCCGCCCCGCGAATGGCGGCGCGGCCCAAGGACGGGGCGGCGCCGGCCGGCGAGAACTCGAGCCGGAACGCCAGAAGTCTCCCTCTTGGCAGATCGAAGACGGCGTGTTGAGGCCCTCGTGGATTCCCGGCGAGCCCGGCAACCCGCAAGCGTTGTCCGCCGAACCCCGCGCCGGTATCGCAGAGCAGCCGGACCTGGCACGAAACCGGCGCGGAGACTTCGAGGTCCAGGGTGAATCTGGCCTGCCGCGTCAACTCAAACAGGGTGAATGCCAGAAGACAGCCCACCACGGCGAGCGAAAAAACCGGAGCCGGGCGGTATCGGGAAAAGGGTGGTGGCCGCCGGTTGCCGGTGTCGAGGCTGGTGTCAGAGTCGGGTTGCAAACACAGCCCCAGTCATCCGGAATCTCCGTTTTTGGACTTCCAAATCTCATTCAGTATAAGCCAAACCGCCATCCTCGGTCCCGCGGACGGCATTCTTCCTCGAGGAGCCGTTTTTGCCCCCGCAAGGCGGGGCTGTCGTCCTGCGCGGAAGATCCGAAACCGGGCGATCTCGCCTTCTCAGCACATTGCACGAACGCTTCTGGCGGCTGATTGCAATAGATGGTGGCCACGCTGGTGCCGCAGGCCAGCTCGAGAAATGGCAACGATCCGCGCCGCGCGCGGGGGCGGCGTTGCGCGGGCGTACCCATTCCCGCGACAATCGAAGCTGTGGAGAATCGTAATCGTCGAGCGGACAGCATCTGGGCCGACCTCGGGCGCATTCGCGCGGAGGCCCCGCTGGTCCACAACATCACCAACTACGTGGTCATGAACGTCACCGCCAACGCGCTGCTGGCGCTGGGAGCGTCGCCCGTCATGGCCCACGCGCAGGAGGAAGTGGCGGAAATGACCGGCATCGCGCGGGCGCTGGTGATCAATATCGGAACGCTGAGCGCGCCCTGGATCTCGGCCATGTTCACGGCGGGCGGCGCGGCCCGGCGGAAGGGGCTGCCCATCGTCCTCGACCCGGTCGGGGCGGGCGCCACCGCGTTCCGCACGGAAACCTCGCGGCGGCTGCTCGACGAGCTCTCGCCGGCCATCGTGCGAGCCAACCCGAGCGAGATCCGGGCGCTCGAGAGCGACGAGCGCGCCACGCGCGGCGTGGACAGCGCGCACGCGCCCGAGGATGCCGCCGAGGCCGCCTCCGCGCTGGCCGGCCGCACCGGGGGCGTGGTGGTCGCCAGCGGCGCCATCGACCTGGTCGTTGCGGGCGGCACGGTGGCCCGCGTCCTCAACGGACACCCCATGATGGCGAAGGTGACGGGCATGGGCTGCACGGCCAGCGCGCTCGCCGGCGCCTTCGCGGCCGTGAATCCGTCGGCGCGGGACGCGGCCGTGAACGCCATGGCGGTGATGGGGATTGCCGGCGAGCTGGCCGCCGAGGGCGCGCCGGGACCGGGAACGTTTCTCGCCCGCTTCCTGGACGCGCTGTACCTGATGAGCGAATCCGATATCCGCGGCCGGCTCAAGGTGCGCGAGCCGTGAGGCCGCGGCGCGGTTGGGAGTTGTACCTGGTCACGGATCGCGGGCTGGCCGGCGGACGCCCCCTCGAGGGCGTGGTCGAGGCCGCCGTGCGCGGCGGCGTCACGGCCGTCCAGTTGCGGGAAAAACGCTGCCCGACGCGGGAGTTCGTGGAGCTGGGCCGGGCGTTGGCGCGGCTGCTCGCGCCTCTCGGGGTTCCCCTGATCGTCAACGACCGCCTGGACGTGGCGCTCGCCATCGGCGCCGCGGGCGTTCACCTCGGACAGGGGGACATGGATTACGCCACTGCGCGCAGGCTGCTGGGACGGGATGCCGCGATCGGCCTGTCCGTCGAGACCATCGAGCAGGCGCGCGCGGCGGAATCGCTGGACGCCGACTATCTGGGCGTCGGGCCGGTCTTTCCCACCGCCACCAAGGCGGACGCCGCCCCGGCGCTGGGCTTGGCTGGTCTGGCGCAGGTGCGCGCCGTTTCACACCACCGGCTGGTGGCGATTGGCGGGATCGGCGCGGGGAACGCGCGGCAGGCGATGGAAGCCGGGGCCGACGGGGTGGCCGTGGTCTCGGCCATCTGCGCGGCGGAAGATCCCGAGAGCGCGGCCAGGGATCTGTGGCGCGCCGTCAAGCCAGGGAACAAATGACCGGCGGGGTTCGTATTTTTGGAGGGGGTCTATGCGCGCATTGGCTTCGTACCGCGAGGCGTTCCGGGCCGCTATACGGAGCGTCCACTCCAGCAAGCTGCGGAGTTTTCTCACGCTGCTGGGCGTGATTCTGGCCACCACCGCGCTGATCGTGGTGATGTCGCTGGTGCACGGGATGGACGTGTACGTGGCCAATACCGTGTCCGACATGGGCACCGACGGCTACCAGGTGCAGCGCATCCCGCTGCTGGGCGACTTCGATCCCAAGAAGATGCTGGAGCTGGACAAGAAGAACCCCAAGCTGCGCGCCGAGGAGTACGAATACATCAAGAGCCACCAGACGCTGTCGCGGGAATTCGGCATGCAGGTGTACTCCAGCGTGAAGATCCGGTACAAGGATCAGAAGCTGGACTCCGTGGATCTCTCGGGCGTCACCGCCGACACGGCCGTGATTTCCGATATTTCCATCTCGAACGGCCGCTTCCTCACCGAAATCGACGACCAGCGGCGCACGGGCGTGGTCTTCATCGGCGAGGACGTGCGCGCCAAGTTCTTCCCCAACACCGATCCCGTGGGCAAGACCATTGCGCTCGACGGCACCCCGTTCCAGGTCGTGGGAACGGCCGCCAAGCGCGGGTCGGTGTTCGGTTTCTCGCGCGACAACTTCGTCATGATCCCGCTCGGCGCGTTCTTCAAGACGTTCGGCACGCACCCGGAGGCCACTTTCAACGGGCTGGCGATCGCCCACGACCGGCTCGAGGATGCGCAGGACGAAGCGCGCGCGCTGCTGCGGGCGTATCGCCGGCTGCGTCCCAACCAGGAGGACAACTTCGGCCTGATGGCTTCGGCTTCGCTGCTGGCGCTGTGGCAGAAACTCACCACGGTGCTGGCCACCATGGCGGTGGGCATCGTCTCCATCTTCATGGTGGTGGGCGGCGTGGTGATCATGAACATCATGCTGGCGGTGGTCACGGAACGCACGTACGAGATCGGCATCCGCAAGGCGGTGGGCGCGCGGCAGAAGGATATCATGCGCCAGTTTCTGATCGAATCGTCGCTGCTGGCGGCCTCGGGCGGATTGATCGGCGTGGGGCTGGCGTGGCTGCTGACCCTGCTCATCCGCGTGGCGGTCGGGCTGCCCATGGTGGTGCCGCCATCGGCGATCCTGATCGGGGTTGGCCTGACCGCGCTGGTGGGTCTGTTCTTCGGCGTGTACCCCGCGCGGAAGGCGGCGCGGCTGGATCCGATTCACGCCCTGAGGTGGGAGCGATGACGTTCTTCGAAATCTGGCAGTCGGCGGCGATGGCGGTGGCCACCGTGCGGGAGCACAAGACTCGCAGCCTGCTCACGGTGCTGGGCGTGATCATCGGCACCGGCACGGTGATCGCGGTGGGCTCCATCATCACCGGCGTCAACGGCGCCATCACGGACATGGCGACGGCGTTCGGCCCCGAGACCATCTTCGCCTTTCAGTTCAACCTGGGCTTCCGCGGCAATATCACCGGCGAGGAGATGAAGCGCAAGAAGTTCACCTGGGAGCAGGCGCAGGCGCTCGAAGAGAGGTGCCCGTCGGTGGCTCACGTTTCGCCCTACCTGTTCAGCCCCAACACCTTCGGCCAGGGCGGATGGATAGACAGCGCCAAGCTGGGCAACCGCGACCTGTACAACGTGGAGATCGCCGGAACCGAGGAGGCTTACGCCGAAGGCGGCGCGCAGAAGGTGCTGTGGGGCCGGTTCTTCACCGACGAGGAGAACCGGCGGCATCGGCCGGTGGTGGTCATCGGCGAGCACGTCTACAAGACCCTGTTCCAGAGCGGCGATCCGGTGGGCAAGTGGATCGAGGTGGACGGACACCAACTGGAGGTGGTCGGGGTGATCGGGCAGGCCGTGGGATTTCCGGGGATGGAGGACCGGCGCGTCATGCTGCCCTACTTCACCATGCACAAGATCTTCCCCACCGCCGACGAAATCATGTTCGTGATCTCCGCGCGCAAGGGCATGGTGGAGGGCGCCATGGACGAAGTGGAAGCGGGAATGCGCGCGCTGCGCAAAACGCCGCCCAGCAAATCCGACGATTTCTGGCTCTCCACGGGCAGCCAGATGCTGGACGATTTTCACCGCATCACGGGAACGGTGGCGCTGGTGATGATCGCCATGAGCTCGATCGGGCTGCTGGTGGGCGGCATCGGCGTGATGAACATCATGCTGGTGTCGGTGACCGAGCGCACGCGCGAGATCGGGATTCGCAAAGCCGTGGGCGCGCGCAAGAGCGACATCGTGGTCCAGTTTCTGACCGAGGCGGTGGTGCTGACCGGGTTGGGCGGCCTGCTGGGGATGACGCTGGGATGGCTGGCCTCGCTGGTGTTCCGCCTGGTTTTCCCGAGCCTGCCGACGTCCGTACCCTTGTGGTCGGCGGCGCTGGGAGTGTGCGTCAGCGTGGGCGTGGGCCTGTTCTTCGGCACCTGGCCGGCCATGAAGGCGGCGCGCCTGGACCCAGTGGTGGCGCTGCAGTACGAGTAGCGTCCGAAGTACGATTTGGGCCGCAGGTAAACGCAGATCAACGCGGATGGAAAACGCTTATCTGCGTTCATCGGTGTTTACCGGCAGCCAACCGTGTTTTCTGACACCCTGCGCCGTTGCGCGCCGCGAGCGGGAGTGGCGGGACTGCGCCGCGCGGAAACGGCGTCCTGCGATTCGCTGGCCGGGCGAACCGCGCAAACGGCCCGTGGCGGAGCGCCGGGCGAATCGGACGAAGGGCTGATCGCTGTATCATGGATGTGGGGGGAAGCGTGGTCTTTCGGCGCATGGCGGCGGTGGCCGCCATCATTCTGGCATCGGGGCTGGCGCCCCGCGCTCTGGCGCAACCGGACACGCGTTTCAACCTCGAGGTCAACCGCGTCGAGACCACCTTCTCGGTGACCGACCGCCGGGGCCATTTCGTGGCGCTGAACCGCGACGACCTCCAGGTTTTCGACAACCGCCGCGAGCAGAAGATCCTGGAATTCTCCGCGGAATCGGAGTTGCCGCTGCGGTTGGGTCTGCTCCTGGACGCCAGCGGCAGCGTGCACGACCGCTTTCACTTCCTCCAGGATGCGGCCATCGGCTTCCTGACCGCCAGCCTCAGACCGGGCCACGACCAGGCCCTGCTGGTCAGCTTCGACGCCACTCCCGAGGTGGTGTCGGAATTCGACGGAGACGTGGGCAGGCTGGCCGCCAAGATCCAGGGGTTGCGTCCGGGCGGCGCCACGTCGCTGTATGACGCCATCGACCTGGCCGCCCAACGCATGGCCGAGACAGCCCGGAGGGGACGATTCCGTTTCGCCATCGTCGTCTTCAGCGACGGAGAGGACAATCAGAGCAGGCTGACGCGCGAGCAGGCGCTGGAGGCGGCGCAGCGCGCCAATGCCGTCATCTTCGCCGTCTCGACCACCGATCAGAGCGTCCCCACCCAGGGCGACAAGGTCCTCAAGTATCTGGCGGCGGAAACCGGCGGGGCGGCGCTCTTCCCGTTCAAAGTAGAGGACTTGGCGCGCTCCTTCGACACCATCGCCAAGGAACTGCGCCACCAGTACAACATCCTGTACCGGCCCGAGCCGTTGGCCGCCGACGGCCAGTTTCATGCGGTGGAAATCCGTCTGAAGCAGCCCAAGGGCGGATTCCTGGTGCGCGCGCGCAAGGGGTACTACGCGCCGCCGGCTCCCCCGCCGCCGGCCAAATAACGGCGGGAACCGGGCCGCGGCGGCGGTGACCCAATCCCAGAATCGGACACTGCCCAGCCCCGCCGTGTATCCTAAACAGTTGAGAACCCGATGCCTGAGACTGGCACCCCGCGTGCCATAACATTAGGCTGCGCCCGACTACCATGCGATCCATCGATTCCCATACGCCGTGCATCCTGATCGCCGACGATCAGCCGGATGTGCTCGAGGCGCTGCGCTTCCTGATCAAAGGCGAAGGCTACCAGTCCGAAGCCGCCAATTCGCCGGCGGCGGCCATAGCCTGCATCGAGTCGCGCGACTTCGACGCCGTGCTGATCGACCTCAACTACACGCGCGACACCACCTCGGGGGAGGAAGGGCTCGATCTGTTGCACCGCATCCAGGATTTGGACGCCAACCTGCCGGTGATCGTCATGACGGCCTGGGGTTCGGTGGAACTGGCGGTCGAAGCCATGCGCCGCGGGGCGCGCGATTTCATTCAGAAGCCCTGGGACAATGCGCGGCTCTCGGCCATTCTCAAGACGCAGATCGAGCTCGGCCGGGCACTGCGCCGGGGGCAGCGCCTGGAAGCCGAGAACCGGGCGCTGCGCGCGGAGCGGTTCCCGCAGTTGATCGCGCAATCGGCGGCCATGCGCCCGGTGCTGGACGTGATCTCGCGCGTGGGGCCGTCGGACGCCAATGTGCTGATCACCGGCGAGAACGGCACCGGCAAGGGGCTGGTGGCGCAAACCCTGCACTCGGTCTCGCTGCGCTCGGCGCGGCCGCTGGTGACGGTCAACACCGGCGGGCTGGCCGAAGGGCTTTTCGAGAGCGAGCTGTTCGGACACGTCAAGGGCGCCTTCACGGACGCCAAGAGCGACCGCGTGGGGCGCTTCGAAATGGCCGAGGGCGGGACGCTCTTCCTGGACGAGATCGCCAACGTCTCCCTGGGCTTGCAGGCCAAGCTGCTGCGCACGCTCGAAACCGGCGATTTCGAGCGCGTGGGCTCCTCCAAGACCCGCCGCGTGGACGTCCGCGTGTTCTCGGCCACCAATGCCGACCTGAGCGCGGCGGTCGCCGAGGGCCGCTTCCGCCAGGACCTGCTGTTCCGGCTGAACACCATCGAACTCCGCCTGCCGGCGCTGCGCGAGCGGCGCGAGGACATCCCCGTGCTGGCCGCCCACTTTCTGCGCTCCCACGCCGAACGCTATCGCAAGCCCATCGCCGGATTCGACGAAAGCGCCATCAAGCTGCTGTTGGCGCACGCCTGGCCGGGCAACATCCGTGAGTTGGACCACGCCGTGGAACGGGGGGTGCTGATGGCCCAAGGCGAGACCATCCGGCAGGGCGACCTGGGGCTGCGCAGCGGCCGCGAAGGCCCGCCGCGCCTGGAGGAGATGAGCCTGGAGGACGTCGAGGCCCTGCTCATCAAGAAAGCCCTGGCGCGCTTCAACGGCAACGTCAGCCATGCCGCGGGCGCCCTGGGCCTGAGCCGCAGCGCCCTGTACCGGCGGCTGCAGCGGTACGGACTGTAGGTGTGCCCGGCGCGCGCCGCGGCGATAATGGAGGAATGATCTGCGCCACCAGCGAGTCGACCCCCTACCAGACCCGGTTCTCCGACGGCGAACATGAGGGTCTCGCCGACACCACCGCCGAAAAAGGCGGCCGGCACGCCGGCTTCCGGCCACACGACCTGCTGGAAGCGGCCTTGGCCAGTTGTATCGACATGACCGTGCGGATGTACGCGGATCGCCACGGGATTCCGCTCGGTTCCGTGACGGTCAAGGTGAGCCTTGACCGCAGCCACCCCGAAGAGACTGTCTTCCGCTACGAAGTCGATGCGGATGGCGAACTGAGTCCCGCGCAGAAGGACAGGTTGTGGCACGCCGCCCGGGCGTGCCCGGTCAGCCGGACGCTGTCGAAGCGAATCCGCTTCGAGCCCGGCCCGGGCGCGCCAGGCGGCCAGGCGGTTATGTGAAACCCGGCCGCGAATCTTCCGCTCCCCCGCACAAGGACTCGCTCCTCGGCCACGAAGGACGGGTGGTACTGCTGGCCTTCCTGGCCGGGCTGCCGGGATCGGTCACGGCCCTGGCGCTGCTGTGGTGCTGGACCGGGGAACACTCGGCGCGCACGGAGTGGACCCTCACGGCGGTCATCCTGCTCGGCTGGATCGGCTTCGCCATGGCGGTGCGGGAGCGCGTGGTTTTCCCGCTGCAGACGGTGTCGAACCTGCTGGGCGCGCTGCGCGAAGGCGACTACTCGGTTCGCGGGCGCTCCCCGCGATCGGGCGACGCCTTGGGCGAGGTGATGCGCGAGATCAACACCCTGGGCAGCACCCTGCGCGAGCAGAGGCTGGGGGCGCTGGAGGCCACCACGCTGCTGCGCACCGTGATGCGCGAGATCGACGTGGCCATCTTCGCCTTCGACGAGCACCGGCGGCTGCGCCTGGCCAACCGCGCCGGCGAGCGGCTCCTGGCGCAGGACCCCGAACGGCTGCTGGGCCGCTCCGCCGCCGAGCTGCACCTCGAGGTGACTCTGGACGGCCCCGATCAGACCACCTTGCAGGCGTCCTTCCCGGGGGGCGCCGGACGTTTCGGCGTGCGCCGCACGCGGATTCGCGAGCGCGGGCTGCCGCTGGAACTGGTGGTGATTTCGGACCTGACCCGCGCCCTGAGCGAGCAGGAGTTGCTGGCGTGGCAGCGGCTGGTGCGCGTGCTGGGCCACGAGCTGAACAATTCGCTCGCGCCCATCAAATCCATCGCCGGCAGCCTGGCCAGCATTGCCGGGCGCGACCCGCTGCCCGAGGACTGGCGCGACGACATGCGGCGCGGCCTGAGCGTCATCACCTCGCGGAGCGAGAGCCTGAGCCGTTTCATCGGCGCCTATTCGCGGCTGGCCAGGCTGCCGCGCCCGCAACTGCAACCGCTGGATGTGGCCGCCTGGGTGGGCCGGGCGGCGAGCCTGGAAACCCGGCTGCCGGTGGAAGTGGCGCCGGGCGAGCCGGCCACGGTGCAAGGCGATCCGGACCAGCTCGAACAGGTGCTGATCAACCTGCTGCGCAACGCCGCCGACGCATCGCTAGCCACCGGCGGCAAGGTCTCGGCCGGTTGGCGGGGGAGCGGCGCGGTGCTGGAGATCTGGGTCGCCGACGAAGGGCCGGGGCTGTCCTCCACCGCCAACCTCTTCGTTCCGTTCTTCACCACCAAGCCGGGAGGCTCGGGCATCGGACTGGTGCTGAGCCGGCAGATCGCCGAAGCGCACGGCGGATCGCTGATGCTGGAGAACCGCGCCGATCGCCCGGGCTGCATCGCACGGTTGCGGCTGCCGGCCTAAAACTCCTCTTACGGTACTCCCGCTAACTAACGATAACTTTTCGTGCCGTGCGCTAGTTGCTCCAATAGGGAGTACCCCATCGCACCGCAACCGGGGAAGTTGCCATGATAACCGCCGTCGAACCCGAGATCGCAGCTCCACCGGAGCCGGAATCGCTTGAGCAGACGGGGCTTCCCGAGTCGCTCCTGGAGCAGCTCATCCTCAAGATTCTGTATTTCCGCGGCGAGCTCTTCGGGCAGGATCTCTCCTACGCCATCGGCTTGAAATTCAGCGTGATCCAGGAACAGGTGGAGGGGCTCATACTGCAGCACCTGGTGGTGGTCAAGCGCTCCATCGGGATGGGCAATGTCAGCGCGTTGCTGACCCTGAGCGAAGCCGGCCGGGGCCGCACCCGCGAGTACCTGGAGGCGAACACGTATTCCGGGCCGGCCCCCGTGCCGCTCGATCAATACACCGAGTTGGTCAAGAAGCAGCGGCCGAAATCCGGGTGGCTGACCAAAGACGCCCTGCGCCAGGCGTTCCGCGGCATGGTGATCACCGAACGCCTCCTGTCGCAGGTCGGTCCCGCGGTCAGCGCCGGCAGCTCGCTGCTGATTTACGGGAAGCCCGGCGACGGCAAGACGTTTCTGATGGCTTCCCTGAACAACCTGGACGCGGCCAAGGTGTTCGTGCCGTATGCCATGGAGTGCCAGGGCAACATCATCCAGGTCTACGACCCGGTCTACCACGAGCGGGTGGAGGAAGCTGCCCCGTCGGTGATGGCCGTCTCGGCGAAGCGATCCCACGACCGCCGCTGGCTGAAATGCCGGCGGCCGTTCATCGTGTCGGGCGGCGAACTGACCCTGGACATGCTCGATCTGCGGTTCAATGAGACCTCCAGGATCTATGAAGCGCCGTTCCAGTTGAAGGCCAATAACGGGATTTACCTGATCGACGACTTCGGACGGCAGCGCGCCACTCCCAAAGAGGTCCTCAACCGCTGGATCGTTCCCATGGACCGCAAACTGGACTACCTCAGTTTTCTGTCGGGCGGGAAGATGACCGTTCCGTTCGAGACGTTCCTGGCGTTCTCCACCAACCTCAGCCCGGCCAGCTTCGGCGACGAAGCGTTTCTGCGCCGCATCCAGTACAAACTGTATATGCGCGGGCCGGCGGTGAACGAGTTCGAGCAGATTTTCGTGCGGTACTGCGCGGAGCACGGCATTCCGTGCCCCGATGGCGTTTTGCCGAGCTTCATCGAGCGGCACTACCGGAACACGGGCAAGCCGTTCCGGCGCTGTCACCCGCGCGACGTTCTGACCCACGCCGTGAACCTGCTCAACTTCGAGAAGCTCCCGCTGGAGCTTACCGACCAGATCCTGGACCGGGCCTTCGACAGTTGTTTCGTGAGCGAAGAGGAAACCGCGGCTCCCGTGGAGGCCGCCATTCTCCCATCCGTGGGCCGGACCTGCCTGGACCACTGGGCCGAGAGAGGGGCCTGGATCGCCACCACCTTCGGCTGCGTTTACTACCTGGCGTCCTTCCGCGATTTCGCCAACGGAGGATACCGGGATGAAATTTCGGAACAGGAATTCGGCGTCGAAGAGACCTCCCGCACTCTGACCGTGATGCACCGGCGAGCCTTCCAGGCATGGCTGCAGTTGACCTTGGACCAGCAGCGAAGCGACTTCCAGCGCTTCCTGCGGTCGGCCGAGGGGAGCAACGCGAACCTGACCGCGGAGCGCACCGAAGGGTTCTCCCTGCTCGCACCGGTTGGCGCCAGCGCCGACGACCGGGCCCTGTTCGTCAGCAACCTGGCGGCGATCCTGAGCCCCGCAGCGCCGCGGGCGGAGGTTGCCGAGGGCGCTCTGCGCACTCCGGCGGCGCAACCGGGGCAAGTGGCGTAGATCCGCCGTGTTCGGGAACCGCGCGCGCGCCGCGGTCTTGAAGAACGCACCCCAATGCTCCCGGCCTTCCCGCCCAGCGAGGTTGCCGGGCGGCCTTCGCGCCAGCCGGTAGGGGAGCGTGGCGCCAGCCGGGATTCACTCGCGGCTTCTCACGGTGCGAGAGCACAGCCCGCGACCCCATGTGACGCGGCGGGCCAGCCCACGGGCTGGGTGAGAGACGCGGTGGGCGGAATCCGCCGCCAGGGTGAGAGCGGGATGAGATGCGGCCGGCGGGTATGGCCGGCCGCGTGGTCTACTTGTTGGGTTTGAACTCTATGGAGATGTGCGTCACGTTCTCGACGGGGGTGCCGTTCAGCAGCGTCGGCTTGTACACCCAGTGCATGACGGCGTCCTGGGCTGCCTTCTGCAGCATCGTAGGGCCTTTCAGCACTTTGACACCTTTGACTCTGCCATCGACGCCGATGGTCGCCTCCAGTTCGACGATGCCTCTTTGGCCCACCTGCTGCGCCACCCTCGGATACTCGGGATCGACCCTATACACCAACACCGCCTGGCTGATCTGGCTTGCCGCGGCTTTGGCCGCCGGCGGCGGCGGGGCAGCCGCTCTGGGGGGCGGCGGCGCAATGCCGGGGAGATTGCCGCCAGGCAAGGAAGCCACCTGGGGGGCGGCCCCTCCAACGCTGGGAGCGTCGGGCAGGGCGCCGGAGAGATCCGTGGGAGTCGCCTGACGAATCCGGCCGGCCGGAGACAGAGACGCCGGATCGAACTTGCGCGTGGCCCTCTCCGCCACGGGAGCCGCCTCGACCGGAGGCGCGGCAGCGGCGGTATCCGCGGCGGTGTCGCCCTTAGCCGTGGTGGCAGGCGCCGGGGCCTTGTTGTTGGAAGCGGAGGCCGTCTTGAGGTCCTCCATGGGTGACGGACGCGCGTGCAGCACGCGCTGGCCGCCCTTGCCAATCTCGACTCCCTTCTCGTCGGTTACGCTCATCTGAAAACTAACGTCTTGCGTCTGCGGCGAATACACCACGCCGAGACCGCTGGTAAGCCCGTCGCGATCGATGTCGTAGTTCTGGTGGCTGTCGCCATCGAACACCTGCAGCACGCCGTGCTTGCCGTTCTTGGCGCCGTAGGAGTCGCGGTTCCAGGTCAACAGCAGATCGGGCCCGGAATGCTCCACGCGCAGCCCGAGATCCGTGATATCGGAAGCCGCCGTCGGCACCCGGCCGCCCTTGTGGAACCCCGGATACAGCACATAGCCCCCGCCCAGTACCGCGGCCAGGGCCAGCAGAGCCACGATCCACACCAGTTTGCTTCCGCCGCTGCCGGAAGCGGCCTCGCGCTGCGCCGCCTCGGCTTCCGCAAAAGCCTTCGGCACAGCCACGTCGCTTCGCCGCGGCGCAGGCTTCTCTTCGGCTTTCTCCGCCTTCTTTTCGACCTTCTCGACCTTCTCGACCTTCTTCTCTACTTTCTTCTCTACTTTCTTCTCGGCGGCGCGCATCACCGGCTCGGCCGGCGGCTTGGGCGCGGGAGCCGGAGCCGGCGGCTGCACGGGAGCGGGTTGGGAGGATTCGACGACCGGCGCCGGCACGGGCTCGGGGACGGCCTCGGGTGGGGGCACGGCAATTTCCCGCCGCGATGCGATGGGCACGATCTGCCCGCGAACGGGCGGCTTCTGCGCGGCCGGGGCGGGCGCCGCGGCACTCGCGGGGGGTTCGGCGGCGACGCTGCCGAGATCGATTCTCGGTGGATTCGGGGAAGCCGTGAGCTGCGAGGAACGGAATGGAAACTCCAGGTAGCTGCCCTCCGCGCGAATGTTCCCGTTCTCGCGAATGAAGATGGCGCCTGTCGATGGCTTGCTTGCAAAAGGCCGCACCAGCAGGGAAATGTGCTGGGGCTCGCGGAATCGCGCTTCCAGAAAAGCCAGGTCGTCGGGGTCGAGCGAAAGGCCCTTCCGGGTGTGGCTGCGGAAGTAGCCCACCACGCGCGGTCCGGCGCCGCCGCTGTACTGCTCCATGACCCGTTCGATCCTCCCCATGTCGGCTTCCGAGAGCCGGTACAACGGGCCGCGGCTATAGTCGCAGGAGACGATCTCGAAGTTCTCGACCAGCACCACCAGGGGGTTCGCCTGACCGCTCCGGCCCACCAGCAATCCACCGATCTCCGAGCCGCGTGACGTGAGCGAACGGAAATTCTCCACGACCAGACCTTCCAGCCGGTCGATCATCTCGAATGGCAGGTAAACCGATACGGGCTTCTGCGGGACTTCCCAAATGTAGCCCGGCCGCGAGGGCGACTCAGCGGGGCTACGTTCCACTCGCGCGGTAGATTCAATCATGGTTAATGCCTCCGGCGGCGCCAAGGCTTCCCAACGCGCCGTCTCTGGGTCGATTTTACCGGAATTTGGCCTCGAAGGTTCAAGTTTTTTGCCCTATTAACCAAAATCAACAGAGTACTTGGAGTAACATCAAATTGGCGTTAAGACTGTTCATATCAACGTGTTAACCTTCGTTACTAGGAAGACGTTGTCACCATTTATTGTGGTAATTCTGAAAAATTTTGCCTATACTTTAGCGGAAAATGACAGGCAGGACTTGCCAGTTTTGCGGAAAGCCCCTGAGCCGGCTGCGCGCCGGAACGGACGAGTATTGCTCCAAGGAGCATCGCAACCAGCATCGCCTGCGTCTGGGCATGGACCGGTTGATGGAAGCCAACAAGGTGGCCAGCCTGATGCGCCGCCGGGAAAACTTGAAACCCATCACCTTGGTGCAGCCCGAGAGTTCCTGCGTGCTGGACAGCCGCAGCTTCCCGGCGGCGCAGATCGGCGCGACGCGAAACGCGGTGATGGAATTCAAGCCGGTGCCGCCCGCCCTGCCGGTGACGCGCGTGATCCGCGCGTCGCCCGGCTGCCGCATGCTTACGGGCCACAGTGTGGCCGGGGAGCCCGAGCGGCGGCTCATGGGACAGATTGGCACGCGCATGCGGCCTCGGACCCTGGCGGTTCCGAGAATCGCTCGGAAGGTGAGATCCAAGGCGGCCGTGCAGCAGGCGCAGTTCGCCACGCTGCGGCAGGGCGTGGCGCCGCGGGAGTCCAGCCGGCGCCTGTCCGACACGCTGCCGATCAGCCGGCGCAGACCGGCGTTCGGCCATTCGCTGCTGCAACGCCGTCCCTCGATTGTCCCGCCCTTCGTCCAAGCCTGCCGCGTGCGCACGCTGGAAGTCGGCGCTATCGTCGGCAGGGATGTCTGGAAATCGCAGTCCAAAGGATTCCGGCCCCCGCAGCTCCGCAGACGCCCAGTGGTCGTAGTCCCCAAGAGACGGAGCGCGCTCGATTGGAACGACGACCCGCGGAAGCTGGACTTGACGCGCGAGTTCCCGCCCCCACAGCCGCCCCTGGCGAAACAGGCGATGCCCCCGAGAGAGCCCCGTTTCCCGGCCGCGCCGGGGCCATCCGGCAGACAGGGCCGCGAGTGGCCGGTGGCGCGTCCTCCCATACTCCGGGAATCGGCGCAGCTCGATATCGCCCCGTTGGTGTTGCGCGTGCCGGAAGTGAAATGGAATTCGGCTCCGCTGGAGGCTTCCCTGCACTGCGAATGGTACCGCAGCTCTCCGGCCATGAGTTCGGGCTACTCCAAGGACAAGGACAGGGACAAGGACAAGGATAGGGATAAAGACTCGCAGCGCGGGTCTCCGGCGGCCGCGGAGAGTTCCAAATCCCTGGCGCCGGCGGAACTCCGCATGGAAGAGCATTTCGCTTCCGGTTGCGGCAACTGGGTGGGCGATGTGGCGGACTGGCGCCTGGACGCGGCCGGCGCACGCACGGGGTCGCTGGCCCTGTTCGCGCCTTCCATAGAAATGATCGACTACGACCTGGAGTTTTTGGTCAGAGTCGAGAAGAATAGCGTTACATGGGTATTCCGCGCCTCGGAGTTGAGCGATTACTATCGCGCGGTCCTGCGCGTCAACCCGAAGGGCGGTTATCTGTTCGAGCGATCGGCGGTGATCGCGGGAGTGGCGGAACCGGCGGTCAGCAAGCCGGTGACCGTGAGCAGCAACGCGCGCACGGCGTTGGCCGTTCGCACGAGCGTCAAGGGCAGGGAATTCGCGGTCTTCCTCGAAGGGCAGGCCGTGGACCGTTGGAGCGACGACCGGCTGCCTATTGGGGGAGTCGGATTTGGAAGCGCGCCGGAAGATTGTGCGCGACTGTATTGGATGAGGCTGACCTATTCGGGAAGCCCCGGCCTTAAGGATGGGAAGCGATGAGTACGACGGTGATTCGAAGCGTGAAGGTGCCAAACCCCCGGCAGCCCGATCTGGAGGTGATGGATAAGGATGGAGGAGCCGCGCCCGCCAAGGGCGGATTCCTGGCCCGCGCCGTGTCGCTGCATCTCGCAGGCCGGCGGGAAGAAGCGTTGCAGCAGTTGCAGCGTGCCATAGCGGCTAATGAGGCGTCTCCCGAGATTTACCGCGCCATGGGGCACGTCCAGTTCGAGCTGGGCACGTTCCAGGATGCCGCCCGCAGTTACCGGTCCCTGGTCCAATTGAAGCCGCAGTACGCCACGGGCTGGTTCAACCTGGCGGTTTGCCACGAACGCATGGGCGCCTCCGACAACGCTTGCGAGGCGTTCCACAAGGCGGTCACGCTGGATCCGTCGAACTTCGACGGCCATCTCGGCCTGGGCGTGTGCCACCTCCGCCTGGAGGATCCCAAGTCGGCGCTGTTCGCCTTCGAACGCTGCCTGGAACTGAACCCGAACCACCAGGACGCCATCTTCGGCAAGGCCGCGGCGCTGCAGTCCATGGGCCATGCCGACGAGGCCTCGAAACTGTATCAGCAGATCCTGGAACGCGACCCCGACTCCGAGGAATCCCTCTCCAACCTGATTCTCATCGGCATGGCGAAGGAAGACTTCGACATGGTCCGCGAGTACTCCGAGCGCCTGCTGGATCTGCGGCCCGATTCCACGGTGGCCCTGGAAGGCCTGGCCGCCTGGGCTTGCGCCGCCGGCGAGCATGCCCTCACCGCCAAGTTCTGCACGCTGCTGGTGTCCGCGGTTCCCGGCCACTTCGAAGGCTGGTTCAATCTGGCGCTGGCGCACCAGAAATCGGGACGCTGGGAGCAGGCGGCGGAAGCCTACGAGGAAGCCCTCAAGCTGAAGCCGAAATCGCCGGAAACGCTCACCAACCTGGGTATCGTCCAGGAACAGCTTCACGACCTGGCAGCCGCGCGGGCAACCTATGAACGCGCCATGCAGGCCGCGCCCGACGCCCTCGCCCCGCTCTGGAACATGGCCCTTCTGCTGGAGCACAACGACCAGCCGGAAGAAGCCGAGCGCTGGTACAAACTCGTGCTCGAGAAGGCCCCCAAGGAAGAGGAAGCGCGCTTCCGCCTGGGGTACCTGCGGCTGCAGCGGTCGGATCATCGCGGCGCCGCCGAGGCCTTCGAAGGCTGCCTGAAGTTCCGGCCCAACTGGCCCGAAGCCCACGCCAACCTGGCGCTGGCTTACATCGGCCTCGAGGAACGCGAACGCGCCGAGCGGATTTACGAGAAGATGCTCGAGACCGACCCCAAGAACGTCGATGCCCTGCGCGGGTTGGCCGCCCTGTCCATTCACTCCAACGACTTCGAATCGGCTCTCGAATATCACGTCCGGCTGATCGACCTCGGCGAGAATTCCCCCGAGGTGCTCTACAACACCGGACTCATGCACGAGAAGAACGGCCGTCTCGACAAGGCCGTCGCCATGTATCGCGAGGCCCTGGCCCAACAGCCCGAGATGCCCGAAGCGCTGCTCAACCTGGGGCGCATTCTGGAAACCAACGGCAGGTCCGACGAAGCGCGCTCTTGCTGGGGCAAGGCGTTGGAAGCCGAACCGGCCTTGGCGCAGGGGTATTTCGGTCCTGCCATCGAGTAGGACGTGTTCCCGGCCAGGCCAGAGACGGTGTTATTGGAGTTCCTGGCCTGGTTCGTGTGGCTGGCCGGTTTCGCGCTGCTCCAGAACCGGCTGTGCCTTGGGTTCCCCGGCATCCGCTCGGTTTGCCGCAAGGCGTACATGTTTACCATGGCCCTGCCGATCCTGGCGGGCATCTGGTTCATGACGCATTCCGGAAAAGGGGCCGATCTGTTCGCGGTCCTCAACCGCGCGTTTGGCGCCGGAGTCTTCGCGCAGACGTTTCTGCGATGCCTGGTGCTGTTGAAATGGCTGGTGCTGAGCGGCATCCCGCACCAGGTCGCCGCGCCCGCCCACCCAGCGGCGGCGGCCCTGCGCGCCGAGACCGGCATGGTGGCGCTGGTGGGGCTGCTCGGCCGGACGCTGCGGAAACCCGCCGCTTCGGAACACAGCGCGGAAGCCCCGCGTGACTCGAAATAGATGCCGGGTCAACGGCCGCCCACGGGCGGATGGACCACGCGCAGGCTGCCCGTGCCGATCTCGACTCCCTTCCCGTCGGTTATGCTCATCCGGAAGCTCACGTCTCTCGTCTGCGGCGAATACAGTACGCCAAGACCGCTGGTGAGCTGCTGGCGATCAATCTCGTAACTCTGGTGGCTATCGCCGTCGAACACCTGCAACACGCCTTGCTGGCCGTTCTTGGCGCCGTAGGAGTCGCGGTTCCAGGTCAACAGCAGATCGCGCCCGGAATATTCCACGCGCAGCCCGAGAGGTGAAAGACCAGGCTGCCCCACTTGCGGCGGGGGCGAATCCTGTGGATCGGTTGGCTGTCCGGCAAGCGCGAAGGACACGTCGATGGTGGTCTCCACCTCCACCGGCTGGCCGTTCAGCAGTGTGGGCTTGTATCTCCACTGGCGGACGGCTTCCACCGCCGCCGGCGCCAGCAGCGGATGAGCCGGTGGCACCACCGTCAGGCTCTGGACGGCGCCATCCTTCCCGATGAAAGCGTGCAGGTGCACCACGCCGGAAATCCCCGCCGCCCTGGCCAGGTCCGGATACTCCGGCTTCGGCCCATAGACCAGCAGGCTCGCCTGAACGTTGCCGCCGACTTGGATGCGTTGCGGCGCACCCTCCAGGGGCACTGGAGATGCGCCGCTCTGGGATAGGGTGACCGTGCCTGGCGCTCCGGAAATAGCCGGGGTGTCCGGCGTGGCGATGTCCAGGGTCGTCTCGCCGTTGTGGGTCTGCCAGGAGACCCGCAGGTGCTTGTCGAAGGCGCGGGCCGCCGCCGTGATCCTGGCCACCGTCTCGTACGAACAAGCGTCGCCCACATGCACCGGGAGGGCCGCCAGCAGGTCGCTGCGCGCCTGGTCGGAAAGCCCGCGCACGTCGATCTTCACGATGTGGGACGAATTCATCCCCGCTATGGCGGACGCGGCCCGCTCCTGGCCCGACCCCGTCGCCGCCGCCATAGCGGCCTCCGCCCCCTGGGCCGCCACTTCCGCGCGGAACTGCGGAGAGATCTCGTGCGAAGCTGCCGGGGCCTGCGCCTGCGCCGGCAACTGGAAGCTCACCGTCACCGTCCGCGTGCCGCCGGCCGAATCCTTCGTGAAGTGCCAGTTCAGCACCGATTCCAGCACGGCCTTGCGCAACTCGTCCGGCCCGCTGACGATGTTCGCATCCATCACCGCGCCGCTGGCGTCCAGCCTGACCTGCGCCGCAACCGTTCCCTCGACGCCCTTGGCGGCCGCCTCGGCGGGATATCGCACCGGCGTCCGGTGCAGCAGTTGGGCGCCGTTCAGCTCGACCGTTATCCCCGCGCCGTCCGCCACGATCTGCGGTTCGGCCGCCAGCGGGAACGCCGCCGTCACAAACCAACTGGCGGCGGCCAGCAACACGAGGCCCACCGTCAAGGTTGAAATCGATCTCATCCTGGACATTCGAATCTCCTTTACCACCGCAATCACCCGTTGTTTGAGATGCCGCTTGCGCAGAAACAGGGGCGCCGGCGCCAGGTCCGGTTGCATGCGCGCGCCCGCCACCGCCAGCAGCGCGTCCACGTATTCGTCGCGCCTCTCGGTCCGTTCCACCACTTCCCGGTCCACGGCCTGCTCGCGCGCCAGTTGGATTTCGCCCAGCAGCCACCAGATCGCCGGGTGAAACCAGAACACCGCGCGCACCAGTTCTTCCCCCACCGTGAACGCCCAGTCGTGGCGCTCCACGTGCAATGCTTCATGACACAGCACGGCTTCCTGCATGGCCACCGGCAGTTCCTCGAAGTTGCGCGGCAGCAGCACCACCGGAGACCGCAACCCGAACGTCACCGGACTGCCGATGTCGCCGGAGATGCGGAACTCCGGACGCGGGCCGAACGCCACCGCCGGGCCGCGCCACGGCGTCGAGTTCCGGCGGTACCGCCGCAGCTTCCACAATCCCAGCGCCAGCCAGCCGAGCCGCCCCAGCGCGCCCGCCGCCAGTACCAGCAGTCCGATTTCGCCCGGAGTCCAGTGCGTCCCCGTCCGGGGTATCGGCGCCACGGGAGCCACCGCAATCGCGCGCGGCGCCGCCACCGGCGTGGTCACGGTTACGACGGCCCGCTTCCATGGACGCGTCTGCGGCAGCAGCAGGCAAGCCGCCAGCAGCAGGTGCCAGTAAGCCAGGCGGGCCTTGGGCAGCCGCAACCGCAGGAGCGCCGGTATCAGCGACGCCACCCCCACCAGCAGCCCGATCTGCAGGCTGTACGCCACCACGTTATCCCACGCCAACGCCGTGTTCATGGCTTCCTCCGCAAGCTGGCGATCTCCTCCAACTCTTCCCGCGTCAGCTTCCGATCCTCCACCAGGTGCACCAGCAGAGGCTGCGCGCTCCCGTTGAAAACCCGGTTGACGAACTCCCTGACCATGTCCGCAATCACCTGCCGCTGGGGCTGCGCCGGCCGGTAGACGTACGCCCGGTCCACCTGGGTCTTCTTCAAGTACTTTTTCCGCTCCAGGATCTTCATCATGGTCATGACCGTGGTGTAGGCCACTTTGCGCCGGCCGAGCAGCGTCTCGTAGACGTCGCGGACGGTGGCGCTGTCGCGCTCCCAGACGATCTTCATGATTTCCAGTTCCTGCCCGGTCAATGTGCCGCTTGGATGCCGCATACTAGTTATTTAGTACTAAACGGTCCGGGTGTCAAGGGAAATTCGCGGGAGGCGGAATCGCCGGCGCGATGCGGGGCAGCATGGCATCCTGCGGCGGGCTGGCGGCCGGGCTCCAGCCGCGTCGCGCGCCCCACGCCGGCGGCTATAATCTCCAGTCGGGAGGAGATTCCGGATGAAGCTGCGATTGAGCGTGCTGCTGGTGGCGGCGCAACTCGGTTTCCAGGTGGCCGCCGGGGCCGAGCGGAAGAATCCCGATCATTGGGTGGCCACCTGGGCCACGGCGGAAGCCCTCGTCCGCGCGCAGCCTCCGGCGCCGCCCAGGAACGCCCCGGTGGGCGCGCAGGGCTTCCACAACCAGACCGTGCGCATGGAGGCGCGCATCAGCATTGGCGGACGCCGGGTGAGGGTGAAGATCGCCAACGCCTTCGGCGCGGCGCCGCTGGTGGTGGGCGCGGCGCACATCGCCCAGCGCGGCAAGGATTCGGAAATCGTGGCGGGGTCGGACCACGCTCTATCGTTCGCCGGCAAGCCGGGCTGCGCCATCGGACCGGGAATCGCGACGATAAGCGATCCGGTGGACATGACCGTGGCCCCCCTGGCCGACCTGTTCGTGAGCCTCTACTTCCCGGGCGAGACCGGCCCCCCTACCGGCCATTCCACCGGGCTGCACGACACCTACATCAAGGAAGGCGACTCGACTGGCGATGCCTCCATGGCCGATGCGCAGAAGACCCAGCAGTATTACTGGCTGGCGGGCATCGATGTGCTGGCCCCCGCCGATGGGGCGGCGATTGTGGCCTTCGGCGATTCCATCACCGACGGCGCGCGATCCGAGACGGAAACCGACCACAGTTGGCCGGCGCTGCTGGCGGTGCGATTGGCCGCCGGCCAGGCGACCGCCCACATCGGCGTCGTTAACGAAGGCATCGGCGGCAACCGCGTCCTGCGCGACATCGCCGGTGCAAGCGCGCTGGCGCGCTTCGACCGCGACGTGCTGAGCCAGTCGGGCGTGAAGTGGGTGATGATACTGGAAGGCATCAACGATATCGGCCATGGCGTCGGCACGCCCGCCGAGGCGGTGACGGCCGGGGAGTTGATCGCCGGTCACAAGATGCTCGTCGAGATGGCGCACGCCCACGGCATCCGGGCCATCGGCTGCACTCTGACCCCGTACGAAGGCGCGCCGTATTTCAGCGCAACCGGCGAGACCGTCCGTGAAGCCCTGAATGCCTGGATCCGCACCAGCGGCGCTTACGATGCGGTGGTGGATTTCGAAGCGGCCACGCGGGACCCCGCCAACCCCAAGCGCATTCGCGCCGAGTTCGACCCCGGCGACCACCTGCACCCCAACAACGCGGGTTATCGGGCCATGGCCGATGCGGTCGATCTGTCGGTTTTCGGGGGAAAGAAGAAGTAGAGGTAATACCGGCTCCGCGCGAGCCCCCGAAGTTGCCAGCGCCGAAGAGCGGCGTCCCTTCGTCCGGCTTCTCGAGAGACCGTCCCAACGCGCCTTACCCGTTGCCGAAAAGTATCATTCGACACGGTTCCGAAGTCCAGGTTCTAGTACTTATGGTACCTTCAATAGACCGGTATTAGGGGAAGCTCGCTGCTCGATCCGCGCATGAAATTTAACTGGCTGAAAAAGCGGCGAATTCGGTTAAAGTAGAGTGTAGATAGACAATGATTAAGGCTACAATGCCACAGTTTAACGGCACCGACAGGCGGGCGCTGGATTTGGCCCGGGTGCTGCTGGTGCACGGTGAATTGGCGCCCCGTTTAGCGCTGCAAACTATACTGCGGGCCGGTGGATACTCCGTGGATGTGGCGGCCAGCCCCTCCGAGGCCTTCGCCAAGCTCGATGAGGGGCAGTACGAACTGGTTCTGAGCGGCGCCGAGTTCGGGTCGCGCCAGGGCCGCAACGTGTTAGCCTACGCCCGCGTCAAGCATTACCACCCGGCCACAGCGGTCGTGACTTCGTCCGAGCCGAGTCTGGCCAAACGGCGCTCGAAGCGTCTCAACCACGAGGTGGCGATTCATACCGAGAACCTGCCGAACCTCCTGGGAGAGGTGGCGGAGCTTATCGGCGTCCGGGCCAGCCGCCGCTATCGGCCTCTCCACCACGCGGTTTGAGCCGGTGGCGTGACAGCGCCCTGCCGCGGCCCCTTACTGCACGGCGATGAAGGCGGTCTGCGTGCCCGGTGTGCCGCCCAGGGTGAACGTCACCGGGACCGCGTCGCTCGAGGCCACCGCCGGCACCACCACGTCGAACTGGTATAGGCCCACCGAGCCCGGCGCCAGCCCGTCGTAAGTCACCTTGGCCTGGGTTCCGCCGATGAAGACCTGGAGCGGCAGCGCGAGGGTGTTCTGCGCCTGCACGATCTGTCCGGCGGAAACATCCCCATTCACGCTGCCGAAACCGATGCCCCACAAAACGATGGTGTCTCCTGCCTTGGCGCGCTGCGAAGGGATGCCCGAGACCGCGCCGGGCGGAAGAACGAAGGTGGCGAAACTGGCGGATTCCGCGCCCAGGTATTGCGTGCCGTTAACCAGGGCCCACGACGGGGCGTACAGCCCGGGTTGGGTGGCGTTGACCGTGACGGTGTACGCCGCGCTGGTCCCGTAAGCGGTGGTCACGATCAGTGGCTGCTGGCCGGTGGGGACGTTCGAGGGAACCTGCACGTTCACCTGGCCGCCGCCGATGTAATCGATGTACGCCGTCTGGCCGCCGATGGTGACGGTGGTCCCGTCCAGAGAGGTGGGCGCGGCGAGGCCCACGAAATCGCCGCCGGTCCATGGGCGGCTGTCGATGGCCAGGTTGGACCCGTACACCTCGATCCACGAGCCGGGGGCGACGGCCGGGAAGGCGCCGAACTGGCCGGCGCTCTGGACACCCGAGACCACCGGCGGGTAGGGCGTCAACATGCGGATCACGTTGTTGCTGGAATCGGCGATATAAACCTTGCCGGTCGAGGAATCCACCGCCACTCCGGTTGGAAAATTCAGCTTGGCGTTGGTGGCGATGTATCCGTCGCCGGTGTAGCCGACGCCGGTGCCGCCGGCGATGGTGTGGATGATCCCGTCGGGGGTGATCTCGCGAATCCGGCTGTTGCCGTAATCGGCGATGAAAAGGTCTCCCGAGGAGTCCAGTGCGACACCCCAGGGGTGGCTGAGCAGGGCCTTGGTAGCCGGTCCGCCGTCGCCGGTGCTGCCGGCGGTGCCGGTGCCCGCAACGGTAGTGATGGTGCCATTGGCCGCCACGCGCCGGATGCGATTGTTCCCGTTGTCGGCGATATAAAGATCGCCGGCGGCGTCGACCGCCAAGCCTTCAGGCCGGTTGACGCTCGCGTTCACGGCCGGGCCATTGTCGCCTCCATAGAGGTTGTAACCGTTGCCGGCGTAAGTCGTAATGATTCCCGTCGCGGGGTTCACCACGCGGACCCGGTTGTTATTGCTGTCCGAGATGTAGATCCGGCCCGCCGAATCCACGGCCACGCCGAACGGATTGCTCAGTTCCGCGTTGGTGGCCACGCCGTTGTCGCCATAGTAGCCGTTGGTGTTGTTGCCGGCCACCGTCTGGATGGTGCCGCCGGCGGCGAGAATCTCACGCACCACCTGATTCAGAAGATCGGCGATGAACAGGTTGCCGGAATTGTCGAAATACAACGCATACGGGCTGTTGAACAAGGCGTTGACGGCGGGTCCGCCATCGCCGCTGAAGCCGGCGTTGGTCTTTCCGGCCAGGGTGGTGATGATGCCGCCGGCGATCTTGCGGATCTTATTATTGTTGCTGTCGGCAATGTAGATATTGTGGGACGAATCCACGGCTACCGAGATGGGGGCGTTGAGGAATGCGTTGGTGGCCGAGGCTCCGTCCCCGGAAGAGCCGGCGGTGGTGGAATAGGCCGTGCCGCCGGTTCCGGCGATGGTGGAGATGGTGTAGGAACCCGGCTGCGCCAGAAGCACGGCGGGCAGGAGCAACCACGCGACTCTGCCGGCCAAACTGAAAATGCTCCGGCTAAAACGAATTCGATACGCCTGGTCCGGTTCGACGGGATTGCGAGACACTACAAACCTCCCTGGTGGTACGCGGCCGCTTCGAGTACTATTTGGACGAGACTTCGTCACGCGGCGTTACATCCGATCGCCGCTCGCGACATTCCCCTGCGGGCACATTCAAATCCTAGCAAACACTCCAGATCCGCGTCCATCGCCGGATTGGGGAAGACGCCTGCCGGGCGCCCGCCGAAGGCCGCTGGCGTGAGGTGGTCTCCCGGTAGCACCGGATCTTCCGGCTGCGGCGCTAGTGGCCGCGCCCGCCGCCCGAGGAGCCGTGTCCAGCCGAGGAGGAAGAGGCCGCGGCCGACGAAGTGGTTCCCGCGGAACTGGACGGCGCGGCACTCACGGACGGCGCCGAGTTCGAGACTCCCGAGCTCCCCAGAGACGAAGCCGGCGCAGTTCTGTAAGGCACCGAGCCGGAACCCGAGCCGCCGCCATAGCCCCAGTAACCGGGCGGGCGGTAGTAGATCTGCCCGACGGTGTACGGACTCCAGTAACGGTAGCCGTACGGACTGTCCAGCGAGCCGTAGCAGGGAACGTAGGTGTACACGCCATACCACGGATTCCAAATCCACCCGCACTGCCCCATCCCAATGCCCATGCCGATACTAAACGCCGGCCGCGAAGAAGCCGACTTGGCAGCCGAAGGATTCGCCATTGCCAGGACCATACCCCGATGGCTGCTCCAGCGGTCCAGCGAGTCGGTATCCTCGATATCGAACTTCTCGGCGGTGGCGGTATCGCCGGCCAGGCTGATCGCCTTTCCTCCCGGCACCAGGATGGTCTCCACCGTCTCCGAGCCCAGTCTCACATCCGCCAGACCTTTGAACACTCGCAGCCGTCCCGGTTCGGCGTCGAAGCGATAGATGCCCATCTTGGAAAGACCCACGATCCCGGATTTGCAAACCACCGTGACGGAAGTGTCCTTCTCGACGTTGTCGGCCTCCACCACGGCGGAGCCGGTAAGCAGTTCCAGCCGGGTGTCGATCAACCGGTTGGTGATCATCTTCACGGAACCGTTCTCGCCCAGGCGCAGCACCACTCCGGGGGTCAATAGCACCTCGGCGCGTCCATCCTCGGTGCGCAACGTGGCGTTTTCCTTGATCTGCGGAAAATGGACGGTGGAAAACTCCAGCCGTTCGTTCTCCAGATAGACCTTGCCTTCGAGATACGCGACCACCCCGGATTTGGCCGAGGTCACCGGCTGCGCCACCGCCGGCCCAATCCCCAGAGCCAGAACCACCGCCAACCGAGCCACCACCCGCATGGGCATCGTCACCACCTCGCCAGGGCCGTGACCGTAAGGTACCGTTTCTTTGCCGCGGGCCGCTAGCATACGCTCGC